>Ga0209347_1000296_pt1 | contig 136085 bp, 119 predicted proteins | sample AutmiccommuBRH23_FD_187382 | JGI IMG/M metagenome (GOLD analysis project Ga0209347, IMG submission 187382) | Deep subsurface microbial communities from Mt. Terri, Switzerland - Autotrophic microbial communities BRH/23 (SPAdes) (version 2) | ecosystem: Environmental > Aquatic > Deep subsurface... | reverse complement strand
CCGGGCCTGCGGATCGGCCACCAGCAGCACCCGCACGTCGGCGTCGGGCGCGACGACCGTCGTGATGTCGCGGCCCTCGACGACCATGTCCCGGGAGTGAGCCGCGATGATGTCGCGCATGAGTGCCGTGAGCAGCCGGCGGACCTCCAGGTTCGTCGCGAGCCCGGACACGGCGGCGGAGATCCGGGGTTCGCGGATCTCCTCGGTGACGTCGGTGTCGTTGATGCGGAACCGCGGCTCGTCCGGTGACGTCTCGACGACCAGCCGGCACGACCGCACCAGGTCTGCGGCCTCATCGGCGCCGGCACCGTCGGGGAAGCGACGCAGGTACTCGCACGTGGCGGCGCGGTACATCGCTCCGGTGTCCAGGTAGCCCAGCCCGAGCCGCCGGGCCAGGAGCCTGGCGGTCGTGGACTTCCCCGACCCGCTCGGTCCGTCGATGGCGATGAGCGTGCTCATTCCGGTCCTCCCCTGCTCGCCCAGCCGGTCCAGCCGCGGGCGACGATGTTGGTGCGCAGCTGCTCAGCCACGTCGCGCTCGACGGCGATCGACAGGTAGCCGACCTCCCGTACCGGGTCGTGTGTGAGGTCGAAGTCCTCGACGTTGAATCCGGCCTCGGCGATGTCGGTGAACAGCCGCGCGAGGGCCCGGGGCTCGTCGGGGATCTCGACGGTGACGCGCACGGTGTCCAGCGGGTCGTGGCCGTGCTTGCCGACCAGGGCGTGCGCGCCGGCCTGCCCGACCGCCAGGAACCGTTCGAGCCCGTCCGGGTCGTCCAGCACCCCGATGAGGTGCGCCAGGTCGTCGGAGACCTCGCGCAGCTCGCGGCGGACCGCGTCGGCGTTGGCGGTGAGGATCTGGCGCCACAGCCCGGGATCCGAGCCGGCGATGCGGGTGACGTCGCGGATGCCCTGCCCGGCGAGGCGCAGGTTCTCCAGCGGCACCTCGCGCAGGTGCCCGGCGGTGAGGATGCTCATGAGGTGCGGCACGTGGCTGACCTGCGCCACGGCCTCGTCGTGATCGTCCGGCGGCATCGTGATGACCCGGGCGCCGACGTCGCGGGCCAGTCCCTCGACGGCCGCGACATCGGCGGCGGTGTTGCCGTCGACGGGTGTGACCACCCAGGTGCGGTCGCGGAACAGGTCCGCCGATGCCGTCAGCGGGCCCGTGAACTGGGAGCCGGCCATGGGATGTGATCCCACGTAGCGGCGATGCTCCGGCGCGAGCCGGGCGACGGCGGCCAGGATGGGCGCCTTGACCGACCCGACGTCGGTGATCACGGCGCCCGGGAATTTGCCCAGGACCTCGGCCACCAGGTCGGGGATCACACCGGGCGGCGTCGCCACGACGACGATGTCGGGGTCGTCGGTGGCCTCGTCCGAGATGCGCCCCGCGCCGAGCCCGGCGGCGACCAGCGAGTGCGACGGGACGATATCCCACAGCATGACGTCGTAGCCGGCGCGGGTGAGCGCCAGGCCGAGCGAGGAGCCGACGAGGCCCGCGCCGAGAATGAGGACGCGCCGCTGCGGGCGCACGCTCCCCGCCGGCGCCTCACTCGTCGGCATCGTCGCTCCCCCGCCCGCCCAGCTCGGCGGGGATGTTGGCGGGCCGGGGTCCGCGGTAGTCCGGGCCGTAGGCGCCGGGCGCGGGGCGCCGCTTTCGCATCGGCGCCGTCTGGCCGGGGGCGAGCCGCCTGGAGATGATGAGGAAGCCGGTGTGTCCGGACGTGCCGTGGCCGGGCCGGATGGCCAGACCTTCCGCGTGCCAGTCGCGCACGGTGGTCTCCGTGGCGTGGGGTTCGGTGAAGCCGCCGTGCGCCCGCAGCGTGTCGGCGACCCGTCCCAGCTGGGTGGCGGTGGCGACGTAGCAGGTGAGCACTCCCCCGGCCACGAGCCGCTCGGCGACGGCGTCGATGCACTCCCAGGGGGCGAGCATGTCGAGGATGGCGCGGTCGATGGGCTCGTCGACGATGGCGTCGACGAGGTCGCCGACCGTGATCGTCCACGCCGGGTGCGGCCCGCCGAGGAACGTCTCGACGTTGCCGCGGGCGACGTCGGCGAACTGCTGGCGGCGCTCGTAGGAGTGCAGCCGTCCCTCCGGCCCGATGGCGCGCAGGAGCGCCAGCGACAGCGCGCCGGAGCCGACGCCCGCCTCGAGCACCCGCGCACCGGGGAAGATGTCGGTCCACATGAGGATCTGCGCGGCGTCCTTGGGGTAGATCACCGCGGCGTCGCGCGGCATGGACACCATGAACTCGCTCATCAAGGGGCGGAAGGCGAGGTACTGCTGCCCACCCGCGGAGACGACGGTGACGCCCTCGGGGCCTCCGATGAGGTCGTCGTGGCTGACCGCGCCCTTCGTGGTGTGCCACACGCCCCCGTCCTTGAGCACGATGGACTTGCGTCGACCCTTGCCGTCGGTGAGCGTGACGCGCTCGCCCGCCTGCAGCGGCCCCGTCTTCACCCCGGAGAGGTTCACGTCAGTTCTCCTTCAGTTCGCGCCAGATCGCGGTGAGGTCCGCCCAGCTCGTGGCCGATAGGCCGGTGGCCGACACGTGCATGCGCGGATGCGGGTCGAGGCTCACCATCGTCGGGACAGCGTAGACCACGGCGCCCGCCGCCAGGGCGGCGGTGGTGCCCGGCACCGAGTCCTCGAGCGCGACGGCGTCCCGGGGATCGACCCCCAGCCGGCGCGCCGCGGTGAGGTAGCCCTCCGGGTGCGGCTTCGCGCGGCTGACCTCGTCGACCGTGACGATGACCTCGAGGTTGCGCGGCAGGCGTTCCCGCGCGGCGTCGAGGATGATGCGGTCGCTGGCCGTCACGATGGCGCAGGGCACCCCCGCGTCGTCGAGTTCGGCCATGAGCTCACGGGCTCCCGGCAGCCAGGGCAGGTCGTTGGAGCGGATGTGCCCGGCGATGCGCTCGTGCAGCTCGCGCCACACCTCGGCGGCCCGATCGGGAATGCCCATGTCGTCCGCCATCATCTGCGCGGTGAGCAGGGCGTGCTGACCGTGGCAGGCCAGCATCTCGTCCTCGCCCCACTCGACGCCGTACTCGGCGAGCATCACCCGTTCCGTCGCGGCCCAGAGGGGCTCGGTGTCGACCAGGGTGCCGTCGAAGTCCCACAGGACGGCGCGTGGTTCAGCCGGCATTGAAGTACTTCGCCTCCGGGTGGTGGACGACGATGGCGTCGGTCGACTGCTCCGGGTGCAGCTGCAACTCCTCGCTCAGCTCGACCCCGATGCGCGACGGGTCCAGCAGGCGCACGAGCGTGGCCCGGTCCGCCAGGTCGGGGCAGGCGGGATAACCGAACGAGTAGCGCGAGCCGCGGTAGGCCTGATCGCGGATGGCCGCCAGGACGTCGCCGTCGGCTCCGCCCAGGCCCAACTCCTCCCGGACCCGGCTGTGCCACAGCTCGGCCAGCGCCTCGGTCAGCTGGACCGACAGGCCGTGCAGCTCCAGGTAGTCGCGGTAGGCGTCGTTCTCGAACAGGCGCTGGGTCTCCTGCGCGACCGCGGACCCCATGGTGACCAGCTGCATCGCGAGGACGTCGGGACCGTGCTGCGCGGCCTCCTCCTCGTCGCGGAAGAAGTCGGCCAGGCAGAGCCGGCGGTCGCGGCGCTGGCGCGGGAAGGTGAACCGGGCCACCTCGCGGGTGGGCTCCTCCGGTGCGCCGACGATGAGGGTCTCGCCCGCCGAGTGGACGGGGAAGTAGCCGTAGACCACCCCGAAATTGGCGAGGTTGTCGGTCTTGATCCGATCCAGCCACATCCGCAGGCGCGGCATCGCCTCCGTCTCGACCAGCTCCTCGTAGGTCGCGCCGCCCCGCAGCGGCTTGAGCCCCCACTGGCCGAGGAACGTGGCGCGGTGGTCCAGCCAGGCCGCGACATCGGCCAGCGCGATGCCCTTGACCACCCGGGTGCCCCAGAACGGGGGTGTCGGCACGTCCACGTCGCGGGCGACGTCGGACCGGACGCCCAGCTCGGGCTCCACGAGCTCCACCAGCGACGTCTTCGCCAGCCGGCGCTTGCGAGGCTCGGGGAGGGTGGCGCCCGGAATGCCCTGCTTGACGGCCATGACGGCGTCCATGAGGGCCAGGCCCTCGAACGCGTCCTTGGCGTAGCGGACCTCGCCGTCGAACATGTCGCCGAGGTCGTGCTCGACGAAGGTCCTGGTCAACGCGGCGCCGCCCAGCAGCACCGGGTACTTCTGCGCCAGTCCCAGGCGGTTGAGCTCGGCCAGGTTGTCCTTCATGACGAGCGTGGACTTGACCAGGAGCCCGGACATGCCGATGGCGTCGGCGCCGTGCTGCTCGGCGGCGTCGATGATGGCCTGGATCGGCTGCTTGATGCCGATGTTGATCACCGTGTAGCCGTTGTTGCTGACGATGATGTCGACGAGGTTCTTGCCGATGTCGTGCACGTCGCCGCGCACGGTCGCGAGGACGAGCGTGCCCTTGCCCGCGCCGACGTCGGCCTTGTCCATGTGCGGCTCGAGGTGAGCGACGGCCTGTTTCATCACCTCGGCGGACTGCAGCACGAACGGCAGCTGCATCTGCCCCGATCCGAACAGCTCGCCGACGACCTTCATGCCGGCCAGCAGGTCCTCGTTGATGATGTCGAGGGCGGGCTTGGTCTCCAGCGCCTCGTCGAGGTCGGCCGTCAGTCCCTTGCCCTCGCCGTCGATGATGCGCCGCTGGAGGCGCTCCCCCAGCGGAAGCGCCGCCAGCTCCGCCGCCCGCGACGCGCGCACGGAGGCTGCCGTGACGCCCTCGAACAGCTCGAGGAACCGCGTGAGCGGGTCGTAGCCCTCGCGGCGCCGGTCGTGCACCAGGTCGAGCGCGACCTCGCGCTGTTCCTCGGGGATCCGGTCCATCGGGATGATCTTGGCGCTGTGCACGATGGCCGAGTCGAGCCCGGCCGCGACGCACTCGTGAAGGAACACCGAGTTCAGCACCATGCGGGCAGCGGGGTTGAGGCCGAACGACACGTTGCTCACACCCAGCGTGGTGCGCACCCCGGGATAGCGACGCTTGAGTTCGGCGATGGCCTCGATGGTCTCCAGGCCGTCGCGGCGCGTCTCCTCCTGGCCGGTGGCGATGGGGAACGTCAGACAGTCGACGAGGATGTCGCCGACGTCCATGCCCCAGTTGCCGACGAGGTCGTCGATGAGGCGCGACGCCACCCGCACCTTCCACTCGGCGGTGCGGGCCTGGCCCTCCTCGTCGATCGTCAGCGCCACGACGGCGGCGCCGTGCTCCTTGACCAGCGGCATGATGCGCCCGAACCGCGACTCCGGCCCGTCGCCGTCCTCGTAGTTGACGGAGTTGATGATGGAGCGGCCGGCGAGCCGCTCGAGCCCGGCGCGCAGCACCTCCGGCTCGGTCGAGTCCAGGACGATGGGCAGGGTGACCGCGGTCGACAGCCGCGACGCCATCAGCGCCATGTCGCGGGAGCCGTCACGGCCGACGTAGTCGACGCAGAGGTCGAGGACGTGCGCGCCGTCACGGGCCTGCGCCTTGGCGATCTCGACGCACTCGTCCCAGTTCTCCGCCAGCATCGCCTCGCGGAACGCCTTGGACCCGTTCGCGTTCGTGCGCTCCCCGATGGTCAGGTAGCTGGCGTCCTGCTGGAAGGGCACCTCGATGTACAGCGACGACGCGGCGCGCTCCGGCTGCGGCATGCGGGGGGCGACGTCGCGGCCGCCGTACCGCTCGGCGAGCAGCCGGATGTGCTCCGGCGTGGTGCCGCAGCAGCCGCCGATGACCGCCAGGCCGTATTCGGCCACGTAGGCGCCCAGCGCGTCGGCCATCCCCTCGGGCCCCAGCGGGTAGCGGGCACCGTCGGCAGTGAGTTCGGGCAGCCCCGCGTTGGGCATGGCGCCGATCGCGATCCCGGCGCGACGCGACAGGTGCCTCAGGTGCTCGCTCATCTCGGCGGGGCCGGTGGCGCAGTTGAGGCCGATGCAGTCGATGCCCAGTGCCTCGAGCGTGGTGAGCGCCGCCCCGATCTCGGATCCCAGCAGCATGGTGCCGGTGGTCTCGACGGTGACGTTGACGAGGATGGGCAGCTCGACGCCCATGGCCTCGCGGGCACGCTTGGAGGCGATCACGGCGGCCTTCGCCTGCAGGAGATCCTGGGAGGTCTCGATCTGGACCGCGTCGATCCCGCCGCGAATCATGGCCTCGACCTGCCGCTGGTAGGCGTCGCGGATGTCTGCGTACGCGATGTGGCCCAGCGTCGGCAGCTTGGTGCCCGGACCGATGGACCCGAGGACGAACCGGGGGCGTTCCTCCGTGCTGAACTCGTCCGCGACCCCGCGCGCGATCCGCGCGGCGGCCTCGGCCAGCTCCTCGAGGCGTTCGACGATGTCGTACTCGGCGAGCGCGGCGAGGTTGGTGCCGAAGGTGTTGGTCTCCACGGCATCCGAGCCGGCTGCGAAGTAGGCACGGTGCACGGCGGCGACGACGTCGGGGCGCGTCACGTTGAGGATCTCGTTGCAGCCCTCGAGGCCGAGGAAATCCTCCTCGAGCGTCAGGTCCCCGAAGGACTGCAGCATCGTTCCCATGGCGCCATCGGCGACCAGGACACGGCGGTTGAGCAACTCTGAGAGGGAAGTGGGCACCCGCCAAGGCTACCGGCACCGCGATAGGGTGGATGAATGCAGTTCACGCCGCTGGAAGGCCTCCGCGACCCCGCCGTGCTGATCGGGTTCTCGGGCTGGAACGACGCGGCCAACGCGGCGAGCGACCTGCTGCGCCATCTCATCGACGCGTATCCGGGATCCGATGCCGGCTCCATCGACGACGAACGCTTCTACGACTTCCAGGCCACCCGTCCCATGCTCCATCGCGCCGCCGACGGCCCGTGGGTGGAGTGGCCCGGGGTGCGGATCCGGGTGGTCAACCATCCCGACCGCGACCTGGTCGTCATGATCGGACCCGAGCCGAACCTGCTGTGGCGCACGTTCGCGGCCGATCTGATCGGCCACGTGCAGCGCGTCGAGCCGGACATCGTGGTGTTCCTGGGGGCGATGCTGAGCGACACGCCGCACTCCCGCCCCCTCCCCGTCGGGCTCTACACGTCGGACCCTGGGGTCGAGCAGCGCCTGTCGATCCAGCCCAACGACTACACGGGCCCCACCGGCATGATCGGCGTGGCCAGCCAGCTCATGCTCCACGCCCGCATCCCTGCGGCCTCGCTGTGGGTGTCGGTGCCGCACTACGTGGCCGCTCCCCCGAATCCGAAGGCCCAGGAGGCGCTGCTCACCGAACTCGAGGGCGTGCTGCGGGTCGCCCTGGACCACAAGTCGATCCCCGAGGAGGCGGAGCGTTGGTCGACCGCGGTCGATCAGCTGAGCCAGCAGGACCCGGACATCGCGGAGTACATCGAACAGCTTGAGGAGGCGCGGGACCAGGAAGAGGTCCAGGAGGCCACCGGCGACACCATCGCGGCCGAGCTGGAGAAGTTTCTGCGCCGCCGGGGCCACGAGGGCTGAGGCGGCGCCCGGGCTCAGTGCCGGTGGGCGGCGAGGGCCGTGTCGCGCAGGGCGGTGACCATGGCGTCGGCGTCGTCGGCGCTGTAGACGGCTGAACCGGCGACGAAGGTGTCGGCACCGGCCTCCGCGCAGCGCCCGATCGTCTCGAGGCTCACCCCGCCGTCGACCTGCAGCCAGATGGGGCGGCTCCCGATCAGCGCGCGGGTCCGGCGGATCTTCGGCAGGACGAGATCGAGGAACTTCTGTCCCCCGAAGCCCGGCTCGACTGTCATGAGCAGCACCATGTCGAGCTCGCCGAGCACGTCCTCGTACGGCTCGATGGGGGTGGCGGGCTTCAGCGCCATCGACGCCCGGGCGCCCGTGCGGCGCAGCTCGCGGGCCAGGCGCACCGGGGCCTTGGCGGCCTCGACGTGGAAGGTCACCGACTCGGCGCCCGCCTCGGCGAACGCCGGCGCCCACCGGTCCGGGTCCTCGATCATGAGGTGGATGTCGAGCATCTGGTCCGTGCAGCGGCGCAGCGACTCCACCACGGGCAGCCCGATGGTCAGGTTGGGCACGAAGTGGTTGTCCATGACGTCCACGTGCACGGCGTCGGCGCTCGGGATGCGGGCGATCTCGGCGGCGAGGTTGGCGAAGTCCGCGTTGAGGATGCTCGGTGTGATGCGCATGGCCGTCACCCTATCGCCCGCTCAGCGGGTGAGGAGGGCGAGGTACATCGCGTCGGTGCCGTGCCGGTGCGGCCAGAGCTGGACGTCGTCGCCGAGTGCGCAGTCAGGGACCTCCGGCAGCAGATCCGGGGCGTGGAGGCGGCGCGCGTCGGGCATCTCGGCCAGCACGTCGTCGACCACCTCGACCGTCTCGGCGCGGTGCGGCGAGCAGGTGACGTACGCCACCACCCCGCCGGGCCGCAGCGACTCCACGGCGTGCCGGAGCAGGGAGCGCTGTAACCCGCCGAGCGCCGTCACGTCGTCGGGTGAGCGCCGCCAGCGGGACTCGGGGCGCCGGCGCAGCGCCCCCAGGCCGGTGCACGGCGCGTCGACCATGATCCGGGCGAAGGCGGCGTCCCACGCCGGGGCGGTCCCGTCGGCGGTGATGGTGACGGTGCCGTCCGGGTAGGCGGACAGCGCCTGCCGCACCAGGCGCGCCCGGTGTTCCTGCGCCTCGCTGGCCAGCAGCCAGCGTCCGTCCCGACGCGCCAGACCTGCCAGGAGGGCGGCCTTCCCGCCGGGCCCGGCGCACATGTCGAGCCACGGCCCCTCGGGCGCGTCGGCCCGGGCCAGCGCCCAGGCCACCAGCTGCGACCCCTCGTCCTGGACGCCCGCGCGGCCATCCCGGACGAGCGGTTGCTCGCCGGGCGGCCGGGTCGATGTGGCGCCGAACGGGGAGAACGGAGTCGGGGTCGCGTCGAGCAGGTCGGCCACCTCGGCGAGGCCCGGACGCACGACCAGCGTCGGCGTGGGGTTGACGTTGTTGGCCGCCAACGCGGCCGGCAGTTCCTCGGTGGGCAGCAGGTCGGCGTACGCGTCCACGATCCATCGCGGATGATGGCCGCGCAGGGCCAGGGCCTCGCGCTCGTCCGCGCCCGACGCGAGGTGGTCCGTCCACTCGTCGAGGGTGCGCGCGGCGACCTTGCGCAGGATGGCGTTGACAACGCCGGTCACCCGTTGTCCGACGGTGCCGCGCGCCAACTCCACCGTGGTCCCGACGGCGGCGTGTCGTTTCACGTCCATGCCCAGCAGCTGGTGGGTCCCGAGGCGGAGGAGGTCGACGACGGCGGGCTGCAGCGAGCCCAGCGCACGGCCGCCGGCGGCCTCGATGATCCGGTCGTAGGTCCCCATGAGGCGGCAGGTCCCGGCGACGAGCTCGGTGACGAGCGCCGCGTCGCGGGAGTCGAGGCCGGCCACGGCCAGCCGCTTGGCGAGCGCGAGATTGGCGTAGGCGCCCTCGCCGGTGACCTGGCGCAGGACGTCGAACGCGACGCGACGCGCGCTCACGACAGCACCGTCCCGGTGGGCAGGGCACGCGCCCAGTCGGCGGCCGGCATGCGGCGCTTGCCCGCAGCCTGGACCTCGAGCAGTTCGAGGGTCCCCTCGCCGGTGCCGACCGCGACGGCGGACCGCGTGACAGCGAGCTCGCCGGGGGCCAGCTCGGCGGGTTCCGCCGCCCGGGCCCGGAACACCTTGAGCCGCTGGCCGGAGACCTCACACCAGGCGCCCGGGTCGGGCGAGCAGGCGAGGATGTGCCGGCGCAGCTCATCCGCGGGCCGGGCCCAGTCGATGCGCGCCTCCTCGACGGTGATCTTCGGAGCGACGGTGACGCCATCGGCGGGCTGGGGGGTGGGCTCCCGCCCCTCTGCGACCATGTCCATCGTCGCCACCAGCTGTGCCGCCCCCGAGTCGGCGAGCATCGCCAGCACCTCCCCGGCGGTCGCCTCAGGCAGCGGGCGGGACTCCATGCTGTAGACGTCCCCGGCGTCGAGCTCCCGGACGATCCGGAAGCACGCCGTGCCGATCAGGTCGTCGCCGGCCATGATCGCCCGCTGCACGGGCGCGGCCCCGCGCCACCGCGGCAGGAGGGAAAAGTGCAGGTTGATCCAGCCGTGGGCCGGAATGTCGAGTGCGGTCTGCGGCAGCAGGGCGCCGTAGGCCACGACGGCGCAGGCGTCCGGGGCGATCTCGCGCAGGCGGTCCTGGAATCCGGGGTCGCGCGGGTGGGCAGGGGTGAGCACCTCGAGCCCCAACTCCATGGCCCGGGCGGCGACCGGGGAGGGAGTCAGGCGGCGGCCGCGGCCGGCCGGCGCGTCCGGCCGGGTGACGACGGCCACGACCTCGTGGGCCGAGCGCAGCAGTGCCTCCAGCGACGGCAGCGCCACCTCGGGCGTGCCGGCGAACACGATCCTCATCTGTCCTCCAATGCCTCAGGGTCCACGTGGATCCCGAGCAGTCCCCGTTCCTTGCGCGCGGACCGGATGGCCGCGGCGCTCTTCACCCGGGCGGTCAGGTCCCTGGCCTGTGCCATGGGGACACGCAGCAGCGCCGCCCACCGGTCGGGGCCGACCTCGGTGGGTCCGAGGATATCCACCCCGGCCCAGTCGTCGTTGTCGAGGAAGTCACGCAGGGCCTCGGGCTGGCCGACGAGACGAACCAGCTTGACGGCCGGGGTGAGGCCGGCGTCGGCGCGGTCGGCGAGCTCCCGTTCGGCGAACCCGACGGGGTCCGCGCGGACCAGGGCCTGGACCGCCGGATGCTGCGGCGGCCCCACGATCAGCACCGACCCGCCGTCGCGCGGGCCCCGGGCCAGGGCGGCCGCGTTGGTCCATCGACGCACCGCCTCCTCCGCGGCGCGGAGCTCGGCGCGTGCCAGCGTCACCTCGCCGTCGAGGATCAGCACGCCCGCATAACCGGTGGGCGCCGCCGGCTCGGCGCCCGGGGTCGCGACGACGATCGCCGGCTCGTCGGGCACCTCGTCGCGGATGCGATCGGCTGAGCTGTTGACCGCCAAGACCCCGGGGAAGGCGCGGGCCAGCTCCTCCGCGGTGCGGGCCGCGCCGGGGAGGGGCGCCCGGAGGGTACCGGTGTGGCAGTGCGGGCACGTCCAACGCACCGGGCGATGGCCGCAGACCGCGCACTGCGGCTCGCCCTTGGCCCGGGCACGCAGCGGGCCCCCGCATGCGCCGCACACCGCCCGGTTGAGGCACCGGGCACAGTCGAGGGCCGCGTCATAGCCGGCCATCGGCACCTGGACGAGCACCGGGCCGGTGGCGAGATGGTCGCGCAGGAACCGGAACGCTACCGAGGGCACCCTGAGCGCGATGGCGGCGGGGTCCCGCTCGCGGTCCCGATCGTCGACGGCCCTGGCGGGTGCGATGAAACGCCGCGCCTCGGCCGGCGGCAGCGACAGGTCCCGCAGCCAGCCGCGCGCCACCAGCGCCTGGGCGTCGGTGCTGCGCGCGTGGGCGGCGAGCAGGAGCGCGGTGTTCTGCCGGGCTGCCCGGACGATGGCGACCGCGCGGCTGTGCGGGTGCGGGGCCCGGAGCTCGGCGTGGGCGTCGTGACCGTCGTCGATGACGGCGATGAGTCCCGGGTTCGCCACGGGCGCGTAGGCGGCGCTGCGGGTGCCCACGACGATGCGCGCCTGCCCACGGCTCGCGGCGAGGAACGTGCGGTAGCGGGCGGAGCGCCCGTTCTCGGCCGCCAGCGCCCCGACCGCCCCATGCCCGAAGACCTGCCGGAACCGCCCCAGGACGTGAGCCAATTCACGGGCGGTGGGGACGACCACCAGGACGGACCTGCCCGAGCGCAGGGTGGCGTCGGCCGCCTCGATCACGCCGCCGACGAGGTCGCCCGGGCCGTTGCACACCGGCGCGACCTGCCAGGCCACCCGTGGCGCGTTGCCCGCGGCGAGGGTGCGCAGCAGGGCGTCGCCGTCCGGGTATGCCGGCAGGACCGTCGCGTCCGGGGCGGCGCGGGGGGCGGGCCATTCGCGCTGCGGCGCCTTCTCCGTCGCGGCATGCCGGGGCGGGACGGCGAGGCGCGCCACGTCGGACCAGGAGCCCGCGTAATGATCGGCGACGGCCCGGATCAGCCCGTGCAGTTCCGCCGACAGAAGCGGCTCGGACGACACGACGCGGTGCAGCTTCGCCAGGGAGGCGAGGTCGCTACCGTCGGCCAGCTCGATGAGCCAGCCGTCGCGCATCGTGCCGGCGAACGGGACCTTCACCCTGGCGCCCGGCACGGCGGCCTCCGCCAGGGAATCGGGGACCTCGTAGTCGAACAGGCGGTCCAGATGCGCCAGCGGAACGTCCACGGCGACCCGCGCCACCCGCGGGGACATCGTCAGGCCCGCACCGCCGCCGCGAGCGCGTCGGCCCGGTCGGTGCGCTCCCAGGTGGCGACCGGCAGTTCCCTGCCGAAGTGCCCGTAGACCGTCACGTCGCTGTAGATGGGGCGCAGCAGGTCCAGGTCCCGGATGATCGCGCCCGGGCGCAGGTCGAAGGTCGCCAGCACCGCGTCGCGGATCCGGTCCTCGGGCACGGCGGCGGTGCCGAACGTGTCCAGGTAGAAGCCGACGGGGTGCGCCGTCCCGATGGCGTACGCGACCTGCACCTCGCAGCGCTCGGCGAGACCGGCTGCCACGACGTTCTTGGCCACCCAGCGCATGGCGTACGCGGCCGAGCGGTCCACCTTCGACGGGTCCTTGCCCGAGAAGGCGCCGCCGCCGTGGCGGGCCATGCCGCCGTAGGTGTCGACGATGATCTTGCGCCCGGTGAGTCCCGCGTCGCCCATGGGCCCGCCGATGACGAACTTGCCGGTGGGGTTCACCAGGAGCCGCCGCGGGGCGTGGAACCCGTACCGCTCGAGCACCGGGCTGATGACCTCGCGTTCGATGTCGGGCTGGATGCGCTCGGGGCCGACGTCGGCGCTGTGCTGCGACGACACCACGACGGTGTCGATTCCCACGGGGCGGCCGTCGTCGCCGTACTCCACGGTCACCTGGGTCTTGCCGTCGGGGCGCAGGTAGTCCAGCACGCCGGTCTTGCGGACCTCGGTGAGTCGCTCCGCCAGCCGGTGCGCCAGGTCGATGGGCAGGGGCATCAGCGTCGGCGTCTCCGTGCAGGCGTAGCCGAACATCAGGCCCTGGTCGCCGGCGCCCTGGAGGCTGAGCGAGTCCTCCTCCGAGCCGAGGCGGTGTTCGTAGGCGTCGTCGACGCCCTGCGCGATGTCGGGAGACTGGCTGCCGATGGCGACGGTCACGCCGCACGACGCCCCGTCGAAGCCCTTACGCGACGAGTCGTAGCCGATCTCGAGGATGCGACGCCGCGCCAGGTTGGCCACATCGACGTATCCCGTGGTGGAGACCTCGCCCGCGACGACGACGAGGCCGGTGGTGACGAGCGTCTCGACGGCGACGCGCGCCCCGGGATCCTGCTCCAGCAGGCCGTCGAGGACGGCGTCGGAGATGGAGTCGGCGATCTTGTCCGGGTGGCCCTCGGTGACGGACTCGGAGGTGAACAGACGGCTCATGGGAGCACTCCTAGCGCGGCGACAAGCCGCATCGTGGGTTGGTCATGGCGGCAACAAGCCGCCCCCGTGGGTGTGAGAGCGCGAGCGGCGATCTCAGGACGCGGAGTCGGGCTCCGGCGTGTCGGCGAACGGATCGACGAAGGTGAACGCCGGGTCGGCGTCGGCGGCGGTCCGCTCGGCGGCCTCCTGCTCCGGGTCGATCTGCGTGTACTGCAGCAGGCCCTCATTCATCTCGCGCAGCGCGATCGACAGGGGCTTCTCCTCCGGTGCCGCGGGCACGAGCGGGCCGACGTTCTCCAGGAGGCCCTCGCCCAGCTGGGAGTAGTACGCGTTGATCTGCCGCGCGCGCTTGGCGGCGAACAGCACCAGGCGGTATTTGGAATCGATGTTCTCGAGCAGCGAATCGATCGGCGGGTAGGTGATGCCCTCTGGCTGAGTGTTCAAGATGATCCTTCGAAAGAGTCCGGGCGGCCCGGTCACAGGCCCATCAAGCTTACCAAAGCCGCGACGGTTTCCTCGATGTCGGCGTTCTCCACGACGAAATCGGCCTCGTGCTGGGCCTCCAGCTCGAGACGGGCGGTGGTGAGGCGCCGCTCCTGGGCGGCCTCGTCCTCGGTTCCGCGACCGCGGAGGCGTGACACGAGCTCGTCCCACGACGGGGGCGCGAGGAACACCAGGCGGGCCGACGGGAGGTTGCGCTTGACCTGGCGCGCGCCCTGCAGGTCGATCTCCAGGACGACGGGACGCCCGTGTGCGACCGCGGCCAGCACCGGCCCACGGGGCGTGCCGTAGTAGTGCGTGCCGTGGACGACGGCCCACTCGAGGAGTTCCCCGGCCTCGATGAGGCGCCGGAACTCGTCGACGTCGACGAAGTGGTAACTGACCCCGTCGATCTCGCCCGGCCGCGGCGGCCGGGTGGTCATGGACACCGAGTAGAACGGGTCCGGGTACAACTCGCGCAGCCGGGCACACACGGTGCCTTTGCCGACCGCGCTCGGGCCGGAGATCACCCAGACGTCTGAGGAGGTCACCCGCCCGAGCTTAGGGAGAGATCAGTCAGCTGAACAACTCGTTGAGCCGGTCGATCTGATGGCGGCCGAGGCCGCGGATCCGCCGGTTCGGAGCGATCTGGAGGTTCTCCATGATCTCTGTGGCGCGGGTGACGCCCACCCGCGGCATCGCGCGGAGCAGGTCGATGACCTTGATCCGCGACAGGGTGTCGTCGCCCACGGCTCTGCCCAGCGCGTCCGTGAACGACACCGTGCCGTTCTTGACCTGTTCCTTCAGCTCGGCGCGGGCGCGTCGCGCCTGCGTCGCCGCCTCGCGGGCCGACTCGAGCTGAGCGCTGCTCAATTGAGGAATCGCCATGGGAGGTCCCTTCACCCTCTGACTGTCCACCCCTGGTGGGGTTGGGTGAAATGTACCGCGAACTGCGCCGTAGCTTGGGGATACGCGTCGATTCAGTCCAGAGCGGCCACGGCGTCGAGCAGCCGGCCGGCCCTCGCGGCCAGCTCGGCGGCTCCCGCGCCGATGACCTCGCGGCTCGCGGTGGGCAGGACCAGCCGCAGCGCGGGGCCGAACACATCGGCCAGGCCCTCGACCGTGCCGCCCTGCGCGCCGATGCCGGGCACCAGGATGGACCCGTTGAACGCGCCCAGGTCGCAGCCCAGGCTGGCGTGGGTGCCCCCGACGACGAGGCCGAGCGCATAGTCGGATGTGTCGTTGATCTCCGCGCAGGTGTCGACGACGTGCTGGGCCACCGTCGAGTGGCCGCTGGTGGCCAGCTGCACCGGGGCGCCCTCCGGGTTGGAGGTCCGCGCCAGCACGTAGAGGCCCTGTCCGCCGGCCACGGCCGCCTCGATCGCAGGAGTCAACGCCCCCACCCCCAGGTAAGGGCTCACCGTGATCGCGTCGGCCCGCAGCGGCGCGTCGTCGCCGAGGAACGCCGCTGCGTAGCCGGCCATGGAGGATCCGATGTCGCCGCGCTTGACGTCGAGGAGGCTCAGCGCGCCGGCGGCACGGATGTCGGCCAGCACCGACTCCAGCACCGCGACACCGCGGGACCCGAACGCCTCGAAGAAGGCCGACTGCGGCTTGAAGACCGCGATCCGCTCCCCCAGCGCCTCGACGATGCCGCGGGCGCAGCGCTCGAGACCCGACACGTCGTGGGGTAGGCCCCAGGCGTCGAGGACGGCGGGCATGGGGTCGATCCCCACGCAGAGCCGTCCCCTGTCGGCGGTGGCGGCGGCGAGCCTGGTCGCGTAGCTCATCGGGACCTCCTCAGGTCGTGCAGGCCGCGCACGAGCGCGACGCCCTCGTAGATGAAGCCGGTGTAGAGCTGGATGAGGCTGGCCCCCGCGTCGAACAGGCGGGCGCCGTCGCGCGGGCTCATGACGCCCCCGACCCCGATCACCGGCAGGTCGGTGCCCGCGGCGAGGTGCTCGACGAAGGCGAGGGAGCGGGCGGTGAGCGGCGCCCCGCTCAGGCCCCCGGCCTCGCCCGCGAGCGCGGCGTCGGCGGGGGCGAGCCCGTCCCGGCTCAGGGTGGTGTTGGTGGCGATGATCCCGGCCGCGGCGGAGCTGTTCAGGACAGCGATCGTCTCGGCGAGGTCGGAGCCTTCGAGGTCCGGGGCGAGCTTGACGAAGATGGGCACGGGCCGCGGCGACAGCCGCGCCGCCTCGTCGGTGAGCTGTCCGAGGAGCGAGGCGAGCTCCCGGGCCGCCTGGAGGGACCTGAGCCCCGGCGTGTTGGGGCTGGACACGTTGACCGCCACGTAGTCGGCGTAGGGCGCCAGCAGCCGCAGCGACGTCAGGTAGTCGTCGGTGGCGCCCTCGAGCGGCACCGCCTTGGTCTTGCCGATCGAGATCCCCAGCGGGATGCCGAGCGCCGAGGTGCCCCGCTCGACGCCCTTCGCGCGCAGCGTGGCCGCGAGGGCGGCGGCGCCGGCGTTGTTGAAGCCCATCCGGTTGACGATGCCCCGCGAGGCGACCGCCCGGAACACCCGGGGCTTGGGGTTGCCGGGCTGCGCCTGCGCCGTCACGGTGCCGAGCTCCGCGAACCCGAACCCGAACCGCACCCATGCCTGCGCCGCGTGCCCGTCCTTGTCCAGGCCCGCGGCCACGCCGACCCGGTTCGGGAACCGGACCCCCGCGACCGTGACCGGATCCACCACGGTGGGCCGGCCGCCCGCCGGGACCCGCGCCAACGCGCCGATCATGGCCTCGTGCACGCGCTCGGGGTCCCCGCCCGCGTAACGGAACAGCCCGGCGCGCAGGCCGTGGTATCCCGCCCGGAGGGCGCGCGTGCCCAGGCCGGTCACCGGCGCGCCCAGTCCTGGAGCGACCGGACCTCGAGCTCCCCGCGCTGCAGCGCCTCGATGCCCTGGGTGGCCGCGGCCAGCCCGGGCACCGTCGTGATGACGGGGATGTCGGCGAGCACCGCCGCCGTGCGGATGAGGTAGCCGTCCTCGCGGGTGGTGGCGCCCGACGCGGACCCCTCGGGCGTGTTGAAGATCAGGTCGATGCCGCCCGAGGTGATGAGCTCGACGATGCTCGGCTGGTCGTCGTCTTCGCGCACCTCGGAGAGCTTGCGCACCTCCTCGGCCGCGACGCCGTTGCGGCGCAGCACCGAGGCGGTGCCCCGGGTGGCCAGCACCTGGAAGCCGAGGTCGACCAGCCGCTTGATCGGCCAGATCGCGTGCCGCTTGTCGCGGTCGGCGATGGACACGAACAGCTTGCCGGAGGTGGGCAGCGGGCCGCCGCCCGCGTCCTGGGACTTGGCGTAGGCGGTGCCGAAGTTGTCCGACAGCCCCATCACCTCGCCCGTGGAGCGCATCTCGGGGCCGAGCAGGGTGTCGACGAAGGCGCCGGTGGCGGTGCGGAACCGGTTGAAGGGCATCACCGCCTCCTTGACGGCCACGGGGGCCCCGGGGCGCGGAGTGGACCCGTCGCCGGTGGCCCGCAGCGCGCCCGACGCCCGCAGGTCACGGATGCTACGCCCGAGCATGATGAGCGCCGCCGCCTTCGCCAGGGCGGTGTCCGTGGCCTTCGACACGAACGGCACGGTGCGCGACGCGCGCGGATTGGCCTCGAGGACGTAGAGGGTGTCGCTGTGCAGCGCGAACTGGATGTTCAGCAGCCCCCGCACGCCGACGCCCTCGGCGATGGCCCGCGTGAAGTGCCGGATCTGCTCGATCATGGCGTCGCCGAGGGTGATCGGGGGCAGCGCGCAGGCGGAGTCGCCCGAGTGGATGCCCGCCTCCTCGATGTGCTCCATGATGCCGCCGATGTAGAGCTCCTCGCCGTCGAACAGGGCGTCGACGTCGATCTCCACGGCGTCGTCGAGGAAGCGGTCCACCAGCACGGGCTGGTCCTCGCTCACCTCGGTGGCCTTGGCGACGTAGGTCTCGAGCGCCTCGTCGGAGTAGACGATCTGCATGCCGCGCCCACCCAGGACGTAGCTCGGACGCACCAGCACCGGGTACCCGATCTCGCCGGCGATCGCCTTGGCCTCCTCGGCGGTCGTGGCCATGCCGTGCTTGGGGGCCGGCAGCCCGGCCCGCGCGAGGACGCGCCCGAACGCGCCGCGCTCCTCGGCCAGGTTGATCGCCTCCGGGGACGTGCCGACGATCGGCACGCCCGCGTCCTTGAGCGTCTGAGCGAGCTTGAGCGGCGTCTGGCCGCCGAGCTGGCAGATGACGCCCGCGACCGGGCCCGCCTGCAGCTCGGCGTGGTAGATCTCCAGCACGTCTTCGGCAGTCAGGGGCTCGAAGTACAGCCGGTCCGAGGTGTCGTAGTCGGTGGAGACCGTCTCCGGGTTGCAGTTGACCATGACGGTCTCGTAGCCGGCCTCGCGCAGCGCCATGGTCGCGTGCACGCACGAGTAGTCGAACTCGATGCCCTGCCCGATGCGGTTGGGGCCCGAGCCCAGGATCAGGACGGCCTCCTTCGTGCGCGCCGGCACCTCCGTCTCCTCGTCGTAGGACGAGTACATGTAGGGGGTGGCGGCGGCGAACTCGGCGGCGCACGTGTCGACCGACTTGTAGACCGGGCGGATGCCCAGTGCCCAGCGGACCCCGCGCACCACCTCGGTGGTGAGGTTGCGCAGGGCCGCGATCTGGGCGTCGGACAGGCCGTGGCGCTTCGCGCGCCGCAGCAGCTCGGCCGTCAGGTCCGGCGCGTCGTGCACCTCGCGGGCCATGTCGAGGATGATGCCCATCTGGTCGAGGAACCAGGGATCGATTCCGGTGGCCTCGAACACCTGCTCGGTCGTGGCCCCGGCCCGCATGGCCTGCATCACCAGCTGGATGCGGCCGTCGTGCGGCACCGACGCCCGCTCGAGCAGGTCGGCGACCGGCTGGAGCGGTGCGGTGAAGTCGAACGGGGCGCGCGGGTCCTCGAGCGAGCGCAGCGCCTTGCCCAGCGCCTCGGTGAAGTTGCGTCCGATGCCCATGGCCTCGCCGACGGACTTCATGTGCGTGGTGAGTGTGGGGTCCGCGGCGGGGAACTTCTCGAACGCGAAGCGGGGCACCTTGACGATCACGTAGTCGAGGCTGGGCTCGAAGCTGGCGGGCGTCTCGCGGGTGATGTCGTTGGGGATCTCGTCGAGCGTGTAGCCGACGGCGACCTTGGCGGCAATCTTCGCGATCGGGAAGCCGGTGGCCTTCGACGCCAGCGCCGAGGAGCGCGACACGCGCGGGTTCATCTCGATGACGATCATGCGGCCGTCGTCGGGGTTGATGGCGAACTGGATGTTGCAGCCGCCGGTGTCGACGCCCACCGCGCGGATGATGCCGATGCCGACGTCACGCATGCGCTGGTACTCGCGGTCGGTGAGCGTCATGGCGGGCGCCACCGTGATCGAGTCGCCGGTGTGGACGCCCATGGGGTCGAAGTTCTCGATCGAGCAGATGATGACGACGTTGTCCGCCTTGTCGCGCATCACCTCCAGCTCGTACTCCTTCCATCCCAGGATCGACTCCTCGATGAGGACCTCGGTCACCGGCGACGCCGACAGCCCGGCCCCCGCGATCTGCCGCAGCTCGGCCTCGTCGTGCGCGAAGCCGGACCCCACGCCGCCCATCGTGAAGCTGGGGCGGACCACGACGGGATAGCCGAGGTCGGTGGCGGCCGCGAGGACCTCGTCCATGGAGTGGCAGATCCGTGACCGGGCCACCTCCGGGTTGCCCCCGGCGATGTCCGTCATGGACAGCACGATGTCCTTGAACTGCTCGCGGTCCTCGCCGCGGCGGATCGCGTCGACCGAGGCTCCGATGAGCTCGACGCCGTAGCGGGCGAGGACGCCGTTCTCGTGCAGGGAGATGGCGGTGTTGAGGGCCGTCTGGCCGCCGAGCGTCGCAAGGACGGCGTCGGGGCGCTCCTTGGCGATGACCCGCTCGACGAACTCCGGCGTGATGGGCTCGACGTAGGTCGCGTCCGCGAAGTCGGGATCGGTCATGATCGTGGCGGGGTTGGAGTTGACCAGGACGACGCGGAAGCCCTCCTCGCGCAGCACCCGGCAGGCCTGTGTGCCGGAGTAGTCGAACTCGCAGGCCTGGCCGATGACGATCGGTCCGGACCCGATCACCAGGATCGAGGAGATGTCGGTGCGACGGGGCATCAGGCGTCCTTTCCGGCCATGACGTCGACGAAGCGGTCGAACAGGTAGTTGGCGTCGTGTGGGCCGGCCGCGGCCTCGGGGTGGTACTGGACCGAGAATCCGACCAGGCGGCCGTCGCGGCGCAGCTCCAGACCCTCGACGACGTCGTCGTTGAGGCACACGTGGCTGACGGTGACCTCGCCGAACGGCGTCGGGGCGGCGGCGTCGAGCGGGGCGTCGACGGCGAACCCGTGGTTGTGGGCCGTGACCTCGACCTTGCCGGTGGTGCGGTCGATGACGGGCTGGTTGATCCCGCGGTGGCCGAACTTCAGCTTGTAGGTGCCCAGGCCCAGCGCGCGGCCGAACAGCTGGTTGCCGAAACAGATGCCGAAGTACGGGATCCCGGCGGTCAGGACCTCCCGCAGGACGGCGACGGGGCCGTCCGCGGTGGCGGGGTCGCCGGGTCCGTTGCTGAAGAACACGCCGTCGGGCTTGAGGGCGGCGATCTGCTCGAAGGTGGCGTGCGCCGGCACGACGTGCACGTCGAGGCCGCGGGCGGACAGCTGGGTCGGGGTCATGGACTTGATGCCCAGGTCGACCGCGACCACCGTGAAGCGCCGCTCCCCCACCGCCGGCACCAGGTACGGCTCGGCCGTCGTCACGTCGGCGGTGAGGTCCTGGCCGGCCATCAACGGCTGCTGGAGGACCCGGGCGAGGAGCTCGTCGGTGTTGGTGGTCTCGGTGGAGATGCCGACCCGCATGGCGCCCCGGTCGCGGATGTGCCGCGTGAGCGCCCGGGTGTCGATGTCGCTGATGCCCACGACGCCCTGCGTGGCCAGTTCGGCGTCGAGGCTGCGGGCCGAGCGCCAGTTGGACGGCCGCGGCGACGGGTCGCGGACGATGTACCCGGCCACCCAGATGCGCGAGGACTCGTCGTCCTCGTCGTTCCAGCCGGTGTTGCCGATGTGGGGGGCGGTGGCCAGGACCACCTGGCCGCGGTAGCTGGGGTCGGTCAGGGTCTCCTGGTAGCCGGACATGCCGGTGGAGAACACCAGTTCGCCGAAGGTCTCGCCGGCGGCGCCGAAGGATCGGCCACGAAATACGCGCCCGTCCTCCAATACCAGAATCGCAGGAAGGGAACTCATGCGCACCTCGCTAGATAGGTCAGTTCGTCGTGGGCTTGTCGGCCAGGGCCTTGGCCAGGAGGCCGTTGAGGAAGGCCGCTGATTCGTCCGTGGACAGGTCCGCGGCGAGCCGGATCGCCTCGGCGATCACGGCCCCCGGTGGGACGTCGGAGTGGTCGATCTCGAAGATGGCGATGCGGGCCAGGTTGCGGTCGATCGCGGGCATGCGCTCGAGGGGCCAGGCCGGCGGCGCGGCGGCCGCGATCCTGCCGTCGATCTCCGCGCCGTGCTCGGCGACGCCCAGCACGATGCGGGTCGTCAGCTCGCGCGTGGGCGAGCCGAGGTAGGAGCGCTGCTCCGCGAACGTCTCGCTCACCGAAGCCCCGCGCAGCTCGGCCTGGTACAGGATGTCCAGGGCGGCCTTGCGGGCCTTCGTCTGAGTCGTGTAGCCGTGACGCTGGTCCATCTACGAGCTGACGCGGCCCTGGTAGGAACCGTCGCGGGTGTCGACCTTGATGCGCTCGCCGGTGGTGATGAACAGCGGGACCTGGATCTCCTTGCCGGTCTCCAGCGTCGCGGGCTTGGTGCCGCCGGTGGAGCGGTCGCCCTGCAGGCCGGGCTCGGTGTAGGTGACCTCGAGCTCGACGGAGGCCGGCAGCTCGATGAACAGCGGGTTGCCCTCGTGCGTGGCGACGATGGCGGTCTGGTTCTCCAGCATGTAGTCCTTGGCGTCGCCGACGGTGTCGGCGGAGACGTGGAACTGCTCGAACGAGGTGTTGTCCATGAAGACGTAGTCGTCGCCGTCGAGGTAGAGGTACTGCATCTCGCGGCGGTCTACGGTCGCCGTGTCGACCTTGGTGTCCGAGTTGAACGTCTTGTCGATGATCTTCCCGGTCAGCACGTGCTTGAGCTTCGACCGGACGACCGTGTTGCCCTTGCCCGGCTTGTGGTGCTGGAACCACAGAACCTGCCAGAGCTGACCGTCGAGGTCGAGCACCATTCCGTTCTTCAGGTCGTTGGTTGACGCCATGCAGGGGTCTCCTCGTTCGAGTGTCGTGGGGGCGCTGTCCGGCCAACGCGGCAGTCTACCCGAGCCCGCCGTGTTCTCCTATCCGCGACCGAGGCGCGGAATCGCCCCGGTCAGGTGGTGGCGAGCTCGCGGTAGGCGCGCTCGAGGACGGTCTCGTCGGGGGCGTCCAGGATCAGGGGGGCGCCCAAGGCGGAGAGTCCGACGAGCCGAAGCCGGTCCCCGCGGGCCTTCTTGTCGAGGCTCATGAGGGCGCGTAGCTCCGGGTAGGCCCCGCCTGGGTAGGTCAGCGGTAGTCCGAGCCCTCCTAGGAGGTGGTCGTGCAGCGCGACGGCCGACTCGTCGAGTCCGAGGAGGTCGCGCGAGACGCGGGCCATCCAGGCCATGCCGACGCTGATGGCGTCGCCGTGCCGCCAGGTGTAGCCGGCGTGGGCCTCGATCGCGTGCCCGAGGGTGTGGCCGTAGTTGAGGGCTTCCCGTCCGACCCGGGAGCCCGACGAGGTGGCCTCGCGGAAGTCCGCGGCGACGACGGTGGCCTTGACGGCGACCGCCCGTTCGACGAGCTCGGCGAACCTGGGTCCGGTCGTGTCCGTGCTGTCGGCGAGGTCACCCGACGCCAGGTCCAGGATGCGCGCGTCGGCGATGAAGCCGCACTTGACGACCTCGGCCAGCCCCGCCCGCACGTCCCGGTCGGGCAGGGTGTCGAGGAGCGCCAGGTCGCACAGCACCGCGCGGGGTTCGTAGAAGGCGCCGACGAGGTTCTTGCCGGCAGGCAGGTTGATGCCGGTCTTGCCGCCGACGGCGGCGTCGACCATCGCCAGGACGGTGGTCGGGACGCTGATGTAGGCGACGCCGCGCAGCCAGGTGGCCGCGACGAAGCCGGCCAGATCCGTGGTGGTGCCGCCGCCGAGTCCGATGACGACGTCGTTGCGCGTGAGGCCCGCGTCCGCCATCGCGTTCCAGCACGCGGTGAGGACCTCGGGGGTCTTCGCGCGCTCCGCATCGGGAACCTCGACGAGGGTGACGGGCCGGTCGAGGCCGGCGGCCACCGCGCGCGCCACCGGCGCCACGGCGGGGGCGTGGACGAGCGCGACGCGGTGAGCGTCGCCGAGCAGACCGGGCAGACGGTCTAGGGCTCCCCGCTCGATGTGCACGTCGTAGGGGCCGAGGGCCGAGTGGACGCGGACGCTCATCCGGCAGTCCGCTCCGACGCCAGCTGGTCGGCGACCTCGGAGCTGCCGCGGCCGTCGGTGTCGACCACCTGCGTGGCGAGCGCCTCGTACACCGGGGTGCGCTCGCGCAGCAGTTCGATGAGCCGGCCGCGGACGTTGCCCAGCAGCAGCGGCCGCACCGTGTTCATGCCGACCCGGCGCGTCGCCTGCCCGATGGACACCTTGAGCCAGATCACCTCGTGCCCCGTGAGGGCGTCGCGGACGGCGGGGTTCATCACGGCGCCGCCGCCGAGCGACACCACGTCGTAGGTCTCGAGCAGTTCGACGGTGGCCTCCTGCTCCAGCTGCCGGAAGTAGGCCTCGCCCTCCTCGGCGAAGATCTCCGCGACGGGCTTGCCGACGACTTCCTCGATACGCTGATCGACATCGACGAACGTGCGCCCCAGCTTGCGGGCCAGCCGCTTCCCCACGGAGGTCTTGCCGGCGCCCGGGGCTCCGATCAGGACGATGCTCATCGGCCGATCCTCAGACCGCGCGCCGCGACATCGGCGAGGTAGGACTCCGCGTTGCGCCGGGTCTCGGCCACCGAGTCGCCGCCGAACTTCTCAAGCACCGCCTCCGCCAGCACCAGCGCCACCATGGCCTCCGCGACCACGCCGGCCGCCGGCACCGCGCAGACGTCGGAGCGCTGGTGGTGCGCGGCGGCGGGCTCGCCGGTCGCGGTGTCGACGGTGCGCAGCGCGCGTGGCACGGTCGCGATGGGCTTCATCGCCGCGCGCACGCGCAGCACCTCGCCCGTCGACATGCCGCCCTCGGTGCCGCCGGCGTGGTGGGTCGCCCGCGCGATGCCCCGCTCGCCGGGCAGGATCTCGTCGTGCGCCGCGGAGCCGCGCCGGCGGGCCAGCTCGAAGCCGTCGCCCAGCTCGACGCCCTTGATGGCCTGAATGCCCATGAGCGCCCCGGCCAGGCGGGCGTCGAGGCGCCGGTCCCCCTGCGTGTGGGACCCGAGGCCGGGCGGCAGCCCCCACGCGACCACCTCGACGACGCCGCCCAGCGTGTCGCCGTCGCGGTGGCAGGCCTCCACCTCGGCCTGCATGGCCACCGAGGCGTCGGCGTCGAAGCACCGCACGGGGTCGGCGTCGATGGCGGGCAGGTCGCCCAGCGTCGGCAGGTCGCCGCGGGTCGCGCGCACGGGGCCGAGTTCGACGACGTGGCTGAGGACCTCGATGCCGAGGGCCTGCTGGAGGAACGCCTGGGCCACGGTTCCCAGCGCCACGCGCGCGGCGGTCTCGCGGGCCGAGGCCCGTTCGAGGATCGGGCGCGCCTCGTCGAAGTCGTACTTCTGCATGCCGGCGAGGTCCGCATGGCCCGGGCGCGGCCGGGTCAGCGGGGCGTTGCGCGCCAGCGCGGCCAGCTCCTCGGCATCGACCTCCTCGGGCGCCATGACGCGCTCCCACTTCGGCCACTCGGTGTTGCCCACCATGATCGCGATGGGCGAGCCGAGCGTCTCGCCGTGCCGGAAGCCCGCCAGCAGGGTGACCTCGTCGGCCTCGAACTTCATCCGGGCGCCGCGTCCCACACCGAGGCGGCGGCGCGCGAGGTTCGCGGAGACCTCCGCGGCGCCGACGCGGACGTGGGCCGGCATGCCTTCCATCGTCGCGATGAGCGCACGCCCGTGGGACTCTCCGGCGGTCAGGTATCGAAGCATGGGCGTCATTGTGTCAGAGTCGCGAGCGGCGGCTGAGCTCCTGTTCGGCCGCGGACCGGCAGCCCTCGAACGTCACCTGGTGCCCGGTCATGAGGAAGAACTGGTCGACCGCCTGCCCGGCGAGCAGGTCCAGCCCGTTGAGGGCCGGGGTGCTGGCCGCGTCCGCCGCGCGGGCCAACGGAGTCGGCCACGGATCGTAGACGACGTCGAACACGACACCGGCCGCAGCGGCCAGCCGCGTCGCGTGCGGGGCGGTGGCGGCGGCCGGCACCGTGTTGGCCACGAGATCGACGGCGGGCAGCGGCTCCTCGAGGCCGCGCGCCTCGGCGACGACACCCAGCACCGCGGCCAGTTCCAGGAGCGCCTCGGCACGCTGGGGCACGCGCGCCAACACCACCAGGTCACGCAGCCCCAGCCCGGCCAGCGCCAAGAGGATCGAGCGGGCCGTCGCGCCGTTGCCCACGACGGCGGCCGACCGGATGTCGGCGAGGCCGTGTGCCCGCCAGGCCCGGACGAACCCCGGCACGTCGGTGTTGTAGACCCTCGGCGTCGGACCGAAAATGAGCGTGTTCCCCGCGCCGAGGAGCCGCGTGGGCTCGTCCGGATCGCCGTGGGCGAGGATGGCGTCCTTGTGCGGCGCCGTGACGCTGAGGCCCGCCCATGCCGGATCGGCGGCGCAGCCGCGCACGAAGTCGTCGAGACCCTCGGCAGGGACCGTGTGCGCGTCGTAAACCCAGTCCAGGCCGTGGGCCGCGTAGCCGGCGCGGTGGATCGCCGGTGACAGCGAGTGACCCGCCGGGTCCCCGACGACTCCGGCCCGTCTCAGCATCGCCCGGCGTTGGCCTGACACCACTGCTGGAACAGGGCCACGTTGGCGTTGTGTTCCTCGATGGTGGCGGCGAAGCGGGTCTCGCCGGTGTCGAGGTCCACGGTGACGAAGAACAGCGCGTCGCTGTCCGCCGGCATGAGGGCCGCCTCGAGCGCGGTGCGGCCCGGGTTGCTGATCGGTCCCGGGGGAAGGCCGGGGTACTTGTAGGTGTTGTACGGCGAGTCGACGGCGCGCTCCTCGGCCGTGGTGGTGACCGTGTCGAACCGCCCGACCGCGTAGTGCACGGTGGAGTCCATCTGGAGCGGCATCTCGGCGGCCAACCGGTTGTAGATGACGGCGGCCACCTTCGGCTGATCCTCGGGCTCGCTGACCTCGCTCGCGATGATGGAGGCGATGGTCACGACGTCCAGGGGCTCCACCTGCATCTCCGCGGCACGGCCCTCGAGCCCCATGTCCTCGGCGACCCGGCCGAACTGCTTGACCTGGGTTGCCAGGATGTCGGACGCCTTCGGGGGTTCGCCGACCGCGTACTTGGCCGGGAACAGGAAGCCCTCGAGCTTGCCCTGGGCGTATTCGGGCAGGGCGTAGATGCTCGTGTCGGAGGCCGCGGCGGTGACGTCGGCGACTGCCAGCCCCGTCTTGTCGGCGATGATGTCGGCCTGCTCCGCCGCCGTGGTGCCCTCGGGGAAGGTCACCCACAGCCGCTCCTGGTTCGCGGGGTCCAGGAGCATGTCGAACGCCGTCTCGGCCGGCAGCTCGGTGCGGAGGTTGAACCGCCCGGCCTGCAGCTTGTCCGAGTCGCCGCTCTGCTGGGCCACGTTCCGGAAGGTGCGCGTGGACTTCACGACGCCGGCCTGGACGAGGATGTCGCCGATCTGCGTGACGCTGGCCCCGCGCGGGATCACCACCTGGACCGGGTCCTTGCCCTCGCCCATGTAGTCCTCCTCGGTGCGCCACGCGAGGTAGGCGTCGTTGACCTTGGAGTACACGAACCACCCACCCCCGATCAGCACCGCGAGAGACAGCAGCACCGCGAACGTGCTGCGCGCGTAGTAGCCGATCTTCCGCCAGTCGAGCCGGGAATCGTTGTCGAACAACGTGGGACTCACGTTTCCTCCTTCGCCGCGGGTTCACCGACAGGGGCGCCCTCGCGCTCCTCGCCGTCGAGCGCCCGTTGCAGGATCTCGACGGCGGCCGCCTGATCGATCACACTGCGCTGCTGCCTGGCGCGCCGGCCGGCGGAGCCCAGACTACGTGACGCCGACGCGGTGCTCATCCGCTCGTCGACCAGCCGGACCTCGACGGGCGTCACCCGAGCGGCCAGCTGCGCGGCCTTGGCCAGGACGAACTCCGCCGCGTGGGATCGGGCGCCGCCGAGCGTGAGCGGCAGGCCCACGTACACGACGTCCGGGTCGTACTCGGCGACGAGCTCCGCCAGCCGGGCCAGTTCCCCGGCCCCGGCCGGGACCGTCTCGACGGGGTACGCGAACGACACCCCGGGGTTGCAGGCCGCGACACCGATGCGCGCCTTGCCCCAGTCGATGCCGAGGCGCGCGCGGTCAGGCACGCGCCGCCAGAGCGTCGCGGACGGCCCGCAGCGCCTGCGGGGCCGCCGACGCGTCAGTGCCGCCGCCCTGAGCGAGGTCGTCCTTGCCGCCGCCCTTGCCGCCCAGTTCCGCGCAGGCCACCGAGATCAGCTGGCCGGCGCGGAGCCCGAGGCCGCGGGCGGCCTCGTTCGTCGCGACGAGCGCCGTCGGCTTGTCGGCTCCGCCGATGAGCGCCACGACAGCCGGGTCTGAGCCGAGCCGTTCGCGCAGGTCCAGGGCGAGCGTCCGCAGGTCGTTGCCCGCGACACCGGGCACGGTGATACCCAGGTACCGGACCCCGGCCACGTCGACGGCATCGCCGACCATCCCCGCGGCCGAGGCCAGCAGCCGTTCCGCGTTGAGGGCGGCGATCCGCTTCTCGGCGTCCTTGAGCTGCGCCACAAGCCGCTCGACGCGCCCGACCAGCTGGTCGGGCTGAACGCGCAGCGTGTCGGTCAGCTCCGCGACCAGTGCGCGCTCCGCGGCGAACCGCTGGAAGGCGTCGCCGGCCACCAGTGCCTCGACGCGGCGCACACCGGATCCGATCGAGGCCTCCGTAATGAGGTTGAGCACCCCGATCTCCGCGGTCGTCCCCACATGCGTGCCGCCGCAGAGCTCGCGGGACCAGGGCCCGGCGAGTTCCACCATCCGCACCACCGGCGGGTACTTCTCCCCGAACATGGCCATCGCGCCCAGCGCCTTGGCCTCCTCGAGCTTCATCTGCTGCGCGGTCACCGTGAAGTTGTCGACGATGGCCTGGTTCGCCCGCGCCTCCACCTCGGCGCGCATCTGGTCCGACAGCGCCTGGGGCGACGAGAAGTCGAAGCGCATGTAGCCGGGCTTGTTGTAGGAGCCCGCCTGCGTCGCGGTGGGGCCCACCAGCTCGCGCAGCGCCGCGTGCACGATGTGCGTCGCGGTGTGCGCCTGCGCGGCTCCGTGGCGCGCGATGGGGTCGACGTGCGCCTCGGCCCCTGCCCCGGCCGCGAGCTCACCGAACACCTCGACCCGGTGCACGACCAGGCCGGGAACCGGGCGCTGGACGTCCAGGACCTCGAGCGTGAAGCCGTCGCCGACGATGCGCCCGCGGTCGGCGTCCTGGCCGCCCGCCTCGGCGTAGAACGGGGTCTCCTCCAGCACGATCTCGACGGTGCTGCCGTCGGCCGCGCGGTCCACCACGGTGCCGTCGGCGATGATGCCGCGGACGCGGGTGGCCGCGTCGAGGTCGGTGTAGCCGAGGAAGGGGACCTCGCCGCGCTCACGCAGCTCGCGGTACGCCTCCATCGAGGCCGCGCCACCCTTCTTGGCCTTCGCGTCGGCGCGGGCGCGCTCCTTCTGCTCGCGCATGAGCTCGTCGAACTTGCCCCGATCCACGGTGAGGCCCTGCTCGGCGGCCATCTCCATAGTGAGGTCGATCGGGAAGCCGTAGGTGTCGTGCAGCTGGAACGCCTGGTCGCCGGCGAGCGCGGGGGTCGCCGCCGACTTCGCCTGCGCGACCGCCGTGTCGAACATCACGGTGCCGGCCTGCAGCGTGCGGCGGAAGGACTCCTCCTCAGCCGCCGCGGCCTGCGACACGCGCGCCCAGTTGTCGTCGATGTCCGGGTAGGACACGCGCATGAGATCCCGCGACACCGGCAGCAGCTCGCTGAGGACGGGGTCCTGCACGCCGAGGAGGCGCATCGAGCGGACGACGCGGCGCAGCAGGCGACGCAGCACGTAGCCGCGGGCCTCGTTGCCGGGCGTGACGCCGTCGGTCATCAGCATGAGCGACGAACGGACGTGGTCGGCGACGACGCGGAACCGCACGTCGTCGGTGGGGTCAGCGCCGTAACGCCGGCCGGAGAGCTCCGACGCCTTCGCGATGACGGGGAACACCTCGTCGATCTCGTACATGTTGGCCACGCCCTGCTTGAGCAGCGCGACGCGCTCCAGACCGGACCCGGTGTCGATGTTCTGGCTGGGCAGCGGCCGCAGGACGTCGAAGTCGTCCTTGGCGCGGACCGCCGAGAGCTCCTCCTGCTGGAACACGAGGTTCCAGATCTCGAGGAAGCGGTCCTCGTCGACCACGGGTCCGCCGTCACGGCCGAACTCGGGGCCGCGATCGATGTAGATCTCGGAGCAGGGACCGCCGGGGCCGGGGACGCCCATGTGCCAGTAGTTGTCCTTCAGGCCGCGTTCCTGGATGCGGTGCCGGGGGATGCCGACCTGCTGCCACAGGTCGATGGTCTCCTGGTCTCCGTGCAGGGCGGTCACCCAGACCGACTCGGGATCGAAGCCCCAGCCGCCGTCCTCCTCCGAACCCGTCACCAGGTCCCAGGCGTAGCGGATGGCGCCTTCCTTGAAGTAGTCGCCGAACGCGAAGTTCCCGAGCATCTGGAAGAAGGTGCCGTGGCGGGTGGTCTTGCCGACCTCGTCGATGTCCAGGGTGCGCACACACTTCTGCGAGGACACGGCGCGCTTGAATGGCGCCGGCTCGTCGCCGAGGAAGTACGGCTTGAACGGCACCATGCCGGCGTTGACGAACAACAGCGTCGGGTCGTTGTAGAGCAGGGAGGCGCTCGGCACGACGGTGTGGCCGCGGGCGGCGAAGAAGTCGACGAAACGGCTCCGGATCTCGGAGGTCTTCATGCGGATAGGTCCTCGGGGAAGTGGATCAACGGGTGGGGGTGGGGAGGTTGAGCTCGCGGCGCAGCTCGGCCTCGCGTTCGGCGGCGGCGGCGCGGTAGGTGGCGACGAAGTCCCCGAAGCCGGCAGCGGCGCGGTGCCCCTGCTCGACGACCTGATCCTGCACGCCGCGGGGCGTGACCTGGTACAGCAGCTGCTTGCCGCGCAGCACGACGAAGACGGCCAGCCCTGCGCCGACGAGGAGCCAGAACAGCCTGCTCACTTCTTCTTCCGTCCCTGGAAGGCCTTGCGGACCCCGTAGGTGAAGGCGGCCGTCTTCACCAGCGGACCGCCGAGCGTCGCGGCGAACAGCGTGGACATCTGCGCGGCGTTCTCGGTCACGACGGTGGCGTGGCCGGAGGCCCGGCTGACGTCGTCGGTCACGACACTCAGCTTGGCCAGCTCGTCGTTGGTGGCGACGACGGTGCCCTTCAGCTCCTGGAGGACGGGGACGGCGTTGTGACCGAGGTCACGCACGGCCAGCCGCACCTCCTCGAGCACCCGGCCCAGCTTGAGCAGCGGTCCGGCCATCAGGGCGACGAGCACGCACAGTGCGATCGCGGCGATGAGCCCGGCGATCTCTCCAACGGTCATGGGGGTCCTCCTCCAACTTCGGACGCCGTAACTCTAGCCGACGGCCCCACCGTCGAGGAGGCGGCGCAGCGTCGCGACCCGGTCCGCGATGGCGGCCTCCTGGCCGTGGTCCGTGGGCCGGTAGTAGCGCGTGCCCTCCAGATCGTCGGGGAGGTACGTCTGGGCGACGACGCCGTGGTCGAAGTCGTGGGGGTAGCGGTAGCCCTGTCCGTGGCCAAGCTTGGCGGCCCCGGCGTAGTGGGCGTCGCGGAGATGCGGGGGGACGAGTCCGCCCTTGCCGCGCCGGACGTCGGCGACGGCCTCGTCCAGAGCGAGATAGGCGGCGTTGGACTTCGGGGCGGTGGCCGCGGCGACCGTGGCGTGGGCCAAGGTGATCCGCGCCTCCGGCATGCCCAGAAGTTGCACGGCCTGCGCCGCGGCGACACAGGTCTGCAGCACCCCGCTGGCGGCCATGCCGATGTCCTCCGAGGCCGAGATCATGAGGCGCCGCGCGATGAACCGCGGGTCCTCCCCCGCCTCGAGCATGCGGGCGAGATAGTGCAGGGCGGCGTCGACGTCGGAGCCGCGGATCGACTTGATGAAGGCCGAGATGATGTCGTAGTGCTGGTCGCCGTCGCGGTCGTAGCGCACCGCCGCGCGATCGGCCGATGACTCGACCGCCGCCTGGTCGATGACGCCGGTGCCCAGTGCCTCGGCGGCAGCCGCCGACTCCTCGAGGTAGGTCAACGCGCGGCGCGCGTCGCCGCCCGACAGCCTGACGATGAGGTCGCGGGCGGCGGACTCGAGGTCGAACGTCTCCCCCGACGCCCGGCGCAGGCCCCGGTCCTCGGTCAGCGCGCGGTCCAGAAGGCCGACCAGGTCGGCCTCGGTCAGCGGCTGCAGCCGCAGGAGGAGGGACCGCGACAGCAGGGGCGAGATGACCGAGAACGACGGGTTCTCGGTGGTGGCGGCGATGAGGGTCACGAGCCGGTTCTCGACCGCGGGGAGCAGGACGTCCTGCTGCGCCTTCGAGAAGCGGTGGACCTCGTCGACGAACAGGACGGTCGCCTGGCCGCGCGCCAGCTCGCGACGGGCGGCCTCGATCTCGGCGCGGACCTCCTTGACGCCCGCGGTCACGGCGGAGAGTTCGACGAACCGGCGGTTCGTGGCGCGAGAGACGACGGAGGCGATCGTCGTCTTCCCCACCCCCGGCGGCCCCCACAGGAACACCGACATGGGCTGGCCGTCCGCCAGACGCCGCAGAGGCGACCCGGGCGCGAGCAGGTGCTGCTGGCCGACGATCTCATCGAGTGAGCGCGGCCGCATCCGCACCGCGAGCGGTGCCTGGGGGTTGGCGGCGTCGCCGAGGGATCCGCCGCGCGTCGGCGGTGTCGGATCCGGGGTACCGAACAGGTCCGTGCTCACCGGTCCCACTCTAACCACCCCCAGTTTGTTTGAAACCGAAACCATCCTAGGATGGTGGGTTGTGGCATCCCACCTCGGCAACCAGTTCTCGCGACGCCGCCGCATCGCCATCATCATCACTCTCGGGATGTTGACCGGGCTCGGCCCGTTCACCATCGACCTCTACCTTCCGGCCTTCCCGGCGCTCAAGGCCGACCTGCTGCTCTCGGACGCGCAGGTCCAGCTGACGCTGTCGGCCACCACGCTCGGGTTCGCCACCGGTCAGCTGCTCGTCGGGCCGCTGAGCGACCGCCTCGGGCGGCGCATCCCGCTGATCGCGTGCTCCATCCTGCACGTGGTCTCCTCTGTGCTCGTCGCGGTGGCGCCGACGGTGGAGTTCCTCACCGCCATGCGCCTGCTGCAGGGCGTCGGCGCGGCCGGCGGCGCCGTCGTGGCCATGGCCATGGCCCGCGACCTCTTCAGCGGCCGGCCCCTGGTGGTCATGCTGTCGCGGCTGGCGCTGATCTCCGGGCTCGCGCCGATCGTCGCCCCCATCGTGGGGTCGTGGATGGTGAGCTTCATGCCCTGGCGCGGGGTGTTCTGGGGCCTGGCGGCCTACGGCACGGTCGTCATCGTCCTCATCGTCGTCATGACGGTCGAGACCCGTCCCCCGGCGGAGCGGACGCGCGGCGGACTGGGGCCCATCGGGCACGCGTTCCGGGCCGTATTCTCGGACCGGTTGGCGGTCGGGGCGATCCTCATCGCCGCGTTCAGCTTCGGCGCGCTGTTCTCCTATGTCGCCAGCTCGTCGGTGCTGCTGCAGGAGGTCTACGGCCTCTCCCCCAGTGGCTTCGGCACCGTCTTCGCGATCTGCTCGTTCGGGGTCTTCGTGGGCGTCCAGTTGGGCAGCCGGCTCGCGCAGCGGTGGGGCCCCCAGTGGGTACTGGTGCTCGCGACGTCGCTGATGGTGACGGCCGGGCTGGCGGTGCTCGTCGTCAACGCCGCCGACGTCGGCTACGTGCCCCTGGTGCCGGCCCTGTGGCTGTTGACGTTCGGGTTCGGGTTGTCGGCGCCGTGCGGCCAGATCCTCCTGCTGCACAACCACCGGCAGCACTCGGGCACCGCGGCGTCGCTCATGGGCGCGGTGACGCAGATCGTGGGCTCCACCGTCGGCCCGCTCATCGGCCTGGTGCCGATGACGAGCGCCGTGCCGATGGGCACCGGCATTCTGGTGTGCGCGCTGCTGGCGACTGCGGCGCTGTGGCTGGTGCTGCGCCCCCGGTCGGTGCCGAACCTGCTCGGCTGACGCAGCCGGGCACCGACACGAATGTGCCGCCCGGGCACCCCTCGCGCCCGCCTACGCGCTCGAGGGCGCTGTTCCACGGCGTGTCGTGCCAGTGGGCCCGGCCCCGGCGCCCGACACCGAACAGAACCTACGCCCGGGGAAAGCGCCCGGCACCGGACTGGACCGGCGCCGGGCGCCGGCCGCTACTTGGCCGCGTCCTTCGGCTCGGGCTTGGCGTCGACGCCCGCCTCCTTGCGCTGCTGCGCGGAGATCGGTGCCGGCGCCTGAGTCAGCGGGTCGTAGCCGCCGCCGCTCTTGGGGAACGCGATGACGTCGCGGATCGACTCCGAGCGGCTCAGCAGCGCCACGATGCGATCCCAGCCGAACGCGATGCCACCGTGCGGCGGGGCGCCGAACTGGAACGCGTCGAGGAGGAAGCCGAACTTCTCCTGCGCCTCCTCGGCGCCGATGCCCATGACCTTGAACACGCGCTCCTGCACGTCGCGGCGGTGGATACGGATCGACCCGCCACCGATCTCGTTGCCGTTGCACACGATGTCGTAGGCGTAAGCCAGCGCGCCGCCGGGGTCCGTGTCGAACGTGTCGAGGCACTCGGGCTTCGGCGACGTGAACGCGTGGTGCACGGCCGTCCAGGCGCCCTCACCGACGGCGACGTCACCCTCGGCCTTGGCGTCCGAGGCGGGCTTGAACAGCGGCGCGTCGACGACCCAGAGGAAGCTCCAGGCGTCCTCGTCGATGAGCCCGCAGCGCTCGCCGATCTCGTTGCGTGCCGCGCCGAGGAGCGCCTGGGAGGCTGCCCGGGCGCCGGCGGCGAAGAAGATGCAGTCGCCCGGCTTCGCGCCGGTGGCGGCGGCCAGGCCGGCGCGCTCCGCGTCGGAGAGGTTCTTCGCGACGGGACCGCCCAGCTCGCCGGCGTCGTCGAGGGTGACGTAGGCCAGCCCCTTGGCGCCGCGCTGCTTGGCCCATTCCTGCCAGGCGTCGAAGGTGCGTCGCGGCTGGGACCCGCCGCCGGGCATGACGATGGCGCCGACGTAGGGGGCTTGGAACACGCGGAACGTGGTGTCGGCGAAGTACGAGGTGAGTTCGCTGATCTCCAGGTCGAAGCGCAGGTCCGGCTTGTCGGAGCCGTAGCGGTCCATCGCGTCGAGATACGTGATGCGCGGGAACGGCGTGCTGAGCTTCACGCCGATGAGCGCCCAGATCTCGCGGATCAGTTCCTCGCCGAGCTCGATGACGTCGTCCTGGTCCACGAAGCTCATCTCGACGTCGAGCTGGGTGAACTCGGGCTGGCGGTCGGCGCGGAAGTCCTCGTCGCGGTAGCAGCGGGCGATCTGGTAGTAGCGCTCCATGCCGGCGACCATGAGCAGCTGCTTGAACAGCTGCGGCGACTGAGGCAGCGCGTACCAGGACCCCGGGGCGAGGCGGGCCGGGACGATGAAGTCCCGGGCACCCTCCGGGGTGGAGCGGGTCAGCGTCGGGGTCTCGATCTCGACGAAGTCGCGGGCGTGCAGGACGCGCCGGGCGGCCTGGTTCACCTGCGAGCGCAGGCGGATCGCCGCGCCCGGTGCCGGGCGGCGCAGGTCGAGGTAGCGGTACTTGAGCCGCGCCTCCTCGCCGACGTTGACGCGCTCGTCGATCTGGAACGGGAGCGGGGCCGAGGTGTTGAGCACCTCCAGCTCGGCGATCGCGACCTCGATCTCGCCGGTGGGCAGGTCGGGGTTCTCGTTGCCCTCGGGGCGGACCTCGACGACGCCGGTGACCTTGATGCAGTACTCGTTGCGGAGGTCGTGCGCACCGGTCGCGGCCAGCAGCTCGTCGCGGATCACGACCTGCACACGCCCCGAGGCGTCCCGCAGGTCGATGAAGGCGAGCCCGCCGTGGTCGCGGCGCTTGGCGACCCATCCGGCGAGGACGACGGTCTGGCCTGCGTGCTCGCGGCGAAGCGTTCCGGCATCGTGGGTGCGGATCACGGTGTTCCTTTCTGATCGGCTGCATAGACGGTGCAGCTCGGACGAGCCATGCTAGCCGCGTGGGGCGGGCGCACGTGAATCAGTCGGCCGGTCCCACGACCGGGACCAGGTCCGCGGCGGGGGGCTCCCACGTGTCCGGGGACGCGGGCTGCTGATCCCCGGATCGGATGTCCTTGACGGAGTCGTCGTAGCCGGCCCCGAACCAGACGAAGGGGATGCCGCGCCGCTCCGCATAGCGGATCTGCCGGCCGAACTTGTCGGCCTTGGGCGCCACCTCGACGGCGATGCCGCGAGCGCGCAGTGCCCCCGCGACAGCGATGGCCCGCTCGCGCGACTCCTCGTCGTCGACGGCGACCAGCACGGCGCTCGGCACGCTGCGCGAGGCCACCAGGCGGCCGCGACCGATGAGCGGCGCGAGGATCCGGGTGATGCCGAACGAGTAGCCGACGCCCGGGAAGGTCACCTTCCCGTCGCTGGCGAGGGAGTCGTAGCGCCCGCCGGAGGCCACGGAGCCGAGCTTCTCGGATCCGACGAGGAACGTCTCGTAGACGGTGCCGGTGTAGTAGTCGAGCCCGCGGGCGATCCGGAGGTCGGCGACGACCCTGCCCGGGGCCTGGCGGCCGGCGACCCGCATGAGGCCGGCGAGTTCGTCGAGTCCCTGGTCGAGGAGTTCGTGCTGGACGCCGAGGCCCCGGACGCGGTCCACGACCGACTCGTCCTCGGTGGCGATCCCGGCCAGCTCCACGCAGGCGCGGGCCTGGGCGGCGGTGAGACCCAGTTCTCCGGTGAGGAGCTCGACGACCGCGTCGGGGCCGATCTTGTCGTACTTGTCGACCCGCTGCAGCACGGCGGCGGGGTCCTCGATGCCGAGGCCGCGGTAGAAGCCCTCGGAGAGCTTGCGGTTGTTGACCCGCAGGCTCACGGGGGGCAGGCCGAGGTCGCGGTGCAGCGTCTCGAACACGTCGAGTGCCACCAGCGGGATCTCGACGTCGTGGTGCGCGGCGAGTGCGCCCTGCCCGACGATGTCGATGTCGGCCTGCGTGAACTCGCGGTAGCGGCCCTCCTGCGGGCGCTCCCCGCGCCACACCTTCTGGATCTGGTACCGGCGGAAGGGGAAGGCCAGGTGCCCGGAGTTCTCCAGCACGTAGCGGGCGAAGGGGACGGTGAGGTCGAAGTGCAGCCCCAGTTCGTCGGCGTCGCCGGCCTCGGCGTGCAGCCGCCGGACGACGTAGATCTCCTTCTCGATCTCGCCCTTGCGCGCCAGCTGGTCCAGCGGCTCGACGGCGCGGGTCTCGATGGGCGCGAAGCCGTGCAGCTCGAAGGTGGTGCGCACGACGTCGAGCACGCGATTCTCGACGATGCGTCCCGCGGGGAGGAACTCGGGAAATCCGCTCAGCGGCTTGGGGCGGGGCACGTGCGACCTCACTTTGGCGTCAACGAAGGTAACTGTTGGTGTCGAGTTCCTCGGCGAGGGTGGTGGGCCGGCCGTGCCCCGGCAGGAGCACGACGTCGGCGGGGAACCGCTCGACGATGTTCCGCAGCGAGCGGCGCATCTCGGTCATGCTACCGCCGGGCAGATCCGTGCGGCCGATGGTGCCCGCGAAGATGACGTCGCCGGTGAAGACGACGCGGGTGTGGGCGGCGGTGACGTCGAGCAGCGTCGATCCGGGCGTGTGTCCGGGGGCGGCGAACGGACTGACGTAGAGGCCAGCGAGCTCGATGTCCCCGGTCAGGTCGCGGACGTCGGCGACGGGGGGCAGCGTGTCGGTGCCCGTGAGTTGGCGCATGAGCGCGGTCCCCTGCGGGCCGAGGCCGTCGCCCGGCCGTTCCAGCAGGTGACGGTCGGCGGCAGCGATGTGCAGCGGGATCTCCCAGCGGGCCGCCAGCAGGTGGGCGTCGCCGACGTGGTCCAGGTGGCCGTGCGTCGCGAGCAGCGCGACGGGCGTGACGCCCCGCTCCTCGACGTAGCGCGCGACTGGCCCCGCGGCCGTGATCCCGGGGTCCACGATGACGCACTGCGTCGCCTTCTCGTCGGCGAGAACGACGTAGCAGTTGGCCTGCCAGGGCGATACCGGTATGGGCTGGATGAGCACGACCCCACCCTATCCCGCTAGATTTGGCGCATGAGCGAACCGCAAGCGCCCTCCGACTTCGGCCGCGTCGATCCTGACGGCACGGTCTACGTCACGGTGGGTGACACCGAACGAAGTGTCGGGCAGATCCCCGACTCCACCCCCGACGAGGCCATGGCCTTCTATGTCCGCCGCTACGAGAACCTGGCCGCCGAGGTCGGCCTGCTCGAGGCGCGCGTCGCCGCCCAGGCGATGTCGCCCGAAGAGGCGCGCACGGCCATCGCCACGGCCCGCACCAACGTCATGGAGGCCAACGCCGTCGGCGACCTGCAGGCCCTGGCCGCCCGCCTCGACGCCCTGAGCGAGGTTCTGCCCGCCCAGATCGAGGCCCGCAAGGCCCAGCGCGCGGAGCAGAACGCCGCCACCGTCGCCGCGAAGGAGGCCATGGTCGCCGAGGCGGAGACCCTGGCCGCTGGCGAGGACTGGCGCGGCGGCGTCGACCGGTTCCGGGTGCTGCTCGACGAGTGGAAGGCGCTCCCCCGGGTCGACCGGGCCACGGACAACGAGCTGTGGCACCGCTTCTCGTCCGCGCGCACGCAGTACACGCGGCGCCGCAAGGCCCACTTCTCGGACCTGAACCAGCGCCGCGACACCGCCAAGGCCGCCAAGGAGGCGATCATCGCCGAGGCGGAGCCGCTCGCGGAGTCGACGGACTGGGGCGCCACCTCGGCCGCCTTCCGGGACCTCATGCAGCGCTGGAAGGCCGCGGGCAGCGCCCGCCGCGGCGAGGACGACGCCCTGTGGACCCGCTTCCGCGGGTTGCAGGACAGGTTCTTCGAGGCGCGGACCGCCGCGCAGAGCGCCGTCGACGGCGAGCAGGCCGAGAACCTGGCCGCCAAGCAGGCGCTGGTCGACCAGGTGGAGCGCGACCTCGAGGGCGTGACCGACGTGGAGGCCGCCAAGGCCACGCACCGCGAGTTCCTGGCGAAGTACAACGAGGTGGGCCACGTGCCGCGCGCCGCCATGCGCGACCTCGACGGCCGCGTCCGCGCCATCGGCGACAAGGTGTCGGCGATGGAGGCCGAGGAGTGGAAGCGCACGGACCCCGAGGCGCGCAAGCGTGCCGAGGACACCGTGGCGATGTTCGAGGCTCAGATCGCCAAGCTCCAGGCGGACCTGGCGGCGGCCGAGTCGAAGGGCGACGCCCGGAAGGCCAAGGACGCCGCGAGGTCCATCGAGACCTACCAGAGCTGGCTGGACCAGGCCCGGGCCACCCTGGCCGACTTCACGCGCTGAGGCTAGCCGACGACGCGGAACACGTCGTAGACGCCGGGGACCCGGCGCACCTGACTGATCACATGCTGCAGGTGCGTCGGGTCCGCTGCTTCGAAGGTCATGCGCCCGCTGAACTGCCGCTGCTTGTTGGTGGTGATGTTGACCGACAGGATGTCGACGTGCTGTTCGGACAGCACCGACGACACGTCCGACAGCAGCCGTGACCGGTCGATGCCCTCGACCTGGATGGTGACGAGGAAGGTCGCTCCCGGCTCGCGCGCCGACCAGGCCACGTCGACGATGCGCTCAGGTTCCTTCTTGATCAACGCCGGGACGTTGGTGCAGTCCGCGCGGTGGACCGACACGCCCTCGCTGCGCGTGACGAAGCCGATGATCTCGTCGCCCGGCAGCGGGTAGCAGCACTTGGCGAACTTGGCCGCGACCGAGTCGTCGCCGTCGACCAGCACATGGGCCCCGTCGCGCACGGGCCGGCGGCGCTGCTTGACGACGATGTCCTCGGTGACCGTGTCGACGGTCTCCTCCTCGCCGCCGTGCAGCACGATGAGCTTCTCGACCACGCCCTGGGCGCCGAGGTGCCCCTCACCGATGGCGTTGTAGAGCGACGAGACGTCCTTAAAGCCCAGCTCGTTGGCCACCGCGGTGAGGTTCTCCAGCGTGAGCAGGCGCTGCATCGGCAGCCCGGTGCGCCGCAGGTCCTTGGCGAGGGCCTCCTTGCCCTGCTCGATGGCCTCGTCCCGGCGCTCCCGGGAGAAGTACTGGCGGATCTTCTGCCGCGCCCGCGACGAGACGACGAACCCGAGCCAGTCCCGGCTCGGGCCCGCGCCCTCGGCCTTGGAGGTGAGGATCTCGACCTTGTCCCCCTGCACAAGCCGGGTGCTGAGCGACACCAGCCGGCCGTTGACGCGGGCGCCGATGCAGCGGTACCCGACCTCCGTGTGGACGGCGAACGCGAAGTCGACGGGCGTGGCGCCGACCGGCAGCGCCATCACCTCCCCCTTCGGGGTGAAGACGTAGATCTCGTCGGCGTTGATCTCGAACATCACGGAGTCGAGGAACTCGCTGGGATCCTCGGTCTCCTTCGACATGACGCCCAGCTGGTGCATGGCCCGCAGCCCGGCCTCCTCGGGCGTGACGCCGTGCTTGAGGTCCTCCTTGTACTTCCAGTGCGCCGCGACACCGTACTCGGCGCGTCGGTGCATCTCGTGCGTGCGGATCTGCAGCTCGACGGGCTCGTTGTTGGCGCCCAGCACGGTGGTGTGGAGCGACTGGTACATGTTGAACTTCGGGCCGGCGATGTAGTCCTTGAACCGGCCCGGGATGGGCTTCCACGCGGCGTGCGCCACGCCGAGGACGGCGTAGCAGGTGGGCGTGTCCTCGACCAGGACTCGCAGCCCGATGAGGTCGTAGATCTCCTTGAAGTCGCGGCCGCGCACCATCATCTTCTGGTAGATCGAGTAGTAGTGCTTGGGGCGGCCGTAGACGGTCGCGGTGATCTTGGCGTCGGTCAGCAGCGTCTGGAACTGGCCGATGAGCTCGCGCAGGTACCGCTCGCGGTAGGGGGCCTGCTGCGCCACCATGTCGACGATCTCGGCGTAGATCTTCGGCTCGATGATCGCGAACGACAGGTCCTCGAGTTCCCACTTGATGGTGTTCATGCCCAGGCGGTGGGCCAGGGGCGCGAAGATGTTCAAGGTCTCGGTGGCGATCCGCACCTGCTTGTCGGGGCGCAGGAACCCGAGGGTGCGCATGTTGTGGAGCCGGTCGGCGAGCTTGATGACCAGGACGCGCACCTCCTCGGAGGTCGCCATGATCATCTTGCGGATGGTCTCGGCCTTGGCGGTCTCGCCGTAGGTGAGCTTGTCGAGCTTCGTGACGCCGTCGACCATGCGGGCGACCTCGTCGGAGAAGTCCTCGCGCAGCTGCTCCAGCGTGTAGGGGGTGTCCTCGACGGTGTCGTGGAGCAGCGCAGCCACCAGGACGGGCTCGGTCATGCCGAGCTCGGCGAGGATCGTGGCGACGGCGAGCGGATGCGTGATGTACGGATCCCCCGACTTGCGCTTCTGCCCCTCGTGGCAGCGCTCCGCGACGCGGTAGGCGCGTTCGATGATGTCGAGGTCAGCCTTGGGGTGGTTCGACCGGACGATCCGGAACAGCGGGTCCAGCACGGCGCTCTTGGAGCGGACGGCCCCCAGCCGGGCGAGGCGGTGCCGCATCCGCAGCCGGGGCTGTTCGGGGCCGGTGACCAGTCGTGACACTCCGGTCAGCTCATCGGTCATGTCCGGCCTCCCCTCACACGAGCGCTGTCAACCAATCCTAGCTGTCCGGGTCGAAGGCGCCGAGGATGTGTTTGGCGTCGCGAACCGGCGGCTGCGCGCGGCGCACGACGATGAGCTCGTCGCCGATCTCGACGCGTGCTGCGGTCTGGTCGTAGAACCGGCGCAGCGTGCCGTTGCGGATGATGCCGATGACGCGCTCCCCCTGCACCGCCGACGGCGGCTGCCCGGCCTCGTGGGGTTCGGCGAGACGCTGGTGCACCTCGAGCCCCTCGGCGCCGGTCAGCATGTCCTGCATGATCGTGCCCAGCTCGGGGCCGAGCGCCGACAGGCCCAGCAGGCGGCCCACCGTCTCCGAGGACGTGACGACCGACGAGGCCCCCGACTGCCGCACGAGCGGCACGTTCTCGTGCTCGCGCACCGCGACGACGACGCCGGCCGTGGGGTTGAGCTGCCGGACGGTCAGGGTGGTGAGGATGGCCGTGTCGTCGCGGTCGAGCGAGATGATCACCTGTTTGGCCTTGCTGATCTCCGCCCGGCGGAGCAGCTCGCGCCGGGTGGCGTCGCCCTGGAAGGCCGCCAGCCCGTCGAAGTTGGCGTCCGCGACAGCGCTGGCGTGCTGGTCGATGACGAGGATCTTCTCCGGCGACTCGCCCTGCCGGCGCAGCGTGTTGACCGCGCTGCGGCCCTTCGTGCCGTACCCGATGACGACGACGTGGTTGCGCATCTTTCTCCTCCAGAACAGGTCCGCGATGCTGCGGCTGCCCTCCTTCGTCAGCACCTCGATGGTGGTGCCGACGAGCAGGACCAGGAAGCCGATGCGCAGCGGCGTGACGACGAGCACGTTCATGAGGCGGGCATGGGCGGCCACCGGGGTGATGTCGCCGTAGCCGGTCGTGGTCATCGTGACGGTCGAGTAGTACAACGCGTCGAGCAGCTGCACGCCGTCGCCGGCCGTGTTGTCGATGTACGCGTCGCGGTCCAGCCACACGATGAACGTGTTGAGCATGAGGATGAGCAGCGCCAGCGCCGTCCGCCGGGCGAGCTCCTTGAACGGCGACAGGGAGATCCGGGGCAGGCTGACCAGCGAGAGGACACCCTCGCGGCCGCCCGGCTCCAGTTTCGCCATGAGCTCAGACTGTCAGGACCGCGGTCACGTTGTCGACGCCCAGTTCGGCGAGCCGCGCGCGGCCCTCCAGGAAACTGAGCTCCATCAGCACCGCGACGTGCACCAGTTCGGCGCCCATCTGCCGCAGCAGGGCCGCCGTCGCGCCGACGGTGCCGCCGGTGGCGAGCACGTCATCGATCACCAGCACCCGTGCCCCGGGCCGGATGGCGTCGCGGTGCACGGTCAGGGTCTCGAAACCGTATTCCAGCTCGAAGGACTCGCTGATGGTCTCCCCCGGCAGCTTCCCCGGCTTGCGGACGGGGACGAACCCCGCGCCGAGGGCCAGCGCGACAGGGGCGGCGAAGATGAACCCGCGCGCCTCCATGCCGACCACCACGTCGATGTCGCGGGGTGCCGCCTCCACCAGGGCGGTGACGGCGGCCTCGAAGCCCGCCGGCGACGCGAGCAGCGGCGTGATGTCCTTGAACATCACCCCCGGGCGCGGGAAGTCGGGGACGTCGGCGATCAGGCCGGCGATCAGCTGCTGGCGGTCGGTCATCGCGTGCCCTTCTTCCGGCGATCGGCGCGCGACCCTCCGGTGCGGCGCTCGTGGCGGACCGTCGGCGCCGCGACCGTCGGGGCGGCGTCGTCGACGGTGGTGAGCGTGGCGGCGGCCGCCAGCGGCTCGGCCGCGGCGTCGAGCCTCGCCCGGCCGGTTCGGGCGGCGGAGCGGGCCTGGCGCCGGGCGATCCGGGCGCGGTGCTCGGTCATGCCGGGCTCCCGCTCCCGCAGCCAGGCCAGCAGCGGCGCGGCGATGAACAGCGACGAGTACGCGCCGGCGATCATGCCGACGAGCAACGCCAGGCCGAGGTCGGCCAGCGGGCCGCTCTGCAGCGTCGCGCCGGCGATGAACAGTGCCAGCACGGGCAGCACGCCGATGACGGTCGTGTTCAGCGAGCGCACCAGGACCTGGTTGACGGCGAGGTTCGACTGCTCGGAGTACGTGTGGTTGGTGTGCTCGATGCCAGCGACGTTCTCGCGGATCTTGTCGAACACCACCACGGTGTCGTACAGCGAATAGCCCAGGATGGTGAGGACGCCGATGACGGTCGACGGGGTGACGGTGAACCCGACGGCCGCGTAGACGCCGACCGTGACCAGCAGGTCGTGGAAGACCGCCACGATCGCCGCGACCGACATCTTCCAGTCCCGGAAGTACACGGCGATGAGCGCCATGACGAGCACGATGAACACCACCAGCGCGATGGTGCCCTGCCTCGTGATCTGGTCGCCCCAGGACGGGCTGATGGCGTTGTAGGTGACGTCCTCGGCCGCCACCCCAGCGATCTCCGCCACGTCCGCACGCACCTGGTTGGTCTCGTCCGGGGTCAGCGACCGGGTCTGGACGCGGATGGCGTCGTCGCCGAGCGTGAACACCTGCGCGTCAAGCTCCTCGACCTCGATGTCCCCGACCCGCTCGCGCACCTCGTCGACGGTGCCCTGCTGGATCGACATCGGGGCCTGGAAGTCCGTGCCGCCGCTGAACTCGATGCCCAGCGTCAGGCCCCGGATGAGGAGCAGCACCAGCGAGACGCCGATGACCACCGCGGAGATGAGGAACCAGCGCCGCCGGTTGCCCATGAAGTCGTAGCTGAGCTGGCCCGTGTAGAGCCGCTCGGCGATGCCGAGCCTGCGGGCGGTCATCAGGCCTCCTGGGGGATGGTCGGGGCGGCGGCGGGCCGGCGCGGGCGGCGCCCGAGCAGCGACTCGCGGGTCACGCCCATGTGCGCGGCGTCGAGCCCCGACCAGCGGTGCCCCTCGCCGTAGAAGCGCGTGCGGCCGAGCAGCTCGACCAGCGGCTTGGTGAAGAAGAACACGACGGCCAGGTCGATCAGGGTGGTCAGGCCCAGCGTGAACGCGAAGCCCTTCACCGCGCCGACCGCGAGGACGAACAGCACGACCGCCGACAGCAGCGACACCGCGTCGGAGATGACGATGGTGCCGCGGGCCTTGCGCCACCCCGCCACGAGCGCGGACTTGAGGCTGCGCCCCTCACGGATCTCGTCGCGGATCCGCTCGAAGTAGATGATGAACGAGTCCGCCGTCACCGCGATACCGACGATGGCGCCGGCGATGCCGGGCAGGTTGAGGGCGAAGCCCACCACCTCGCCGAGCAGCACCATGGACGCGTACGTGGCCGAGGCCGCGATCGCCAGGGAGGCCACGACGACGATGCCCATACCGCGGTAGTACAGGAAGCTGTAGGCCATCACGACCGCCAGCCCGATGAGGCCGGCGATGATTCCCACGCGCAGCTGCTCGCCGCCCAGCGTGGCCGACACGGTCTCCACCTGGGACGGCTCGAAGGACAGCGGCAGGGAGCCGAACTTCAGCACGTTGGCGAGGCCGGCCGCGCTGTCGGCGGTGAAGCCGCCGCGGATGATGGCCTCGCCGTTGGTGATGCGCGCCTCGGCCGTCGCGGCGGACTCGACCTTGCCGTCGAGGACGATCGCGAACATGTCGCGCGGCTGGGCGGCGCCGAGGAGGGCGCCGGTGAGCTCCGACATGTTGGCGGTGCCCTCGGCGTCGAAGCTGAGGGTCACGGCGTAGCCGAGTTCGCCCTGCGGGATGCCGAAGGACGCCGTCGTGAGGTCCTGTCCGCGGACGGCGACCGGGCCGAGCAGGAACTTCTGCAGGCCGTCGGTGTCGCACGCGACGAGGGCGGTGGTGGGGGTTTCGGTCTGCTCGTCGCCGCACGTGTAGGCCTCGAAGGCCACGAGGTCGTCCTCGGTGGGCTGGTAGGCCAGGACCTCGGCGATGGGCAATTGGTCGACGGGCTCGCCGGGGGTGGCGCTGGGCGACGGGGCGGGGCTCGGCGGCGCGGTCGGCAGGCCGGGCAGCGCCGACTCCGACGGCTCCGGGGACGCCGACGGATCGGTCCCCGTGGCGGCACCCACGTACAGCACGGGCCGGAAGGACAGCTGCGCGGTGGCGCCGACCAGCTGCACCAGGTCGTCCCGCTCGACGTTGGGGGCCGACACGATGATGTTGCGTTCGCCCTGGACGACGACCGACGCCTCGCCGACGCCGAGGCCGTCGACGCGCTGCTGGATGATGTCGCGCGCGAGTTCGAGCGACTCCATCGTGACGGTCTCGTTCTCGGCCGTGAGCGTGATGGTCTGGCCGCCGCGCAGGTCGAGGCCGAGTTTGGGTGCCCAGGTCCCGGTGGCCGCCATGATGGCGTACAGCCCGGCGATGATGAGCAGGAAGACAGCGAGGACGACGCCGGGGCGCCCCCTCTTGGCGGTGGTGGCCACGGTTACTTGGTGTCCTCCGGGCGCGCCTGGGCGTCGGGGCCCTGGAAGAAGCTGTCGTCGGCCGTGGACTCCGGCAGCGCCGTCGGGTCGGCCTCGTCGACCGGCTCGTCCAGCACGGCGTCGCCGTCGGCGTCGGTGAACTCGAACTCCTCCTCGTCGGCGGTGATGGCGCGCGCCACGTTGCCCTTGAGGACGGTGACCTCGACGCCGGGCGCGAGTTCGACGATGATCTGCCGCTCCCCGACGTTGGTGATGGTGCCGAACAGTCCGGAGGTGAGGAGCACGCGGGCACCCGGCGCGAGGCTCGACTGCATCTCCTGGTGCTGCTTCATGCGCTTCTGCTGCGGGCGGATCATGAGGAAGTACATGACCGCGAACAGCGCGATCATCATGAGGATCAGGTCCATAATTTCTCCGAACGTCGGTGGGCCACCGCTCAGGATAGCGGAGGCTCAGGATGGTGCCCGCGCGCCTCGCCCGGCGGGACGGCACCGTCGAGGAACTGGTGCACGCCGTCGAGGATCTCCACGGGCCGGTAGGGGAACTGGGTGATGGACGAGACGGTAGAGATGCCGGTGAGCACCAGGACGGTGTGCAGCCCGGCCTCCATGCCCGCGACGATGTCGGTGTCCATGCGGTCGCCGATCATGCCCGTCTCCTCCGAGTGCGCGCCGATCTTGTTGAGCGCGGAGCGGAACATCATGGGGTTGGGCTTGCCGACGACGTAGGGCTCGCGGCCCGTGGCCTTCGTGATGAGGGCCGCGACCGCCCCGGTGGCCGGCACCACCCCGGTGGGGGTGGGGCCCGTGGCGTCCGGGTTGGTGGCGATGAACCGCGCGCCGGCGTCGATCAGCCGGATGGCGGTGGTGATCGCCTCGAACGAGTAGGTGCGGGTGTCGCCGATGACGACGAAGTCCGGGCTGCGGTCCGACAGGACCATGCCGGCGTCGTGCAGGGCCGTCGACAGCCCGGCCTCCCCCACCATGAAGCACGACCCGCCGGGCTTCTGCTCCGCCAGGAACTTCGCCGTGGCCATCGCGGAGGTCCAGATCCGTTCCTCGGGCACGTTGAGCCCGGAGTCGCGCAGCCGCGCCGACAGGTCGCGCGGGGTGTAGGTGGCGTTGTTGGTGAGCACGAGGAACGGCGTGCCGGTGGCCACCCAGTGGTCGATGAGCTCCTGCGCGCCGGGCAGGGCCCGGTTGTCGTGCACCAGCACGCCGTCCATGTCCGTCAGCCAGGCCTTGATCTCCGCACGCGTCCGCATGCGCCCAACGCTACCGGCGGCGGGCCTCAGTCGAACAACGCGGGATTCGTCGACGGTGCCGTCATGCCCAGGTGCGCGTACGCCGCCCTGGTCGCGACGCGGCCCCGCGGGGTGCGCACGAGCATGCCCTCGCGGATGAGGAACGGCTCGGCGACCTCGGAGACGGTCTCGACCTCCTCGCCGACGCTCAGCGCCAGCGTGGACAGGCCGACGGGGCCGCCGTCGAACAGCCGGCACAGGGCGTCGAGCACGGCCCGGTCCAGGCGATCGAGCCCGCGCTCGTCGACCTCGTAGAGCTCCAGCGCCGCCCGCGACACGCCGCGGTCGACGCGGGCATGGCCCCTGACCTGCGCGAAGTCGCGGACGCGGCGCAGCAGGCGGTTCGCGATGCGCGGGGTGCCGCGCGAGCGCCGGGCGATCTCGCCCTGGGCGTCGGCGTCGATGGGGACGCCTAGCTTGCCGGCCGACGCCGCGACGATGCCCGTGAGATCACCGACGGCGTAGAAGTCCAGCTGGGCCGTGAATCCGAACCGGTCCCGCAGCGGGCCGGGCAGCAGCCCGGCGCGGGTGGTGGCGCCCACCAGCGTGAAGGGCGGCAGCTCGATGGGGATGGCCGTGGCGCCGGGACCCTTCCCAACGATGACGTCGACGCGGAAGTCCTCCATGGCGAGGTAGAGCATCTCCTCCGCCGGCCGGGACAGGCGGTGGATCTCGTCGAGGAACAGCACGTCGCCGTCGGCCAGCCCGGACAGGATGGCCGCGAGGTCGCCGGCGTGCTGGATGGCGGGCCCCGACGAGATGCGCAGGCCGGTGCCGAGCTCCGCGGCGATGATCATGGCGAGGGTGGTCTTGCCCAGTCCGGGCGGGCCGGACAGGAGGACGTGGTCGGGCGCCGTGCCGCGGTGCCGGGCGGCGTCGAGGACGAGACCCAGTTGCTCGCGCACCCGTGGCTGCCCCTCGAACTCGGCCAGCCGCTTGGGGCGCAGCGCGGACTCGTAGTCGCGGTCCTCGACGTCGGCCGTCGGGTCCAGCTCGGAGTGTTCCACTACCGCCTCGCCAGCGAGTTGAGCGCCGCCCGCAGCAGCAGCGCCATGGAGATGTCGGGATCCGCGTCGACCAGGTGGGCCACGGCGTCGCACGCCGCGTCGGCGTCCCGGGCGGACCACCCGAGGCCCTGCAGGCCCTCCGCCACCTGGGCCCGCCACGCGTCCTGCGCTGCCACGGGCGCCGGGCCGCCGGGAGCGTCCTCGAGGACCAGCACGCGGTCCTTGAGTTCGATGACGAGCTTCTGGGCGCCCTTCCGGCCGATGCCCGGCACCGAGCACAGTCGGTTGAGGTCCTCGGCGAGCACTGCGCGTTTCAGCTCGCCGGGGGCCAGGACCGACACGATCGCCAGCGCGAGCTTCGGCCCGACGCCGGAGGCGGTCTGCGCGAGCTCGAACGCCTCGCGCTCGGCGGGCTCGGCGAACCCGAACAGCGTCATAGAGTCCTCGCGCACGACCAGCGCGGTGTGGAGCGTCGCGACCTCCCCGGGCCGGAGGCCTGCGGCGGTCTGCGGGGTGGTGGCGACGAGGAAGCCGACGCCGCCCACATCGACGACCGCCGAGGTGGCCCCGGCGGTCAGGACGGTCCCCGTGAGCTGCGCGATCATCGGCTCCCCCTGGCTGCCGCGACGGCCGCGGCGTAGCGATTGGTGGCGCCGCCGCGCCAGGCATGACACACCGCGACCGCGAGGGCGTCGGCGGCGTCCGCGGGGCGCGGGGCCTCTGTCAGCTTGAGGATGCGCGTGACCATCTGCGCGACCTGCGCCTTGTCCGCCGAGCCCGATCCGGTCACGGCGGCCTTGACCTCCGACGGGGTGTGGAAGGTGACGGTGAGGCCGCGCCTGGCGCCCGTGAGGGCCGCGACCCCCGCCGCCTGCGCCGTGTCCATGACGGAGCTCTTGTTGTGCTGCGAGAACACGCGCTCGATGGCCACCGCGTCGGGGCGGTAGTCGTCGAACCAGGCCAGCAGGCCCTCCTCCAACGCCAGCAGGCGCTGCGCCAGGTCCAGCGTGACGGCGGTGCGCACCACCCCGACCGCCACGAGCTGCGGGGGGCGGCCGACGCTGCCGTCGACGACACCCACGCCGCAGCGCGTGAGTCCGGGGTCGATGCCGATGATCCGCATTCGTCGGCCGGTCAGTCCTCGGACTCGAGGGCCTCGGCGACCTCCTGGGTGAAGTCCAGGTTCGTGTACACGTTCTGGACGTCGTCGGAGTCCTCGAGGGCGTCGATGATCCGCAGAACCTTCTGGGCGACCTCGAGCTGGTCGACCTCCTGGTCGAAGGACGCGACGAACTGCACCTCGGAGGAGTCGTAGTCCAGGCCGGCGGCCTCGATGGCCTTGCGGACCTCGACGGTGTCGTTGGGGTCGCACACGGCCTCCCACACGTCGCCGTCGTCGTCGACCTCTTCCAGGCCGGCCTCGAGCGCGGCCTCCAGCAGCTCGTCGTCGCTGATGTCGCGGCCGCCCTGCTGCTTGGGGACGGTGACGACGCCCTTGCGGGAGAACAGCCGCTGCACCGAGCCGACGTCGGCCATGGTCCCGCCGTTGCGGGTCACCGCGACGCGCACGTCGGAGGCCGAACGGTTGCGGTTGTCGGTGAGGCACTCGATGAGCATGGCCACGCCGGCCGGCCCGTAGGCCTCGTACATGATCGTCTCGTAGTCGGCGCCCCCGGACTCGGCACCCGACCCGCGCTTGACGGCGCGGTCGATGTTGTCGTTGGGCACCGAGGACTTCTTCGCCTTCTGGATGGCGTCGTACAGCGTCGGGTTCCCCGCCGGGTCCCCGCCGCCGAGCCGGGCCGCGACCTCGACGTTCTTGATCAACTTCGCGAAGAGCTTGCCGCGCTTCGCGTCGATGACCGCCTTCTTGTGCTTGGTCGTCGCCCACTTGGAATGGCCACTCATCCGTCGCCCACCTTCTCGTCCGTGCTGGTCAATGCTGCCCGACAGCTTATCGCGGGCTCAGGGGACCACCTTCGTGAGCAGGGCCACCGCGTCGCGTGTCGTCCAGCCGAGTTCGGCGCAGAGGCGCTTGACCCCCACTCCGTCAGGGGTGTCGATGCCGATACCGGCCTCGACACAGCCCTCGTCACGCATGGCGCCCAGGCAGCGGCTCATCAACTCCAGCGCGATGTGGCGGCCGCGGAAGTCGGGATGCACACCGAAGCGCTCGATCCAGCCGACCGGCGGCCGGCCGTCCTCCGCCTCGGCGGTGCCGCTCATGGCGTAGCCGACGACGCGGCCGCCCGCCACAGCCAAGTAGGACCAGCCGGGCCGGAAGTCGGGGTCCTCCAGGCGGTCGGTCCACACCTCAGCCGGCACCTCCTTGCCCATGCCCGCGAAACACACGTTGTGCAGGCACCGCACGTCGTCGGAGCGGTCGGGCGTGAAGCGGACGAACTCGATGCCGTCGACGGGGCGCGACGGGATGGGCCGCGTCAGGTCACGGTGCAGGTCGTAGGAGTATCGCTCGGCGGCAAACCCCAGGCGGGTGGCGACCCGCTCGAGACCGGGCCGGCCCATCTCGGCGTAGCAGCCCAGCCACAGCGGAACCCCGGGGCGGTGCTCGTCGCGCCACGCGGTGGCCTGCGTCACCTGCCACGACAGCAGCGCCGTGCCGATGTGCAGGTGCCGATGCGTGGGGTGCACGCCGCCCATCACGTACATGCGCAGCGGGTCGAGCTCGGCGAGGTACACCACGCCGTAGGCGGACATGGACTGGTAGTGGTCGAACCCGCCGACGGCGGACACGACCATGAGGTCGCGGTCCGTGATCCCCGCCGCGACGCCGGTGAGGACCGAGTCCTCGAGCGCGTCGAGCTGGCCGCGGAAGTGGTCGAGCTCCGCTGCGTCGTCCGGTCCGAGGAGGCGCCACGACAGGTGCGGCTCCACGTAGACATCCATGAGTCCGGTTACCGCCAGATCCGTTGGTCGGTCGTCTCGGTCGGGGCCGCCTGGTCCCAGAGCCGTCGCCAGCGGGGCGCGGCGGGGGCGCCCGAGCCGGTCACGCCGCCGGGCCGGCGGCGCTGCACGGTCCACCAGGAGAGGTCGCCCTCCTGCACGAGCTCCTCGACGCTCGCCTGCAACTCGGCGGTGGCCTGGGTCAGCGACCGGCCCCGCGAGTAGATCGGTGCGCCGAAGCGGATCGAGACCTTCGGACGGGTGCGCAGCGCGAGCTTGAGGATGTCCTTCAGCTTGAACGTGCCGACGACCCCGACGGGCACGATCGGCACGCCGTGCTGGTTGGCGAGGTCCGCCGCCACGGTGGAGAACTCCCCCACCAGGCGCCGCCCGACCGGTTCGTCGGCGAACACGACGATGTTGCGCCCCCGGGCCAGCGCGCGCGACGGCGCGATCATGGTCGGCCGGAGGCGCGCCGGCAGTGCCCACTGCAGCACCTGGTAATCGAGCGCGCCCTGTTCGTTGGCCGCGAAGATGATCGGCTGCTGCAGTCCGGCGAGCGAGTCGGCCGAGACCAGTTCGACGTCGAGACGAAGCCCCAGCAGGCGCAGCAGCAGGTGCCGGCCGGACAGGGTGGCCCGCAGGTTCAGTTGCGGGCGCTCGACGGCGGGGCGCGGCGGGGCGCCGCCCGGGCGGGACCGGCGCAGGCTCTGCCCGAGCGCCATCGCCACGTCCGCGGGCCACGTCAGCCGCGGCGTGCGGCGTTCCCGTCGGGGCTGGGCCCAGGAGGGCAGCCGCCGGGTCATCGCACGTCGCCCAGGGCCAGGCCCGGGCCGTGGAGCACCGTGATGGCGGGGGCCGCTCCGACGGAGTTCGACGCGATCTCCAGCGCGTCGGCGTACGTGCTCGCGGCGCGGTGACCCAGCAGCGCCGCGCTGCGCCGGTCGCCGCCGACCCAGATGACGTCCGAGAGACGGGCCGCGGCGCGGGCAGTGGCGTACCACTCGTGGAACACGCGCAGCGGGTGCTCGGCGAACTGCTTGCGGTACAGGTCGAGGTACCACTCGTCGTCGATCGCGCGGGCCTCGTAGGTGGCCGCGATCTCCGCCGGGTCGGTCGTGGCCGCGAGGACCGTCGCGAAGAAGTCGGCCGCGGCGGACTGGCGGCGGTTCGAGAACCGGCGCCGCAGCGGGTGGAACGCGATCACCGCGCCGCCGTCGCGCACCGCCGAGGTCCCCAGGTGCGCGCCCGCCCGGGTGACCAGGGCGTGGTGCGCGGCGCTCAGCGGCGACCCGACCGGATCGCCCTCGTCGATGGACGCGCCCCACACGGAGGTGACCAGCACGTCGGCCTGTGCGCCGATCTCGACGGCGTTGGCGGCCCGCCACACCAGCCGCGAGTCGGCGAACACGCGGCGGTACTCGCCGCCCAGCACGTCGACGACCGCGTAGTCGGCGCGGGGGTTGCCGTGCAGGAGTTGCGCGCCCTGCCTGGGCAGCGCCGCGACGATCTGCCGGCTGCCGGCGAAGGCCAGGCGGTCTGCCAGGGTCCACTCCCACTCGCGCTTGGAGGCGAACCGCAGCGGCCGGCCCAGCAGGGGCTGGCCGAGGACGGCGACGAGCGCGAAGGTGGTCACGGCCTCGTGGACGACGGCCTCGACGCGCCCGCAGAACGCGTCGTCGCGGTCGACGCCGCCCATGCGCGACAGCGTCTCCACGTCGGTGAGCCCTGCCACCATGGGGCAGTCGGACGCCGCGTCGGTGCGCGCGGAGACCAGGACGACGAGATCCGACTCCGCGACACGGCGGTTCAGGCGCACGGGGTGCCCGTCAGCGTCCCCGACGGCCACCAGGTCGGACGAGGTCACGTCGTGGCTGGACACGAGGGAGTCGGGCAGGAACGACGTCGCGACGCGGTCGCCGAGGACCTCGGTGATGCGTGCCGCGTTCCACTGCTGACGCAGGCCGGTGGCGATGACGATCTCGACGTCGTCGACCCCGGCCCGGGCCGCGGTCTCGAGGACCCGCTCGACCAGCGCGCGGCGGACGTCGAAATCGGGCCGCGGCAGGGGTCGGTCGGTGTCCACGACGACGACGGTGAGGCGCGTCTCGGGTTTCAGCTGCGCCGCCAGCGGGTGGGTGCCGGCCGGGGCCGTCAGCGCGGCGTCGATGAGCCCCACGGGGTCCGTGGAGGCCACCGCGTCGGCCGGGTAGACCACCGAGGTGCCGAGCCCGAACCGCTCCAGTCGGAGGTCCGATCCGGCCATCGTGAGCAGCGGCGGGGTCTTGTCGTCGACCTCCAGCACGAATCCGGGACGAGACATCAGGCTTCCTTTCCGTTCACGACATCCTCCAGCGCGGCAGCGGCGACATGGCGGGCCACTCGATGATGGACCATCCCTTGGCGCGGGCCGCGCGCATGAGGCCGATGTCGGGGCTGACCGCCACCGGGTTGCCGACGGTGTTGAGCATGGGCAGATCGACGTGGCTGTCGGCATAGCCGTAGGACTGGCCGAGGTCGATGCCGTGCAGCGTGGCGTAGTGGTGCAGCCACGCCGCGCGGGATTCGCCGACCATCGGAGGGCCGCTGAGGAACCCCGTGCAGCGCCCCGAGGCGTCGGTGGCGAGGTCTGCGGCGACGATGGTGTCGAAGAGGCCCTCGAAGGGCCTGGTCAGCGGCCGGATGACACCGGTCATGAGGATGGTGGTGTGCCCGGCGTCGCGGTGCTCGCGGATCCGGCGGATGGCGTCGGGCGACATCCGGTCGAGGATCTGCGGCGCGAGCGTCTCGTCGACGTACTCCTCCAGGGCGGCGAGGTCGGCGCCGGCGTAGCGGCGGTAGATCGAGCGCAGGAAGCGCCCGCGGTCCCGGCGTTCGGCGCCCAGGTACAGCGGCAGCTGCGCGGCGACGCGCGCGACCTCAGCGGCCCGGCGGGCGGGGCTGAGCTCCGGCAGGCGGGCCCACAGATAGGTCTCGACGACGTTGGTGGCCATGACGGTGCCGTCGAGGTCGAACGCGGCCAGGACCGTTCCCGGCTCGGCCGGCTTGAGGTCCTTGAACGTCGCCGCGCGGGCCTGCCGCCGTTTGCGGGCGGCTTCGAGGCGGCGTACCGGGTTCGTGATGGCCGGGATGTGCACCTCTTCCATGTAGTGGCGCCAGTCGATGGCGGCGGAGTCGAAGCCGAAGATCTCCTTGTCGTCGGGGTGCAGCGAGGTGTGCAGGGCCAACGCGCGGTCGTCGACGAAGTGCAGCTCGGACTGCAGGTACTCCCCGTAGAGCGTGAAGTACTTGGTGAGGAACTCCAGCTGCTTGGCGCCCTTGTCCAGTTGCTGCGCCCAGCGCCGCGTGGTCTTGCTGCGCGGCGCGAAGCTGAGCAGCTTGTTGCCGGCCTTGATGCCGAGGTTGCCGACCCACATGAGCTTCTCGATCGGCTCCGGGCCCGGGAACGTCCAGGTGGCCAGCGGCGTGGAGCCCTGGCCGGTGGTGTACGGATGCTCGGCGAAGTAGCGGCGCACGTGCTCGTAGATGCCGCGGAAGGTGAGCGGGTTCCGGGCGCCGGAGCTGCCGTGGTAGTACTCGACGCGTCCCACCTCGGGGGTCGTGGCGCACACCGCGAGGATGGCGTTGACGATGTAGTCGCACGGGATGATGTCGATGACCGCGTCCGGCGAGGCCGGAAACTCCGGCAGCTGGCCGCGGCCGTAGGCGAGGATGATCGGGTCCGCCATCTTGAACCCCTCGATCCACCCGGGGTACGGGTAGCGCAACGAGGACTCGACGATGGCGGGCCGGTGGATGGACACCCGGAAGTCGCGCCCAAGGTCGGCGACGACGCGCTCCCCCAGCGCCTTCGCGAACGTGTAGACGTCGGTCCAGCCGAGCGAGCGGGCGCGTTCGGTGCCGGCGGCGATGAGCTCGTTCTTCACCCACTCCTGGCGGCGGCGCTCGGTGTCCTCCGACGTGGTGAGGTAGCCGGCCTTCGCGTGCAGCTCCTCCGCCTGGCGCCGCAGCACCGTCAGCTGGCCGGCGTCGCGGGAGCGCGCCTCGATGTGGTCCTTCATGGCCAGCGCCGCGACCGTCTCGGCCTCGTAGTCGACGTCGTGCACGTGGGCGGCCTCGGGGATGGCCCCCCGGCGGCGGCCCGCGGTGTAGGCCGTGGACACGTGCACGTAGTGCGGGATCTTGACCAGGGTGCCGTCCTCGTCGGAGCACGCCTCCCGCAGCTTCGTCAGCAGCGCCTTGGTACCGATGACGTTGGTCATGAACGCCTGGTCGATCGGCGGGTCGAACGACACGTCTCCGGCGCAGTGCAGCAGCACGTCGAGGTCGCGCGGCAGGTCCGGCACGTTGGGCAGGTCGCCCTCGATGACCTCGACCCGCGCCGCCATGAGCGCCTCGACCCCGCCCGCGGCCTCGACGATGGGCTTGAAGATCTTCTTGCCCAGGAGGCCTGCCACCCGCTGGTGGGCGGTGACGGACCCCTTGGGCCGCACCAGGACGGCGGTCGTCGTGCCCGGGCACTCGCCCAGGACCTTCCACAGCAGCTGTTCGCCGATGAAGCCGGTCACGCCCGTCATGACGATCTTCTTGCCGCCCAGCAGGTCCGCGATGCGGCCCTCGAGAGGCGGCGGCAGGTGCATGGTCCGGGGCGTGACGTCCCCGAAGGTGCTGGCCGGCGGCTTAGGCATCGACGTCGCCCCCGGCGACGGCGAGGGCCTCCTCCAGCGTGAAGCGCCCGACGTAGAGGGCCGTGCCGATGATGGCGCCCTCGACGCCGTCGTCGACCAGCGTGCGCAGGGTCCGCAGATCGTCGAGGGTGGCGATGCCGCCGGAGGCGATGACCTTCTGTCCGCTGCGGCGGGCCACGGCGGTGAGCAACTCGAGGTTGGGGCCGCTGAGCATGCCGTCGGACTGCACGTCGGTGACGACGAAGCGCTCGCAGCCGGCGGCGACGAGTCGGTCCAGCGTCTCCGGCCAGGGGCCGCCCTCGGTGGTCCAGCCGCGGGCGGCGAGGTTCTCGCCGCGCACGTCCAGCCCGATGGCGACCCGGTCGCCGTACTCGCCGATGATCCGCTCACACCACTGCGGGTTCTCGAGCGCGGCGGTGCCGATGTTCACGCGGCGGGCGCCGGTGGCGAGGGCGCGTTCGAGGGAGGCGTCGTCGCGGATGCCGCCGGAGAGCTCGACGTTGAGGTCGAGCCGGCCGACGATGCCCCGCAGCAGCTCCGCGTTGGATCCCCGGCCGAACGCGGCGTCGAGGTCCACGAGGTGCAGCCACTCGGCGCCGCCGCGCTGCCAGCGCAGGGCCGCCTCGAGCGGGTCGCCGAACTCCTTCTGGGTCCCCGCGATCCCCTGGACCAGCTGGACGGCCTGGCCGTCCTGCACGTCGACGGCGGGCAACAACTGCAACTTCTCCACGACGCCCAACCCTAGCCCAAAGCCGCCGGGCCGCCCCCCGTCGGCCGAGGAGCCGACGGCTACCAGGAGCGGAGCCAGTTCGCGATGAGGGCGGCGCCGGCCGCCCCGGACTTCTCCGGGTGGAACTGGGTCGACGACACCGGCCCCCGCTCCACGGCGGCGACGAACGTCGCGCCCTCGTGCGTGGCCGTGGTCACGACCGCGTCGTCGGGCCCGTGGAGGGCGGCGTAGCTGTGCACGAAGTAGAACCGCTCGCGCTCGAGGCCCGCGAACAGGCGGCTGCCCTCGCCGACGTCGACGGTGTTCCACCCCATGTGTGGCAGGCGCCGGGCGTCCAGCTGGACGACGCGCCCCGGGTACAGCCCGAGGCCGGCGGTGTCGACGCCGTGCTCGGTGCCGCCCTCGAACAGCACCTGGTGGCCGACGCAGATCCCGAACAGCGGGCGGCCGGCCTCGACCCACTCTGCGATGAGCTCGACTCCCCCGGCGGCGGTCAGCCCCGCCATGCAGGCCGCGAACGCGCCGACGCCGGGCACCACGAGCGCGTCGCACCGCCGCAGCTCGGCCAGGTCGGCCGTGACGACGAGGTCCGCCCCCGCGCCCGCGAACGCCCGCGCGGCGGAGTGCAGGTTGCCCGAGCCGTAGTCGAGCAGCCCGACCCTGCCGCTCAGAGCGCACCCTTGGTGCTCGGCACGCCGGTGACGCGCGGGTCGATCTCCACGGCCTCGCGCAGCGCGCGGGCCAGGGCCTTGAACTGCGCCTCGACGATGTGGTGCGGGTCGCGGCCCCGCAGCAGCGTCAGGTGGATGCACAGCCCCGCGTTGAGCGCGAGCGCCTCGACGACGTGGTAGGTCATGGACCCGGCGTAGGGCACGCCCGAGCCGCCGATGAGGGCGTAGACCTGGCCGTCGGGCTCGCCGCTGCACGCCACGTAGGGGCGCCCCGCCACGTCGACGACGCAGTCGGCGACCGCCTCGTCGAGCGGGACGACGGCGTGGCCGAAGCGGCGGATGCCGGACTTGTCGCCGAGCGCCTGCCGCAGCGCCTGGCCGATGCAGATGGCGGTGTCCTCGATCGTGTGGTGCCCGTCGATGTGGAGGTCGCCGGTGGCCTCGACCGTGAGGTCGATCAGCGAGTGCCGGGCCAGGGCCGTGAGCATGTGGTCGTAGAAGCCGACGCCGGTCGAGATCGTCGAGGCTCCGGTGCCGTCGAGGTCGACGGTCACCGTGATGCTCGATTCGCTGGTGGTGCGGCTGACGGTCGCGGTACGGCTCACGGGGTGGTCCCTTCGATGGTGGGCAAGAGGTCGTCGAGGGCCGCGCGCAGCGCGGCCATCTCCTCGGGGGTGCCGGCCGAGACGCGCAGGTAGCCGTCGGGTCCGGTCTCGCGGATGAGGATGCCGCGGTCCAGCAGGTCCTGCCACACCTGGTGCCGGTCCGCGAACCGGCCGATGAGCGTGAAGTTGGCCTGCGAGTCGATCACGGCGTAGCCGCGCCCCTTGGCCCACGCCTCGAATCCGCGCGCCTCGGCGGCGAGTTGCCGCACCTGCGCCAGGAGCTCGTCGGCGTGCGCGAGCGCGACGCGGGCCACGGCCTGCGTCTGGGCGCTGAGGTGGTACGGCAGCCGCACGATGCGGCAGGCGTCGACGATGGCCGCGTCGGCGGCGAGGTAGCCAACCCGCCCGCCGGCCAGGGCGAACGCCTTGGACATGGTCCTGGACACGACGAGCCGGGGGTGCCGGTCGAGCAGTTCCAGGGCCGAGGGCCCGCTCGAGAACTCCTGGTAGGCCTCGTCGACGACGACGATCGCCTCGGTGCCGGAGCAGACCTCGTCGATGACGTCGAGGCCCACGACCGTCCCGGTCGGGTTGTTGGGCGTGGCGATGACGACCACGGTCGGCTCGGTCTCCCGGATCGCGTCGAGCACCAGGCCGGCGTCGAGCCCGAAGTCCGCACGGCGCGGGACGGTCACGAACTCGGTGCAGGTGTTGCGGGCGTACTCCGGGTACATCGAGTAGCTGGGCGTGAAGGTCAGCATGCGCCGCCCCGGCCCGCCGAACGCGGTGAGCAGGTGGGCCATGATCTCGTTGGATCCGTTCGCCGCCCAGACGCGGTCCGCGGTGAGGCCGTGCCCGAGGTAGCGGGCCAGGTCCGCGCGCAGCTGGGTCGCCTCCCGGTCCGGGTACCGGTTGAGGGTGCCGGCCGCCGTCACGAGTGCCGCGGCCATCTCGTGCCGGATGAGCGGCGACGGCGGGTACGGGTTCTCGTTGACGTTGAGCACGACCGGCACCTGGAGCTGCGGCGCGCCGTAGGGTTCCTGCCCGACCAGGTCCGCGCGCAGCGGCAGGTCCGCCAGCGTGATCATCGCGGCCGCCGCACGGTGATGGCCTGCGCGTGTCCCGGCAGGTCCTCCGCCAGCGCGAACCGCTCCACGCCGTCGGCGATGGCCAGCAGCGCGTCGGCGGTGTATCCGATGACGTGCACGGTCTTGATGAACGAGCGCACCGTCAGCCCCGAGGAGTGACAGGCGCAGCCGGCGGTGGGCAGGACGTGGGTCGAGCCCGCGGAGTAGTCGCCGAGCGACACCGGCGAGTGGTCGCCGACGAAGATGGCGCCGGCGTTGCGGATGCGGTTGGCCACCGCTTCGGCGTTGACCGTCTGGATCTCCAGGTGCTCGGCGGCGTAGGCGTCGGCGACGGCGACCGCCTGGTCGACGTCGCGCACCAGCACGACCGCGGACTGCTGACCCGTCAGGGCGGTGGTGATCCGCTCGACGTGCTTGGTGGCCGGCACCTGGCGCTGCAGCTCCTGCTGCACCGCCTCGGCGAGCGACACGGAGTCGGTGATGAGGACCGACGCGGCGAGCGGGTCGTGCTCGGCCTGGGAGATCAGGTCGGCGGCCACGTAGGCGGGCGTCGCGCTGTCGTCGGCGATGATGGCGATCTCGGTCGGGCCGGCCTCCGAGTCGATGCCGACCAGGCCGCGGACCAGCCGCTTGGCCGCCACGACGTAGATGTTCCCGGGGCCGGTGATCAGCGACACCGGCTCGCAGAGCCCGGGCACGCCGTGCGCGAACATGGCGATCGCCTGCGCGCCGCCCACCGCGAACACCTCCTCAACGCCCAGCAGGTGACACAGCGCCAGGATGTTCGGGTGCGGCAGGCCGCCGAACTCCCGCTGCGGCGGCGACGCCACGGCGATGGACCGGACGCCGGCGACCTGGGCCGGGACGACGTTCATGATGACGCTGGAGGCCAGCGGCGCCAGCCCGCCCGGCACGTACAGGCCAACGCGGTCGACGGGGATGTTGCGCAGGCCCACCCGGGCGCCGTCGGCGAGGATGGCGGGCGCGGGTGCCGCGTCGCGTTCCAGCTCCTCGGCCACCTGGCGGCGGCGGCGGATGGCCTCGGCGAAGGCCGCGGCGAGCTCGGGGTCGAGCTCCTCGGCGGCGCGGGCCAGGTCGGCGGCTGGGACGCGGAGCGACTCGGGCACGACCCCGTCGAAGCGCTCGGAGTATTCGCGCAGCGCGGCCTCCCCCCGCTGCGCCACGCCGGCGACGATGGGCTGGACCACGTGGACGGCGGCTTCCACGTCGAAGGACCCCCGGGGGAGGTGGTCGCGGTAGGGGCCGTCGAGGCCGGTCAGATCTAGAACCCTGAGCACGAGGGCCAAGTCTAGTCGGAGGAGTCCCGGGGGGCGTCGCCGCGGTCCACGCGCGGTTCCGGCCAGAAGGCCGCCAGCAGCATGATGGGCGTGATCGCGGCGAACGGGGCCACCAGGAGCGCCGACGCAGAGCGCAGCGCGAGGTCGACGTGGACGACGTCGCCCGCCTCCGCGCGGGCCAGGCGCTCGACGAACCCGCCCTCGGTCACGAGCAGCCCCACCCGCCAGGTCACCACCGCGGCGGCCAGCGACGCCAGCAGCGGCGCGACGATGACGACCCAGCCCTTGCGGTACAGCGACAGCCACCCCAGCACGCCCAAGACGAGGCCGACCGCACCGGTGATGAAGGTGTAGGCGACGTCCGTGACGACGATCGAGGTGTTGCCGCGTTCCGTGATGGTGGCCGTCATGTCGTCGCCGACGACGTAGCTCGGCAGCGGTGTCGCCCAGCTCCACAGCAGGCCGCCGACCACACCGAGGACGACGGCCACGAGCACGTTGGCCACGACGCGCCAGGCGGTGACGCCCCAGAGTTCCGCCAGCTGCCGCTGGCGGGTGACCACGAGCACATCGTCGCTCACGACTGATCCCTCCCCACGCCCACGCAGCTGGGGCCCAGCACGGCCTTGAGGTCCGCGAACAGCGCCGACGTCAGCTCGACGCGGAAGCCGTCGCCCAGCCGGAACGTCTTGACCTTGTCGCCGGTGCGCAGCTGCAGGTGCACCTCAGCCGCCCCCGGGTACTGGGCCAGGATCTCCTTGATGCGGTTGACCACGCCGGGCGTGCAGCGCACGGCCGGGAGTGTGAGGGCCAGCGGCCCGACGGCGCCCTCGGCGCTCATGTGGGGGGCGATGACGTTCTGCGCACGCATGCGCCCGCGGTCCTCGCCGGACTCGGCCACACCGTCGACCGCGACGATGGTGTCGGGCGCCAGGTGCTGCGCGACCTGGTCGTAGACGCGCGGGAAGACGGTCACCTCGATGGAGCTGGTGAGGTCCTCGAGCACCACCTGCGCCCAGATGTTGCCGGCCTTGTTGACCCGCCGGTTGACCGACGTGATGAGGCCGCAGAGCTTCGTGGGGCCGCGGTAGCCGTCGCCGGCCGCGACGGCGGCGATGGGCCGGTCGCTGTTGGTCTGCAGCACGTGCTCCAGCCCGTTGAGCGGGTGGTCCGAGACGTAGAGGCCGAGCATCTCGCGTTCGAACGCCAGGCGGGTGCGGCGGTCCCACTCGTCGACGTCCGGGACCTGCCCGTGCGCGGCCGACGACGCGGTGTCGCCGTCGCCCACGTCGAAGCCGAAGTCGAATCCGTCCTGGCCGTTCTCGGCGTTGCGCTTGACGTCGATGATCTGGTCGACGGCGCTCTCGAATACGCCCATGAGGGCGCGGCGGGTGTGGCCGAGCTCGTCGAACGCGCCCGCCTTGATCAGCGACTCGATGACGCGCTTGTTGCACATCAGCAGCGGCGCCTTGTCGAGGAAGTCGTGGAAGTCGGTGGCGGGGCCGAGCTTCTTGCGCTCCTCCACCCACGCCGTGACGACCTTGTCGCCCACGTTGCGCACGGCGCCCAGGCCGAAGCGGATGTGCTCGCCGACGGGGGTGAACATGACCTCGGAGGAGTTCACGTCCGGCGGCAGCACCGCGATCCCCATGTGGCGGCATTCGGCGAGATACATCGCCGACTTGTCCTTGTCGTCGCGCACCGACTGCAGCAGCGCGGCCATGTACTCGACCGGGTAGTTGGCCTTGAGGTAGGCCGTCCAGTAGGAGATGACTCCGTAGGCGGCGGTGTGGGCCTTGTTGAACGCGTAGTCGGAGAAGGGGACGAGGATCTCCCACAGCGCCTTGATCGCGCCGTCGGAGTAGCCGTTCGCCTTCATGCCCTCGGAGAAGGGCACGAACTCGGCGTCGAGCACCTCCTTCTTCTTTTTGCCCATGGCGCGGCGCAGCAGGTCCGCCTTGCCCAGGGAGTAGCCGGCCACCCGCTGGGCGATCTGCTGGACCTGCTCCTGGTAGACGATGAGCCCGTAGGTGGTCGACAGGATGTCCTCGAGCGGCTCGGCCAGCTCCGGGTGGATCGGCACGATCTCCTGCAGCCCGGTCTTGCGCAGCGCGTAGTTCGTGTGGGACTGCGCGCCCATCGGCCCCGGCCGGTACAGCGCGAGGGCGGCGGAGATGTCCTCGAAGTTGTCCGGCTGCATCTGGCGCAGCAGCGTGCGCATGCCGCCGCCGTCGAGTTGGAAGATGCCGAGGGTCTCCCCGCTGGCCAGGAGCTCGTAGGAGGCCTTGTCCGTCATGTCGTCGACGAGGGTGTCGAGGTCGAGGTCGAAGCCGCGGTTGAGTTTGATGTTGCGCACCGCGTCGTCGAGGACCGTGAGGTTGCGCAGCCCCAGGAAGTCCATCTTGATCAGGCCCAGCGACTCGCAGCCCGGGTAGTCGAACTGGGTGATGATGGCGCCGTCGGCCTCGCGCTTCATCAGGGGGATGATGTCGATGAGCGGGTCCGAGCTCATGATCACGCCGGCCGCGTGGACGCCCCACTGGCGCTTGAGTCCCTCGAGGCCCTTGGCGGTGTCGACGACGGTGCGCACGTCGGGCGACGACTGGTACAGCTCGCGGAACTCGTTGCCTTCGGCGTAGCGCTTGTGCGACTCGTTGAACAGCTCCGCCAGCGGCACGCCCTTGCCCATGACGTCGGCCGGCATGGCCTTGGTGATCTGCTCGCCGATCGCGAACGGCATGTCGAGGACGCGGGCGGCGTCCTTGACGGCGGCCTTGGCCTTGATGGAGCCGTAGGTGATGATCTGGGCGACCTTGTCCGAGCCGTACTTGTCGCTGACGTAGGCGATGACCTCGGCGCGGCGGCGGTCGTCGAAATCGATGTCGAAGTCCGGCATGGAGACGCGCTCGGGGTTGAGGAACCGCTCGAACAGGAGGCCGTGCTGCAGCGGGCACAGATCCGTGATCCGCAGCGCGTACGCGCAGATCGATCCCGCGCCCGAGCCGCGGCCCGGGCCCACCCGGATGCCGTTCTTCTTGGCCCAGTTGATGAAGTCCGCGACGACCAGGAAGTAGCCGGTGAAGCCCATCGACGCGATGATGGACGTCTCGAACTCGGCGCGCTGGCGCACCTCGTCGGTGATGTTGCCTCGGTAGCGCTCGTGGAGGCCCCGCTCGACCTCCTTGTGGAACCACGTGTCCTCGGTCTCGCCCTCGGGGACCGGGTACTTCGGCATGTAGGTGCCCATGCCCTCGTCGAACGAGGTCTGGATGCGCTCGGCGATCGCCAGGGTGTTGTCGCAGGCCTCGGGCAGGTCGCGGAACAGCGCCCGCATCTCCTCGGCGGACTTGAGGTAGTAGCCGTTCCCGTCGAAGCGGAACCGGTCCTGCTGCGCCTTGCGGGAGCCGGCGGAGACGCACAGCAGCGTGTCGTGCGCGTCGGCGTCGTCGGCGTGCACGTAGTGCAGGTCGTTGGTGGCCACGAGGGGCAGCTGCAGGTCCTTGGCCAGGCGCAGCAGGTCGTGGCGCACGCGGGTCTCGATGTCCAGCCCGTGGTCCATGAGCTCGACGAAGAAGTTCTCCGCGCCGAAGATGTCCCGGAACTCGGCGGCGGCCGCGCGCGCGTTGTCGTACTGGCCGAGCCGCAGGAACGTCTGGACCTCCCCCGAGGGGCAGCCCGTGGTGGCGATGAGGCCCTTGCCGTAGAGGTTCAGCAGTTCCCGGTCCGCGCGCGGCTTGTAGAAGAACCCCTCCAACGACGAGCGCGTGCTCAACCGGAACAGGTTGTGCATGCCCTCGGGGTTGGCCGCCCACATGGTCATGTGGGTGTAGGCGCCCTTGGAGGCGACGTCGTCGCCCGTGCCGTCGCCGAACTGGACCCGCTTGCGCTCCGAGCGGTGCGTGCGCGGCGTGAGGTACGCCTCGAGCCCGATGATCGGCTTGACGTCGTAGTTCTTGCTGGTCTTGTAGAACTCGTAGGCGCCGTAGAGGTTGCCGTGGTCCGTGATCGCCAGCGCGGGCATGCCCATGCGCTCGGCGTTGGCGAACAGGTCCTTGACCCGGGCCGCCCCGTCGAGCATCGAGAACTCGGTGTGGGCGTGGAGGTGAACGAAACTGTCCGCCATGTAAACCAGTGCCCTCCATCCCTCAGACCGCGCGACGCGACCCCACCTTACCCGCCGCCGCCCGGGCTCACGGACAGCGACCCGGCGCGCCTCAGCCGACGGCGCCCATCACCTGCACCGCGACGATCTTGGCGATGATCCCCAGCGCGAACAGGGCGGCGTAGCCGGCGTCCACGCGGGAGTCGCTGACCCGCGACGTCGCGAAGGCGAGGATCGCCGGCTGGCCCACGTAGCCCGCGAAACCGCCCGCAGCCCGGGGCGCGCTGAGCCCCAGCGCCCGGGCGCCCGCGAGGAACGCGGCCGCCGACGCCAGCACGATCGCGGCGGCCAACAGGCCGGCGCGCAGCCCCGTCGCGGTGAGGGCCTGTTCGGCGAACTTGGGGCCCGACGTCAGCCCGACGGTGGCGAGGAACAGGAGCAGCCCGACCTGCCGGATCGTCAGGTTCACCGTCAGCGGCATCGCCCAGATGAGCGGGCCCGTGCGGTGGATCGCGCCGAGCGCCATGCCCACCACCAGCGGCCCGGCCGCGGAGCCGAGCGAGAACGCCGCACCGCCGGGCAGCGGCACCGCGACGGCGCCGACGAGCAGCCCCAGCACGAGGCCCAGACCGAGGGCCAGCGCGTCGACCTCCGAGACGCGGCGCTCGGAGTTGCCCAGCAGCGCCGACAGGTCGTCAAGTTCCTCCTGCGGCGCCACGGCCAGCACGCGGTCCCCCAGCTGCAACACCAGGTCGTCGCGGGCGAGGAGGTCGGCGTCGCCGCGCCGCACGCGCGTGATGACGGCGCCGTGCCGCCCGGGGAGGTTCAACTGCGCCACGGTGCGGCCGGCCACGGCCGGCGAGGACACGACGAAGCGCGTGAAGTCGACGGCGCCGCGGTCGTCGGTCAGCTCCCGGCTGAGTCGGTGGCCCAGGTGCGCCGTCGCCGCCTCGACCGCCGACGGCGCACCGACCACGAGGACCTGGTCACCCGCCTGGAGGTCCTCCCCCGGGGCGAGGACGCGGGTGCGCCCGTCGCGGACGAGGTAGCTCATCTTGATCGCCTCGTCGCTCCAGCCCGGGACCGCGCGCGGGGACGTCGCCCGCTCGACGTGCACGGACTCCGCGACGATGCCGTCGGCCGAGGCCGGCGTGGGATCGGCGCGCCCGGGCCAGGACCGCGACACGACCAGCGCGACCACGACGATCGCGAGCACGACACCCACGGGGTACCCCAGGGCATAGCCGACGGCGGCGTCGGGGCTCCCGGTCGCGGCGGTGGCCGCGGCCAGCGCCGGCGTCGAGGTGAGCGCGCCGGCCAGGAGGCCGGCGACCATCCCGGTGCCCAGCCCCAGCCAGGACCCGACGAGGCCGGCCAGCGCCGCGACCGCGGCGACCGTGGCCACGCCGAGGACCATGAGGGGCAGCTGGCGCCGGAGGTCGGCGAAGAACGTCTCCCCCGCGGCCACCCCGACCGTGTAGACGAACAGCGCGAGGCCCAGCGTCGACACCAGGGCGAGTCCGTCGCCGAGGGCGGGGCTGACCGCGCCGAGCGCGAGGCCCACGAACAGCGCGCCCGCCGCGCCGAAGCGCAGCGGCCCGAACGGGATGACGCCCACGGCGGCACCGAGGGTGACCACCAGCATGATCGTCAGCAGCGGCGACGAGGCCAGCAGGTCCAGCACGATATCCTCCCCCGCCGGGCCGGCGCCCGGGCAGTCAGCAGGCTACTCGGCCTCGGTCAGCCAGGTGAGCTGGGATCCGTCCTCGACGATGTGGTGCCCGAGGGCGGCGTTGAACTCGCGCCCGTACTCGGCCGTGATGTGGGCGCGGAACGCGTCGTCGTCGCGGTACTGCTCGAACACGAACCAGCGCCGGGGGTCGTCCTCGCGCGTGAACGGGAGGAACGCGATGTTGCCGGGCTCCCGGCGCACCTTCTCGGTGAGTCCGGCCATGAGGTGCGCCACGCGTTCCTCATGGCCGGGCAGCGCGGTGAACTCCGCGAAGAGGGTCTTCATGCGCGCACTCTAGACCCGCCCGCGGCGTCACACCAGGAGCTGGCGCACCTCCGGCCCGATGGGCCGCGGCAGCTTCGAGGTGCCGCTCAGGTACTCGTCGACGCCCTGCGCGCAGGAACGCCCCTCGGCGATGGCCCAGACGATGAGCGACTGCCCGCGCCCGGCGTCGCCGCAGGCGAAGACGCCGGGGACGTTGGTGGCGTAGTGGTCGTCGCGCTGGATGTTGCCGCGGGGGTCCAGCTCGAGCCCCAGCTCCTCGACCATCCCGGTCCGCTCGGGGCCGGCGAAGCCCATGGCCAGGAGCACCAGCTGCGCCGGGATGTGGCGCTCGGTGCCGGGAACCGGCTCGAAGCGGCCGCCCTCGAAGCGCACCTCGCAGATGTCCAGGCCGGCGACGCGTCCCTGGTCGTCCTCCACGAAGCGGGTGGTCGACACGGCGTAGACCCGGTCGCCGCCCTCCTCGTGCGCGGAGGTGATCTTGAAGGTCATGGGGTACGTCGGCCAGGGCTGGTGGCCGGGCCGCTGCTCCGGCGGCATCGGCATGATCTCCAGCTGCGTGATGGAGCGTGCGCCCTGCCGGATGGAGGTGCCCAGGCAGTCGGCGCCGGTGTCGCCGCCGCCGATGATGACGACGTCCTTGCCCTCGGCGGTGATCTGGCCCTCCACCTCCTGCCCCAGCGCCACGCGGTTGGCCTGCGGGAGGAACTCCATGGCCTGGTGGATGCCGGCCAGCTCGCGGCCGGGGACGGGCAGGTCGCGCGCGACGGTGGAGCCGATGGCCACCACGACGGCCTCGTACTGATCGAGGAGGTCCTGGCCCGTGACGTCGACGCCGACCTCGACGCCGGTCTTGAACTGGGTGCCCTCCAGCACCATCTGCTTGAGGCGGCGGTTCAGGACGGCCTTCTCCATCTTGAACTCGGGGATGCCGTACCGCAGCAGGCCGCCGATGGCGTCGGCCCGCTCGTACACCACCACCGTGTGCCCCGCGCGGGTGAGCTGCTGGGCCGCGGCGAGCCCCGCCGGCCCCGACCCGACGACCGCGACCGTCTTGGCCGTGTGCCACTCGGGCTGCTGCGGGACGACGCGCGAGTCGTCCCACGCCTTGTCGATGATGGCCACCTCGACGTTCTTGATGGTCACCGGGTCACGGTTGATCCCGACGACGCACGAGGTCTCGCACGGCGCCGGGCACAGCCGGCCGGTGAACTCCGGGAAGTTGTTGGTGGCGTGCAGCCGGTCCAGCGCCGAATGCCACTCGTCGCGCCACACGAGGTCGTTCCACTCGGGGATGAGGTTGCCGAGCGGGCAGCCGTTGTGGCAGAACGGGATGCCGCAGTCCATGCAGCGCCCCGCCTGCTCCGAGATGATCGGCAGGAGGGCCCGACCCGGCGTGCCCGGGTAGACCTCTTTCCAGTCGTGGATGCGCTCCTCGACGGGCCGCCTGGGCGCGACGCGTCGCGGCGTGGTCATGAACCCCTTCGGATCAGCCATGAGCGGCCTCCATCATCAGCTTGGTGGTGTCCTCTTCGGTGAGCCCGTCGGCGACGGACCGGGCCTTGACGGCCATGATGCGGGCGAAGTCGCGCGGCTCGATCTTCGTGAACCGCAGCTTCAGGTCGGCGTCGCCGAGCTGCAGGAGGCCGTCGGCCACCAGCGAGCCCGTCTCGTCGCGGTGCTCGGCGAGCAGCTCGCGGACGCGGGCGACGTCGGCATCGGTGAGCTCGACGGGGTCGACGAGCTCACTGTTGAGACGCAGCGGGTTGAGGTCGAGGACCCACGCCACACCGCCCGACATGCCGGCGGCGAAGTTGCGGCCCGTGGGACCGATGACGAGCACCTCGCCGCCGGTCATGTACTCGCAGCCGTGGTCGCCCACGCCCTCGACGACGGCGGTCGCGCCCGAGTTGCGCACGCAGAACCGCTCGCCCACGACACCGCGGAGGAACAGCTGGCCCGACGTCGCGCCGTACGCGATGACGTTGCCGGCCACGATCTGCTCGGCCGGGTCGAAGCTGACCTCCTGCGGCGGGGTGACGACGATGCGGCCGCCGGAGAGGCCCTTGCCCACGTAGTCGTTCGAGTCGCCGATGAGCCGCAGCGTGACCCCGCGGGGCAGGAACGCGCCGAAGCTCTGGCCGCCGGTGCCGGTCAGCGTGAACTCGATGGTGCCGGGCGCCAGGCCGAGCCCCTCGGTGGCCTTCGTCACCTCATGGCCGAGCATGGTGCCGACGGTGCGGTCGACGTTGCGCACCGGCAACGACTGCCGCACGCGCTCGCCGCGGGTCAGCGCCGGCTCCGCCAGGCGGATCAGCTCGACGTCCAGCTTGCCGGACAGGCCGTGGTCCTGCGTGGTCGTGCGGTGCAGGGCGGTGCCCTCGGGCACGTCGATGGCTGCCAGGACGGGGCTGAGGTCGAGGCCCTGGGTCTTCCAGTGCCCGACCGCCTCGCTGACGTCCAGCAGGTCGACGCGGCCGACGGCCTCCTCGATGGAGCGCAGCCCCAGCTGGGCCAGCAGTTCGCGCACCTCCGCCGCCATGAACATGAAGAAGTTGACCACGTGGTCCGGGTCGCCGTGGAACTTGCCGCGCAGCTCCGGGTTCTGGGTCGCGACGCCCACGGGGCACGTGTCCTTGTGGCACACCCGCATCATGATGCAGCCCGACACCACCAGCGGCGCCGTGGCGAAGCCGAACTCCTCGGCGCCCAGCAGCGCGGCGATGAGGACGTCGCGGCCGGTCTTGAGCTGGCCGTCGCACTGCACGACGATGCGGTCGCGCAGCCCGTTGAGCAGCAGCGTCTGCTGCGTCTCGGCCAGGCCCAGCTCCCAGGGGGCGCCGGCGTGCTTGATCGACGTCAGGGGCGCCGCGCCGGTGCCGCCGTCGTGGCCCGAGATGAGCACGACGTCGGCTTTGGCCTTGCTGACGCCGGCCGCGACGGTGCCGACCCCGATCTCGGAGACGAGCTTCACGTGGACCCGCGCCGACGGGTTGGCGCACTTGAGGTCGTGGATGAGCTGCTTGAGGTCCTCGATCGAGTAGATGTCGTGGTGCGGCGGGGGCGAGATGAGGCCCACGCCCGGCGTCGAGTGCCGGGTCTTGGCGACCCACGGGTACACCTTCGGGCCGGGCAGCTGTCCGCCCTCGCCCGGCTTGGCGCCCTGGGCCATCTTGATCTGGATGTCGTCGGCGTACGTGAGGTACTCCGAGGTCACGCCGAAGCGGCCCGACGCCACCTGCTTGATGGCGGAGCGGCGCGCGGGATCGTGCAGCCGCTCCGGGTCCTCGCCGCCCTCGCCGGTGTTCGACTTGCCGCCGATGCGGTTCATGGCCACGGCGAGCGTCTGGTGGGCCTCCATCGAGATGGAGCCGTAGCTCATCGCGCCGGTGGAGAACCGCTTGACGATGCTCTCGACCGACTCGACCTCCTCGATGGGGATCGGGGTGGCGTCACGGAACCGCATGAGCGAGCGCAGCGTCATGATGCGCTCGGAGTTGTCGTTGACGAGCGCGGTGTAGCGCTTGAAGGCCTCGTAGTCGCCGTTCGCGGTCGAGTACTGGAGGCGGAACACGGACTCCGGGTCGAACAGGTGCGGCTCACCCTCGCGGCGCCACTGGTACTCGCCGCCGACCAGCAGGTTGCGGTGCGCCAGCGGGATGCCGTCGGTGGGGTACGCCAGCTGGTGGCGGGCCCGGGTCTCGGCGGCCAGCTCCTCGAGGCCGAGACCGCCCAGCCGGCTGGTGGTGCCGGTGAAGTAGCGGTCGACCACGTCCTGGCTGAGGCCGACGCACTCGAAGATCTGCGCGCCCGTGTACGAGGCCACGGTGGAGACGCCCATCTTGCTCATCACCTTGAGCACGCCCTTGGACAGCGCCTTGGCGACGTTGGCGATGGCCTTCTCCGGCGTGACGTCGACGTACATCTCGCGGCGGGCGAGGTCCTCGGCGGACTCGAACACCAGGTACGGGTTGACCGCCGCCGCGCCGTAGCCGATGAGCAGCGCCATGTGGTGCACCTCGCGCACGTCGCCGGCCTCGACGACGAGCCCGACCTGCGTGCGGGTCTTCTCGCGGACCAGGTGGTGATGGACGGCGGCGGTGAGCAGGAGCGACGGGATGGGCGCGAGCTCGGCGGTGGAGTGCCGGTCGGACAGGACGATGGCGCGCGCGCCGCCACGGATGGCCGCGGACACCTCCTGGCAGATCTCGTCGATCTTCTTCTCCAGCGCCCGGCCGCCCCCGGCGACCTTGTAGAGGCCGCGCACGACGTGCGTGCCGAAGCCGGGGAGGTCGCCCTCGCGGTTGAGTCGCACGATCTTGGCCAGCTGCTCGGAGTCGAGGATCGGCCGGCTCATCGTGATGACCCGGGCCGACTCGGGCGTGGGCTCGAGGAGGTTGCGCTCGGGGCCGATCTGCGCGGTCAGCGACGTGACGAGCTCCTCGCGGATGGCGTCGAGCGGCGGGTTCGTGACCTGCGCGAACAGCTGCTTGAAGTAGTCGAAGATCAGCCGGGGGCGGCTGCTCAGCACCGCGACCGGCGAGTCGGTGCCCATGGACCCGATCGGCTCGGTGCCCGCGTTGGCCATCGGCGCGACGATGAGGCGCAACTCCTCCTCGGTGTACCCGAAGACCTGCTGGCGGCGGATGACGGAGGCGTGCGAGTGGACGATGTGCGTGCGGCTGGGCAGCTGGTCGAGCTCGATCTTGTTGTCGGCGACCCACTGCTCGTAGGGATGCTGGTCGGCCAGGGAGCCCTTGACGTCCTCGTCGGAGAGGATGCGGTGCTGCTCGAGGTCCAGCAGCAGCATTCGGCCAGGCTGCAGGCGGCCCTTCCGGACGACGTCGCCGGCCTCGATCGGCAGGACGCCCGCCTCGGACGCGAACACGACCAGGCCGTCGGCGGTCTCCCAGAAGCGCCCCGGCCGCAGCCCGTTGCGGTCCAGGCAGCCGCCGATGATGGACCCGTCGGTGAAGGTCATACACGCGGGCCCGTCCCAGGGCTCCATGATCATCGAGTGGTACTCGTAGAAGGCGCGACGCTTCGGGTCCATCTCGGCGTGGCCCTCCCACGCCTCGGGGATCATCATGAGCACGGCGTGCGGCAGCGACCGGCCGCCGAGGTGCAGCAGCTCGAGCACCTCGTCGAAGGACGCGGAGTCCGAGCCTTCGGGAGTGCAGATGGGGAACAGCGCCTCGAGGTTGCCGGGGAACTTGTCCGACGTGAGCAGCGCCTCGCGGGCCCGCATCCAGTTGCGGTTGCCGCGCACGGTGTTGATCTCGCCGTTGTGGGCGATCATGCGGTAGGGGTGCGCCAGCTCCCACGCCGGGAAGGTGTTGGTGGAGAAGCGCGAGTGCACCAGCGCGAGCGCGGACTCGATGCGCTCGTCGTGCAGCTCGGGGAACACCTCCTCCAGCTGCTGGGTGGTGAGCATGCCCTTGTACACCAGGGTCCGCGCCGACAGCGACGCGAAGTAGACGCCCGCCTCGTGCTGCGCGCGGCGGCGCAGCACGTAGGTGTACCGGTCGAGGTCGATGCCCGACTGCCCGGAGCGTCCGGCGACGACGAGCTGCTCGAAGTGCGGCATGGCCCCGATGGAGATCGGCGACAGCGTGGCGGTCTCGACGGGCACCTCGCGCCAGGCGAGGACGTCGAGTTCGATGTCGTCGGCGATGACCTCGATCGCGGCCTTGACCTCGGCGCGGCGGGCCGCGTCGGTCGGCAGGAACGCCAGGCCGACCGCGTACTCGCCGTGGTCGGGCAGCCGCACGCCGACGACGTCGCGCAGGAAGCGGTCCGGGATCTGGATGAGGATGCCGGCGCCGTCGCCGGCCGCCTCGTCGGCGCCCGTGGCGCCACGGTGGTCGAGGTTGCGCAGGGCCTCGAGGCCCTGTTCGACGATCTGGTGACGCGGCACGCCGTCGAGGTGGGCGACGAAGGCGACACCACAGGCGTCGTGCTCGTAGGCCGGATCGTAGAGACCGACCTTGTCGCGGTGCGGGAACACGCTCTGAGCCATCTGCTGGGTCCTCCTCATGTCACGGGCATGCCGCGGCCGGGCCGTGGCGAGGAAACACTAAGCGGCGCCCAGGGGGCCGTCCAACCGATCCCAGGCTCTGCGGAAGAGCGTAAAACGATTGTTACATTGCCGAAACAGATCAGGCCTGCATGTAACGGAGGTGGTCCCCGTCGGCGGTGGCCTGCAGGCTGCCGGACGCCAGATCGACGGCCACCTCGGCGGTCTGGGAATCGCGGCCCACAAGGCGATAGGCGAGCTGCTCGTTGGCGCGGTGCGTGACCTCGAGGGCCGCGGTCGCGAGCCAGGGGTGGCGCCGACGGAACGCGATGGCCTCCTGATACGTGCGGTGCAGCCCGGCGCCGAGCGGCGACAGGTCCGCGGGGGTGGGCGGCAGCGGGGGGCGCACCTCGTCGTCTCCGTGCCACGCCTCGGTCTTGGTGCCGGTGAAGCCCTGCTCGTCGCCGTAGTAGACGCTCGGCATGCCCGGCAGCGTGAAGAGGATCGCCGCGGCGAGGCCGGCGCCGGGGGCACCCAGCGTGGTCGCGATGCGCGTGACGTCGTGGTTGCCGACGAACGTGGCCGGCAGGAAGTCGGCGGCGAAGGCGGCGTGCCGGTCCAGGGCGTGGGCCAGCTCCCAGAGGTTGCGGTCGACGATGGCGCTCCAGATGGCCTTCCACAGCTCGTACTGGGTCAGCGAGTCCAGCGTCGAGTCATGGATGAAGCCGCTGTAGTCGCCGTGGATGACCTCGCCGAGCAGGACGACGTCGGGGAAGTCCGCGCGGACGCGGGCGGCGACGTCGCGCCAGAAGCCGGTGGGGACGGCGTAGGCGACGTCGAGGCGCCAGCCGGCGATGCCGCGGCGCAGCCAGTGGGTCATCACGTCGACGACGAGGTCCGCCACCGCCGGGTTGGCGTGGTCGAGCTCGACGAGGGCGTCGTGGCCCTCCCAGCCCTTGGGCGCGCCGTCGACGTGCCGGATGAGGTCCGGCCGGCTCGTCACGAGCGGGTGTTCGCGCGCCACGTGGTTGAAGACGCCGTCGAGCATCACGTGAATGCCGCGGTCGCGGGCCGTCGCGACGAGGTCGTCGAAGTCCGTGTCGTCGCCCAGCCGCGGGTCGATGCGGAAGTGGTCGACGGTGTCGTAGCCGTGGGCCACCGACGCGAAGACCGGTCCGAGCAGCAGCCCGTTGCAGCCGAGCTCGACGACGTAGTCCAGCCAGTGCTCCAGCCGGCGCAGGCGGTGGACCGGTGCGCCGTGCTCACCCCGGATGGGTGCGCCGGTCGCCCCCAGCGGGTACACCTGCCACCAGATCGCGTGCTCCATCAGGCCCATTCGGATCCTCCTCGCCGTCGGTCCCGCCAGGCTACTCCGGGGCGCGGGGTCGACGCAGGCCCCTGGGGTCAGAGCGCGACGAGTCGCTCGTAGTCCTCGCGGAGTTCGGCGGCCGACAGGCCGTTCCAGACGACCTGCAGCGTGCGGTCGCTGCCGAACCCGAGGACGTACGTGCCGTGATCCACCTCGTAGCCGCCGGAGGGCAGCTGCTTGCCTTCGGTGATGTCGATGCCCAGGCTGAGCGCCGCCGGCTTGATGACCTCCAGGTCGCCGGTGAGGCCGATGAACGTGTCGTCCACCCTGGACAGGTACGACTTCAGGACCTCGGGCGTGTCCCGGGCGGGGTCCGTGGTGACGACGATGAGGGTCACGTCGTCGACCAGGCCCTCCGGGAGCCGGCGCTTGGCGGTGGCCATGTCGGCCATGATGCCGGGGCACACGTCGGGGCAGTTGGTGTACCCGAAGAACAGCGCGACCGCGGGCGTCGCGGGGTCACGGGCGAGGTTGTACGGGTTGCCGTCCTGGTCGGTCAGCGTCACGTCCGGCAGCGGCGATCCCCCGCCCTCCAGGTGCGTGCCGTGCCACGGGCCGCGGCTCACGTCCGCGACGGGGCCGTCGTCGTCCGGGGCGCATCCGGCGAGCAGCACCAGCCCGCCGAGCCCGATGAGGGACCGGCGAGGGATCACAGGCGCGCCCGATCCACCCCTGCCGCCAGGTCGGCGGCCAGCGTGCGCAGGCGGCGCAGGTCCCCGGGCAGGTCGGCGCCGTCGGAGTCGAGGCACTTGAGCAGCGCCGAGCCGACGATGACCAGGTCCGCGTAGGCACCGATCTCGGCCGCCTGGTCGCCCGTGCTCACGCCGAGCCCGATGCCGACCGGGAGTCCCTGGTCGACGGAGCGGGCCCTGCTGACGATCACCGGCGCGGCGTCGGAGGTGGCCGCGCGGGCCCCGGTGACGCCCATGACGCTGGAGGCGTACACCCAGCCCCGGCAGGAGCGCATGGTCAGCGCGATGCGCTCGTCGGTCGACGACGGGGCGATGAGGAACACGCGGTCGAGGCCGTGGGCGTCGCTGGCCTCGATCCACTCGGGGCAGTCGTCCGGCGGCAGGTCGGGGGTGATGACGCCGGCGCCGCCGGCGGCGGCCAGGTCCCGCGCGAAGCGGTCCGGACCGTACGCCTCGATGAGGTTCCAGTAGGTCATCACCATCGGGGTCGCCGACGTCGCCGCGACCGCCTCGACGGCGCGGAACGCGTCCGCGGTGCGGACGCCGCGGGCCCGGGCCTTGGCGGTGGCGTGCTGGATGACCAGGCCGTCCATGAGCGGGTCCGAGTACGGGATGCCGATCTCGACGAGGTCCACGCCGCGGCCGTCGGTGCCCTCGGTGATGGCGGTGACGGCCTCGATGGAGTCCGCGACGCTCGGGTAGCCGACGGGGAGGTAGCCGACCAGCGCCGGCCGCCCGGCGTCGAGGCACGCGGACACGACGCGGCCGGAGATGCCGAGGCGGGCCTCGTCGGTGTACTGGCTCATGCCATGCCTCCCACGGTCTTGTCGGGGACGCCCGGCAGGCCGAAGTACTCGAAGGCGGTGGCCACGTCCTTGTCGCCGCGGCCCGAGAGGCACACGAGGATGGTGGGACGGGCCTCCGGGTCCTCGGCGGCGATCTGCAGCCCGAGCCGGCGGGCGCCGGCCAACGCATGGGCGGACTCGATCGCGGGGATGATGCCCTCGGTGCGGGTCAGGAGCTTGAACGCATCCATGGCCTCGGCGTCGGTGACCCCCTGGTAGACGGCGCGACCGGTATCGGCGAGCCACGCGTGCTCCGGCCCCACGCCGGGGTAGTCGAGCCCCGCGGAGATGGAGTGCGACTCGATGGTCTGCCCGTCCTCGTCCTGCAGGACCATGGTGCGGGCTCCGTGGAGCACGCCCGGCGATCCCGCGACGATGGTGGCGGCGTGCCGGCCGGTGGCCACACCCTCCCCCTCGGCCTCGAAGCCGTACAGCTTCACGGACTCGTCGGGGATGAAGTCGTAGAACATGCCGATGGCGTTCGAGCCGCCGCCGACGCACGCGGCCACGTAGTCGGGCAGCGCGCCGTGGTCGTCGAGCATCTGCTGACGCGCCTCGGTGGAGATGACCCGCTGCAGCTCGCGCACCAGGTAGGGGAACGGGTGCGGGCCGCCGACGGTGCCGATGAGGTAGTGCGTCTGGTCCACGGTGGTCACCCAGTCGCGCATGGCCTCGTTCATGGCGTCCTTGAGCGTGCGGGAGCCGGCCGCGACCGCGTACACCTCCGCGCCGAGCAGCTGCATGCGCGCCACGTTGAGGGCCTGCCGCTTGGTGTCGACCTCGCCCATGTAGATGCGGCATTCGAGCCCGAGCAGGGCCGCGGCGGTGGCGGTCGCGACGCCGTGTTGGCCCGCGCCGGTCTCCGCGATGACGCGAGTCTTGCCCATGCGCTTGGTCAGCAGCGCCTGGCCGAGGACGTTGTTGATCTTGTGCGCGCCGGTGTGGTTGAGGTCCTCGCGCTTGAGCAGGACCCGCGCGTTGCCGCAGTGGGCCGAGAAGTTCTCCGCCACCGTGATGGGCGTGGGCCGGCCCGAGTAGTCGCGCTGCAGGCGGGCCAGCTCGGCCCGGTACTCCGGGTCGGCCATCGCCTCCTCGAACGCGACCGTCAACTCGCTGAGGGCGGCCTGGAGCGCCTCGGGGACGAAGCGGCCACCGAAGCGGCCGAAGTGGCCGGTGGCGTCTGGGACGCTCATGCGTGCACCCTTTCTGCGGCGGACATGAAGTCGGCGATGGCGGCGACGGGGTCCCCGTGCCGGACGAGCGCCTCGCCGACGAGCACGGCGTCGGCCCCCTGCGCGGCGACGATGGCGACGTCGTCGGCGCTGAGGATGCCGGACTCCGCCACGCGGACGACCGAGTCCCCCAGCCGTGAGGCGAGGGGGCCGAAGGTGGCGAGGTCGACGTCGAGGTTCTTGAGGTTGCGGTTGTTCACGCCGATGAGGTCGAAGCCGAGCGCCAGCGCGCGATCCACCTCGTCGGCGGTGTGGGTCTCGACGAGCGCAGTCATGCCGAGCTCGGCGGTGAGCCGCCCGAAGTGGGCGAGCTCGTCGTCGGTGAGGGCGGCGACAATGAGCAGCACGAGGTCCGCCCCGTGGGCGCGGGCCTCGAGGAACTGGTAGTCGTCGACCATGAAGTCCTTGCGCAGGACCGGCACGTCGACGGCGGCGCGGACCGCGTCGAGGTCGGCCAGCGAGCCGCCGAAGCGCCGGGCCTCGGTCAGCACGGAGATGGCGGCGGCCCCGCCCGCGGCGTAGGCGGCGGCGAGGGAGGCCGGGTCCGGGATGGCCGCCAGATCACCCTTGGACGGGGACCTGCGCTTCACCTCGGCGATGACGGCCAGGCGGGGGTCGCGGAACCGGGGCATGGGGTCCAGCGCCGGCGGGGCCGCGGCGGCGGCCTCACGCACGGCGTCGATGGGCACGCGACGGCGCCGCTGCTCCAGATCCTCCCGGACTCCCGCGATGATGTCGTCGAGGACGGTCACGGCTGACCGAGGCCCATGGCCTTCATCACCATGGTCGCCAGGGCGCCGATCAGGACGATCGCCGCGCCGAAGATGACCAGCGGCCAGTTGGGGCCGAGCAGGGATCCGACGGCCGCCAGGATGAAGCCGATGGCGGCGGCGATGGAACCCGCCCACGCGGCGGGGCTCTTCCCGTGGTGGTAGTACTTCGCGGTACGCGCCATGAGTTGCCAAGCCTTTCGTCTGCCTAACGGTGCGACGAGATTACCCTGCCCCGCCATCGCGCCGCACGTGCTGTTCATCGGTGGGATCGTCGCCGCGGTCCATCGCGGACCACAGATCGGGCGGGGCCTCGCGGCCTTCCCTGGCGCGCCCGGCCCAGCCGGGACCCCAGACGACCAGCCCGACGGCGGCCACGACCAGCGCGACGAATCCCGCCACGGCCAGCCAGAGCCCGGCCTGGGCCGCCCACACCGATCCCGCGACGGCCAGGGCGGCGAGCGCGACGCCGACGACCCGCAGCCCGACCCCCCGGAGCATGAGCGTCAGGCCGACGCCCGCCGCGGCGGCCCAAGCCACGGCCTGCACGCCGCTGGCGGCGGCCTGGGCGGCGAAGCCGGCCGTCAGCGCACCGGCAGCCGCGAGCACCGTGACGGGCAGGCGCCCCCTCACGGCGCCGTCATCGCCTCGGCGCGGCCGATGGCGCTGATCACGGCCCGGGCCTTGTGCCGGCACTCGGCGTCTTCCGTCGCCGGCACGGAGTCCGCGACGATGCCCGCGCCCGCCTGCACGTGGGCCACGCCGTCGGCCAGCACGGCCGTGCGGATGGCGATGGCGACGTCGGAGTTCCCGGCGAAGTCGAAGTAGCCGACGACGCCGCCGTACAGGCCGCGCCGCGACACCTCCAGCCGGTCGATGATCTCCATGGCGCGCACCTTGGGCGCCCCGGAGAGGGTGCCCGCGGGGAAGCAGGCCAGGACGGCGTCGAGGGCGCTGCGGCCGGACGCCAGGCGCCCGGACACCGCGGCCTCCAGGTGCATGATGTGGCTGTAGCGGTGGATGTTCATGAACTCGTGCACCGTGACGCTGCCCGGCTCGCAGATCCGGCCGAGGTCGTTGCGCCCCAGGTCGACGAGCATGAGGTGCTCGGCCTTCTCCTTCGGGTCGGCCAGCAGTTCCTCCGCGAGGCGCCGGTCCTCCTCGGGCGTGCGCCCCCGCGGCCGGGACCCCGCGATGGGCCGGGTGGTGGCCAGCCCGTGGTGCACCGTGACGAGGGCCTCGGGGCTCGACCCGACGACGTCGAAGCCGGGCAGGCGCAGCAGGTACAGGTAAGGACTGGGGTTGGTCAGCCGCAGCGCCCGGTACACGTCGAGCGCGTCGGCGCGGGTGGGGATGTCGAAGCGCTGGGACACGACGATCTGGAACGCCTCCCCCGCCCGGATCTCCTCCTTGGCCTCCTCGACCAGCGCCATGTACTCCTCGGACGTCCTCTGGCGGCGCACCTCGGGCTCGGCCGGCTCCCCCTCCTGGATCGTCAGCGAGCGGCGCGGGGCGGCGAGTTCGTCGGCCATCCGCTCCACGGCGGCGACGGCGTCGTAGTACGCCCGCTCGACGCCCTCGTCCGTGCCGTCGAAGTTGATCGCGTTGGCGATGAGCCACAGCTCCCCGCGATGGTGGTCCAGCACCGCGACCTCGCTCGCGAGCATCATGACCAGCTCCGGGAGCCCCAGGTCGTCGACGCAGGTGTCCGGGATCCGCTCCAGCCGGCGCACGACGTCGTAGCCCAGGTAGCCCACCATCCCGGCGTGGAACGGCGGCAGGCCCTCGACGGCGGGTGTGGCGAGTTCCTCGAGCGTGGCGCGCAGCACCTGCAGAGGGTCGCCGTCGGCGATCCCGACCAGCTCGTGGCCGATCCACTCGGCGCGGCCGCCGCGCTCGGTGAGGGTGGCCGCCGTGCGGACGCCGACGAACGAGTAGCGCGACCAGACGCCGGCCTCGGCGGACTCGAACAGGAAGGTGCCCTGCCGCGCGCCGCACAGCAGTTGATAGACCGCCACCGGCGTCAGGTCGTCGGCCAGGACGCGGGCGTGGACGCTGATGACGCGCCGGTCCGCCGCGAGGGCGGTGAACTCTTCGAGCGTGGGAGTGACCCTCATGCCAGATCCGCCGAGGTCAGGGGCGTGTAGAAGCAGGTGCGGTTGCCGGTGTGGCAGGCGGCGCCGGTCTGGCGCACGGTGAGCAGAAGGGTGTCGCCGTCGCAGTCGACCGCCATGGACACGACCTCCTGAGTGTGACCCGACGTCTCACCCTTGACCCAGTACTCCTGCCGCGAGCGCGACCAGTAGGTCGCCCGCAGCGTGGCCAGCGTTCGGCGCACCGCCTCGGCGTCCATCCACGCGAGCATGAGCACCTCCCCGGTGTCGGCGTCCTGGGCGACGGCGGGCACGAGCCCGTCGGCGTTGTACCTGATGGCGGCTGTCATGGTGGACATTCTGCCGTGCCTAAGCTGGTGCCATGACCTTCGCCCAGCGCCAGCGCGCCGCACTCATCGACCTCATGGCCGAGCTCGGCCCGTTCGCCCCGACGATGGCCGGGGACTGGCGGGTGCAGGACTTGGCCGCGCACCTTTACATCCGCGAGCACCGACTCGACGCCCTGCCCGGCATCGGTCTGGACCGGTTCGCCGCCCTGACCGAGCGGATCCAGCGCGACGAGCTGCACCGACGCGGCTTCACCGGCCTGCTCGACGAGCTCCGGCTGCCGGGGTGGATCATGCGGCCCCTCGACCGGCTCGTCAACACCTCGGAGCTGTTCATCCACCACGAGGACGTCCTGCGGGCCAACGGCCGCAGCCAGACGCTGACGGCCGCCGAGCAGCAGGAGCTGTGGCCTATCGCGAAGGCGCTCGCGCGCCGCACCCAGCTGGCGGCCGGCAGCCGGGCGATCCTGCGCCGCAGCGACACCGGCGCGGAGGTGGCCATGGGACAGGGCACCCGGCCGGTGACGGTGTCCGGACTCCCGTCGGAGCTGCTGCTGCACCTCAGCGGCCGCGACGCCGACGTGCGCCTCCACGGTGAGCCCGACGCAATCGGGGCGTGGCACAACTCAATCGCCGCGCTCTGACGCGCCGACCCCCGGGGCGCCGTCGCGGGGACCCGACCGACACGGCAGGATGCGGGGTGTATCAGGACCACCGGCGCGGGCTCCTGTCCGGTGAAGTGCCCTGATCACCCCACCGGAGGTGTCCCCATGTCACCGTCGTCACCCGCCACCCCCCGGCGCCTGAGCCGGCCGATGCCGCGCGCGTCGTTCGCCACCCCGCTGCCGTACTACGTGCCGCTGCCGTACTACGTCCCCCTGCCGTACTACGTCCCCCTCCCCTACTACGGCCGGCGGCGGCCCCGGGTGTCGGCGACGGTGGGCAGGGCCCCGTGACGGACCCGGTCCCGCTCTCGCGGCGGGCCGAGGACGCCTTCCGCGCGTACCGCGATGGCGATGCCGGCCGGCTGGCCGAGCTCGTCGCCCTCGTGACTCCCCCGCTGTGGGCGATCGCCCGGTCGGCCGGCCTCGACCACCAGGAGGCGGAGGATGCCCTCCAGACCGTGTGGATCGCCCTCGTGCGGCACACCGACTCCGTGGCCGAGCCGCGGGCCGTGTTCGCCTGGCTGATCACGACGACGCGCCGGACGGCGTGGCGGACCGCGCGGCGCCCACGCACGGCGGAGCTGGCCGACGCCGTCGCCGATCCACGGCCGGGTCCCGCCGAGGTCGCGGAGGCCTCCGACGAGGGCAGGCGCCTCTGGCGCCACGTCGCCACCTTGAGCCCCCGGTGTCAGGCGCTGCTGCGCGTCATCGCCTACGCCTCGACACCCGACTACGCCACCATCTCCACGGCGCTCGGCATGCCCGTCGGCTCCATCGGCCCCACCCGGGGCCGCTGCCTGGCGGCGCTGCGTCGCGCCCTGGCCACCGATCCCACCTGGAGCACCACATGACCCTCGACGACGACGCCCGCCTCCCCCTCGACGGGGGCGACACCCGACTGCTCACCGCACTGGCCGAGGCGCAGGACCGCTTCGACGCGCCGCCAACCGGCCTCGTCGAGCGGCTCCTGTTCGCCATCTCCCTCGACCTGATGAGCGCGGAGCTCGCGACCCTCGAGGGCGGCGTCCTCGCCGGGGTTCGCGGGGGCCGTCCCATGACGGCCGACACCGTGACCTTCACTGCCTCGGGACTCAGCCTCATGCTCGTCCTGACCGAGGTCGACGGCGGGGTCCGCGTCGACGGCTGGGTGACGGGCGGTGGCGTGACCGTCGAGGCCCACGCCGGACCGGAGCCGGAAGTGCAGGTCTCCGACGCGACCGGCCGGCTGTCCTGGCCCCGCATCCCCCACGGCCCCGTCCGCTTCCTCATCCGGCCGCCCCGCGAGGGCGACCGCCCCGTCATCACGCCGTCGATCGAGGTGTAGGTGCACCACTCCGCGCAGGACCTGTACGACGAGGCGCGGGGGCTGCTCGCGGAGCATCGCCCGGCGGAGGCCCGCGCGCGCCTGTTGCGGGCGGCCGACACCTGCGACCCGGGCGACGCGGAGCTGGCGCTGCGGATCCGGATCTCGCTGGCGTGGCTGCTGTTCGAGGAGGACGGCGCTGGTGCCGCAGGCGCGGAGCTGACGACGATCGCGCAGGCGGCGGAGGCAGCCGGCCTCGCCCCGGTCGCCGCCGCTGCCGAGGTCCAGCACGGGCTCGTCCGCGCCCGGGCCGGTGACCAGTCCGGCGCCTGGCGCGTGCTCTGCCGCATCGACCCGGGCCGGCTGCCGCCCGCGGACCGGATGCGGCTGCACCTCAACCGCGGAACGCTGACGTCCGAGCTGCACCGCTTCGACGACGCCGCGGCCGACCTCGCCCGGGCCGCCGCCCTCGCCGACGAGCTGGACCAGCCGATGCTCGCCGCGATGGCCCGGCACAACCTCGGCTGGGTCGAGTTCCTCCGCGGCGACCTGCCCGCCGCGCTGCGCGACATGCACGACGCGGACAGCGGCGGCGTCGCGATCGACCGGTCGGTCGCCCGGCACGACCGGGCGCGAGCCCTGCTGGAGGCGGGCCTCGTGGCGGAGGCGCACGAGCTGCTGCTGGCGGCCAGGGCGGATGCGCCGTCGGCCCGGGACGCCGCGGAGATCGACCTCGACCTCGCCCGCTCCGCCCTGCTGCTGGGCCGGGCCGACGACGCCCTCGGCTACGCACGGGCCGCGGCCCGGGTGTTCGCCCGCCGCAGGGAGCCCGCGTGGCATCGCCGCGCACTGCTGGCGCAGCTGCGGGCCCGGCCCCGCCGCGCGACCGCGCACGGCCTGCGGCGTGCCGCGGCGATGGCGGGCGACCGGCTCGTCGCCGCACAGGCGGCGGCCGCCGAGCTCCTGGCCCCCGGGCCGCCGCAGGACCGCGCGGAGCTTCGCCGCGAGGTCGCGTGGCTGGCCAGGTCCCCCGTGGTGTCGCTGCGGATGGCGGCCCTGGTCGCCCTCGCCACGGACTCGGTGCGCGACGGGGACCGCGCGGGGGCCCGCCGCCTGCTGCGCCGCGCGTCCACCACGCTCGTGCGCGCCCAGCTGGGGCTGGCGAGCCTGGACCTGCGCACCGCCACCGCCGTGCACGGGGAGGCCGCGGCCGCCCTGGACCTGCAGTTGGCCGCGGACCTGGGTCAGGCCGCCGTCGTCGAGACCGCCGAGCGGTGGCGGGCCGCGACCCGGCCCGTGGCCCGGGTCGGGCCCACGGCGGATCCCCGGACCGCTGAGACGGCGACCCGGCTGCGCCGGCTCCGCGCCGAGTTCCGGCCCGACCTGCCCGACGCGGCCGAATGCTCGCGGCGCATCGTGGCGGCCGAGCGGGAGCTGCGGGGTCTCACGTGGGGCGCCACGACGGAGCTGCCGCCGTCGGTGGAGACCGTCGCGCCGGCGGCGCTCGCCGCGGCCGCGGCGGCCGCGGATGCCAGCCTGGTCGTGACGGTGCGCTCGGGCGAGGACGTGGTGGCGGTGGTGCTGGGCCGGCGACATCGCACGGTGAGGCTGGGCGCCGCCGCCGAGATCTCCGAGCTCGTCGACGCCACGCGCGCCGACCTGACCGCCCGGGCGACGCTCCATCCGGCGCATCCGCTGACCGCCGTCGTCGCGGCGTCGCTCGCGGCGCGGCTCGCTGAGCTCGGGGCGGTGGTGGCCGACCCGCTCGCCGACCTCCCCGGGCACCTGGTCATCGTCCCGACCCGGGTGCTGTCAGGTGTCGCGTGGGGCGCCCTGCCCTCCCTGCGCGGCCGGGCCGTCACCGTCGCCCCGACGGCCTCCAGCTGGGCCACCGCCGGCCGCGTTGCGCACCGGCCCCGGGTCAGCGTCCTGACCGGTCCGGGATTGCCGTTCGCCGCCGACGAGGCCGACGCGATCTCGGGCTGCTGGCCCCTGGTGGGCAGCCCGACCCTGGCCGCCGCCCTCGCCGCCGACGACCTCGTGCACGTCGCGGCCCATGGGGAGCATCGCGGCGACAACCCGCAGTTCTCGAGTCTGCTGCTGGCAGACGGGCCGGTCTTCGCGCACGAACTCGAGGGAGTCCCGGTGCGCGCCGGGCACGTCGTGCTGTCCGCCTGCGAGGTGGGCCGGGCCACGCACCGTCCCGGGGACCAGCCGCTGGGGCTGACGGCCACGCTGTTGTCGGCGGGCGTGGGCTGCGTCGTCGCCCCCGTGGCGCCGGTCGGTGACCGGCTCGCGGCCGAGGTCATGGGTCGCTACCACGCCGAGCTGTGCGGAGGGGCGGACGCCGCGACGGCGCTGGCCCGCGCCACCGTCGACGATCCGTCCGCGGGCGCGTTCGTGTGCTTCGGCGCCCCCTGGCGGGCGACCGTCTGACGGGGTGCGCGTCTGACGTATCAGGCGGCCGGTGCCGGGCTCCTGAGGGGCGTGACGGTGCAGTGCGCATCGGCGCATCCGACCCCTCCACCGAAAGGCGCAACCATGGTCCAGGCAATGGGTCCCACCTACGCCGGCGGCACCCAACCGATCACCAAGGACGGGTACGACGTGCTCTACCTGCCCGACGTCAACAACCGCGAGCTGATCGCCCAGGGCGAGGCGCCGGTGTTCTACTACATCCCCAACCGCATCCGGATGGCCCGCAAACAGGGCCCCGACAAGGGCGACTACCTGTTCAACCTCGTGCGGTTCGCCGGGACCGGCGGCGAGGGCGTCATCGGCGGCGGCGGGGACGTCGCGGGCGGCATGCTCACCTTCTCCGTCACAGGCGCGCTCCCCGAACAGACCAGGCGCCAGGCGGAGGCGGACATCACGGCGCGGTTCAGCGGCTCGGAGGACGTGTTCTGGGGCATCAAGGCCGCACGCAAGCCGCCGATGTTCCGGCCGGCCATCATCGCCCAGACCACGACGTCGGTGTCCAACATGTCGCCGACCGCGCAGGGCTTCCCGGTCGCGGACCAGAACACGCGCGGCGTCACGCGCGGATTCCGCACCGTCGGCATGCCGCGCAGCCGCGCCCTCACACGCGACCCGGAGCCCGGCGCCACCGACAACAACCTCGACCCGTGGTACTGCATGATGCAGGGCCAGGGAAGCGGCTCGATCGATCCCACCGGCACGCACGCCTTCTCCGGCCTGCTGGGCAAGTACCCGGCCGCGATCGCGTGGGCGGCCTTCCACGGCACCGCCAGCCCGCTCATCGTCATCCAGAACTTCAAGCTCAAGGTCTGGTCCCCGGTGTGCACCATCAAGATCGACGGCAACTGGGACTCGATCTTCACGCACTTCTCGGCCGCGGCGTCCGGGCGCTACCTGTGGGCCAAGGTCGACGCGCAGGCCGAGTTCAACAACATGCGCAAGTCCGGCACCATCAAGGTCGACGTCAAGGTCGACACCACGCTGCCGGGCGCCGACGAGATCGCCCGCCGGATGGACGAGCGCTCGGAGCTGGTGTTCAACAAGTTCATGGAGATGGCGCAGAAGGTCATCTTCGACCCGCCGCAGCCCCAGGTGGAGGCCGCGCAGGCGTCGTCGGGCAGCTCGTTCTTCTCGCCCTGGGGTGTGGGGCTGTCGCTCAAGTACCGCCGCGACGAGACGCACCTCGACCTGCACTACGAGGAGACCCGCCAGTTCGCCTATCTGCAGGACCACACGGTCTCCAGCTCGCTGGCGGGCATGGCCGACGAGATCAAGGCCGATCCCGAGGCGGAGCGCAAGTACTTCCTCACCGTCTACCTCGACGACTGGCCGCAGCGCCTGGCGCGCGTCGTGCGTCCCGTCGCGAGCTGGGACGACAAGACGGTGCAGTTCCTGTCGGTCCAGATCGGCTACCCGAACACCACTGGCGAGCTCAACTGGCAGGGCCACAGCTTCACCGGCGGTGACGGCAACGACCCGACGTGGAAGTTCCAGACCGCCAAGAAGGTCGCCGGCGACGTCAGCAACGCGCCGGCCGAGTGGACGCCGGACATGACCTACGTCAAGCGCAAGGTGCACCTCGCCGAGCCGCAGAGCGAGACGCTCGATCCGTACCACCGCGTCCAGATCGAACGCAACGTCATCGACCTCGACCCCGAGCCCAACGGGACGCTGCTCAACGACACGACGCTCGAGGTGCGGGCCGACAACGCCGGGCGCATCGCGGTGGGTCCCATCGGCCTGGGCGTCATGCTCGAGGACAAGTCGCAGACCGTCGAGGTGGTGATGGAGGCCGCGGACGAGAACTACGAGCCACTCGGCATGCCGCCGGTCAGGTTCCGCTGGGGCTTCGACGACCTCGACCTGGACCGCAGCTGGACGGTGTTCTCGGGGGATCCGGAGATGCTGCCGTTCTACCGCTACCAGGTGACCGCGACCGTCAAGGGCACCCTGTTCCGCAAGGGGCAGAGCTGGACGGGTCCGTGGACGCGCGCCAACGGCAACGGGCCGCTCATCGTCGATGTGCCGCCGCCGGACGCCGAGGGCGTCGTGACGCGGTCGCTGAGCGACGAGCGGGTGCGCCGGCTGCGCGAGCTCGCGGCCCCACCGGTCCGGGAGCTCGACGGGTGGAGTGACGAGCCCGCCTACGCCGTCGCCGATGAGCCCGGGGAGACCGACGAGGTCGACGCCGAGCCAGCCGCGACCCGCGGGACGCGCGAGACCCCCACCTCGTTCCTCTCCTACCCACTCTGAGACGGGCAGCCGCCATGGCCAGCATCGCCGAGGTCCGACGGGGCCCCGCCGGCGAGCCTTTGTGCTCGCTGACGTTCCTCCTGAGCCGCACCCCGGCCCCTCACGAGCACATCGCGGAGCTGGTGCTGAGCGCCACACTCGCGGTGGAGTTGAGAGCGGGGCTGGAGGACCTGGCGTGGGTGGAGTTCGCGCTGGAGCTGGCCGATCCGGTGCGCTCCCGTGCGGAGGGCCCGTTCGGCACCGCGGCACTGGCCGCGACGGTCGGGGCGGACGAGGCCCGCGACCTCCTCGCCGCGCTCGCCCGCGGCGAGGGAGGCCCTGACCTGCTCATCACCGCGCAGCGCACCGACGGTGCGTCCGGCCGGTGGCGGCGGCCACTGGCCGACCTGCTCTCCCCGCTGCTGGCCGAGAGCGACGGGTGCGTGCGGCTGGTCACGGCAGAGGGCGGCTCGGTGGCGGACGTGTTCCGGCCCCGGGCGGTCAGGACCCGCGGCGGCGCGAAGGAGACCATGCTGCTGCGCGCCGGCGCGGCGGTCCCCCTCGCACTCGCCGTGCGGCCGCAGCTGGCCGCCGTCCGGCCGCAGTTCGCCGACATCAAGCCCATCCTGGCCGCCGAAGCCCTGTTGGCCACTCCCCTACGGCCCCTGGAGACGGGGCCGGTGCTGACGGGCCAGCCGCTGCTGAGCGACCGACGCAACGACGACCGCTGGTACCTACCGGAGCTGACCCTCGTGCAGCCCGCCGCAGGCCAGGACCCCGACTCCTCCCCGTTCCGCTTCGACCTCGTGTCGGCCGGGCATCAGGCCGACGGCTCCCCCGCGGTCGAGGCGACCGTGGTCGTGACGATCGCCGCCGGGCCCTCCCGGGCGACGCTCGACGCGTGGGAACAGGCGGGCCGACCCACCCTGAAGCCGGTCCACTGCACTCCCCAGGTGGGGCTGGCGATCCCGTTCCGCGACGCCGGGGGCGCCGCGCGCGTCGAGGTGGTGACCGCCAACAGCACCGTCGTCAGCGGCGTGCTGGGCGCGGAGGGCTCCAAGGTGACCGCGACGTTCGTGCTCCAGAACAACTGGGCGCGGTTGGCCTACGGGGCGTTGTCGTCGCCGGGTTTCCAGGCGGAGCCGGCGGTCGTGGAGATCGGGTTGGCGCACCGCGGATGGCGGGCGGACCGGCCCATCAACCGGCTGCCGCTGGACCGCATCGCCGGCGGCAAGCTGCTCGCGCTGCGCCGCCGCGACGACGTGGCCCGCCCCCTCGCCGCGACCCAGCTGCTCGGCATGGCCAAGGCCCAGGTGATGCTGTCGCCGGCGATCGCGGCGGCGGGGCTGGAACTGGCGGACCTGCGGGTGGTGGACCACGTCAAGGTCAGCGCCACCGCCGTGCACCGGCTGCCGGCGCTGGTCGCCTGCGCCGACCACCCCCAGCTGTACCGGCAGCGGGCCGGCGACGCGTGGGAGGCCGTCGGGTGCCGCCCGGCGCTGCGCCTCGGCGAGACGGAGTACCGCACGTGGCAGCCCGAGCCGGTCACGGCCGTCTCGGGGGTGCGCGTGTTCCGCTCGCTGACGCAGCCGGGCCGGTTCCTGGTCATCCCGGAGCGCTTCGCCGTCGGCCGCTATCCGGGCGAGGACCCGGAGCGGGCGTACGAGCCGACGCTGCTGCTCACCTCCACCATCGACGTCGAGAACCCCACCAACATCCGCTGCGTGCTCGCCGCCTCCCTGGAGTCGGAGCTGGACGCCGCGGACCTGGACCTGCTGGCCGGCGAACTCCGCCGGCGGATCGCCCGGCCGGTCGAACTCGTCACCGCCTGGCAGGCCGGCCTGGCGCCGGACATCACGTGGGCGGTGCCGGGCGGCTCGTCCGTGGAGTGCGTGGAGGTCGACACCGGCTTCACGTTCATGCTCACCACCGACATCCCGGGCCTGCTGACGCTGCGGGCGCTGCTGCAGCGCGGCGGCCTCGTCGGATCGGCCCGCTACACGCTGCCCGGCGGCGAGCAGGCCACCGCGACGCTCCGCCTCGACCTCAGCCGCGTCGTCGGCCCGGCAAGCGGGCCGGTCACGGCCACGCGCTCCGGCGACGAGTTGACGCTCACCAACCACCTCGACCGCAGGGTGGCGGTGTCGCGGGTCACGGCCGACGGCGCGGTCGTCGCGACGCCCTCGGTGCTGGTGGCACCCGGCGGGCAGGCCACCGTCGCACTCCCGGCAGGGACGCCGGACCCGGTGTCGCTGGACCACAGCGTCGAGCCGGGCACCGAGACGCTCGACGAGACCCGCAGCTACATCGAGGACCTTCACCTGGGTGTGACGTTCGTCGCCACGGGCAGCCTCGCCGGACTGGCCGGGCTGGAGGTGGCCGCCACGTTCCTGGGGGCCGCCGCCGACACGGTCACCTTGACCGCCACCAGGCGCCAGGCCGAGCGCGAGTTCGTCCTGCCGCTGACCACCTACGCCGCGGACCCGGCGGTCACGTTCACGGTCACCGCCGTCGCCGCCGACGGCACCCGCACCGCCGCCGCCCCGGTCGACTGGCCGGTCCGCACCCGCGGCGTCCTCGTCCCCATCGCCACCCCGCAGCCCTGAGACTCCCCGAAAGGACCACTCCCATGACCGGTTACTCCCTCCACGTCGGACTCAACGTGGTCGACACCGCCAGCTACATCCCGGCGCCAGCGGTGCTCGCGGGCTGCGTGAACGACGCCAACGACATGGAGCGCCTGGCCTCCAACCAGGGCTTCCAGACGCGCACACTGCTCGATGACCAGGCCACCTCAACCGCCGTGCTCGGCGCGCTCGACGGCCTGGCCAGGTCAACCACCGCGGGCGACATCGCGTTCGTGTCCTTCTCCGGGCACGGCGGCCAGATGCGCGACTACACCGGAGAGGAGGACGACGCGCTCGACGAGACGTGGTGCCTCTATGACAGGCAGGTCCTCGACGACGAGCTGTACCTCAAGTGGTCGCAGTTCCCCGCCGGGGTGCGGATCGTGGTGCTGTCGGACTCCTGCCACTCCGGCACGGTGGCCCGCAGCATCCTGGCCATCGCCACGCGCGAGGCGCTGCTGCGCAACCCGCTGGGCGAGGAGTACTGGCCCGAGGACGTGCAGGTCCCCCACCTCCGGCCCCGCATGATGGCGCCGAGCGTCGCCGCCGCGGACGCGGCCCGGCGGCGGGAGGTGTACGCCGTCGCGAAGGCGGTCGCGGGGACCACCCGCAGCACCGACATCGCGGCCGAACTGATCCTCATCTCGGGCTGCCAGGACAACCAGCTCTCCAGCGACGGCGACGTCAACGGGCTGTTCACCGAGACGTTGCTGCGGGCGTGGGGCAACGGGTCGTTCTCGGGCGATTACCGCGCGTTCCACTCCGCGATCGTCAGGCGCATGCCGATGGACCAGGTGCCGAACTTCTACACCGTCGGCACGGTGTCGGCGTCGTTCCAGGCGCAGCGGCCGTTCACGGTCACGGCGCCCGCAGCGTCGGTGCCCGCGAACCCGGGCGGCTGGGGTCAGGGCACGGGCTCGACCGGCTCGCCGCGTCGGACGCTCCGCCAGGGCGACAGCGGCGAGGATGTGCGCTACCTGCAGCAGAGGCTGGTCGACGACGGGGCGTGGCTCAGCGTCGACGGCAAGTTCGGCCCCGCCACCGCCAACGCGGTGCGGGCGTTCCAGGGCAAGAACGGGCTGGTGGCCGACGGCGTCGTGGGTCCGCAGACCTGGGCGGCGCTGGAGGGCGGATCCGGCGGACAGACGGGTGGCCAGACCGGCGGGCAGACCGGCGGGCAGACCGGCGGGCAGACCGGTGGCCAGACGGGCGGGCAGACCGGTGGCCAGACGGGCGGCTGGAACGGCGGGTGGGAGCAGCCGGGCACCGGCGGCCAGTCCGGCGGTGGGTCGTCGGTCCCGCCGCAGCAGTCGCGGCCGACGTTGCGTCGCGGGGCAAGCGGCGAGCACGTGCGCTACCTGCAGGAGCGGTTGATGGCGTTCGGCTACTGGCTGACCGCGGACGGTCAGTTCGGCCCGGCGACGGAGTCGAACGTGCGCAGCTTCCAGCGCAGCCAGGGCTTGACGGCCGACGGCGTGGTGGGCCCGCAGACCTGGGCCGCCCTCGGCTGACGCCCGCTCTCTGAGGAGGCCCCAGCCGCTCCCTGAGGAGGCCCCAGCCGCGAAGCGGCCGGGCCGTCTCGAAGGGTCGTAACGGCCAGGACCCCCGCTCCCTGAGGAGGCCGAGCCGCCCCCCGCTCCCTGAGGAGGCCCCAGCCGCGAAGCGGCCGGGCCGTCTCGAAGGGTCGTAACTGTCAGAGGCCCCCACCGCTCCCTGAGGAGGCCCCAGCCGCGGAGCGGCCGGGCTGTCTCGAAGGGTCGTAACTGTCAGGGAGCAACCTGGCGGTACACCCTCTTCGACCGCGGCTCGACCTGCACGCGGTTGGCGACCTCCGCCCAGGCCTTGTAGTGGTCAGTCGTCTTGTGCGACGCCAGGTCGTCCTCGGACCGGTACGCCTCGACGAGCACGAAGCGCGTCAGGTCGTCGGCGTCCTGCAGGACCTCGAAGCGCAGGCAGCCGGGCTCCTCCAGCGACGCCCGGCTGTTCGCGGCGCACACCGCCGCGAACTCCTCCTCGGTCCCGGCCGCGACTGTCACGGTGGCATGGAACAGGTACATCGCCCCTCCTCAGGTGAGTTTCGCGAGGATCATCTCGCGGACCTTGCCGGCGTCGGCCTGGCCCTTCATGGCTTTCATGACCTGCCCGATGAGGGCGCCGGCGGCCGCGACCTTGCCGTCGCGGATCTTCGCCGCGACGTCCGGGTTCGCCGCGATGACCTCGTCGACGGCGACGGTGAGCGCGCCTTCGTCGGACACCACGGCCAGGCCGCGGGCCGCGACGACGGCGGCGGGCTCGCCCTCGCCCGCGAGCACGCCCTCGATGACCTGGCGGGCGAGCTTGTCGTTGACCTTGCCGGCGTCGACCAGCCCCTGCACGGCCGCGACCTGCGCGGGCGTGATGGGCAGCTCGTCGAGCTCGACGCCGGCCTCGTTGGCGCGCCGCGCCAGTTCGGTGACCCACCACTTGCGGGCGGCGGCGGGGGTGGCGCCGGCGGCCACCGTCGCCTCGACGAGCCCGAGGGCCCCGGAGGAGACGATGCTGCCGAAGTCGATGTCGCTGAAGCCCCAGTCGGTCTGCAGGCGACGGCGGTGCTCGGCCGGCGGCTCGGGCAGCGTGGCGCGCAGCTCCTCGACCCACTCCCGGGACGGGGCGATGGGCATGAGGTCCGGCTCGGCGAAGTAGCGGTAGTCCTCCGCCTCCTCCTTGGAGCGGCCTGGCGACGTGGTGCCGTCGGACTCGTGGAAGTGCCGGGTCTCCTGCTTGACGCGGGCGCCGCCGTCGAGGATGGCCGCCTGGCGGGTCATCTCGTAGCGGATGGCCCGCTCGACGGAGCGCAGCGAGTTGACGTTCTTGGTCTCGGTGCGGGTGCCGAGGACGTCGGAGCCGATGGGCATGAGGGAGACGTTGGCGTCGCAGCGCAGCGACCCCTGCTCCATCCGCACGTCGGACACGCCGAGGGCACGCAGGAGGTCGCGGAGGTGGGCGACGTAGGCGCGCGCCACCTCCGGGGCCTTCGCCCCGGCGCCGCGGACGGGGCGGGTGACGATCTCGATGAGCGGCACGCCGGCGCGGTTGTAGTCGATGAGCGAGTAGTCGGCGCCGTGGATGCGGCCGGTGGCGCCGCCCATGTGGAGGGCCTTGCCGGCGTCCTCCTCCATGTGGGCGCGTTCGATCTCGACGCGGTAGGTCTCGCCGTCGACCTCGACGTCGACCCAGCCGTCGAAGGCGATGGGCTCGTCGTACTGCGAGGTCTGGAAGTTCTTGGTCATGTCCGGGTAGAAGTAGTTCTTCCGGGCCATGCGGCACCACTGCGCGATCCGGCAGTTGAGCGCCAGCCCGATGCGGATGGCGGACTCGACGGCCTTGCCGTTGATGACCGGCAGCGAGCCGGGCAGCCCGAGGCACACCGGGCAGACTTGCGTGTTGGGGTCCCCGCCGAACGTGGTGGGGCAGCCGCAGAACATCTTGGAGTTGGTGTTGAGCTCGACGTGCACCTCGAGGCCGAGGACGGGCTCGTAGCGGGTGAGGAGGTCGTCGTAGGGAATCGTCTCGGTCATCGGGCGATCTCCTTGTCAGCGAGGCGGGCGAGCAGCGGGCCGCCCCAGCGCTCATCGAGGGCGCGTTCGACGACGCCGCCCACGCGGTAGAGGCGGGCGTCCTCCATGGGCGGAGCCATGACCTGCAGGCCGACGGGGAGGCCGTCGCTGCTGAGGCCGGCGGGGAACGAGGCGGACGCGTTGCCGGCCATGTTCGACGGGATGGTGCACAGATCCGCCATGTACATGGCCATCGGGTCGGCGGTGCGTTCCCCGATCCGGAACGCGACGGTGGGCGTCGTCGGGGAGACCAGCACGTCGCAGGACTCGAAGGCGCGGTCGAAGTCGGCCTGGATGAGGCTGCGGACCTTCTGGGCCGAGCCGTAGTAGGCGTCGTAGTAGCCGGCCGACAGCGCGTAGGTGCCGATGATGATGCGACGCTTGGCCTCCTTGCCGAAGCCTTCGTCGCGGGTGAGGTTCATCACCTCTTCGGCGGAGCGGACGCCGTCGTCGCCGGCGCGCAGGCCGTAGCGCATGCCGTCGAAGCGGGCGAGGTTGCTCGACAGCTCGGCGGGCTGGATGAGGTAGTAGGCGGGCAGCGCGTACCGGAAGGCGGGGCAGGACACCTCGACGACCTCGGCGCCGGCGGCGCGCAGCAGGTCGACGGCCTCGGTGAAGCGGGCCAGCACGTCGGGCTCGTAGCCCTCGCCACCCAGCTCGGTGACGACGCCGACGCGGAGGCCGGCGAGGTCCTGGGCGGTCGCGGCGGCGGCGAGGTCGGCGACGGGGCGGTTGATGGACGCCGAGTCGTGGCCGTCGTAGCCGCCGATGACCTGCTGCAGGAGGGCCGCGTCGAGGGCGGTGCGGGCGCAGGGGCCGGGCTGGTCGAGGCTGGAGGCCATGGCGACCAGGCCGTAGCGGGACACTCCCCCGTAGGTGGGCTTGACGCCGACGGTGCCGGTGACGGAGCCGGGCTGGCGGATGGAGCCGCCGGTGTCGGAGCCGACCGCCAGCGGGACCATGAACGACGCCACGGCCGCGGCGGAGCCGCCGCCCGAACCGCCGGGGATCCGGTCCGGGTCCCACGGGTTGCGGGTGGGGCCGAAGAAGGAGGTCTCCGTCGACGACCCCATGGCGAACTCGTCCATGTTGGTCTTGCCGACGATGACGAGGCCGGCGTCGCGGAGGCGGGCGACGACGGTGGCGTCGTACGGCGGGATCCAGCCGTCGAGCATCCGCGACCCGCACGTGGTGGGGTGGTCGGTGGTGCAGAAGTTGTCCTTGACCCCGACGGGGATGCCGGCCAGCGGGCCGAGCTGCTCGCCGGCGGCGCGGCGGGCGTCGATGCCACGGGCGGCCTCGAGGGCGGCCTCGGCGTCGACGGAGAGGAAGACGTTGAGGGTCGGGTTGAGTTCCTCGATGCGGGCGAGGCAGGCGCGGGTGAGGTCCTCGGAGGTGAGGGCGCCGTCGGCCATGAGGGCGGCCAGCTCGTGCGCGGGCTTGGTGAGCAGCGGGTCCATGGTCACTCCTCCCCCAGGATCTGTGGGACGCGGAAGCGGCCGTCTTCCTGGTCCGGGGCGCCGGAGAGGGCCTGGTCCTGGGTGAGGGACGGCGTGACGACGTCGTCGCGGAAGACGTTGGTCAGTGGGATCGCGTGGGTGGCCATCGGCACGTCCGGTCCGGCGACCTCGGAGACGCTGCGGACGGAGTCCAGGATGACGTTGAGCTCGGGTGCCAGGTCGTGGCACTCCTGCTCGGTGAGCCGGATGCGCGCCAGCGCGCCCAGGCGGGCCACGTCGTCGGCGGTGATACCCACGGGTGTGCTCCTCGGTGTCGGCGGTCGCCGCGGCCGCGGCGCGCCCCATCTTAGGGCCCTGTCAGCTGCCCGGTCGTGGCGTGGGTGTCGCTGATCAGCTGGAGCATGCGGGTGCGCTGGTCGGTGTAGCGCAGTTCGGTGGCCTCGGTGAGGCGGGTGGTGTCGCCGTCGCCCAGTGTCGCGGCGAACTTCTGCTGGCCGTGGCGGCCCTTGAGCGCGACGGTGCCGTCCTTGAGGCGGCGGGCCCTGAGCTTGAGCTCGCCGCGGGAGATCGCGGCGTCGGGGCCGGCGACGATGAACTCGTCGACGATCCGGCCCTCATGCAGCACGGCGATGGAGCCGTCGAGGCGGGGGCGGCGCTTCCTCGCGGCGCTCCAGTCCGCCACCGCGACGCTCACCGTCACGCTCCCACCTGGGACCGAGTCGACCAGCACGGTCGTCGCGACCCTCACCTCGCGATGGGCACCCCAGCTCACGGCTCTCGGAATAGACCCGAACATCACCGTGGCATCGCAGGCCCTCGACCTCGCGCCTCGTGACCAGAAGCAGCCCGCTGGTGATGATCTCCCCGTTCGCGGCAATCCTCCTCGGCTGGTGATTCTCACGCGCCGGTGAGGATGAGATAGAACATGCGCCCCAGGAAGAACAGCCCTACAGCAACGCCCACCGCGGCGACTGGGATCAGTATCCGCTGAGCCTTCTTCCACCGCGTGCTCGGCACCCCGACAGGACCCCACGGCCCGCGGCCCACCTGAGCGCGCACAGGCGCATGGCCGTTGAGGTCCAGGTTCGAGAAGATCCGCACCCCATCAGCTTAGGCGAGGATCAGCCGCGGGCCAGCGCCTCTTCCACCAGCTCCGCGGCCTTGCCCAACGACTGCAGCTGCGGCACGACGTCCTCCCGCCGCCAGCCGGACATGCCGCAGGCAGTGCCGAGGAGGACACCGTCGAGGTCATCGACCTGGAGTTGTCGCAGGATTCCCAGCGCAGTGCGCACCAACTCGTCCGTGTTCTGGGGTCCGCGGCTCGTGTCCACCACGCCGAGGATGAGGCCCCGCTTCTCGTCGCGCCACTCGGCCAGTTCGTCGAGGTCCACCAGTGAAGCGTCGACCGAGACCCCGGTGAACCCCGCACGGCGGGCGACGTCGAGCCACCGCCCCGGGGCGCAGCAGTGGAGCCATGCACCGTCGGCCATCGGACGCAGCGCCGCGACGAGTTCCGACGAGTCGACCCGCCTGTGCCGGCTGAACCCACTCGCCGTCGGGATCCGGCCCTCCGCCACTGCAATCAGGGACGGCTCATCCACCTGAAGCCACACCTCGCGACCTGGCAGCCGTCTCGTGAGGTCATCCTTCAGCCGCGTAACGCCGTCGTGCAGCGCCTCGGCCAGCTCCCGGCGCGCACCGTGGTCGGCCAGCAGCCGGTCCCCCATCGTCCGCTCGACTGCCGCGGCCAGCGTCCACGGCCCCGCGACCGCGACCTTGACCACGCCCGCGAACCCCTGCAGCAGTTCCTCGGCGTCGTCGAGATCGTTGCGCCACTGTGCCTTCGCCCGACGGTGCTCGGCGCCCGCGTGGGGCACCAGCCGCCAGCCGGCCGGCTGGAGGTCGAACCCCAGCCCTTCCACGAGTCCCAGAGCGCGACCCACCATGCCTGAGGTGACCCCACGGGCGGGAAGCTCCGGGAACGGCAAGACGTCCGGCAGTGCCTCGGCCATCGCGGTCAAGGCTCCACGGAAGTCCGTCCCGGGCAACGAACCGGCTGCGGTGATGCGCATCATCGGGCCCCGGCAATCACAGCACTGCCCACCAAGCGGTCCCCGTCGTAGACGACCACCGTCTGTCCCGGAGCGACTCCGTGCGCCGGCTCGTCCAGGCTGACCCGCAGCCCACCATCGACGGCCTCGATGGTGGCGTACTGCGGCGTCCCGTGTGCCCGGTACTGGGCCTGGCCGCGCCACGGACCCTCGACCGACGATCCCGTCCACGTGGTCCGAATGCCGGTGAGTTCCGTGACGGCGAGGTCGTCGCGGGACCCCACGACCACCGTCCGGCTCGCCGGCTCGATCCGCAGCACGTACCGCGGTTCACCGGTCGGCGCGGGCACCCGCAGGTCGAGGCCCTTGCGCTGCCCCACCGTGTACCGGTGCGTGCCGCGATGCTCGCCGAGGACCTCTCCTGAGTCGTCGACGATGGGCCCGGGGGCGTCGTCGAGGTGGCGGGCCAGGAATCCCTGTGTGTCACCGTCGGCGATGAAGCAGATGTCGTGACTGTCGGGCTTCTTCGCCACACCGAAGCCCAGCGCCTGCGCCTCGGCGCGGACCACCGGCTTCTCGACGTCGAACAGCGGGAACACGCAGCGACGCAGCTGGTCCTGCGTCAGCATCCCCAGGACGTACGACTGGTCCTTCGCCGCGTCGGCCGCCCGGTGCAGCGTCACCGACCCATCGCCGTGACGCCGTAGGTCGGCGTAGTGGCCCGTCGCGACCGCGTCGAAGCCGAGCGCCAGCCCGCGGTCCAGGACAGCCGCGAACTTGATCTTCTCGTTGCAGCGCAGACAGGGATTGGGCGTGCGGCCGGCGCGGTACTCGGCGATGAAATCGTCGACGACCGCCTCGCGGAACTCCTCGGCGAAATCCCACACGTAGAAGGGGATGTCGAGTTTGTCAGCGACACGCCGGGCGTCGTGGGAGTCCTCCAACGAACAGCAGCCGCGGGCGCCGGAGCGGTAGGAGGCGGGGTTCTTCGACAGTGCAAGGTGCACCCCGGTCACGTCGTGGCCGTCGGCGACGAGGCGCGCGGCGGCGACGGCGGAATCCACCCCGCCCGACATGGCGACCAAGACGCGCATTCTTTCCTCCTGCTTGCGACGTCCCACTCTAGACGCAGCCGTCACAAGAGCTCCGATCACACTCCGAAATTGTCAGTGCGGGCGATTAGTGTGGCGTCCATGGATCACTCCCCGCCCGAGCCCACCACCTTGGCAGCGCTGGACCACGCCCACCGGCACCTGGTCGCGGCCGAGACCGCCGAGATCATCGCCCTGGCCCACCTCATCGACACCTACCACGTCGACATGAACGACATCGCCGTCGGCCTCGAGGACACCATGACTCCAGGAGCCGACGGGACCCCCGCGGTCGCCGAGTTCCTCGCGCTGGAGATCGCCCCGCTGCTGGGGGTCTCCCCCGGCGCGGCGGTGGGCCGCCTCGGTGACGTCCTCAACGTTCGCCACCGCCTCCCCACCCTGTGGGCTGCGGTCCTGGCCGGCCGCATCCGGTGGTGGCAGGCCGTCGACGTCGCCCGCCGTTCCGTCCATCTCAGCGCCGAGGCAGCGCTCACGCTCGATCGACGGCTCGCCCACGCGATGGCGCTGATGCCCTGGCAGCGGACGCTTCGGCTGCTGCCCGGATGGATCATCGCCGCGGATCCCGCCAACGCCATAGCGCGCGAGGCCTCGGCCCGCACAAGTCGCCACGTCACGCTGGGTGAGATCGAGGACGGCCATGTCGACATGTGGGGCCGGCTCACCCCCGATGATGCCGCTGCTTTCGACCATGCGCTCTCCAGCATCGCCCGGAACCTGCCCGCCACGGCGGACGTCGATCAGCGGACCGGCTGGAACCAACGCCGCGCCGCCGCCGTCGGCATCCTCGCCCGCGGCGCATTCGGCCAAGAGTCTCTGCCGTCTCACCAGCTCGTCGTCCACATCACCGCAGACTCTGTGCCGGGCGTGGAGGCGGCGCAGGAGACCTACCTGGCCGACGGCACCGCCACCGGCACCGCCCGCGTGGAGGGATGGGGCGCGATGCACATCAGCGGCCTCCGCGAGCTGCTGGCCGACTCCCGCGTCACCGTGCGCCCGGTCTTGGACGCGAACGAGATCCAGCCCGTCGACCAGCACGATCCGCCGGACCTCATGCGGCTGGCGCTCACGCTCCGCAACCCCGTCGACGTGTTCCCGTACGGCTCACGCGTCGCCCGCGCCTGCGACCTCGACCACACCGTGCCCTACCGCACGGATCGAGGGCCGGGGCAGACGTCGATGGAGAACCTCGGCCCCACCGCCCGCTACCCCCACCGGGCGCGGACGCACGGCGGATGGCACGTCTGCCAGCCGCAGCCAGGGACCTACCACTGGCGCTCCCCCGCCGGCTACGAGTACCTCGTCACTGCGTTGGGCACCATCAGGCTCACCGCCCCGCCCGAGTTGGCCGCCTGAGCCACACGCCGCCTGACCCCTCCTCACCGTTGACCCCGCCGGGCGCCGCCCGCGGGGCCGGCAGCATGCCCGCCGGTCGCCTGGAGCTCAGAAGGCGGTACGGGCCACCGCCAGCGACTCCCGCAGCGCGGCCGCCAGCGCGTCGATGTCCGCCACGGTCGTCGTCCAGCCCAGCGAGAACCGCAGCGACTGCACCGCCTCAGCCTCTGACCGCCGCATCGCCAGCAGCACCTCGCTCGGCTGATGCACCCCCGCCCGGCACGCGCTCCCAACCGAGGCATGCACACCCCGCTGATCGAGCAAGAACAGCAGGTCGTCCGCGCGGACGCCGTCGAACGTCACGTTGACGATGTGCGGCGCGCCGCCGGGCAGGCTGTTGAGCCGTGCCCCCAGCGACACCGCCAACCCCGAGATCCGATCGCGGAGCCCTCGCAACCGCGTCGACTCCGCCTCCAACTCCCCCACCGCGAGCGACGCGGCCCGCGCGAAGGCCGAAGCCAGCGCCACCGGCTGCGTCCCCGACCTCACCTCGCGCTCCTGGCCACCGCCGAGGCCGATCGGCCGCGGCGACACCTCCCGACGCGCCAGCAGCGCCCCGATCCCCACCGGCCCCCCGACCTTGTGGGCCGACAACGACACCAGGTCGACCCCGTCGGCGCGGAAGTCGAGCGGCACGTGCCCCAGGGCCTGCACGGCATCGCTGTGCAGCCACGCCCCCGCCCCGGCGGCGATTTCCAGCACGGCGCCCACCGGCTGCACCGCGCCCGTCTCGTTGTTGACGGCCACGACGGAGACCACCGCCACGTCGCCGTCGATCATCGCCCGCGCTGCCTCAAGGTCCACTAGGCCGTCACGGTCCACCGGCAGGACCTCCGCGCCGCGCTTCACGGCACCGCCTACGGCGGGATGCTCGACGGCGGAGACCAGACACCGCGACCGTCCCCGCGCCCGACCGGCCTCCCATCCCCCCAGCACGGCGATGCTGTCGGCCTCCGAGCCGCCGGACGTGAAGATCACCTCGGCCGGGTCCGCCCCGACGGCGGCCGCCAGCTCCTCGCGCGCCTCCTCCAACACCCGTCGCGCGCGCTGCCCGGAGCGGTGCAGTGAGGACGCGTTGCCGACGACGCCGGCGGCCGCGACGAACGCCTCCAACGACTCGGGCCGCATGGGAGTGGTCGCGGCGTGATCGAGATAGACGGACTGCACGAGGGCCACCTCGGGTGCGACGGAACAATGGATCGGCAGGCGTCATGCTACCCGGGGTATGGCCCGACCAGCGCCGATACCCGGGGCGATCCGTTCCCGGCACAGGGCAGGCGCCCGCACCCACGACGCGCCGACTGTGGCTTTTGCACGAGTTACTGGCAGAATGAACCGCCCCAGCCCAACGATTCATCACTGAATCCACGAAAGCCGACTATGACTGCACCGACGATCCCTGATACGAGCGTTCTCGGCGCCCGCATCACCGCCACCGGCGTCCGCTTCGGCCTGTGGGCCCCGCGCGCCGAGCGCGTCGAGCTCGCCCTCATCGACCCGCTGAACCGGCAGCACAACGTCGAGATGACGATGGACGAGGACGGGATCTGGACCGTCGAGGTGCCCGAGACGGGCCCCGAGCAACACTACGGCTTCCGCGTCCACGGCGAGTGGGACCCGTCGTCGGGCAGCCGGTTCAACCCGGCGCGGCTCCTGCTAGACCCGTACGCCAAGGCCATCAGCGGCGGCGTCGACTTCCGCGGCCCGATCCTCGACCACGTGCCGGGCGACCCGTTCACCAAGTCGAGCACCGACTCGTTCGGGGCCGTGCCGCTCAGCGTGGTGGTGGCGGACTCTCCCCCGCCCACCCCGATCGCCCGGCGCCGCCCGATGTCGGAGACGATCATCTACGAGACGCACCTGCGCGGCTACACGAAGCTGCACCCGCTGGTGCCGGAGCACCTGCGCGGCTCGTACCTGGGCATGGCGGACCCGGCCGTCATCGACTACCTGCTGCGCCTGGGCGTCACCGCGGTGGAGCTGCTCCCGGTCCACCACTTCGTGTCCGAGCCGTTCGTCGCCTTCAAGGGGCTGCGCAACTACTGGGGCTACAACTCGCTCGGCTTCTTCGCCCCGCACGCCTACTACGCCACACGCGGCACCGTCGGCAACCAGGTGGCCGACTTCAAGATCATGGTGTCGCGGCTCCACGAGGCCGGCATCGAGGTCATCCTCGACGTCGTCTACAACCACACCGGCGAGGGCGGCCACGAGGGCCCGACGCTGTCCATGCGCGGCATCGACCACCTGTCCTACTACCGCCTGACCAACGACAAGCGCGACGACTACGACGTCACCGGCTGCGGCAACTCCGTCAACACTGCCCACCCCATGGTGCTGCAGATGGTGCTCGACTCCATGCGCTACTGGGTCCAGGACATGGGCGTCGACGGCTTCCGCTTCGACCTGGCCACCACGCTCATCCGCGACGAGCACCACCACGTCGACCAGAACCACGCCTTCAAGTCCCTCGTGGCCGCCGACCCCGCGTTCGACGGCATCAAGATGATCGCCGAGCCGTGGGACATCGGCCCGTACGGCTACCAGGTCGGCGCCTGGGGCCCGGGTTGGCACGAGTGGAACGACCGCTTCCGCGACCACATCCGCGACTACTGGCGCGGCGCCGTCCACGGCGTCCAGGAGCTGGCCACGCGGCTGGCCGGCTCGCCCGACATCTTCGACGCCCCCGGCCGCTCGCCGCAGTCGAGCATCAACTTCATCACCGCCCACGACGGCTTCACGATGCGCGACCTCGTCAGCTACGACGTCAAACACAACCTCGACAACGGTGAGGCCAACCGCGACGGCTCCGACAACAACCGCTCGTGGAACCACGGGTGGGAGGGCGACACCGAGGACCCCGAGCTCAACGCGCTGCGGCGTCGCCAGGTCCTCAACCTGATGGCCACCCAGATCCTCGCCGCCGGCACGCCCATGATCACGGCGGGCGACGAGTTCGGCCGCACCCAGAAGGGCAACAACAACGCGTACTGCCAGGACTCCCCGCTGTCGTGGGTGAACTGGGACGTGCCGCCGGAGTGGCAGCGGGTCCAGACCCGCATCGCCGACCTCATCGCGCTGCGGCAGACCCACGCGATCCTGCGCCCCACGGACTTCGCCTACCACGCCGAGGTCCTCACGGAGCACGGCGAGAACCTCCAGCGCGTCGACCTCACCTGGATGGACGGCCGCTTCGGGGAGATGAGCACCGACGCCTGGCACGACGGCGGCCGCCGACTCCTCGGCATGTACGTCTCCGACGAGCGCGAGGCGTTCCTCACCTGGTTCAACTCCGGCGCCGAGCCCGTCCCGCTGGTGCTGCCGACGCTGCCCTGGGGATTCGGCTACGAGATCGTCTGGCACAGCGCCGACGACGACGAACTGCCCGACGGCGTCCTCCCGGCCCTCGCCGAGATCCAGATGCCGGCCCGCGCCGTCGTGGTGATGCGCGTCGACGTCCCCACCAGCTCGAAGGAGCTGATGGCTCTGATGGCGGAGGCCGAGCCGTCGTCGATCGATCTGTTGTCCTGAGCTCCGCAGCGTTCGGCGCGGACGGCTAGGCTGGCGCCCGTGAGTGCGGAGATCCCAGCCATGAGCTAGCGCACCGTTCGAACCGAGGGCGGCCTCGGCCGGATCCCCGTGACGGGGGTGAGTCCCGTCATCGAATGCGGGGTCTACCCCGTCAAGGCGGTGGTCCACGAACGCATCCTCATCCAGGCCAACGTGTTCCGCGAGGGCCACGATTCCGTCAACGCCTCGGTCATCCTGACCTCGCCGGGCGGGACGCAGCGCCGCATCGACATGAAGCAGGTCGAGCCGCACGGCCTCGACATCTGGCAGGCGCACGTCCGCATGGCCGCCGAGGGCGACTGGACGTACCGCGTCGAGGGCTGGAGCGACCCGTGGGGCACCTGGCGCCACCACGCCGAGGCCAAGCTCCCCATCGGCCATGACGTCGATCTGGTGTGCATGGAGGGCCGCGACCTGCTGACCCGCTCCGCCCAGCAGGCGGAGCTCATGCGGGTCCCCGGCGCGGCGAGCCTGCTGCACGGGGCCGCGGAAACGCTGCGGGCCGACGGCGACGTCGACGAGATCCTCGAACTCATCACCTCGGCCCCCATCACCCGCGCCATGGCCCGCTTCGGGCCCCGCGAGCTGGTGTCGCCGACGCAGGAGTACCCGATCCGGGTCGAGCGGCGCCGCGCGCTGTACTCGTCGTGGTACGAGTTCTTCCCCCGCTCGCAGGGCGCCTGGCAGGACGAGCACGGCCAGTGGCACTCCGGCACGTTCCGCACGTCGTTCGAGCGGCTCGAGGCGGCCGCCGCCATGGGCTTCGACGTCGCCTACCTGCCCCCGATCCACCCGATCGGCCGCGCCTACCGCAAGGGGAAGAACAACTCCCTCGACGCCTCCGACGCGGACCCCGGCTCGCCGTGGGCGATCGGCTCGCCCGACGGCGGGCACGACGCGATCCACCCGGACCTGGGCGACTTCGACGACTTCGACGCGTTCGTCGCCAAGGCCCGCTCGCTCGGGCTGGAGGTGGCGCTGGACCTGGCCCTGCAGGCGTCGCCGGACCACCCGTGGGTGACCGAGCATCCCGAGTGGTTCACGACCCGCATGGACGGCAGCATCGCCTACGCCGAGAACCCGCCCAAGAAGTACCAGGACATCTACCCGCTGAACTTCGACAACGACCCGGCCGGGCTCTACCACGAGGTGCTGCGGATCGTCCGGTTCTGGATCGACCACGGCGTGACGATCTTCCGCGTCGACAACCCGCACACCAAGCCCGTCGAGTTCTGGGACTGGCTGCTGGAGCGCGTCCACGAGACCAACCCGGAGGTCATCTTCCTCGCCGAGGCGTTCACCAAGCCGCAGATGATGGCGGCGCTGGGCAAGGTGGGCTTCCAGCAGAGCTACACCTACTTCACGTGGCGCAACCTCAAGTGGGAACTGACCGAGTACTTGACCGAGCTGTCGCAGGAGATGGCGTCGTACTACCGGCCCAACTTCTTCGTCAACACGCCCGACATCAACCCCTTCTTCCTGCAGTCGGGCAACCCGGCGGCGTTCTCGATCCGCGCGATCCTCGCCGCGACGATGTCGCCGACCTGGGGCGTCTACTCGGGCTTCGAACTGTTCGAGCACCTGCCCGTCGCCGCCGGCAAGGAGGAGTACCTCGATTCCGAGAAGTACGAGTTCCGGCCCCGCGACTACAACGCCGAGCCCAACCTCAACCTGCTGCTGGGCAAACTCAACGAGATCCGCGAGGCGCACCCGGCGCTGCAGCAGCTCCGCGACATCCACTTCCACCACGCGCCCCACGACTCGGTCATCGTGTTCTCCAAGAACGACGGCGCCGACACGGTGCTCGTGGTGTGCTCGCTCGACCCGGACCACACCGTCGAGTCCGACATCATGCTCGACCTGGCCGCCCTCGGCCTGGGCGGCGACTCGGTCCGCGTGACCGACGAGCTGACCGGCGAGTCCTACGTGTGGGGGCAGCGCGCCTGGGTGCGGCTCTGGCCGAGCAAGCCCGCGCACGTCTTCCACGTCACGGCGCCATGAGCGCCGACCTGACCCGGCGGCTGTGGGACCTGGCCGTCGCGTCGCGCTGGTTCAGCGGGCGCAGCGGTCGGCCGGTCGACGTGGAGCTCGGTCCCTGGGCCGGTGAGGACCTGCGCCCCGCGGTCCTCGTCGTCGAGTTCGGCGACGGGCACCGCGAGCGGTTCCACGTCCCGTTGCTCTACCGCGACGGCGAGCCCGTCGACGCGTGCGACGACGGCGGCGTCCTGCTGCGGGCGCTGCACGATGGCGCCCCCGGCTTCGAGCGCTACCGCGACGTCCCCGCCGACCTGCCCGCGCGCCGGTACGCCGGGGAGCAGTCCAACACGTCGGTGTTCTTCGGCGACGAGCTCCTGGTCAAGGTCTTCCGCCGTCTGGAACCGGGCCGCTCCGTCGACGTCGAGTTGCATGAGGCCCTGGCCGGCAGCGGTGTCGTGGCGGAGCTCTACGGCGCGTGGGTGTGGGACGGCACGGACCTTGCGGTGTTCCTCGAGGCGCTGCACGACCCCACCGACGGCTACGTCCTGGCCTGCGACTTCGCCCGCGAGGGCCGCGACTTCACCGGCCACGCCCGCGCCCTGGGCGAGGCCCTGGCCACGGTGCATCACACGCTGGCCGAGCGGCTCCCCACCGCGACCATCGACGGCGCCGCTCTGGCCCGCGAGTCCCGCGAGCGGTTCGCCACCGTCGCTGCCGAGGTCCCGGAGGTCCGGCCGTTCGCCGACGCGGTCGACGCGGTGTTCGCCGAAATCGCCGACGACGAGTTGCCCGCCCAGCGGGTCCACGGCGACTGCCACCTCGGCCAGGTCCTCCTGTCGGAGGGCGGCTGGCGCTACGTCGACTTCGAGGGCGAGCCCTTGAAGTCCATGGAGGAGCGGCGCCGCCCGGACTCCCCGCTGCGCGACGTGGCCGGCATGCTGCGCTCGTTCGCCTACGCGCGCGCCGCCGGCGACGCGTCCGCCGACTGGCTGGCCGACTGCCGCGCCGCATTCCTGGCCGGCTACGGCCTCCCGACCGACGCTCAGGACCCGGTCCTGGCCGCGTACGAGACGGACAAGGCCGGCTACGAGGCCGTGTACGAGGCCCGGTTCCGGCCGGAGCTCCTGACCGTGCCACTGGCCCACTTGGCCTCGTTGGTCACGGAACGATAACCATCCCATCAAGCCCGGGAGCGTGTCGGCGCGCAGCCTCACACGGCCCCACCCGGGCGCGCTAGATTGACGAAACAGATAGTGACCCTAAGGAGTCGAGACATGGCACACGACCGCTTCGGTGGACTGACCGGATGGGACTTCGAGGGATTCCACGGCGGTGGCGACACCGAGCTGTGGAAGCGGCTCGGCAGCACCGTGGTGACGATCGACGACGACGAGCGCGGCCCGGTCACCGGCGTCCGCTTCGCCGTGTGGGCGCCCAACGCCAAGTCGGTGCATGTCATCGGCGACTTCAACTGGTGGACCGGCGACGCCATGGAACTCATCCCTGGCTCCGGCATCTGGGGCCTGTTCATCGAGGGCCTCGGCGAGGGCACGCTGTACAAGTACCGGATCGAGACCGGCGACGGCCAGTGGGTCGAGAAGGTCGACCCCATGGCCCGGTTCAGCGAACAGGCGCCGGCGAACGCGTCGATCGTCTACGAGTCGCGCTACCTGTGGTCCGACGACGAATGGATGGCCAAGCGCCGCACGTCGCAGGCGCACGCCGAGCCGATGAGCGTCTACGAGGTGCACCTCGGCGGCTGGCGCAAGGGCAAGAGCTACCTGGACCTCGCCGAGGAGCTGGTCAGCTACGTCAAGTGGCAGGGCTACACGCACGTCGAGTTCATGCCGCTGTCGGAACACCCGTTCGAGCCCAGCTGGGGTTACCAGGTGACCGGCTACTTCTCCCCCACGTCGCGCTTCGGCAAGCCCGACGACCTGCGCTACCTCATCGACCGCCTGCATCAGGCCGGCATCGGCGTGATCATGGACTGGGTGCCGGGACACTTCCCCAAGGACGAGTGGGCGCTGGGCCGCTTCGACGGCACCGCGCTCTACGAGCACGCCGACCCCCGCCAGGGTGAGCACCAGGACTGGGGCACCTACATCTTCAACTACGGCCGCAACGAGGTGAAGAGCTTCCTCGTGTCCAACGCGCTGTACTGGGCGCAGGAGTTCCACATCGACGGCCTGCGCGTGGACGCCGTCGCCTCCATGCTCTACCTCGACTACTCCCGTGAAGACGGGCAGTGGGTGCCCAACCAGTTCGGCGGCCGCGAGAACCTCGAGGCGATGGATTTCCTGCGCTACTGCAACCGCCACCTGTACGAGCGGGAGCCGGGCGTCGTGATGATCGCCGAGGAGTCGACCAGCTTCGCCGGCGTCACCAAGCCGGTGCACGAGGGCGGCCTGGGCTTCGGCTTCAAGTGGAACATGGGCTGGATGAACGACTCGCTGCGCTACCTGCAGCTGGATCCCGTGTACCGGCAGTACGAGCACAACCTGCTCACCTTCGCGATGGTCTACGCGTACTCGGAGAACTTCGTGCTGCCGATCAGCCACGACGAGGTCGTGCACGGCAAGGGCTCCATGATCAATAAGGTGCCGCAGGACGACTGGCGCAAGTTCGCCACGCTGCGCGCCTTCTACTCCTACATGTGGAGCTTCCCCGGCAAGCAGCTGATCTTCATGGGCTGCGAGTTCGGGCAGCGACCGGAGTTCAACGAGTCGGTGTCGCTGGAGTGGTGGGTCAGCGAGCTGTGGGGCCACGGCGGTCTGCAGCGCCTGTTCCGCGACCTCAACCACATCTACCGCGCCAACTCGCCGCTGTACGAGCTGGACAACTCGCCCGAGGGCTTCACCTGGATCAACGCCGACGACAACGGGCGCAACACCCTGTCGTGGGTGCGCCACGACGCGTCGGGCAACCACATCGCCTGCGTGACCAACTTCTCCCCGGACCCGCTGCGCGACTACGAGATCGGCCTGCCCGAGGCCGGGGCGTGGGAGGAGATCCTCAACACCGACGCCCCGATCTACGACGGCTCCGGCGAGTTCGGCAACCTCGGCGAGGTGACGGCCCACGAGGAGCCGTGGGGCCACTTCCCGGCGCGCGCCCGCGTCACGGTGCCGCCGCTGGGCTCGATCTGGCTGCGTCGCGCCGCGGAGTGATCCCGCCCCGGTGTCGCCCGGCGCGGCGCCGCCGGGTACGGTCGACGGCGTGAGCGACTTCAAGGTGTCCGTGGACATCGCCTCGGGGGTCGGCACCCTGCGCTGGGACGAGCAGGAGGTCGACGTCGAGACGCTGCAGCGCGCGCTGTCGCTGGCCTCCGACGACGCGATCCTCGCCCACGACCTGCGGCGCCTCCAGGTGGAGCTCCCCGAGTGGGACACCGCCGCACGCGTGGCGTTGCACCGCTGCGGGTTCCGCCTTGAGGGGCGCCTGCGCTCGGCCCTCGAGCCGGAGCCGGGCGTCTTCCGCGACATCCTCGTCTACTCGCGGCTGGCCGTGGACGCCGTGTACGGCCCCACCGGGTTCTCGGGCGTGCTGGACTCGATCCTGCCCACCAAGCGCACCATCGCGCACGCCCTGTTCCGCGACCAGGAGGGGCGTGTACTGCTGCTGGAGACCTCCTACAAGCAGGACTGGGAACTGCCCGGCGGCATCGTCGAGCCGGGCGAGCCCCCGCGGCACGGCGGGGCCCGCGAGACGCTCGAGGAGCTGGGCATCGCCGTCGAGTTCGGGCAGCCGCTGCTCATCGACTGGATGCCGCCCTATCTGGGTTGGTCCGACGCGGTCGAGTTCATCTTCGACGGCGGCGTGCTGCCGCCGGAGGTGGCGGCCGAGCTCGGCACCGACGACCGCGAGATCAAGGCCATCCACTGGATCGAGCCCGACGACGTGCCCCGGCACGTCACCGAGCTGTCGGCGCGTCGGATCGCGCTGATGCTCGACGGGTACCGCGGGCTGACCGAGAACGGCTACCCCGTCTGACCCTGCGGTCCACAATGGGAGACATGGCCGACGCGACGCGCGACGTCACCCTCCTTCCCCCCGCCGACGTCACCCTCGCCCTCGCCGTCGACCCGGCCGAGGGCCTGTCCCTGGCCGAGGTGGCCGCCCGCCGCGAGATCCACGGGCCCAACGAGCTGCGCGCGACGCCCCCCGACCCTGCCTGGCGGCGCTTCCTGCGCCAGTTCGCCGACCCGCTCATCTACCTCCTGCTGGCAGCCATCGTCATCTCGATCATCGCGTGGGCCGTCGACGGCGCCGTCGGACTCCCGGTCGACGCGACCGTCATCGCCCTGATCGTCGCGGCCAACGCCGTCATCGGCTACGTGCAGGAGAACCGCGCCGAGCGGGCCGTCGCGGCCCTCGCCGACCTCACCGCGACCCGCTCCACCGTCCTGCGGGACGGGCTGCTCACCACCGTCGCGTCCACCGACCTGGTGCCCGGGGACATCCTCGTCCTGGCCGAGGGCGACGCCGTCGGCGCCGACGCCCGCCTCCTCACCGCCACGGCGCTGCGCGTGCAGGAGGCGTCGCTGACCGGCGAGTCCGAGGCCGCTGAGAAGTCCCCGCAGCCGCTGGACGAGCCGGGCGCCCTCGGCGACCGAGCGAACATGGTGTTCAAGGGCACCGCCGTGGCGCGGGGCGTGGGCCGCGCCGTCGTCACCGCGACAGGCATGGACACCGAGATGGGGCGCATCGCCACCCTGCTCGACGAGACCGAGTCCGAGCCGACGCCCCTGCAGCGCGAGATCGCCCGCATCTCCACCACGCTCGGGCTGCTGGTGGTCGTCATCGCCGTCGTCGTCATGATCACCACCGCGCTCGTCAACAGCGTCCGCACGCTTGAGGGCGCCGTCGACGTCCTGCTCATGGGCGTCTCGCTGGCCGTGGCGGCCGTGCCCGAGGGGCTGCCCGCCATCCTCTCCCTCGTCCTGGCCATCGGCGTCCAGGCCATGGCCCGCCGCAACGCGGTGATGAAGGACCTGCACTCGGTGGAGACCCTGGGTTCGGTCTCCGTCATCTGCTCGGACAAGACCGGCACGCTCACGAAGAACGAGATGACCCTGCGCGAGATCGTCACCGCGTCGGGTCGGGTCGTCCTCGGCGGCACCGGATACACGCCCGTGGGCGAGGTCCGGGTCGACGGCGACGTCGAGGCCACGCTCGACGAGGCCCGCCGGGCCCTGGTCGCCGGCTCGGTCGCCAACGACGCGCAGCTGTCGCAGCAGGACGGATCGTGGGAGATCCAGGGCGACCCCACCGAGGCGGCCTTCCTCGTGGCGGCGCGCAAGCTCGACGGCGCGCACGAGCTCAGCAGCGGACACGACCGGGCGGCCGAGGTGCCGTTCAGCTCCGAGCGCCGGATGATGTCGGTGCTCAGCCGGCATCCCGCCCGGGGCCACTCGGTGTTCGCCAAGGGCGCCGCCGATGTGCTGCTCGAGCGCTGCGTGTCGGAACAGGTCGCCGACGGTGCGCGCCCCCTCACCCCCGGGAGGCGGCGCGAGCTGGCGGCCATGGTCGAGGAGTTGAGCGGCCAGGGTTACCGCACGCTCGGCGTCGCCTGGCGGCCCGCGACCGCGACCGAGGCCGGCACCTTCGACGAGCCCGCGGAGCGCGACCTCATCTTCGGGGGCCTCGTGGCGCTGCTCGACCCCCCGCGCGAGGAGGCCGCGGCCGCCATCCGCGAGGCCCAGCGGGCGGGGATCCGCACGGTCATGATCACGGGAGACCACCCCGTGACCGCGGCCCGCATCGCCGCCGACCTGGGGATCACGCGCCCCGGTGACACGGCCGTCATCACCGGCCGCGACCTCGCCGACGTCGACCCGGCGGAGCTCGCGGAGGCCGCCCGCACCGCGAACGTCTACGCGCGGGTGGCGCCGGAGCACAAGCTGCGGGTGGTCGACGCGCTGCAGGCCGACCGGCAGGTCGTCGCGATGACCGGCGACGGCGTCAACGACGCCCCTGCGCTGAAGTCGGCCGACATCGGGGTGGCGATGGGGATCACGGGCACGGAGGTGACCAAGGAGGCCGGGGCGATGATCCTCGGCGACGACAACTACGCCACGATCGTCGCCGCCGTCCGGCAGGGCCGGGTCATCTTCGACAACATCAAGAAGTTCATGCGCTACCTGCTGAGCTCCAACATGGGCGAGATCGCCACCGTGTTCCTGGGCGTGACCCTCGGCACCGTCATCGGGCTCGCCGACCCCGCCAACCCCGGCGCCGCGGTGGTGCCGCTGCTGGCCACCCAGATCCTGTGGATCAACCTCGTCACCGACTCCGGCCCGGCCCTGGCCATGGGCGTGGACCCGGAGATCGACGACGTCATGGCCCGGCCCCCGCGCCGCGCGGACGACCGCATCATCGACCGGCACATGTGGCAGCGCATCCTCGGCATCGGCGCCCTCATGGGTCTGCTCAGCCTGGTCGTGTACGACCTGACGCTCCCGGGCGGGCTGCTCGGTGGGCTGGACCGGGCCGCCCCCGCCGGGGCCGAGCTCGACACCGCCCGCACCACCGTGTTCACGGCACTCGTCCTCATGCAGCTCGCCAACGCCCTCAACAGCCGCTCCGACCGCGCCAGCGTGCTGGACCACCTGTTCACCAACCGCTGGCTGTGGGTGTCGCTGGCCGGCGCAGCCGCGCTGCAGGTCGCCGTCGTCTACGTCCCGGTGCTGCAGCACGCGTTCGGCACGGCGCCCCTGGCGTGGTCGCACTGGGCGGTGGCGATCGGCGCGGGCGTCGTCGTGATTCTCGTGGAGGAGGCGGTCAAGGCCGCCCGACGGGCCGGCGGACGGTCGACGCGTGCGGCCCGCCCCACCTAGTCTGGGGGTGTGCCGACGACTCCCAGTTCCACGTACCGCCTCCAGCTCAACGCCGCATTCACGTTCGACGACGCCGTGGCCCAGGTCCCCTACCTGGCCTCGCTCGGGGTGTCGCACCTGTTCTGCTCCCCCATCCTGCAGGCGGCCCCCGGCTCCATGCACGGCTACGACGTCGTCGACCATGCGGCCATCTCGGCGGAGTGCGGCGGGGAGGACGGCTTCCGCCGGCTGGCCGCCGCCGCCCGCGAGCACGGGCTGGGCCTGGTGGTCGACGTCGTGCCGAACCACATGGCGGTGCCGACGCCGCTGTGGCTCAACCGCGCCCTCTGGGACGTCCTGCGCGCCGGCCCGGAGTCCGAGTTCGCCGGCTGGTTCGACATCGACCTCAGCCGCTCCCGGGCCATCCTCATGCCGGTGCTGGGCCGCCGCATCGGCGACGAGCTGGCCGAGGGCTCCATCGTCGTCGAGGAGCGCGACATCGCGGGAACGCCGCAGCGCGTCGTCGCCTACCACGACCACGTGTTCCCGATCCGCCCCGGCACCGAGGACCTGCCGCTCGACGAGTTGCTGGACCAGCAGTGGTACCGCCTGGCGTACTGGAAGGTCGGCAACGACGAGCTCAACTACCGCCGCTTCTTCGACGTCGACACCCTCGCCGCGATCCGCGTCGAGGACCAGGACGTGTTCGACGCCAGCCACGCGCTGCTCATCCGCCTCTACGAGGAGGGGCTGATCGACGGGTTCCGGATCGACCACCCCGACGGCCTCGCCACGCCGCGCGGCTACCTGCAGAAGCTGCAGCGCGCCACCGGCGGCTGCTGGGTGGTGGTCGAGAAGATCCTCGAGCCGCACGAGACCCTGCCGGCCGGCTCCCGCTGCGCCGGCACCACCGGCTACGACGCGCTGCTGCGGGTGGCCGGCCTGTTCCACGACCCGGCGCAGCTGCCCCGCCTCGACGAGCTGTGGGAGCGCGTCGCGCCCGGCGAGGGCTGGTTCACCGCCTCCCTGCTGCGCGCGAAGGAGGAGGTCGTGCGCTCCATGCTGTTCGCGGAGGTCAACCGCCTGGTGTCCATCGCGGTGGCAATCTGCGACTCCGACGTCCGGCTCCGCGACCACACCCGGCGCCAGCTCGACCGCGCCATCCGCGCCCTGCTCATCCACATGGACCGCTACCGCGCCTATGTCGAGCCCGGCCTGCCGGCCCCCGACGCGGAGCGCCAGGTCATCGTCGACGCCGCGGACCGCGCCCGGGCCGACCTCGACGAGGACGAGCAGGCCACGCTGGACCTCATCGTCGCGCTCGCCTGCGGCGACACCGGCGTCGCGGGCACCGGCGGCGCGGATTCGCTGCCGCCCGTGGCCGCGCACCCCGTCACCACCGAACTCCCAGACGCGCAGCAGGACATCGCCGAACTGCGCGCCGAGTTCATGGTCCGCTTCGCCCAGACCTGCGGCCCCGTCATGGCCAAGTCGAAGGAGGACACCGCCTTCTACCGATGGTCCCGCTTCATCGGCGTGAACGAGGTCGGCAGCGAGCCGACGCTGGTCGGCGTCTCCGTCGACGACTTCCACAGCTTCGGCGAGCAGCTCACCACGGACTGGCCGGCGACTATGACCACGCTGTCGACCCACGACACCAAGCGTTCCGAGGACGTGCGCGCCCGGCTCGCCGCGCTGCTGGAGCACGCCAAGGACTGGGACGCCTGCGTCACTGAGCTGCGCGCGGCGACCGACGGCCAGCGCCACGCCGTCGACGGCCCCACCGAGCTGCTGCTGTGGCAGACGCTCGCCGCCACCTGGCGCCTGCCGGGGACGCTGGCCGGCGCCGCCCCCATCACCGCCGAGCGGCTCGACGCCTACCTCACCAAGGCCATGCGCGAGGCCAAACAGCACACGACCTGGACCGCGCCGGACCAGGCCTACGAGCAGGCGGTGCTGGACCTCGCGCACCTCGCGCTCACCGACGAGCGATGCGTCGCGGCGCTGGACGCCTTCACGGCCGTGACGCAGGAGTCCGTGCGCTGCGCGGTCCTGGGCGCCAAGCTGCTGCAGCTCACCATGCCGGGCGTGCCGGACGTGTATCAGGGCTGCGAGGTCGTCGACCTGTCGCTGGTGGACCCGGACAACCGGCGCCCGGTGGACTACGTGCATCGGGCCGACCTGCTCGCCGCCGTCGACGCGTCGCGCCAGCAGAGCCTGGACGCCGAGAAGCTGTTGGTCACCAGCCGCGCGCTACGGCTCCGCCGCGACCATCCCGACGCGTTCCGCGGCGAGACCGCCACGTACGCCCCCGTGCCGAGCACCAGTGGCCACGCGGTGGCCTTCGCGCGCGGCATCCGGGACGACGGCGTCACGGCCGTCGCGGTCGCCACCCGGCTCCCCACCACCCTGGCCGAGCGCGGCGGCTGGAGCGAGCACCAGGTGATCCTCCCGGAGGGCCGCTACACCGACGCGTTCACCGGACGTGAGGTGGAGGGCGGCGCCGTCGCGCTGGCCGACGTGCTGGGCGACCTCCCCGTGGCCCTCCTGGTGGCCGCCCGATGAGGCCCGCCGTCTGGGCCCCGTACGCCGCGTCCGTGGCGCTGGCCACCAGCGGCGCCGAGCACCCCATGCGGCCGCGGGGCGACGGCTGGTTCGAGGCCGAGGTGGACCTCGCCCCCGGCGCCCGCTACGCGTTCCGGCTCGACGGCGGCGACCCGCGGCCCGACCCCCGCTCGCTGGCGCAGCCCGACGGCGTCCACGCGCCCAGCGAGGTCGTCGACCCCGCGCTGCTGCGCCGGGACACCGGCTGGCGCGGCCGGGACCTGCGCGGGGCCGTGCTCTACGAGCTCCACATCGGCACGTTCACCGAGGAGGGCACCTTCGACGCGGCCGTCGCCCGCCTCGACCACCTCGTCGAGCTCGGCGTCGAGGCGATCGAGCTCATGCCCGTGGCGGCCTTCCCCGGCGAACGCGGCTGGGGCTACGACGGCGTGGCGCTCTACGCGGCCCATCCTGCCTACGGCGGGGTCGAGGGCCTGACCCGCCTGGTCGACGCCTGCCACGAGCGCGGCCTGGGCGTCGTCGTCGACGCCGTGCACAACCACCTCGGCCCTGAGGGCAACTACCTCGGCCAGTTCGGCCCGTACTTCACGTCGCGCCACTCCACCCCGTGGGGGGACGCGGTGAACCTCGACGGCCCCGACGCGCACGAGGTACGGGCGTTCCTGCTCGGGTCGGCGCGGCACTGGCTGGTCGACGTCGGCGCGGACGCTCTGCGCCTCGACGCGGTCCACGCGCTGCGCGACGACTCGGACCGGCACTTCCTGGCCGAGCTGGCGGACGATGTCGCGGCGTGGGCGGACGAGGTGGGTCGCCCCCTGACGCTCATCGCGGAGTCGGACCTCAACCAGCCGGCCATGGTGTCGCCCCTGGGCTCGGTGCCCGACGCCCGCGGGATGGCGGCGCAGTGGGCCGACGACGTTCACCACGCGCTGCACAGCTTCTTCTCTCGCGAGACGCAGGGCTACTACGTCGACTTCGGCACCGCCGAGGTCCTCGCCCACGCCCTCACCCGCGTCTTCGTCCACGACGGCGGGCCGTCCACCTTCCGGGGCACGAAGTGGGGCGCGCCGGTGGATCCCGCCAGCCCCCTCTACGACGGGCACTCGTTCGTCGTGTTCCTCCAGAACCACGACCAGGTCGGCAACCGCGCACTCGGCGACCGCTTCGACCGGCACGCCTCCCCCGACCTCCAGGCCGCGGCCGCCGCTCTGTACCTGCTGTCGCCCTATACGCCGATGCTGTTCCAGGGCGAGGAGTGGGCGGCCTCCAGCCCGTTCCCGTACTTCAGCGACCTCGGGCCCGACCTCGGCCCGCACGTCACGGCGGGGCGCGCCCGCGAGTTCGCGGCCATGGGGTGGAGCGACCCGACCCCTGATCCGCAGGATCGCGAGACCTGGCGCTCGGCCGTGCTGCAGTGGCAGGAGCTCGCCGAGCCCGCCCACGCGGAGATGCTCGCCTGGTACCGCCGGCTCATCGAGCTCCGCGGCGAACGGCCCGAGCTGCGGGACCCGGCGCTGGCGTCCGTCGACGTGCGGGTCGTCGACGCCGACACCGTGGTGATGACGCGGGGCGGCCGCGTGCGCGTCGCCGCGACGCGGGGTGACGGCGCGCAGGTCGACCTCAGTGAGGGCCGGATCCTCGCCGCGTGGGGCGATGTCGCCGACCTCGGGGGCGGCCGGTACCGGCTCGGCGGGCCCGGAGCTGTCGTCGTCGGTTGATCGGGCCCAGGTGTGCGGCCAAGATGGACCCATGACTTCTGCTGCGTTCTCGCGCCCCGGCGCCGTCGACCTCTCGTCCCTGTCCCAGCCCGCCCCCGCGTCGGGCGGCTACGTCATGGACGTGGCGGAGGCCGACTTCCAGGCGGTGGCCGCCAAGTCCTCGCAGTACCCCGTCATCCTCGAGTTCCACTCGCCGCGCGACCCCAACGGGAGGGTCGTGTCCGACACGCTGGCCGAACTGGTCAACGCGGCCGGCGGCAAATTCCTGCTCGGCCGCGTCGACGTCGACGCCGAGCCGCGCGTGGCCCAGGCCCTGGGCGTCCAGGCCGTGCCCACCGTCGTCGCCGTCGTGGGCGGCCAGCTGGCCCCGCTCTTCCAGGGCACCAAGTCCCGCGAGGAGATCTCGGCCATCCTCGACCAGATCGCCCAGCTGGCCATCGCCAACGGCATGACGGGACGCGCGCAGCCCGTCGCAACAGCCGGCTCCCCCGATGTGGCGGAGGCCCCCGCCGGGAACCCCCGGTTCGCCAAGGCCGACGCGGCACTCGAGGCCGGCGATTTCGAGGCCGCCGTCGCGGAGTTCGACGCCCTGCTCAAGGAGACTCCCGGCGACGCCGAGGCCCTCGCCGGCCGCGCACAGGCCGCGCTGCTGGTGCGCAGCGCCGGCTTCGACCCCGCGACGATCGTGGCGCGCGCTGAGGCCGGGCCCACCGACGTGGCGGCCCAGCTGGACGCGGCCGACCTCGAGATCATCCAGGGCCGCTACGAGGAGGCCTTCGACCGGCTGCTGGGCCTGGCCGGGCAGCTGCCGTCCGACGAGCGCGACCCCATCCGCGTGCGCCTGCTGGAGCTGTTCGAGGTCGTCGGGCGCGCCGAGCCCGTCGTCCTCAAGGCGCGCCGCCGGCTGGCCAGCGTCCTGTTCTGATCGACGGAGGCTCCCCGGCGCCAGCCCCCGCCACTACGATGGCGCCATGGCACACGAGCGCGCCGGGCAGCCGGCCCAGGACCAGGACCTGATCAACGTCGACGAGCTTCTCGCCGCCTATCACGACCGCACGCCGGACCCGGCCAACCCGGACCAGATGGTGGTCTTCGGCACGTCGGGGCACCGCGGCTCGTCGCTGGACACGGCCTTCAACGACCTGCACATCGCCGCCACCACGCAGGCCATCGTCGAGTACCGCCGCGCCCAGGGCACCAGCGGCCCTCTGTTCATCGGCAAGGACACGCACGCGCTCTCGCTGCCCGCCTGGACCACGGCCATCGAGGTCCTGGCGGCCAACGGAGTGGAGATCTGCGCCGAGCGCGAGGACGAGTACACCCCGACCCCGGCGGTGTCGCGGGCGATCATCCGCTACAACCGCGAGCACTCGGCGCAGGCCGACGGCATCGTCGTGACGCCGTCGCACAACCCGCCCCGTGACGGCGGGTTCAAGTACAACCCGCCCAACGGCGGACCCGCCGACTCGGACGCGACGACCGTCATCGCGGCCCGCGCCAACGAGCTGATGGCCGACCCGTCCGCCATCCGGCGCATCTCCTACGCCTCGGCCGAGGTCAACCGCTACGACTACCGCACCCCGTACTGCCAGGAGCTGGCCACCGCGATCGACCTCGACGCCATCAAGGCCTCGGGGCTCGTGCACGGCGCCGACCCGATGGGCGGCGCGTCGGTGCAGTACTGGGAGCACCTGGCCGAGCTCGGGCTACCGATCACGGTCGTCAATCCCGCCGTCGACCCGACGTGGCGCTTCATGACGCTCGACACCGACGGCAAGATCCGCATGGACTGCTCGTCGCCCGACGCGATGGCCTCGCTCGTGGGCAAGCGCGACGCCTTCTCGGTGTCCACGGGCAACGACGCGGACGCCGACCGGCACGGGATCGTCACGCCGGACCACGGCCTGATGAACCCCAACGCCTACCTGGCCGTGGCGATCAGCTACCTCTTCTCCCACCGCCCGGGGTGGGCGGCCGACGCGGGGATCGGCAAGACGCTCGTGTCGTCGTCGATCATCGACAAGGTCGCGGCGAAGCTCGGGCGTCGCCTCGTCGAGGTGCCCGTCGGCTTCAAGTGGTTCGTGCCCGGCCTGACCGACGGCTCCATCGGCTTCGGCGGCGAGGAATCGGCCGGCGCCTCCTTCCTGGCGCGCGACGGCTCGACGTGGACCACCGACAAGGACGGCATCCTGCTGGCCCTGCTCGCCTCCGAGATCATCGCAGTGACCGGCAAGACGCCGTCGCAGCTGTACGCAGAGCTGGAAGCCGAGTTCGGCCGCTCCTACTACGCCCGGGTGGACGCCGACGCCAGCCGCGAGCAGAAGGCCCGTCTCGGCCGCCTCGGCGCCAACGACGTCACCGTCACCGAGCTCGCCGGCGAGCAGATCACCGCCGTCTTGTCCCATGCTCCGGGCAACGGCGCCGCCATCGGCGGGATCAAGGTCACCACGCCCAGCGCATGGTTCGCCGCCCGCCCCTCCGGCACCGAGGACAAGTACAAGATCTACGCGGAGTCCCTCAAGGGCGCCGACCACCTGGCCGCCGTGCAGTCGGCCGCCAGGGACCTGGTGGACCGGGCGCTGGGCGCCTGAGTCTCAGAGCCCGTCGGCGTCGTTCGGGTCGTCCAGCACGATGGGATCCATCCGCATGACCTGACGCAGCCCGGACCGCTGGATGACCCGCTGAATGGTGAGGTCGCGGCGGTCCGGGTCGCCGACGTAGCGGATCTCGCGCAGTCCCTGGCCCTGCGCGGCCGACTCGAACACGAAGTGCCCGTAGCCAAGCACCTGGCCCATGAGCGAGCGGTACATGGAGATATCGAGGATCCGCGTCATGGGCATGGTCGCCAGCGACCGGTCGAAGACGCCGTGCACCCGGAAAACACGCATGTTGGTGATGACGAAGCGGTCCATGCGCTGCACGTGCACCTTCCACAGGCCCACGACGAGCGCGGCCACACCCAGGACCAACGGAACCGCGTAGTAGTCACCGGCCCACACGGCCGTCCAGAACAGCGGGATGCTGAGCGCGGCCAGGGCGTACCACCAGAACGTCGCCGCCCAGTGCTTGCGCACCTCGTCGATGATGACCTCGCCCTCGTCCACCAGCAGGTGGCCCTGGACGTCGGGCTCGACCAGGCCGCGCCAGACGTTCACCTCACGCGGCCAGCGTGGTGAAGAACCGTCCGATCGCCTCGAAGGCCCCGAAGAACGCGCGCACGGCCTCCGCGGCGGCCTCAGGGCGTGTGAACAGGTAGAACAGCACGAATGCGGCGATGAGCAGCAACAGGGCCTTCTTCACCCAACCGATCACGAGCGGCCTCCTCCTCACAGGGTCTCGGGCAAGTCTGCCCGACGTGCGCAGACTCTCCGGGACGACGCGCCGACCGACGCCCACGAGATCCCACCCCGCCGTCCTCGTGCGGCACCCCGTGTGGAAGACTCGTGGCCATGGACAACTCTGATCTTTTCATCTGCATCGATCACGTCGGCCTGGCCGTCCCGGACCTCGACGAGGCCGTCAAGTTCCACGCCGAGGCGTTCGGCTGGCGTGAACTCCACCGCGAGGTCAACGAGGAGCAGGGCGTCGCCGAGGCGATGCTGGGCACCGGCGAACAGGGCGAGGAGAACGCGAAGATCCAGCTCCTGGCCCCCCTGCGTGAGGACTCGGCCATCGGCAAGTTCCTGGCCAAGAACGGCCCCGGCATCCAGCAGCTGGCCTACCGCGTCGCCGACCTCGACCACGTCAGCGCCGTGCTGCGTGAGCGTGGGCTGCGTCTGCTGTACCCCGAGGCCAAGCGCGGCACCGGCGGCTCTCGGATCAACTTCGTCCACCCGAAGGATGCCCGCGGCGTGCTGCTGGAGCTCGTTGAGCTCCCCAAGGAGCCGGCGGCCCACTGAGGCTGACGATCACGGGGCGGAACGCGCGGCGTTCCGCCCCGTGCCGTGTCAGCGGGAGGGGCTAGGCTCGTCCTGGATCTGACCGAAGGAGCATCCGATGCCTGAGTTCGACAGCGAAGAGACCGGGCTGAACCTGTTCGACGACCGAGCCACGGCCGCGGGCAGCTTCCCCCACTCGATGCTGGGCTACGACCGCCACGCCGTCGACACCTACGTCCGCGAAGTGGAATCGAAGGTCAGCCAGCTGAAACTGCAGGTGCGGGAGCGGACCCGCGAGCTCGAGTTCGTCCGCGCCGAGCAGGGAACGACAGACTTCACGCGCCTCGGCGCGCACGCCACCGGACTGCTCCGCGCGGCCGAGGCGCAGGCGGCCGACATCGTCGTCCAGGCCGAGAACGAGGGCGAGCGGATCAAGACGGAGGCGCGCCGGACCGCGGCGTCGCTGCGTGAGTCCGCCCAGCAGGAGGCGGACGACGTGCGGCTCACCGGGCTCGCCGGGCTGCGCGAGCTGCGGCAACAGCAGGCCCAGGCCGGCAAGGAGGCGCTGGAGACCGCCCGGCGGGACGCCGATCTCATCGTCGCCGACGCGCGCATCAAGGCCGACGGCATCGTGGAGGCGGCCACGACCCGCGCATCGGCCATCGTCGATGCCGCCACCGCTGAAGCGGAGCGCATCCGGCTCGAGGCCCAGCGCACAGCCAGCGAGCTCCGGCTCGCCGCCGAGCGCGCCGCCGAGGAGCAGGCCGCCGCCACCGCACAGGCGGCCGCCGAAGCCGAGCGCCTCGTCACGGAGCGCCTCGCGCGCACCGAGCAGGACGCCGCAGACGTCGAGGCACGGGTGGCCGCGGCGCGGGAGGAAGCCCAGCGGATCCGTGCCGAGGCCGTGGCAGCGGCCGAGGAGATCAGGCTCGCCGCCATGCGGGAGAGCGAGGAGACCCTGGCGATCCTGCGCACCCGCACCCGCGACGCCGAGGCTGCGCTGGAGGAGCGCATCGCGTGGCGCAAGGAGCAGCTCGAGCGCGAGATCGGCACGCTCGAGGGACGCCGTCGCGCCGCCCTGGCCCAGCTCGGAAATCTCCGCGCGCTCGCGGAGGAGTCCAGCGCGGAGTTCGAGGACTCCCCCACCACCGTGATCCGGAAGGATGACACACCCCAGTGACCGACCCCAGCGCCCCAGCCGCCGTCCCCGAGCCGGCGCCGAGGCCACACCGTTCCCTCCTCGGGCGCGCCGCGACGAAGGTCCGGCGAGGGGCGCGCACCCTCATGACACCGACGCCGGAGCCGGTGATCGTCCCCGTCGCGTTCACGCCGCCCCCGCCGGAGGAGAAGCCGCGCTGGCCGTCGCCGTTCCTCTTCGGCTTCATGGGTGCGCTCGGCGTCCTCATGGCCGTGGCTCTGGCCCAGGCCGTCCTGACCGTCCAGAGCGTCCTCATCCTCGTCGTGCTGGCGCTGTTCCTGGCTCTGGGGCTCAGCCCCGCCGTCGAGTTCCTGCGGCGTCGGCGGGTCCCCCGCGGGTTCGCCGTCACCATCGTGGCGGTGACGCTGCTCGCGGTCATCGCCCTCGGCGTGACGGCGCTGGTGCCCATCCTCACTGAGCAGACCGCCACCCTCATGCGCAACCTGCCCGGCATGCTGCAGAACCTGGCGCGGCAGCCCCAGATCGCGCAGTGGGAGGAGCAGTACCAGATCACCAGCACCGTGACGGAGTTCTTCTCCTCGGGCGCCCTGCTGGAGAACCTGTTCGGGGGCCTGTGGGGCGCCGGCCGGCTGGTCGCCAACCTGGTGTTCTCGGTGATCGTCACGCTGGTGCTCACCATCTACTTCCTCGCCTCCCTGCCCACGATCAAGGAGACGATCTACTCGCTGGCTCCGGCCAGCCGGCGCCCCCGCACCCGCTACCTGGCCGAAGAGATCTTCCGCGGCGTCTCCGGCTACATCACCGGCATGTTCGTCATCGTCTCGGTCGCGTCCGTGAGCGCCTTCATCTTCATGAACATCGCCGGACTCGGCAGCTACTCCCTGGCGCTGGCCTTCGTCGTGGCGATGTTCTGCTTCATCCCCCTCGTCGGCTCCTCGCTGGCGATGGCGAGCGTCGCGATCGTCGGCTTCGCCGTCGACCCCACCATCGGTATCGCCACCATCATCTACTTCCTCATCTACCAGCAGTTCGATGCGTACGTGCTCTACCCGACCGTGCTGAAGCGCACCGTCAAGGTGCCGGGGGCCCTCGTCGTGCTGTCGGCCATCATCGGCGGCATGCTCTTCGGCGTCATCGGCGCCGTCATCGCCATCCCCACCACGGCCGCGCTGTTGCTGCTCCACCGCGAGATCGTGCAGCCCGCGTTGGACGCCGCCTGACCCGCACTTGGTAGGGTGGCGGCGTGCGTCTCGTGGTTGCGAAGTGTCAGGTCGATTACGTCGGCCGGCTGACGGCGCACCTGCCGATGGCCACGCGCCTCATCCTGGTCAAGGCCGACGGGTCGGTCTCGGTCCACGCGGACGACCGCGCGTACAAGCCGCTGAACTGGATGAGCCCCCCGTGCACACTGCAGGTGGAGGCACCTGACCCGGACGCCGCCGCGAGCATGGGGGTCACGGAGGTCTGGCAGGTGCGCGCCAAGGACGGCGACACCCTCCGCATCTCGGTGGCCGACGTGTTCCACGACTCCGCCCACGAGCTGGGTGTCGATCCGGGCCTGCAGAAGGACGGCGTGGAGGCCCACCTCCAGGCGCTGCTCGCCGACCACCCCGCCACGCTCGGCGACGGGCTGAGCCTCGTGCAGCGCGAGTATCTCACCCCCATCGGCCCGGTCGATCTGCTCCTGCGCGACGACCGTGGCTCCTACGTCGCGGTGGAGGTCAAACGCCGCGGCGAGATCGACGGTGTCGAGCAGCTGACCCGCTATCTCGAGCTCATGAACCGCGACCCCCACCTCGCCCCCGTCCGCGGCATCTTCGCCGGCCAGCAGATCAAGCCGCAGGCGCGCACGCTGGCCAGTGACCGCGGCATCGAGTGGCGGCTCATCGACTACGACGCCCTCCGCGGGCTCGACAACGCCGACGAGCGGCTCTTCTAGTGGCCCGCCGTCCGTCCAAGCACCTCCGTGCGCCGCGGCCCCTCCTCTCGGGCGGCTCGCAGCGGCGGGAGAGCCGGGGCGGCCGCACCTGGATCGTCCGCGACGTCCCCGCGCACCGGGCGGTCAAGGAATACCGGTGTCCGGGCTGCGACCAACGCGTCGCTCCGGGGACCCCGCACCTGGTGGCCTGGCCAGACACCCCGCCGCTCGGCGCGGACTCCGGCCTGGAGGTCCGGCGCCACTGGCACCCACACTGCTGGCGGCTGCCGCGATGACGCTGCACGAGATGGTCGTCGGCTCCGGCCCCGCGCACGCCGTGTTCCTCCACGGGCTTTTCGGGCAGGGCAAGAACTTCGGCACCGTCGCGGCACGGCTCGGCGATGTGGCCACCTGTCACCTCGTCGACCTGCCGAACCACGGCCGGTCGTCGTGGACCGAGACGTTCACGCTGGACAACCAGGCTGACGTCGTGGGCGACTGGCTCGAGCAGCGGTTCGGCCATCCGGTGGCGCTGATCGGTCACTCGCTGGGCGGCAAGGTCGCGATGCGGCTGGCGCTGCGGCGGCCCGAACTCGTGGACCGGCTCATGGTGGTCGACATCTCGCCCGCCCGCAACGTCGCGGCCGCGCAGTTCGTCAACCTGGTCGCCGCGCTGCGGACGCTGGACCTCGACTCGCTGACCAGCCGCACGCAGGCCGACGAGGAACTCTCCGAACTCATCCCCGACGACGTCGTGCGGCGCTTCCTGCTGCAGAACCTGCGGCGCAAGGGCGACACCTGGTTCTGGCAGGCCAACCTCGACCTTCTCGGCGACTCCCTGCACGCCGTCGGCGGCTGGCCCGCCATCGACGGCCACTTCGACGGCCCCGTGCTCTGGGTCAACGGCGGGCGCTCCCCCTACGTGCAGCCCGAGCACCTGGAACCGATGCGCCGGCTGTTCCCGCGCGTGCTGCAGGTGACGCTCAAGAAGGCGGGGCACTGGGTGCACGCCGACGACCCCGACGGCTTCGTCGCGGTGGTGCGGCACCTCCTCGCGGACGCCTGAGGCGGGCCGCCGTCAGCCCAGGGACACCGACTCGATGCGGGCCTCGGCGTTGGGCGATGTCTGGTCCGTCCCGTCGACGCCCTGCGCAGCGATCCCTGCCACCACGTCGAGTCCGGCCTGATCCATGGTGCCGAACACCGTGTACTCCGCTGGTAGCGGCGTGTCCGCCCATACCAGGAAGAACTGGGAGCCGCCGGTGTTCGGCGGCTGCCGCTTCGCCATGGCGACCGTCCCTGCCGGGTAGGTCGGCGGCGGGTTCAGCTCATCAGGGATGGTGTAGCCGGGCCCGCCGGTGCCGGTGGCCGTCGGATCCCCGCACTGCAGGATAAAGATGCCGTAGTCAACGAGGCGGTGGCACTCGGTGTCGTCGTAGAACCCCTGCTCGGCCAGGGACACGAACGAGTTGACGGTGCACGGCGCCGTGGCCCGGTCGAGCGTCAGGGAGACGTCCCCGGCGGTGAGGTGCAGCGTTACCCCGACGGTCCCCTGGTCGGACACGTTCTCGCTGCGCGGCGGGTCCACGGGCCGCGCGGGCTCCCCCTCGGGCGGGTACTCACAGGTCACGCCGGCACCGCCGGCCACCGCGTCGCCTGCCGAGTCGTTGGCGTTCTGACAGCCCGTCGCGAGGAGGGCCAGGACGGCGAGGAGGGCGAGGGGTCGGATGCGCACGGCGTCCAGCTTGGCATAGATTGAGGCCATGGTCACACTGTCGAAGATCTACACCCGCACCGGCGACGCCGGCTCCACGAGGCTCTCGGACAACTCCGAGGTGCGCAAGACGGACCTCCGCGTCGAGGCGTACGGCCAGGTGGACGAGGCGAACGCCACGATCGGCGTGGCCCTGGCCATCGGCGGCCTGCCGCCGCGGGTCGTGGAGATGCTGCAGCTGATCAGCAACGAGCTCTTCGACGTCGGCGCCGACCTCTCGACACCCCTGCATCCGGCGCCCGCCTGGCCGCCGCTGCGGATCGAGCAGTCCTCCGTCGAGCGCCTGGAGGGGTTCTGCGACGAGCTGCAGGAGGGCCTGCCGGTCCTGCGCAGCTTCATCCTGCCCGGCGGCACCCACGCGGGGGCCCAGCTACACGTGGCCCGCACCGTGACGCGCCGCGCGGAGCGGGCGGCCTGGCGCTGCGTCGAGGAGCACGGCACGGACCCCGAGGGGGGCGTCAACATGGCCGCCGTCACCTACCTGAACCGGCTGTCGGACCTGCTGTTCATCATGTCGCGCGCCGCCAACGGCACCGACGGGGAGATCCTCTGGGTGCCCGGCACCGACCGCGAGAAGCCGGAAGGGGCGCGCTAGCGCGGCGAGTCCGCGCTGCCCGGGAGATAGTGGCTGCCGGGCGGGGCGGACTCCAGCCAGCTCATCAGGGCCAGGACCTCGTCGCGCGACATCGCCAGGGTGTGCAGGTGACCCGTCACCCGGTCCTTGACCGTGACGATGATGGAGTCGGCGAACAGCGCGATCGCCTCGAGGCCCTCCGGCTTGCGCTGATGCACGTACGTGGTCCCCGCCCGCTGCAGAACCAGCTTGGGGGTCAACCCGAGGGAGAAGGACCGGAACCACTCGAGGTTCTCGCCACGGTATCGGGCCACGCCCAGGGCCCACCCGTGGCCGGGCGTGTCGTCGCGCACGCGATGGGCGCAGTCGAACAGGCCGCCCTGGCCGGTGAGCCAGCGGCGGCGGAGGTAGAGCAGGGCGAACGGCAGCAGAATCAGCGCGACGATGACGACCGTCGTGACGATGAACTGCCACGGCATGCTGCCCGTCCCTCCTCCTGGGGCACTGCCCCACTATGCGTTCAGGGCGGCCCCCCATGGGGGCCGCCCTGAACGGTGTGCTAGGTCGTGGCCCTCTCGCCGGCGCGGATCTGCGCCTGGAGGATCCTCAGGTGATGGAGTTCGTCGTCGTCGGCGTCGCCCTGCATGGCCCTGGCCTCCAGGGTGGACGCCTCACGCCGCGCCTCCTCCAGCCCTACCTCGTGCCCGAGCGTCGCCACCTGGGCGAGCACCGAGACGCGGTTGTGGGCGACGGAGATGAACCCCTCGTCGACGGCCAGCGACTCGCTGCGTCCGTCGGCGGTGACGATCTCCACCACGCACGGGACGAGGACGGCCAGCAGCGGCTCATGGCCGGGCAGGATGCCGATGTCGCCCTCGACGGTGCGCGCGATGATGTTGACCGACTCGCCGGACCAGACGAGCCGGTCCGCCGCGACGACCTCGACTTGCAGCGGGGGTCGCGACACGATCAGTTTTCCTTCTGGATCTTCGACCAGTTGGCCATGACGTCGTCCATGCCGCCCACGTTGAAGAACGCCTGCTCCGCGATGTGGTCCACGTCGCCGCGGGTGATCATCTGGAACGCCTCGATGGTGTCGGCCAGCGGCACCGTCGAACCGGGGATGTTGGTGAACTTCTCCGCCATGTAGGTGTTCTGGGACAGGAACTGCTGGATGCGCCGGGCCCGGTTGACGATGATCTTGTCCTCCTCGGACAGCTCGTCGACGCCGAGGATGGCGATGATGTCCTGGAGTTCCTTGTTGCGCTGCAGGATCTGCTTGACGCGCACCGCGGTGTCGTAGTGCTCCTGACCGATGTACTGCGGGTCGAGGATGCGGCTCGACGACGACAGCGGGTCGACGGCCGGGTACAGGCCGCGCGACGCGATCTCTCGCGACAGCTCCGTGGTCGCGTCCAGGTGGGCGAACGTGGTGGCCGGCGCCGGGTCGGTGTAGTCGTCGGCGGGCACGTAGATCGCCTGCATCGAGGTGATCGAGTGTCCCCGGGTCGACGTGATCCGCTCCTGCAGCTGCCCCATCTCGTCGGCCAGGTTCGGCTGGTAGCCCACGGCCGACGGCATACGGCCGAGCAGCGTCGACACCTCGGAACCCGCCTGCGTGAAGCGGAAGATGTTGTCGATGAACAGCAGCACGTCCTGGTTCTGGACGTCGCGGAAGTATTCGGCCATGGTCAGCGCGGACAGCGCGACCCGCAGACGGGTGCCCGGGGGCTCGTCCATCTGCCCGAAGACGAGCGCGGTGTCCTTGAGGACGCCGGCCTCCTCCATCTCGTTGATGAGGTCGTTGCCCTCGCGGGTGCGCTCCCCCACTCCCGCGAACACCGAGGTGCCGCCGAAGTTGTGGGCGATGCGGTAGATCATCTCCTGGATGAGCACCGTCTTCCCGACACCGGCGCCGCCGAACAGGCCGATCTTGCCGCCCTTGACGTAGGGGGTCAGCAGGTCGAGGACCTTGATGCCGGTCTCCAGCATCTCGGTGCGCGGCTCGAGCGAGTCGAACTTCGGCGCCGGGCGGTGGATGGGCCAGCGCTCGGTGATCTCGATCGTCGACGGGTCCACGTTGAGGACGTCGCCGGTCACGTTCCAGACGTGGCCCTTGGTGATGTCGCCGACGGGCACGGAGATGGGGGCGCCGGTGTCGCGCACCTCGGAACCGCGGCGCATGCCGTCGGTGGGCTTCAGAGCGATCGCGCGCACGAGGCTGTCGCCGATGTGCAGGGCCGTCTCCATGGTCATGGTGCGCTTCTCGCCCATCACCTCGGTGTCCACGAGCAGCGCGTTGCCGATCTCGGGGATCTGGTCCGCTGCGAACTCGACGTCGACGACGGGGCCGATGACGCGGGCGACACGACCGACACCACCGGTGGCGGCCGGCGGAGTCTGATTGACAGTGGCAGTCATGAGTTCCTCATTCGTTCGAAGGCTCATTCGGACAGCGCCGAGGCGCCGCCGACGATTTCAGTGATTTCTTGGGTGATCTCGGCCTGGCGGGCCTGGTTCGCCTCGCGCGTCAGTTGCTCGATGAGCGACTGCGCGTTGTCGGTCGCGGACTTCATCGCCCGCTGCCTGCTGGCAAGCTCCGATGCGGCCGACTGCAGCAGCGCGCTGTGGATGCGGTTGGCCACGAACAGCGGCAGCAACGCGTCCAGCACCGTCTCGGCGTCCGGCTCGAAGTCGTAGAACGGGTTCAGCTCCTCGCTGGCCTGGTCAGGGCCGACCGGGGCGTCCTCCACCACGAGGGGCAGGAGACGCACGGCCGCCACCGTCTGGGTCAGCATGGAGACGAACCTCGTGTACACGACGTGGAGCTGGTCCACCCCGCCGTCCTCCGTCGGCCGGAGGAACTGGTCGAGCAGCACCTTCGAGATCTCGCGGGCGTTGTCGTACGTCGGGCGGTCCGAGAAGCCGGTCCAGCTCTGCTGGACGGGACGGCGGCGGAAGTCGTAGTACGCGACGCCCTTCTGGCCCGTGATGTACATCACGACTTCCTGGCCCTCGGCCGTCAGCTTCGCGTGCAGCTGCTCGGCCGCCTTGATGACGTTGGCCGAATAGGCGCCGGCGAGGCCGCGGTCCGAGGTCACGAGCAGGATCGCCGACCGCTTGGGCTGCTCCACGTCGACGAGCAGCGGGTGCTCGATGTCGTGGACGCTCGCCAGCGCCGACACGGCCCGGACGAGTTCCCGCGTGTACGGCAGGGCCGCCCGCGCCGCGTTCTGCGCCTTGATGATGCGCGACGCGGCGATGAGCTCCATGGCGCGCGTGATCTTCTTGGTCGTGCTCACCGACCGTCGACGCTCGCGGAGCTCCCGCAGACTGCTACCCATGGAGTCAGCCCCGCTTCTGGCGGACGATCGTCTCCTGGCCGATCTGCTCGTCCGCGAGAGGCTTGTGCTCCTCGTGACCGACCAGAAGCTTGCCCTCGGAGGTGCGGAAGACCCGCTTGAAGTCGGCCAGCGCCTTGGCGGTGGACTCCTTCGCCTCGTCGCCGAAGACGTTGGTCTCGGCGATCGACTGCAGCACGGTCGCGTTGTGGCGCAGGTGATCGAGGAACTCCTGCTCGAAGCGCAGCACGTCGTCGACGGGGACGTCGTCGAAGTGGCCCTCGATGCCGGCCCACACGCTGACGACCTGGTCCTCGACCGGGTACGGCGCGTACTGGCCCTGGCGCAGCAGCTCGGTGAGCCGGGCGCCGCGGTCCAGCTGGCGCCGCGTCGCGGCGTCGAGGTCCGAGGCGAACATCGCGAAGGCCTGCATGTCGCGGTACTGCGCGAGGTTGATCTTCAGCGAGCCGGCGACCGACTTCATGGCCTTGATCTGCGCGGCGCCACCGACGCGGGACACCGACACGCCGACGTCCACGGCGGGGCGCTGGTTCGCGTTGAACAGGTCCGACTGCAGGAAGATCTGGCCGTCGGTGATCGAGATCACGTTGGTCGGGATGTAGGCCGACACGTCGTTGGCCTTCGTCTCGATGATCGGCAGGCCGGTCATCGATCCGCCGCCCAGCTCGTCGGAGAGCTTGGCGCAGCGCTCCAGCAGGCGGGAGTGGAGGTAGAACACGTCACCGGGGTACGCCTCGCGGCCCGGGGGCCGGCGCAGCAGCAGCGACATGGCGCGGTAGGCCTCGGCCTGCTTGGTCAGGTCGTCGAACACGATGAGGACGTGCTTGCCCTGGTACATCCAGTGCTGGCCGATGGCCGAACCCGAGTAGGGGGCGATGTACTTGAAGCCTGCCGGGTCCGAGGCGGGTGAGTGCACGATCGTGGTGTAGTCGAGCGCACCGGCCGCTTCGAGCGTGCTGCGCACCTCGGCGATCGTCGAGCCCTTCTGGCCGACGGCCACGTAGATGCAGCGCACCTGCTTCTTGGGGTCGCCCGACTCCCAGTTGGCCTTCTGGTTGATGATCGTGTCGATCGCGATGGCGGTCTTGCCGGTCTTGCGGTCGCCGATGATCAGCTGGCGCTGGCCGCGGCCGATCGGGATCATCGCGTCGATGGCCTTGAGCCCGGTCTGCAGCGGCTCGCGGACCTCCTGTCGGTCCATGACGCCGGCGGCCTGCAACTCGAGGGCGCGACGGCCGTCGAGGTCGGTGATCTCACCGAGGCCGTCGATCGGGTTGCCCATGGCGTCCACGACGCGGCCGAGGTAGCCGTCGCCGACGGGCACCGACAGCACGTCTCCGGTGCCGTGCACGACGGACCCCTCGTCGATGCCCTCGGAGTCGCCGAGGACGACGACGCCGATCTCGCGCTCGTCGAGGTTGAGGGCGATGCCCAGGGTGCCGTTCTCGAAGCGCAACAGCTCGTTCGCCATCGCGGAGGGCAGGCCCTCCACACGGGCGATGCCGTCGCCCGAGGTCACGACGGAGCCGACCTCGGTCCGGGATGCGGCCTGGGGCTGGTAAGACTGGACGAAGTCGTCCAGCGCACTGCGGATCTCGTCCGGACTGATGGTCAGTTCAGCCATTGCGTTTCTACTTTCGTCTACGAGGTGATGAGTTGACGGCGGACCTGGTCGAGCCGCGCGGCAACGGTTGCTTCGAATACGTCGTCTCCGAGCGCGACGTTGATGCCGCCGAGCACCGAGGGATCGACCTCGACCTGCAGCGCCACGGGGCCGCCGGCCTGGGCTTCCAATGCCCGCCTGAGCCGAGCGAGGCGCGCCTCGTCGAGGGGCCGGGCGACGGTGACCTTGGCGATCTTCTCGCCGGCCAGGTCGGCCGCCATCTCGAGGATCTCGCCGACGGTGCGGGCGTAGTTGCGCCGCCGGGTCCGCACGGTCCGCGCGGCGAGCGCACGGGTCACGGGATGCACCTTGTCGGCGATGAGCCGGTCGATCAGCTCCTGCTTGGCGTCGACGGGGTACGTCTGGTTGCGCAGGGTGCCCGCGAGCTCCGGGTTGGAGTCGATGGTCAGGCCGAGCGTGTGCAGTTCGTCCGACACGCGGTCGATGTCGCCGGTGCGCTGGGCGTCGAGCAGCGACAACCGGACGGCCTGCCGCTCCAAGCCCGCAACCATGTCGGCGCCACTGTTCCAGGACGCCTTGACGGCCTCGGTCAGCACCGCCAGCGTGGCGGCCGACACGCGACCCCCCAGCAGGCGCCTGGCGAGCCCTGACCGGTCCTCCACGGAGGCCGACGGGTCCGACAGCGAACGACGCAGCATCGGCTGGCCATCGAGGAGGTCGACGACGGCGAACAGCTCTACGGCCGTGGTGGCATCGGTGGCGATGCCGTCCACGGTCGCGTCGAGTCCAGCGGGTGCGGCGCCGACGGCCATCATCGGGCCTGACCCGCCGACTCGAGCTCAGCCAGGAACCGGTCGACGGTGCGCATGGCGCGCTCGTCGTCGGTCAGGGACTCGCCCACGATCTTGCCGGCGAGCGTGGTGGCGATGCCGCCGACCTCACCGCGCAGGTCGTGCACCAGCTGGGTCCGCTCGGCCTCGAGCTGCTGGCGCCCGGCGTCGAGAATCCGCTGCGACTCCTTGGCCGCCTTCTCCCGAGCCTCCGCCACGAGGGCGGCCGACTGGTTCTTGGCGTCCTCGCGGATGCGCGCGGCCTCTTCGCGGGCTGCGCTGAGCTGGTCGTTGTACTCGGCCAGCGCTGCCGCCGCCTTGGCTTCCGCCGCGGCCGCCCGACGCATGCCGCCCTCGATCTTGTTCGTGCGCTCCTCGTACATCTTCTCGAAGGCCGGAACGACGACCTTCCACATGAGGAGGAAGATCACGAGCATCAGCAGGATGCCGGCGATGATCTCCGAGAGATAGTGGGGCATCAGCGGCCCCAGGTCGATCTCGAGAAGCGCCCCGGTGAAGGGGAACATGGCGGGGCTCAGAGGACGAACGCGAGGGCGATGGCGATGATGGCGAGCGCCTCGACCACGGCGAAGCCGATGAAGGCGGTGCCCATCATGGCGCCGCGGGCCTCAGGCTGCCGCGCCGTGCCGTTGATGACCGACGCGAAGATCCAGGCGACGCCGAGGGCGGGGGCGATCGTGGCGATCGCGTAGCCGATCATGTTCAGCGAGCCGGAGATTTCCAGGAGGGACATTGCTTTCCTTTCGGATGGCTGCCCGTCAGCGGTTACTGACGAGGAGTCGGTGGACTCAGTGCGCCTCGGCGATCGAGGACGACACGTACTGGGCGGTGAGGACGGTGAAGATGTAGGCCTGCAGGGCGCCGATGAACAGCTCCAGGCACAGGATGATGATGCTGAACGCGATCGAGACCACGCCGGACACGTTGTAGAAGAGGTTGTCGGCCTGCGACACCAGGTACCCACCGCCGACGACGAACACCAGCACGACGAGGTGGCCGGCGAAGAGGTTGGCGAAGAGACGCAAGGCCAGCGTGATGGGGCGCGTGATGAAGGTGGCCAGGAACTCCAGCGGCACGACCAGCGGGAGGAGGTAGCCGGGGACGCCCTCGGGCACCAGCGACTTCTTGAGGAATCCTCCCACACCCCACTTCTTGAAGCCCGCCCCGACGTAGATCAGCCAGGACAGGATGGCCAGGCCGTAGGCGTAGCCGACGTTGGAGAAGGTCGGGTACATGAAGAAGAACATCTCGCCGAACCAGTTGTTGACCAGCAGGAACGAGAAGAGGCCGAGCAGGTAGGGCAGGAACTTCTTGAAGTCGTGGTGCAGGATGTCGCGCGCGATGCCGTTGCGCACGAACTCGTAGACGTACTCGGCGAGGAACTGGCCCTTGGTCGGCTGGACCTTCAGGTTCCGCGACGCCCACCACCACAGGCCCATGACGATCAGGGCGCCGATGATGGCCTGGATGAGCGGCTTGTTGACCCAGTCCGGAAAGACGCCCGGCCAGACCGAGTACCACAGGAAGTCCTCGGTGCCCGGCGGATGGTATTCGCCTCCGCCGGTGGTCTCCATCGGAAGTAGCCCCAGTGTCACGTACCGCTCCCGTATCGCTTGATGATGATGTAGATGCTGCTCACCAGACCCAGGATCAGGCCGAGTGGCAACAACCACGAGGTCTGCAAGAAGTAGTCCCCGACCCAGCCGAGACCACCGTAGAAGATGAGCCCGCTGAGCAGATAACTGAGGACGAGCATGCCGTCGTCGGCGCGCCTAGGTCCTTCTGGCGCATTACCTGTCGGTGCGTTGCCCATCTCGTGAGTGAGCCTAGCGGAAACGGGGCGGCGAATCATATTCCACGACACTCAGTCCGCGACAGGGGGGTGGTACTCCGAGTCGTACACCGGATAGCGCTGGCGGGACGCCACGACGACCACGCCGGTGACCCAGGCGAGCACCGTCGCGACCACGCTGAGGAGGAGCCAGCCCTCGCGCAGGACGGGCCTGATCGCGGGCAGGTCGAGGATGAACCACAGCCCGGCGGCGATGCCGACGACCCGGACCGCGTAGCTCACCAGGACCAGGCCCATGCCCTGCAGGTCGGGCAGTTCCGCGGCGACCACCTCGATGGCCTGGCCCACCGAGTAGAAGATGACGACCGCGGCGAAACCGAGGGCCGCGGTCACGGCCGCACCCCGGCCCCCGAAGCCGAGCGCGCCGCCGATCACGAGCAGCCCGGCCAGGTGCCCGCCGACGAGCCCGCCGACCATCATCTCGCGGGCGCGACGGCTCGCGGGCCCCATCCCCCGCTCAGCCACGGCGGGCTGGATCGACGACGTCGGTGTCCGCAGGCAGTTCCGGCGGCGCGGACCGGACGGGACGCAGGGTCAGCACGACCACGACGACCAGGGCGAGGCCCAGCGCCCAGAGCGTCGGCGTCCCCGGTAACAGCGTGACGACCACCAGCCCGACCGTGACCACGGCGGTCCACCCGTACATGAGGAGAACCGCACCCCAGTGGGAGTGTCCGCGCGCCAGCAGCCGGTGGTGCAGGTGCTGCTTGTCGGGGTGGAAGACGTGCTGGCCGTTCCACGTCCGCCGCACCCAGGCGAGGACGAGGTCGAGGAAGGGCAGCGACAGCGCGGCCAGCGGGAGCAGGATCGGCAGCAGGGCAGGGAGCAGGTTCTCCCCCTGGGCGAGGGCGCCGGGGTCGAGCTGGCCGGTGAACGAGATCGTGCTCATGGCCATGAGCAGGCCCAGGAGCATGGCCCCGGAGTCGCCCATGAACATCTTGGCGGGGTGCACGTTGTGGAGCAGGAATCCGATGGCGATCCCGCAGGTGGCGACCGTGATGAGGCTTGCCGTCGTGGCCCGGATCAGCTCCTGCTCGTAGGCCAGGACGTAGGTGTAGCTGAAGAAGGCGCCCGATCCGATGGCCACGATGCCGCCCGCGAGGCCGTCGAGCCCGTCGACGAAGTTGACGGCGTTGACGCACAGCGCGATGAAGAAGACGGTGACCAGGATGCTGGTGGCGTCGTCGAGCGCGACGATCCGGTTCGGCAGCGGGATCCAGTAGATCCGCACCCCCTGGAGCACCGCGACGCCCGCGGCGAGCACCTGCCCGCCGAGCTTCACCATTGCGGGCATGTCGTACTTGTCGTCGAGCACGCCGATGACGGTGATGACGAGCCCGGCCCACAGGACCGCCGACGCGTCGTGCTCGACGGCCGTGTACCGGCCCAGGAACGGCAGCTGGACCGCCAGGAGGAAGGCCATCGCCAGCCCGCCGAACATGGCGACGCCCCCGAAGTACGGGATGGGCTGGGTGTGGACGTCGCGGCTGCGGACGCTGGCGAGCGCGCCGGTGCGGACCGCGATGTTGCGGCACAGGCCAGCCAGCAGGTGGGTCGTGCCGATCGCGACCAGCAGGACCAGCAGGTACTCGCGCATCGGGCGGCTAGCTCATGTCCTCGACGCCCGGCGCAACCTCGCGCAGGGCCTCGAGCGAGACGGCCCCGCGCCGCAGGACGCGGCCCTCGGGGGTGGCGGCGAAGTCGACGATCGTGGAGGCCACTCCCCCAGTCACGGGACCGCCGTCGAGGTACACCGCGACCCGGTCGCCCAGCTGGTCGCGGGCCTCCGTGCAGTCGAGGGCCGCCGGACGCCCCGACACGTTGGCGGAGCTCACCGCGAGCGGCCCGGTGCGCCGGAGCAGGGCGCGGGCGCCGTCGTGGTCCGGGACGCGCACGGCGACGGTGCCGCCCGTCTCGCCCAGCGACATGCCCGAGCGCGCCTGCGCCTTGACGATGAGCGTGAGACCGCCGGGCCAGAACGCCTTTGCGACCGCGGCGGCCGCGGGGGGTACGTCGTCGGCGATCGCCCTGAGCATCGAGGGCTCGGCGATGAGGACGGGCGGCGGCATGTCACGGCCGCGCTCCTTGGCGTCCAGGAGGCCTTGGACCGCGTCGGCGCTGAACGCGTTGGCGCCGATGCCGTAGACCGTGTCGGTCGGCAGCACGATGCACTGTCCGGCACGGACGGCCTCGGCGGCGGCCTCGAGGGCGGCGGCGTCGTCGGTTCTGAGGTCGAAGGTGTTGGTCACGGGGCAATCCTGCCACCATCGGCGCCGCGGACGCCCGTCACGAACCGGGGGCGACCCGTGAGGTCGTAGTGCGAGCTCACGTCCTCGAAGCCGGCCCCGGCGACAAGCTCCACGACGTCGGCCGCATGGCTGTCGTCGTGCTCGGTGGCCAGCAGGCCCCCGGCGCGCAGCAGGCGCCCGGCCACGCGGACGACGGTGCGGATGGCGTCGAGGCCGTCGGGTCCTGAGAACAGCGCGAGCCCGGGGTCGTGGTCCACGACGTCGCTGGGCAGCAGGGCCCGGTGCGTCTCCGGGATGTAGGGCGGGTTGACGATGACGAGATCCACCCGGCCGTCCAGCTGGGGCAGCGCGTCGGCCATGTCGCCGTGGACGACGTCGGCACCCGTGCCGGCCAGGTTGTGCCGCAGGTAGGGCAGCGCGGCGTCGGACAGTTCGACGGCGTGAAGCTCCAGCCCACCGAGCTCGTGCGCCAGGGACGCCGTGATCGCGCCGGAGCCGGCGCACAGCTCGACGACGCGGCGCCGGTCGGCGGGGCGGGCGACCAGCTGGTCGAGTGCCCACCCGACCATCACCTCGGTCTCGGGGCGCGGGATGAACACGCCCGGACCGACGCTGAGGGTCTCGTAACGGAAGTGCGCCTCGCCGGTGAGGTGCTGCAGCGGCTCGCCCGCGGCGCGACGCGCCACCAGAGCGTCGATGGCCGCGCGCTGCGCGGGAGTGACGCCGTCGATGCGGATCAGCGACGCGACGTCGACGCCCAGGACGTGCGCGACGAGCTGCCGTGCCTCGGGACCGGGGCTCGGGGAGCCGGATCGGGCGAGCACGGCGGCGACCTCGAACGCGGCCTCGGTCACCCGCCGACCCCGGCGAGGCGCTCGGCGAGATCCTGCTCGGCCAAGGCGTCGAGCAGCGGCGTCAGCGCGCCGTCGAGCACCTGGTCCAGGTTGTGCGCCTTGTAGCCGATGCGGTGGTCCGTGATCCGGTTCTCCGGGAAGTTGTAGGTGCGGATGCGCTCGGAGCGGTCGACGGTGCGTACCTGGGACTTGCGCGCCTGCGACGCCGCCGAGGCCGCCTCGGCCTCCGCGAGAGCGATCAGGCGGGCGCGCAGCATGCGCATGGCGGACTCGCGGTTCTGCAGCTGGGAGCGCTCGTTCTGGCACGACACCACGGTGCCGGTGGGCAGGTGGGTGATCCGGACCGCCGAGTCGGTGGTGTTGACGCCCTGGCCGCCGGGGCCCGAGGAGCGGTAGACGTCGATGCGGAGGTCGTCGTCGTTGATCTCGACCTCGTCCGCCTCGACATCGGGCATCACCAGCACCCCGGCGGCCGACGTGTGGATGCGGCCCTGGGACTCGGTGACGGGGACGCGCTGCACCCGATGGACGCCGCCTTCGAACTTCAGGCGGCCGTACGGCCCGTGCTCGTGACCGGAGGCGGCCTTGATCGCGACCGTCACCGACTTGTAGCCGCCCAGGTCCGTCTCCTGGGAGTCGAGCACCTCGATCTTCCAGCCCACCTGTTCGGCGTAGCGGGTGTACATCTTCAGCAGGTCGCCGGCGAACAGGGCCGACTCGTCGCCGCCCTCCCCCGACTTGATCTCCACCAGCGCGTCGGCGTCGTCGTTCGGGTCGCGCGGCGCGAGCAGCCGGGTCAGTCGCGCGGTGGCGGCCTCCAGCTGCACGTCGAGTTCGGCCAGCTCGTCGGCGAACGACGGGTCGTCGGCGGCCAGTTCGGCGGCCGCGGCCCGGTCCTCGCTCACCCTGCGGAACTGGTCCAGGCCCTCCACCACCGGCCGCAGCGCGGCGTAGCGGCGCCCCACCTTGCGCGACCGCGCCACGTCGGCGTGCAGCTCGGGGTCGGCCAGCTGGCGCTCCAGGTCGCGGTACTCGTCGACGAGGGGCTGGGCGTTGTCGAACACGGGGATCCTTCGGTGGCGTGGCGGGAAAAAGCATCGGGCGCCGGGC
>Ga0209347_1000288_pt1 | contig 137967 bp, 135 predicted proteins | sample AutmiccommuBRH23_FD_187382 | JGI IMG/M metagenome (GOLD analysis project Ga0209347, IMG submission 187382) | Deep subsurface microbial communities from Mt. Terri, Switzerland - Autotrophic microbial communities BRH/23 (SPAdes) (version 2) | ecosystem: Environmental > Aquatic > Deep subsurface... | reverse complement strand
ACGACGCACGCCACCTCGACACCCTCCACCGCGACACAGACGTCGAAAACCTCAAACACCGCATCGCCGACATCCAAGGCAACCTGCTCGAACTCGCCCGCCGCCGGGGCGCCGTCCAACGCCGCGCGAAGACCAACCACGTCTACCTCTCCCGCCGGAAAATCAGCGATCCGAAGCGGGCAAACCCAGATGAGTCAACGACTCAAACCAAGCGGGCATCTTGACATGAGGCAACAGGATCGACGCCCGTGACGGGCGGGCAGAACCGTCACCGGCTGTTCATCGGACGTTCGCCGCAGCCGGGGGCGGTGGTCATCTCGCTGCATAGGATCGAGGTGTGCGGGTTGCCATCATCGCGGAGTCGTTCCTCCCCAGCGTCAACGGGGTCACGAACTCGGTGTTGCGCGTCCTCGAGCACCTGCGTGCCGCCGGGCACGAGGCGATGGTCATCGCCCCGGCCGTCGGCGACCGGACGCCGCGCGAGTACTGCGGGTTCCCCGTCGAGACCGTCGCCAGCGTCGGGCTGCCGGGCTACGACGTCGTCCGGGTCGTGACCACACCGTCGCAGACCATCGCCCGCATCATCACGGGCTTCGCCCCCGACGTGATCCACCTGGCCTCGCCGGTCGTCGTGGGCTTCAAGGCGGCCTCGGTGGCGGCCCGGCTGGGGATCCCGATGGTGGGCATCTACCAGACCGAGGTGCCGACGTACGCGGCCCGCTACGGCTTCCCCCAGGCCGAGCCGCTCCTGTGGCACCACGTTCGCCAGGTGCACTCGCTGGCGTCGCTGAACTTCGCGCCCTCGACCTTCGCCCGGGACCAGCTACTCGCCCAGGGCGTGCCGCGGGTGGGGGTCTGGGGACGGGGCGTGGACTCGGCCCGCTTCGACCCGGCGCGCCGCAGCCCCGCGTTCCGCCGCCGCCACGCGCCGGGCGGGGAGCGGCTCATCGGCTACATGGGCAGGCTCGCCGTCGAGAAGCGGGTCGAGGATCTCGCCACGATCGCGGACCTCCCCGGGACCCGCCTGGTGGTCATCGGCGACGGGCCGCTGCGCGGGCAGCTCGAGGCCACGCTCCCCCGCGCCCGCTTCCTCGGCGAGCTGGGCGGCGACGAGCTCGCCGACGCGCTGGCCAGCCTCGACCTGTTCGTGCACCCCGGGGAACTGGAGACCTTCGGCCAGTCCATCCAGGAGGCGAAGGCCTCGGGTCTGCCGGTCATCGCGCCGAGGCGCGGCGGGCCGATCGACCTCGTCGACCACTCGCGCACGGGCTGGCTCTACCGCCCGGGGGACCTGGCAGCGATGCGGGCCCACGTGGTCGACCTCATCGGCGACGACGCCAAGCGCGCCGCCTTCGGGCGCGCCGCGCGCGCCTCCACGCTGGACCGGACGTGGGAGCGCGTGTGCTCCGAACTGGTCGGCCACTACCGCAAGGCGATCGCCAAGTCGGTGCGTGGCGGTCAGCTGATCGCCTGAGGCCTACCAGGCCCGGCGGGCGGCCGCGACCTCGATCAGGGCGTCGCGGAGCCGCGGCTCCACGTCGACCGTCGCCAACTCCTGCACCAGCGCCAGGCCCTCCAGACTGGTGACCGCGCGCCACGCGGCCTCCTTCACCGCGAACTCGATCTCCGCGGCATCGAGGACCCGGAAGGCCTCGCCCGCCACGTCCAGCGGCCGCGGCACTGCCCCCACGAGGCGCACCGACACACCGGCGGCGAGGTCGACGTCGCCCAGGTCGACACGCAAGGCAGGGGCGAGCAGCTCGTCGACGACCTCGCGCGGCTCAGCGACGACCAGGCGCCGCTCCCCCACGACCACCTCGACGGCCGCCACGCCTGCCACGCCGACCACGTCGACCGCCACTGCCCGGACGTCCGGCCCCGGACGGTCCTGCGTGACGTGGAGCTCCAGGTCCGCCGCGCCGTCGTCCCGGACGTGCAGCGTCTGCCGCATCCGGGTCTCCCACCGCTCCTCGGGACCCGGCTCGGCCGACCCGTCGTCCTCGATCAGCCGCGACCCTCCGGTGCCCGGGAACACGCGCAGCTCGAGGGCCCGCGGCGCCATGGTCACGTCAGCCATCGGGTCCGCCTGCAGCGCCACGACGGCGCCCGCCCGGGCGAGGACCGGGTAGCGGCCGAGGTCGCGGTGGAGCTGGACGCGGCGCCCGCCGTCGTAGCGGCGCCCGGTGAACAGGTCGAACCAGGCCCCCTCCGGGAGCCACGCCCGCACGGCGGCGATGTGCGTCCTCGGCTCCGCCGGGCTGGTGATCGGCGCCAGCAGGAGGTGGTCGCCCACCATACTCTGGCCCGGGACCTGATAGGCGTCACCCTTGTCTGGGTGGTCGTGGTACATGGGGCGCACCAGCGCGACCTGCTCCAGGTGTGCGGCCCAGGCCCCGGTGTACAGGTAGGGCACGAGCCGGTGCCGGAGCCGCAGGAAGGCGGCCATCACCCGCTCGGCCGCGGGGCCGTAGCCCCAGGGCTCCTTCGAGGCGAAGGGACTCGACGACGAGTGCAGGCGGTTGATCGGAGAGAAGACCCCCAGCTGGAACCAGCGCACCGCCATCTCGACGTCCCGCGAGCCGAACATGTGGCCGCCGATGTCGTGGCTCCACCACGGGTAGCCGATGTTGGCCGCCGTCGCGGTGAAGTACGGCTGGAAGTCCAGCGACGCCCACGTGGTGATGGTGTCGCCTGAGAAACCCACCGGATAGCGGTGGCTGCCCGGCCCGGCGTAGCGGGAGAACGTGAGCGGGCGCCGGCCCTCACGCCCCGAGTCCACGTAGTGGATGTGGTTGAGCATCCACAGCGGGTCCAGGCCTGGCACTGCGGTGGCGCCGCCGGACTGCCAGTCGATCCACCAGAAGTCGACCCCCTGCTCCTCCAGCGGGTGGTGGACCAGCCGCAGGTAGGCGTCGACGAACTCTCGCGACGTCACGTCGAACTCGACGGCGGTTCCGGACCCCGGGTCGATGCCGACGGCGCGCGCCACCTCCGGATAGGCCTCCTCGTGGCGGCGGATGCCGTCGGCCGGGTGGACGTTGAGCGTCACGGCGAGACCGCGGTCGTGCAGGGCCGCGAGGAACGCGGGCGGGTCGGGGAAGAGGTCGCGGTTCCACGTGTACCCGGTCCACCCCGTCCCGATCGCCGGGTCCACGTCCACGACGTGCCAATCCATGTCGATGACCGCCACCGACAGCGGGATCCGCTCGGCTCGGAAGCGGTCCATGACCCCCACGTACTCGTCGGCCCGGTACGGCCAGTAGCGGCTCCACCAGTTGCCCAGCACGTGGCGCGGGACGAGGGGGACGGGGCCGGTGAGGCGGTGGAAGTCCGCCAGGGCGGCGCGATAGTCGCGGCCGTGGCCGAAGAGGTAGAGGTCCTGGCCGCGTCCCGGGCGGGCCTGGATCCAGCCGTCGGCGCCCAACACCACCGACGTCGAGTCGTCGAGCACGGCGAACCCGTAGGTGGCGAGGATTCCGGGCTCCAGCTCGCAGGCCCCGTCGGCCTCGTCGAGCGTCCGCGCGGTGCCGAGCAGGTTGCCGCGGCCGGGCAGGTCCTGCGGGTAGCTCTCTCCGTAGCGCCAGGTGGCGTAGTGGGGGTCCGCGGCTCCCCTGGTCAGCGTGACGCTCAGGCCGGACGCGGTGAAGGGGCCGCCGTCGTAGCGCAGCCGCAGGTGCGAGGTGCGGATCTCCAGCCCGTCGCCGATGCGCTCGACGGAGAAGTCCGGCAGGCCGAAGTCGCGCTCGACGACGACCTGGGTGCGCTCGTCGACGAAGCGGCCGGCCTCGTCCCATTCCATGCGGATGAGCCGCTCACTGAGGACGGTGAAGCGGTACGTGGGACCGGCGACCACGGCGTCGGGATGGGCTGGCGCGGGGACTCCGTCAGACATGGCGAACATCGAGGCGTGTCCTCTCCCGCGCCGGGCCTCAGCTGTCGTCGGACGGCGCGTGCGTGTGGTAGGTGTCCTGCTCCTCGGTGAACTCCTTCACCGGGGCGGTCAGCTCGATGACCTGACCGTCGTCAAACGATAGCGTGCAGTCGATCTCCTCGCCGCCCGCCGGCAGCTCGCGCGCCAGGTCCATGAGCATCACGTGCGGACCGCCGGGCGCGAGGTGCGCGTGTTCCCCCGCGGGGACGGGGAGGCCGCCGTCGACTTCCTGCATGAGCATCTCGCCGTCCACCATCACCATCTCGTGCAGCTCGACCTTCCCGGCCACGTCGCCGCAGTCGGCCGCGACCAGGGTGCGGTCCTCCTGCGTCGGGTTGGTGAGGTTGACGAACAGGGCGGTCATGTCCGGCCTTTCGGTGCCGACGGTGGCGCGGACCCACGGGTCGGCGGCGAGGGTGCCCGGGGTCGCGGAGTCGGCCGGGCCGGAACAGGCGGCGAGTGCGACGACGGCGGCGGCGACGGGGATGCTGGTCCACTTCACGCGGCCAGCCTAACCGACATCGCATACCCCAGGGGGTACCCATACCCGGTGGGGGATCCTTGGCACCCGCACCGCCTCTCGTAGACTCGGCACCATGCCCGATCCTCGCCTCAGTCGACGTCACGTCTTCGGCTACGCCGGCGCGGCGGGGCTGGGCGGCGCAGCCGGGGTGGTCGCCGGCCGGGCCACCGCGGGGTCCGACGACGACGCCGCCGCCCAGCGCGTCGGCGGGCGCACGTACCCCGCCCACGGGGACCATCAGTCGGGCATCCTCACCCCCACCCCGGCCGTCGGCGAACTCGTCGCGTTCGACCTGCTGCCCTCGATCGACCGCACCGCGCTCGGTCGCCTCATGCGAGTCTGGAGCGGTGACGTCGAGGCCCTCGCCGCCGGCCGCCCGGTCCCGGGCGACGCAGCCCCGGACCTCGCCCAGGCCGGCGTGTCCCTGTCGATCCTCATCGGGCTGGGGCCCCGCGTGTTCGACCTTCCCGGTCTCGCCGCGGCCCGCCCGACGGGGTTCCAGGAAATCCCCCCGATGGCCCACGACCGGCTCGAGGACCGGTGGAGCGGCGGCGACCTGCTGGCCTGGGTGTCGGCCGACGACGCCACCTCGGTGGCCCACGCCGTCCGGCAGCTGACGACCGACGCGGCGCCGTTCGCCCGACCGCGGTGGACCCAGCGCGGGTCCTGGCGTCCGGTGGACGCCGACGGCAATCCCGTCACCGGCCGCAACCTGTTCGGGCAGCTCGACGGCAGCGCCAACCCCAGCGGCGACACGCTCACCGCCACCGTCTTCTCCACCGACGGCTGGCTCGCCGGCGGCACCCAGCTCGTCGTGCGCCGCATCGAGATGAACCTGGCCACGTGGGACGAGCTGACGCGGGACCGCCAGGAGCGGGTCATCGGCCGCGCCCTGGACACGGGAGCGCCGCTCACGGGGACCGCGGAACACGACGACGTCGACCTCACCGCCGCCGTCGACGGCGTACCCGTCATCGCGGCCGACGCCCACGCCCGGGTCGCGCACCCCTCGCACAACTCCGGGCGCCGGATGCTCCGCCGCGGACTCAACTACACCCACGAAGAGTGGATCGACGGCTCCTGGACCAGCAGCGCCGGGCTCATCTTCACGGCGTTCCAGGCCAGCATCGCGGACCAGTTCATCCCGGTGCAGCGCATGCTCGACCAGGGCGACGCCCTCAACGAGTGGACCACGGCCATCGGTTCGGCCGTCTTCGTCATCCCGCCCGGGTTCACCGAGGGCGCCTGGCTGGCCCAGGGCCTACTGGGGGACTGAGCCGAGCAACTCCGCGACGGTGGCCGGCACCCGCCGGGCCAGTTCGTCCGGCGGATAAGGACCGGGGTTGCGGGCCGCGGTGATGGCCTGGACGCTCGCCCCCACGACGCCCGCGCGCCACGCGGGGAGCCCCGCGGCCAGGAGCGAGCCGCAGATGCCGGCCAACACGTCTCCGGATCCGGCCTGCGCGGTCCAGCCCGGTCCCGCCACCGCGACGGTCACGCGCCCCGACGGTTCGGCCACGTACTGCGTCGCCCCCTTGAGCAGCACCGCCGCGCCGGTGTGACGCGCCACCTCGCGGACGCACACGAGCGGCTCGGCCTCCACATGCGCCCGGGTGCACCCCAGCATGCGGGCGAGCTCGCCGGCGTGGGGGGTGAGCAGCCAGCCGTCGAGCCGACCGGCGGGCAGAGCGTGCAGGGCGTCGGCGTCGACGACCGCGGGCACGCCATGGAGCCGCGCGGCGGACACGCGGCCCTCGCTGCCCTCGCCGTCGCCCCAGCCGGAACCCAACACCATCGCCTGGGCGCGCCCCTCCCCCATCACGACGCTGGGGAACCGGCTCAGCACCAGCCCGGACGGCACGCGCCCCGTGTAGCGAACCATGCCGGCCCCCGCGTGCAGTGCGCCGGAGACGCTGAGCAGCGCGGCGCCCTGGTACTGCGCCGACCCGGTGTCGACCATGACCACGCCGCGGGAGTACTTGTCGGAGGCGGAGTGCGGCGCGGGCCACCAGGCCGCGACGTCGGACTCCTCCGCTTGGCGCAGCGACGTCGCGGGCACGTCCACCCCGATGTCGACGACGTGGACGCGGCCGCAACGGTCCGCCGCGGGTGCCTGGACGTGGCACGGCTTGACGGTGGCGAAGGTCACGGTGTCGTGGGCGCGGAAGCTCGGGTGCGCCCGTCCGCTGTCCGCGTCCAGCCCGCTGGGCAGGTCGACGGCGAGGACCGGCACCGCGGCCGCCTCGCACGCCGCGGCGAAGGTCGCGACCTCGTCGGGCAGGCCCGGCCGGGAACCCAGCCCGGTCACGGCGTCGATGACGAGCGCGGCGTCGGCGAGCGCGTCGAGCGCTCCCAGCGCATCGACCTCGGCGCAGCCGGCGGCGCGTGCCGCCGCCAGAGCGTCCTCGTGCCCCCGTTCCATCGCGAGCCACACGACCACCGGCCGGTCGGCCGCCAGATCCGCCGCCGCGAACAGGCCGTCGCCGCCGTTGTTGCCCGGCCCGGCCACGACCAGCACGGGTCCCGGGGGCGCCGTGACCCGCGCGATCCGGGCCACCTCGGCCGCGGCGCGGCCCATGAGGTCGACTCCGGGTTCGGCCGCGAAGACGGCCTCCTCGGCGGCGCGCATCTCGGCCGCGCTGATGACCGCCCTCATCGTTCGCACACCACCATGGCGGTCGCGAAGCCCCCGTCGTGGCTGATCGACAGGTGGATGCTCTCGATGCCCATCGCCGCGACCCGGGCGGCGACCGAGCCCGTGTTGACGAACCCCGGGTCGCCGTCGGCGTTCTTGGTGACCTCGCAGTCGAGCCAGCGCATGCCGCCCGGCGAGCCGAGGGCCTTGGCGAGGGCCTCCTTGGCCGCGAACCGCGCGGCCTGGGACTCGATGGAGAGCTCCAGCTCCGCGGGTGTCAACAGCCGCTCCGCGAGGCCCGGACGGCGCGCGAGCATCTCGCGGAAGCGCTCGATGACGCAGAGGTCGGTACCGATGCCCACGATCATGGGCGCCACTCTAGGCGGCGGGGCTATTCGACGGTGACCGACTTGGCCAGGTTGCGCGGCTGGTCCACGTCGTGGCCCTGCACCGTGGCCAGTTCGCACGCGAACAGCTGCAGCGGGATGATCGCCGCCACGGGCTGCAGGAGCGTCGAGAGCTTGGGCAGCTCGATGAACACGGCCGCCGCGGCCCGCGCCTCCTCGTCGTCGGCCTCCGCCAGCACGATCGTCTTCGCGCCGCGGGCCCGCACCTCGGCGATGTTGGACACCACCTTGTCGCGCAGCTGGTCGCGGCCCCGCGGCGGCACGACCACGAACACGGGAAGGTCCTCGCGGATGAGCGCGATCGGGCCGTGCTTGAGCTCGCCGGCGGCGAAGCCCTCGGCGTGGATGTAGGCCAGTTCCTTGAGCTTGAGGGCGCCCTCGAGCGCGACGGGGTAACCCACGTGCCGGCCGAGGAACAGCACCGACGGCTCGTTGACGAACTCGCGCGCCAGATCGAGGACCTGCTGCTGGTTGTCGAGCATGCCCTGGATGGCCTCGGGCATCCGCTCCAGCTCACGCAGCAGCGCCGCGATCTCGTCGCCGTACTTCATGCCGCGCACCTGGGCCAGGTAGAGGCCCAGCAGGTAGCAGGCCACCAGCTGCGTCGTGAAGCCCTTGGTCGACGCGACGCCGATCTCGGGGCCGGCGTGGGTGTAGATGACGGCGTCGGACTCGCGCGGGATCGTGGCCCCGTTGGTGTTGCAGATGGCGATGACCTTGGCCCCCTGTTCGCGGGCGTGGCGGATCGCCATGAGCGTGTCCGCCGTCTCACCGGACTGGGAGATGGTGACCACCAGCGTCATCGGGTCGATGATCGGGTCCCGGTAGCGGAACTCCGAGGCCACCTCGACCTCGCAGGGGATGCGGGTCCAGTGTTCGATGGCGTACTTCGCCACGAGGCCGGCGTAGAAGGCGGTGCCGCAGGCGACGATGACGATCTTGTCGATCCGGCGCAGCGTCTCGGGGCTGATCCGGATCTCGTCGAGGATGAGCTCGCCGCGCTCGTTGAGGCGGCCCAGCAGGGTGTCGGCCACCGCGCGCGGCTGCTCGAAAATCTCCTTGCGCATGTACCAGTCGTAGCCCTGCTTCTGGGCGGCCTCGAGGTCCCAGTCGACGTGGAACTCCTTGGTCTCCGCGGGGGCGCCGTCGAAGGTGGTGACCGAGACGCCGTCGCGCGTCAGCTCGACAATCTGGTCCTGGCCCAGCTCGACCGCGTCGCGGGTGTAGGCGATGAACGCCGCGACGTCCGAGGCGAGGAAGTACTCCCCCTCGCCCACCCCGACCACCAGCGGCGAGTTTCGGCGCGCCGCCACGATGCGCTCGGGGTCCTGGGCGTCGACGGCGACGAGCGTGAAGGCGCCCTCCAGGCGGCCCACCACGGTCCGCATGGCCGCGAGCAGGTCCGTGCCGCCTTCGAGTTCGCGGCGCAGCAGGTGGGCCGCCACCTCGGAGTCGGTCTCGGAGGAGAACTCGACGCCGGGCAGTTCCTCGCGCAGCTGGTCATGGTTCTCGATGATGCCGTTGTGGACGATCGCCACCCGGTCGGCGACGTGCGGGTGCGAGTTCTGATCCGTCGGCGCCCCGTGGGTGGCCCACCGAGTGTGGCCGATGGCGACCTGCCCCGACGGGAGCGGGTTCGCCTCGATGGCCGCCTCCAGGTTGGCGATCTTGCCCGCCTTCTTGCGCCATTCGATGCGGCCCGCACTGGGCAGGGCGACGCCCGCCGAGTCGTAGCCGCGATACTCCAAGCGGCGCAGGCCGCTCAGTACGACTTCGAGTCCGTCACGTTGTCCGACATATCCCACGATTCCACACACGCGGAAAACCGTACATGATGATTGCGCGTTTCTTGACATCCCCGCGCGGCGAGCTCCGGCGGAGGGCTCAGACCTTGCGGATGAGGATGGAGTCGACGGCGTGCGTCTCGTCCTTGACGAGGATGGCCGTCGCGCGGTCCCGGGTGGGGGCGATGTTGTGCCGGAGGTTGGGCCCGTTGATCTCCTCCCAGACCCGCCTGCCGAAGGCCACGGCGTCGGCCTCCGACAGCTCGGCGTAGCGCCGGAAGTAGCTGCGCTCGTCGGTGAACGCCGTGCGGCGCAGCGTCAGGAAGCGATCGAGGAACCACTGGCGGATGTGCGCCTCGTCGGCGTCGACGAAGACCGAGAAGTCGAAGAAGTCGCTGACCGCGAGCCCCGGCCGGCCGTCCGCCTCCACGCGCGCCGGCTGGAGGACGTTGAGGCCCTCCATGATGAGGATGTCGGGGCTCTCCACAGCGATGTGCTCGCCCTCGACGATGTCGTAGACCATGTGGCTGTAGACGGGCGCCAGCACGCGCGGGGTGCCCGACTTCACGTCGACGACGAAGTCGAGCAGCGCCCGCCGGTTGTAGGACTCCGGGAACCCCTTGCGGTGCAGGATCCCGCGACGCTCCAGCTCGGCGTTGGGGTACAAGAAGCCGTCCGTAGTGATGAGGTCGACCTTCGGATGGCCGGGGGCGCGGCGCAGGAGCTCCTGCAGGAGCCGCGACACCGTCGACTTCCCGACCGCCACCGACCCCGCCACGGCGATGACGAACGGCGTGCGGGCCACGTCGAGGCCCAGGAAGTCGTTGCTCTGGGAGTACAGCCGCCCGGTGTTGACCATGTAGAGGTGCAGCAGCTGCGTCAGCGGCCGGTAGACCTCCTCGATGTCGCGACTCGAGGTGGGGTCGCCGATGCCGCGTAGCCGGTCCAGTGTGGCCTCGTCGAGGTCGATCTGCGTGGCGTCGGCCAGCGCCGCCCAGGCGGATCGGTCGAGCGTCACGTACGGTCCGGTCACCTGCACTCCTTCGTCGGCGTCGATCGGCCATCGTACAGGCGACGGCGTCACCGCCGCGGGGCGCCCGACGCCGGGAAGTACAGTGGCGACATGACCGACGACCGTTCCGAGAACCGCCGCGACCCGTACTCCGAGGAGTTCAAGGCCTTCATCGTCAGCGACTGGGCGCCGTACCCGGACCGGCTGCCCGAGCGCCTGCCGGCCGCCCAGTACGCCGCCGAGCGCCGGCGCCGGCTCGTGGCCGAGTTCCCCGCGGCGACGCTCGTCCTGCCGGCGGGCCCGCTGAAGACCCGCTCGAACGACACCGATTACCGCTTCCGGCCGCACAGCGCCTTCGCGTACTACACCGGCCTCGGCGAGGACCGCGAGCCTGACGCCGTGCTGGTCGTCCGGGACGACGACGCCACGCTGTTCTTCCGCCCGCGCGCCCCCCGCACCGACCGCGAGTTCTACGCCGACGCGCGCTACGGGGAGATGTGGGTCGGTCAGCGCGACTCCCTCGAGGAGATGTCGGCCGCCACGGGTCTGACCTGCCGAGACATCCGCGAACTCGACGCGGCCCTCCGCGAGTCCGGCGGCCCCTTCGGGGTGATCCGGGGGGCCGATCCCGCCGTCACGGCCCAGGTCGACGCGGCGCGGGCGGCGCACCCGGCCGGGGTCGACGGGGACCCGCACACCGACGTCGACGCCGAGCTGGAGCGCGCGGCCTCCGAGGCGCGGTTCGTGAAGGACGAGTTCGAGATCGCGGAGCTCGAGCGGGCCTGTGCGGCCACGGCCGTCGGCTTCGAGGCGGTGGCGCGCGAGCTGCCCCGCGCGGTCGAACTGGGTCGCGGCGAGAGATGGGTCGAGGGCATCTTCGGCCTGCACGCCCGGCACCTGGGCAACGCAGTGGGCTACGACACCATCGCGGCGGGCGGCGACCACGCCAACACGCTGCACTGGATCCGCAACGACGGCGCCCTGAACGACGGCGACCTGCTGCTGTTGGACGCCGGCGTGGAGGTCGACTCGCTCTACACCGCCGACGTGACGCGCACGCTGCCGGTCGGCGGCCGGTTCAGCGCCGCGCAGCGCCGCGTCTACGACGCCGTGCTCGCCGCGCAGACCGCCGGCATCGCCGCGTGCCGGGACGGAGCCCTGTTCGCCGACGTGCACAAGGCCGCCGTGACGGTGCTGGCCGAGTTCTTCGCCGAGCTGGGGATCCTGCCGGTGACGCCGGAGGTCTCGCTGTCGGTCGACGGCGGGCAGCACCGCCGCTGGATGGTGCACGGCACCAGCCATCACCTCGGCCTCGACGTGCACGACTGCGCGCAAGCCCGGGCGGAGAACTACCGGCTCGGGACGCTCCGCGCGGGCATGGTCATCACGGTGGAGCCGGGCATCTACTTCAAGTCGACCGACCTGCTGGTCCCCGAGGAGTACCGCGGCATCGGGGTGCGCATCGAGGACGACATCCTCATCACCGACGGCGACCCCGTCAACCTCTCGGCCGCGCTCCCGCGGGACGCGGACGACGTCGAGCGGTGGATGGCCGGGCTGCGGGGCTGAGGCCCCGCGGCCCGCGCCGGGTCAGTCCGCGGACTCGGAGACGACCTTGGAGGTCTGCCCGCGCGTGAACAGACCGCGGATGATCCGCGCCACGTCCGCCGGCCGGCAGACCGTCACCTGGTGGGCCGCCTCGGGCACGACGTGCAGCTCGCCACGCTGCACGGTCTCGGCCACCAGCTCGACGTTAGCGATCGGCGTCGAGGTGTCGCGCTCGCCGGCCACCATGACGACGGGCAGGGTGATGTAGGGCAGGTCGTCGCGCACGTCGTGCGCGGCGAGCGCCCGGCACAGCTGCGCGTAGGAGTGGTCGTCGGCCACCGACAGGCCCTCCATGATGACGTCGACGACGGCCGCCTGCTGCGCCCGGAACATCGGCGTGAACCAGCGCTTGGTGGTCTCCTCGACCAGCTGCTGCGTGCCGGTGGCCTCGACCTGGTCGGCGCGCTCGAGCCAGCGGGCGGGCTCGCCGACCGTCGCGGCGGACGCGACGACCACGACGCCGGAGAACTCGTCGGCGTGGTCGCGGGCCAGGTGCAGCGCGGTGGCGCCGGAGATGGACAGCCCCGCGAAATAGACGGGCAGGTCGGCGCCGAGATCCGCGCGGACCTCGGCTGCCACGCGGGCGATCCCGGTCGCGACGGCGTCCAGCGTCGGCTCGTCGGCATCGTCCCAGACGGCCCCCAGGCCGGTGCCGGGCAGGTCGACGAACACCACCCGCGCGTCGTCGATGAGCTCGGCTGCCACCCGCGTCCACTGGTGGGCCGCGTTCCCGCCCAGGCTGGGGCCGACGAGCAGCACCCGCTCGGCGGGGGTGTCCGGGTTGTAGTACGTCCAGTTCAGATCCATCGTGAACTCCTCAGGGCGACACGGGTGTTGAGGAAGAACCTACCGGAGGGCCTCAGGCCTTGAGCCCCAAGGCCTGGACAACGGAGGCCAGGCCCTGGTGGTCCATGCCCTCGAACAGGCGTCGCTCCGTGAGCCGGACGTCGGGGCGCCACGCTGCCCAGTCGTCGACGATGTCGCCGCGCGTCACCAGCAGGTCCGGATCGGTGGGGCCCCCGCTGCCCAGCGACGGTTGGGCCGGCGTGAAGGCCTCGTAGATGAGCAGCGCGCCCGACGCGGCCTGCGCCGTGATGGTGCGCGCCACGTCCCGGCGCAGGGCGGACGGCAGGTGCGCGAAGATCGCCACCACCGCGTCCCAGGGACGCTCGGGTGCCGGGTGGTGGATCCAATCCGCCAGGTCCACCAGCCAGGTCTCCACCGCGACGCCCCGCTCGGCCGCCAGCGCCTCGGCCTTGGCGAGCCCCACGGCGGAGAAGTCGAGGCTGACGACGTCGTGGCCCTGCTCGGCCAGCCAGACGCCGTTGCGCCCCTCCCCGTCGCAGAGCGCCAGTACCCGGGAGCGCGGGCGCAGGAACCGGGCCTCCTGGCGGAGGAAATCGTTGGGGCGGTACCCGAAGACGTGGTTGGGGTGCGCGTAGCGCACGTCCCAGTACGTGGCGGTGGCGGCGTCGCTCACTCGAACATCGCGGCGCGCGCGCCGGGGCGCTCGGCGAGCATGTCGCGGGCCTGCTGGGCGACCTTGTGCTCGGCCAGCACCTCGTAGCGGGTCGCGACCGTGACCCGCGCCGAATTGAAGTCCCGCTTTCCGCCGGTGAGCGCGTGCGCCAACATGCGGGCCAGGATGCCGAACGCCACGCCCATGGCCAGGCCGACGTACAGCATCGCGAAGGTACCGTTGCCGCTGAACAGCATGAGCATGACGCCGACGAACAGGCCGGTGGTGAGGCCGGACAGCGCGCCCTCCCCCAGCACGGTGGCCCACGTGCGCCGGCCGGTGACGCGTTCCAGGAGCTTGAGGTTGGTCCCGACGATGAGCAGGTTCTCCACGGGGAACTTCTGGTCCGCCAGGTAGTCCACCGCCGACTGCGCCTCCTCGTAGGTGACGAACTCGGCGACGTGCTGCGGGTAGTTCAACTGCATGAGTCGGCTGCTCATCGGCTCGGTCATCAGGTCCTCCGTATGCGTGCCAGGGTGGCTTTCGCCAAGCTTACGCCCGCCTCGTCGACCATCTCGTCGTTGAGCATGACCGCCCCGACGCGCTCGTCGGCGGCCCTGGCGGCCACGGCCACCATCGCCTCGGCCCGCGCGACGGTCTCGTCGTCGGGCGTGAAGATTTCGGTCCCCGCCGCCACCTGGGCCGGGTGCAGCACCCACTTGCCGTCGTAGCCGAGCGCCGCCGCGCGCCTGGCCCCGGCGCGGAACCCGTCCTCGTCGCGGACGGCGACGTACGGCCCGTCGACCGCCTGCAGCCCGCGGGCGCGCGCCGCCACGAGGATGCGGCCGTACACGTGGTGCAGCGCGTCCCCGGGATAGCCGTCGACGAGGCCGCCGACCTGCAGGGAGGGCATGCCCAGGGCCGCCATCATGTCCCCCGGGCCGAGGTGCAGCGCCTCCAGCCGCGGGCTCGACGCCGCGATGGCGTCGGCGCGGACCAGGGCCCCGGCGTCCTCGATGAGGGCCTCGATGCCGATGCGGCCGACCTCGAGCCCGGCGGCCCGTTCGAGCTGCGTGAGGAGCAGGTCGAGCGCCTCCACATGGCCCGGTCCCTCGACCTTGGGCAGCAGCACGGTGTCCAGAAGGTCCCCGGCCCCGGTCACCACGTCGATCACGTCCCGATGCGTCCACACGGTGGCCCAGCCGTTGACGCGCACCGACACCGTCGGCGCCGTCCAGCCCCCGGCGCGGAGCGCCGCGACGGCGCGGGCGCGGGCGTCGTCCTTGGCCGCCGCCGCGACACCGTCCTCGAGGTCGAGGAACACCTGGTCGACGGCCAGGTGACGCGACTTGTCGATGAACCGGTCGCTGGACGCCGGCACCGACAGCACGGTGCGACGGGCGCGGGCGGGGCGGTGGGTCATGGCGGCGGGTCCTTGCGGTTAGATTTGCCCTATGGTCGCCAAAGATACGCAGGTTTTCGTCTCGCGGGTCATCGGCCTTCCCATCGTCGACGCCGCCGGCGACCAGGTCGGCCGCGTCAAGGACGTCGTGTGCTACCTGCGCAGCGACGGCCGCGCCCCGCGCGTCAAGGGCCTCGTGGCCGAGTTGTTCGCGCGGGCGCGCATCTTCGTGCCCATGATCCGGGTCCACGACATCACGCCGAACCAGGTCGCCATCACGGGCCAGGTGGACGCCCGCCGGTTCCAGCGGCGCGAGGCCGAGATGCTGGTCGCCGCCGACCTGTTCGACCGTCCGTTGGAGCGCGCGCGGCCCACCCGCATCCTCGACGTGTCCATGCACATGGTCCGCAACCGGGAGTGGGAGCTGGACTCCGTGGCGCTGCGCTCGTCGGGGGGCGCCGGGCGCTTCGGGTTCGGCAGCCGCAGCGCGCCGCAGATCGTGTCGTGGCGCGAGATCCCGGGGCTCATCCTGTCCACCGGCCGGACCGCCGCCAACCTCATCGCCGAGTTCTCGGAGATGAAGCCCGCCGACGTCGCCAAGGAGCTGCACGACCTGGAGCCCGAGTCGCTGGCGGCCGTCGTCGAGGCCCTCGACGACGAGACGCTGGCCGAGGCGATCGAGGAGCTGCCCGAGGACGAGCAGATCGACATCATCTCCGCGCTCGACACCGAGCGCGCGGCCGACGTGCTCGGCGAGATGGACCCCGACGACGCCGCCGACCTCATCCGGGATCTGCCCTCCGACGTGGCCGAGGAACTCCTGCAGCGCATGGAGCCCGAGGAGTCCGCCGACGTGCGGCGCCTGCTGGTCTACGAGGAGTACACCGCGGGCGGCATGATGACCCCCGAACCGATCGTCGTCGACACCGACGCCACGGTCGCGCAGGCCCTCGCGCAGGCGCGGGAGGAGTCCCTGACCCCGGCGCTCGCCTCCATGGTGTTCGTGACGCGCCCGCCGTTGGAGACCCCCACGGGCCGCTACGTGGGCGCGGCCCACCTGCAACGCCTGCTGCGGGAGCCGCCGACGACGCTGGTGGCCACGCTTCTCGACCGCGACCTCGAACCCATGTCGCCCGCCGACCCGCTGACGCAGGTGAGCCGGTTCTTCGCCACCTACAACCTGGTCGTGGCGCCCGTCGTCAACGAGGACGGGCACCTGCTGGGCGCGGTGACCGTCGACGACGTGCTCGACCACATGCTGCCCGACGACTGGCGCGGCGAGCAGATGGACGAGGTGGAGGCCACCGACCTCGGCAACGCCGAGGTGAGCCATGGCTGAGCGCAACCCGCTGTCGCAGCCGGGGACGCGCAGCTGGCTGCCGCGCGTGTCGGTGGACTCCGAGACCTTCGGCGTGTTCGCCGAGAGCTTCGCCCGGTTCATGGGCACCGCGAAGTTCCTCGTCTACATGACGGTCTTCGTCATCGTGTGGGTGACGATCAACCTCATCGGGCTGTTCGGGCTGCGGTGGGACCCCTACCCGTTCATCCTGCTCAACCTGTTCTTCTCCACGCAGGCGTCCTACTCGGCGCCCCTCATCCTGCTGGCGCAGAACCGCCAGGAGGTGCGCGACAAGCTGAGCCTGGACGAGGACCGGCGCATCGCGGCGCAGTCCCGGGCGGACATGGACTTCCTGGCCCGCGAGATCGCGTCGATCCGCATGAACCTCGGCGAGCTCGCGACCCGCGACTTCGTCCGCGGCGAGCTGCGCACCGAGCTGCGGGAGCTGGCCGAACGGCTGGAGCGCACCGACGAGCAGAGGGACGAGTCCTGACCGATGACGACTGATCGGATCCGCTGGTTCGGGATCGTGCGACTCGTGGGCCAGCTGGCGCTCGCCGCGCTCGGAGCCGTGTCGCTGTGGCGCATCGCGGGAGGATGGTGGGTGGGCGCGGCCAGCGCGGCCCTCCTGGTGGCCGTGGTCGCGGCCCTGTGGTTCCGGCTGCTGGCCCCAGGGTCCCCTGCCCGGCTGCGCTATCGCGAGCGGCTGGCGCTGTCCCTGGTGCTGGGCACCGCCGTCGTCATCCTGGGGAGCCTCGCCGGCCTCTGGCTGCCGGCAATCGTGGCGACCAGCGTGGCGCTGCTGGGCGACGCACTCGACGAGCGCTCGCGCTGACCCCCGCCGATACCCCTGGGTGGGTATCCGTAGACTTGCCTCGACGCCCGTCGCCGCGTAGTAAGGACATCGTGACCGAACATCCGCTCCTGCCCCACATCCGTGCCGCCCTCCACCAGGTGGAGGACCCAGAGATCCGTCGCCCCATCACCGACCTCGGCATGGTCGACGACCTCGCGGTGACCGACGACGGGGCGGTGCGGGTGCGCGTGCTGCTCACCGTCGCCGGCTGCCCCATGCGCTCCGAGATCACCACCCGCGTCACCGCGGCCGTGTCCGCGGTCGAGGGCGTCAGCTCCGTCGCCGTCGACCTCGGCGTGATGGACGACGAACAGCGCGAGGCGATGCGCACGATGCTGCGCGGCGGACAGGCGCAGCGGGTCATCCCGTTCGCGCAGCCGGGTAACCTCACCCGCGTGCTGGCCATCGCGTCCGGCAAGGGCGGCGTCGGGAAGTCGTCCGTGACCGTCAACCTCGCGCTGGCTCTGGCGGCACAGGGGCGCTCCGTCGGCATCCTCGACGCCGACATCTACGGCCACTCCATCCCGGATCTGCTGGGCCTGGGCGATGCCCGCCCCACCGTCGTCGACGACATGATCATGCCGGTGCCCGCAGTCGGGGGCCTGCGCGTCATCTCGATCGGCATGCTCAAGCCGTCGCGGGACCAGGTCGTCGCCTGGCGCGGCCCCATCCTGGACCGCGCCCTCACGCAGCTGCTCGCAGACGTGTACTGGGGCGACCTCGACTACCTGCTGCTCGACCTGCCCCCAGGCACGGGCGACGTCGCGATGTCGCTGGGACAGAAGATCCCGACCTCCGAGGTCATCGTCGTGACGACCCCCCAGACGGCGGCGTCCGAGGTGGCGGAGCGCGCCGGCACCATGGCGCACATCATGGAGCAGCGCGTCCTCGGTGTGGTGGAGAACATGAGTTGGCTGGAGACCACCTGCCCGCACTGCGCCGGGACGCACCGCCTGGAGCTGTTCGGGTCGGGCGGCGGCACGGTCGTCGCGGAGGCACTGACCGACCGCCTCGTCTACGAGGTGCCGCTACTGGCCCAGATCCCCTTCGACGAGACGCTGCTCGCGGGCGGAGACACCGGGCGGCCCATCGTCCAGACGCATCCGGAGCATCCGGCGGCCCAGGCGATGGTCGCGCTCGCGGGCGAGGTCGCGGCGCGGCGGCGGGGGCTCGTCGGGACCAGGCTCCCGCTCAACACCTGAGCGGTTCGGCGTCAGGTCGCCTCCGGGTCGAACGGGGAGGCGGCCACCGGCGCGGGCAGCTCCAGGTGTGCGGCCGCGATGACCGTGTCCGCCTGGGCGCCCGCGTCGTGCACGGTGTCGGTGACGGTGCGGCGCGCCTCGTCGAGTTCGCGGCGGGCCTCGTCGATCGCGGCGACCTCCTCGCGCATGTGCTTGGCGATGAACGTCTTGGGATGCAGGTCGCGCAGCTCCAGGTCCGCGTACTCGGGGCCCAGCTCGCCCCGCAGGGTGGTCTTGGCGTTGTTCGCCACGTCCCGGAGATACACGAACACGCGCGCCGCCTTGCGCGAGTACTCGGGCAGCCGCTCAGGTCCGAACATGACGACGCCCAGCACGAGGATGATGACTAGGTCTACCGCGTCGATGCCGAACACAGGGCCTAGGGTAGCGCGTCGCCCGCGGCTCACTCCCCGCCGACGAGGCGGACCAGGCCGGCGGCGACGCGGTCGCGGAGCGTGAGCACGCACGGCTCCTCGCCCGGCAGTTCCTCCCGGATGGCCGCCATCAGCTCCGGGGATCCGTTGGTCGTCACCGAGATCACGGCGGGGCCCGACTGCCAGACGTTGACGGCCGGTAGGCCCGCGGACTGGTCAGCCTGCGACGTGACGTCGTCGCCGAGCACGCCGTCGGTCCACCCGACGACGGCCGTCTGGAAGCCGTCGGAGTAGACGAGGTTCATGGAGGTGGCGCCACGGCGCTCGGTGGACGAGTAGGCGACCATCGGCAGGCCGGCCAGGGTCAGGGGGCAGCTGGCGGGGCCGACGCACCACCCCTCGGTCTGGCTCGCGCTGGCGGGCTGGACCGAGATGAGCTGCGTGAGGCCGTCGTCGTGGAACTCGGCGCTGCCGAGGGTCAGCTGCGTGTAGCCGGCCGCGAGGCTCACAGCGCCGGCGCTGTCGTAACGCTCGGCCCACAGCACGAGGTGCGCGACGGCGTCGATCCACCAGCTGGCGACGGCGCGGCCGTCGTCGGTGGCGACGAGGCGCACGGCGGCGCGGCCCGCCACCTGCTCGGGCAGGGTGCCGAGCGAGAACTGCCACCCGTCGGGCGCGTCCACGGGGGTGGCGCCGAACTGGGGCAGGAAGCTGGAGCTGAAGCGGTCGCCGCGGGCGTCCATGACCTCCAGCTGGGCGCCCTCCCCCCGCACCTTGGTGGTGCGGACGTCGGCGGTCCGGTAGCGGCCCTCCCCGTCGGAGATCCACACGCGCTGGACGCCGCTCAGGGTGAGGTCGGCGGCGGTGGCGGTCCGCAGCAGTGCTGCGGCTTCCTCGGGCGTCAGCCGCGTCCCCGCGCCGGGCGCGGCCCGGCGGGCGTAGGACGTGGGTTCGCCCAGATCGGCGCCCCGCTCGTGCGCGAGGAGGACGGCCCCGACCGCCTCCGTGGCGCTGATGGCGGCGGTGGACATCGAGTACTGCTCGCGCGCGGCCTTGACGGGATCCGCCAGGCGGACGGGATCCGGTGCGACGAGGACGGCGAGCATGACGGCCGACAGCATCACGGCGAGGAGCGCGGCTCCGGACTGGGCCGCGAGCCGCACCCGGCGCCGGCGGGTCGAGGGCAGGTCTCCGGGGCCGGAGGCCATGTAGAGGGGGGCGGCTGAGTGTTCCCCGGCGATGGATTCGAGCCGGGCCGTGAGCGTCTCCGGCGCGGCCGAGCGGCTGCAGAGGCTGAGCGTGCTGCAGACGCGGCTGATCTCGGCGACCTCATCGCGGCACCCGCGGCATCCGGCCAGGTGGTAGCTGACCTGTTCCCAGCGCCGGGGCGGCAGGGTCCCGTCGGCGAACGCCGAGAGGTCTGGTCGGATGCGGTCGCAGCGGCTCACGGCGGATCAGGACACTCCGAGGTACCTGGTGCGGCCGTCGGTCGGTGCGCGGTGGGCGAGGGCGTCGCGGAGGGCCGCGCGGCCGCGCGCGATCCGGCTGCGGACGGTGCCCAGCTTCACGTCGAGGACCTTCGCGATCTCCTCGTAGCTCATGCCCTCGATGTCGCACAGGACCACCGCGACGCGCTGCTCCGGGTTCAGCGAGCGCAGGGCGGCGGCGACATCCGCGTCGAGTTCGGCGTCGTCGTGGAGCTCGTCGGGGCCGCTGGCGGAACCCCACACATGGTCCGGGGCGGCGCTGAGCGCGTCCATGCGGATGCGCTGCCGGCGGCGGGCCTGGTCGAGGAAGAGGTTGGTCGTGATGCGGTGCAGCCAGCCCTCGAGCGTGCCGGGCTGGAACGTGTGGATGGAGCGGAACACGCGCACGAAGACGTCCTGTGTGAGGTCCTCCGCGTCGTGCTGATTGCCCGTCAGGCGGTAGGCGAGGCGGTACACCTGCGCCGAGTGGTCGCGCACCAGCTCCTGCCATGTGGGCGCGGTCCAGCCGGGCTCCTGAACGGCCTTCGCCGATCGAGTGCCTCTGAACATGCCTCGCCTCTCCATGACCCCAGCCTGACAGCCGAACCTGTGCCGCACCTGTGAAGGTACCCGCGGCCTCTAGAGTTAAACGCCCGGAGGGCCTGGTTTGTTCCCGTCAGGCGTGGAAGCCGAGGTTCTCCAGCAGGGTGGCGTAGCGCGTCACGACCTCCGGGTCCGCGACCCCCATGGGCGCCCGGCACGGGCCGGCGTCGAAACCACGCTCGGCCAGGACCGCCTTGACCATCATGCAGCCCTGGGTGGCGAAGATGCCCTGGAAGGCCGGCAGCGCCTCCTGGTTCGCCTCGACCGCCTCCTCCACCCGGCCCGCCAGGTAGAGGTCGATGATCCGGCGCGCGGCGGCCGCGGTGAAGTGCGACGAGGTCCCGACGACGCCCACCCCGCCCACGCTCAGCAGCGGGAGCAGGAAGGCGTCGTCCCCCGCGTAGTAGGCCAGGTTGGTGCGCGCCAGCACGACCGAGCTCGACACGATGCTGCCCTTGGCGTCCTTGACGGCCCGGATGCGGGGATGCGCGTCGAGCCGGATGAGCATGTCCTCGGGGATGGCGATGCCCGCGCGGTGCGGGATGTCGTAGAGCATCACCGGGAGGTCAGTGGCGTCCGCGACCGCGACGAAATGGTCCTCCAGGGCGTCGGCCGGCGGGCGCGAGTAGTACGGGGTGACGACGAGCAGCCCGTCGACGCCGACGTCCGCCGCCTGGCGCGCCAGCTCGACCGAGTGCCGCGTGGAGAAGGTACCGACACCGGCCACGACGCTGGCCCGGTCCCCCACCGCGGTGACGACGGCGTCGAGCACCCGCTGCTTCTCGAGGTCCGTGGTGGTGGGCGACTCACCGGTGGTGCCGTTGACGACGAGACCGTCGTTGCCGAGGTCGTCGACCAGATGCGCCGCGAGGCGCGCGACCTGCGCGTAGTCCACCTCCGAGCCGTCCGCCGTGAACGGGGTGACCATCGCCGTCAGGACGCGCCCGAAGACCGGCTGCATGTCGTCGTCTGTCATGCGCGTCATCTTAACCGCGAACCGGCGGGCGGGTCCGGGGTCGGGTCTCGCGGCCACGCGCCACACGCGCCTGACCACTCGCTAGGCTGGCGGCGTGAACACGCCTGGAAATCACCTCGAGCCCCCCACAGCCGACAGCTGGGCCTTCGCCGAGGACCACGCGCCGACGAGCGAGCACGTCGCCGCCGCGCGCGACGAAGCCACGCTGGCCGGCCTCAGCACCATCACGCCCGGGGTCGCCGCCACCCTGACCGCACTCACGCGGGCCGTCGGGGCGCGCGCCGTCGTCGAGGTGGGCACGCTCATGGGCGCCTCCGGCCTCGCCTTCCTGGAGGGCATGGGGCACGACGGCGTGCTGACGTCGATCGACGTCGAGGCCGATAACCAGCTCCCCGCCCGGCGGTACTTCGTCGCGGCCGGGATCCCGTCGTCGCGGTTCCGCCTCATCGCCGGGTCCCCGATCGAGATCATGCCCAAGCTGCGCGACGCCGCCTACGACATCGTCTTCATCAACGGCGACAAGCTCGAGTACGTCGAGTACGTCGCGGGCGCCCTGCGCCTGCTGCGTCCCGGTGGGCTGCTTCTGGTCCACGACGTCCTCTGGTACAACCGGGTCGCCGACGAGGCGGACGAGTCCGACGAGGCGATCATCATCCGCGAGGCGCTCGACGCCGTCGCCACGACGGAGGCCTACACGCGCGCGCTGCTGCCGGTGGGCAACGGGCTGCTCCTGGCTGTCAAGAACTGACTCACCGACGCGAATCGGCCCCCTCCCCCGCGACGGGTGAGGGGGCCGATGTCGTAGGGGTCCGCTGTCAGTCCCGGACCACCTCCACGTTCTTGCCCACGACCGTGATGCCGCCCTCGGACACGACGAACCCGCGGGCCCGGTCATGCTCGTGGTCCACGCCGATCTGCACTCCGTCGGGCACGACGACGTACTTGTCGAGGATCGCCCGGCGCACGACGGCGTTCTTGCCGATCTTCACCGAGTCCATCAGGACCGAGTCGGAAACCTGCGCCCACTTGTCCACGTGTACGTTGGGGCTCAGCACGGTGCGATCGACCTCGCCGCCGGAGATGATGCAGCCGGCTGTGACGATCGAGTCCTCGGCCCGGCCCCGGATGACGAACTTCGCGCCCGGCGCCTGGACCTGGTCGGTCCAGATGGGCCACTCGTCGTTGTACAGGTTGAACTCCGGCTCCACGTTGACGAGGTCCATGTGGGCCTCGTGGAACGCGTCGATGGTCCCCACGTCCCGCCAGTAGTTGACGTCCTTCTCGGTCGCGCCCGGCACGACGTTGTCCTTGAAGTCGTAGACCTGCGACTGCCCCTGCTCGGTGAACCACGGGATGATGTCGCCGCCCATGTCGTGGCGCGCCGTCGGGTCCTCGGCGTCGGCGCGCAACGCCTCGACGAGAGCCTTGCTCGAGAACACGTAGTTGCCCATGGAGGCGAACGACTCGTCGGGCGAGTCCGGCAGGCCCGGCGGATCGGCGGGCTTCTCCAGGAAGCTCTTGATCTTCTTGTCGGCGGCGGCATCGATGATGCCGAACGCCGACGCCTCGCTGCGGGGCACGCGGATCCCGGCGACAGTGGCGCCCAGCCCCGAGTCGATGTGGGCGTCGATCATCTGCTCGATGTCCATCCGGTAGATGTTGTCGGCCCCGAAGACGACGATGTAGTCGGGATCCTCGTCGCGGATGAGGTTGAGCGACTGGTAGATCGCGTCGGCGCTGCCCTGGTACCAGCGCGGCCCGAGGCGCTGTTGGGCAGGCACGGGCGCGACGTAGTTGCCCAGCATGGTGGAGAAGCGCCACGTCTTGGAGATGTGCCGGTCAAGCGAGTGCGACTTGTACTGGGTCAGGACGGCTATCTGCCGCAGGTTGGAGTTCGCGAGGTTCGACAGGACGAAGTCGATGAGGCGATAAGTGCCGCCGAAGGGGACGGCCGGCTTAGCCCGGTCCGCCGTCAGCGGCATCAGCCGCTTCCCCTCACCTCCGGCCAGGACGATGGACAAGATCTTGGGACGTGCAGCCATGGCCCGAACCTATTGCCAAACGGACCACCCCCACAAGGAATTCCCGCAAATGACCGGCCCGTGGGCAGCCATGGTGTGGAACGATGCGGGCATGACCATGAAGCTGTCGCTGTTGACCCGTGAATATCCCCCGACGATCTACGGCGGCGCCGGTGTCCACGTGGCCCAGCTGGTGCCCCAGCTGCGCAAGCTCATCGACGTCGAGGTCCACTGCATGGGCGAGCCGCGCGACGGCGCCACCGCGCATGCCGAGGACTTCCCCCCGGGCGCCAACGCCGCCCTGCGGGTCCTGGGCGCGGACCTCTCCATGGCGGCAGCCGTGGCCGACGACGCCGACATCCTGCACTCGCACACCTGGTACGCCAACATGGGCGGGCACCTGGCCGGTCTCATGCGCGACATCCCGCACGTCGTGACGTCGCACTCTCTAGAGCCGCACCGCCCCTGGAAGGCCGAACAGCTCGCCGGCGGCTACCGGGTCTCCTCCTGGGCCGAGAAGACGGCCTACGAGGCCGCCGACGCCGTCATCTCCGTCAGCGCCGGCATGCGCCGCGACGTGCTCGACAGCTATCCCGCCCTGGACCCCGACAAGGTGCACGTGGTGCGCAACGGCATCGACACCGACGAGTTCCGGCCCGATCACGGCACCGACGTCCTCACGGGGCTCGGGGTGGACCCCGAGCAGCCCTCGGTGGTGTTCGTCGGACGCATCACGCGCCAGAAGGGGCTCGTGCACCTGGTCCGCGCGGCCGCCGAGTTCGATCCCGACACGCAGGTCGTCCTGCTCGCCGGGGCCCCGGACACGCCGGAGATCGCCGCGGAGTTCGACGCCGCCTTCTCCGCGCTGCAGGCACAGCGCTCCGCCCCCGTGGTCTGGGTCGCGGAGATGCTCCCGCGCGCCTCGGTGCGCCAGGTCCTCACGCACGCCACGGTGTTCGCCTGCCCGTCCATCTACGAGCCGCTGGGGATCGTCAACCTGGAGGCCATGGCGTGCGAGACGCCCGTGGTCGCCAGCGCCGTCGGAGGCATCCCCGAGGTCGTGGTCGACGGCGAGACGGGCCTGCTGGTTGCGTACGACCCCGCGCGCGCCGGGGACCGCGAGTTCGTCGCGGGGTTCGAGTCGGACTTCGCCGCGAAGGTGAACCGCGTCACGCGCGACCGGGACCTGGCGGAGCGCTTCGGCCGGGCGGGGCGGCAGCGCTGCATCGACGAGTTCTCCTGGGAGAAGATCGCGCGCGAGACGGTGGCCGTCTACGAGGCCGCCATCGGCGCCCGGGGCTGAGACGCGACAGGGCCGCCCCCGCGGGGCGGCCCTGTGCGCACGGAGTGGGGGTGTGTCAGCCGACGACGTCCTTGAGCGCGTTGAGCAGATCGGTGGCCTCGGTGGCGTTCATCTCGACGACGAGGCGGCCGCCTCCGTCGACGGGGACGCGCATGACGATGCCGCGACCCTCCTTCGTGACCTCCATCGGACCGTCACCCGTGCGGGGCTTCATCGCTGCCATCTGCCACTCTCATTCTCGCTCGTCGAACTGTGGACGAGGTCTATTATTCCGCATCGCACCAAGCAAGGTTCGTTCACCCAGGAAACTTTGTGTCGTCGGGGGGCGGCGTGTCCGCGGGGGGCGGCGCCGCCGTGGGGCGCTCGTAGTCGACGCGCAGCAGCACCTCGTCGACGACCTGCATGTCGTAGCCGCCCCGCACCACGTCGAAAACAGTCTCGGCCGCCGGGGGCGCGGTCCCGTCGACGACACGCGCCAGGTAGTGGTCCACCTGGGCGCGGTCGTATCCGGTGCCGGCCGTGGGGAGTCGGGCCTCCGCGAGGAACTGCGCGGTCACCGGGCCGGCGGGGATCCGCCCCTTGGGGCGATCCGTCACGGCGTCGGGGGGCATCTGGCCGAGGCGACCCAGTCCCGCGAAGGCCGCCAGCCCCAGCACCACGATCGCGACGACGACGGCGAGGATCCACACGGCGGTCAGCCCGGGATCTCGCCGGGCCGGCCCATGGCGTCGAGGGCCTCCTCGACGTCGTCGGTGACGGTGACGAGGCTGAGGTCGGAGCGGGCGATGAAGCCGTGCTCGGCCATGGTGTCGCGGACCCACTCCATGAGCGGCGCCCAGTGCGCGCGCCCGAACAGGACCATGGGGAAGTTCTTGACCTTCCCCGTCTGGATGAGGGTCAGCGCCTCGAAAAGCTCGTCCAGGGTGCCGAAGCCGCCGGGCATGGTGATGAAGCCCTGGCTGTACTTGAGGAACATGGTCTTGCGGGCGAAGAAGTACCGGAAGTTGACCCCCAGCGAGATGAACTCGTTCATCCCCTGCTCGTTGGGCAACTCGATGCCCAGCCCGACCGAGGTGCCCTCGGCCTCGAAGGCGCCGCGGTTGGCGGCCTCCATGATGCCCGGCCCCCCGCCGGTGATCACCGCGAAACCACGGTGCACCAGGCCGCGGCCGAGCTCCACGGCCGCCTGGTACATCGGGTGATCGGTCGAGGTCCGCGCAGATCCGAAGACGCTGACCGCGGGCGGCAGCTCCTTGAGCGCGTCGAAGCCCTCGACGAACTCCGACTGGATCCGCAGGACCCGCCACGGGTCGAGGTGGCTCCACGGCTGCCCGGTGTGCTGGAGGAGCGCCTCGTCAGCCATGGGTTGGCGGGTGCGCTCACCGCCTCCCAGGACGACGGCGCCGGCGCGGCGCAACTGGTCGCTCATCGGGGATCTCCTTCGGTGCTGAGCCATCGCCTGAGCCCGGCGGCACAGGCGTCGAGGTCCGCGACGGGGCAGAACTCGTCGTCGCGGTGGGCCATGGACGGGTCGGCCGGGCCGTAGTTGACGGCCGGGATGCCGAGCTCGCTGAACCGCGCGACGTCGGTCCAGCCGTACTTGGGGGAGGCGGGCTCGCCGATGGCTGCGACGAACTCCCGCGCGGCCGGCCGGTCGAGGCCGGGGCGTGCGGCGGGCGACGCGTCCGCGACGGTGAACTCGACTCCCGCGAACCAGCCGCGCAGCCGGCTGAGGGCCTCGTCGACGGTCTTGTCCGGCGCGAAGCGGTAGTTGATCTGCACGGTCGCCGAGGGCGGGATGACGTTGCCCGCCATGCCGCCGGTGATGGCGACGGCGTTGAGGCCCTCGCGGTAGGTGAGCCCCTCGACCTCGATCTCCTCGGGCTCGTAGGCGGCCAGGCGCGCGAGCACCGGTGCCAGGTCGTGGATGGCGTTGTGGCCCATCCAGGCTCGGGCGCTGTGGGCCGCGACGCCGCGGGTGGTCACGTCGATGCGGATGGTCCCCTGGCAGCCGCCCTCGATGCGCGCCCCGGTGGGCTCCATGAGCACGGCGAAGTCCGCGGCGACCAGGTCCGGACGGTTGCGGGCGAGCCGGCCGAGGCCGTTGCGGGTGGCCTCGACCTCCTCCTGGTCGTAGAAGATCCAGGTGATGTCCCGGCTGGGCGCGGTGAGTTCCCGCGCCAGGGTGAGCATGACGGCGACGCCGCCCTTCATGTCGCAGGCGCCGCGGCCCCAGACCCGCTGCCCCTCGGGGTGCTCGATGAGCCGCGACGGCAGGTTGCCGGCGACGGGCACCGTGTCCAGGTGGCCGGCGATGACGACCCGCTCGGGCCGGCCGAGCTCGGTCCGGGCGACGACACAGTCGCCGTCGCGGTGGAGCCGAAGGTGGGGCGACTCGGCCAGCCACCCCTCGACGAGATCGGCCAGCTCGCGCTCGGCACCCGAGACGGACTCGACATCCATGATCTCCTGCAGCACCGCAACCAGCTGATTCATGGTGCGAGCCTAGTCAGGTCAGCCGGGTCATCTCCACGGACACGTACATCTCGGAGCCTCCGGAGCCCGTGTAGATGCCCTTGAGCGGGGCGACGTCCGCGTAGTCGCGCCCGAAGCCGACCTCGACGTGCGATCCGCGGGGCTCCGCCTGGCTCGTGGGGTCGAACCCGAGCCACTCGCCGTCGTAGAACTGGATCCAGGCGTGCGACTCCCCCACCATGGCCTCGCCGATCTCCGGCTCGGCGCGTTGCACGACGTATCCGGACACGTAGCGGGCGGGGATGCCGATGGCGCGCAGGCCGCCCAGGGTCAGGTGGGCCAGATCCTGGCAGACGCCGGCCCCGTGCTCCCATACCTCGGCGGCCGTGGTGTGCACCTGGGTGACGCCCGGCAGGTAGCCCACGCGCTCGCGGAGGCGTCGGGTGAGCTCGACGACGGCGTCCGCCGGCGTGTCGGCGGCCCGGCGGACCTGCTCGGCGAGGCGGGCCACGTCGCGGTGCGGCCGCACGTAGCCCGTGAGCGTGAGGAGTTCGACGTAGCGGTCGCGCAGGGCCGCGTCGGCGAGCCCGTCCCAGCCCAGCGGCTCGGCCGCCCGCGACACGTCGTGGATGTCGACGGTGGAGGTGGCCACCACGTTGAGGTCGGCGTGCGCCTCGTGGATCTCGAAGGCCACTACCGAGGTCCCCCAGTAGTCGCGGTAGGCGTGCGTCCACGCCACCGGGGTGATGTCCAGCTTCGAGGACAGGACGAGCTGCCGCCTGCTGGTCAGCGGCGTCATGCGCGCCTCGTTGAACGAGTCGGTCGCCCCACCCTCGTACCGGTAGCCGGTGGTGTGCACGATGCGGTACTGGCTCACGGCCGGGTCCTTCCGCTGCTGGTCACCAGGCACCGCCCACCCAGGCGGCGGCCGCCGAGCCCTCGAAGTAGCGCGCGGAGACGGCCTGCGTCGTCTCGGAGCAGACCACCTGCAGCCGCGCCATCTGCTCCGGCAGATCCAGGAGGATCTCCTCGGCCGGCAGGAACTCGAGCGTGGCGCGGGCCGCTCCGAGGAGCCGGGTGGCGGGGTCGTCGGGGCGGATCCGCTGGTTGACAGGTCCCAGCTGCGACAGCGCGTCCACCGCGGTGTTCAGCGTGTAGATCAGCGACCGGGGGAACAGCCTGTCGAGGATGAGGAATTCGGCGGCGTCCCGGTCCGACGCGATCGCGCCGTAGCGCTGGACGAACGCGTGGTGCGCGCCGCAGCCGCTGAGCACGTGGTCCCAGGCGCGCGGCGAGTTGCCGGCCAGCGAGGCGGTGGCCAGCAGGCGGGAGGTCATGTCGATGCGTTCGATGCTGCGCCCCAGCGTGAGGAACAGCCAGCCCTCGTCGTGGCTCATCGTGGAATCGGCGAGGCCCGCGATGACGGCGCAGCGCTCCCGGACCAGCTTGAACATCGACGCCGGGCGCATGCGCTGCAGCCGGCCGCCGCGCATCGCGAGCCACGTGGTGTTGATCGACTCCCACACCTCCGTCGACACGGTCTCCCGGGCGCGGCGGGCCGACTCGCGGGCGCTGCCCAGCGCGGCGAGGAAGCTGACCGGCGACTTCTCGTCGTAGCACAGCTCCTGCAGCACGTCCGGCTCGTCGCTGTCGGGCTCGCGCCCCATGAGCAGCAGCAGGTCCCGGGCGGCCTGGGCGGGGTAGGCGCCGGGGTCGTCGAGCCGCTGGTGCAGGTGGACCTCGACGATGCGGCAGGTGTCCTCGGCGCGCTCCAGGTAGCGGCCGATCCAGAACAGGGAGTCGGCGATGCGGCTCAGCACGGCGCCTCCTCCCCTGCCGGCTCCTGTTGTTGCTGCTGCTCGTGCTGGTGCCGGATGACGCGGCTCAGCATCTGCTCCGACAGCGGCACCGACGAGGGTCGCGGCGGCGGGGCGGCGGCGACGGGTGCGATCACCGGACGGCGACCGGCCGGCACCCATGTGTCCTTCGAGCCGCCGCCCTGCGACGAGTTGACGATGAGCTCACCCTCGGGCAGGGCCACCCGGGTGAGCCCGCCGGGGAGGACGAAGATGTTGTCGTTGCCGGAGTTGACGATGAAGGGCCTGAGGTCCACGTGCCGGGGCCGCAGTTCGCCGTCGATCATGGTCGGCACGGTGGAGAGCTGGACGACGGGCTGCGCGATCCAGCCGCGGGCGTCGCGCAGGATCTGGCGCTTGAGCCGCTCCAGCTCCTCCGGGGTGGCGCGCGGGCCGATGACGATGCCCTTGCCGCCGGACCCGTCGACGGGTTTGACGACGAGCTCGTCCAGGCGGTCCAGGACCTCCTCGCGTGCCTCGGGTTCCTCGAGCCGCCACGTGTCGACGCTGGCGAGGATCGGCTCCTCGCCCAGGTAGAACCGGATGAGGTCCGGCAGGTAGGTGTAGACGAGCTTGTCGTCCGCGACCCCGTTGCCGACGGCGTTGGCGATGGTCACGGTGCCGGCGCGGGCCGCGTTCAGCAGGCCGGCGCAGCCGATGAGCGAGTCGGCGCGGAACACGGCCGGATCCAGGAACTCGTCGTCGATGCGGCGGTAGATGACGTGGACCGGCCTGAGCCCGCGCGTCGTGCGCAGCGACACGTGCCCCGCGTGCGCGACCAGGTCGCGGCCCTCGACCAGTTCGACGCCCATCATGCGGGCGAGCATCGCGTGTTCGAAGTACGCCGAGTTGTACACGCCCGGGGTCAGCACGACCACCGTCGGGTCCGCCACGCCGGACGGCGCGGCGGCGCGCAGCGCCTTGAGCAGCTCCGAGGGGTAGTCCTCCACCGGGCGGATGCGGTGCTGGGCCGCGATCTCCGGCAGCGCGGCGTTGACGGCGCGGCGGTTCGTCATGACGTACGACACCCCGGACGGGCTGCGGACGTTGTCCTCGAGGACCCGGAAGACGCCGTCGTGGCCGCGCACCAGGTCGATCCCCGCGATGTGCACCCGGACGCCGTTGGGGGTTGTCACGCCCCACATGGCCCGGTGGAAGTGCGGCGACGACGCGACCACGTGCCGGGGAATGACGCCCTCGGTGAAGCAGCGCCCCTCGGTGTAGACGTCGTCGAGGAAGGCGTCCATCGCGCGGACCCGCTGCTTGCTGCCCGCCTCGACGTGCGCGAACTCGTCGGCGGGCAGGATGCGGGGCACGATGTCGAGGGGGAACGGCCGTTCCTCGCCGCCGATGTCGAACGTGACGCCCTGGTCGATGTAGGTGGTGCGCAGGTAGTCGGCCCGGGAGCGCAGCTCGTCGAGCCCCAACCGTTCGAGCCCCTGGACCACCGACGTCGCGGACGCCCGCACGCCCTCCGGCCCGACCATCTCGTCGAAGGCCTCCCCCGGCGGGTAGTGGTCGAACAGTGCGCTCATGCGTCACAGGGTATGGGGTCGGGCCGATCGTCCACATCCGCGACCGTGGATCCGCCCGTAGGCTGGGGTCGTGTACGCGGCCGGGGCGCTGGACGCCGCGTTGACGGCCCGCGAGCTGCTGGACGCTCCCGATGCGCCACTAGACTGACCGCCATGACCAACGAGACCCGCACCGCCTGGGCCTGGGGCCTGGCCACCGTCCACACCACCGGCGCCGTCCTCGACGCGTGGTACCCGGAGCCGCGGCTGGGCTCGGGGGTGACCGACGACCCGCCGTCGTTGCTGGCCGAGGCGCAGCACGTGGACGAGATCCGGCAGGTCGAGACGAAGGCCGTGCGGGTGGAGATCGCGCTCGACGAGCCGCCGGCCACCGTGGAGGACGCCTACCTGCGGCTGCACCTGCTGAGCGCGCGGCTGGTCGCGCCGCACGGGCTGAACCTCACGGGCATCTTCGGCGTGCTGCCGAACAACGCGTGGACGACGCGCGGACCCGTCCGGATCGGTGACGTCAACCGGGTGCGGATGCTGCTGCGCGCCCGCGGCGAGCAGCTGACCGTCTACGGCATCGACAAGTTCCCGCGCATGGTGGACTACGTCACCCCGGCCGGCGTGCGCATCGCGGACGCGGACCGTGTGCGGCTCGGCGCGCACTTGGCGGATGGCACCACCGTCATGCATGAGGGCTTCGTGAACTTCAACGCCGGCACGCTCGGCACGTCCATGGTCGAGGGCCGCATCTCAGCCGGGGTCGTGGTGGCCGACGGCACCGACGTCGGCGGCGGCGCGTCCATCATGGGCACCCTGTCGGGCGGCGGCCAGGAGATCATCCGCCTCGGCGAGCGCTGCCTGCTGGGCGCGAACTCCGGCATCGGCATCTCGCTCGGGCACGACTGCGTCGTGGAGGCGGGCCTCTACGTCACCGCCGGCACCAAGGTCACGCTGCCCGACGGCAGCGTCGTCAAGGCCCGCGAGCTGTCCGGCCAGGACGACCTGCTGTTCCTGCGCGACTCCGTCACCGGCGCGGTCATGGCCCGCAACCGGCGCGGGGCGAAGGTGTCGCTCAACTCCGAGCTGCACGCCAACTGATGCGCCGGTCTGTGATCGCGGCGCTGCTCGCGGTCGCGGTCATCGCCGCACTGGCGGTCGTGGGGGTCCGGGTCTACCGCTACGTCTACGAGCGCGTCACACCCGAGCGCTGCACCGTGCTGATGGACGACGGCGTGACCACCCTCTCCCCGGAGCAGGCGCGCAACGCGTCGATCATCGTCGCGGCCTCCGTCGAGGCGGGACTCCCCGAGCAGGCGGCGGTGATCGCGCTGGCGACGGCCTATCAGGAGTCGGACCTGCGCAACCTTGACTACGGCGACCGGGACTCGCTGGGGCTGTTCCAGCAGCGCCCCTCCTACGGGTGGGGCACCGAGGAGCAGATCCTCGACCCCTGGTACGCGTCGGCCCGGTTCTACGAGGAGCTCGTGAAGTTCGACGGCTGGGAGACCGGCGACGTCAACGATGTGGCGCAGCAGGTGCAGCGCAGCGGGCACCCCGAGGCCTACCGGCAGCACGAGGAGAAGGCGCTCGCCGTGGCGGCCGCGCTGAGCGGCGCCCGCGAGGAGGCTCTGGGCTGCCTCGGCTTCGAGGCCGCGGCCGCCGACCCCGGCCAGTTCGAGCGGCAGCTCGCCGTGCTGGAGGGCGTCGAGTTCTCCCTCGGCGACGGCGTCGCCACCGTCACCGCGTCGGATCCGGCGGCGCTGTGGGCGGCCACGCACATGGTGATCGCCAACAGCTATGCCGGCGGCGTCACGTCGGCCGTCGTCGGCGACCGGGAGTGGTCGGCCGACGACGCGGCGTGGGGCCCGGCCGAGCGGGCCGCCGCGCCCGGCACGGCCGAGTTCACCCTCGGCTGACCCGCGTCAGTCGCGCCAGGTCCGCCACAGGTCGGCGTACTGGCCGTCGCGCTCCAGCAGCTCGTGGTGCGAGCCCAGCTCCACGATGCGGCCGCCCTCGACCACCGCGATCCGGTCCGCGTCGTGCGCCGTGTGCAGCCGGTGCGCGATGGCCACTACCGCCCGGCCGTCCAAGAGGGCCGCCATCGACCCCTCAAGGTGCCGGGCCGAGGACGGGTCGATGAGCGACGTGGCCTCATCGAGCACCAGCGTGTGGGGGTCGGCGATGATGAGCCGGGCCAGCGCCACCTGCTGCGCCTGTGCCGGCGTCAGCGTCGCCTTCCCGTGGCCGAGCTCGGCGTCCAGGCCTCCGGGCAGCCGCGACACCCAGCCCCACGCGTCGACCGCGCGCAGCGCCTGTATCACCTCGTCGTCGGAGGCGGTGGTCTCCCGCGCCAGGACCACGTTGTCGCGGACCGTGCCGACGAACACGTGGTGCTCCTGGGTGACGAGCGCCACCTCGGTGCGCAGCCGGTCGAGCGGCAGGTCCATGACGTCGACGCCGCCCACGGTCACCTCCCCGATCCGGGGCCGGTTGATCCCGGCCACGAGCCGCCCGAGCGTCGACTTGCCGGACCCCGAGGGCCCCACGATCGCGAGCCGCTCCCCCGGGCGCAGGTCCAGGTCGACCCCGTGGAGGACGTCGACGCCCTCCCGGTAGCCGAAGCGCAGGTCGCTGCCGGTCAGCTTGACGCCGTCGGGCTCCGCCTCTCCGGGCGTCCGGTCGTCGTCGAGCTGCGCGACGCCGATGAGCCGCGCCGTGGACACGATGCCCAGCTGCAGGTGGTCCAGGACCGCGATGACTCGGTCCAACGGGCCCTGCAGCTGCGAGACGTACAGCGCCGCCGTCGTGATCTGTCCGATCGTGACCCACCCCTGGGCGTGGCCCCACGTGCCGAGCAGGACGACGCCCACGAGCGGCAGCTGGAACGACGAGTCGACCATGGCGAAGAGCATGTTGCGCAGCGTCATGGTGTAGCGCTCCGCCTGTCCGGACACCTCGGTGTCCTCGTCGATCTGGGCGATCCTCCCCTCGCCCAGGCCCAGCGCCTCGATCGTGCGCGCGCCCTCCACCGTCTCCGTGGTGGTGGAGTTGATGACGGAGTAGGACCGCGACTCGGTGATGTAGCCGGCCGTGGCGCGCGACAGGTAGTAGCGGCCGCCGAGCCACATCACGAGGCCCGTCCCGATCATCGGCAGCACCAGCAGCCAGGAGTTGACGGCCATGGCGATGAGCGTCGCGCCGATCAGCACGATGGACACGATGAGGTTGGGGAACGCCCAGCGCGCGGCGGTGGCCATCTTGCCCACGTCGGAGGTGATCCGCGTCAGGAGATCCCCAGACCCGGACGATTCCACGTGACCGAGCGGCAGCCGCAGCACGATGCGGACGACTTCCTCCCGGGCAGCGGCCAGCAGGTCGTAGCCCAGGACCGCGGACGCGCGCCGCGCCGCGAATGTCAGGACCGCCTGCGCGAGGATCACGCCGGCGATGACCGCGACGAGCGTCGAGACCCCGGACGGTCCCACCAGCCCCGCAGTGACGCGGTCGATGAGGCGCCCCAACAGGAACGGCGCCACCAGGCCGGCCCCCGCCGCCGCCACGTTGAGCAGCACGGCCCAAGCCAGCGCGCGGCGCCGCCCGCCGAGCAGGCGGCGCAGGAAACCCAGCGCCTGCGTCGACGACGCCACGGGGAAGCCGGTCCGCGGCGCGCGGGCGTCGTCGTAGACGGCCAGCGCCGTGGCCGTGCGGATGTGGTGCCGCCGGACGAGGGCGGCCAGTCGGTCCCGCAGCCCCACGCCCCGCGGGGCCCCCAGTCCGTCGGGGAGCCGCGGGGTCGCGGGCCCGTCGCGCCACGTGGCGGGGGACGTCGTCCCCAGCAGTGAGTCGCTCATGTCAGTGCTCCATGCCGCGGGTGATGACGCGGCGGTAGTCGGGATGGTCGTGCAGTTCGTCGTGGGTGCCGCGGGCCACCTCGCGGCCGTCCACCAGGAGCGAGATGTCGTCGCAGTGGCGCAGCAGCAGTGGGGATGCGGTCACGACGACCGTGGTGCGGCCGCGGCGGTGCCCCGCGAGCCGGACGGCGATCCTGGCCTCGGTGTGGGCGTCCACCGCGGAGGTGGGCTCGACGAGCACGAGGACGTCGGGGTCCTGTACCAGGGCGCGCGCCAGCACCAGCCGTTGACGCTGGCCGCCGGAGAGCCCTCGGCCCTTCTCGTCGATGCGCCCCTGCCACCCGCCGGGGAGAGACTCGTAGATGTCCTCCGCGGCGGCCGCCAGGAGGGCTCGTTCGGCCTGCTCGCGGCTGTGGGTCCCCCACGGATCGACGGCCGTCTGCAGGGTTCCCGAGAACAGCGACGCCCCGGTGTGGGACACCACGACACGCCGCCTGAGATCGGCCACGTCGAGGCTCGCGTAGTCGACGCCGTCCGCGGTCACGCCCCACGGCCTGGCGGCCAGCTCGGCGTCCTCCGCCGCGCGCCGGGCCCGGGCGGCGATCCGCTCCCGCCTGGCGAGCCGACGCGCGCGCCCGGTCAGGTCCTCCTCGTCGGGCGCGTCCGGCGCGCCATCGGGGAGGTAGCGGCCGAGCCGGTCGGCGAGCGCCGCGGTGACGTCGGGGTCGGCGGACACCACGCCCAGCATCCGTCCGGGCTGGACGGTGACGCCCGAGACCTCGTCGTGCAGCACCGGGTCCGGACCGAGCGGTGCACCCGACGGCGCCCACGGCACCTCGGAGCCGAGGAAGGCCAGCGTCTTCTGCGCGGCCACGAGGCCCTGGACCCACTTCTGCGCGAAGTCGAAGAACGTCTGCATGGGTGAGGTCAGGAACACCGCGTAGCCGAAGAAGCTGATCAGCTCCCCGACGCTGAGGTCGCCGTCGAGCAGGCTGAGGGATCCGAGGTGGACCAGCGCCACGAGCAGCAGGCCGGACAGCAGGATGCTCGTGGCCTCGACGACGGCCTGCCAGGTCCCGAGCCGCACTCCCAGCGCGCGGACCTTCTGGGACTGGCGCTCGTAGTTGCGCGCGAACGTGCGCTCCCCTCCGATGCCGCGCAGGATGCGCAGCCCCGTCGCGATGTCGCTCGCCAACGAGGTCAGCGACGAACTCTCGGTCCGTTCCGCCGACTGCGCCCGGGTCAGCGGGCGCAGCACCGGCGTCGAGGCGAGCAGCAGCACGGGGGTGGCGACGAGTACCAGGGCGCCCAGCGACGGCGAGGTGCTGAGCATGAGCGCCGACGCCAGCACGAAGCTCACCGCGGCCGCGATGACGTGGCCGAAGGACTCGATGGTGGCGCCGAACTGGTCGGAGTCGGACGACGAGACGCTCAGCACCTCGCCGGTGGGGACCCGCCGGTTCAGGACGTGGCCCAGGTGCACGGCGTGCCGCGAGACCCGCCGCTGGATGCCGTAGATCCCGAGCAGCCACATCCGCACCGCGAACGTGTGGAAGAGGATGCCTCCCGTGACGCCCACGGCGATCACGGCCAGCAGGAGCGCGAGCCAGCCGAGGGTCGCAGTGGCGTCACCGCGCGCGACTCCGGCGTCGATCGCGCGTCCCAGCAGCCAGGGCGTGAGCGCGGCGGGGATGAGCCACGACGACGCGGCCAGCGTCATGGCGGGCACGACCCAGCCGTAGGACCGGATGAGCCAGAAGAGGAATCGGATGGGCGAGCGGACGTCGGGGCGCGCGTCGAGCGGGATCGCGGGCGGGAAATCGTATCGCCCGCGGGGCGTTGCATGCATGGGAGAGGTCCTGACGGACGGCGTCGCGACGACGCGAGGTGGTGTGAGGTGTGGGACGCGGGGCGTCACGGGCGGGGCGTGGAGCCCCGGCGCGGCTCAGGTCAGCGGGCGACGAACGCGCGCGGACGACCGAGGACGGCAGTGTTGCTCAACATCTGCGTGCACCTCCTCCGTGTCGACGACACGGCAACACTAAGGACCTCTCCCGGGCCCTGTCAACACCGGATGGTCGTCAGGGCGCCTCGAGTTCGGTGGCCGGCGGGTCAACCGTCACCGCGGCGCCGTCGAACGCCACCCGCGACAGCCACATCTTGCGCCCCTCGAGCGAATCGCCCACGTACCCGGGCTTCCAGGCGTGATACACCATCCACCACTGCCCGCCCTTGAGGAACAGCTGGCAGTGCCCCGGCCCGGCCGCGACCTCGTTGGTGGACAGCACCGGCTCCGGGTCCTTGACGAAGGGCCCGAGGGCCGAGTCGGCGACCGCATGCCCGACGGCGTAGCGGTCGGATCCATAGTCGTTGGCGGAATAGAACATGTGGTAGACGCCGTCGACCTTGACCACGGCCGGGCCTTCGACGAGGTGCCCCTCCCAGTGCAGGTCCTGCTTGAACAGCTGGGTGACCTCACCCTCCACGGCCATGCCGTCAGGGCTGAGCCGGGCCACCTTGAGGTGCGTGTCGACGCCGATCGCGTTGCCGTCGTTCTTCCAGTAGAGGTAGGCGGTGCCGTCGTCGTCGATGAACGGCGAGGCGTCGATGGACCCGCCCTCCTCGATCTCGCAGATCAGCGGCTCACCGGAGTCGTCCACGTAGGGCCCGGCCAGGGTGTCGGACGTGGCGACGCTGACGCACTGCCACGCGGGGTCCGGTGCCTTCGTCGTGTAGTAGAGCCGGTATCCGCCGTCTGGCCATTCGATGATCTCCGGCGCCCACACCTTGCCCGAGGACGACCATGGCGCCACGCTCGGCAGCGCGTCGACACCCTGTCTCCACTCGATGAGGTTGTCGCTGTGGATGGTCTGGACGTTCATGCCGTTGCCGTTGGTGGCGATGGCGAGGTAGCCGTCGCCGTCGGGCAGGACCTGCGGGTCGGGGAAGTCGAGCGGGTAGACGGGGTTGGTGGGCTCAGGCACGGCGGTCTCTCCTTGGCTGGGCGGGGCCGACGGGGCGGGCGCGCCGCACGCAGCGAGCGCGACCGCCCCGAGGGCGATGAGGAACGGGCGCCACATCACTTGATCCCCGAGGACGCGACGCCTTCGATGATGTAGCGCTGGACGAAGACGTAGAGGAGCAGGACGGGCACGGCCGCGACCGTGGCACCGGCCATGATGACCGGGTAGTCGATCGTGTAGGCGCCCTGGAGCCGGGACAGCCCGATGGGGATGGTCAGCATCTCGGTGGAGAACATGACGTACAGCGGCCACACGAAGTCGTTCCAGTTGGCGAGGAACGAGATGACCAGCAACGTCACCACGGCCGCTCTCGCGTTGGGCAGGACGATGCTGACGAAGATCCGCCACGGTCCCGCGCCGTCGATCCGGGCCGACTCCTCCAGCTCCACGGGCAGGCCGAGGAAGAACTGGCGCATGAAGAAGACGCCGAAGGCGCCGGCGGCGCCGGGCACGATGAGCGCGAGGTAGGAGTCGAGCCAGGCCAGCCTCGACATCATCTCGAAGTTGGGCATCAGGAAGATGAAGCCCGGCACGAAGAGCGTCGAGATGATGACGCCGAAGATGACGCCACGGCCCGGGAACGTCAGACGGGCCAGGGCATAACCGGCCATGGAGCAGACGATGGCCACCAGCACGGCGTGGCCGGCTGCGGCGAGCATCGAGTTGAGGAACCACCGCAGCACGGGGGTGGTGGAGTCCGCGGCGAAGAGCACCTCGTAGGCGCGCGTCGTCCATTCCTGGGGCAGGAACGTCGGGGGCACCGTCTGCGACTCCACCCGGGTCTTGAACGACGTGAGGATCATCATCGCCACGGGCCCGACGAACACGAGGGAGAGGAGGACCAGCGCCAGCCAGAACAGCGGGTTGCGGTTGCGTCGGGAGGATGTCATCGCGCGTTCTCCTTCGCGGCCAGGCGCCTCTGGCGCTTCAGTGCCCGCGCCTCGCGGGCCGCATCCCGATCCCGCATCAGCCAGAAGTTGAGCACCGACACCATGGCCAGGGCGAGCGCGAGCATGTAGCTCATCGCGGCGGCCTGCCCGGCGCGGTTCTGGCCGAAGCCGACGCCCGTGATGACCATGATGGCCGTCATGGTCGACTCGGTCGGCCCGCCCTGCGTGATCATGTAGGACTGGCCGAACATGTTGGCGCTTGCGAGGATCGTCGTGACGAGGATGAAGATGAGCACCGGCCGCAGACCGGGCAGCGTCACATGGATGAAGCGCTGCCACGGGCCGGCGCCGTCGAGCGCTGCGGCCTCGTAGAGGTAGCCGGGGATGTCACCCAGGCCGACCATGTAGATGATGGCGTTGAAGCCCATCGTCCACCAGACGGTGACGCCCACCAGGGCGATCCAGGCCCACGGCTGATCGGTGGTCCACTGGATGTCGAGCCCGAACAGGGCGTTGACCAGGCCGAAGTTTCCGTCGAGCAGGTAGCGCCACATCACGCCGATGACGGCCACGCCGAGGACGTAGGGCAGGAAGTAGACGGCCCGGAAGAAGGTGCGCCCCGGGAACACCGTGTTGAGCAGCAGGGCGAGCCCAAGCGGCACGGCGACGAGGAACGGGACGCTGGCCACCGTGAAGATCGCCGTGTTGGACATGCCCCGCCAGAAGGGCTGGTACTGCACCGACGCCGGGTCGAAGAGGTCGGTGTAGTTCAGCAGCCCAACGAAGGGGCGACCCTCGAACGTGAAGTCCCAGTCGTGCAGGGACATCCAGAACCCGTACAGGGCCGGAAGGAGCACAAACATGGCGAACAGGATCAGATAGGGGGCCAGGAAGAGGTAGGCGATCAGCGGCGACCCGCCGGGGCTACCCCGGCCCCGGCGGGTCGTGCTGGTCATCATCAGGCGTACTTCTTCGCGTTCGCCTCGAGGATCTTGTTCGCGCGGTCAGCGGCTGCGTTGAGCGTGGTCGCGACGTCCTTCATCCCGAGGGTGATCTCGTTGACGGCCTTCTCGAACTCGAGCATCGCGTCACCGATGCCGGCGACGGCGGGCGGGAACCGCAGGTCGTCGATCTGCTTGGCGAGCTCGGCCTGGTGCGTGAGCTCCTGGAACTCCTCGGACTCGCGCACCGAGTTGCGGGCCGGGATCTGACCGCCCTTGGCCCACTCCAGCGACTGCTGCGAGATCCAGTTGAGGAACACCCGCGACGCCTGCCCCTTGTTCTCGTCGGGCGACTTCTGCGTCGGGAGGACGAACTGGTGCGATCCGGCCCACGCAGCCTTTTCGCCGCCGATGTTCGGCAGCGTCGTGACGCCCCACTGCAGGTCCTTCTTCTCCGCCAAGGTGTTGATGGACCAGATGCCGTTCCAGTTGAACGCAGTCTGCCCGTTCTGGAGGGCGATGAAGTCGGCGTCCTGGCCGACCTTGGGGTTGGAGTAGCCGTCCTTGATGAGGTTCTGCCACCAGGTGAGCGCCTTGACGCCGCCCTCGTCGCCCCATGCCGCCTGCGTGGCGTCATCGTTGAACAGGCTGCCGCCGAACTGGTAGACCAGGGACTGGCAGGTGAGCCCGCCCGTGAAGTTGAACGGCGAGGCCCAGTGGCCCTGGATGCCCTTCGACTTCAGGGCGTCCAGCGCGGCCATGTACGAGTCGTGGTCCATGGGCGGGTTCTCGGGGTCCAGGCCCGCGCTCTCCATGACGGTCTTGTTGTAGAAGAAGCCCAGCGGATGCACGTCCAGCGGGATGGCGTAGCGCACGTCCTTGTACAGGCCGGCCTGCCACGGCACGGGGGCGAAGTCGCCCTCTGTCAGTTCCAAGGCGGTGGCGACGTCGTCGAGGGGCTGGATGACCTTGCGGGCCGCGTTGGTGGCCACCGAGTCGACGTGCATGACCGCGACATCGGGGCCGTTGCCCGACTGCACCGCCGTGGGCAGCTTCGTGTAGTAGTCGCCCCACTGCATGGTCTGGACCGTGACGGCGATGTTCTCGTGCTCCGCCTGGAATTGGTCCACGAGCTGCTTCATGTAGGCGCCGTCGCCGCCGGTGAAGCCGTTCCAGAAGGCCAGCGTCACCGCCGGACCGTCGTAGCCGGCGGCCCCGCCGTCGCCAGTTGCGGACGCCGCACCGGTGGGGGTGACGGCGCTCTGGCCGCATGCGGCCAGGCCGGCGGTCGCGCCGACGGCAATGCCGGCACCGAGCAGTCCACGTCGACTGATCAGATTCATGAGGGTTCCTTTCGGGTGGTCAGGCTGGCCGGACGGACAGCCGGATGCAGTGCCACGACACTGCGGGGAGGGTGAGGGTCAGGGTGGAGCCGTCGAGGGCACTGCGGCCGGGCTTCGGGCCCACCCGCTCGTCGCCCGCGACATTGGTGAGGGAGGGATCGTCCTCGTGCACCATGAGGTGTTCCACGATCTCCACGTTGCCGAGGGGCGCCAGGTCCACCGAGGTGGTCAGGTCGTCACGTTCGGATCGGTTGACGCAGAAGATGGCGAGGTCACCGGTGGCGTCATCGAGCGTGGCGGTGCCCCAGATCTGGTCGACGGGCCCGAAAGCGGCGGTGTCGATCGTGGGGGAGGCGATCCGCAGGTCGAGGACGTCGCCCCGGGCGTAGCGGCTGGTCAGTGCGAAGGGATGGAAGATGGTCTGCCGCCACGCGGGTCCGTCAGGCTCGGTGCGGATTGGCGCGATGATGTTGACGAGCTGGGCCTGGCACGCCATCGCGACACGGTCGGTGTGCCGCATGAGGGTGATGAGCAGGGATCCGACGACGACGGCATCGGCGACGTCGTACACGTCCTGGATGAGCGGCGGCGCCTCCTGCACCTGGATGGCGTTCTCGCCGTCGAACCGCTCCTGGAACCAGACGTTCCACTCGTCGAACGAGATGGTGACCAACTTGTCGACCTTGCGCGCCGCCGCCACTGCGTCGGCGGTAGCCGCCACCGAGGTGATGAAGCGGTCCATGTCCTCGGCGCAGGCGAGGTACGAGGTCGTGTCGCCGCCGATCGGTTCGTAGTAGGCGTGGGCGGAGATGTGGTCGACGACGTGGATCGAGCGTTCCAGGACCTCGCGTTCCCAGGCGCCGAACGTGGGCATCAGCCGGTTGGAGGAGCCGCAGGCGACCAGCTCCAGGGAGTCGTCGAAGCGGCGGAACGCGTTGCCGACCTCCTCGGCCACCCGGCCGTACTCCGCGGCCGTCATGTGGCCCATCTGCCACGGCCCGTCCATCTCGTTGCCGAGGCACCAGACCTTGACCCCCCAGGGCTCCTCGCGTCCGTTGGCCGCGCGCTGGTCCGCCAACGTGGTGCCGCTACCGTTGACGTAGTCGAGGTACTCCACAGCGTCCTCCAGCCCGCGCGTGCCGAGGTTGACCGCGAGCATGGGCTCGATGCCCTGCCTCTCGCACCAGGCGAGGAAGTCGTCGGTGCCCACCTGGTTGGTCTCGATGGACCGCCAGGCGAGGTCCAGCCGGCGTGGGCGCTGCTCTTTGGGGCCCACCCCGTCCTCCCACTTGTAGTTCGAGACGAAGTTGCCGCCGGGGTAACGCACGATGGTCGCCCCCAGTTCGCGCACGAGCTCGGCGACGTCCCCGCGGAATCCGTGGGCGTCGGCCGTTGCGTGGCCGGGCTCGTAGATGCCGGTATAGACGCACCGGCCCATGTGCTCCACGAACGTGCCGAAGAGGCGCCGGTTGAGTGGTCCGACGCGGTATGAAGGATGGATCGTGATCTGGGACTCGGCCATTGAGCACCTTTACAACGGGAGTAATTGCGTGTGGCACGAGTCTGCACCACGGCTCGCCGTGGAGGCAATACCCAGAAGGTCACGATTTTGCAACGGTGGAATGTTCCGCTGGGGACGGCAACCGGATAGCCTGCTGGCATGGCAGTGCGGTTGCGGGATGTCGCAGAGCGGGCCGGCGTGTCCCTCAAGACCGTGTCGAACGTCGTCAACGGGACCGTCAACGTGCGCGAGGCCACGCGGGAGAAGGTGCAGCGGGCCATCGACGACCTGGGCTACCGCCCCAACCTCGCCGCGCGCAACCTCAAGTACGGCCGGGGCGGCTTCCTCGCCCTCGCCGTCCCGGAGCTCGCGATCCCCTACTTCTCCGAACTGGCAGCGAAGTTCGACGCCGCGGCCGCGGACCTGGGCTTCATGATGCTGCTCGACATCACGCGCGCAGACCCAGCCGTTGAACGGGTCGTGTTGAGCGGGGTAGAGACCCACATGATCGACGGCGTGGTGTTCTCCCCCATGAGCCTGGACGTCGGCGACATCCAGCGCAGCCTCCGCGCGGACGTTCCCACGGTGTTCCTGGGTGAGCGCGCGATCCCCCCAGGAGTCGACCACGTCGCGGTCGACTCCGTCGCCGCGGCGCGCTCCATGACACAGCACCTCATCGACATCGGCCGCGAGCGCATCGCGACCATCGGGCGAGGGCGCGGCGTCAGCACCGGATCCGTGCGCCAGCAGGGCTATCAGGTGGCGATGGAAGCGGCCGGCATGCCCGTCGAGCCCGACTACCTGCGCGCCACCGACGAGTACTCGCGCGAGGCCGGCCGCGCTGCCATGCACGACCTGCTGCGGCTACCCGTGCCTCCCGACGCGGTGTTCTGCTTCAACGACGTGATGGCCATCGGCGCGTTGCGGGCCTGCGCGGAGGCGGGTGCGCGCGTCCCCGAGGACGTGGCCGTGGCCGGGTTCGACGACATCGCCGAGAGCCGCTACAGCACGCCCACGCTCACGACGATCACCCCGGACATGGATCTCCTGGTGAGCCACGTGTTGCGGCTGCTCACCAGGCGTATCGACGGCTACACCGGTCCGGGCGAGCGGGTGCATGTGCCGTGGACGCTGACCGTTCGCGAGTCGACGAGGGGGCGACGCGTCAGGCGGTGAGCCGTGCTGCCGCCGCGGCGATCCGCTCGTCGGTGGCCGTCAGCGCCACCCTGACGTGCCGGGCCGCCGCCGCGCCGTAGAAGTCGCCCGGGGCGGCCAGGATCCCGCGTTCCGCGAGCCATTCCACGCTCGCCCGGCAGTCCTCGTCGCGGGTCACCCACAGGTACAGCGACCCCTCCGAGTGCTCGATCCGGAAACCGGCCGCCCGCAACGCGGGAGCGAGGAGGGCCCGCCGGGCGAGGTAGCGCTCGCGCTGCTCCTCCACGTGCCGCTGATCCCCCAGCATCGCGACCATGGCCGCCTGAATGGGGGCGGGGACGATCATGCCGAGGTGCTTACGGGCCGCGACGAGCCGTTGGACCACGGCGGGATCGCCGGCGACGAAGCCGGCCCGGTATCCGGCGGCGTTGGACCGCTTGGACAGCGAGCCGACCGCGAGCAGCCCGGTGACGTCGCCGTCGTTGACCCGCGGGTCCAGCACCGAGAAGGGCTCGGCCTCCCAGGCGAACTCCCCGTAGCACTCGTCACTGGCCAGGACGGCGCCGCGGTCGCGGGCGGCGGCCACGAAGGCGCGCATCTCGTCGAGGCCGAGGATGCGACCCGTCGGATTGGCCGGCGAATTGATCCAGATGAGCCGGGCGTCCTCGGGGATGCGCGCAGGGTCGTCCAGTGGCACGGGGCGCGCCCCCGCGGTGAGCGCACCGACCTCGTAGGTGGGATAGGCGCACTCGGGGAAGACGACGGCGTCGTCGGCACGGAGGTCCAGCAGCGTCGGCAGCCAGGCGACCAGTTCCTTGGTCCCGATCACGGGCAGGACGCCCTCGTCGGGCAGCGGCAGCGCCGACCAGCGCCGAGCCAGGTAGCCGACGACGGCGCTCCGCGTGGCCGGGGCCCCCCACACCGTCGGGTAGCCGTGGGCGTCCGACGCCGCGGCGAGCGCCTCGCGCGCCAGATCCGGCGTGGGGTCCACGGGCGTGCCGACCGACAGGTCGACCAGACCGTCGGGGTGGGTGGACGCGAGCGCCTTCGCGGCGCTCAGCGTGTCCCAGGGGAAGTCAGGCAGGCGGGCACCGAGGCCCATCACTCGGCCTGCGGCGGCAGCGCCTCGACGACGGGGTGGTCCTTGTCGATGACGCCGAGCTTCGCGGCGCCACCGGGCGAGCCGAGGTCGTCGAAGAACTGGACGTTGACGTCGTAGAACTGTGCCTGGTCCTCGGGGAGGTCATCCTCGTAGTAGATGGCCTCGACGGGGCAGACCGGCTCGCAGGCGCCGCAGTCCACGCACTCCTCGGGGTGGATGTAGAGCATGCGATTGCCCTCGTAGATGCAGTCGACCGGGCACTCCTCGACGCAGGCGCGGTCCTTCACATCGACACACGGCAAACCGATGATGTACGTCACAATTCACTCCTTCAGGCGCGGACGGGCTTAGCTTAGCGCGCTGGCCAGCGGTGAAACCGCCGACCATTCCGCCCGTGGCGATCAGGACTGCGGCTCGGCGCAGGTGATCTTGTCGCCGGCGGCGTACTTCCAGCGGTAGTTCTCGCGCTTGACCACGTCCGAGCCCTGGTAGAACAGGCGCTGCCAGGTGACGGTGAAGCCCTGGATCGGCGCCTGGGGCTCGCAGTTCTCGTCAGTGACGACCCGCTCCTCGCCGTTGTAGAAGTCCGACTTCCTGAGCTCGGTCGACTCGACCTTCGTGTAGGTGCGCTGGGACCAGATCTTGAAGGTGATGGTGCCGCGCTTGCCGGGCGCCGCCTTCGAGATGTAGCCCTGGACGATCGCGGGGTACTCGGTGTCGTTGCGGAATCGCATGTCGAGCGCGCCGTAGTAGATCGTCGCCTCGCGGCCGGCCGGGTACCGGTCGAAGTACAGACTGTGCGGCTTGTGCTCGATGTCCTCGTAACCGGCGAAGAACGCCGCGTTGTACAGCGTCGTGGCGGCCTGGGAGATGCCGCCGCCGGACTCCTTCACCAGCCGGCCCTGGTTGATGACATACCCGTCGACGTAGCCGTTGGCGGCGGTGCGGGGCCCAAGGGTGTCGTTGAGCGAGAAGATCTCCCCGGGCATCAGCACGGTCCCGTTGACGGACGACGCCGCGCGGCCCAGGTTGGTGTTGCGGTACGCGGCGTACGGGAAGTTCGTGCTGAACTCGCCGATGACCTCCTTCGGCAGCACGGCCTGCGCCTCGGCGGTCGTGAACTCCGGTTCCTTCGTCGTCACGCTCAGGGGGACCGTGCGGCCCTCCCCCTCGGCGACGGCGGCCGTCCGGACGGCCTCGGTGAAGGGCTCGGGCTCCAGGACCTCGCCGGCGACCGCGGGCACGACGGCGGGCGTTCCGCCGGTGAAGCTGAATGAGGCGTCCTTCGGGGCGTTCAGGTCGAGGGCGCGCTGCGCCTCGACCGTGGACTCCATCGCGAGCAGGGCCTCGCCGTCGATCGTGGGCACCAGGGCCCCGCCCTCGACGGTGAAGGTGGTGACCTCGGCGATGGCGGCCGGCGCGATCTGCATGGAGCCGGTGGTGTGGGTCAGCGTGATCGGCCCGGAGAGAATGGGCTCGGCGTACTCGGTGACGGCGGCATCGACCATGGCGTCGGTGATGGCCGGCTCCTCCGTCGTCACGGCCGCCTCGGCGCTCTCTGCGCCCCCCGTGTACGCCGCGCTGACCGCGGCGACGGTCTCGTCGACCAGCAGTGCGACGCCCTGGACGGCCTCGGTGCGGACGATCCGGCCCTCCTCGAAGGCCAGCGAGCCGTCGGTGCCCTCGACCGTGAAGTCGTCGGTGAGTCCCTCGACCGCCTCGCGCAGCGCCGCCTCGTCGACGGTGCGCACGAGGGGGACGTCCTCGCCGCCGGTGAGCGTCGTGACGATGTCGACGGGGTTCCAGCTGAACCCGCCGCCCGCGCTGCGGACGGTGTCATCGAAGTCGACGCCCAGGCCGCTGGTGGCGGGGTCCAGGGTCGCGGACAGGTCCGCCGCGGTGACGGGGAAAGGTCGCTCGGTCTGATCGGCGAACTCTGCATGGAGGGTGGCCACGGCCTCGGCCGGGGACTGGCCGCCGATCGCGACCCCCTCGACACTCGCCTTCGCGGGGACCTGATTGCCGGCGACGAAGTACGACGCGACGTACACCCCGCCCAGGAGGACCACGGCACCCACACCGGAACCGATCGCGATCTTCGACGCCTTCTTCACATTCACCCCTCAGCGACCCCACGGCCGCACGCCCGGCTCCCCATGGTACGCACCCGGGAGGGCCGGGGCCGAATCCGACGGTCAGCGCACGCGCAGCTGCCAGGGCAGGCTGAGCACGCCGTCGCTGCGGAGACCGGCGCGGCCCGCGAGGTCGCTCAGCAGCCCCTCGGCGTCTGGCAGTCCCGCCGTCCCCGCGGCGGCCTCGCTCGAGGTGGCGGGCTTGATGAGCGCCAATATGCCGGAGTCGCCGACGTGGACGACCTTCGCCCGCTTCCGGTCGACGTCGGCCAGCGCGCACGCCCGCTCGACGGCGAGGGTGCGGCCGCCGACGTGGTCGACGAGGCCGCGCTCCTTGGCGTCCGCGCCTGTCCAGACGCGTCCGCGGGCCAGCTGCTCCAGGTGCTCGTAGTCCATCCTCCGGTCCTGGGCGGCGAGCGTCGTGAAGTCGCGGTAGACGCGGTCCAGCCAGGTGTTGAGCCGCTCCCACTCGTCGTCGCTGAACGGCGACGCGTCGGACATCAGCGACGCCCCCGCCCCGAACGGCAGGGTCTCGCGGATCAGCCCCAGCTTGTCGTAGAGGCCCTGCGTGACGACCTTGCCGCCGAGGACGCCGATCGAGCCGGTGAGGGTGGCCGCGTGCGCGACGATCTCGTCGGAGCCCATGGACACGTAGTACCCGCCGGAGGCCGCGACGGCGCCCATGCGCGCCACGACCGGCTTACCCGCCTCGCGGAGTCGGGACACGGACCGGTGGATGAAGTCAGAGGCGACGGCGGACCCGCCCGGGGAGTCGACGTCGAACACCACGGCCTTGATGTCGTCGTCGCGCAGCGCGGCCCGCAGGTGTTCGTCGACGACGTCCGCGCCGGCCTGCTCCCCGCCCAGGGGGCTGCGCTGGCCGCGCCCGGTGACGATGGCGCCGCGGAGCGTGACCAGTCCGATCTTCGGCTGCCCGGGCCGCAGTCGCTTCGCCAGCGCGGCCTTCGAGGTGTAGCGGTGCGCGAAGAGCAGCTGCTCTGGGCGCGCTCCCCACGCGTCGAGGGCGGCGGCGTAGGCCTCGTCGCGGTATCCGACGTGGTCGATGAGCCCCAGCTCGAGCGCCCGTTCGGGCGCCACCGGGGCGGAGTTCACGCCCTCCCACACCTGCTCGGCGGGGATCCCCCGGCGGCGGGCGATGTCGCCCACCAGGGCGTCGACGAGGGACTGGCCGATCCGCTGCATCATCTCGCGGTTGGCGTCGGTCACATGGTCGGCGGCGTAGGTGTCGGCGGCGGTCTTGTACTCGTGGCGCTGACCGAACTGCGGCTCCAGGCCCACCTTGGTGAGCATCCCCTTGAGCAGGGTGATGCTGAGTTCGACCCCGCCGATGCTGAGCATGCCGGTGGGCTGCACCCAGATGTCGCGGGTCGCGGTGGCGAGGCGGTAGGCCGCGAGGCCGCCCACCAGCTCGCCGAAGGACTCCGCCCACGCCATCGTCGGCTTCTTCTCGTCGAACGCCTCGACGATGCCGGCCAGCTCCTCGACGTGGGCGAGCTGCAGCTGGGACGGCACCGAGTGGACGACGAGTCCGAGCACCCGAGGATCCTCGGCCGCCGCGGCCAGGTGGTCGCGGAGCGCGGCCATGCTGGCGCTGTTGATCAGCTGCAGCGCCTGCGCGGGCGTCGTGGGCTTGGCGACCAGCACCCCCCTGGCCACGTCGAGCTCCAGCACGACGGGTTTGTCACCGACGATCGTCCCCAGCACGTCCTTGATGCTCATGACCCCAGCTTACGGACACGGCAAGTCCGGCCGTCAGCGCCCGGGCATGCGCGACGGCGGCGCCCCGTACCGGGTGCGCCGCCGTCGGATGCGGTCAGAGGACGGACTTGGCCGTCGCCACGACGTTGTCGACCGTGAAGCCGAACTCCTCGAAGCACTTGTTGCCGGAGGCGGAGGCGCCGAAGTGCTCGATGCTCACCGACGCGCCCTTGGGCCCGACGTACTTCGACCAGCCCATGGCGATGCCGGCCTCGATGCTGACGCGCGCGGTGACCGCGGCGGGCAGCACCGACTCGCGGTACTCCTCGGGCTGCTCGTCGAACCATTCCTGGCAGGGCATGGAGACCACGCGGGTCGCGATGCCCTCGGCCTGGAGCGCGTCCTGGGCGTCGAGGGCCAGGGCCACCTCGGAGCCCGAGGCAATGAGGATGACGGCGGCGTCCCCGTCGGCCTCGCTCACGACGTACCCGCCGTTGGCGACGCCCTCCGCGGAGGCGTACTTCTCGCCGCGCGGGATGGTGCGCAGGTCCTGGCGGGAGAGGATGATGCCGGACGGACGCTCGGTGCGCCGCAGGATCTCGCCCCACGCGACAGAGGTCTCGTTGGCGTCCGCCGGGCGGACGATGTCCACGCCGGGGATGGCCCGCAGCGACGCCAGGTGCTCGATGGGCTGGTGCGTGGGCCCGTCCTCGCCGACGCCGACCGAGTCGTGGCTCCACACGAACACCGTGGGCACGCCCATGATCGCGGCGAGACGCACTGCGGGGCGCATGTAGTCGGCGAACACGAGGAAGGTGCCACCGTACGCGCGGGTCAGCCCCGAGAGGTTGATGCCGTTGAGGATGCCGCCCATGGCGTGCTCGCGGATGCCGAAGTGCAGCGTGCGCCCATAGGGGTTGCCGGGCCAGTCGTGCGTGGCGCGCTCGGTGGGCAGGAAGCTGGGCTCGCCCTTCATGGTGGTGTTGTTGGAGCCGGCGAGGTCGGCGGAGCCGCCCCACAGCTCGGGCAGCTGGGACGCCAGCGCCGACAGCACCTCGCCGGACGCGGCGCGGGTGGACTTCTTGCCCTCCTCGAACACCGGCAGGCTCAGGTCCTCGGGCAGCTTGCGAGCCGCGGCGCGGTCCAGCAGCGCGGCGCGCTCCGGGTTGGCGTCCCGCCACGCCTGGTACTTCTCGTCCCAGGCGGCGCGGGCCGCACGGCCGCGCTCGGCGGCGTTGCGGCGGGCGTAGTCGACGATGTCGGTGTCGATCGCGAAGGGCTCCTGCGGGAACTTCAGCAGTTCCTTCATGGCCGCGATCTCGTCGCCGCCGATCTTGGAGCCGTGCACGGCGTGCATGCCCTGCTTGGTGGGCAGCGGCCAGCCGATGACGGTGGTGAGCTTGATGAAGCTCGGCTTGTCGGTGACGGCCTTCGCCTCCTCGATGGCGGCGTAGAGGGCATCCATGTCCTCGCGGTACTCGGTGCCCCCGTTGGTCCAGTCGACGTGGGCGACGTGCCAGCCGTAGGCCTCGTAGCGGGCGCTGACGTCCTCGGTGAAGGCGATGTCCGTCTCACCCTCGATGGTGATGCGGTTGTCGTCGTAGATCATCGTGAGGTTGCCGAGGTTCTGCGTCGCGGCGAGCGAGGACGCCTCGGACGAGATGCCCTCCTGCAGGCAGCCGTCACCGGCGATGACGTAGATCTGGCGGTCGAAGACGCTCTCGCCCTCGGGCGCCTCGGGATCGAACAGGCCGCGCTCACGGCGGGCCGCCATGGCCATGCCGACCGCGTTGGAGATGCCGGCGCCGAGCGGGCCGGTGGTGCACTCCACGAACTTCGTGTGGTGGTACTCCGGGTGCCCCGGCGTCCGCGATCCCCATGTGCGCAGCGCCTTGATGTCGTCGAGCTCCAGGCCCATACCACCCAGGTACAGCTGGGTGTACTGCGTGAGCGACGCGTGGCCCGCCGACAGCACGAACCGGTCGCGGCCGAGCCAGAGGTCGTCGGTCGGGTCGGTGTTCATGACCTTCTGGTAGAGCAGGTAGGCGACGGGGGCCAAGGAGATCGGTGTGCCCGGGTGTCCGTTGCCGACCTTCTCGACGGCGTCGGCGGCGAGGATGCGGGCGGTGTCGACGGCCCGCGAGTCCTGGTCGGTCCACTCAAAAGTCACGTTGTGGTTCCTTACTTGGGTCGTGGCGCGGCAGCGGTGTCCACGGTGCTGCGCGGTCTCGCCGTAAGCCTAGCGTGCGACTTTTCGGCTGACCGCGCGGTTCCAGTCCGTTGCCCCGCCCCCGGGCAGGTTGGGCAGATGCTCAGGCGTCGCGGGCCGTGACCGGGGGCTCCGCGGACCACGGGAACACGATCCACTGGTCCGTGGTGCGCCAGACGAAGTCCGGCTGCACCAGCGTGCGGGGCTTCGCGTAGAGCACCAGGCTCCGCACGTCGGCCCCGAAGCCGCGCAGCAGCTTGATCACGAGGCCGAGGGTGCGTCCCGAGTCCGCCACGTCGTCGACGACGAGGATCTTCTTGCCGGTGATCGACTCGGTGTCGAGCATCGGGGCCAGCAGGATCGGATCCGGCAGGGTCTGATCCACGTCGGTGTAGAACTCGACGTTGATCGCGTCGGTCAGCTTCACGCCCAGCGAGTACGTGAGCGCGCCGGCGACCGGCATGCCGCCCCGGGCGACCGCCACGATGACGGTGGGGTGGAATCCGGAGTCGGCGACCGCCTGGGCGATCTCGCGCTGCGCTGCTCCGAAGCCCTCCCAGGTGAGGACCTCCTTGTCCGCCAGGTCTGTCGCGTCTGCGTGATAAGCCATGCGTGACATGCTAACCGGGGCGGCTGGGGCCGTGAGTCAGTGGGAGTCGTCGAGGATCCGGGTCATGAACACCACGTCGAGCCACCGCCCGAACTTCCGCCCGACCTCGGGCAGCCGGCCCGATTCCTCGAAGCCCAGCTTTCGGTGGAACGCGAGCGAGTCCTCGTTGGCGCCGTCGACGACACCCACCATGACGTGGACGCCCCGACCCCGGGCATAGTCGAGGAGCGCCTGCATCAGCATCCGCCCCGCCCCGGACGAGCGTCGGCCGCTGCGGATGTAGACGCTGTGCTCCATCGTGTGGGCGTAGCCCGCCAGCGGCCGGAACTGCGCGTAGCTGGCGAAGCCGACGACGTGGCCGTCGTCCTCGAGGACCAGCACCGGGCAGTCGGAGGCCGTGAGCCGCCGCCACCACTCCCGCCGGTTCTCGACGGTGACGGGTTCCAGCGCGTAGGACGCCGTCGTGCCCACGCCTGCCTCGTTGTAGATGTCGGTGATCGCCGGGAGATCGGACAACTGCGCGGGGCGGATGAGCGGCATGGCCACATGCTAGGGGCAGCGCGGCGCCGAGCTGGGCGCGTGCGTCCTGGGCTGGGCGCCGGCGGGGCAGGACGAGGTCCTGCGCGTTCCCGGTGCACTTCACGCACTGGCTGGTGTCGCGGGTGTGCCGTGGCGGACCCTTGAGGTGACGTCGGACGAGCGGGGGGCGCGGGTGCGGCTGGCCGTGGAGTCCCCGGCGCTCGCCCACCTGCCCGGCGCGGGGCACTACGCAGCGGCCCCGCCCACCCGGTTGACCCACGGGAGCCACACGCTGGGGCTCACGGTCGCGGTGGCACCGGGCCCAGCCGCGGGGCGATGACGTCGGCGTAGAGCGGCGCCAGCGTCGGGTCCGCCCGGAGCAGGCCGGCGTCGAACGGGTCGGACCAGCGCACGGCGTCGATCTCGGCCGCGGGATGCACCGGACCCTCGACCGGATCGGGCCAGGCGAAGACGTGCGCGACGACGACATGGTCGGGCTCGTTCGCCGCGGCGGCCTCGAACAGGCCGAGCGGGACCAGCAGGGCCGGGTCCAGGCTCAGGCCGAGTTCCTCGGCGACCTCGCGTGCGCCGCAGGCCTCCGGCGACTCCCCCGCCTCCGGCTTGCCCCCAGGGTTCATCCACATGGCCGTGCCGCGCTTGCGCACGAGGAGCACCGCCCCGGAGGCGTCGCGCAGCACGACGGCGGTCACGTGGATGCGTCGGCCCATGCCCGGAGGCTACCGCCGTTAGGCTGGGCGGATCGAACCGGAAAGGGGGGCGGCCGTGGGAAGAGCGCTCATCGTCGTCGACGTACAGGTGGACTTCTGCGAGGGCGGTGCGCTCGGCGTCGCGGGCGGCAACGCGGTGGCCGAGCGCGTCGCGGCGCTGCTGGCCGGCGACCACGGCTACCGCAAGGTCGTCGCGACGCGCGACCACCACATCGATCCCGGGACCCACTTCTCCAGCGAGCCGGATTACGTCGACACCTGGCCCCCGCACTGCGTCGTCGGCACCCCCGGCCAGGAACTCCACCCCGCGCTGCGAGGCGTCGCGTTCGACGCGGTGTTCGACAAGGGCTCCTACGCCGCGGCCTACTCCGGGTTCGAGGGCACCGCCGACGGCGTGGGACTCGCCCGGTGGCTCGGCGAGCAGGGCATCACCGACGTCGACGTGTGCGGCATCGCCACGGACTACTGCGTGCGGGCCACCGCCGTCGACGCGGCGCGCGAGGGCTTCGACACCCGGGTCCTGAGCGGCCTGGTCGCGGCCGTCCATCCCGACGGCGTGGCCGACGTCGTCACCGCCCTGCGCCAGGAGCGCGTCGACTGGGTGGAGTGACCCTCACTCGCCGTGCACGTAGTGCAGCAGATACTCGTGCTCGGTCTGCAACTGGTCGATCCGGCTCTTGACGATGTCCCCGATGCTGACGATGGCGACGAAGCGCCCGTCGAGCATCACCGGCATGTGCCGGCACCGGAACTCGGTCATGGTCCCGGCGACGGTCGCGATGTCGTCGTCGGGCACGCAGACATGCACGTCGCGGTCCATGATCTCCCCGACGGTGGCGTCGAGGGCGGCGGCGCCGCGCTCCGCGAGTGCCCGGACGACGTCGCGTTCACCGGCGATGCCCTCGACCATGTCGCCGTCGTCGGTGACCACCACAGCACCGATGCGGTGCTCGGCGAGGACGCGGACCAGGTCCGAGACCCGCTGAGCCGAGCGCGCGGTGATGACGGTGGTGCCCTTGGCTGTGATGATGTCGTTGATCCGCATGCTTCACGCTAGCGCCGCGGACGGGGCGGCGTCACCAGGTGTGCTCCGAGACGCTCCCGGCCGGTTCCTCGTCGTCGTCGATGCTCTGGTCCATGTCGAAGGCCGGCAGCGCCGACGCCGGCACGTTGACGACCTTCGCCGGGACCCCCGCCACCGTGGTGTGGGGCGGGACCTCGTGCAGCACGACGCTGCCCGCGCCGATCTTCGCCCCTTCTCCGACGCGGATATTGCCGAGCACCTTGGCCCCGGCACCGATCATGACGCCGCGCCCGATCTTGGGGTGACGGTCACCGCCCTCCTTGCCGGAGCCGCCCAGCGTGACCTCGTGCAGCATGGAGAAGTCGTCCTCGACCACCGCGGTCTCGCCGATCACCACGCTTGTTGCGTGGTCGAACATGATGCCCTTGCCGATGCGGGCCCCGGGATGGATGTCGACGGCGAAGACCTCCGAGATGCGGCTCTGCAGGTACAGGGCCAAGGGCTTGCGGTCGTGCTGCCAGTAGTAGTGGGCGGCCCGGTAGGCCTGGATCGACTGGAAACCCTTGAAGTAGAGCAGCGGGTTGGCGTAGCCGGGGCAGGCGGGGTCGCGGGACACCACGGCCTGCAGGTCCGCGCGGATGGCGCGCTGGATGGACTCGTCCTCGAGGATGACGTCGTGGATGATGTCGCGCAGGCTGAGGGCCGGCAGCGTGCTGTTGTCGAGCTTCGCGGCGAGGATCAGGCTGAGCGCATCCTCGAGACCGGGCTGGCTGAGGACCACCGTGTGGAGGAAGCCGGCCAGCAGCGGCTCGTTCGCCGCGGCGTCGGCGCACTCCTGCTTGATGGCGTCCCAGATCTGGTCGTCGGGGACGATGCGGGCGGGATCCATGAGTTCTCCTCGGTGCTGGCCTGACGCCTGCCAACGTTACCCACCCGCACCAGCCCGACCGAGTCCGTCCGCTGACGGAGAACCGTGCAGAGCCTCGGATCACGCGGACCACGAGGACGCCCTCGATGCCCCGGATCTCGGATACCGGGGTGCCGGCCACCTCACCATCGCAGCGGCAGGTCGCGTTCGGCGACGGGTTGGCGGACCCGCGAGGCTCCACGCCGGTTCAGGCAGTAGGTTCTCCCGCGTGACGAACTTTTCTCAGGCGGACGAGGCGGGCTACTTCGGGCGGTTCGGCGGCGCCTACCTCCCGCCCCATCTCGTCGAACCCATCGCCGAGGTGAAGGCCGCCTATGCCGAGGCCCGCAACGACCCCGCCTTCATGGAGGAGTACGCCCACCTCCTCAAGGCCTACGTGGGCCGCCCGTCGCTGCTGCACTTCGCCGAGAACCTCACCCTGCATCTGGGCGGCGCCAAGGTCTACCTCAAGCGCGAGGACCTCAACCACACCGGATCACACAAGATCAACCACTGCCTCGGCGAGGGGCTGCTGGCCCGCCGCATGGGCAAGAAGAAGCTCATCGCGGAGACCGGCGCAGGACAGCATGGGGTGGCGCTCGCCACGGCTGCGGCGCTGCTGGGCCTGGAGTGCGAGATCCACATGGGCGCCATCGACGTCGCGAAGCAGCACCCCAACGTCGTGCGCATGCAGCTACTCGGCGCCAAGGTGGTCGAGGTCACCGACGGTGGCGCATCCCTGAAGGAGGCCGTCGACTCGGCCTTCAACACCTACGCGCGCGACTTCGAGGACACCTTCTTCGGCATCGGCTCCGTGGTGGGCCCGGACCCGTACCCGTCGATGGTGCGCGACTTCCAGGCCGTCGTCGGACGCGAGGCCCGGGCGCAGATCCTCGAGGCCGAGGGACGCCTGCCTGATGCGGTCGCGGCGTGCGTGGGCGGCGGGTCGAACGCGATGGGCCTCTTCACGGCCTTCCTTGACGACGAGGACGTGGCGCTCTACGGCGTCGAGCCCGCAGGGCGCGGGGTCGGGGTCCTGGGCGAGCACGCGGCAACCATGACCACCGGAACCGACGGTGTCCTGCACGGCATGGCCACCAAAGTGATCCAGACCCCCGAGGGCGAGCCGGCCCCCGTGCACTCCATCGCCTCCGGCCTGGACTATCCCGGCGTCGGCCCGCAGCATGCCTTCCTCAGCGAGGTCGGGCGCGTCACCTACGTGTCGGCCACCGACGTAGAGTGCCTGGACGCGTTCCAGTTGCTGTGCCGCACGGAGGGCATCATCCCGGCGCTGGAGAGCTCGCACGCCGTGGCGCACGCCATCCGGCTGGCGCCGTCGATGCCGAAGGACGGGGTCGTGTTGATCAACCTGTCGGGTCGCGGGGACAAGGACGTGGACTACGTCGCCGAGGTGTTGGCCTCGCGCTGACGGTGTGCGGGCGGCGCCGTCTCACCCGAGGGTGAGGAGGATGGTGGGCATGGCCACGATGGCCACGAGGATCGAGACGCTGGTGATGAAGGCGCTGGTCTCGACGTCGAGACTGGCCTCCTCGGAGAAGCCCACCACCATGGACGCGACCGGGGCGAAGAGGAGCATCACGAGCACGATCTTGATGTCGTGGGCCATCGGCAGCGCGAACCAGACTCCCAGCGCGAGGACGATGCCGAAGGTGTAGCGCATGGCCAGATACTTGGCCGCCCGCCTGAGCTTGCTTCGCCGGAGCCGTACCTCCAGCCCGATGCCGATCATCAGCATCGCGAGGAAGGGGTTGGCGGCGCCGACGGTGCTGGTGAACACGAGCACCGGGCCCGGGAGCGTGAGACGCGCCAGCCGCAGGGCGACGAGGAACAGGTAGGTCACGAAGATCGGCGAGCTGAACACGATCCGCAGGAACGAGACGACGCTGGTCTTCTTCGTCCGGTCCGCCATGCTCATGCCCCAGCCGTAGCCGACGCCCGCGGACGCGAGCGAGTTGCCGACGTCGAACATGGCCGTGTGCACCATGGCCGGCGCGCCCATGAACCCCGAGATGTAGGGCATGGAGAACGCCCCGATGTTGTAGGTGCCGGAGTGGAACACCCCGAAGGCCTTGCCGGCGGGGCCGTTGCGACGGTTGAGCCAGTAGCCGACCACCTGCTGGCCGATGTTGACGACGAAGCCGATGACGACGAGGAAGAACAGCGCGGGCACGATGTCGTAGTCATTGAAACTGGTGGCCAGGGCGCACGGGAGGGTGACCCTCAGGACGATCTTGGAGAAGATGCCGAAGTCCGACGCCTTCACCCAGCCGAGCCGCTTGATGCCGTATCCCAGCGCGACGATGAGCACCAGGGACGACGCCTTGACCAGGATCTCGACCACCCGACCCTCCTCCCCAGCGGATTGTTCCAGCTGCGGGGGCGCGGCGGGGGTCGTCCGGCAGACTGTGGGCATGATCCAGGAGGCAACGCAGAACCGTCGGCTGGCCAAGACTATCCAGGAACTCACGCCCGTCCCGTCCGGGTAGCTCGGCTACTCGATCCACTCGACGTATTGCCCCGGCCTGGGCTGAAGCGCCGCGGGATAGGGATAGCCGGACTCCCAGGGGAACGCCCCGTTGGCATCCCAGGTGAGTTGATACACGGGGACAGAGGCTTCCCGGGGCCGCTGGTAGAAACGGTTGGCGGAGTAGACCGCCGCCCCAGGATCCGGGAACTCCTCCACCAGGAATCGCGTGTCGGAGCCGGACGGCCTGACGACCTCGCCCGGTGTCAGGTCGCTCCCGCTCCGGATGCGGTCGAAGAACCAGTTGAGGGTGTGACCAGCGGAATCGATGTCGAGCCCGAAGACGATCAGCTCCGGGTGCCCAAGGCCGAACAACCCGACGGTGTAGGCGAAGGGAGGGAGGCCGCCATCCCCATGGATGGCCTGAATGAAGCAGCCGTGGAGACGCACGATCTCCGTGACATGACGGCCCTCCTGGTCGAGCCAGGCCGTGAACTGCGGTGTGTCATACGTGCTCATGTGACCACGCTACGAAGGCGGTCTGACAGTTCTTCGGCCCGACCCCGGCGCCCATCAGGAAGTACCGGACACCGTGACCTCCGTCACACGTTGAACCTGAACTCCACCACGTCGCCGTCCTGCATCACGTAGTCCTTGCCTTCGAGGCGCATCCTTCCGGCGGCCTTAGCCGCGGCCTCGGAGCCGGCCGCCATGAGGTCGTCGAAGCTGATGACCTGGGCCTTGATGAAGCCCTTCTGGAAGTCGGTGTGGATGACCCCGGCCGCCTCGGGCGCCGTCGCACCCTTGGGGATGGTCCACCCGCGGGCTTCCTTGGGTCCGGCCGTGAGATAGCTCTGCAGGCCGAGCGTGTCGTAGCCGACGCGGGCCAGCACGTCGAGCCCCGGCTCTTCCACACCCATCTCGGCGAGGAAGTCGCGGGCCTCGTCCTCCTCCATTTCGACCAGCTCCGACTCGAACTTCGCGTCGAGGAAGATGGCCTCCGACGGAGCCACGAGTTCGCGCATGCGGGCCTTGAGATCCTCGTCGCCGAGTTCGTCCTGGTCGCAGTTGAAGACGTAGAGGTACGGCTTGGCGGTGAGCAGGAAGAGGTCGCGGAGCTCCTCCACGTCGAGGCCCGCCGCGCGCACGCCCTTTCCGTGCTCGAGCGCGTCCTTGGCTGCCTGGTAGGCCGCGAGCCTCGGCTGGGACTCCTTCTTGATCCGCGCCTCCTTCTCGACGCGCGGCAGCGCCTTCTCGACGGTGGCGAGGTCGGCGAGGATGAGCTCGGTGGTGATGGTGTCGATGTCGTTGGCGGGGTTGACCTCGCCGTCGACGTGCGTGACGTCCTCGTCATCGAACACGCGGGTGACCTGGCAGATCGCGTCGGCCTCGCGGATGTTGGCGAGGAAGGCGTTGCCCATCCCCTCGCCCTGCGAGGCCCCCTTCACGATGCCGGCGATGTCGACGAAGCTGACGGTCGCGGGGACGATGCGCTCCGAGCCGTACAGCTCGGCCAGCTTCGCGAGCCTGGGGTCCGGCACGCCGACGACGCCGACGTTGGGCTCGATCGTCGCGAACGGATAGTTCGCCGCGAGCACGTCGTTGCGGGTAAGCGCGTTGAACAGGGTCGACTTGCCGGCGTTGGGGAGGCCGACGATTCCGATGGTGAGTGCCACGAGGGGCCAGCCTACCGGCCGAGGCGACGTTGGCCGAACACCCGCCATCGGCCCTTGTGGCTCAGGCGCCCTGCCAGTACGCCTCGACGGCGCGTGCCAGGTACCACGGGTCCTTGACCCCGCACAGTTCGCGCGCGGAGTGCATGCTCAACAGACCGACACCCACATCGACGGTGGTGATGCCGAGCCGGGTGGCAGTGATGGGGCCGATGGTCGACCCGCAGGGGACCGCGTTGTTCGACACGAACGGCTGCGTGGGCACCCCCGCCTCAGTGCACGCCCGGTGCCAGATCGCGGCGCCCACGGCGTCGGTCGCGTAGCGCTGGTTGGCGTTGAGCTTGAGCAGCGGTCCCTGGTTGGGCAGCGGCCGGTTGACCGGGTCGTGGTGCCCCGGGTAGTTCGGGTGCACCAGGTGCCCGGTGTCGGCGGAGATGCAGCTGGATCGCGCGAGCATGGCCCGCGTCTGGCCCAGCCCGAGGCCGTAGGCGGCCGCGATGCGGTCCAGCACGTCCTGCAGCACCGGCCCGCCGGCGCCGGTGGTCGTGGCGGAGCCGACCTCCTCGTGGTCGAACGCGACGAACACCGCGACATCGCCGCCCGGGCGCACCGACTCGATGGCCGCCAGCCCCGCGTGCGTGCAGGCCAGATTGTCGAGGCGCCCCGACGCCAGGAACTCGCCCTCCAGGCCGATGAGGGCCGGGCGTTGGGTGTCGAACAGGACCAGGTCGTGCGCCACCACGTCGCTGGGCTCCACCCCCGCGATTCCCGCGAGGTGCGCGAGCAGGTCGACGGCGACCTCCACGCCGAGTACCGGCTGCGTGGCGCTCTGCTTGTCCAGGGTCAGCTTCTCGTTGGCGGACCGGTCCAGGTGGATCGCCAGCTGCGGGATCCTTGCGACGGGGCCGGTCCGCACGAGGTGGGTGGCGCCGTCGACGGTGGCCAGCTGCCCCGCGACGCCCAGGTCGCGGTCGAGCCAGGAGTTGATGAGAGGCCCGCCGTAGATCTCCACGCCGGCCTGCACCCAGCCCGCCGAGCGGATGGGCGCACCGGGCTTGATCTTGAAGGTGGGAGAGTCGGTATGGGTGCCGACGATCCGGAATCCGGCCTCGTCATCGAGCTCGTCGGGAGCCACCCAGGCCACGACGGAGCCGCCCCGCCGCACGAACCGCCGCCCGGCCACCGCCGGCCACGGCCGCCGCGGGTCCAACTCCTCGAACCCCGCCGCCCGGAGGCGGGCGGCCAGCTCCTCCCCCGCGTGGAGTGAGGTGGGTGAGGCGGCGACGAAGTCGGCCAGGTCATCGGTGTGCTGCGAGGCGTCGGCGAACATGCGTCCCACCGTAGTCGGGCCCTCAGCCGGGGCGCCGCGCCGGGTCGGCGGAGTGGCAGCACGGTTTTGTCGGGGGGCTCTGATTGAGTGGGGACATGGACGTTCTCACCGCCATTCTCCTGGCCCTCATCGCCCTCGCCGCCGGCCTCGGCGGAGGCATCATCATCGGGCGACGGCGGGGCGCAGCCGAGGCGGCGCGCGCGGCCGAGCAAGCGGCGCAGCAGGCTCGAGCAACTGAACAGGTGGCACTGTCGGACGCGCGGCAGGAGTCGGCCCGTGCCTGGCAGGAGGCCTCGCGGGTGCGGGAGGAGGCCGCGCTGGTCAAAGCGGAGGTCGCTCAGCACCTCGCGGAGAAGGCCGAGCTGAGGGCGGCCGTGGCGGACGCCGAACGCCGGCTCGCGGAGGGCCAGGGCCGCGGCGCGGAGGTCGCAGCCGAGGTCGCCGCCGTCACGGCACAGCGGGACGCTGCGCTGCACCGCGCCGAGCAGCTGGCGGCGGACCGGGAGGCCCTCCTCGACCGGTTCAAGGTGCTGTCGGCCGAGTCCCTCGAGCGGCAGTCGAAGCAGGCCGACGAGGCGGCCTCGGCCCGGCTGAAGGCCACCGAGCAGCTGGTCTCTCCCCTCACCGACGGGCTGCGCCAACTGCAGGAGCGGCTGCAGGAGGTTGAGAAGGAACGCGTCCGGATGGCCTCCGAACTCGGGGAGCAGGTGCAGGCGGTGCGCCTGTCGGGAGACGCGATCCGGCGGGAGACCATGAGCCTCAGCAACGCGCTGCGCACCCCGCAGGTCCGGGGCGCCTGGGGGGAGCAGAGCCTCAAGCGCATCGTCGAGATCTCCGGGCTCACCGAGCGGTGTGACTTCGACGCCCAGCGCACCTACTCGTCCGACGACGGCCGCTTCCGGCCGGACCTGCGGGTCAACCTCCCCGGCGGCAACGTGATCTTCGTCGACTCGAAAGTCCCGCTGTCGGCGGCACTCGAGGCCTACAACACGGAGGACGAGGAGGCCCAGAAGGCGTATTTCAAGACGTTCGCCGGGCACGTCCGCAAGCACGTCGACGACCTCTCCGGGAAGACGTACTGGGCGCTTGACGCCGGCTCGCCCGAGTTCGTCGTGCTCTACCTGCCCTCGGACGAGTTCTATCGCCTGGCCCTCGAACAGGACCCGGCACTGCACGACTACGCCACCCGCCGCCAGGTCGTGCTGGCCTCGCCTGGCCTGCTCATCCCCCAGCTGCAGGTGATCGCCAGCAGCTGGCATCGGGTGGCGATCGCGGAGACCGCCGCGGAGGTGTCGCGGCTCGGTCGCGAACTCTACGAGCGGCTCGCGACCCTGGGCGGGCACTTCGACAAGCTCGGGCGGGCGCTGGGCAGCGCCCTCGGGCACTACAACAAGGCCGTGGGCGCGGTGGAGGGCCGTGTCATGGTCACGGCCCGCAAGTTCAGGGAGCTGGGGATCGTGTCGTCGGACCTCCCCGAGGTCTCCGTGGTGTCGGCGGAGGCGCCGCGGCAGATCGCGGTGCCCGAGATGCTGGAGTTCGAGGAGCTCCGGCAGCTGGACCAGGGAGCGCTGGAGGGCCTCGTCGACGAACCCCCGCTCGTCGACGCCCCGGTGCGGCACCTGCGGCCCCGCACGGGCACCACGGAGACGTGAGCCCTACCGCCGCGTGACTGTCGGCACCGGTCCCGGTGGCCCGTCCCCGGTCCACGGCCGCGACAGCATGGCCCCCAGCGCGAACGCCGCCACGAGGAGGATCACAGCTCCCCCGACGATGCGGAACCAGCGGGGCGCCGATTCGTCGACCCCGTCGCTGTCCAGCCGCCCCGCAACCGGAACGCCCGGCCCCGGGCCGCGCAGCCAGTCTCCGCCGTCGCCCTCGGGTGGCGGGTGGGTGGCTGCGCGCGCCGTCGTCCAGTCACCGTGGCGCGGTGTCGGCTGACCCGCGTCGTCCTCCCGGCCGAACAGCCAGGGCTGCGCCGGGCCCGCGCTCGATCCGGGGCGGCGGAACGCGGCGTCGCGTCCGCCCGGGGCGCCCGTCTGACCCGTGTCCACGGAGCACCACCTCCCATCGTAGGCCTCCCTCCATCGTGCCACCGACGTGACACGGTTGGCCCCGGCGGCGGGCGACGACGACAATGGGCCCCATGAGCGCCCTCACCGATCTCGCCGCCCAGATCCCCGCTGCCGTGGACCGCCTGGCCGGCATCGCCGGCCGGACCCCGGTGCAGCTCAACGCGCGCCTCACTCGGGCGACCGGTTCCGAGATCTGGCTGAAGCGCGAGGACCTGCAGCCGGTGCGCTCCTACAAGCTGCGCGGCGCCTACAACCTCATGGCGCAGCTGTCCGACGACGAGAAGGGCGCCGGCGTCGTCTGCGCATCGGCCGGCAACCACGGGCAGGGCGTCGCGTTCTCGGCGGCCGCCCTGGGCATCCAGGCCACGGTCGTCGTGCCCCACACCACGCCACGCCAGAAGCGCCAGCGGATCCTGGAGATCGGGCACGGCCACATCGACCTCGTCCTCCACGGCGCGTCCTACGACGACGCCTCCGACGAGGCCGCCCGCCTCGCCGCCCAGGGGAAGGTTCTCGTGCCGGCGTTCAACGACGAACGGACCGCGGCCGGCCAGGCCACGCTGCTCGTCGAGGCGTTCGAGCAGCTGGGCTTCGTGCCCGACGTCGTCGTGCTGCCGGTCGGCGGCGGCGGTCTCATCGCGGGTGCGGCCGCGTGGCTGCGGACCGCCCACCCCGAGGTGCGCATCATCGGCGTCGAACCCGAGGGGGCGCCCTGCGTGGCGGCCGCGATCTCGGCCGGCCGGCCGGTGGTGCTGCACGACATCGACACATTCGTCGACGGCGCCGCGGTCAAGCGCGTCGGGGACTTCACCTTCGAGGTCATCCGGGAGGCCCGGGTCGAGCTGGTCCGGGTGCCGGAGGGCCAGGTCTGCTCCGAGATGCTGGACCTCTACCAGACCGACGGCATCATCGCGGAGCCCGCCGGCGCGCTGGCCGCCGCGGCACTCCCCACGGGCGGGGTGGGTCCCCGGGTGCAGATCCCGACCGGGTCGCGCGTGCTCGTGCTGCTGTCCGGCGGCAACAACGACGTGTCGCGCTACGCGGAGGTCGTCGAGCGCTCCCTCATCCACGAGGGCCGGAAGCGCTACTTCCTCGTCGACTTCCCGCAGCAGCCCGGGGCGCTGCGCATGTTCCTCGACTCCGTGCTCGGCCCCGAGGACGACATCACCTACTTCGAGTACGTCAAGCGCAACAACAAGGAGACCGGCCCGGCGCTGGTGGGCGTCGAGCTCGGCAACCCCGGGGACTACCCGTTCCTGCTGCGGCGGATCGACGAGTGCGGCATGACGGCGCAGGAGGTGGCCTACGACAGCCCCTTCTTCCAGTTCCTGGTGTGACGTCCGTCAGTGCTTGACTGCGCGGCGCAGGTCCTTGCGTAGCTCCGGGGGGAGCGCGAACTGCAGCGTCTCCTCCGTGAGGCGCTCCTCGACGGCGGGCGGGAAGCCCTGGGACTCCAGGTAGTCGAGCACCCCCTGGACGAGGACATCCGGCACGGACGCCCCGGAGGTGACGCCGACGGAGTTCACGCCGACGAGCCAAGCCGGGTCGATCTCGGCCGCGTTGTCCACCCGGTAGGAGGCCTTGGCCCCGGCCTCCAGCGCCACCTCGACGAGGCGGACGGAGTTCGACGAGTTGCGCGACCCCACGACGATCATCAGGTCACACCCGGGAGAGATCTGCTTGACGGCCAGCTGACGGTTCTGGGTGGCGTAGCAGATGTCGTCAGACGGCGGGTCCATGAGCAGCGGGAACCGTTCCCGCAGCCGGCCGACGGTCTCCATGGTCTCGTCGACCGAGAGGGTGGTCTGGCTCAGCCAGGCGAGGTTGCCGTGCTCGGGGAGATCGAGGCCGTCGACGTCGGCCGGCGACTGCACGAGGATGGTCTGCTCGGGGGCCTCCCCCATCGTGCCCTCGACCTCCTCATGGCCGGCGTGGCCGATGAGGAGGATCTGGGTGCCCTCGGCGGCGAACCGCTTGGCCTCGTGGTGCACCTTCGTGACCAACGGGCAGGTGGCGTCGATGGTCTTCAGCCCCCTGTCGGCGGCTTCCGCGTGCACCGCGGGCGACACGCCGTGGGCCGAGAAGACCACCGTGGCGCCGGTCGGCACCTCGTCGAGTTCCTCGACGAAGATGGCGCCGCGCTGTTCGAGGGTCTCCACGACGTGCTTGTTGTGCACGATCTGCTTGCGCACGTAGACGGGCGGCCCGTACAGGTCCAGCGCCTTCTCGACGGTGACGACGGCGCGGTCGACGCCCGCGCAGTACCCGCGCGGGGCTGCGACGACGACACGCTTGGTGGCCGGGGCAACGCTAGTCATGGCGCCCAGTCTAGGTGGAACCCCGCCGGTACCCTAGCCGCATGCTTTCGCCCCAGCTCCACGCCGTCGGCTTCGACGCCGAGTCCCTGGACCAGCTCGTCAAGGCCGCGTTCGACGCCGGCGTCCGCGGCGTGGACTCCGCGCCGGGCTTCGACCTGGTCGGCAGCTACTCCGATCCGAGCGGCGCACGGCTCAGCTTCGTCAAGCGCACCGGGCAGGGCGTCAGCACCACGGGGGCACTCGCCGCGGAGACCCGCTACCGCGCCCAGGTGGTGCGCTTCACGGACCTGCTGGCCCGCGTCGCGCTGTACGGCCCCGAGTCCCCCGGGCCGCTGCTGGCGCAGTTCGTCGCACTCGTGGACGACCCGGTCGCCTACCCGCAGCACGACCTCGCCCCGGGCGGGCAGTACAGCGTCGTCGAGGACCTGCGCGTCGGGGCGCTGGCCATCGAGGTGACGGTGTACGACGACGCGGCCGCGTTCGAGGCCTCGCCGGAGGCCGCCCCCGGCGGGGACCTCCGGATCGCGGCCGACGCGCTCATCTCGCCGTCCCTGCTGGCGCTGCAGGCCGCCGCGATCCCCCCGCAGGAGGCGTCGCCCGCCGTGCTCATGGGCGTGGAGGTGACCGCCGTGGAGCGGCGCCGCAACGAGCTGACCGGCGCCGAGTTCCAGTACGTGACCGGCCGCGGCGCCGTCGACATCACGTGCGCCGTCCCCGCCGAGACGCCGCTCGAGGTGGGCAACGTGGTCCACGGCACCTGGTACGCCACGTGCTCCTCCGGGATCTGGGACTGAGGGACCGGACGCATGGCGTTAGGCAGCTCGCCGGACCAGCCTCAGCCGCTGGGCCGCGTCATCATGGCGACGAAGGACTGGGTCGGACGCCTGGGTGAGATCTGGGTGGACGCGCAGGTCGTCGAGATCAAGCGGCGCAACGCCCCGACGCAGTTCCTGACGTTCCGCGACCGCGTCGCGGACATGTCGGCCCAGGTGACCGTCTCGGCCATGGTGCTCGACGCGGCCGGGCCGCTGCCGGAGGGGTCCCGGGTGACGGCGCGGATCCGTCCCCGGATGTGGGAGCGCAACTCGTCGCTGACGTTCGAGTGCCTCGAGCTGCAGGTCGCCGGCGAGGGCCGCCTGCTCGCCCAGCTGGAGCAGCTCAAGCGCAAGCTGCAGGCAGAGGGCCTGTTCGACCCCGCCCGCAAGCGCCGCCTCCCCGTCCTGCCCCGGGTCATCGGGCTCGTCACCGGCAAGAACTCCGACGCGGAGCGCGACGTGGTGACCACCATCGCGGGGCGGTGGCCCGCCGCCCAGATCCGGACCCGGCACGCGCTGGTGCAGGGCCCGAACTCGGCCGAGTCGGTGATGACGGCCCTCGCCGCGCTGGACGGGGACCCGGAGGTCGAGGTGATCATCCTGGCGCGCGGAGGCGGCGCCCTGGAGGACCTGCTCTCGTTCTCCGACGAGGGCCTGGTGCGCGCCGTCGCGGCGGCCCGCACCCCCGTCGTCACAGCCATCGGGCACGAACGCGACTCGCCCATCGTCGACCTGGTGGCCGACCTGCGGGCCTCCACGCCCACCGACGCCGGCAAGCGGGTGGTGCCCGACCACGCGGCCGAGTCGGCGGCCCTGGCGGACGCCCGCACCCGGCTCCGGCGCGCCGTCGGTGTGCGGATCGCCGAGGCGCAGCGCCACCTCGATCAGCTGCGCTCCCGGCCGGTGCTCGTGGACCCGACCAGCGCGTTCGCAGCCCATTTCGACCGGCTGAGCCTGCTGCGGCACCGCCTCGACGCCGCGATCGAGCGGCGGCTGCGCGACGAGGAGTCCCACGTGCGCTCGGCCGTGAGCTCGATCCGGGCGCTCTCACCCAAGCGCACGCTCGAGCGTGGCTATGCCGTCCTCGTCGACGACGCCCACCGCTCCGTGTGCGGCGTCGCGGACACCGCACCCGGCGCCCGGATCCACGCCTACCTGGCCGACGGCTCCTTGGACCTCGACGTCGTCGCCACCACCCCCGAAGGAGACCAGTGACTGACAAGACACTCACCTACGAGGCCGCCCGCGACGAACTCGTCGAGGTCGTGCGACGGCTCGAGTCCGGGGGCGCGTCTCTCGCCGAATCCATGGAGCTGTGGCAGCGCGGCGAGAAACTCGCGCAGATCTGCCAGGGATTCCTCGACGGAGCCAAAGCCCAAGTGGCCCAGGCCCGCCCCGCGCCCACCGAGGACTAGGCCCGTTCCTCCACCAGGGCGGCGGCGAACGTCTCAAGTTCGGTGAAGTCGGTGTCGGCCGTGACGATCGACGTCACGTCGTCGGCGACGTGGACGAGGCTGCGGGTGCGGCCGTCGTCGCTCTCGTAGCGCTCCCAGCTCCGGCCTGCGACGTCGACGCTCCCTCCCAGGGACCGCCCCTCTCGCGTGGTCGCGGACACGAAGTCCCCGACGGCGCCGTCGCGCTGCTGGACGCCGACGTAGACCTCCTCAGGGGAGAGGTACCCCACCTGCCACCAGTTCCCGGTCGCGGGTTCGTTCGTGATCCACGGGTCGCCCTGCCTGGCCCAGGCGACGCGCACCGGGAGCCAGCCCTCGCCCAGACCCTCGGCGCGGAGCACCGGATACGGGGACTCCGCGACCGCGCGGGTCAGGGTGGCGTCGACGTCGACGGCCTCGGGACGAGGATCGGGCGTCACGGTGAACCACCACACGATCAGGGCGATGGGCACGAGCAGCACGGCCATCGAGATGACCATGTCCCGCGGGCGGGCGGCAGAGTTGCGTCGAGCCATGCGCGCCATCGTCGCACGCGGCGCCGGGCGCCCACAAAAGCCGGCGGCTCACCGGCCGAAGCGGCGCTCCCGCTGCGAGTAGGCACGCAGGGCGCGGACGAAGTCCACGCGGCGGAAGTCCGGCCACAGCGCCTCGCAGAAGTAGAACTCGCTGTGCGCGGACTGCCACAGCAGAAACCCCGACAGCCGCTGCTCCCCAGAGGTCCGGATGATGAGGTCGGGATCCGGCTGCCCCTTGGTGTACAGGTGGGCCGAGATCTCGTCGATCTCCAGGGTCTCCGCCACCTCTGCCAGGGTCGCGCCCTCGGCTGCGCGTTCGGCCAGGAGGGATCGGACGGCGTCGCGCAGTTCGTGCCGGCCGCCGTACGCAACGGCGACGTTGACGTGCAGGCCGGTGATGCCGGCCGTCGACTCCGACGAGGCCCGCAGCGAGTCGGCCACCTCGGCCGGCAGGAGGTCGAGCGCGCCGACGGCCTGGACGCACCAGCGCCTCGTGGCGGCGAGCCGCGCGACGAGCTGCTCGATCACCTCGAGCAGAGGCGCGAGTTCGTCGTCGGCGGCGCGCTGCAGGTTGTCGGTGCTGAGCACCCACAACGTGATCACCCGGATGCCCGTCTCGTCGCACCACTCGACGAACTCGACCAGCTTGTCGGCACCGGCGCGGTACCCGGCGACCAGCGGCTCACCGGGGGCGTTCATGCGTGCCCAGCGCCGGTTACCGTCGGCCAGGACCGCGACGTGACGCGGGAGGCTTCCACGGTCGAGGTGCCGCAGCACCTGCCGCTCATAGCTGGCATAGAGCCATCGCGGCGGCCACCATCGATCGACGAGGCGAGTGACCGCAGACATGCTACGAAGCGTAGCGTCCTGTTGGCATCGGGCGACCGAGGTAGTAACCTACGCTTGCGTAAGTTACCCGACCGTAGGTAGGACATGGACCCCGTGACAGACACCGTTGCACCGAAGCCCCGCCTGCGCGGATGGCTGCACCTCGGCATGGCGCCGATCGCTTTCATCGTCGGCCTGGTGTTCACCGTCTTCGCCCCCACCCTGACCGGCCGCATCGGCTGCGGCGTCTACACGCTGGCGGCGGTCCAGCTGTTCGCGACCAGCGCCGCCTACCACCGCGGCACGTGGTCGGCGCGGGCCAACGCCATCTTCCGAAGGATCGACCACTCGAACATCTTCGTGTTCATCGCCGGCACCTACACCCCGCTCACGCTGAGCCTGCTGGAGGGCCGGGCCCGGTGGAGCCTGCTGATCCTCATCTGGAGCATCGCGGTGCTCGGCGTGGCGTTCCGGATCGTGTGGCTGTCGGCCCCCCGGTGGCTCTACACGTTCCTCTACGTGGCGATGGGCTGGGCCGCGGTGGGCTGGCTCAGCCAGTTCTGGGCGGCCGGCGGACCGGCGATCGTGGCGCTCATCATCGCGGGCGGGCTGGTGTACTCGCTGGGCGCTGCCGCCTACGCGACGAAGCGCCCACAGCTGTCACCGACCTGGTTCGGGTTCCACGAAGTCTTCCACGCGTGCACGATCGTCGCGGCCCTGCTGCACACAGTGGCCATCGGCCTGGCCGTCTTCGGCTCCTGACCAGGCGGTTCGGCCGGGTGAATCACACGAGTGTGATTTTCCCGGCCCAAACCCCTTCACCGCGGCCCCCGGGGCGGTTATTGTCGGGCCCATGGAGATCCACTCCATCACCAGTCGTCCGGTCCCTTGACCCCACATCGGGGGCCGCCGGATCCGAGCGCCGCCCCCGCGAAGGGAGCAGCAGTGCTCAACACATCCGACCAGCAGACTTCCCCCCTCCAGGTCCACAGCGACGCCGCGATCCGGACCTACGTGCTCGATACCTCCGTCCTCCTGTCCGATCCCCGCGCTGTCCTGCGGTTCGCCGAACACAACGTCGTGCTGCCGCTGGTCGTCATCACGGAGCTTGAGGCGAAGCGGCACCACCCAGAGCTCGGCTACTTCGCCCGCTCTGCCCTGCGACTCCTTGACGACCTACGCGTCAAGCACGGGCGACTGGACACGCCCCTCCTCACCAACGAGATCGGCGGGAACCTGCGCGTCGAGCTCAACCACACCGACGAGCACTCCCTGCCCGCAGGGTTCCGGCTGGGCGACAACGACACCCGCATCCTGGCCGTCGCCCTCAACTACGCCAACGAGGGCCACGACGTCGTCCTGGTCACCAAGGACCTCCCGCTGCGGGTCAAGGCGGCGGCCGTCGGGCTGGCCGCCGAGGAGTACCGCAACGAGCTCCCGCTGCAGGCCGGCTTCACGGGCATGGCCGAGCTGGACGTCACGGCCGACGACGTGGCCGAGCTCTACGAGCGAGGCGTGGTCGACCTCCCCCAGGCGGCCGACCTGCCGGCGCACACCGGGGTGGTGCTCCACGCCCCGACCTCCAGCGCCCTGGCCCGCCGGCTGCCGGACGCAACCCTCCGGCTGATCCGCAGCGACCGGGAGGTCTTCGGCATCCACGGCCGGTCGGCGGAGCAGCGCGTCGCGCTCGACCTGCTCATGGACGAGAGCATCGGGATCGTGTCGCTGGGCGGCCGCGCCGGGACCGGCAAGTCCGCGCTCGCGCTGTGTGCCGGCCTCGAGGCTGTCCTCGAGGCCCACCGCTACTCCAAGGTGATGGTGTTCCGCCCGCTGTATGCGGTGGGGGGCCAGGACCTCGGCTTCCTGCCCGGAACGGCCGGCGAGAAGATGGCCCCCTGGGGCCAGGCGGTGTTCGACACCCTGTCGTCGGTGACCAACAAGTACGTCATCGACGAGCTGCTCGAGCGCGACATGATCGAGGTCCTCCCCCTCACGCACATCCGCGGGCGTTCGCTCCACGACGCGTTCATCATCGTCGACGAGGCCCAGTCGCTCGAGCGCAACGTGCTGCTCACCGTGTTGTCGCGCGTCGGACAGAACTCCCGGGTCGTCCTCACGCACGACGTCGCGCAGCGCGACAACCTGCGGGTCGGCCGCCACGACGGCGTCGTCGCGGTCATCGAGAAGCTCAAGGGCAACCCCCTGTTCGCGCACGTCACCCTGACGCGGTCCGAGCGGTCGCAGATCGCGGCCCTTGTCACCGACATGTTGGAGGTCGACGAACTGGCCTGATCGGACGGCGGGAAAAAAACTTCGCCTCCGCTGCATCCGGCGGAGGGGGTCGGTGCGAAGTACTGGGTGTCACGGCGATCGTCGCCTGGCGACAGTACTTCGAAAGGAACCTCCCATGAAGCTCTCGCGCATCGTCCTCTCCGGCTCCCTCGCCCTGGCGGCCGTCACCGGCTCCGCGGCTCTCGCCCACGCCGACGACCACACGTCGATGGTGTCCATCCTGCACGGAGTGCCCGGCGCCACCGTCGACGTCTACGCCAACGGCTCCGCCCTGCTGACGAACTTCACGCCCGGCACCCTCACCGCCCCGCAGGAGCTGCCGGAGGGCACCTACGATCTCAAGGTCGTCGCGGCCGGGGCCGGCGCCGACGGCGCCGCGGTCATCGAGGCGAACGACGTCGCGGTCCCTGCGGGCGCGAACATCACCGTCGTGGCGCACCTCAAGGCCGACGGCACGCCGACCCTGACCCCGTTCGTCAACGACACCGCCGCCTCCGAGGAGGGCGCGCGCCTCACCGTCCGGCACGTGGCGGCGGCCCCGGCCGTCGACGTTCGCGCCGGTGGCAGCGTGGTCGTGCCGGGGCTCGAGAACCCCGATGAGGCCAAGCTCGACCTCGCGGCGGGCACGGTCGCCGCCGACGTCGTCGCCGCGGGCACCGACACCGTCGTGCTGGGTCCCGCCGATCTTGAGATCGCGGCCGGCATGAACACCATCGTCTACGCCTGGGGCTCCCTGGACGACGAGAACCTGGCCCTCGCCACCCAGACGGTCAAGCTGACCACCGGGATGCCCAGCACGGGCGCCGAGGGACCCGCGGACACCTCGTTCCTCAACCTCGCCGCCGCCTCGCTGCTCCTGGCGGGCGTGGCGACCACGGTCGTGGCGGCCCAGCGGGCCCGGGTGCGCGGCAACGCCTGACGCATCCGCTCCAGCGGCTCCCGCCCTTCCCACGGTTCCCAGGGGCGGGAGCCGCGCCGCGTCCGCGTCCGGACGGGCGCCGGTGTGCGAGACTTGGCGCGTGATCGCCGACGCCACCACCACCCCCATCGGGGTCCTGGCCCGTCGGTTCGCCGCCGGAGACGAGTCGGCACTGCGTGAGACCTACGAGCGCTGGTCGCGGCTGGTCCACACCATCGCGCGGACCTCTCTCGGATCCTCGGCCGACGCCGACGACGTCACGCAGCAGGTGTTCATCGCCGCCTGGCAGTCGCGGGCGACGCTGCGGGCCACGGACGAGAGCCTCCCCGCCTGGCTGCTCGGCATCTGCCGGCTCAAGGTCATCGACGCGCTCCGGGCGCGGTCGCGGGCGTTCCGGAAGGACGAGCTGCTGGCTTCGGAGGCCATGGCCGGGGAGCCCCCTGTCGAGGCCGCCCGCGTGGACGAGGTGATCGATTCCGTGATCGTGCAGGACGCGCTGGCCGCCCTCGGGGATCCGAGGGCCACCATCCTGCGGCTGGTGTACTTGGAGGACCACACCCACGACGAGGTCGCCAGGCGGCTGGACCTCCCGCTGGGGACGGTGAAGAGCCACGTGAGGCGCGGGCTGGAGAGATTGAGGGCAGTGTTCGAGGAGGTGGATGCGGCATGACTGACAGCAACGAGCTGCCGCTGGACGCCGTCGCCGACCGCTTCCGACGGGCAGCCCGCTCCGAGCCGGACTGGTCGTCGCCAAGCCCGGGGACCTGGGACGCGATCGCCGCGGCCACGGGCCTCCCCGGACCGGCTCCCGCGACACCTGAGCCCGCCCCCGCCGGGATGAGCCGGCGACAGTGGCTGTTCGGCCTGGGCGGCCTGGCCGTCGGAGGCGCCGCAGGCCTGGCGGTCGGCTGGCTGACCGGAGGTCGCGACGAGGTCGGCGACGCCGTCCGCCGGGCGGTCCTCACCCCCCTTGACCAGCCCTCCCAGCAGCTGGGACGCGCCGAGTTGCTTCGCCGGAGCGTGGGCTACAGCCTGGCGGTCGAGGTACCCGGCGGGCTGAGCAACCCGGACGGCTACGTCGAGGTGTGGCTCATCAACACCGACCTGACCCGCATGATCTCGGTCGGCGTGTTCGCCGCCGACGAGGTGGGGCGGTTCACCGTCGACGACGCGCTCATCGACTCGGGCTACCTGATCGTCGACCTGTCGAACGAACCGTTCGACGACGAGCCCCGCCACTCCGGCGACACGATCATGCGCGGCGAGCTGCGCGCTTAGCGGCCGCTCCGAGTCAGGCCCGGGTCCACAGGGGCGTCTTGAGCTCGTTGTAGTCGGTGACCGGATCGAAGCACACCGTCCCGCGACACACGTAGACGGCGTGCCGGTCGCGGTGCTCCAGATGCGTGCCCCAGCCCTCCGCCCCCGCCGGCGCGGTGAGGATGGCGGAGCCGGCCGGGGCCAGCCGCCAGGCCGCCCGGGCCAGCTCGTCGAACGGATCGTCACTGACGACGACGGCGACAGCCGGCTTCAGACCACGGCGGGCCTCGTCGGAGATGAGCAGGTCGGCCAGGGCCGCGCCCGCGAACCGCGGCGTCTCGGCGACGGCGGACCAGGTGGTCCGTGCCGCGGCGTCAGCACGCTCGATGAGGTCAGGGCGCTCGGCGAGCAGACCCACCAGCCGCAGGGCCGCGACCATCGCGGACGTGCCGCTGGGCGTGACATTGTCCGTCAGGGACCGCGGCCGGTCGAACAGGCCGGTGTCGGCTGCGTCATAGAACCCGCCGTCGGGGTGCGCGAACAGCTCGACACCCCGGTCGACCAGCGCCTCGGCCCGGCGCAACCAGCCCGCGTCGCCCGTCGCGCCGGCGAGCAGCGCGAACGCCTCGGCGACCGCCCCGAAGTCCTCGGCGATCCCGGTCCCCGGACCCGCGACACCGTCCCGCGACGACCGGCGCAGGTCGCCGTCGCCCAGGTGCACGGCCACGAGGTGCTCCGCCGCCCGGAGAGCCAGTTCGAGCCAGCCCTTCTCGTTGAAGATGAGGGCGCCGGTGACGAGGGAGGAGATCATCCAGCCGTTCCAGGCCGCGACCACCAGGTTGTCCGCGCCCGGCCGGAAGCGAGTCGCCCGTTCCTCGAGCAGGACGCGGCTCACCTCGTCCAGCTTCGCAAAGTCGGGCCGGCCGCGCAGCTGCAGCGTCGACAGGCCGTCCTCGAAGGTCCCCCCGCGGGTGACGTGGAAGGTCTCGGCGGCCCACTCCCCCAGCTCGGGCCCGAGGGCGTCGTCGAGGAGCTCGGGGTTCCACAGGTAGAAGATGCCCTCGTGCACGGCTCCGCGGATGTCGCAGGAGTCGGCGTCGAGGCCGCTGATGAACGCGCCGTGGTCGCCCACCATCTCGCGCTCCAGCCACTCGACGATGCCGTAGGCGGTGCGTTCGAGGAGCGCCCGCAGCCCGGAGTCGTGGTCGGCGGTCCGCCGCCAGCCACGCACGTAGGTGCCGAGCAGAAGGGCGTTGTCGTAGAGCATCTTCTCGAAGTGCGGCACGACCCAGCCCGGGTCGACGGCGTACCGGTGGAAGCCGCCACCGACCTGATCGTGGATGCCGCCGCGTGCCATGGCCTCGAGCGTGCGCTGGGCGAGCTCGAGGGTGCGGGGATCGCCCTTGACGAGCAGGGCGTCGAGGAGGGTGGGCGCCGGGAACTTCGGCTGCCGCCCGAACCCGCCGTGGATGAGGTCGAACGCGGACTCGATGTCGTCGACGGCCTTGCGCAGATCCGGCGCCGAGTCGGTCTGGGGCGTCTCGTGTGCGCTCAGGGAGGCGACGATGTAGGCCGCCGAGGCGCTCACCTTGTCGCGGCGCGAGTGCCAGGCGTCGGCCATCGCCTCCAGCACCTGCCGGAACGACGGCTGGCCTCCCTGGGGCTCCGGCGGGAAGTAGGTCCCGGTGAAGAAGGGCTCGCCCGTCGGGGTGAGGAACGCGGTCATGGGCCATCCCCCTGCCCCGCCGTTCATGGCCTGCGTGGCCGTCATATACACGGCGTCCACGTCGGGGTGCTGCTGGCGGTCCACCTTGATCGCGACGAAGTGGTCGTTGATGAAGCCCGCGACGGCCGGATCGTCGAACGACTCGTGGCTCATCACGTGGCACCAGTGGCACGACGCGTAACCCACCGACAGCAGGATGGGCCGATCGAGCTCGACGGCGGAGGCCAGCGCCTCGGCACCCCACTCCCACCAGTCGACGGCCTGGTGCGCGTGCTGGCGCAGATAGTCGCTGGACGATTCCCGGAGGCGGTTGACCATGCGCACAAGGGTATCGGCCCGCCCCACCCGGCCTCCGACGGGTACCCGACCCGGGTATGGGCGGCGGTTGTGCGCGTCCGTCACACTGGACACATGCCCACGCGCCAGGACACCGCCCCCACGCTGTCGCGAGCCCTCGTCGTCATCGGCGGCCTCCTGGCCGTCCTGTGGGGACTCGAGATCCTCGACACGCTGACGATGAACAGCCTGGACCAGTACGGCATCGAGCCTCGCCAGACCGAGGACCTGCCCAACATCCTGGTGGCCCCGTTCCTGCACTACGGGTGGGCCCACCTCATCAGCAACACCGGTCCGTTCCTCGTGCTCGGGGTGCTCACGTACCTCGCCGGTGTCGCGCGCTGGATCGTGGCCACGCTCACCTCGGCCGTCACCTCCGGGGTCGCGGCCTGGCTCCTGTCGCCCCTGGGCACCATCACCGCCGGCGCGTCCGGGGTCATCTTCGGCTGGCTCGCCTACCTGTTGGTGCGCGGCATCTTCAGCGGCCGGCCCGGGCAGATCGCCATCGCGGTCGTGGTGTTCCTCCTGTACGGCTCCGTGCTGTGGGGGGTCTTCCCGACCGCCCCGGGCGTCAGCTGGCAGGCCCACCTCGGCGGCGCCCTCGGCGGAGTGGTCGCGGCGTGGCAGCTCCACCGGCGCCCGACGGCGGCGGTACAGGGCACAATGGGCAGGTGACCAGCCAGGACCAGGCCCGCATCGCCGCCCGCTACCCGCAGCGCTCCACCACCGACTATCTGTTGGGCGGGCTCGCGGCGCTGGCGGTACTCGGTGCGGTCGTCCTGGTGATCGTCACCGGCGTGCTGCGGTCCAATCCGCCGGTCGCCGGCATGGTGCGCAGCTTCGAGGTGGTCAGCCCCACCAAGGTCACGGCCGAGATCGTCGTCCAGCGCCGCGACCCGGGCACGCCCGTGGAGTGCACGCTCTACGCGCAGGCGCCCTCCTTCGAGAAGGTGGCGGAGCAGGCCGTGCGCGTCGCGCCGGGTGCCGACACGCTGACCTCCGTTGATGTCACGCTCACCACGATCAAGGAGGCCACGAGCGTCAGCCTCGACCGGTGCCGCGTGACCTCCTGATAGGGTTGTCGAATGTCCGAGACCAACACCGATGTGATCTGGCTCACGCAGGAGGCCTACGACAAGCTCGAGGCCGAGCTGCATGAGCTGAAGACCGTGGGGCGCCCCGAGGTGAGCGCCCGCATTGCCAGCGCCCGCGAAGAGGGGGACCTCAGCGAGAACGGCGGCTACCACGCGGCCCGCGAGGAGCAGGGCCAGATGGAGGGCCGCATCCGCCAGCTGGAAGACCTCCTGCGCCGCGCGCAGGTCGGCGAGGCGGAAGGCGATCACGACGAGGTCGCCCCCGGCAAGATCGTCACCGTTGCCTACGACGGCGATGAGGACGACTCCGAGACCTTCCTGCTGGGCTCGAGGGAGATCCTCGGCACCGATTCGTCCGTCGACCACGCGGTATCGCCGCAGTCGCCGCTCGGCGCGGCCATCGTCGGCGCGCGGGTGGGCGACGAGGTCCGCTACGAAGCTCCCAACGGCCGAGAGATCATGGTCGTCGTGACCAAGGTGGCCGCCTTCTGATCCACTCCCACATCGGACGCGAGATGGCCGCCACCCACCCGGGATGGCGGCCATCTCGTTTCCGTACCGATCAGGACCCGAGCAGCTGCGCCGCGACCTCCGCGCTGAGTTCGCCGCTGGCCACACGAGCCAGGATCTGTTCCTGCGCCGAGGCGGGCGCGCCGATCTCCTCGCCGTACTCCCCGGACTCGTCCCCGGCCGGCGGCTCCTCGGGTGCGGGTGCCGGGTCGCCCGGGGGCGTGAGGCCGAGCTTGGCCAGGACCGCGTCGAGCCGGGTCCGCGCCGTCGGGTAGCTGACCTGCAGGTGGCGCTCGACCTCGCGGAGGTTGCCGCGGGAGCCGAGGAACACGCGCAGCAGGTCGAGGTCCGCCTCGTTGAGGGCGCAGAACTCGCAGGCAGCGAACTCGCCCGCGATCTCCGTCCCACACTGCAGGCAGCCCTTCCGGGTGGTGATCAGCTGGTCGCCGCACACCGGGCAGGCCGCGGGAGCGTGGTACATGTGTCGTCCGCTCATCGTCACTCCTCCGTCTTGATCGTCGCCATGCCCATGACGACGGCGACGTCGAGCCGCGCGGCGCCGTTACCCACGACGTACTCGTCGACCCCTTCGCCTCCGCCGGGCCAGCTGATGCGGCCGAGCTTCGCCTCACCACGGATGGCGACGTTGGCGCCCTTGGTCAGGTGGATGGTGAGCGTGCCGGACTCGACGCGGATGCGGGAGCGGCCCACGCTGATGGGGCCGGAGACGCTGATGCCGCCGGCCTGGCTGAGCAGGTCCTCCACCTCGTGGACGTCGTCCAGGCTGGAGCCACCCGCTGTCACGCGGATCCGGCCCAGGCGCGGCACCCCGACCGTGCGGAGGCCACCGGTGGTGACCTCGGCGTCGACGATCAGGGACGGGTTGACTTTCACCACCAGTTCCTTGCCCAGGGACAGGTCGCGCAGATCGTCGAGGCTGCGGGGCGGGCGGATGAGCGAGAAGCCCTGGAAGGACGGCCCGATCTCGCCGGTCGAACTCACCTCCATGACGGTTCCGACGCGGCGGAGGACGTGTGGCCCGTCGATGGTCAGGGTGGCGACCGACGGGTCGCCCTCGATGCGGACCCGGCGGCCGACGGCGGTGACGGCGACCCGGGCCAGCCCGCCGGCCTTGGGTCCGCCCTGCGTGGCGGTGTCGGCGGGGATGTCGTGTTCGACTGCGGCCGCCTTGGCCGCCTCGATGCGCCGTGAGGCCTCCTGCGCATCGATGCGGCCCGCCGCCAGATCGTCCAGGATGGGACGGATATCGGGGTTGGTCATGGCCCAATGGTAAGCCACCTTTCCATTGTGGCAAGACGCGCTTTCCATTCTCCCGGGTGTTGTCCGGGACGACCCTGAGGGTTCCGCCCCGGCCGCGCCTGTGCCAGAGTGTGGCCATGCCGAAGCCGCTCACCGACCTCGTCGCTCCCGACTGGGCCGAGGCCCTCGCGCCCGTCGAGGATCGGATCAGCGCGATGGGTGCCTTTCTGCGGGAGGAGCTCGCGGCCGGTCACGGTTACCTGCCGGCCGGCGACCACATCCTCCGGGCATTCTCTCTCCCGCTGGCCGACGTGCGGGTCCTCATCCTGGGCCAGGACCCCTACCCCACGCCCGGCCATCCGGTGGGCTTGTCGTTCTCCGTGGCCCCCGACGTGCGGCCGCTGCCCGGGAGCCTCGTCAACATCTACCGCGAGCTCAAGTCCGACCTGGGCATCGAGCCGGCCCAGCACGGGGATCTCACCCACTGGTTCGACCAGGGCGTGCTGCTGCTCAACCGGGTCCTCACCGTCCGCCCGGGCGCGCCCGCGTCGCACCGCGGCAAGGGATGGGAGGAGGTGACGGCCTGCGCCGTCGAGGCCCTCGCGAAGCGCGGCGGGCCCCTCGTCGCCATCCTCTGGGGCCGCGACGCCCAGACCGCGCGGCCGATGCTGGGCTCCGTCCCAGTGATCGCCAGCGCCCATCCCTCGCCCCTGTCCGCCCGCAACGGCTTCTACGGGTCCCGGCCCTTCAGCCAGACCAACCGGCTGCTCGATGAGCGGGGGGCAGCACCCATCGACTGGCAGCTGCCCGCCTGAGGTTTGCCCTCCCCGGTTAGCATCGCGGGTATGGATATCGACGTCCTCGCCTGGCTGAACTCCCGGATGGCCGCACCCCAGATGGTGTCCGCCGCAGACGCGCTGCCCGGCCGCTCCCAGCCCGTGCTCGCCCCGATGCCGGTCCACGAGGTGCTCGGCCTCCCCCTGGACGAGGTCCCGCCCGGCGCCGAGGTGGCCTACTTCGCGCTGGGCTGTTATTGGGGGGTCGAGCGACTGTTCTGGGAGACCGACGGCGTGGTCAACACGGCGGCGGGCTTCATGGGCGGCTTCACGCCGAACCCCACCTACCGGGAGACGTGCACCGGCAGGACGGGCCACACGGAGACTGTGCAGGTGGTGTTCGATCCGCAGCGCGTCTCCTACGAGGAGTTGCTGCGCCTGTTCTGGGAGAACCACGACCCGACGCAGCTCAACCGACAAGGCAACGACATCGGCACGCAGTACCGCTCCGCTGTCTTCCCGGTGGACGAGGAGCAGAGGGCGGCTGCCGAGCGCACGCGCGGCGAGTTCCAGGAGAACCTGAGTGCCGCCGGCTACGGTGAGATCACCACGGAGATCACGCCCGGCCAGACGTTCTACTTCGCCGAGGTCGAGCATCAGCAGTACCTGCACAAGAACCCCCACGGCTACTGCCCCGTGCACGCCACCGGCGTGGCGTGCGGCCCCCGGCCCTGATCGCTGCCTGGCCGTCGCGCCTCCTACACTGGCGCAATGACCAAGTGGCGGACCGGGCTCGTGGCGCTCGCCGTCCTGGCGACAGGCTGCACTTCCCCCGCCCCCGGCGTGACGGGATCCTCCTCCGTCGAGCCGGGCCCGCCGACGACGTCGGCACCCGCCCTGCCCTCTGCCACGGCGAGCCCCGTCCCCGACGACGAGCTGCCGCTGGATCACCCCATCACCGGCCGGCTGGTCGACGGGGCGGCCGCTGACGTCGTGGCCGAGCTGCATCGCGTGGCCGGGGGGCTGCCGGTGCTGAAGGTGGACGTCACGACGGAGACCGCCACCCTGAGCGCGGTGCGCCCGGACCGCTCGGTCGTGACCTACCAGTGGCGCGACGGAGTCATCGACCGCGCCGACTCGGACGTGCAGTACTTCGAACAGGCCACCTTCGATCCGGCCGACTTCCCCCTCGACTCCGTGGGGCGCATGTTCGACGTCGCCGACCTCCGCGGCGTCCGGGGCGATCTCGTCCTGCAGGTGGTGGATTACCGCGAGGGCCAGGTGCTGATGACGGTGACGTCGCGGCCCGAGTCGGAGACCGTCTTCTTCCGCCCCGACGGCACCGCCGTCGCCGTGCTCGGGATGACCGGCGTCGCCGACATCGCCGCCGGCCTGTCCGAGGTCATCGGCGACGCCACCGAGGCGTACGCCGTCGGGTTCAATGCGACCCGGGGTTATTGGGCGGACCTGCCCGACACGGACCCGGGCCTCGTCCTCAACCGCGCCCGGGTCGGGGCCGTGCCGCTGTTCGAGACCCGCCGCACCGAGACGCCCACGCTGACCCCGTTCGACCCGTCCGCCATCGACGCCGCCGCCTTGGCCCAGGCGGTCGCCCGGGCGCAGCGCTCACCGGACGAGCAGTGCGACGTCGTCGTCGACATGAGCCTGGGGCGGTCCGCTCCCGTGGCGCGCGTCGACTGTCAGGGACGGGTCACGTACTCCGACCTCGAGGGCCGGGACATGACCGACCTCATCGGCTGAGAGCGTGCCTCACTGGCCGAGGTCGTCGGTGGAGAAGGTGTCGCACACGCGCGGGTCGCCGCTGTTGAAGCCCTTGGCCACCCACAGCTGGCGCATCTCGGAGGATCCGTGGGTCCAGCTCTCCGGGACCACGCGGCCGCCCTGCTGCTGCTGGATGTGGTCGTCGCCGACGGCGCGCGCGGCGTCGACGATGCGGTTGAGATCGTCCTGGGTGACCGACTCGATCGGCGACTCGGGATCCTTGATCGTGTTCGCGAACCACACGCCCGCGTAGCAGTCCGCCTGCAGCTCCAGGCGCACCTGGCCCGACGTGGGTCCGGTGTCGTTGCCCATGGAGCGGGCCTGCTGCATGGTGCCCGTCAGGTTGGAGATGTGGTGCCCGTACTCGTGGGCCACGATGTACGCCTCGGCCGCGTACCCGCCTGCCGCGCCGAGCTGGTCGAGGAGGACGCCCATGAACTCGGTGTCGATGTAGACGGTGTAGTCACCAGGGCAGTAGAAGGGGCCCATCTCCGACGAACCGGTGCCGCACGCCGTGCTCACCTGTCCGCTGAACAGCTGGGTGGTGCCGCTCTGGTAGCCCTCGACCGTCTGCGACCAGTAGCCCTCGATGGCCGAGACGTAGGCGGCCCAGCGGCAGTCGGGATTCGCGTCCACGTCGGCGCCCGTGCGGCACTCCGGATTCTGCTCGACGCTCTGCGGCTGCGCCTGTCCGCCCCCGAGGATGTCGTCGGGGTTGATGCCCAGGTTGCCGCCGCCGAAGACGAGCAGCAGCAGCGTGATGATGAGGCCGCCCAGGCCACCGCCGACGGCGAGCCCGCGTCCGCCGCGACGCCCGCCGCCACCGCCGCCGTAGCGGATGTTGGCGTTGTCGATGCGGGCGTTGTCCCGGAATTCCATGGCTGCCTCCCCTACGGTCCGTCCAGTCATCCTAGCCGGGCGCTCCGCGCCGTCGGGGAAATCAAGGGTCTGACAGCAGCGTCTAGACTTGCCGAATGCGCGTCATCGGTGTCACCAACCCGGTTGGGGCGCCAGTGGCCAGCTTCGCCGTCGAACATGGCCAGCACCCTCGGGTGACGATGTTCGACCATGGCTACATCCCGCTGCGCCCTCTCGCCGCTGCCATGCATGGGGACGAGATCGTCTTCACGTGGCTCGTCCGCGAGGTGTCCCCAGCGGACCACCGGCCACCGGAGCGGCACACGGTCTACGTGGCGTCGTCGCGGGAGACCCCGCACCGCCATCAACGCATCGGGGCCTACGCGTTGGTGCTGTCGGACCGCGGCATCCTCGGCACGGTGAACTCCACGCTCACGGCGGCTCCGGGGACGTGGGCGCTGCCCGGCGGCGGCGTGGACCCGGGCGAGGCCCCCGCGGACGCCGTCCTGCGGGAGGTGTTCGAGGAGACCGGCCAGGACGTGGTCATCGACCGGGTGCTGGCGCTCGAGTCCGAACACTGGGTCGGGCGGGCGCTGACCGGGCGGCTGGAGGACTTCCACGCGCTGCGGGTCGTCTACGGGGCGATATGCGAAGCACCCAGCGACCCCGTCGTCCACGATGTGGGTGGATCGACGATGCGGGCCGACTGGGTGCCGGTGCGCGACTGGCGCAGGTTGCATTGGACCAACAGCTCCCGGACGTTGCTGTCGCAGTTCGCCCGGAAGCTGTCGCGTCCGGTCAGTCCCTGAAGTAGCTCATGATGCGCAGGATCTCGGTGTACAGCCACACCATGGTGACCGTGATGCCGAGGGCCGCGCGCCACGACTCCTGAGCCGGGGCCTGGGCTCGGATGCCGCGCTCGACCGAGTCGAAGTCGACGACGAGGCTGAGGACGGCGAGCACCACCGCGAGGATCGAGATCCCGATGGAGAGCAGACCCGCCTCGGGGCCGACCGAACGCAGGCCGAGGTCGATGCCGAACAGGGCCAGGACCAAGTTGACGAGGAAGACGCCCGCCATGGAGATGACCGCGATGGTGACGACCTTGCGGAACTTGGCCGTGACCCGGATGTTGAAGAACTTGTAGGCGCCCAGCGTGGCGAAGGCCGTCACGAAGGTCGCCAGCACCGCGGACACGACGATGCCCGGGAACATCATCTCGAACAGCAACGAGAACGCGCCGACGAAGATGCCCTCCACGACCGCGTAGAACAGGACGCCGCCGACGGGCAGCTTGGCGCGACCCGCGACGAACAGCACCGTCACGAAGCCGACGAGCGCGGAGACGATGAGCGCCGGCGTGAGCAGCGCCGTCGGGATGAACATGAAGGTGGCGATGGCGACGACGAGGACCACGCCCAGCGTGATCGCGGTCTTGGCGATGACGTCGTCCAGCGTCATCACGCCGCCGGAGCGGACCGGCTGCTCGTACGGGGCATAAGGAGCCTGCTGCGGGTACTGCCCGGCAGGCTGCTGGTACTGGTCGTACCCGTAGCCCGGCTGGGGCTGAGGGGCGGCCCCGCGCGTGAAGGCGTCGGGGCGACCGATGATCGGATTGGCCATGTCTTGTGCTCTTTCTGGGTGACCCCACCTGAAGGAAGATTGGTCACTGCCCATGATACCGAGGGCGCCAAGTATCCGCGCTTGTCGCTTCGCGCCCGCGGGCCACCGCCGCGTGCCACGATCGAGTCATGGGCACCCCGCACGTCGCGACCCTGACCTTCCTCGGTGCCGCCGGGACTGTCACCGGGTCGAAGTACCTCATCACCGTGGACGGTCGTCGGATCCTCGTGGACGCCGGCATGTTCCAGGGAGACAAGCGTTGGCGGCTCAAGAACCGCGACGACTTCCCCGTCGACCCGTCGTCGATCACCGACATCCTTCTCACGCACGCACACGCCGACCACTCCTCGTACCTCCCGGCCCTGGTCGCGGCGGGGTTCACGGGGCGGATCTGGGCGACGCCCGCCACGATCCGGCTGGCCGCCATCGTGCTGCGGGACTCCGGCAAGCTTCAGGAACAGGCGGTGGCCGACGCCGTGCGCGGCGGTTACTCACGCCACGCCGACCCACGGCCGATCTACACGGTCGCGGACGCCGAGGCCACCCTTCCCCTGTTCCACGCGGTCCCGTGGGACCGCGACGTGGACCTCCACGGGCTCACGGCACGGTGGGTACGCGCCGGTCACATCCTCGGCTCGGCCAGTATCCACGTCCGGATGGGCGAGCGGAGCGTGCTGTTCTCGGGCGACCTGGGGCGCCATGACCACCCGATCCTCAAGGACCGCCAGACGCCGCCCGGGGCGGACATCGTCGTCTGCGAGTCCACCTACGGCGACCGCGAGCACCCCGAGCCGCGGCAGGCGCACGAGCCCCTCGCCGCAGCCGTCCGCCGAACCGTGGAGCGCGGCGGTCAGATCGTGATCCCCGCCTTCGCGATCGACCGCACCGAACTCGTGCTGCACGCGCTCGTCCAGCTGACTCGGGTGGGGCGCATCCCCCGGGTCCCCGTGGTGGTCGACGGGCCCATGGCGATGGCAGCGCTGGATGCGTACCGCGACGAGTCCTTGGACGAACTCGACCACGACATCACGGTCGACGACTTCTCGGACCTCGACCTCACCGAGGCCCGCACGGCCGGAGAGTCGCGGCGGCTGAACGAGCGCAGCGACCCGATGATCATCGTCAGCTCCTCCGGCATGGCCGAGGGCGGGCGGGTGCTGTACCACCTGCGTCGGATCCTCGGCGACGCCCGGCACGCGGTGGTCCTGACGGGCTACCAGGCTGCGGGCACGCGCGGACGCGCCCTGGAGAGCGGGGCCCGGGAGGTGAAGATCTTCGGTCACTACGTGCCGGTGCGCGCGGAGATCGTCCGCGACGACGAGTTCTCCGTCCACGGAGACGCGTCCGACCTGATGGACTGGCTGCGCGCACTGCGGCCCGCTCCGGAGACGGTCTTCGTGACGCACGGCGAACCGGAGGTGGCCGAGACCTTCGCACGGCGGATAGCGGATGAGCTCGACTGGGTGGCGGTGGTGCCGCGGTACGGCGAGGTGGTGAGTCTGCTCGCCGACGGCGTGGACCCGGAGGACCTCGACGTCGCGGACTGAGGTGCACCTCCGTAGAGAGTTTGAGAACCCTGGCCCGGCCCTGAAAACCGTGGCTTCTCGCCTGTCTCGGGGTGCCTACGAGCGTAGCGAACGGCCATCCGAACCCTCGGTGACCGACTCGCGGGGTCGTGTGGTGCGGTCAGTTGGGAAGACTCAAACCTCTCTGAGCGCCGCCGAGGTTGATGAGCTGGTGGCGCTGTACGAGCAGGGCATGACGCTAGCGCAGCTCGGTGAGCGGTTCGGCGTCTACCACCGAACGGTGGCCGCGCACCTCGTCCGCCGTTCCGTCCCGATGCGCGTGCGAGGGCTGGCTGAGGAGCACACGTGCGAGGCTGTGAGGCTCTACGAGGGCGGGATGACCTTGATGGAGGTTGGTCTGCATTTCGGGGTGAGTCAGGGGGCAGTGAAGAGGGCGGTGGCCGCAGCAGGTGCGACCATCCGCCCTCGGGGACGTCGGGTGGCGGTTACAGAGTGAAGTCCTCCTCGGAGTGCTTGGCCTCGTACTCGGCGATCGCCAGCATGATGCCGAGCTCGGGAGTCGCGGGAAGGCTCACGCGGCCTTGCCCGACGACGTAGAGGGGCACGTCGGCCTCGTCCAGCGCCTCGATGATGCGGGCGAACTCGGTAGACGGTCGGCTGAGTCGGTAGAGGTCCGCGACGATGAGCGCCGATGCCTGCCCGTCGCGGATGGTGGCGAGGGCCTGGTCGAGCGCGGGTCGTGTCCGGCCGTTGTCGTGGAACTCGCCGCTGACCTCGTAGCCGAGCTCGGCGGCCAGGCATTGGCAGGCGGCCCGCTGGTGAGCGTGGGTTGCCCAGTTCGGGCGTGCGCTGCGGGTGTAGATCACGGCGCCCATCACGCCACACTCGCCATCGGGTACTTGAGGGACTGTGCCTCGTTCATGCGGCGGGCGGCGACGCTCGACGGCCTCCTGGACGCGGGCGCGGACGAGCAAGATGACACTGACCAGGCCCATGATGAGGAACTTGAGCGCATTCCAGCAGAACAGGAGCACGAGGAGGTTCAGCCAGCCCGGGCCGCCGCCCTCGATCAGCGTGATGCAGTAGTTCGCTGCGAGGAAGTACGGGACCGCGAGGAGCATCGCGAGGATGCCCCACTTCAGGCCGCGGCGGGTGCGGATCGCGTCGAGCGCGATGTTGGTGGGCATGTAACGCCGCAGGTAGTAGCGGGCGTGGGCGCTGAGCGCCCAGAGCAGTCGGATCATGGCGTTTCCTCTCGTGGCACGGTCAGGTGACGAGACAGTGCGTAGAGAGTGGCCCGAGGGCCTGTCCGCGAGGGACGCCACATCAAGGAGGAATCTGCCTCCCCTCCAGAGTACGACGCTCCGGCGACATTCGTAAGAGGTGCGCCCGGGGATTCGGGCGGCGCTCGCGCACCTGTCTGGCACACACGGATGGGAGCCGGGCATGGTCACGATCACTTCTCTCGCCAAGGACGAACGCTCCGCACGGGTCGCCCTGGCATCGACCTTGGAGCCCGACGACGCCGTGACCGGCAGGCTCCTCGCCGCGGTCGGCGCGGTCGAGACCGTGCGCCTGGCAGCCGGTGCCGGCGCACTCCCGAAGAACGTCGATGCGGTCGAGGCCAGGCTGTGGCGCAACAAGGTCGCCCCGCGAATGGATGCCCGCACGGTCACGCAGGCACTCGCGGAGACTGACCGCCTCGGGCTGCGCATCCTCATCCCCAGCGACGATGAGTGGCCGACCGCCCTCAACGATCTGGGCAACCGCGCCCCCACCGCTCTATGGCTGCGAGGCGCTGTCTCCTACCTCACCGCGCCGCTGAACGATCGCGTCACGATCACCGGAGCCCGCGCCGCCACTAGTTACGGCGAGCACGTCACGGGCGAACTCGCCTCCAATCTGACCCATGCTGAGCGGATCATCGTGGCCGGCGGCGCCTACGGCATCGACGCCGCCGCACACCGAGCCGCACTCGCCACAGGCGGGCAGACCCTCGCCGTCATGGTCGGCGGCTTGGATCGCCTCTACCCATCCGGCAATCGTGAGCTGCTGGCACGAGTCGGAGACCTCGGCCTGCTCGCCAGTGAGATGCCGCCCGGCTCCGCGCCGACCAAGTGGCGTTTCCTCGCCCGCAATCGCATCCTCGGTGCCCTCTCCGGTGCAACCGTCGTCGTGGAGGCCGGCTATCGCTCCAGCTCCCTCAACGTCGCCGCCCGCGCTACGCAGCTCGGACGCCCGGTCGGCGCCGTGCCCGGCCCGGTAACCAGTGCCGCCAGCTCCGGCACGCACCGGCTCCTGCGCGAAGGCATCGCGTCCCTCATCACCGACGCCACAGACGTCACGGCCCTCCTCGACTCGCCCGCAGGTGGCGGCGGGCAGGCATTCGCGCGTGAGTCGGGCATCACCCCGTCCGCTCATCGGGAGGGGCGCGCGCTGTAGGCAGCCACTGGTCGGCGTCACCGCCAGTTGTCGCAGGTGATCCCTACGCTGGGGGTCATGATCTTCACCGCTCTGCATCGCGCCCTCGGGGTCGCTCCTGGACCTCTGACGGACGAACTGCTGGATGCGGCGGTGAGCAGCGGAGTCATGGAGACGACCGACCTGGACTGGAAGTCAGAGCTGCCCCCGGCGAAGGGACTACCGCAAACAGACTTCCCCAAGGACGTTGCAGCGATGGCGAACAGCGGCGGCGGCGTCATCGTGTTCGGAGTACGCGAGTCGCAGAAGGCCGCGACAGAGCGAGTCGACGTCGGAGAGTTCGATGAAGCGTACGAGCGATCCCTGCGCTCCGCAGCGATCACCGCTATCTCCCCGCCCGTCTTCGGCCTCAACGTGCACCGCCTCGGAACGGAGGGTGCCCGCGCTGTCGTCGTGGAAGTGCCGGCAAGCGTTGACGGGCCACACCTGATCTACCGCAACGACTACTTCGGCGCTCCGGTGCGCAACGACTCCGACACCGTATGGATGAAGGAACGACAGATCGAGGCGATGTACCGAGCACGCTTCGATGAACGCCGCCACGCCAGCGAAGCGCTCGACAACCTGTATGCCGAGACCGCGGGCGGCCGCGCCACGAGCGAACGCGCCTGGCTGATCGCTGTCGCCCACCCGCGCGTCCCTCGCCTCCACAACCGCCTGACGCGCGACGGAGCGCGCGACGTACTGACCAAGGCCGAAGGCCTCGCCCTGTTCTACGCCGGACGTGGAGGTGTGCACCCGCTGGAAAACGTCGACCGGCACAACCCACGACCGGGATCGCGGCGCTGGGTCGCCGTCAACACCGCAACGGGCGACAGATCACAGTGGAAGGAAGCATGGGCAAGTCTCCACCACGACGGATCAGTCACGCTCGCAGCCGCAATCGGCGGCCACCGCATGAGTAGCGACGGGTACTTCGAGGGATCGCAGGTCCAGTCGGACGCGGTCGAGTGCGGCGTCGCAGGCCTGATGGCTCTCATCCGGACGACCGCCGACGCGACGGGCAACGACGAGTACGACGTGCGCGTCGGGATCGAGTGGACCGGATCAGAGGCCCTGACGATCCTCACGGTGGATAACTTCGGCCACTCCTACGGTGGTGTCTCCACACCGTTGCACCGCTACATGCCTGTCGAGAGCACCGTGAACGCGGCGGCTGCCGACCTTGACTTCTACTGGCGTGTTCACGACCTCGCTCAGGATTGCGTCAACCAAGGCGGCGTATCAAACGTGCGGCTGATCCGTCCGCCCGAGCGCGAGGAGGCATAGTTCTTCCGCCTCCTCTGCGGTGGGCGGCCCTCGTCCCGTAGGAGCTGGCTACGTCAACGTTGTCGGCGTGAGCGGCCAGCCCTGTCCGATCTCCGGAACGGATTCAGAGAGCACGGCGACCTCAGTGGCTTTGCCGACGCGATGCGCTGAGTAGTGGAGCTCAAACTCTCGACGCCGACGCGCCGCGTAGAGCTCCGCCACCTGTGGAGCGTTGTCATAGGTAAGAATCCACGGCCTGTCTGCGACGGAGTTGAGGACCCGCGCAAGGTCTTCGTGGTCGGTTGCAGAGAAGGCGTTGAGGTACAACGAACCGGCCTTCTCGAAGTAGGGCGGGTCGGCGTAGATGAAGACATCGTCCTTGGGAGCGTACTCAGCGATGACCTCAATACCATCGCGCGACGTCGGGACGATGTTGTCTGCATAGAGCGACAGTATTCGGATACGTTCAGCAAGGCCGTCCCGGTTGAAGCGGGCGTCGATCTTGTAATTACCCGTTTGGTCTAGCCCGCCGATCGGGCCGCCGTTGAGCACCCCGGACCTGTTCGTGCGATTGAGATAGAAGGTGGCAAATCCGAGCTGTGACAGATCGCTGGTGTCGGCGGCAACATAGATTTCGCGCTGCCGCCGCCACTCGGTGACGTCAAGCTTGGCCTTGTGGATTCGCTCGATCAGCCATCCGGGCTCGGACTGAACCGTAGTCCAGAATGCGTGGATAGCCGGGTCGAGGTCGTTGATGACGACGCGCTCGACTTGCCCCGTTACCAGGAGACTGAGACCGGCGCCGACTCCGCCCGCATACGGCTCGACGTAGGTGCAGCCTGCGAGGTCCATATCGCGGATCATCTTGCGCAGGCGCGAGTACAAGGCAGACTTTCCGCCCGGGTACCGGAGCGGTGAGATTCGCGGGCGTCGTGTGGACACCCCGATGGCGCTCGTGCTCATGGCTTCATCACGTATCTCATGATCGAGTCGATGGAGGCCCACATTGAGAACGTTTGGTCGGGATCGACTAGGAAGTGGTGGTTGTGGTTGATCGCATTGAGCGAGTCGCCTGAGTTCGTGTACGTAACGAGCTTCCCTGTCCTGACGCCCTCGATGACCTGGATCAGGTGCTTCGGGCCGTTCGCCTTGACGTGTTCCAAGAGCCAGTTCAGGGCGTGGCCAAGTTGGACACGGCCGTTCTGGTTGTTCCCGGAGCCCTTGATGTCGATCGACTTTGCCTCCGCATACGCCTTGATCGACTTTTCCAGTACGGCCCGGATCATTAGGAAGGTGGCGTTAGGGAACTTTTGCACGTCGACCTCAGACAGTTCGCCGAGCAGCAGTTTCAACCCTTCGGGGTAACTCGCGGGAGCCTTGATCTGCCCGAGGTCGAGGTTCCTGAGCTTCTTCTTGGCTGGACGCTTCCTCGGAGGCTTCGGCTCCGCGGTGCCAGGCGCAGCGCTCGGAGGTTCTCCGAGACCAGGTGCCCCCGTGGGCGGAGTCGGCTTAGCGCCGGGGCCACCGGGCGGTGGGTTGTTCCCTCCGTCGGGAGTCGTCCCTGTAGTTGGGGTTGTGGGGTTAGGCGGAGCTGCTTCTCCCGCGTCAGCAACGATCTGACGCAGTTCCTTCATCAGCTGCGTGTAGCGAGGACTTGAGACCGAGTTCAGGCTGCGCGTGTTGATGTTCTCGTCGTACATCCCGCGAACGATTGCCGTAGCAACATCTTTGAAGACTTCGTCCGAGAGCGTCTTCGTGACGTTGCCGTCTGAATCCATCGTAAGCCCCGTCAGGTCAAGGAACTCTTTCGACTCGTAGATGCGCGCCAGCGTCGATAGGCCCCTGGCCCACTTCTTTGTTGCAAGGAAGTCTTGAAGCTCGGCCTCGTCGTAATGCACGGACTTGAAGAGATTGATGATGTGCGCTCGAAAGACGAATTTGCGAACGTCGATCGTGGGATACCTAGTCAGAAGTTCACGGAGCTTCCTCCCCGCGTCGATCTGCGCCTGGAAGAACGCCGCCTGCCTGCTGGGACTCCAGGCCCGCCGCAGGTTCCCGGTGTGGATAGCCGCGATCAACTGATCCGCTTCGGTCTGGTTCGGTGCAACCATGACCCGGACCTTCGCGAGCGCAGAGCGGTCTGGCAGAAGGGCCGCCAGCGACGCGACTCGCGCCTGATAGTCGGGGACCAACATCGGGTTCTGGATGGCTTTGAGTGCAGCGAGCCTGCGGTTCCCCTCAACCATCACATACTTACCGCGTCGCTTTAGGACGACCGGCGTCTCGTGTGTCAGATAGCCGACCTTGCAGATGCCCTCGACAAGCGCTAACGCATCTTCGTTGACGAACAGGTCTTCAATGATGTCGGCCTCGACCTTCGCGTCGGCCACTTCAAGGCGAACGTTTTTTGGATCGAGTTGGATTTCTTTCAGGACGTCAAGCTCAACTTCGGGCCAGTTCGAAGTATCTAGCATTTGTCACCGCCTAGGACACTGTTCATCTCGGACAGTGCCGTCACGACCTCACTCATTGTGCTCTGCTCCTGCCTGCGGCAGTGAACCGCGGACGTACGCAAGGACATCGCTCCTCACGAAGCGCCAAGCGCGTCCCACCTTCTCTCCGGGCAGCGACCCCGCGCGGGCGAGTGAGAGCACTGTCTTGGTGGAGACACGCAAGAGCGCTGCCGCTTCATCAGCGGTCAGAACCTCGTTATCTTCCGGCATCTTCTCGTAGCCTCCTTGTACGGGACACATCTTCACGCTACCAGGTCGCGGGCTTCGTAGGTTGGCGTTCAGGCGCTACAAGGAGCGTCGGACCGGCCTAGTAGTAGCAGGCGATTGACGTGCGCTGTTCGGTTCTCTTTCGAGCGAGCGGGTTCGGTCAAGCGCAGCACGGGCGCGGGCGACGTCGATCTTCTGCGTCTCGGCTTCGGCGGGTGCTCCGAGGGGTGCGGGTCCGGTGATGCCGTAGCGGTCGCGGTAGGCGGCGATGGTGCGCGCGGCGTTCCGCCATGCCTGGGCCGCTCGTGCAGTCTTGGGTGGGGTTCCGAGTTTCGTGATCCACTCGTGTTTCTCGGTGAGTGCGGTGTCGAGGAGAGCATCGGCCCGGGCTTCGATGAGGTCGCGTCGCTCGGTCAGCGCTTGCCGCATCTCGGATGGCATGATGCCGGTGGCTTCGGGGATGAGGCCCACGATGAGACGTGGTGTTCTGCGTGCACGCCCGGCTCCCGCTGGCCTGGCGGTCGCGCGGGCAAGACGGTAGTGCAGGACCGCGGCGATGTCGTCGGCGTCCCCGAACCCGCGTGCTCGCACGAGGCGCGGCAGCAGGGTCTCGACGTCGTGCTGGTTGGCCTCGGCCCGACGGAGCTCGGCAGTCAGCGCTCCGAATGCGGGTGAGGCGATCGCGTCCTCGGCGTCGTCGTCGCTGAGCCCAGACGAGCGGACGAGCGCGGCCCAGCGGTCGTGTTGGGCGGCGGCGGCCAGGGTCTCGTACTCGGCGGTAAGCTGCGCGATCGAGGCCCAGGTGTCCTGCTCCGCAGTGATCGTCTCGTGCGCCGACAGCTCGGCACCGACGTGCTGCAGCACCCCGAACAACACGGACCGGGCTGTCGCCTCGGTGTTGTCGCCGGGGCGAGGGCCGTCGTGGGCGGGGTCGGGCTTGTCGACGGCGACGTAGGCGATGTTCTGCTCGCGCCCCCTCGTCATGGCGACATAGAACGTCTCTCTGGTCATCGACGCATCCGCCAGGACGTGCGAGGAGTCCACGGTGATGCCCTGCGCCCGGTATGACGTCACGGCGTAACCGAGATCGAGGTGTTCGGCCGCGTACTCGGCCGGGACCACGACCGAGGCGCCCCACGTGCGCCCTGCGCGGCGGAGGGTGAGAGCGCCGTCGTCACGGACCTCGGTGACCGTCCACCTATCGCCGTTGCGGACCCAGGACCGTCCCGCGCGGAGGCGGCGGTCGTTGCGGCGAGTGATGACCGTATCCCCGACCGCAGCCCTCATTCCGTCGTGCAGTTCGACCTCACGGCGGGCGTTCACGGTGCCGTCGAGGATCAGATCAGCGCGTGCCCGGTTGTTGAGCGCCTGGACGGACTCGTTCGAGGCGGTCACGAGCACACTGGCTCGCCCGGCGAGTGTGTCGTTGCGCCAGGCGGTGTAGGCGACGTCGATCATCTCCTCCGTCTCACCACCTCGGATGCGACCGTGTTCGGTGTAGGTGTCGATGACATCGGTGCGCCCATGCCGCAGCGCGAGGGACGCGGTCTTCTCCCACGGGTGGACGAACCGGTGCACGTCGACCAGCTCCGGGGCGTCGTCACGGTCGTGGACGAGGAGGGAGAACGCGCCACCGGCGGTGACGGACTGAAGCTGGGCGTGGTCCCCGACCAGCAGCACCTTCGCCCCGGCCTCCGCCGCCAAGGCGGTGATGCGGTCAAGGGAGAGCGTGCCCGCCAGCGATGCCTCGTCGACGATGACGAGCTGACCCTTGCGGAACGTCTCGCCGGCGCGGTCGTGAGTGTCGAGCCACTTGGCCGTGTTCTCGGTCTGGATGCCGAGGTCATCGGCCAGGACCTGCGCGGCGACCGCGGACGGCGCAAGCCCGACCACGCTGCCACGTCCGTGCTCGCGTTCCCACGCCCGCCGCAACGCTGACATCGCGGTGGTCTTCCCCGCCCCAGCAGGGCCGACCAGCACATCGACCACCCGGCCCGAGAGCGCGATCTTCGTCAGTGCGGCCGCCTGGTCGTCACCGAGCATCCGGCCCTTGCTGTCGGGCCGCTTCGTAACCCGTTCGACGGTGGTCAGCGGCACGGTCGGTGCGGTGGTGGTGTGGGCGCGTTCGAGGAGGCGGTCTTCGGCGGCCAGCAGCTCCTCGGAGGAGAACAGCGCGGAGTGCTTCGGCCGGAACACGCTCGTGCCGTCCGGTCGGCGGAACGCGGCCGGGCTGGATGCGAGCTCGGGCGGGGTCAGGCGCAGCGAAGCGGCTTCGGCGGCGTCTACGACCAGGCCGACGATAGCTTCGCGATCCTCTGTCGACGCGAACCGGTAGGCCATCGTCTGCCGCGCGGCCTCGGCAGTGAGGTTCCAGCGATGCCAGGTGGATCGCTTCTCACCGACCGCAGCCACAACGTCTGCCCCGAGCGAGTCGATCACATCCAACGGCACGTCGTCCGCGCGCAGCAGCAACGGCTCCTTGTTTGCCGTCACGCCGCGCGCCCACGAGGTCGTATCCGACCCGAGCACCTGCCCGGCCCGTTCCCGCCAGGAGGCGGTGAGGTCAGCCAGCGACCGGACTTCCTTCTCCGGCCGGGTCGAGAGGGTGGCCTGGGCGCGGAGCTTCATGATCGTCGCCGGCGACGGCCGCCGCCCATGCGCGTCGACGTACTGGCCGATGAGGCGGTCGGTCTCGGCATCAATGTGCCGGGCACGGGTGGAGAACTCCTTCACCATCGCCTCGGGCACCGCGGCGATCGCCCACGCGGGGTTGCGGTCGCGGCCCATGTCGCGCGCCTCCCACGAGACGCCAAACGAGCGAGTGAGGTGGTCAGCGAACACCGCCTCGTGCAGCTCGGAGAGGGCGACCACGGCGGCGTGCATCGGCCGCCCATCCAGCGACCGCCATTTGCCATCGAGGACGGTCTGCACCTTGTTGCTGATGACGACATGCGTGTGCAGGTGCGGGTCGCCCGCCCGGCTGTCGTAGTGATCGAACGCCGTGGCGACCAGACCTGCGACGTCGACCTGTGCAACCGCGCCGTCGCGGTCGGTTGCGCCGGTGCGGGTGGCTGCAACCTCCCGCTCCATGAACGCAACCACCTCCGCAACCGCAGCGTGATGCGCGTCCGCGATCAACGCCTGCGTCCCCGCGTCCGCGACCGCCCAGAGCACGCTGGCGGACTTCGGGATCGAGAACGTGAAGTCGAACCCCGCAACCGCCCGCCGCGTCCCGCGCCCGGCCTCCTCCGTGTCGATGGCCGCGACCGCCTCCGCGCGTGACGCCGGCCCGAGTGCGGGATCAAGCGCACTGGTACGTGCCTCGATCCGCTCGGCCACGGTTCGGTATTCGGGGTACGCGCGGCCCAGCGGTTCACCGGTGATCGGGTCTCGACCCATGCCGACCAGCAGCTGGAGCTGGGCTTCGGAGACCTGATCACCCACGCTGATCCGCCCGCCGCCGAGTGTGGCGACCCCGGCACCGAGCCAGCGACCGGGCGGGGTGCCCTCGGCGTTGTAGTAGCGCGTCAACGGAGTCGAGAGCGAGCGGTCGCCGTCGCCGGCCGCGACAGTGCGCAACAGGTACTTATACCCGTCACCCGCCGACATCACGCGCATCGAAACCGTCATCCGGCCCGCCCTCTCTGCCTGCTCACGAGGTGAGCAGCGGCCCGCCGAAGGCGGGCTCAACCTCGATCTGCAAGAGGCGTGGTGGCTCTGAGGGAGGCGGAGACGAAGGCTCCGTCAGAGGCCGGGCGCGGCGCGGTCAGCGAGGCACGGGAGGCACGGGAGGCGCGGGAGGCGCGGCGAGCACCTGGCAGATAACCAGCCCGGTCAGCGCTCGCAGAGGCAGCGACCGGGGATCACCGATCTGCCGGAGTCCTCATGCCGAACGCCAGCGACGAACCGGGCGACCGCCGCCTGCGGGTCGGGTCGCTGTTCTCCGGCTACGGCGGACTCGACCTCGCTGTCGAGGAGGTGTTCGACGCCCGCACGATCTGGTTCTCCGAGATCAACGAGCCCGTCGCCCGCGTCTTCGCCCACCACTGGCCCGACGCCCCCAACCTCGGCGACATCACCACCATCGACTGGAACACTGAAACCCGGGGCGCTTCAGAGGGAGTCCTCGGTGCACAGCGGCCAGGTCGGGCAGCCCAGCCCGGATGCGGTAAGCCTGACCGCCCCGCCGGTCGCGACGATCAGGATGTTCGCGGCCAGGGAGAGCTTCGCCCACACGAGCGGTCGGGCACGGACCCATTCCCACAGCCGCGCCCGCCAACCATCGCCCCGCCCGGCGACGTGGGGCGTGTCGAGGGGGCGGGTTTCAGGCACGGCGGTAGCGGCGTGCGCGGATGAACGAGGTCACCCCGAGAACCAGGTAGACCAGCAGCGCGACGAAGGTCAGGGTGCTGGCGATGACCGCTATAGGGCGCTCTGCGGTGCCCCCGAGGAGCTCCCCGAGCTTGAGGACGTTCATGAGCGTGCCGGCCAGGCCGACGAGCGCGACTGCCAGCGCCGCATGGATCGCGTGCCGGTGCGCCGCCTCTTTCCGGGAGATGAGTCCGGCGATCACCAGCAGGATGCCGAGGGCTGCGGGGATCAGCGCGGTGAGGCTGGATGCCCCCGACGCGATGTAGGCGACTATCCCGATCACAGTCACGACTGCCCCGGTCCCGATCGTCCACTTCGTCATGCTGTCGTTCCTCTCCACACACGGTTACTGTACCATTTAGTATAGTCTAGTGGTTGGTGAGGTACGGCGTCGATACGGAGGAGGCGGCACGGTGGTGAGGCCGAGTAAGAAGTCTGCGATCGTCGAGGCGGCGATGCGGGTCGCTGAGGAGCAGGGGCTGTCTGCGGTGACGATCGACGCTGTCGCCGAGCAGGCGGGCATCACCAAGGGGGGCCTGCTGTATCACTTCCCGAGCCGGACGGCACTGCTGAGTGGGGTGTATGAGCAGTTGGCGGCCGACTGGGAGAAGGAGATGGTCTCAGCCGCCGGGAAACCCGCTTCTGAGGCGACCCGTGCTGAGCGGTTGGCGGCGTATGTGCGGGTCGCCCGGTCGATGACCCGCGCGGAACTGGTGTTCATGGCTGACGGCGCCGCGCACCGTGACCTCTTCGCACCCTGTGCGGAAGTGGCCGCGCGGTGGACGACCCCGCTCCCTCAGCCCGGCGTGGACGACAGGTATCCGCGGGAGGAGCTGCGGATGCTGACCGCACGGATGGCCGCCGACGGGCTGTGGAGCTACGAAGCCCTCACCGGGGAGCCCATCCCGCAGGCTCTGCGGGTGCAGCTCCTGGAACACATCGCCGCCTCCCTGGACACCACCAGCACGGACTCTGCGCGATGAACACAAGAATCTATGGCAACCGGCCGGGCGCAATGATCGAAAGAACTCCTGACACAAGAAGGCATCCCCGCACATGAACACTGTGAACACTCAAGCGTCATCGCTGTCATCGCGGCGGTGGGTGCTGCTGGTGACTGTCGCGTTCGGCCTGTTGCTGATCACGCTCGACAACTCGATCCTCTACACCGCCCTGCCCACCCTGACGGTGGACCTGGGCGCGTCGGCCTCCCAAGGCCTGTGGATCATCAACGCCTACCCGCTGGTGATGGCGGGCCTGCTGCTGGGGTCGGGAACCTTGGGTGACCGGTTCGGGCATCGCCGTCTCTTCCTGGTCGGTCTCACGCTCTTCGGGGCGGCGTCGCTGGTGGCCGCGTTCTCCCCGACACCGGAGGTCCTGATCGGTGCGCGTGCGCTCCTCGCGGTGGGGGCGGCGTGCATGATGCCCGCCACTCTCGCGCTGATCCGGCTCGGGTTCGATGACGTGCGGGAGCGGAACATCGCGATCGCGATCTGGGGCAGCATCTCCGTGGTCGGCGCCGCGCTCGGACCCATCGTCGGGGGTGCACTGTTGGAGCGGTTCTGGTGGGGGTCGGTGTTCCTCATCAACATCCCCGTCGTGATCGCAGCCCTCATCCTCACCCCGCTCGTCGTCCCTGCAGGAACCCGGGACCGGGCGAAGAAGTGGGATGCGATCTCCTCCCTCTACGCCCTCCTCACCCTCACCGGCGCGGTCCTCGCGATCAAAGAAGCCGCCCACACCCCGCAGAACTGGGCGATCGTCGCAGGCGCCACGGTCGTCGCGGCCATCGGCGGTGTCCTGTTCACCAGACGCCAGCTCCGCTCGAACGATCCGCTGCTGGACTTCGGGGTGTTCCGCAACCGCGCGTTCAGCGCCGGGATCATCACCGCAGCGACCGCAATGTTCGCCATCGGCGGCATCCAACTGGTCACCACGCAACGCTTCCAACTCGTCGACGGGTTCACCCCACTCCAAGCAGGACTCCTCGTGGCCGCTGTCGCGATCGGGTGTCTGCCCACCGGGATTCTCGGCGGCGCGTTCCTGCACAGGCTCGGGCTGCGCATCATCATCAGCGGAGGCTTCACCCTCGCCACAATCGGCATGATCATCACCCTCATCGGAGTGCAGACCGCGTTCCCGGTATTCGTGGCCGGGCTCGCCGTCACCGGCGCCGGATTGGGGGCCACGATGTCAGTCGCATCGACCGCGATCGTGGGGAACGTCCCCCCACGCAAGGCCGGTATGGCAGCCTCGGTCGAGGAAGTGTCCTACGAGTTCGGCAGCCTCATCGCCGTCGCCGTCCTCGGCAGCCTCCTCTCCCTCTTCTACACCTCCCGCATCCACCTCCCCCAGGGCGCCCCTGCCGAAGCCGCCGACAGCATCGCCACCGCCCGCGACCTCGCCAGCGACCATCCGGGCCTGCTCGACGCCGCCGCTATCGCGTTCAACAGCGGCTACACGACCATCATGATCATCATCGCCGTCGTGATCGCCGCAGGCGTCATCACCACCGGGTGGCTGCTCCGACAGTACGGACCCGGCAGCACCGCCTCCGCCTACGAAGACAACACCCACTAAGCCTCGCGCTAAGAGGATCACGACCTATGGATTGTCACCACCGCAACCACGCCGCGGAGCATCAATGACACACACGCCCTCACGAAACGAACGCTTCTTCCGACTCGCCTTCCGCACCACCGCGCTCATCGAAGGCATCAGCTGGCTCGGCATGCTCACCGCCCTCGCTATCAAATACCCCCTCCACGGCAGCCCCCTACCCGTCACCATCTGGGGGGTGGGTGCACGGAATCGCATGGATCGCCTTCGTCCTCGCCTGCGTCGCCGCCGCCATCCGCTTCCGCTGGACCTGGTGGGCACTCCCCACCGGCATCATCGCCTCGATGCTCCCGTTCCTCACCGTCCCCTTCGACCTCTGGATGGAAAGAACCGGGCGACTCTCGACAGCGAACCGACCTGCCAACCACGTACAAACAACGGCTCCTCACCCCCTCACCAAGGAAGAGGCATCAAAAGACGTTTCTACGAAATGATATCAACCGCATTCAATAGAGTCTTAAGAAAGGACTCCCTGCGCTGATAGCGGCTGTTGCCATGTCACCCGCACATAGGAACAACGCGCGAGAACTGTGAGAGCAAGCGAATACCGCGATCCACATGAAGGGTCGTCTACGAGACCAGACAACCCCGGCACGAGGTTAATCAATCGCGGCGCACGGCTTCTGACGGCGATCGAAATCTCCCGCAGCGCAATGACCAGGCGAGTGATTCCTGCGGAGATAAAGATCCTGCACATTCTTGAGGGCGCAGCTGAAATCTCGACGGCACAGGGCCGGTACCTTCTCATGCCTGGCATGGCCTTGGCTCTAGGAGCTGGTGAATGGTGCCAGATGCGTCCGAGGCAATACGTCCGACTCTGGGCGGTGTACAGCGATGAACGCTTCTTGCGTGAACAGATGGCATGGTTCCTTCCCGACAAGACGCGGCTCCGCGCTGGCGTGCATCCTCACGACTGGGACGGGAGCCCACTCGTTCTGCATCCTGGTGTGTCTACCCTGCGCCGTGTCGAACCGATCTGGCGGCAGCTGAGCGTACTCGGCAACGGCACGAAGTCACCGGAGGTGGTGGCAGTACGTACCGTAGAACTGTTCGCCGGTTGGGTAGGCCTTGTGACTCCCGCGTTCCTCGCGCCGGATGCGGCCGCCAACTCAGATGGTACTGAGTTGAGCCAGGCAGGCGGGCTACTCATGTCGATCTCCTTGGCCGGACACGTGGGACGTGCAGTGCAGCTTCTGCGTGACCGCATGGCTGAGTCGTGGACGACTACGGCCCTCGCGCGTTCCGTCGCCGTCTCCCGTACTCACTTAACCCGCCTGTTCGTTGCCTGTACCGGCTTTCCACCGATGCGTTACCTCACGGAGATACGGCTGACAGAGTTCACCCGGCTCATTGATGAGACTGACTGGACTGTGGCACGTGCTGCGGGCGCAGTCGGCTGGCGCGATCCCCGGGTCGCCTCACGCTGGTTCTCCCGCCGCTACGGCATCACGCCATCGCAGTACCGCGCCAGCGGGCGTCCCGAAGGACGCCAAGCAAACCCTCCGCACTCACCGGCAGGCTGACTCGTCAACCCCCTCGACTCGCCGTATGTCGCGTACTTCTCGTCGTGTGAACCCTGAGCACTTGAAGGACTTCGACTCTACGCCGCACCGCAGGTAAACCGGATGAGACACGTCGGGTTCATCGTGGAGCCTGGCGGTCGCCACGCTCTGTTCCGTCCGTCTCGTTCCTGATCTCCCCGGCGCACCTAATGGTCGCAGGGGTCACCGGCTTGTGCCGTTGGCCTTGCCGGGAGGAGGTCACAGGTGGCGACGGACGAGGAGGCACGGGCTACGCGCGACGCGAAGCTCGAACAGCTCCATGAGCGGTTGACGGCTGCGGTCGACCTGCTTGTGTCGGGTGAGGATTGGAAGCGTGCGCTGGAGTTCGCTGCTCGGTTCCGGGCGCGCTCGTTCCGCAACACGCTGCTGATCCTCGCCCAGCATCTCGATGCTTACGAGCAGGGTCGTGTCGCGTCGCCGGAGCCGTCCTATGTCGCGGGCTATAAGCAGTGGCAGTCGCTGGGTCGGCAGGTGGAGCGGGGTCAGGCGGGGTATGTGATCTTCGCGCCGGTGACGGGTCGGTTCGCGTCGAGTAATCCGGCTGATTCTGAGTCGTGGCGGCGGCTGGGCCGGTTCGAGAAGCCGAAGCCCGGCGAGGTGGTGCGTTCCCGGATGGTCGGCGCGAAGCCCGCCTACGTCTGGGATGTGTCGCAGACCAGCGGTGATCCCGTGCCCGAGCGCCCTGCCCCGACGCTCCTGGAAGGCGAGGCGCCCGACGGGCTGTGGGCAGGGCTTGCCTCCTTGGTGGAGGCCGAAGGGTTCACGGTGACGCGCGTCGCGGATGAGCGGGAGATTCGTGGCGCGAACGGTGTCACGGACTACACGAACCGCACGGTGGCGGTGCGGTCGAACATGGACGACGCCGCGCAGGTGAAGACACTCGCGCACGAACTCGCACATGTGAAGCTCCACGGCCCCGACAACCCGGATGCGACCGGGCATCGCGGGATCGGTGAAGTCGAGGCGGAGTCGGTGGCGCTGATGATCGGTGCCGCGCACGGCATGGACACCACCGCCTACACGATCCCGTATATCTCCGGGTGGGCGGGTACGGTCAAGGACAAGGACCCGGCCGAGGTCGTGCAGGCCACCGGTGAACGCGTCCGCAAGACCGCCGGGGCGATCCTCGATGCCCTCGACACCGTCCAGGTCGGCACGGGCGACCCACCCGGCCTGACCCGTGAGTCCGCCACCCCGTCGCGAGGGGCCGGGGCGGAGCGAACAGTTCCGGCACTGGTCGAGCCAGCGCGTTCCTCGCGTGCGGCGGATGCCGTGGTGAGGGGGCTGTGATGAGCGTCGCCAGCGTCCTTGCCTCCCTCAGCGGGCTCCCGCTTCCGCAAGCCGCCGCGCGGCTCGCGGCGGCGGGGGTGCCGGTGTTCCCGTGCGTGCCGGGCGAGAAGCGTCCGCTCACCCGGCATGGGTTCCATGAGGCGAGCGTTGACCTGGCGCAGGTTGTGGCGTGGTGGCATCGCTGGCCGTCCGCGAACATCGGCGTCCCCACCGGCACCGCGTCTGGGGTCGATGTCGTGGATGTGGACCGCAAGCCGGACGGGAACGGGTTCGACGCCTTCGGTCGTGCCCGCCGGGCGGGGCTCGTGGAGGGGTGGGTGGCGGTGGTGCGCACGCCGTCCGGTGGTGCGCATTTCTACTACCCGGCCGACCCCGGCCGGTCGCAGCCGTCGTGGCAGGCGGCCGCGGCACGTGTCGACTTCCGTGGCACCGGCGGGTACGTCATCGTCCCTCCCTCCGCCGTCATGACCGTCCACGGCCCGGCCGGGTACTCGCTCACCGCGCACGGTAACCGGGAGCCGCGCCCGGTGGATGCGGCGGCGCTGCGGGACTTCCTCGATCCGCGTCCCGAGCCCGTCGTGCATCGGGCGCGGGGCCCTGTTCGTTCGGAGGACGCGAAGCGGCTGGCCGACTGGGTGGGCATGCGCGCGGAGGGCGAACGCAACCGTGGCCTGTTCTGGGCCTCCTGCCGCCTCGCGGAGGCGGGGTTGTCTCTGCCGGAGATGGTCGATGCGCTCGCCCCGGCGGGTGAGCGGGTCGGGTTGCCGCCGCGGGAGGTCGTCACGACGATCCGCTCCGCCTACCGCGCCACCCACGTCCAACCCGCACCATCCAGCGTGGTACGGGACGATGATCTGCGGCGCGTGCCGCGTCTTGCAGGGCAGGTGCTCTCATGAACCCGCAGGCGCCGGCACCTGTGCGGTCGCGGGGTGGCCGGGTGGCGGTGGCGACGGCGGTCGCCGGGACGGTGTTCATCGCTGCAGGTGCGTTCTGGCTCTCCTTCACCGCTCTGGCGGACCTTGCCCGCCGCTCCGGGATCGATGCGGGGCAGGCGTGGGCGTGGCCGCTGATCGTGGACGGGATCATCGTCGTCGCAACCGTTGCCGTCGTCGCGCTCGCTCGGCAGCGGTCGGCTTGGTATCCGTGGGTGCTGCTCGCTGCGGGTGCGCTGGTGTCGGTGACGGCGAACGCGATCCATGCCGTCGTCGCCGCCGATGCCGATGTGCCCGGGGTGCTGGCGGCGTCGGTGGCGGCGGTGCCGCCGCTGGTGCTGCTTGCGATCACGCACCTCACCGTCATCCTCACCCGACCGGCCTCCGAGGCCGCCAAGCCACATCTCGCCGACGAGGACGAGCCGACGCCGGAGAGCGGTCTGTCCGAGCTGCAGGCCGTTATTCCCACACCGGGGTCGGAGCAGACGCCCGCGCGGGAGGTGGCGGGGCGGTTGCGAGATGAGGAGGGCTGGTCGAACAAAGCGATCGCCCGGCACCTCGGCGTGCACCCCTCCACCGTGGGCCGCTGGTTCGCACGCCCCGAACTCACCACCCGTGACGAACAGGAGACGCCATGAACGACGACCAGCACACGTACGTCGAGCCCACCGCTACGGCGCTGCACGAGCGAGACCATGACCGTGCTGAGGAGACGCCGCGTGAAAGCGAGGCGTCGGCGCTGGCCCGGCACCGCGACCCGTCACTGGCCAAAGACTCGACGGCGAAGGACGCGGCGACGAGAGCGCGTGCTGGTGTGGAGTGGGTGCGTCCGACTGATCTGATGGCGTCGCGTTCGGCGCGGATAGTGGGGCGGGGTATCGATTTTCAGGCCGAGCTCGCCCGCCGCGCCCGCCGGGTACCTGGTCAGGCGTATCGGGCGACCCGTGACGGGGCACGGTCGGGTGCGCGGTTCGTGAGCGAGCGGGCACGGAAGCTGCCGCCGGTGACCGCGTTCGGTCGTGGTGGCGGGGAGCGGTTCTCATGGGTGTCGCGCTCCGGGATCGGGCTCGGGTAACCGCCATGCACGCCCCCAGCCAACGTCTGAGCGCGCCTGCTGGGGAGCGTGTGCGCACCTGCCTGTCAGGAGGTGCTCCCATGCAGACTGCATCAGACCGTGACAGGCGGAATCGTTTCGAGGACTCCGAGGCGCTGCGCGCCCTGCTGAATCGGCTCCATCAGGCGGGGCGTGGGGCGTGGCAGCGTGACCCGGAGGCGGCGGCGCTGATGGAGCACGCCGCGAACAAGTACGCCGCTCTCGCCCGCAAGCACGGCCTCGACCCGTGGGAGGCGGCTTCGGCGGCGTTCGAGGCGATGCGGGGAACTGCGACGCGGCGGGCGGATGACCCGTGGGCGGTGGTGACGCGGGCGGTGCAGGTGACCTGCACCGCCGAGGAACGCGGCAACGGACTGCTGTGCTCCGTGCATCAGGCCCGTCGCCCGAAGTATTCGGTGTTCCACGACGCCGAACGATTCAGCGACCGCGAGAACCCCCTGCCCGACTACCACCCCGCGTTCTGCTTCGACCCCTTCACCGACCCCGACGAGGACCCGGACGATGAGCGTCCGGTGCGGGAGCGGGCGATGAACGTCACCGCCGCCGTCGAGGACACGATCGCGTTCCTCTCGTGGGTCGGCTGGGAACCCTCGACAGCCCGGGCTGCGGTCGAGTACATCACCACCAGGTTGGCGGGGTCGCCGTCGCGGGCGTCGGCGTTCGAGGTGCTGCGCCGTGACCGGCAGGCCCGCGCCCTCCTGGACCTGCCGGGTGCGTCGTGGACGGCGCTGCTGCGGATCGTGCTCGGCACCCCCGACCCGACCCTCGCGCATACGAACGCTGGGCGCGGGTTGCTCGTGCGGCTCCTGATCGGCCAACCCCTGCGCGCACTCCTCACCGACGACGACCTCGTGATCACTGCCGGGCTCGCCGCCCCGCGCCTGGCAGGGGGCGAGGAGTCATGAGCACGGTGCCGGCGGGCCACATCGAGCTGGAGCGCGCGGTCGACTCCATCATCGTCGGCCGCCGGCACCGGCAAGACCACGGCGACCTTGCCCCGTTGGTGGAGTCGATCCGCCGCAACGGGCTCTTGCAGCCCATCACGATCACCCTCGACGGGCACCTGATCTGCGGCGCGCGGCGCCTCGCGGCGCTGAAACTCCTGGGCATCAAGACCGTCAACGTCTGGGTACGGTCCGGGATCTCCGACCGGCTCGGGCAACTCCTCGCCGAACAAGACGAGAACGTCCTGCACAAGCCGCTCACCCAGCTCGAAGCCGCAGCCCTCTACCGCGAACTCAAGACCCTGCTCGCCGAAGACGCCGCCCGCCGCCAGGAGGCCACCCGGTTCCAGACGACCGCAGACGACGCAGAAGACGGTGGTGCCAATTTGGCACCACCGCAGTTCGAGCAAGGCAAGGCTCGCGCTCAGGCTGCGCGGATGGTGACTGGCCGCGCGTCCTATACGACGTTGGAGCGCATCGGCCGGTTGGAGGACCTGGCCGCGGACGAGTCGCAGCCGGAACCGGTACGGGCGCGTGCGGCAGAGGAGGTCGAGCGGATCAAGGCAGGTGGGAGCGTCTATCCCTCGCACCTGCGCGTGAATGCCGAGCTGTCGCTGGCGGAGCTCAACCAGCTCGCCGCGGATCCCGCCCAGTCCGTCGAGGTGCGCGAACGAGCACGGGTCGAGGCGGATGCGGTGCGTGCGGCGGAGCAGGAGGCGAGGGCGGCGGAGTTGGAGCAGCTGGCAAAGGCCGCGCTCGCCCGCGTCAAAGCAGCCAAGGCCTCCGGGGAGAAGAAGCCAGCGCGGCCCGCGCTGACGGCGGTGAACACCGGGGAGCCGGTGCCGTTCCCGCTGACCGCGTTCCTGGCCACCTGGGACGACATGGCCGAATGGTGGACCCACTACGACCCCGCCGACGTCGGCCCAGCCCTCACCGCTGAACAGTGGGCACGGTTCGAGGAGACCATCGCCGGGACCATCGCGTTCACCGACGCCGCACGCGCGGCACGGCAAGACAGGGCCGAGCACATCGCCTGAACCGCGGGGCGGGTGCGGTGGTGCGCACCTTCCTGGCAACCACGCATCCGTTGTTGCCGTCCGGGAAGGACCCGTGCTCATGGACCCCGCCACGTCTGATGACCGTCGCCGTCGTCGCCTGCTGATCGCCGCCACCGCTGGCGGCCTCGCTCTGCTCTTGCTCGTCGGAGTCGGCATCTACGGCCTCGTCCGCGGCCCCGCCGCCCCGTCGGCCTCGACGCCGAACGAACGACCTTCCACCGCCGCGCCCGTGACACCGGCCCCGACCTCGGTCGCAGAGCTGGAGCCGCTGGACCAGCACCTTGGGCCGGAAGCGTTCGCCCAAGCGGTCGCTGAGGCGCTGTTCACCTGGGACACCACGACCGGGCACATGCCATCGGACTATGCGCAGGTGCTCGCGGATGCCGCGCACGGCAGCGAGGCCGACGCCTTCGTCGGTGACGTCCGCGCCTACATCCCGACGAACGATGCGTGGGCGCAGCTGCGCACCTACGCGACTCGGCAGTGGCTGACCCTCGACGAGGTGTTCGTCCCGGAGGCGTGGGAGACCGCCGTCGAGCAGGCAGCCCCCGGTCAGATACCTGATGGTGCGGTCGCGTACACCATCTCGGGGACACGGCACCGGGAAGGCATCTGGGGCACCGACCCCGTCGAGGCATCCCGCCCGGTCTCCTTCACTGTGTTCCTCGTCTGCACCCCGCCCAATCCCGGTCGCGGCACCGGGTCGGGGTTGTGTGAGGTGCTGCGGCTCTCACAGCTCGACAACCCTCTCCGCTGAGCCGAGGCCGTGATGAAGAAGCTCGCGCTCCTCGCCCTCACCTTGCTGCTCCTGGGGCCGTCCACGATCCTGCTGGGCGTCGCCACGCTCGGCGGAACACCTGCGACCGCCGCCGTCTGCACGCCCGGCTCGTTGGCGGTCGGCCCGATCCCGGACTCGCTGACCGCGACGACCCGCAACGGGGAGACGGTCACGCTGAACCGGCAACAGCTCACCCACGCCGCGACGATCATCACGGTCGGCGGGCAGACAGCCGGCGTCGGACGTGAAGGGGTGCTGATCGCGCTGATGGCTGCGCTGACCGAGTCGACCCTGCGGATGCTCGCCAACACGAGCGCCTATCCCGAGTCGGCGGAGTACCCCAACGACGGCGAGGGTTCGGATCACGACTCGCTCGGGCTGTTTCAGATGCGCCCGGTCAGCGGGTGGGGCACAGTCGCGGAGCTCATGGACCCCAGCTACCAGGCGAGAGCCTTCTACGGTGGCCCCACGGGCCCGAACTACCCATCGCCGCGGGGCCTGCTCGACATCGCCGGCTGGCAGCAGCTCGACCCCGGCGAAGCAGCCCAAGCCGTCGAGGTCAGCGCCTACCCGGACCGGTATCAGAACTACCAGCCGGTCGCCGAAGCGATCCTCACCGCCCTGACCCGTCCCGTGTCCTCCGGCAACGATGGCGGGGACGAGACGCCCGTCGTGCCCGAGACGACGCGCATCGTGTTCCCGCTGCCGGAGGGGACCTGGGCGCGGACGAGCCCGTTCGGATGGCGTAACGACCCGATCACCGGCGAACGCCGCTTCCACGCAGGCAGCGACTTCGCCGCCCCCGACGGCACCCCCATCTACGCCGTCGCGGACGGCATCGTCGTGCGAGCCGGATACACCGACGCAGGAGGCGGGGTCATCGTCATCGAGCACACCGTCCGGGGCGAGCGGGTCGCGTCGATGTACGTGCACATGTGGGCGCACGGCATCCATGTCGCAGAAGGCGACACCGTGACCGCCGGGCAGCGCATCGGAGACGTCGGCTCCTCGGGACACTCCACCGGCCCTCACCTGCACCTGCAAATCCACCCCGGCGGCGCAGACGCCGACCCGGTGAACTCCGACGCCTGGCTCACCGACCACGGCGCCGCTGAATCCGGCGCGAGCACGGCACCAAACGCAGGTTGCGCTCCGGGGCCGAACATCGCCGCGCCAACACCGTACACAGGTACCGATCCTGACGAGCTTCGGGACGATCCGACGAGCGGCGGCCAGATCACTGCCCGCATGGAGCACCTGCTCACACAGACCCGGGCCGCGTTTCCCGACTCCGGCTGGGCCTGCTGGTCACCGCGACCCGGCACCTCGTCGGAACACCCGCTCGGCAGAGCGTGCGATGTGACCTTCGGGAACACCATCGGAACGGCCGCGACCGGCGCCGCCCTCGACACGGGGTGGGCGATGACGAACTGGCTGCAGGCCAACGCCGCCGCCCTCGGAGTCGAGTATCTCATCTGGCAAGGCAAGATCTGGTCGCTCGCTCGCGCCGACGAGGGCTGGCGGCCCTACAACGGCGGGGGCATGCACGACCCCTCGGACATCACAGGCGGGCACTACGACCACCTGCACATCACCGTCCGAGAAGGACGATGACCATGGATGTGTTCCCCGACTTCGGCGGCGTCGGCGGCGCCGCCGACCTCCGCGCCATCGTTGGCGCGCTGCTCATGTTCGTGCTCGTCACCGCCGTGCTCATGCTCATCGTCTGCGCCATCATCTGGGCGATCGCGTCATCCAGCGGCAACTATCAGGCGGCGACCAAGGCTCGCACGGGTCTGTTCGTCGCGGTCGGCGCCGCCGCTCTCGCCGGGGCCGGCGTCGCGTGGCTCAACTTCCTGCTGGACGTCGGCACCCAACTCTGACTACCTCCGCCGCCGCTGGGATCGCGGGGTGCACCTGACGGACGAGAACCCCTTCTCGTCAATAGTCAGGAGCACCCCGTGATCGACATCGACCCCAACTCATCCGGTCTTCCCGGCATCGAGCAACTGCGCATCATCGTCGGCGCCGTCATGACCGTCGGCCTCATCCTCTCCGTCCTCGCGCTCATCGTCAGCGCGATCGTGTGGGGCTTCGGCGCCAACTCCTCCAACCCGCACCTCGCGAGCAGGGGCAAGGTCGGCGTTCTCGTGAGCTGCGGGGCGGCGATCATCTGCGGTGCCGCGGTGACGCTGATCAACTTCTTCTGGGGCGTCGGGCAGGCCGTGTGATGACCACCCGACATGACTCCCGGCCGCGGGGGTGGCTGCGGTGAGCGTCTGCGATGTCCCAGTCATCTCCTCCGTCTGCGACGCCGTGGGCGAAGGCACCGCCTCCCTGATCGCCGCCCCGTTCGACTGGCTCGCCCAAGCGATGGCCGGTGCCGCCGCGTGGCTGTTCGAGGCGGTCTGGTGGGTCTTCGACACCACGACCCTCGTGGACGTCACCAGCGCCGAGTACATCGGCGTCTACAACGTCCTGTTCGGCGTCGCTGTCTTCATCATGCTCGTGTTCTTCTGCTTGCAGCTCATCACCGGGCTCATCCACCGCGACCCGACCGCCCTCAACCGTGCCGCCCTCGGTCTCGCCAAGAGCGTGCTCGGATCGTTCCTGGTCATCACGCTGACCGCGTTGCTGCTGGAAGTGACCGACCAGCTCGCGGTCGGGATCGTCCAGGCCACCGGCAACACGATGGAAGGGATGGGGACCCAGATCGGGCTCCTCGCCGCAGGCCTGGCCACCATCAACATCACCGCTCCCGGTGTCGGCGCGATCCTGACGATCTTCCTCGCCGGACTCGCTATCAGCGCGGCGGCGATCGTGTGGTTCTCGCTGCTCATCCGCAAAGCCCTGCTGCTGGTCGCCATCGTGTTCGGGCCGGTCGCCCTGGCCGGGGCGACATGGGATGCGACCAAGGGATGGTTCGCCAAATGGGCGACCTTCGTCATCGCCCTCATCTTCTCCAAGCTCGTCCTCGTCGTGATCTTCCTCGTCGCCATCGGCCAGGTCTCCGCCCCCATCGAGGCGGACCTGGCATCCATCTCCGACCCGATCGCCGGCGTCGCGCTGATGTTCATCGCGGCGTTCGCCCCGTACATCACGTACAAGTTCCTGTCCTTCGTCGGGTTCGACATGTACCACGCGATGTCGTCGGAGCAGGAGGCGAAGTCGGCGCTGAACCGGCCTGTCCCAGTGCCGTCTGCGCCGAAGGCTGACACGGCCAAGAAGGTACTCGACGGCAGCACCGACTCCGGCAGCGCACCCTCGAACGGTGGCGGAGGAGGCGGTAGTCCAACACCGCCGCCTACCTCCTCGTCGGCGGCGCCCACCAGTGCGGGAGCCGGCACAGCGGGCACAGGAGCCGCCGCTTCCTCGACAGGGGCAGGAGCGGGAGCTGGCACCGCCGCTGGTGCCGGGGCCGGGACAGCGGGCGCTGCGGGTGCTGGTGCAGCCGCCGGCCCTGTGGGTGCTGCGGTCGTCGTCGGCGGTGCGGTGGTCAAGGGCGCGGCGACCGCCGGCCCGAAGGCCGGCAATGCGGTCGGTGGAGCGGCCGACAGTCAGGCAGGCGCGGCCACGGAGCAGGCATCCCCGCCGCTGGTTCCACCATCGCAAGGCACCCCGCCGCAGCGTCCCGCACCGTCGACGCCGCCCCCGGCCGCTCCGTCCTCGGCGCCGCCGTCCGGGCCGTCCACCGGCTCGGCGGAGTCCTCGCCCGCGCCTCGGCGCCGGTCGGACCCGCCACCTCCGCCGTCGTCCAAGCCGACCGGGAAGGGGTGACCTGCGATGTCTACGAACACGCACGCGAACAGTGACTACCCGTTGGCGGCGGTGCAGTTCTCCCGGCTCACCAAGCGCGGGATCATGCTGGGCCTGTCGCTGCCGCAACTCATCGTCCTCGGCATCGCCGTGCTCACAGTCGTCTTCTCGCTCTACCTCGGCGGCGGCCTGGCCTTCGCCTGGACCGCCCCGGTATGGGCCACCGCAGCACTGCTCGCGGTGATCCCCGCGGGTGGGCGGAAGGTGATCGAGTGGGTGCCCATCGTGGCCCGCTGGATCGCCCGCACGTATCTGGGGCAGCTCATTTATCGGCGCCGCGTCATCAAGCCGAGACCTGCCGGGACGCTCGCGCTTCCGGGTGATGCGGCACCGTTGCGGGAATGGGAGGACCCCGAGACCGGGGCGGCGATGATCCAAGACCCGCACGCGCAGACGCTGACTGCGATCCTCGGCGTCTCGCATCCGGCGTTCGTGCTCCTCGATCCCGGTGAGCAGCAGCGCAGGGTCTCCGGGTGGGGGCGCGTCCTCGCCGCGGCCTGCCGTTCGGGGCGCATCGCCCGCATCCAGGTGTCGGAGCGGACGCTGCCGGACTCGGGAACGGGGTTGGCGGAGTGGTGGCGCACGCACGGCACCGACGACGGGTCCTGGGCCGCGACCACCTACGCCGAGCTGATCGAGCGCGCCGGCCCCGCCGGGGAACGCCACGCCACGACGATCAGCCTGGCGCTGGACATGAAGGCCGCGAGCCGGCAGATCAGGACTTCCGGTGGCGGGATGCGCGGTGCCGCCGCGGTGCTCCGGCAGGAGATGACCACGCTGACGACGGCGCTGCGCGCAGCGGAGCTCACCTCGACGGGGTGGCTCACGCCCGGCGAGGTCGCCGTCATCCTGCGTTCGGCGTACGACCCGGCCGCCGCTCCCGCGCTAGAACGGCATGGCGACCTCGGGCGGGATCTGGCGACGGCGGGCCCGGTAGCGGTGACCGAGACGTGGGATCGGTTGCGGTCGGACAGTGCGTTCCATGCGGTGTTGTGGATCAGTGAGTGGCCCCGCTCGCAGGTCTACCCAGGGTTCCTTGCCCCGCTCGTGCTGTCCAACGGCATCCTCCGCACCCTCGCCCTGCACTACACGCCGGTGCGCGCCGATCAGGCCGCGCGGGACCTGCGGAAGAAGAAGACCGAACTCATCAGCGACCAGGCGCAGCGGCGCAAGATCGGGCAGATCGAAGACGCCGCCACCAGCGCCGAACTGGACGACGTCCTCCAGCAAGAGGCGGACCTGACCGCCGGGCACGGCGTCCTGCGCGTCTCCGGCCTCGTGTCCGTCTCCGCGCCGACCGTCGATGAGCTCGACGCCGCGGTCGCCGCGGTCGAGCAGGCCGCGATCCAAGCCTCCTGCGAGACCCGCCGCCTCGTCGGCCAGCAAGCCCAGGCCTTCACCGCCGCTGCGCTGCCGCTGTGCCGGCCGGTCTGACCCGGCGCACCTGCCCACCAACCATCCGACGCTTCTGTGAGGAACAACGCTCATGCCTACCCTCGATAACCCCGTCGCGGACGCCACGGAGGCGTCCGCCGCGTTGCGGGGCCTGGCCCACGCAACCCGCCAGTTCACCGACCCGGCCGACACCTACCCAGTGATCGGTGACCTGCTGTCCGGAGTCCGGTCGCTGCGGCAGGTACTGGATCAGCTCGCCGCCGCCCATATCGCTCCCCGTGCCCGCGCGCACGACGACGCCGGGAACCAGGCCACCGGCGCGACCTCGGCCCTCGCGGCCGCGGACGAGCTGCACCAGGCCGGCACACTCCTGGACTCCGTGGCCTGGCGGCTCGACGCCGCCTCCCAGCACTCCGGGCGTATCGCCTGGCACCCCGCACCCGACCCCGCAGACGCGGGGGCGGGGCGTACGAGCGTGCAGGCCGGGACGCTCACGCTGACGGTGTGGCCGGACGAGCCGCTGGGCCAGCACCAGCGCTACGCCTACCTCATCGAGCACCGGGACAGCGGGCAGAGCATCCAAGGGCGGGATCTGTTTACCGGGGCCGGCGCGCCTGTCTCACCGGAGCGGGCGCTGCGTGACCTCGCCGCCTACCTGACCGCAGCAGGCGATGCGCACCAACACGCCACCGACAACGGCACGGCGTATGAGGGGCCGTTCGATGAGTGGACCGCCGACGTCGCCCGGCAGAACTCCGACGCCCTGACCGAGCTGGCCGACCGCGGCCCGCAGGGCCCTGCGCCCACCGTTGGGGAGGCGGCGGGCGTGCGGTGGATCAGCGTCGTGTTCCTCCAAGGCTCCGAGGCCTACGAGGTGCTGGACCTCATCGACCGGGAGGGCACGGACGCGGCGATCGAGCACCTGGCCGGGTTCGACTACGGCGAGGAGACCGTACAGACAGCGCTCGAGAACGGCTACGTCTACGACGAGCCCCCGACCGGTGCCCTCGACAAGGTAGCGACCCGAGACGTCTACACCCTCACCTACAACCCGTTCCTCGGCCACGTCTCGCTACTGCGCGAGCACGGCGCCCTGCCCGACCCGGCACTCCTCGGCATCGACACCCCGATTCCCGCGCCCGCGTCGACCGCGGCGTCGGCGCGCGTCGCACACCAGCCTGCACGCGCGAACACCCAGGCGGCGAACCGCGAGCGCGGCGCGGGCGACTGGTTCACTCGACGCCCCGGTGCCGCCACGGCGCAGGGCCGGGGGCTCGCGCTGTGACCGCGCAGGACGAGGGCCGCCTGCACACGGCCGTGCTCGTCGGCCCCGAAGGCGAACGACGCCGGGCCCGTAAGGACCGCCGGCAGGCTGCGACCCGAATCGAGACCACCGCCCGCAAGGCACGGAAGGCCGAGGCGAAGGCCCTGTGGGAGGCGGAGCAGGCCGAGCGGCGCGCGACGACCTACCTGCCCGCCGCTGGCGAGCCGGGGCCTGCGGCGTTGCGCACGCCGGGCCGGTTCCGTCTCCCCAAGCACCAGGACACGAGTGCGACGTTGGCTGGGCAGTACCCGTTCCTGGCCGAAGGCGGCCTCGGATCGGAGGGGATCTTCGTCGGGCAGGACCTCTACTCCGGCGGGTCGTTCGTCTACGACCCGTGGGTGCTCTACCGGCGCGGGATCATCACCGCCCCCAACGTCGTCCTGGCCGGCATCGTCGGCTCCGGCAAGTCGAGCCTGGCAAAGTCGCTCTACACGCGCTCGCTCCCGTTCGGACGACGCGTCTACGTCCCCGGCGACCCGAAGGGCGAGCACACCGCCGTCGCCGAAGCCGTCGGTGGACGCGCAATCATCCTCGGCCACGGCCTCTCCAACCGCCTCAACCCTCTCGATGAGGGCCATAGGCCATCCGCGGTGTCCGACAGCGAGTGGGCGATGCAGGTCGCCTCCCGCCGCCGCGACCTTATCGGCGCCCTCGCAGAGACCGTGCTGGACCGGGCGCTGACGCCGTTGGAGCACACCGCGATCGACCTCGCCCTCCAAGACGCGGTACGGAGCGCGGAGGTTCCGATCCTGCCGATGGTCGTCGACCGCATCCTTACCCCAACCTCGGCCGACGACGCGGATGGACGGCTCGCGGAAGACGGTCGGCTCGTCGGCCACGCCCTGCGCCGACTCGTCGCGGGCGACCTCCAAGGACTGTTCGACGGCCCGTCCACGGTCAGGTTCGACCCGTCCCTGCCAATGGTGTCCCTCGACCTGTCCCGGGTCGCGGAGAACAGCACCTTGATCTCGGTGCTGATGACGTGCTCGTCGGCGTGGATGGAGTCGGCCCTGTCCGACCCGGCAGGCGGGCAACGCTGGGTGATCTACGACGAAGCCTGGCGCCTGATGGCCTACCCGTCCCTCCTGCGGCGTATGGACGCCCAGTGGCGGCTCGCCCGGCACTTCGGAATCGCGAACATGCTGATCTTCCACAAGCTCTCCGACCTCGACAACGTCGGCGACCAGGGCTCCGCCATGCGCGCCCTCGCATCGTCGCTGCTGGCGAACGCGGAGACCAGGATCGTCTACCGGCAGGAAGCCGACCAGCTCGGCTCCACCGCAACAGCGCTCGGCCTCACGGGCACTGAGCAGAAGCTGCTTCCCGGCCTGGGGACCGGGCAGGGGCTGTGGCGCATCAAGGACCGCTCCTTCGTCGTGCAGCACCAACTCCACCCCGCCGAGTTCGCCGCCTTCGACACCACGAGCCGCATGATCGCAGAAACCGGGAAGTTCACCGTTGAGAATGACGAACCGTCGGCCTCGCTGACGGTTCCCGCCGCGGGCGGTGCGGCGTGATGGCCCGGCCCCGCTATAAGCGCACGATCATGCCCGCGTCTGTTCACCGTGACGAGGTCGAGGCTGTGCCGGTCGTTCTCCCGCTCGTGGTCATCACGATCACCGACGACGGACGCATGACGGTCACCGTCGACGGCGTGCCGTTCGAGCCGGAGCCGTTCGCGCCTCCGTGGCGACGAGAGGACTTCGCCGCCGTCCTCGACCAGCTCACCGAACAGCGCCGCTCGCCGGTGCGGGTCGAGGTGCGCGAAGCGGACGGAAGCACGTTCACCGACATCATCACTCCGACCAGACGCCGCCGCACCGAACCAAAACCCGCCCCCGCACCTGAGCCACCGGTCGCGAGTGCTCCGCCCGAACTCGTGGCGCTCCACGGCGAGGGGTTCGTGCCGGGCGAGGACGTGGCGATCGCCGTCGTCATCGCCCACGGCGATGCCGCCCCGGACGGCGCGATGCGCGGCCTGCTCACCGCCGACCAGCTCGCCGTGAGCCCGACCCGAGAGGTGATCCTGCTCGGCCGCGTCTCCGGGACGCTCACGATCGGGCACCCCGAATGACCACCCCGAGGCCGACGGGATCGCTCGGGGACGAGCTGAGCAACCTCGGCATCGGCCTCCTCATCGGCGCCGCGATCCTCGCCGCCATCCTCCGCGGCGCCGGCTCGGTCGCCGCGTGGATCACCGGGACCGGGCAACCCGCCGGCGGAGTCGAGGCCGGGTTGGGCGTGCTGCTCAACCCCGGCGACCCGGCGGCCGCGCTCGGCGCACCCGGTCTGAACGTCGTGGCGTACTGGATCACCGCCGCCGTCCTCATCCTCGCCGCCGCTGGCGCAGGGTGCTGGGGGTGGCGGTTCTTCCGCGAGCACGGCCGACAGGTCAAGAACGACCCCTACCGCATCCCCGGTATCGCCACCCGCACCGAGGTCACCAAGGCCGCCTCCGAGACCGCGCTGCTGCGCCGGGCCGGGCACCTGCGACCCTCGCTCCACAAGCCGACACCGGAGGACGTCGGCTACCGGATCGGCCAGTCGCGCGGCAAGAGCGTGTGGGCATCGGTGGAGGACAGCATCCTGCTGATCGGCCCGCCCCGGTCCGGGAAGGGCGCCCACATCGTCATCAACACCATCCTCGACGCACCCGGCGCAGTCGTCACCACCTCGACCCGGCCGGACAACCTCACCGCGACTCTCCGCGCCCGCGAGCGCATCGGCCCGGTCGCCGTGTTCGACCCACAGCACCTCGCCGAAGGCATCCCCGCAGGCCTCAGATGGTCACCCATCCGCGGGTGCGAGGACCCGCTGACCGCGATGATCCGCGCCACCGGACTCGCCGCCGGCACCGGCCTGTCCGCAGGCGGAGTCGAAGGCGGCGGGTTCTGGGAAGGCAAGACCCGCACCGCCCTCCAAGCCCTGCTCCACGCCGCTGCCCTCGACCGTCGCCCACCGGGTGAACTGTTCCGGTGGACCCTCGACCCATCCGCCGCCGCGGACGCAGTCGCGATCCTGACAGCGAACCCACGAGCGGCTGTCGGGTGGGCGGAGTCGCTACAGGCGATGATCGACTCCGACCCGAGAACCCGCGACTCCATCTGGCAAGGCGTCTCCCTCGCCCTCGCCGCCCTGGCGGACCCGCGCGTGCTCGACGCCGTGTCGCCGCGCGAAGGCGAGAACTTCGACCCCGAAGCCTTTCTCCGTGCCCGCGGAACGCTCTACCTGCTGGCGACCGGCGCCGGCGCCAACAACAGCGCGGCGTTGGTGGCGGCGTTCGTGGAAGACGTCGTGGAAGCCGCCCGCCGCATCGCCGCCGGAAGCCCCGGCGCGAGGCTCGACCCGCCCTTGCTGCTCGCCCTCGATGAGGTCGGCAACCTCGCCCCCTTACCGTCACTGCCCACGCTCATGGCCGAAGGCGGCGGCACCGGGATCACGACCATGCCCGTACTCCAAAGCCTCGCTCAGGCGCGGGAGAAATGGTCGGAGAACGCCGCCGGCGCGATCTGGGACGCCTCCATCGTCAAGATCATCCTCGGCGGCGCTTCCAACAGCCGCGACCTGCACGACCTGACCACGCTCATCGGCGAGCGCGACGAGGTGACCGACTCCACCACGGTCGGAGACCACGGCTCCCGCTCCGCGCAACGCTCCATCCGGCGCGTCCCGATCATGCCGCCCGACACGATCAGGACGTTGCCGTTCGGGACTGCGCTCGTGCTGCTGCGCTCCGCGCCGCCCATAGTCACGAGGATGCGGACCTGGCTCGACCGGCCGGATGCGAAGGAACTGCGGGCCGACCGGGCCGGCATCGAGGCGCTGCTGCAACGCCGTCCGCTGGAGGAGCCGGGCGCACCTGCCTGACACAAGGGCGGCCCCGGCTGTGGGGCCGCCCGTCGATGTCAGAAATGAGGACAGTCCGATGGCTCTCCACACGCAGGAATCCCTCTCCGGGTTTATCGCCTCCGACCCGCAGCTCACCTACACCGAGCGCGGCGACGCGCGCCTGTACGTCAAGATCGGCCAGGAACACTACCGCCGTGAGGAGGACGGGTCGTTCACGCAGACCGAGACGACCTTCCACGACCTCGTCGCGTTCAAGAAGACCGCCGAACGCGCGCACGACCGCCTCGCCAAGGGCGACAAGTTCGTCGCAGAGGGCTACGTCCGCGAGTACGACCACACCACGCCGGACGGCGAAGTCGTCAAAGCCGAGGAGTTCGTGGCGAAGAAGCTCGGCCACGACCTCGCCCGCACCCGCTACGAGGTCAAGCGGACCCGCCGCCAGCCCGCCGTCACGCGAGAAGCCGCGGGGCAGTCCGTCGATGCCGAGGCGCGCCGCGAGGCCCGCAACGCCGCACCGGCGCTCGGACTCTGACCGGCGGTGACCATGATGAACGAGAACGACAGCGACGCGCCGGACCTGGGTGACGAGCCCGACCTCGATGAGGCGCCCGAGGAGTTCGAGGGGTCGTTGCTGCCCGAGCCGCCGCACCCTATCAACTGGAACCTCCTGACGAGCGAGGAAGCCGAGGCCGAGTGGCTGGAGCTGAATAAGTGGGTCAACTGGCTCCGCACGACATATGGTCTGCCCGCATCGGTGGTGCCGCCGTTCTGGCACCGCCACCCCGAGCTCGTCTGGGAGCTCTCGGCCCTGCACCTGCACTGGCTGGCCGCCTACGACAGCGAGCAGAACGCCTCCGCGCCGCTGGGCTGGCACCGCGACTTCGCCGACGCCAGACAGCGGCTCAGGGATTGGGTCGCCGCCTGCGGCACCCGCCTCGACCGAGACCGCCCCACCCGGCAGACCGTCTGGCCCGGCGAGGACCCGGCAGAGCCCGTCGAGGACCGGATCATCGCCAACCGCGACGAGGACTTCGTGCAGTTCGTCCTCGATGACGTCGCCGCCCGCAAGCAGGCCGAGGACGAGTTCTACGCCGGCCTCGACCCTGCCACTGGGGAGTTGCGCGACTGATGGGCACCTACGTCAAGAAGACCGACCGGCGCCGCTATGAGGACCGTTCATTCTCCGTACGCGCGGTACATCGCGAGGACGCCGACTTGCACAAGCTCGCCGAGGTTCTGATCCGGCTGACCTTGCAGGAGACCGGCCGATCGCGCGCCGAGCGTCGCGCCGCCGCAATACCGGAGACCTACCGTCCGGCAATGGTCGCCGACCAGGCATCCGGGTAGAATCGAGCACAAGCAAGCCTCGCGTCGACGTGGTGTTGTGGTCCCAAACCCCGCTCCGGCGGGCAACGTTTACGTGGCCGTTCCGGCCTAGTCCTAGAGCTTTCGGGCTTCCTCTCACGATCAGCACCCCTCGGGCGTTCAGCCCGAGCGCGAGGGCCGAGATTTCGTGAGAGCAGGCCCCCATGAGTACCACGTCCGCGCGCACTCCAGACCCGGTGCGCAGTCTCATCGAACCGCCCCAGGGCACCGCACTCGCGGTGTCCTACCTGCGCGTCTCCACCAAGGAGCAAGCCGAGAAGGGCGGCACCGATGAAGGCTTCTCCATTCCCGCCCAGCGCGAGGCCAACCGCCGCAAGGCCGAACAGCTCGGCGCGGTCATCGTGAAGGAGTTCATCGACGCGGGCGAGTCCGCCCGCAAGGCCGACCGGCCCGAGCTGATGCGGATGATCCAGTACGTCAAGCGCAACCGTGTCGCGTACTGCATCGTCCACAAGGTCGACCGGCTCGCCCGCAACCGCGCCGACGACGTAACGATCCACCTCGCCTTGCAGGAGGCCGGGGTCATGCTCGTCTCCGCGACCGAGAACATTGACGAGACCCCCAGCGGGATGCTGCTGCACGGCATCATGTCCACGATCGCGGAGTTCTACTCCCGCAATCTCGCCACCGAGGTCATCAAGGGCATGACGCAGAAAGCCGCCACCGGCGGCACGGTCGGCAAGGCACCGATCGGCTACCTCAACATCCGTTCCCGCGACGAGCTCGGCCGCGAAGTTCGCACGGTGCAGCTCGACCCCGACCGGGCACCGCTGATTGAGTGGGCATACAAGGCATACGCCTCCGGGAACTGGACCGTCAGCCAGATCCACGACGAGCTGACGTCGCGAGGGCTGGTCAGTCTTCCCACCCCGAAGCGGCCCTCGAAACCGCTCGCTGTGTCCTCGGTACACCGAATGCTGACGAACCCGTACTACAAGGGCGACGTGATCTACCGCGGCGTCGCCTACAAGGGTGCGCACCAGCCGCTCGTCCCGGCCGAGGTCTGGTACCAGGTGCAGTCCGTCCTCACCGCGCACAAGAGCGCATCCGAGGCAACCCAGGTGCACGACCACTACCTGAAAGGCACCGTCTACTGCGGGGCCTGCGGGTCCCGCCTCATCGTGTCAAACGCGAAGAACCGACACGGCAACGTCTACCCCTACTTCGTCTGCTCAGGGCGGCACTCCAAGCGGACCGACTGCACGAGGCAGGCCATCCTCATCGAGGACGTCGAGCACTTGATCGAGAACTACTACCAGCGCGTGCAACTCACCCCCGCCCGACGCGAAGCTCTGGCCGGGATGCTGCACCACGAGTTCGACCGGCTGATGTCCGCCGAAGCCGACGAACTCGCCCAGCTCACCGCGAACCGCGACCGCCTGGAGCACGAGCAAGACCGGCTCATGCAGGCCCACTACGCCGACGCGATCCCGCTCGCCGTCCTCAAACGGGAACAAGACCGCATCGCCGGAGAACTCGACCAGGTGAACCGCCGCCTCGACGCCCACCACGGCGAGTACACCGACGCCCGCGCGCACCTGGACGACGCCCTGAACCTGTTGGAGAACTGCGCCGACATCTACGCCCGCTGCGACGACGCCAACCGGCGCCTGTGCAACCAGGCCTTCTTCACCAAGGTCTACATCGAGGAGGACGACGAACTGCGCGTCGAGAACAACCGGCCCTTCGAGATGCTGCTCGACCCCGAGGTCAACGCCGACGCGCTCACCTGGGCAGAGAACGCCGACAAGGCCCGAACCCCAGCCCTTGATTCCTCGGGCCAAGGTTCGAGCCTTGTGCGTTGGGTGCCCCCGACGGGATTCGAACCCGTACTGAAGCGGGTTTAAGCCGCCTGCCTCTACCGATTGGGCCACGAGGGCGTGCCGGCGAGTTTATCCCCGCGACAGCACCTCCATCTGTTGCACCACCAGGTTCGACAGCCATGGCGCGCATCCCGCGCTGGGACCCAAGGCGGTTGATGGGTGACGCACAGGCGTGACGGAGTGTGCACGGCGGCTTTTCGCGGGCCAACCCGTGGAAGCGCTGAGCCGTCACCCTCCGTGGGCCCAGCCGCCGACCGAGAATCCTCCGCCCCTGAGAAAGGCCGGGTGGATCACGGAGAACACGTTAGGGGGCAGGTACGACAGTTTGGCCGCCGGTAAGGTGCATCACAGGACCTCCCACACACGGCCTCACAAAGGAAGGCGGCTTGTGGACACCACCAACAGAAGCAGGGACGGCAGCGTCCACGTGACCGATGAGCGGTTCAACACCCTCTCGCACCTGGTCGCCTTCTGCTTCTCCGTCCTGGGGACGGTCCTGCTCGTCTCTCAGGCGATCGACCAGGGAGACCCGTGGAAGATCGTCGGGTTCAGCATCTACGGGGTGGCGCTCATGACGCTCTTCGCGGCGAGCACGCTCCACCACGGGCTGGACCGCGGACCCCGCGTGAACGAGGCGCTGCGGACGCTCGACTACGCGTCGGTGTTCACTCTGATCGCCGGCACGGTCACCCCCCTCGTGCTGGTGCTCTTCCGCAGCGTGTACGGATGGGCGGTGTTCGGGGCGGTGTGGGCCGTCGCGATTCTGGGGATCGTGCTGCGTTCGGTGTGGCGTCGACTCCCGAAGTACGTCACCAACACCCTTTACATCACGCTGGGCTGGATGACCATCGCGCTGCTGGGCGCGGACGTCTCGCTGCCGCCGACGGCGCTCGTCCTGCTGGCGGCGGGTGGCCTGGTGTACAGCGCGGGCTTCGTGATCTACGTGGTCGAGCGGCCGAACCCGTGGCCCGGCATATTCGGCTTTCACGAGATCTGGCACGTCCTCGTGGCCGTCGCGGCGTTCCTGCACTACCTCTTGATGTATCTCTACGTGCTTCCTGCTTGATCCTGGGGCTCCAACCCCGACGACATCCCGCTGACACCGTCGAGCGGGTGCGACGGGACTATCGCAGTATTCGTACCCACGATCGGAAATTGTCGGTGGTGGTCCGTAGCGTGGGGTCATGACAGAGGTGGCGCGTCGGATCGCGGAGCAGTTGCGTTCCGCGGATGAGTTGCGCCGGGTCGCGGAGGCCAACACCGTGGCGTTGTTGTGCGAGTTGGCTGAGGAGTACTCGGTCGGCTGTGACGAGGTCCATGAGATCCTGGCCGAGCGGAAGGTCACGGTGGGTGGGGCGGGGACGCCGGGGGTGTCGGAGTTCATCGCGTTGGAGTTGGCGGGGCTGCTGCGCTGCACGCCGATGGCGGCGGCCACGAAGCTCGCCGACGCGCTGAACCTGAAGTATCGCCATCCGGAGCTGTTTCGGGCGGTGCGGTTGTTCGAGGTCGAGCCAGCACGGGCGTGTAAGGCGGCCGATCTGTGCAGCGGCCTGCCGCAGGAGGTGGCCGAGCAGGTCACGAGCCGGTGGCTCGGGCGGCAGGGAAAGCTCGGCTGGACCGCGGCGTTCAACTGGTTGAAGAAGCTGATCATCGAGGCCGACCCGGCACGTGCCGCCGCGCGGGAGGTCAAGCAGCGCGCGGATCGCGGGGTCCACGTGTGGGGTCTGTACGAGGGTGTGATGAACCTCACCGGACGCCTGGACGTGCTGGATGCCCGCTACCTGGATGCGGCCGTGGATCGGGTCGCCGACATTCTGGCCGTGGAGCAGCCCGAGCAGACCAGGACGATCCTGCGGGCGAAGGCGTTGGGCGTGTTGGCCAACCCGGCCTACGCGCTGGCGCTGCTGCAGCGCGCCGCGCAGCCGTCGCTACTCGACGACCCGGTCGACGATCCGGTCGGCGATCCAGCCTTCGAGGCGGGTGGGCAGCGGCATGATCCGCACTGCCTCGGCGCGCTGTGCGGGACCATCACCGCGCCCCTGTCGCGGCTGCGCCCCACCCTCGAGCTCGCGGTCCACATCCACACCGATGCCGTCGGCCGGCTCACCGGCGCCGCCCGCGTCGACAAGGCGGGCCACATCACCACCGCGCTGTTGGCCGAGCTGCTGCCCGGGCTGGATGTGAAGGTCCAGCCCGTCATCGACCTGCCCGAACTGCCCGCCGAGGACCAGTACGTGCCGTCGGTGCCGCTGAAGAAGGGCCTCCTGCTCCAGTTCGAGCATGACATGTTCCTCTACCGGCAGCACCGATCCCAGGGCCTGGATGTCGACCACACCCTCGCCTACCGGCCCGGCTGCCGTGGGCAGACCCGCGTCGGGAACCTCGCACCCTTGGGCCGCACCGTCCACCGCGCCAAGACCCGCCGCGCCTGGCGCGTCGACCAACCCAGACCCGGACAACTCATCTGGTCCAGCCCACTCGGCCTCACCTACGAAGTCACCGCCACGGGCACGCGCGCGCTTGACTAGGGCCAAGTCGCGCTGACCTGGCCTCCCGCTAGGGTGGATGTGTCCGCCCACGGAAGGGTGCAGCCATGACCACGTTCCTGCTCATCGGTGGGATCGGTCTCGCCCTCGTCGTGGTGACCCTCGTCATCGGCGATGTCCTCGACGGCGTCCTCGGCCTCGACGCCCTGGACAGCGACCTGTTCTCGGTGTCCAGCCTGGCCGCCTTCATCGGAGCGTTCGGCTTCGGCGGCGCGCTGGCGCTCGCGCTCGTGCCGAACACCCTGCTGGCGGTCCTCGCGGGGATCGTGGTCGGTGCCGCCGCGACCTGGGGCGCCATCAGCCTCACCCGCGCCCTGCGCTCCGGTGAGAACTCAGCCGCGCTCCGCCCGGACGCCATGCTCGGCCACCCTGCCCGGGTCATCACCGCCATTCCCGTCGGGGGTTACGGCGAGGTCCACGTCAGCATCGCCGGGCATGTCCGCAAGCTCGCCGCCCGCGCCGACTCGCCCATCCCAACGGGGACCGACGTGTGGATCTCCGCCATCGTCTCCCCCACCGCCGTCGAGGTCACCCCGGCGGCCGCACTGCCCGACTCCACCAACTGAACCCGACAGAAAGGCACCCCATGCCACCCGCCGTCCTCGCCGTAGGAGGGCTCCTCCTCCTGCTGCTCCTCGTGGGCCTGCTCATCGCCAGCCGCTACAAGGTGGCCAAGCCCAACGAGGCTTTCATCATCACCGGACGCAAAGGCAAGGAGGTGCGGAACCCCGAGACCGGGCTGGTGTCCACCGACCTCAGCGGCCAGAAGGTCGTCATGGGCGGCGGCGTGTTCGTCGTGCCGTTCATCCAACGCCTCCACGTCCTGGACCTGTCGTCCCGCCGCATCATGGTGACCATCCGCAACGCGGTGTCCGGGCAGGGCATCAAGCTCAACGTCGACGGCGTCGCCATCGTCAAGGTCGGCGGCAACGAGGACTCCATCCGCGCCGCGGCGCAGCGCTTCCTGTCCCAGCAGGGCGAGATCGAGACCTTCACGCAGGAGACGTTGGCCGGGTCGCTGCGCTCCATCGTCGGGTCGCTGACGGTCGAGCAGATCATCCGCGACCGCGCAGCCTTCGCCCAGCGCGTCACCGACGAGTCCGAGTCATCGCTCACCGGTCAGGGGCTCGTCCTCGACACGTTCCAGATCCAGGACATCACCGACGACGGCTCCTACCTGTCCGATCTCGGCCGCCCCGAATCCGCCAAGCTCGGCCGGATGGCTGCCGTGGCCGAGGCGGAGGCACGCCGCGAGGCCGAGCAGGCGCAGATCGCGGCCGAACAGGAGATCGCGATCGCCAACCGGGCGCTCATCCTCAAGCAGGCCGAGATCCAGGCGGAGACGGACGCCGCCCGCGCGCAGGCCGCCGCGGCCGGGCCCCTGGCTCAGGCGGACCGGGATCAGGCCATCCTGCTGGAGCAGGAGAAGGTGGCCGTGGCGCAGGCGGCGCTGAAGGAGCGCCAGCTGGACACCGAGGTGCGCCGGCCGGCAGACGCCGAGCGGTACCGCGTCGAGACCGCCGCGGAGGCGCAGCGCAACGCCGCGATCTTCGAGGCCGAGGCCCGCAAGGCCGCGTCGATCGCCAACGCCGAGGCGGAGGCGGAGAAGGCCCGACTCACCGGTGTGGGCGAGAAGTCGCGTCGTACCGCGGAGGCCGAGGCCGTCCGCGCCGAGGGCGAGGCGAAGGCGGCCGCCGTGCTCGCCGTCGGTCAGGCCGAGGCGGAGGCGATGGACAAGCGGGCCGAAGCCTTCGCGCACTACAACGACGCAGCCGTCCTGCAGATGCTGATCGAGGTGCTGCCGCAGATCGCGGAGAAGGTGGCCGCCCCGATGGCGAACATCGACACCCTGACGGTCGTCTCCACCGAGGGCGCCTCGGCGCTCCCGAAGACGGTGACCACCAACATGCTGCAGACGCTGCAGATGGTGAAGGACACCACCGGCTACGACCTCACCGCGGCCCTCGACCGGTTCGCCTCGAGAGATCGCGCCTCGGCCGAGTGACGGAGGCGCTCGGTCTCCTCAGCCGGCGGTCCGGCCGAGGAGACCGAGCGCGATGCCGTCGAGGATGTCGGTCTCGCTCACCAGCACCGCCCCGTCCGGGACGCGGCGGGAGATCTCGTCCAGGATCAGGCCGCCGGCCCCGAGCACGGCGGCGCGGAGCGGATGCATGCACGGCTCGGCGGCCGTCTGCTCAGCGGTCTGGGCCAACCAACGCGACACGGTCCGGTCGATGTCGGCGCGGCTGAGCACCGTCTCGTGCACGGCCTGGCGCGAATACTGCTGCAGGCCCAGGACCGACGCCGCGACGCTGGTGACGGTCCCCGCCACCCCGATGGCTGACTTCAAGGCCGCGAAATCCACGCCCGCCCCGTCGAGGAGCGCTCCGACGTGCTCGCGCGCGGCGGCGACCTCGTCGGCGGTCGCCGGATCCGAGTGCAGGAACCGTTCCCTGATGCGCACGGCGCCGATGTCGAGGCTGAGGGCGGACCGGACCGCGGCGCCGTCGTCGACCACGATGAGTTCGGTGGAGCCGCCCCCGATGTCGAAGACGAGGGCCGGGGTGTGTGCATCGACGCCGCTCAACACGCCCATGGTGGACAGGCGGGCCTCCTCGTCACCGGTGATGACGTCGACGGCGACACCCAGCCGGTCCCGGACGTTGCCCTCGAACTCCGCGCGGTTGCTGACGTCGCGCGCGGCGGACGTCGCCACGAACCGCACCTCATCTGTCCCCTCCGCGTCGATGAGCCCCGCGTACTCCTCGAAGATCACGTTGGCGCGGGCCAGCGCGTCCGGGTGGAACTCCCCGGTGGCGTCGACGCCCTGACCGAGCCGCGCGAGGCGCACCTCACGGGCGAGCTCGGTGATGCCGCCGTCCTGCTCCCGACGCAGGATGAGCAGGCGGATGGAGTTGGTGCCGCAGTCGACGGCGGCGACGGTGGTCATGCGTCCTCCCGTGCACAGGGGTTGGCCCAGAACTCGCCGAGCCGCTCCAGTGCCTCGTCGCCCAGCGGGTTGACGCCCGGCCCTGCCGCCAGGGCGTGACCGACGAGCACATGGAGGCACTTGACGCGGGTCGGCATGCCGCCGGCGGAGATGCCGTCGATCTCCTCGACGTGTCCCAGCGCGGCCCGGTCCACCAGATACGCCTCGTGGGCCGCCCGGTACCGCGCCGCGAGGTCCTCGTCCTCGGCCAGGCGCTGCGTCATCTCGGTCATGAGGCCGGAGGCCTCGAGCGCCGAGCAGCCCGCGACGGCTCGCTGACAGGTCAGGTAGTAGGTCGTGGGGAACGGCGTCCCGTTGGGGAGGCGAGGTGCCGTCGTGACGACGCCAGGCTTCCCGCAGGGGCAGCGCCAGGCCACGGCCAGCACGCCGCGGGGTTCGCGGCCGAGCTGCGCCGCGACGGCGGCGAGATCTTCGTCGCTCGGTTGGGTGTGCTCGCTCATGGGCGCCTCCTCACTCGACGTCCGAGCCTAGCGGGTCGGACTCCGCCGAGAGTCAGCGCTCGGGGGTGGGGGCAGGACTCGGCTGGATGGTGCGGTCCGGCTCCGGGCTGGGGGCGGGGGTGGGCTCAGGCTCCGGCGCATCGGCGATCTCCACCGACCGCCACATCTTCTCCCACCAGAGTCCCGGCTCCTCGCGATCCGCCGGGGTCTCGATCTCGGCGCCCTCCAGCGGCTGACCGTCAGCGCCGATCACGCGGTAGCCCACCTCGCCGGGCATGACCCACCCGAGCCGGACCCGGGCGACGGAGCGTACGTACTCCGGATCGTTCCAGCGGTTGAGCTTGTCTTCGAGATCGGCGATCTGTTCCTGCTTGGCGGCGATGTCGGCCCGCACCGCGGCGATCTCCTGCGACTGGGCGAAGTAGACGCGCAACGAGTGCGCCAGGACCAGACCGAGCCCCGCGATCACGACGAGCAGGACGATGAGTCGCCACGTCGCGGACATGGCGCGCTGCGCGCGGGGAATCGGGCCCGGCTTGGGGTCCATCGCGGCGGTGACGTCGCGGTCCGGGAGCGGTTCGACCCGGGGGCGGGTGCTGCGCTCCCCCGGACGCGCAGTGGTCCGGGACCGCGGCGTACCGCGTCCCGGACCACTGCGTGTCGGCTTGTTCCGAGGAGTCTGAGGCACTGACCCAGTGTGCCGGATCAGGCCGGGTAACTCAGCCCTTGAAACGCGGGAACGCCGAACGGCCGGCGTAGACAGCCGCCTCGTCCAGGTCGTCCTCGATGCGCAGCAGCTGGTTGTACTTCGCCACGCGGTCGGTGCGCGCCGGGGCGCCCGACTTGATCTGGCCGCAGCCGAGCGCCACCGCGAGGTCGGCGATCGTCACGTCTTCGGTCTCACCGGAGCGGTGCGACATCATCGTGCGGTAGCCGTTGCGGTGCGCGAGGTCGACGGCGTCGATGGTCTCCGACAGCGAGCCGATCTGGTTGACCTTCACCAGCAGCGCGTTGGCGGTGGCGGTGTCGATGCCCTTCTGCAGGCGCGTGACGTTGGTGACGAACAGGTCGTCGCCGACGATCTGGACCTTGCTGCCCAGGCGGTCCGACATGGCCTTCCAGCCGTCCCAGTCCTCCTCGTTCAGCGGGTCCTCGATGGACACCAGCGGGTAGGCGTCGACGAGCTCGGCGTAGTAGTCGATCATCTCGTCGGCCGTCTTCGAGGTGCCCTCGAACTGGTAGCCGCCGTCCTTGTAGAACTCGGACGCCGCGACGTCGAGCGCGAGCGCCACGTCGGCGCCGGGCTCGTAGCCGGCCTTCTTGATCGCCTCGAGGATGAGGTCGAGGGCGGCGCGGTTGGACTCGAGGTTGGGGGCGAAGCCGCCCTCATCGCCGAGGCCGGTGTTGAGGCCCTTCTCCTTGAGGACGGCCTTGAGCGCGTGGTAAACACCGGCGCCCATCTCAACGGCCTGAGCGAAGCTCTCGGCGCCGATGGGGGCGATCATGAACTCCTGGATGTCGACGTTCGAGTCCGCGTGGGACCCGCCGTTGAGGATGTTCATCATCGGGACGGGCAGGATGTGGGCGTTGGGGCCACCGACGTACTTGTACAGCGGCAGGCCGGCCTCCTCCGCCGCGGCGTGCGCGACGGCGAGCGAGACGCCGAGGATGGCGTTGGCGCCCAGCTTGGCCTTGTTCTCGGTGCCGTCGAGCTCCAGCATCGCCATGTCGACCAGGCGCTGCTCGGAGGCGTCGAGCCCGAGGATCTCCTCACCGATGGCCTCGGTGACGTTCTGGACGGCGGTCAGCACGCCCTTGCCGCCGAAGCGGCCCTTGTCACCGTCACGGAGCTCGACGGCCTCGAAGGCGCCGGTCGAGGCACCCGACGGGACTGCGGCGCGACCGCTCGCACCCGACTCGAGCTCGACCTCGACCTCGATGGTCGGGTTGCCGCGCGAATCGAGGATCTCGCGTGCCTGGATGAATTCGATGGATGCCATGTGCTCCCTTTCGAAGAGTTGTTCTCTTGCGGGTCCAGCCTAGCTATCCAGGGGCAGGAAAGCGTCGGCGGGACGGCTTAACTTTCCGCGCTGCGGATGCGTTCCTCGAGCGCCCTGAGCGCCTGCCTGGCGGCGGCGTCGGCGTCGATTCCGTGGGCCTGGGCGCGGGCGACGAGCGCGACGATCTCCGCGCCGACGCTCTCCTCATCGATCGGCTCGTCGGGCAGGTCGACGGCGACGCCGTGGGATCGTGTCCGCGACACCACCTTGTGCGCCCGCCCGAGCACGCTCAGGGACTGCGCGATGCCCTCGAGGGCGGACGAGCGGCCCTTCTCAGCGCGCTTGCGCTCCTCCCAGGACTGCCACATGTCCGACGGCACGTCCTCGTCGGCGAACACGTGCGGATGCCGCCTCACGAGCTTGTCGGAGATGCCGCGGGCCACGTCGTCGAGCGTGAAGCGGCCCTCGTCCTCGGCGATGCGGGCATGGAAGTACACCTGGAGCAGTAGATCGCCCAGTTCCTCGACCAGTTCGGTGTCGTCCCCGGCCTCGACGGCGTCGACGACCTCGCACGCCTCCTCGATGAGGTGGTTCAGCAGCGACCGATGGGTTTGCTCCGCGTCCCAGGGACACTTCGTGCGGAGCTCGGCCATGATACCGCGCAGCCGCTCGAGTTCAGAGGCCATCCGGGCGGCTCAGGAGGGGACCGAGAGCGACCCGGTGCCGGTGATGCCGGCGCCGGCGGGGTCCCACGTGCCGTAGCGCGGGTTGAGCTGGACGTCTACCGCCTCGAACTGCTGCTGCAGCGCGGCGATGTCGGCGTTCTCCCCCAGCTTCGTCACCAGGATCTGCAGCTTCGCGCCGCTGGCCGCGACCCGGGCGCAGTCCGGATCGCCGAGTGCGGGGCTGGTGCCGTTGGTCTCGCGCAGCACCGCCTGAGCCTCCTCGTCGGTCACGGTCTGGCCGTTGTCCGCGGCGAGGTCCTCGGCGATGAGACCGAGGATCTCCGACATGAGGAGCTGGGTGCGCTGCACCTGGTCCGGCCCGAGGCCGACCGACTCGCAGCCCTCGGCCACGCGGGTCAGCTGCGCCTCCGAGATCCGCGCATCGCCGACCTGGGCGGCCGTGCTCGGCATCGGGCTGCAGCCGGCGGCGACGGTTGCCGCGACGACCGCGGCCATCGGGATGAGGCGGGTCAGCTTCATGGGGGTCCTCTCGGTGGAACAGGAGGGCGGTGACACCGCGGGCCAGCCTAGCGCATGGCTCTCCGGCGGCCCGATGGCGTCAGCCGTACAGCTGGGTCAACAGCGTCGTGGCCCAGGCGAGGTGGTCCCCGTCGGGCTTGGGCACCAGCAGTTGCTCGGCGCCCGGCTTGAGGGTGGCGCCCGGGTAGAGCCGGCGCAGCCGCACCTGCCGGGAATCGGGCAGCGTGACCGGCGCGAACCGCACCACCTTGCCCTGGGGGACGATCTCCTGGACGCCGTGTTCGCGGGCCAGCATCCGCAGCCGCGCCACCCCGAGCAGGGCGACGACGGGGGCCGGCGGCTCCCCGTAGCGGTCCGCCAGCTCGGCCCGGACGGCCTCGATGTCGGCCTCCGTGCGGATCTCCGCGATCTGCTTGTACATCTCCAGGCGCAGGCGCTCGGACTCGATGTAGTCCTCCGGGAGGTGGGCGTCGATGGGCAGCTCGATGCGCATCTGCGGCTCCGGCTCGACGTCGTCGCCGCGGTAGCTGGCGACGGCCTCCCCCACCATGCGCAGGTACATGTCGAAGCCGACGCCCTCGATGTGCCCCGACTGGTCCTCGCCGAGCAGGTTGCCGGCGCCGCGCAGCTCGAGGTCCCGCATGGCGATGGCCATGCCGGAGCCGAGGTCCGTGTTGGCGGCCATCGTCGCGAGGCGTTCGTGCGACGCCTCCGTCAGCGGCTTGTCCGGCGGATACAGGAAGTAGGCGTAGCCGCGCTCGCGGGACCTGCCGACGCGGCCCCGCAGCTGGTGCAGTTGGGACAGTCCGAGGGTGTCGGCGCGGTCGATGATGAGAGTGTTGGCGCTCTGGATGTTGAGGCCCGCCTCGACGATGGTGGTGCTGACCAGGACGTCGGCCCGGCGCTCCCAGAAGTCGAGCATCACCTGCTCCAGGCGCGTCTCGCTCATCTGGCCGTGCGCGGTGACGATGCGAGCCTCGGGAACGAGTTCGCGCAGGTGTGCGGCCGTCTTCTCGATCGTGCCGACGCGGTTGTGGACGAAGAACACCTGACCCTCGCGCGCCAGCTCGCGCCGGATGGCCGCCTTGACCTGGGCATCGTCGTAGGGCCCGGCGAACGTGAGGACGGGGTGCCGCTCCTCCGGAGGCGTGGCGATGACGCTCATCTCGCGGATGCCGGTGATGGCGATCTCGAGCGTGCGGGGGATCGGGGTCGCGGACATCGACAGGACGTCGACGTTGACCCGCATGGCCTTCAGACGCTCCTTGTGTTCGACGCCGAACCGCTGCTCCTCGTCGATGACGACCAGCCCCAGGTCCTTGAACTGCACTTCCTTACTCAGGAGCCGGTGCGTGCCGATGACGACGTCTATGCGGCCGGTGGCCAGGCCGTCGAGGATCTTCTTGGATTCGCCGTCGGACTGGAACCGCGACAGCTGCGCGAGGTGGACCGGGAAGCCGGCGAACCGCGACGCGAAGGTCTGGTAGTGCTGCGACACCAGCAGCGTGGTGGGCACCAGCACCGCCACCTGTTTGCCGTCCTGCACGGCCTTAAAGGCCGCCCGCACGGCGATCTCCGTCTTGCCGTAGCCGACGTCGCCGCAGATCAGCCGGTCCATCGGCACGATCTTCTCCATATCGGACTTCACCTCGGTGATGGCCGACAGCTGGTCCGGCGTCTCCACGAAGCTGAAGGCGTCCTCCAGCTCGCGCTGCCACACGTTGTCCGGCCCGAAGGCGTGCCCTCGGGTGGCCTGCCGGGCCGCGTAGAGCTTGATGAGCTCAGCCGAGATCTCCCGGACGGCCTTGCGGGCCTTGGCCTTCCGCTTGGTCCAGTCGGCGCCGCCCATCTTGTCGAGCGCCGGCGCCTCCGACCCCACGTAGCGGCTGAGCTGGTCGAGTTGGTCCATCGGCACGTACAGCCGGTCCCCGGGTTGTCCGCGCTTGCTGGACGCGTACTCCACGACGAGGTAGTCGCGGGTGGCGCCCTGCACCACGCGCTGCACCAGCTCCACGAACCGCCCGACGCCGTGCTGTTCGTGGACGATCGCGTCGCCGGCCTTGAGTTCGAGCGGCTGGATGGTGGCCTTGCGGCGGCTGGGGAGCTTCCGTTCGGAGCGGTCGGTGACCGTCTGTCCGGTGAGCTCCGTCGAGGTGATGAGCTCGACCTTGGCCTCGTCGGCCCGCCAGCCGTGCGTGAGCGTCGCGACGACGACCGTCACCCGCTCCGGGCCCGGTGGCTCGGTGAGGTCGTCGATGCCCGCGGGGACGCCCGCCTCGTCGAGCAGCTCGACCATGCGCTGCGCCAGGCCGCGCCCCTCGACGCTGAGCACTACGCCCCAGCCGGCCGCGCGGCGTTCGGCGATGTGCCGGGCTGCGGCCTCCGTGTCACCGCGGAAGGACTCGACGGCCCCCACCTTGACCGAGCGGGAGTGCACGGAGTCCGCGTCGATGGTCTGCTCGTCGTCTGCCGCGAACGGTGACAGCGACCACCAGCGGTGGCCGAGCGCCAGCGCGTGCTGACGGACGTCGGCCAGGCTCCAGTAGGCGGACGCGCCGAGGTCGATCGGCGAGGTGCCCCCGCCGGCCGCCGCGGCCCAGCTGGCCTCCAGGAACTCCTGGCTCGTCTGGACCAGCTCGATCGCGCGGGCGCGGATGAGCTCCGGCGACGACGCGAGGATCAGCGACCCGGCCGGCAGCACGTCGACGAGCAGCTCGAGGCCGTCGACCAGCACGGGTGTGAGCGCCTCCATGCCCTCGACGGCGTGACCCTCGGCGATGCGGCCGAGCATGTCCCCCAGTTCGGGGTGCTGGGCGGCCAGCGCCCGGGCGCGCTCGCGGACCGGGGTGGTGAGCAGGAGTTCGCGGCACGGCGGGGCCACCATCTCGGGCAGCGTGTCGCCCGTGGAGCGCTGGTCGGCGACGGTGAACGACCGGATCTCCTCCACCTCGTCGCCGAAGAAGTCCACGCGTACCGGGTGTTCCTCGGTGGGCGGGAAGATGTCGACGATGCCGCCGCGCACCGCGAACTCGCCGCGCCGCTCCACGAGATCGACGCGCGTGTAGGCGGCGCCGGAGAGGTCCGCGAGCAGCGTGGACAGGGGGTACTCCTCCCCCACGGCGATCCGCACGGGGGCCATGTCCGCCAACCCCTTGACCTGCGGCTGCAGCACGGAGCGGATGGGTGCCACCACGACGCGCGGCACCGGCAGCTCGGCGTGTCCGGTGAGGCGGCGCAGCACGGACAGCCGGCGGCCCACGGTGTCGGCGCGGGGCGAGAGCCGCTCGTGGGGCAGGGTTTCCCAGGCCGGGTAGTAGGCCACGGCGTCCTCGCCGAGCAGCCCGCCCAGCTCCGCCGTCACCTGCTCCGCCTCGCGGTAGGTGGAGGTGACCAGCAGCACCGTGCGGCCCGATTCCTCCGCGATGGCCGCCGTCAGCACCGGGAAGAACGCGGGGACGGCGGTGACGTCGAGCGTGGTGACGCCCGAGCGGCGGGAATCGGCCAGCGTCGCGGCGACGGCGTGGTCGCGCTCGAGTGCGGTCAGCAGTCCGGGGAACAACACGTCGCCATCCTTCCACGGCCCTCTGACATCACGAGTTGTAGCGGTTCTGCGTCGCCACCAGGCCCTCGCGCACGAGCAGTTCGACGGCGTCCGCCGCGACCGCGGCATCCACCCGCATCTCCTCCAGCTCGGCGGGCTTCATCTTCGCGAGCACCCAGGCGGCCGCGTCCTGCCGACCGGGGGGGCGCCCCACGCCGACCCGCACCCGGTGGAAGTCTCCGGTCCCGAGGTGGGCGCGGATGGACTTCAGGCCGTTGTGACCGTTGTCGCCGCCCCCGAGCTTCACGCGCAGGCGGCCGGCGTCCAAGTCCAGCTCGTCGTGGATCACGACGATGTGCGACGGCTTGACCTTGTGGAACGTCGCCAGGGAGCGGACGGCCGAACCAGAGTCGTTCATGAACGTCGTCGGACGCGCGAGCACGAGCCGGATCGACGTGCCCGGCACCAGCGCGGTCGCGACCTCGGCGCGCTGCCGCGAATTGAGGGACAACGACGAGCCGTAGCGGTCCGCGAGGTCCGCTACGGCCCAGAACCCGACGTTGTGCCGGGTGGCCTCGTAGGTCGGGCCCGGGTTGCCGAGCCCGACCACGAGGTACGTCGAGTCGGTCACTCGCTCTCGGCGCCGCCCTCGGCCTCGGTCTCGCCCTCGGCGCTCTCACCGAGGTCGGCGACCGGCGCCGGCACGACGCTGACGACGAGCGTGTCGCCGTCGACGGCGGCCTCAACACCCTGCGGGAAGGTCAGGTCGGCCACGGTGATCTGCGCACCGACGGCGAGGCCCTCCAGCGACACCTCGACCTCGGTGGGGATGTCGGTGGCGGGCGCCAGCACGCTGACCGTCGACAGGTCGTGGTTCACCAGCGCGCCGCGCTCGACGTCGCCCGTGAACAACAGCGGCACGTCGACCGTGACCTTCTCGCCGGCCGTGATGAGCACCAGGTCGACGTGCTCGATGGCGGGGAGGATCGGGTCGCGGGTGATCTGCTTGGGCAGCGCGAGGAACGGCTTCTTCTCGCCCTCGACGGTGATGTGCAGCAGGACGTTGGCCTGGCGCAGCGCCAGGAAGGTCTCGCGCGCCGGCAGCGCCAGGTGGACCGGCTGGGTGCCGTGGCCGTACAGGACGGCCGGCGTCTGGCCGGCGCGACGCAGGCGGCGGGCGGCGCCCTTGCCGAACTCGGTGCGGGTGGTGGCGGTCAGGGTGACGTCTGCCATGCGGAACTCCTCAAGCTTCGGGTGGTGTACGCGTGCGGGCGCCGAGCGAGGACAGTGGCATGTCGATCACGGACCCTGGGGGTCCCTCGCCAGGCAGCCCGCCAAGCCTACCTCAGCACCCGCGGCCGGGCCAATCGCCGTGGCCTAGCGGGACCGTGGGGAGGTGGAGGCCCGCTCGATCAGCTCCGGCCGGATCACGTGGCGCGTCGGGGGGCGGCCCGGGTCGGCCAGTTCGTCGAGCAGGATGCGGGCTCCTGCTGCGCCCATCTCGTCGCCGTGCTGGGCCACCGTGGTCAGCGGCACGTCGCCGCCCCACGCGTTGATGTTGGAGTCACATCCCATGACGAGGATGTCGTCGGGCACTCGGACGCCGGCACCCGACAGGACCTGGACGATCGCCATGCCGGTGAGGTCCGCGACACAGATGACGCCGTCGGGCCGCTCGTCCTCCGGAAGCGACAGCAGTGCATGGCCCGCGTCGATCCCGCCGTCGATCTCGAGGTCCGGGACGTGCAGGTCGCGCATGGACACACCGTCCATCCCTGCGACGGTCCACATCGACAAGACCTACCCCATGTGGTTCTACCTGCCGGGCGGGCTGGCCTTCCTCGTCCTCTTCATCGTCCCGACGGTGCTGTCGTTCTACTAAGCCTTCACCCGGTGGACGCTGTTCGACGCGACGTTCGTCGGCTTCGACAACTTCGTCACGGTTTCGCGTCCGACGTCATCGCGTCGGTCATCTACAAGCAGTACCAGGCCGGCTTCTACGGCCTGTCCACCGCGGGCAACGTCGTGTTGTTCATCGTGGTCACGGCGATCATCTAGCCTCTGTCTCGGTGGCTCAACTCGAAGGAGGTCGTCCTGTGACCAAGATGCGGCCACTCGGCTACATCGTCGGCATCATCGGGATCGCCGTCACCAGCGTCGTGTTCATCCTGCCGTTCGCATTCATCAACGACTTCCAGAACCCGCTGTACTTCCTCCCGGGCGACAAGAACGCCACGGTGCAGCTGACGCTGTTCAACTTCCAGAGCCAGTTCAACACGTCCTACAACCTGCTGTTCACCAACATCCTGCTCATCACGATCCCGCCGCTGATCATGTACATCTTCTTCCAGCGTCAGATCGTGGCCGGGATGACGTCCGGGGCCGTGAAGGGCTGAGGATAGACCCGTGAACCCGCAGCCCCGCCTCAGCATGCGCGACGTCGCCAACCTGGCCCGAGTCTCCATCGGGACGGTATCGAACGTCGTCAACAACCCGGACCGGGTGCTCCCCTCCACCCGCGCCCGGGTGGAGGACGCGATCCGGACGCTGGGCTGGGCCCCGAACCAGCAGGCACAGGCGCTGCGGGCCGGCCGGAGCCGCACCATCGGGCTGGCGGTCATGGACGTCGCGAACCCGTTCTTCGCCGACGTCCTGCGCGGCGCCCAGGCCCGCCTCGAGGAGGCCGGCTACGGGGCGACGATCGGCGACGCCGACAACCGCCCCGACCGCGAGGCGGCGATCCTGCGCTCGTTCCGCGATCAGCGCGTCCGCGGCGTCGTGCTCGGGCCGATCGGGGCGCTGCCCGCGGAGGTCGAGGCGCTGCACCGCGCCAGGATCCCCTCGGTGCTCGTGGACCGCGCCGCCGGCGAGGCCGGCTGTACCGTGGGCGTCGACGACGTCGAGGGCGGGCGCATCGCCGTCAGGCACCTCGTCGCGCAGGGGCACCGCCGGCTCGCCTTCGTGGGCGGGCCGTCGACGCTGGCTCAGGTCCGCGACCGCCGCGAGGGCGCCGAACAGGCCGCCGCCGAGGCCGGGGCCACCCTGCTGGCCGTGTCAGTGCCGGCCCTGGACTTCGGATCCGGCCGGGCGGCCGCCGAACACCTGTCCACGCTGCCCGCCGATGAGCGCCCGACGGGGATCTTCTGCGCCAACGACATGATCGCGATCGGGCTGCTGCAGGGCCTCGTCGCCGCCCGGATCCGGGTGCCGCAGGAGGTCGCGATCGTCGGATACGACGACATCGAGTTCGCGTCCGCGGCCACCGTGCCGCTCACGTCCGTGGCGCAGCCCAGGCGTGACCTGGGCCGGGCCGCCGCGGATCTGCTCATCCGGGAACTCGAGGACCACGACGCGGGCGTGGACCACGAGCATCGCACCATCGTCTACACCCCCACCCTCGTCGCCCGGGAGTCCACGTCCCGTTGACCGGCGGAGCCCATCGTTGTATCGTTTCAATCAGTCGTTTGTGAAACGATTTAAGTAGCGCGAGGAGGCGCCATGATCGACACCATCAGCTCCCAACTCGAGGCCCAGGTCATCGAGGTCCCGTCGTGGGCGTACGGAAACTCCGGCACCCGCTTCCGGGTCTTCGGCTCGCCCGGCACGCCCCGCACCATCCAGGAGAAGCTGGCCGACGCGGCGCAGGTCAACCGGTTCACCGGTCTGTCGCCCAAGGTCGCCCTGCACTACCCCTGGGACAAGGTCGACGACTGGGCGGGGCTCAAGGCCTACGCCGAGGAGCTGGGGCTGGAGCTCGGCACCGTCAACTCCAACACCTTCCAGGACGAGGCCTACAAGTTCGGCAGCCTGGCCCACAACGACCCGAAGGTGCGCCGGAAGGCCATCGACCACCACCTCGAGTGCCTCGACATCATGAACGAGATCGGCTCCACCGACCTCAAGATCTGGCTCGCCGACGGCACCAACTATCCCGGACAGGGCGACATCCGCCGCCGTCAGGACTGGCTCGCCGAGTCGCTCGCCACCATCTACGCCGAGCTCGGCCCGGAGCAGCGGCTCGTGCTGGAGTACAAGTTCTTCGAGCCCGCCTTCTACCACACCGACGTCCCGGACTGGGGCACCTCGTTCGCGCACGTCAACGCCCTCGGCGACAAGGCGCTGGTCTGCCTCGACACGGGCCACCACGCCCCCGGCACCAACATCGAGTTCATCGTCGCTCAGCTGCTGCGCCTGGGGAAGCTCGGCTCGTTCGACTTCAACTCGCGGTTCTACGCCGACGACGACCTGGTCGTCGGCGCCGCCGATCCGTTCCAGCTGTTCCGGATCCTGTGGGAGGTTCGGCGCGGCGGCGGCTTCGATCCGGCCACCGGCGTGGCGTTCATGCTCGACCAGTGCCACAACATCGAGGACAAGGTCCCCGGCCAGATCCGTTCCGTGCTCAACGTGCAGGAGATGACGGCCCGCGTGCTGCTCCTCGACGCCGACGAGCTGGCCGCGGCCCAGGACGCCAACGACGTCCTCGGCGCGAACGAGATCCTCATGGACGCCTTCTACACCGACGTGCGCCCCATGCTGGCCGAGTGGCGCGAGTCCCGCGGCCTGCCCGGTAACCCGATGAAGGCATTCGCCGAGTCCGGCTACCTGGCCAAGATCGCCGAGGAGCGCGTCGGCGGGGCGCAGGCGGGCTGGGGAGCCTGATGGCCGCGCAGTCCGTCATCGCCGTCGACCTGGGCGCGACCAGCGGGCGGGTGGTGCTCGGCACCCTCGCCGGCGGCCGCGTCGACCTGACGGAGGTCCACCGGTTCTCCACGGCCGCCCGGCAGACCGACGACGGGCTCCGGCTCGACGTCGCCGGGCTGTTCGCGGAGATCCAGACCGGGATCGGCCTGGCCATGGCTGCGGCCACGGCGCCGGTGGTGTCGCTCGGCATCGACTGCTGGGCGGTCGACTACGGCCTGCTCGGCGATGACGGACTGCTCGAACAACCCTTCAACTACCGCGACCCCAGGACGGAGCACGGCCGGGCCCTCGTCCGGGAGCGGATCTCCGAGGCCGAGCTGTACTCGCGGGTGGGGCTGCAGGACGTGCCGTTCAACACGGTCAACCAGCTGGCCGACGACCTCGCCGCCGGTCGGCTCGACCGGGCGCGGCGGTTCCTGCTCCTGCCCGATCTCCTGGCCTCGTGGCTCACCGGGCGGGAGGTGGCGGAACGGACCAACGCGTCGACCACCGCTCTCCTCGATCCACTCACGGGTCAGTGGGACTGGGAGCTCGTCGACCGGCTCGGGCTTCCGCGGCGCATCTTCCCGGAGGTGGTGGAGCCCGGCACGGTGCTCGGCACCATCACGGAGGGCCCGGCCGCGGGCGTCCCACTGGTGGCGGTCGGCACCCACGACACCGCCTCCGCCGTCGTCGGAGCGCCCCTGGCCGACGACGACGTGTTCATCTCGTCCGGGACGTGGTCGCTGGTCGGCATGGAGCTCGACGCCCCCATCCTCACGGAGCAGTCCCGGGCGGCTGACCTCACCAACGAGGGCGGCGTCGACGGCACCGTCCGTTACCTCAAGAACGTCATGGGTCTGTGGATCCTGTCGGAGGCGGTCCGGCACTGGGCCGCGGAGGGCAGGGACCTGTCTGTGCCCGAGCTGGTCGCGGCAGCCCGTGCGGTGCGGGACGCGCCCCACTTCGACGCCACGCACCCGAGCCTGCTGCCACCCGGCGACATGGTCGGTCGGGTCAAGGCCCTGGCCGGCGGCGACGCGCGGCTGGACGACCCCGCCGTGTTCACCCGCGCCCTGATCGAGTCCCTGGCCGACGCCTACGCCGACGTCATCGCCGAGATCTCCGCGATCACGGGCCGCTCACCCCGCCGCATCGTCGTGGTGGGCGGCGGCTCCCAGAACACGCTGCTGTGCCAACGCGCCGCCGACCGCACCGGCCTGCCCGTCTCCGCGGGCCCGGTCGAGGCGACGGCACTCGGCAACTGCCTCATCCAGGCGCGCGCCGTCGGGCTGCTCGCCGGCTCGCTCACCGACCTCAGAAGGACCGTGATGGCATCGACCACCGTGACCCAGTACCTCCCGCGCCCCGCGAAGGAGCTCGCCGCGATCACCGCGCTGTCCAACGAGTTCGGCGCCAACCCGGCCTTCGCCCGCGCCGGCGGCGGCAACTCGTCGGCGAAGGCCGACGGCGTGCTCTGGATCAAGCCCAGCGGCGTGTCCATGGGCACCCTGACCGCCGAGGACCTCGTCCCGCTCGACCTGGCCGTGCTCCTCGACTCGCTCGATGCGCCGGACCCGGACCCGGCGCTGGGCGACCCGGTCAACCATATCGCGACGCTGGCCCGCCGCGACGACGGCCCCCGCCGCCCGTCGGTGGAGATCCTGTTCCACGCGCTCATCCCCGACGCCTACGTGCTGCACAGCCACCCGTTGCTGATCAACGCCGTCACCTGTAACGCGGACGGCGAGCGCCTCACCCGCGACCACTTCGGCGACGACGTCCTCTGGGTGCCGTACGTCGATCCCGGTCTGCCCCTGGCCCGTGAGATCAAGGCCCGCCGGGAGGAGTTCACGGCACGGACCGGCCGCCCGGCGCCCAGCGCCACGTTCCTGATGAACCACGGCCTCATCGTCTCCGGCGACGATCCCGTGGCCG
>Ga0209347_1000287_pt1 | contig 138236 bp, 126 predicted proteins | sample AutmiccommuBRH23_FD_187382 | JGI IMG/M metagenome (GOLD analysis project Ga0209347, IMG submission 187382) | Deep subsurface microbial communities from Mt. Terri, Switzerland - Autotrophic microbial communities BRH/23 (SPAdes) (version 2) | ecosystem: Environmental > Aquatic > Deep subsurface... | reverse complement strand
CGTCCGGAAGATCGGCCTCGAACAGGCAGTGCTCGGCACCTTCGACGTTCAGTCCCTTGATGAGGACTTCGTCGTCCATGCCGAAGACGGTGATCTTCAGGAGGGATTTCTTTTTGAGGTAACCGTTTGTGACCTTGTAGCGGAAGACTTCGCGCAGCGTCTCGCCGTCGCTCAGGCCCTGGACGATCGCGTAGGCGGCGGGGTTCTGCGCTTCGGTGTAAAGCTTGTACTTGTAGGTGCCGTTCTTGTTCAGCTTCAAGATGCCGTACTTGCCCTCGAAGACGCCCGGCTTGTCGATCTTCAGGCGGACGCCGGAATCACCGCGATCGGCAAACTTGCCGAATGGCGCACCATTATGGGCAATTGTCTTGAGGACGTTGCCGGTCGCCATCTCCGGGCCGTCTTCCTTGACCCAGTTGGAGTCCATCTTGGTAAAAATTTTCTTGAAGGCTGGATTGCGCTCGCACAATTCCCGGAATGTAAGTCTACGCACCATGTCACATGCCCTACGCGCGGAGGACCGAAACCAACACCAACTGAGCCGTTTCGCCAGTCTTGAAAGTGCCTAGGCACTCTCAAGGGTAACTCGATTGCAAGACGGCCTTACGCATTCCGCGCTCTAAAACAGGGCTAGCATTTATGTCTTGTTAAGAAAGGACTTACCTTTTGTTTAGCTTAATTTCGAATTCCGCAAAGTCGGCGCGTCCGGGACCCGGTGGCGCCAGCAAATGAAGTCAGTTGGAGGGACACCAGGCCGTCGGAACGAACAGGTAATTGAACTGCTTCGCCGGGCGAACTGATGATCACCGTGACGTGCATCGACCCACGCGGCGCAATGGCAATCCGGATCTATCGCGAAGAGCGGCTAACGGTGAGGAAACGCGGCGGACGCAAACGGGCTATTGGAACGCGGGCACCGCTTGAGGTGCCGCAGGTTCGCAGCAGGGTCAGTGCCGCAATGGTGTCGGCAATTCGGAGACGGGACACTCGTCCTTCAAAAATGTTCCGACCGGATGACGCTGACATCGGACACCGTGACGACTCCGATCTGGCGCGAAACAAGTGCGAATAGCGGGTCGAGGATCTCGTCGACCCGGCTTTCGTCAACGATGCAGAATATCTGCACGACCGCGCCAACGCGCCCGACCAAACCGTCACGGTGCCAGGAGCCGTCGTTGCCCTTTCCGGCCAGCGCCGGAACGACCGTATAGCCGCCTGCCTCGTGCTCATCGAGGAGCTCCAGCACCCGCTTCATCAGCGGCGCCTCGACCATGATGTCAATTCGCTTCTTTGGATAAGTCTTCATGGCACTTCCTCCTCTCAGGGGACAGCGGTGGCAAGAGACAGATAAAGCGGAATTCCGATGCTCAGATTGAATGGAAACGTTACACCGAGGGACAGCGGAATGTAGAGCGACGGTTTCGCTTCCGGGAGCGCCAGACGCATCGCCGCGGGAACGGCGATATAGGAAGCGCTCGCGCACAGCGTTGCCAGTAAGGCGGTGCCGCCGGGCGAGAGTCCAATCAGCATCGCGGCGGCCAATCCAAGGCTCGCGCCCACCAGAGGCATGTAAATTCCGAAACCAATCACTGCTGGCGTAAAGTGCCTGCGACCTTCGAGCAGTCCACGCCCGGCAATGAGGCCCATGTCCAAAAGGAAAAGGCACAAGACGCCCTTGAAAGGATCGACGATGAACGCGGAGATGGATTGCAGTCCTTCCTTGCCGGTCACGCCTCCAATGATAAACGACCCAATGAGGATTACGATGGAGCCATTGAATGCGATCTCTCGCATCGTAGCGGAGTTGAAGGAGGAGGCACGCCCCTTTGCCATCCACAACGCAACGACGATCGCGGGGGTCTCCATCGCGGCCGCTACGGCGACCATATACCCTTCATAGGCGATACCCGCAGAGTTCAGAACCTGCACGGCAGCCAGGAAGGTCACAATCGAGATCGACCCGTAGTGCGCGGCAACGGCTGCTGCATCGACACGGGAAAGCCCGGTCGTAGAGATCAGAAACCGAAATGCAATCAAGGGGAGAAGGGCGCTGAGCAGCGCGCCTGTGGCAAGCGCCAGGAACAGTGTCGCATCCAGTCCGTGCTCTGCCACTCCGGCGCCGCCCTTGAAGCCGATCGCCATCATCAGGTAGAGGGCCATGCCCTTGGCTATCGCCTCGGGGATGTTGAGGTCGGACTTCAAGAATGCCGCCGCAAGCCCAAGAACAAAGAACAGGATCATCGGCGAAGTCAGGTTTGCGAACGCCAGTTCGAGTACGGAGTTCATGAGGCACTTTCCGTTATTGCTTTCTGCACCCGTCACTCGAAATAAAGATCTTGCGCCGGTTCAGTGCGTGATAGCGTGCAGTCCGTAGTAGGCTGGCGCCAGCACGAGGACGGCCCAGACTATCGAGGAAACCGCACTGGCCGCGACGAAGCGCCAACGCGGCATCCCGTTAGCTCCTACCAGCATCGGCACGATTGGGCGCAACGGCCCTGACAGCTTCGAAGCCAGTATTGCGACGATGCCCCAGCGCTCAACGAAGGACCTTGCGCGGGCGAGCTGCTCTGGGTGATTGCCTAAAGGCCAGATGCGAGGAAGCTCGTTGCGGAACCGATAGCCGATCGTGAACGATGCGAGGTCGCCTGCGATTGCTCCAAGCGTGCCCGCGACAATCAACGGGATGAGCGGCCCGTCAGCTGCGCCTTCCAAAGCACCGATACCGATGAATATCGGGGTGGACGGCACGAAGACCGACGCAAAGATAATTGACTCTGCGAAAGCGAATGCAAACAGAGCGAGTTCGATGGAAGTTTCATTCTCGCGCACGAAAACGAGCGCCGACTGCCACCACGTCTCAAGGCTCACAGCCGTCTTCCCCCGAATTGACCGAACTGTCCGACGTGGATCCTGCGCGGGACTGACCGCGAAATTGCACGCAACCGTAAAACGGCCCGGCGGCAAGACTACTCTGCCACCGGGCCTCTCCGGGCCTCACTCCCCGATCCTGGTCGGGAATATCAGTGGCTTAACGCACCACGATCATGCTCTCGACAGGTAACTCCGACTTCGACCATACAGGCTCGTCGCCCGATCCCGGCTTGAAGGCTGGATCGTTGTCGGTGTCCTTGTAGAGCGAGACCCACAAGCGATCTCCGGCTGCAGGCGCCTTGCTCAGATCGATTTTGAGCTGACGGTGATCGCCTGCATCAACCTTCGAATACCCCAGCGGCTCGCCGACCGGTTTGCCAGACTTGTCCGTGCCGTAGACGGCAACGTAGCCGTTAGCAGGAAGCTGGGCGTACTCGATAACGATAATGCCGCCGACCGGCTTCTGATCGAATGCCAGCACAGAGGCGGGCGGTACCGCGGCTTCACTTGTTGCGGCATGCGTCGGCAATGGTGCTGCGGCGGCTCCAAAGAGCATCGCAACGAGGAGTGCCTTGCATGTATGGCGCATGTCTACATCTCCATAAACGTGTTCGAAGGTCGGCGTTTCAGGTATCTGGCGCTCCGACTCTGACGCTTGATTGCCCAAGCGTTTGATCCAGAACACACGCCGACCGTGGATCGACTCCGCGGACGCACGCCCGATCAATCAGTCGCATCATATCAGGCGGCGCCTGCGTTGATGGGGAAGTAGTGGTACTCCAGGCGGGCGGCCAATTGATGTTGCGGGGCGTCCTGATCGAATTTACCGATCAGCTGAATCCGTTGCACCAAGCACCATGAAATCGGGAAAATGCCGCCTGATCTGGTTTCGCAGGAGGTCCGCCAGCTCCAGGTAGGTGGCGTTTCGGGAACTCGTCTTGCGCCAGATGAGGCCGACTGTGCGGTGGTTCTTGCGTCCGTCCAGTTCCACGGTGGTGACGCTTTCATCGCGTGAAACGACCGCCTTCACATAGAGGCCTGGCAGAAACGTCACGCCTAGATTCATGGCTACCATCTCACGCAGGGTGTCGAGGCTGGTGCCTTCGTAGTCGAACCTCAGGTTCGCGCCAAAATCTTCGCAAAGCGCCAGAACGGCATCATGGAGTTGATGTCCCTTGCCGAGCGCCAAGACGTCGACCCCGGCCAACGACTCGCGCGTTGCCGATCGGCGTCCGGCGAGAGGGTGATTGCGCGCCACCGTCAGCAGGAGCGGTTCGCGAAACAGCGGAACGCTGGCGAGTTCAGATCCGCCCGCCGGCAGCAATGACATAATGAGATCGTAATTCCCTTCTTCGAGCGAGTGCGGCAGGGATACGGGCAGTTCCTCGCGCACGTAGAGCTTCAGATCCGGGTAGTGGGTTTGAAGCTCGGGAATTACGAGCGGCAAAAGGTATGGACCGATGGTCGGGGGAAAGCCAAGCCGCAGCAGACCTGTAAGTCCGGCTCCACAGCTCGATGCCAGCGTCTTGATTTCATTTGCATCCGCCAGCATCCGTCGCGCGATTTCAGCGACCTGCTGTCCGAGAGGCGTCAATAATACACGATTTTTGGACCGCTCGACGAGTTGTGCGCCAAGACGCGTTTCCAGTGATTTAAGCTGCTCGCTGAGCGTCGGCTGGGTTGTGTTCGCCCGCTCGGCGGCGCGGCGGAAATGCCGGGTCTCCGATAGTGCCACGAGGTATTCCAGCTGTCGCAGATTCGGCATCTCAGTTCCTTAGTTCCAATGACGCGACAAAGTATGCGCTGAAGCTTCAACCCGCCAGCATTGATCGAAAAAACCGATCAGACGCACTGCCTCTTCCGATTGGCCAGCCTGAAGGCAGCGCACCATCTGCCAGCCACGGCCAAACGGCGGCCGGTGATTTCGAGGCAATCATGACGCAAACGATACCGACGATCTCGACTGCCAAACTGGCTTTCAGGACTGTCGAACTGGCAGAACGGCTTCAGCGCGACCGGGCGCCGGCCTACGCTTCCGTCAACGGACATGCGCAAGCGTTGATCGTCAAGCCGCTGCCGGAGCCTGAGAACGTATCCACCAGCCCACGGCAGCAATCCTAACGCGGAGACGCACCATGTTCGATCTGACACGGCTTACCGAGTTCGTCGGCGACCTCTTCGGGCAAGGCGGAGGCGCAGCTGGCGTGCAGGAGATGCTGCAGACTCTCGGAGATCATGGCATCGACCTGTCGCAGCTCGAGGGACTGGCACCCGGGCAACTCATCGACCTGTTGGCTGAGAACGGCATCGAGTTATCGCAGCTCGACGCCAGCCAACTATCCCAACTGTCCGACCAACTTAATCTTGAGCTGCCCATGGGTGACGTTATCGAAACCTTCCTTGGGAAGCCGCCCCTGGAATGACTTCCCAATGCAGCAAGCACCCGCGCCACTATTTCGGCCGACGCTTTCCTGCTTCGCGGACTTCGCAAGCGACCCGTTGCTGCATCACCGCTTCGAAGCGAGCCAGGCCGCCCCCCTCCCGAGCGGACAGACTCGTCACCCCCGCGGCCACACGACGATAAGCGTTTCGAAAGCGGGTAAAAGGGTCGCCGGCAGGACCAGGAGCCTGCCGGTGGCGCCGGTCTTCCAACCACATGAGTCGAAGGCCTGTAGCGCTGGTCGCTTTTCCCGCCGCGGGATATCCACAGCGCCGTGCCGCTCGACCCACCGAACTAACACCCAAGGATCGAGATGACTGCGAGCGATCTTCTTTTTGTCGTGGCGGGACTTGTGCTGCTCATCGTCGGGGGCGAGTTACTCGTGCGGGGCGCCGTCTCGATGGCGGAACGCTTCGGCATGTCGCCGCTGCTGATCGGCATCACGCTGGTCGGGTTCGGGACTTCGATGCCGGAATTGGTCACAAGCGTGCAGGCCTCGCTGATCGGCGCACCAGGGATCGCGATCGGCAACATCGTCGGGTCGAACATCGCCAATATCCTCCTGATCCTCGGAGTATCGGCGCTGCTTGCACCGATTGCCATCAGCGACGGCACTGTCCGGCGCGATGGCCAGATCATGTTCGCAAGCGCTTTCGTGTTCTTCCTCTTCGGTTTCGCCCTGCCTTTGGACCGGCTGGTCGGCGCGGTCTTTATCGCGGGACTTGTGGGCTACCTCTACTATGCCTACCGGCAGGAAACTGCCGGGGTTTCGTCACACACGGCAGCCTTCGAAAAATCCGAGGCGCACGATGAATTGTTCGTTTCGGGGACCGGTCCTTCCAGCGCCCAGATGCCGGCGGCGTCGGTGCAGGCGTCGCCCGGACTGGCGGCGGCCTATTTTCCGCTGGTGGGCGCAATTGCCGGGCTCGTCATCATCGTTGCGGGGGGCAAACTGCTTGTCGACGGGGCCACGGGAATTGCACGGCATGCGGGTGTCTCGGAGGCCGTCATCGGCCTGACCGTCGTTGCCATCGGCACGTCGCTGCCTGAACTCGTGACCTCGGTGATCGCCGCGCTGCGCCGGCATGGCGATGTCGCACTCGGCAACGTCATCGGCTCAAACATCTATAACATCCTTGGTATCGGCGGCGTAACTGCGATCGTGGCGCCGACCTCCATTCCTCCTGAAATCGTTCGTTTCGACAATCCGGTCATGATTGCGGTGAGCGTTTTTCTGCTTGCGCTCATATGGAGAGGACTCACGATCTCAAGGCTGCAGGGCGGCGCGCTGGTTGCCTGCTATGCGCTCTATCTGTTCTCTCTTTGGCCGCATTAGGCCGACTTCGCGAGGACAAAAGAGCGGCTATGGCGTTTGCCAGGCCGCTAGTGTGGCGTCGCGCCTTAATTGACAGATGGGTGCGGCACGGTTGATGTCAATTAAGGCGCGCTGAGCGCCACACTAAGCTCATGATTTCTCTAGTGGCCCTCATGTCGCGCCAAAATCGGACGAGGTTGCGGCTATGATGCGATTTAGGCGCGACGGGCCACTAGCCCGTCGGCGAAAAGCATCAGCATCCGCCTAAAGCGGCATGTATCTAAGCGACTCCGAGCCCGACAAAGCCTTGTGAGAGTTGGCGCACTCCCCTAAATCTTGCCTCGATTCCGCTTCGCCCTGTTCAGCACTCTATGGGCGGCAATGAAGACATCGAGTTTGATGAGCCACCTCAGTCACCGATTCTCTGTCGCGCCGATGATGGATTGGACCGACCGGCACTGCCGGCTGTTCCACCGCCAGCTCACGAGGTGTGCGCTTCTCTATACGGAAATGGTGACGGCGGATGCGGTCATCCACGGCGACCGCATGCGGCTCCTGGGGTTCGATCCCCACGAGCACCCGGTCGCCCTGCAGCTGGGTGGATCGGATCCAGCCAAGCTCGCCGAAGCTGCCGCTATCGGCGCCGAATTCGGCTACGGTGAAATCAACCTCAACGTCGGTTGCCCATCCGACCGGGTGCAGGAGGGTCGCTTCGGAGCATGCCTGATGGCGGAACCCGACCTCGTCGCCCGGTGCGTTGCCTCGATGCGCGAGGCGGTCGACGTGCCGGTGACCGTCAAGTGCCGCATCGGCATCGACGACCAGGACAGCGAAGCCGATTTTCAGCGCTTCATCGAGACAGTGGCGGACGCGGGCTGCACCAGCTTTGCCGTGCATGCGCGAAAGGCATGGCTCAAGGGCCTCTCGCCGAAGGAAAACCGCGAGGTGCCGCCGCTCGACTACGCGCGGGTCTACAGGTTGAAGGAAGCGCGTCCGGACCTCGTGATCGCTCTCAACGGCGGCGTTGGGACACTCGAGGAAGCTGAACGGCATCTCGCCCACGTCGACGGCGTGATGCTGGGGCGGGCGGCTTACCGGACGCCCTATCTCCTGGCGGAAGTCGATAGGCGCTTCTTCGGAAGCAGGCAGCCGATGTCGACGCGGGCTTCAGCACTGCGCGGACTGGTGGCGCATAGCGAGCGGCATCTGGCACGCGGGGGGCGCCTCAATAATGTTACCCGCCACACCCTTGGACTGATGAATGGGATGATGGGGGCGCGCCTGTTCCGGCGCCACTTCAGCGAGAATGCCGTCGGGCATGAGGCTGGAATCGATGTGCTTCTTGCAGCAATCGATATGGCGGAGCGGGCCGAAACATGGCAGCGTGAAGCTGTCGCTCAGGAGGCCTGAGCGCTGCCGGACGGCACTCGTGAGGCATCGCGCCTTAATTGACCGGCGGTGCGGCGAGGTCGGTGTCAATTAAGGCGTGATAAACGCCTCACTAAGTCATTGATGTTGCTAGTGGCCCTCATGTCGCGCCGAAATCGAACGAGGTTGCGGCTATGATGCGATTTAGGCGCGACGGGCCACTAGTCGGACTGCTCTTGCCGGACTGATCTCGGCGGACTGCTCTTGGGGGGCGTTTCCATCATGGCAATCGATGTCCCGGTCGGGGAGCTTTTACTCCTCGCAACGGCGCTGCTCGGGGCGGGGCTCGTCACCGGTTTCCTGTCAGGGCTGCTCGGGATCGGCGGTGGGGGCATTCTCGTGCCTGTGTTGTATGAGACGTTCGGTGCGATCGGAGTCGATCCGTCGATCCGTATGCATCTGGCTCTCGGCACCTCGCTTGCCGTGATCGTGCCCACATCAATCCGTTCCTTTCTTTTGCACCGTGCGAAGGGCGGTGTCGACATGGCGGTCTTGTGGCGGCTGGCGCCGTGGATGATTGGCGGCGTCGTCACCGGGACGGCGTTTGCCGGTTTCGTTTCGAGTGACGAACTGAAATGGGTCTGGGTCGTCTTCGGCACGCTGCTCGCCATGAAGCTGGCGCTCGGACGCGATGACTGGCGCCTTGGCGACACGCTGCCGAAGCCGCCTGTTGTCGAAATCTATGGGCTGCTGGTCGGCTTCGTCTCCGTTCTGATGAGCATCGCCGGGGCGAGCTTCGTCGTCGCGTTCCTCACCCTTTATAACCGCCCGCTCATCCAGGCGGTGGCGACAAGCGCCGGGCTTGGGCCGATCGTTGCGATTCCCGGCGTGGCCGGCTTCATCATCGTCGGCTGGAGCGATCCGCTGACGCCGTTCCTGTCGATGGGTTACGTCAACCTGCTCGGTGCCGCGTTGATCATTCCCGCGAGCCTGATGGCGGCGCCGGCCGGGGTAAAGCTCGCTCACGGGCTGCCGAAACGGAAGCTGGAACTGGCGTTTGCGGCTTTCCTGTTCGTCATCGCGATGCGGTTTCTCGCCAGCCTGCTGATGTAGGTCATAGTTGGGCGACCACTCGATTCTCCTCTCGCCGCGCGCTAGGCATTGTCGTAACCTTTCGCCCGATTTGACTTGACCAACTGGGAGCCTTTTATGCGCTTTTCGATGCTGCCCGCGCTGCTCAGTGCTTTGACGCTGATCGTCGTTAATCTGTTTCAGCCGCCGGCTCGCGCGGCCAATGGCCTGCCGCCGCCGATCGGGCTCTCGGAGCCGCTTGCCACACCCGAACAGGGCGACGATGGGATCTACCACCAGCCGTGGTTCGTGCATTCTTTCCTCGACCTGAGGGAAGATTTCGAAGCGGCCAAATCACAGGGTAAGCGCTTCGCGGTGATCTTCGAACAGCGCGGCTGCAGCTACTGCGTGAAGATGCACAAGGAGGTGCTGGCTCTGCGCTATATCAACGACTACGTGCGCGTGAACTTCGCCGTCGTGCAGCTCAATATGTGGGGTTCGCGCGAGGTGACCGATTTTGACGGCAAAACCATGCCGGAGAAGGAACTGGCCGAGCGATGGGGAGTGATGTTCACACCGACGGTGGTATTCATGAAAGAAGACGTCGCCGCGCAGGAAGCCAAATGGGGACAGCCGCTCGAAGTGACGCGCATGAGCCTGGGAGTGGGTCCGGGGACCTTTTACGATATGTTCGTGTGGGTGCGGGCCAAGGTGTATGAAACGGACCGTAACTTCCAGAGGTTCCATCTGATGCGCTTCGACGAGCGCAAGGCGTTGAAGGAAGCTTCCGCCGGGCAGTAGCAGAACCGAACCGGAGGATATCAATGCACAATCTCAACCGAAGGCGCCTGTGGGCGGCTGGTCTGACGATCTGCGCCATCGCCTTGGGGCTGGCGTTGCCGGCGCTTGCTCAAGTTCCCGTCGATGCGGCCGGTGACAGGCGCGTTGACGACTATGTCTTCTTTCAGTCGTTCGGCGAGCCCAAGACCCCCTTCAAAGATCTCGAAAGTGCCGGGCAGGTGCGTGCGGACAGCGCGGAGTATTTCCGCTCGGAACTGGCCACTTGCGACACGCGTAAAGAGACCTGCGATCCCGACAACGTCTACGAACTTGCTGACCGCTTCTGCCAATCGCTCGAGTTTCACGAGGCCGCAACCTGGCGCGTCAGCCGGGATGGCGACGAGCTGGTGCTGCACTGGGCCGTGTGCGGACTAAGGAATTAGCATTGCGGGCGTGCGATCAAAGTTGATGGGTGGAAGCGCCGCACCGGCAATCCGAACCCAATTTGGCCATGCTCGATTGACATGCGGATACCTATACCTAGTGTCCCGATTCGGAAGTTCAGCACCATCCGGTCGAGTGCGCGAGCTACCTTCGAGTCAATACGGAAGACTGGAATTATTGAGTTGTTAATGTGGTTCAAACCGCCCAGTTCGCTTTGGAGCGAAAGGCTGGTGGATGAGGACTTCGCGATCGCCAGATTAGTGTCCGGCCCCGAGAGAGGCTGAGGACCGGTTGGGGGACTTGGTGCGATACGATACTGCTGCGGAGCACCTCGATCAGGGCGTTCCTGCCTTCCAAAGCTATCCGCCCAACCGCTTGCAAAGCCTCGCAATCGGCGTTGGCCGGCGCTTGCCCAATGCCTACTTCGGGCAGCGCATGGCCGGCTGGATCCGCGGCATGATCCAAGCGACGGCCCGACAGCCGGTTGACGTCGAAGTGCTGGGCATTCGAATGCGGTTGCGGCTCGGAGACAATTCCTGCGAACGGCGACTCCTGGTGACGCCGCATTTCTTCGAACCGGAAAATCTGGCGGCGCTGGCTAAGCGCATTGGGCCCGGCTTTCGATTCGTCGATGTGGGGGCAAATGTCGGGACTTATTCTCTCTTCGCGGCAAACAGGGGCTCTCCTAACGCCAAAATCCTCGCCATAGAACCCAATCCCAGGCTGACTAAGCGGCTGCGCGAAAACGCTGTCCTGAACGGATTCGACATCGCGATTGCGCAAGTCGCGGCCGGCGACTTCAACGGCGTCATGATGCTGCGGCGCGACGGGAATAATCTGGGCGCATCGACGATGGTGCCTGAGGTCGCCGTGCGCCGGCAGGAACCGCCGCTGGAAGTCAGCTGCGCCAAAATCCTCGATCTCGTCATCCAGCACGGATTTGAGCGCATCGACGCGATGAAGCTCGATATCGAGGGTGGCGAGGACAAGGCTTTAATGGCCTTTCTCGAAGAAGCGCCACTGCATCTTTGGCCGGCGTTCCTGCTCATCGAGAACAACTCCAAAGTCTGGAGGTGGGATCTAGAGAGCGAAATCATCAAGCGCGGCTGGTCGCGCGTCGAAAGGGGCGAGAACCTTATGTTCGAGCGGTCGTGATGGACGCGCCGACCGCCGCTCAAGAGTGTTACCGACTTACGTCGAAACACTCTTGTTTTGGCGAGTTACTTGTCGCGATCGCCATCCATCATGCCGGGACCCATGCCCCGACCCATGCCGCCGCCCATGCCTCGACGCATGCCGCGACCCATCCCCATCATCCGGCCCATGCCCATCATCGGCAGGACGATCTCATCGGCGGCCTCCTTCTGCTTATCGTCAAGCACGGCATATAGCTTGCCCAGCGCCTGCCGGTTCGCCTTGATCTGTTCGAGGCGGGCCGTCATATGGCTTTCCTGAATCTCAAGGCGTTCCGGCAACGGCTTCTTCGAGAAATCGCCGCTCATCATCTCCTTGCGGCGTTCGCTCATCATCTTGTTGTGCGTCTCGGCGGTCGATCGAACGGTGCTGGCAAACTCGTCCCAGGCGGCAGTCTGCGCGTCGGTGATTTTTAATTCGGCCTTGATAAAGGCGAGCCGGCCGTCGACGCGGTCCAGCATTTCGTCCATGCCGCCCATCATGCCGCCTATCATGCCGCCCATGTGCATGCCGCGCCACATGCCGCCGCGCATCCGGTCGTCATCATCGTTGCGGTCGCCGGCAAGCAACGCCGGCGCCATACCAGCAACCAGTAGGCCGGCCAGTATCGATGTCAGCTTTGTTGAGTGTCGCATGTCAAGTCTCCTGGCTTCGCGGAAAATACTGCGGTCACAAGACTTGTGGAGTCGTGGTGGGTCATTGACGCGGGTCAACATGGGCAGCGGCGGCCGATCAGTATTTTGTGATCAGCCGTCGCATCGAATACGTTGCAAAAAAGCTCAGATCTCGCCGTTGAGGCCCTTCTGGAAATACTTGTGAACGATCTTGTCCTGGTTTTCGAGGAGCCAATCGATCGAGGGTTCGAAGTTCATCGCCTTCTTTATCGCTTGATGAGTTGCCTTGCGGTGGATGTCGAACAGAATCTGGTGATCGAGACCGTCGATTTCCGCAACCATCGGGTTCAGCCACACCGATACAATGATGCCCAGATCGTTGGCCTTGTCCTTGGGGATGTCGCCTGAACGGACCGAGTCGAGCACGCCCATCGAAGTGGCGTACTGCACTGTGCCCATCAAGATGTTGGTGTAGCGCTCGTTGTCGACCGTCACCTTGGAAACGCAGATCGTCGGTGGGCGCACCATGATGTCGGTGTTCATGATCGCCAGAACTCTGCTGTGGCCCTTGACCTGATCGCCGAGAAGGTTGGCGAAGGCGGTGCCGAAAGGCCCGTCCATTTCACCGATGGCGACTTCGGGTTCGGCCGCCGTCCCCGGAGGGCCTCCGGCAACGAGGGCTTCGCCGACGCGAAGGACGATGCGATCGCTCATGGTGTTCTCCATTTTGGTGAGTGAACAGCGAATAGGAAACTGGAGCAACACGGCGCGTGAGCGCGGCCACTCGACCTGCGGGAGGGTTAGCAGGTGAGAGCGAGCGGCGCAAATTGGAGCCTGCGCAAGAGTTCTTGACCCCGGATCTGCGAATTTGCGCCGTGGTGACCGGCGCATTGAGCTTTAGCAAAGCATCAATGACATGCCCGATAATCTGACCCTGGTGTAGCGCACCTGACGTTTGGTTCCCACAAACGGCCGGCCTCGAAGCCAAACGTCAGGTGCAAAAGCTACACCAGAAAAATAAAGTTGCCGCTAGCAACATCAATGACTTAGTGAGGCGTTTATCACGCCTTAATTGACACCGGCCTCGCCGCACCGCCGGTCAATTAAGGCGCGACGCCTCACTAAGACCAGCTGCGGGAATGTCATGACGTTGATCGAAATCACCAACATATTCATCAGGGGGGCGTTCGGGTTGGCGCTCGCCGGGGGAATTCTCGCCTTCGTTTGGTACCGCGTCGCCAGCGTGCGCTGGCGACCGCTTTCTGAATATTACGGCCGGCCGATCGAAACCGCGCGCGAGGTGCGGCGTTTGCAAACGCTGATCATTCATGGCGTCGGTGCGGCCTTTGAAAGCTATAAGGGCATCGTGACTGTCGGCGTCTCCGATTCGGGACTGTCGCTGAGCCTGCTGCCGCCATGGGCGGTGTTTCATGCCCCGCTGTTCATTCCATATGGCGATATTTCCATCAGAGAGCGGCAATGGTTTCTGTTCAAGGCAGTCGAGATCACGACACGCAAGGCGCCGCAAACAAAGATCGTCATTTATCCTGAGCTTTGGAACTGGATCGAGGAGCAGGCCAAGGCCAACGAGCGCCAGGATGACAGATACTACTCGAGTTCTCGCTTGAGGTCGTTCGCCCGCACCTGAGCCTGCGAGGTGTTTTTGCAGATCCGGCTCAGGCCGGTTTCGTCAGAATCGCATGGTGGGCGTAGTCGCGCAGGATGCGTTCGAACTTCAAGGTGCAGCCGGTGCGATTGGCGACGGCTTGCAGTTCCTGCTCGAGATCCGGTCGGGGTTCGACGGAGAACTTGGCCAGCCAGGCTTCAAGGCCCTTCTTGAAGAGACCCGGAAGGCGTGCCTGCTGACCGAAGTCGACGATGTGCAGAGAGCCGCCGGGCTGCACGGCTTTCAGGCCCTGTTCGATGGCCTCCCGCCAGGGAGGGATCATCGACAGCGAATAGGAGATGAAGACGCGGTCGAAGCCGGAGAGGCCGAACAAATCCTGGCTTGAGAAATTCGTTGCATCGCCTTCAGCGACCGCAATCTTGCCGTCAAGTTTGGCGCTGGAAACATTGGCGCGCGCGGTCTCCAACATCATGGTCGAGATGTCAAAGCCGTAGAACTTCGCCCTGGGATAACGCCGGGCGGCTCGAATGAGATTGCGGCCGGTGCCGCAGCCGACTTCCAGCACCGTGCCGCCGTCGGGTGGATTAAGGCTCTCCAGCATCGTATCGCGGCCAAGCAGGAAGTACTTGCGCGTGATGTCGTAGATATAGCGCTGGTAGCGGTAGATGCCGTCCATGTGACGGCCGGCATCCTCGGCGTCCTGGTGTGCTGCGGACAAAGATCCGTCTCCCTCGCCGATGTTCAGCGGCGCATGGTGTAGCGGTGGAAACCGCCGTAGATCGACGAGCGGTCGCGCAAGGTGAAGGCGCGGCAGGTTTCCTCGTCGTAATCGAAGCGGTTGAGGATCTCGTCGGGGATACGACCCGGCAGGATGCTCGGTTCTCCGGCCGTGCGGAAGATGACGCGGCCGCCGGGGCGGCAGGTGCGCGCGATCTCGGTCCAGTTGTCGGTCAATTGCTCATCGGTCATCCAGTCCTGGGCGTCGAGCAGCACGTAGGCGTCGAACGACTGGCCGGGGCTGTTGCGCAGATGCTCGGTGAAGCTTTCGTGGACGACGGTTACACCATCGGCACGGGACTTGACCGTCTCATAGTTCTCCCGCTGCAGGTAGGGCGGGAGCGGACCGGTACCACCGGTCGAATAGCGGCGACCGAAGGCCTGCCAGGCGAAATAATTGTCGCGCAGGTCGAAATCGCAGGCGAGACGCTCGAGGCGCTGACGAAGGACTTCGGCCATGTGGTTCTCGTCGCCCTTGAGGGCTTCGAACTGCGATGGCGGGATGCCGAGGCCGAACAAGGCCGATGGCCTGTTCATCAGCCAACGGATGTGGCGCTTCTCGAAGAGCGGTGCCAGTTCGCTGTCGAAGATGGCTCGCTGCTCGGCGAGCGATTTGGCTTTGAGCAGTTTGCGCGGGTTGCGGCCGTGCATGCGGGCGAGCAGGTGGCTGGCGCCGATGAATGTACCCAGCAGGCCGTGGCGGTAAAGGTTCTTGCCGAAATAGCCGACGCGGCGGCGACCCATGCGGTCGCGCGATTCCCAGTATTTGCGGGTATCGGCGTCAAGGTGTTCCTGGAGGTAGGTGAAGTAGGCGCGGACGTTCTCGGAAGCATCGGCTTCGGCGAAGAAGCGGTGGAAGGCGGCGTAGTTTGGAAGATACTTGAGGGCGGCGAGCTTCAACTTGTTGAGTGCGATGTGTGCCGGGTTGAGGTCGATCGCCGTGACGTTGACGTCGGCGGCCGTCAGGTAGCTCATGATGTTGCAGCCGCCGGAAGCGATGGCGATGATGTTCTCACCGTCCTTCAACTGCAAGGCATCGATGTCGACGACCGGGTCTTCCCATATCTGAGGATAGACAAGGCCGGAGAAGGCCATCGTGAACAGGCGCTCCTGCACACCCTCCTTCGATGTCGCCTTGTGACGGTGAACGGCTTGCGTCAGCTTCTTGTTCTTGACCCCGAACCGGCGCGGACGATCAGTGGGATGTGAGCTGTCCCGTAGCGATACCATGTTGTCTCCCAGGGCCTCATCAATGTCGAATTGCGATCACCGGAAGCGGCGAGCAGCGGGCCGAGGGGGCCGGCTCGAAACCCTTCTGGTCAAAAGTATTCACACGATGGCGCTCTCATTGCCATCGTTCGTCGCGAAGGCCAACGGGCAATGTGTAGCACACGGAGCCCGCCGGTAGCGCGCATTTAACCCCTCGGTGGCGCATTCTCAAGTCCAGCATTCACCCATTGCCGGCTGGAACACAGAGTCTTCACGTTATACAGCCATTCTGACTGACCCGGCCGCGGGCCCGTCGCGCACCGGACACCTGCGCGTTTGACCTCTCCAACTGCCGGCATGGATCTTGGAAACCTTTATCAATCAATCTCTTGACCTTGTCCGGGTGCATCTGGTGCTGGCCGGACCGATCGTCTTCGCGCTTGGACTTGCCGAAAGCACGGTGTTTTTGTCGCTGCTGGTGCCGTCTTCGGCGCTGTTCGTGGCGATTGGGGGCATTCATGCCGCGGCGGGCGGGGATTTTTTCACCGTCTGGCTGGCCGCTTCGGCAGGCGCTGCAATCGGCGATGTTATCACTTTTGCCATCGGAGCTTATTTCCAGCGCGATATCGGCGCCGTCTGGCCGCTGCGAACCCGTCCGCATTGGTATGTGCTGGCGCGCGTGTTCGTTAAGAGATATGGGCTCGCGGGCGTCTTCATCAGCAAGTTCGGCGGCGTGATCCGCCCCTTCGTGCCGCTGGTGGCGGGGGCGATGGGGATGCGATGGAGCCGGTTCATGCTCGCCAGTCCCTTGTCGTGCCTAGCGTGGTCGGGCGTCTTCCTTGCCCCCGGATATGCCTTGACTGCGGCCATGGCTTAGGGCCACAAAGGCGGCTTATCGGATGCGCCGCTTCACGATGCGTAGCGTTCCGCCGCGTCCGCACCTTTCAATTCGTTTTTGGAGACGACCCATGGCCGCCCGTACCGCCCGCGCCGCTGAGACCCGCAAGAAGAAGAACGACCGGCGCATTGCGCGGCCGAAGCAGTCCCGCATCCAGGGCAATACCGGCGGCGTGCGCTCCAAACTGCGCAAGCAGGCGCTTTTGAAGGCCGGCCGCGCGGAAGCCTGAGGGCTGCTGCCGGGACTTCCAGCTATAGAAAGAAATCGCCAGCGGTCAACGTGTTGGTACCCAGGACGTCGATCACGAAATCGCCGCGCCCGTCGCCGTTGGTGTCACCCTCGATGAACTTGAACTTCTAGTTGCCGCCCGTCTTGGTGCTTGCATCGATGGTTCGCAGATCGATGTCGTCTGCCTTGCGCTGGAATTCGAGTATCTTATCGCGCAGCGCTCCGCGGGATTCATTGGTCTTGTCATAGTCAAAGCGATCGCGCCCGGCGCCACCGTGGAGAATGTCTCTTCCCTTCCCCCCGGACAGGACGTCGTTGCCAGCATCGCCAAATAGGCGATCGTTGTTTCGATCGCCGCGAAGAAAATCATTGCCATTGCCTCCGCGCAACATGTCGTTCTGATTGCCACCGAACAGTACATCGTTGCCATCTTCGCCGAACATGGCGTCGTTGCCATTGCCCCCCAGGAACTCCAGGGCTACGCAACATTTCCAACTCGGTCGGCACGCCACTTGTCATCGGAACGCAGCTCCACGATGGCCTCAAAGGCTTTCAGCCACATCCTTTTGAATTTCGGGAACGGCGATGGCCCGTGGCGTCAAGGCGAAGTCTGTGACAGGGTCGCGATGATGAAATTGAGAAAAATTGGTTCCGTTGAAATCACGTCATCTCAACAGTCCCTTGCTATTTGTAAGGACGGTTTTGGATGGAGATGACAAGTGGTCAGCGTTGTCGGCGAAAGAGACGGTGCTCAGTTCGCGCCCATCAGGCCCGAATCAAAACTCGACCCCCTCACTGAAAGACGGGCCGAGCAGGGGCGCCTACTGGCAATTGCGGCAACGCGTGCCGAGCACCATCGCAAGGTGAGTGCCGCTGTTGCCTCGTTTGTGGACTTCACGAATCAAAGCGCCGTCAATCCGACCACATCGCTATCTGGCGCTCAAAAGGCATATTCCGAGTTCTCGTGAGAGCGCTTGAGTGGGCCTGACGCTGAGGGAAAGAGGCGTCAGACTCGGAACATTAGAGTGTGCGGCCATCATGGTCCCGGCTAGCCCTTCGACTTCCAGTTGACGAGCGAGTCCCAATCTTCCGCGCCAACAAGAGCAGCGTGGGCTTCAAGACCGCTTTCGAAGATGTGCGGTTGCTGGCCGCGCTGAGACAGGCTGTCCTGCATCTTCAGGCGCATGAATGCGCTCGTCGTGTAGCTCGACGTCGTCGCGTAGTAGCGCTTCATCATGAAGTTCACCATGTCCACGTAGTCGTCATGCAGGTCTTCGGCAATACGGCAGCCATCCTGGTTGACGACGACGTTGACGAGCTTGCCAGCCTTTTCGCAGACCTCTATGAGGACCGCCTGGAGATCGGCGATGTCGCTCTTCTTGCGCACGCTCCAGCCTTCAAGGTTGAGGAACAGGATGTTGCGGCCGGGATCGTAGGACACGCGCTCGTTGAGGTTGCGGTTGGTGAGATCGGCGAGCAGTTCCATCGGTTCGTCGTGGAAGATCTTCGCGTTCATCTCGATCGGCGACTTGACGACCGGCATGAAGTCCATCTGACTGAGAATGTCGCGTTCTAGTTCTATGCCGGGTGCAATTTCGACCAGTTCCAAGCCTTCGAGTGTCAACTGGAATACGCAGCGTTCGGTGACATAAAGAACGGGTTGGGAGCGCATCGCCGCGTACGTCCCCGAGAACGTAATCTGCTCTACCTTCTTGACGAACTTGCGAGAGCGGCCCTCCTTCACGATCTTCAACTCGCCGTTTCTGATCTCGACCTTGAGGCCGCCGGCGGTGAAAGTGCCGGCAAAGACGACCGCGCGCGAGTTCTGAGATATGTCGATGAAGCCGCCGCAGCCGTTGATCTTGCCGCCGAAACGGCTGGTGTTGACGTTGCCCGCGCGGTCGCATTCGGCCATGCCGAGACAGGTGAGATCGAGCCCGCCGCCATGGTAGAAATCGAACATCTGATTTTGATCCATGATGGCGTGGGCGTTGATCGACGAGCCGAAGCTCGAACCGCCCGCCAGCACGCCGCCGACGGCGCCGGCCTCCGTCGTCATGACGATGTGCGGGGTCACTTTCTCCTCGTTGGCAACGGCTGCGACGCCGTCAGGTGCGCCGACACCGAGATTGATGACGCCGTTGGGGGGCAGTTCGAAGGCGGCGCGGCGGGCGATGATCTTGCGTTCGTTGAGCGGCATCCTGGCCATCGCTTCAACGGGCACGCGTACCTCGCCAGCAAGCGCGGGATTGTACATGACCCCGTAATTCATGCGGTGCATCTCGGGGGGATCGGCGACAACCACGCAGTCGACAAGAATGCCTGGAACCTTCACGTCCTTGGGCTTGATCGAACCCTGCTCGACGATGCGTTCGACCTGGGCGATGACGACGCCGCCATTGTTGTGGGCGGCCATCGCCTGCGCCAGGACGTCGAGCGTCAACGGCTCCTTTTCCATGCTGAGATTGCCGCTGGGATCGGCGCTGGTGGCGCGGATCAAGGCGACATCGATGGGCGTCGCCTTGTAGAACAGCCACTCCTCGCCATCCACCTCGACGAGTTTGACGATGTCCTCGGTCGTGACCTCGTTGACCTTGCCGCCGTCGAGGCGGGGATCGACGTAGGTGTGCAGTCCGACTTTCGAGAACAACCCGGGATGCCCGGCGGCGCAGGAGCGGTAGAGCTTGGCGATGATGCCCTGCGGCAGGTTGTAGCCTTGAATCAGGTTATTGCGGGCGGCTTCGGCGACCTTGGGCATGCGGCCGAGGTTGCCGGCAATGACCCGCTTCAGGAGCCCTTCATGGTGCAGGCGGCCCGTGCCGAGGCCTTTGCTGTCGCCGGCGCCTGCACACATGATCAAGGTCAGGTCGCGCGGCTTGTTGCTTTGAACGTAGCGTTTTTCGAGCGAGGCGTGCAATGCTTCGGGGATACAGCTCTGGACGAACCCAGTCGTGGCAACGACGTCGTTATTGCGGATGAGCGCGATCGCATCATCGGCTGAGATGACTTTGTTCTTCATCGTTTTGCGTTTCCCCTGGCTCTGCTTTTTGGGTGGCCCTGGCGATGCTGTGGGCTGCCGGGACCAAAATTATGCTTTCGACTAAGGTCGAAGGTTAGAGAGCGGATCGCGGGAGCGCAAATGCTTTGCGACGGGAGCCTTGCCTTCCCGATTAATCGACGAGTCCAAGGGCGGTGCCGCTTATCGCGGTTGCCGTCCACTTCGCGTCGGTTTGTCCACATCTTGGCGGAGGCGAGTCGAGACGACCTCATGGGAATCGTGTTCTTCATTCGTAATCAGGATCCGTCTCCTTCGCGGTGCGGACCGCGCCCATGCGGCGCAGACAATTGCTGGCGGAGATACCATGGCAAACTCACGGATTAAGTCTTTCGCGGAAATTGGGAGCGGACAAACGATGGGCCTTAGCGCACCGAGCCTTCTGACCTTTCTTCTGTCGTTCGTGATCATGCTGTCGGTATTGTTCGCAAAGTTCTTCGGCGCGACCATCCCCGGCCTGACAGGCGACACGACGCAGTTCGCCGGCCTGCTGGTCGCCTACATGATCCTGACGCTGGGGTGTTTGATCCGGTCGCTGTGAGGGGCGGCGAGCTGAGCAGTCGCTTTTGACCGGAGCATTGGCGCTGTCGACGCCGCAACATACCGATTGTGATCCCGGTGCACACATCGATTGGCTCAGCTTCAGTCGTCCAGCCAGAAGCCGTTCTGCAAGGCGCAAGATGGGTCCCGGCAACGCGGACTCGACAGCTTCGGGACGGACACTCAGGCTTTTCTGGGAGATCGACGACAAGGGGCAAATAGTTGACGTGGGTTTCTGGGAGTTCAATGCTCCGCGCCGGCAGCTGTGGTCGCGTTCGGCGGGTAGTGAATGCCTTCCTCCACCGTCGACGTCGTTATGCATCCGTTGCCGGATCGCTACGCCACGTCTCATTCTTTGATGTCTTCGCTATATGCACCGCCGCGCTTGAACGATGAGAACTTATCGTACCGGGCGTCGGTACAGTAGCCGTGGGCTGCCAAAAAATGTGGTCGCCGTAGCCACACCGCGCAACCTTGCCCGGTCGCGATGGCAGATGTTCGTGGAGTGACTGCCCCCGATTAGAAGCCCGCTTCCGACGACCAGCGGAAAGCCGAGGAACAATCCTGGATTGGTCGCTCCGGCTCACGAGCCGCCTAGATTACGTGAAGCTACGTGCGCCCGCTCATTGCGATAAAGACGACGAGGCGCCCCCCTACTCCACGCCGAGCTTCTTCTTCAAAATCTCGTTGACCGCCTGCGGGTTGGCTTTGCCGCCGGAGGCTTTCATGACCTGGCCGACGAAGAAGCCGATCATGGTCGGCTTGGCCTTTACCGCCGCGACCTTGTCGGGGTTCTTGGCAATGACTTCGTCGACGACTTTCTCGATTGCTGCCATATCGGTGACCTGCAACATGCCGCGCTTTTCGACGATCTCTGCTGGGTCGCCGCCTTCGGTCCAGACGATCTCGAATAGGTCCTTGGCGATCTTTCCGGAGATGTCGCCGGAGCCGATCATGTTGACGATACGGGCGATCTGATCGGCGCTGACAGGAGAATCCGCGATTTCCTGCCCTTCCTTGTTGAGGCGGCCGAACAGCTCGTTGATGACCCAGTTGGCGGCCGACTTGCCGTCGCGCTTTGCATCGTCAAGACCCTTCACGACGTCCTCGAAATAGTTGGCGGAGGCGCGTTCGGCGACGAGCACGCCGGCATCGTAAGCGGACAGGCCGTACTCATCCATGAAGCGGTGCTTCTTTTCGTCGGGAAGTTCGGGCAGGCCGTTCGCCAGTTCGTCGACATAGGCCTGATCAAATTCGAGCGGCAGCAGATCGGGGTCGGGAAAGTAGCGATAGTCGTGGGCTTCTTCCTTGGAGCGCATCGAACGCGTCTTGCCGCTTTTCGGATCGAAAAGCCTGGTCTCCTGGTCGATCTTTCCGCCGCCCTCGATGATGTCGATCTGGCGGCGGGCCTCATACTCGATAGCCTGGCCGATGAAGCGGATCGAATTGACGTTCTTGATCTCGCATCGCGTGCCGAGTTCGGCGCCCGGCTTCCTCACCGAGACGTTGACGTCGGCGCGCAGGTTGCCCTTGTCCATGTCACCGTCGCAGGTTTCAAGGTAACGCAGGATGGTCCTCAGCTTGGTGACGTATGCCTGCGCCTCTTTCGACGACCTCATATCGGGCTTCGAAACGATCTCCATAAGGGCCACTCCGGAGCGGTTGAGATCGACGTAGGAATAGTCCGGGTGCTGGTCGTGGATAGATTTGCCGGCATCCTGTTCGAGGTGCAGGCGCTCGATGCCGACGCGCTTCGTGTCGCCATCAACGTCGATCTCGATCTCGCCCTCGCCGACGATCGGCTGCTTGAACTGCGAGATCTGATAGCCCTGCGGCAGATCGGGGTAGAAATAGTTCTTGCGGTCGAAAGTCGAGCGCAGGTTGATCTGCGCCTTGAGGCCGAGGCCGGTGCGGATGGCTTGCGCAACGCACTCCTTATTGATGACGGGCAGCATGCCGGGCATCGCTGCGTCGACGAGGGAAACATGCGAATTTGGCGCGCCGCCGAATTCGGTCGAAGCGCCGGAAAAAAGCTTGGCGTGCGAGTTGACCTGAGCATGCACTTCCAGGCCGAGGACAACTTCCCAGTCGCCGGTGGCGCCGGGGATCAGGTTGTCGGAGGTGATTTCGGCGGTCTTGGCTTCAACTGGCATGGTCGGTCTTTCGTCTGTGCGTTCGACGATTCATACAATGGTTCAGTCAGTGGTTATCGCAGGCGGCGGCGGCACACAAGCTGCGATGAATCGTTGCGATCCCGATGCGCCTTACGGCAACGCGCGCGGCGATCTGGACGGCCACTTCGCGAGCGTCTTCCACCTGCGTCATCCCGCGGGGCCTGCCCCCGCGACGGCGGGGGGGCGGGAACCAAAGCACGTGGGACAGAATTCGGTGAACGGTCCCGACATACGAGGCTTGCTTGGGTCCCCGGCCAAGCCGGGATGACGTTGGTGGTTGTGGCGACCAGCCCTGCATCGTTTGCCCGGTATTGGGGCCAGGAAAGCGCGGGCGCGGCTTTCTACTGCGCGGCGAACTGCGGGCCGGAGTCTTTGTCTGTCCAGCTACGCAACGGAAGATTGCGCTTCTTCCAGCCGGGGCCGCCCGGGCCGCCGGCCACGCCTTCGAGGACATTGATGACGTGAGGGAAACCAGCCTTGGTGAGCGGAACGGAGAGCGCAGTCGAGCGGTTTCCGGTTCGGCAAATTATGGCAATCGGTTTGTTCGCATCGCCGCCGGCTGCTTTCAGAAGATCGGCGAGGAACACCTGCGGGTCCTGGTGCATGGTGATGGCGTGGGCAGAGGCAGGGACGCCGGTCTCCTTCCATTCGCCAGGCGTGCGGATATCGACGAGAACGACCTCGCCCTTCAGCGCTTTCTCATGGGCCTCCGGTGCTGAAATCATCGTAACGTCCTGCGCGCCTGCAGGCAGCGCAGATGAAAGCGCAGCCGCGACCAATACGAGGGCCGCAAGCTTGGCCTTTATGCGCCATCGGGGAAATTCGACCATTGCGTTACTTCCTAAGTTGTGAACCGCCGGCCGGAGACTTCACTGCGCCGACTGGCCTTTCTTGTGCTCCTTATTGCCGACACTTCGCGGGCGCGGTTTTGGCCAGAACCTGTAGCCGATAAAGGCCCACAAGAGCCCCAGGAAAAACTGCGCGACGAAGACACCCGTCGGCGCGCCGAAGCCCGTGACGATGACGAAGCGGACGTAGGCCAGCGCGTAAAGGAACAGGAAGCCGGCGCAGGTCGCCGCAAAGGCAGCGACGATCACCTTCTGCCATTGGTCGGCATCGCGGCCCATGAGGAACGCCACCGCGATCACCACGGGGTTGAGCAGCGCCACGAGCAGAACGCCGTAGGGATCGAATGGTTGCAGGTGAAACATGTTCGATTTGACCTTTGGCTCAACCGTTGCCGCTGTCGGGCGGGGGCGAGCGGGCAAGTTGTTCTTCTTCGTACTGGATGAACCAGCCGATCATCTGGCGCCACATGGCTTCGGCAAGTTCGGGCGGCAGTCCGCGCTCGGTAGCGCGAACCTTGACGCGGTCAATGACCTGCTGGATGCGCCAGGGTACGACGGCCCCCTCCGGCCCGTGCTGTTTCAACTGCCAGGCGCGGTCGACGTATCCGAAGCGCTGTGCGACGAGATCGACCAGCTCGCGGTCTATTTCGTCGATGGCCTCGCGGACCTGGACCATCTCGGTACAGTCGTGTGGGGAGCGTCGGGTCATGAGTTCAGCGCGTCCTCGTGTTGGGTGCGTCTCAATTACCGCGCGGATACCGGGAAGGCAATCATGAGGCCGATCACGGCGCCGCAATGGCGGCGCGGCAAGCGCGGCGCCGATCAGATCCACCAACGGTCCGGCGCGTGGAAACGGCCGGCGGCGTCCTCTATCGATTGGGCGGCGCGCAGGAGGGTGGCTTCGTCGAACGGCTTGCCGATGAGCTGGAGACCGAGCGGAGTGCCTTCCGAGGACAGCCCGGCGGGAACCGAGATGCCGGGAAGGCCGGCCATGTTGACGGTCACGGTGAAGATGTCTTCGAGGTACATCTGCAATGGATCGCCGGTCTTTTCGCCGAACGCAAAGGCCGGCGAAGGCGTCGTCGGGGTCAGGACCACGTCGACCTTGTCCCAGGCCTTGTCGAAGTCGCCCTTGATGAGGGTGCGGACCTTCTGCGCCTTGAGGTAATAAGCATCGTAGTAGCCAGCCGAAAGAACATAGGTGCCGATCAGGACCCGGCGCTTCACCTCGGCTCCGAAACCGGCGGCGCGGGTTTCCTCATAGGTGTCGATCAGATCCTTGCCGGGCTTCCTCAGGCCGTAGCGGACGCCGTCGTAGCGGGCGAGGTTGGAAGAGGCCTCGGCGGGCGCGATGATGTAGTAGGCGGGCAGAGCGTACTTGGTATGGGGCAGCGAGATCTCATGGATCGTGGCGCCGGCGTCCTTCAACCAGGCTATGCCCTGGTCCCACAGTTTGGCGGCTTCTTGCGACATGCCATCGATGCGGTATTCCTTCGGGACGCCGACGCGCAGACCCTTGACGCCGTCTTCAAGATTCGCCTCGTAGTCGGGAACTTCGGCGTCGACACTGGTCGAATCCTTCGGGTCGTGACCGGCCATGACTTTCAGCATCAGGGCTGCATCGCGTACCGTCTTGGTGATCGGTCCAGCCTGATCGAGGGATGAGGCAAACGCAACGATGCCCCAGCGCGAGCAGCGGCCATAGGTCGGCTTGATACCGACGGTGCCGGTGAGGGCCGCGGGCTGGCGGATCGAACCGCCGGTATCGGTGGCGGTAGCAGCGAGGCACAGGTCGGCGGCGACTGCGGCCGACGAACCGCCGGAAGAACCGCCAGGGACCAGCTTGTCGGTCTTGCCCTCGCGCCGCCAAGGGTTGACGACCGGGCCGAAGGCGCTCGTCTCATTCGAGGAACCCATGGCGAACTCATCGTTGTTGAGTTTGCCGAGCATGACCGCTCCGGCAGTCCACAAGTTCTGCGTGACGGTCGATTCGTAAGCCGGCTTGAAGTCATCGAGTATATTCGAGCAGGCGGTCGTGCGGATACCTTGCGTGCAGAACAGATCCTTGATGCCCAGCGGCAGGCCTTCGAGGTCGCCGGCTTTACTCTTCTTGGCGAGGCGCTTGTCGGAAGCCCTGGCCTGCTCGAGCGCAAATTCGGGGGTGGGGAGCACATAGACGTTGAGACCGGCGTTGCCGGCTTCAATCGCCTCGATATGGGCTTGCGTCAATTCGACGGAGGTGAAGTCCTTGCTCTTCAGCCCGTCGCGCGCTTCGGCAAGCGTCAGTTTCGTCAGGTCGGTCATCGGGCTCACTCCACGACCTTGGGTACGACGAAGAAATTGTCTTCGCTCATCGGGGCATTGGCAACGATCGCGGCGGCTTTTTCCCCGTCGTTGACTACGTCCTCGCGCTGCTTGAGCGAGATCGGCACGACGCGGGTCATCGGCTCGACATTGTCGGTGTCGACCTCTTTCAACTGCTCGACCCAATCGAGAATCGATGACAGCTCGCCTTCCAGCCCCTGGGCCTCAGCGTCGGTGATCTTGATGCGCGCAAGCCTCGCGATGCGCCGGACGGTCGCCTCGTCGACGTGCATGGTCCCTCACTTGGTCGTGGTTGCCACAAAGACAGGGTGAATACCCGTGAAGGCGAGGCAGTGCAACTACTCCTGTCGTCACCCCCGCGAAGGCGGGGGGCCTAAGCACGTTGCAGGGTAACGCCCGCCGAGAATTGCTTTTTCCCGTCAGTGGCCAGCTGCGGGTCAGATTCCAGTGGCCACGACAAGTGGGCCTTCAACCGGAAATATTGCCGCGTGCTTGGGTTCCCGCCTACGCGGGAATGACGATGGTGGGTGTCGCGTCCTGAGTGCAGCAACTGCTCGGTCAAGGACGCATCCAGTCCAACGCAACCTCACAAAGTATCCGCAACAAGTAGGCGCAAAAAATCAGCTCGTCTTGAACCAGCCGCGAAGCAGCGTCGTGACGATGTCGGAATAATCGTCGGTCCAGGGGCGCACGCCCATCGAATCGGGACGTTGCGCGCCGTTCCAGGCAAGCGCCTGTTCGACGAGCGATTTATCGCGGCTGATCAGCATGACGGTCGATGGGGCACTATCGAAACCGGGATTTTCCGGCGTATCGTTGACGAGGACGGCGTGGAGGCCGGAGCGCTGCTCAAGAGTTGCAGTGACCGCCGGCGGCAGATCCAGGTGCTTGTTCGACAGGTGGATGACGAGTACGCCGCGCTCGGTGAGCTTGCGCACGTAAAGCTCAATGGCTTCCACCGTAAGCAGATGCATCGGGATGGCATCCGAGGAGAAGGCGTCGATCTGCAGATAATCGAAAGTGTGGTCAGGCACTTTTGTCAGTGTCAGGCGTGCATCGCCGACGACCACGTTTGCGTCGGGCTGGCAGCTCGACAGATAGCGGAAGTGGGAGCTGTCGCGAGCGATATCGACGACGGCCTGATCGATCTCGTAGAAGCGCCAGTCATCGCCATCGGTAATGTGGCAAGCCATGGCGCCAGCGCCGAGGCCGACGATGCCGATGCTGGTCTTCTGGCCGTCTTCTTTCGTTTTTCGGGCAAGGTCGAGGCTGCGGGCCATCGGCGAGCGCGGATGATAATAGGTGCTCGGAACGGGGGTGACCACGGGAGTGCCGGTGGCGTCGACGAGGCGCTCTGCGCCATGCACGGTGGTACCGTGCATCAGGAGGCGCAGCGAACCGTCAGGGGTCTCGATGACCCGGTGAACGCCGAAGAACGAGCGTACGGCATGGGCATCGCCCTTGCCTTCGGGCAGGATCAGGATGGCGAGCAGCATCGACGCGGTCAGCGCCATGCGGCGGCTTGGTTCCGCGGCGTAATAGATCATTGCGGCGAACAGGATGGCGACGACGACAACGCGCAGCTTCATGTGCCCTTCGACGACGCCGCTTGAGATCAGCGTCATGGTGGCGAGCAACAAGACGGTGATGGCGAGCAATGCGCCCGCAGCCTGCAGCCATGCCTTGCGGTCGAGGCGGCCGTCGAGGATGTCGGGGCGCATCAAAAGGCTGACAGCGAGCAGCAGCGGAAATTCGAAGACGGTTGTGAATATCTTCGGTGCGATGAGGGCAGCGAAGATACCGCCGAGGACGCCGCCCAGCGACATCAGCAGATAGAATTCGGTGAGTTTCGTAGCAGCCGGACGGCGCAGGTACAGCTCGCGGTGGCAGGTCAGAGTCACCAGGAGGAAGGCTGCAAGACTGGCGGCCATGGCAATGTTCCAGGCCATGGCGCTGACGGAGGCCGTTGCAAACACGGCAAGACCAACAATCATCGCCTGACGGTTCAGCAGAAACGCGTGCGCGATCAGCGGTTTGTCTCGGAACGTGATGATGAAGGTGCCAAGGAAGGCGGCGAGCGGCAGCACCCAGAGGAACGGCGCGGACGCGATGTCGGTGGTCAGGAATGTCGTGAACGCAACAAGCAGTGCAGAGGGCACGAAGGCGAGCGCAATCCAGACGGCACGATCGCGGCTGGTGACAGTCGCGACTTCAATAGTTTGCCCGGCGAGTGACAACCTCGCCGGCGTGTTCGCCGGCGCCGAGAGCGTGGACGCGGCAAGCATCAGGCTGCCGCACACGGCAATCAACGTTGCCAAAAGCGCGAACCCGATCGACCACAGCGCCGCCTGCTCGCCAAGACCGAACACAGGTTCGAGCAGCACGGGATAGGAGAGCAGCGCCAGCATGCTGCCGACATTGCTGGCTCCGTAGAGGAAGTAGGGGTCGCCGGCATGGCTGTGGCCGCTTCTGGCGAACCAGGATTGCAGCAGGGGGGCGTTGGCGGAAACAGCAAAGAACGGCAGGCCGACTCCGAGAGCGAGTACGCCGACAAGCCAGAGATAGGCATCGCCGGGGGGAGGTTCGGCGGCGAAGGCGGGCAGGGCGACCGGCAGGGCAAACAGGGCGACGACCAGCAGCGCGATGTGGGTCAGGAGCGCCTGGGTGCCATCGAGATAACGATTGAGGACGTGAGCATAGGTGTAGCCACCCAGCAGGGCTGCCTGAAAGAACACCATCGACACGGCCCACACCGACGGCGAGCCGCCGAGTTTCGGCAGCACCATGCGCGCGAACATCGGCTGCACGGCAAAGAGCAGTAGTGCGGACAGGAAGATCGTCAGAGTGAATACGGCAAGCGTCAGGCGCTCGCTGGAGACTGCCAGAGCCGCTTTCGGCCGCAGCCACTGTTTGATCGCATCCATTTCCAACTCCGCGTGACGCATAACATCCGCGGTAGGCTAGGCGACAAAGCTTGATTCCACGTAAAGCGCAGTCGCGCATTAAGAAAATAATCACCGGCGTTTCGAAGTGGCTCAAAGGGCCGAGCCCTCAACCATGGGCAAGCAGTTTTACTAAGCCGGTCGATCAAAATACATAGACCCTGTCGATTAGACGTTCCCCAACTGATGGCGCATGATGAGTGCACAATAATTACTCAACCTTTCGGTGCGGACCCATGTTCACTCACGACCAACTACGAGCAATGCTGAACGAAATTCCGCTTTTCGCGGGATGTTCGGAAGAGACGCTGGCAGGTCTTGCCAAAATCGCGCATGAGCGCGATTGCGACAAAGGCGAGGTGATCTACGAGGCCGGCGATCAGGCACTCGAAATGTTCATTCTGGTGAACGGTCTGGTCAGCTTCAAAACTGCGACGGGCGTCGGGCATCTGCACGTCGAAACGCTGATGAAACGTCACATGATCTTCGGCTGGGCTGCGCTCGTCCCGGAGCATCCACGTCGCCTGGGCTCGGCAACATGCATGGATAGTTCCAAGGTTCTTACCATCAATGGAGATGCAGCCATGGAGATCCTGGAGCAAGATCCCAAGTCGGGCTTCATTGTCATGAAACGGCTGTGCTCGATGATCGCCAGCACGTTTATCGGAAAAAGCTAGCGGTTCAGCATCTGACGCTTGGTACCTTGTACGAGTTCCTTCGCGTCAGCTTGTATCCTATTTGTGGGCTGGATCCACGAACGCTTCGCGACCTACGCACGCGCATCTAGATCGTTTCCGCTTTAGGCGGAAACGATCTACTTTTTCTCTCACGGGCGGTCCGGCCTATCGGCCTGGCGCCGCACGCGAGGCCTCCTTTGCTCAACACTCAGCAAGCTGTTGTTGAGCAGCCGGGCCACAGTCGTGGGCCTTGGAGTGCTTCCACCTAACACCCGAACGCTTTAGCATTCGATCCCGAAGACCAGACTGCCTACGAAATCTTACTGCTAAACTTCCAGCCTTTCACCGACCTTGGGTACCACCACGTCTTCGCCGGCCATCTCCTCCAGGAACTCATCTGCAGTCTGATCGATGATCGGGAAAGTGCCGTAGTGGCAGGGGATGACGAGTTCGAAATCGAAGTAACGCTTGCAAGCCATCGCCGCCGTCACAGCGCCCATGGTGAAACGGTCGCCGATCGGCACGAGACCGATTTCTGGTTCGTAGATTTCGTCGATAAGTTCCATGTCCAAGAAGATGTCGGTATCGCCCATGTGCAGCACGACGGGGCCCTCGTCCGGGGTAATGACGAAGCCATTGGCGGAGCCGAGCGGAAAACCCACGTCCTGCTCGACGAGGCCAGCGGAGTGATCGGCGCGCACGAGGGATGCCTTGAAGTCGCCAAGGTCGATGGTGCCGCCGGTGTTCATAGGCTCAAACTTTTCAACGCCCTGCTTTGCGAGCCACATGCACAGGTCAAAGTTGGTCACGACGGTGGCGCCCGTCAGTCGGGCAATCTCGACCGTGTCACCGACATGGTCGCCATGACCGTGCGTTACGAGCACGTGAGTCACACCCTCAATTGCCGATTCCCGCCCGATCCCGGCGGCTTCAAAGGTGGAATTGCCGGTGAGGAAGGGATCCAGAAGGATCACGCTCGAAGCCGTGTCGATGCGGAAGCACGAGTGCCCGTACCAGGTGATTATCATCGCGGTCTCTCTCCTTGATGGCCGATGCTGCGTCTTGTCGAAGAAGATCAAGCGGCCGGTGACGCGAATAATCATACAAGTGCGCTGCAGCGAAGTATAAGGCCGTCCACAAGCACAACAATGGGGTGAATGTCAGGAATGACGAAAGACGCCGATAATCCTGCTGCGGGTCCTGCTGTCGGCCAGGCCAAGGGGCCGTCCGCAGTCGGCGAGACATTCGAAGACGCCGAGGCATTCGCCGACAGGCTTCGTGACGGCGCGGCGCTGATTGGAATCGATGCGGGAACCAAGACGCTCGGCCTTGCCATCTCCGACCTCAGCCGGATGATCGCTTCGCCGCTCGAAACCATTCGCCGCAGCAAATTCACCAAGGATGTCGAGCGGCTCAGGGAGATTGTCGACGAAAACGCCATCACCGGCCTCGTGCTTGGACTGCCGCGGAATCTCGACGGCACTGAAGGTCCAAGGGCCCAGTCGACGCGGGCCATGGCGCGCAACTTCAACAAGATCCTTGCACTGCCGATCCTGCTTTGGGATGAGAGGCTGACCACAAGTCAGGCCGAACGAATGCTGATCGAGGCCGATACCAGCCGCAAGCGCCGCGGCGAGGTCATCGACAAGCTTGCCGCTACCCTCATTTTGCAGGGCGCGCTTGACCGGCTGAGATGCTAACTTAATGATCGTCGTTACGCCCGGCGGCTCTACTACGGTCCGGGACGCCGTCACGCTGTTCCATCACCCCGGCCGTGGCGCAATGATCCGCTTGTTGCCCGGTTGGCGTCGCATCCCCGCCAAAGTGGTCGGCGACAATGCAGTCGTCTTAAACCTTGTGTGTGGTGAGTGCGGTCCCGAATGGAACGCGGCAAATCAATGCCAGAAATGCCAGTCGACTTGTCGCCGGATAAGCCGGGCCCGGCGCCGATGCGCCGAAGGACGCGGGCAGCGAAGCTGCCAGCCTCGGTCGAAGCACAGGTCGCGCGCTTCTCTCCACCTGCGCGGCGGGAACTGCGGCGGCTCATCCGCCTTTCGACACGTTTTGCCGATCTGACCGATACATTTCCTGCTGCTGCCTATGCCCTTGCCACCCGCCGCGGCCCGAAGGCGGAGCGCGAGGATGCCATCGGGCTTGTCCTTGAAGGCGCGCCCTTGAAAGTGGTTGCGCGAAAGCTCGAATTGCCGAACTGGCTCAAGAAACTGCCACCAGAAGCCTTCGAACAGCCGCTCGGCGAACTACCGCGCAGCGAAACTTTTTCGCGCCGCGTCGCAAGCCGGCTTCCGCACGACAAGGGGCAGGCGCCCTTCTGGCTCGAATCGGTCGCTTTCGCCTCAAAGGCGACCCACGATGAATTCGCGATCTGGCTGGCCGAACAGCCGATCTATGCCGATCGCGGGGACCCGGAGCGCGTTTTTGCGGTGCTTGCCGCCTATGCCTGGTTCTCGCGTGCACCGGCGAGCGAGGCCAAGGAACTGATCATCGTGGCTTGGCGGCCGGAAATTGCGTTCGATACCGCGCTGTGTGCGGCTAAGAGCTGGCTCAACCGGCTGCGGCTCATCATGCAACTGCAGCCCGGAGCGCTGCTCGACTCATGGCTCGACGGTGGGGAGGCGGAGGGTTACTCGTTCGTGCCCCTGACCGACCGGAACTCGCTGTTGATCGAAGCGCAGGCGATGCAGAACTGCGCCGATCAGTATGCCGAGCGGCTGGCGCGCGAGCGCTGCCGGCTGTTCTCCGTGCGCAAGGGTGGCACGCACGTCGCAACCCTGGAAATCGGTCCGCACGCACGCGAAACAGGCGTCCTGACCATCACGCAGCTGAAGGCACGCCACAACATGCCGGCATCCATCGAGGCCTGGCAGGCCGCATACGCCTGGCTGTCGAAGCAGAGCGGACTGAAAAGACTGCCGCCGATGATCTCGCCGGAACGCCCGTTTGACGAAAAGGCCTGGCGCAGGCTGATGGCACCCTATCGAACTGCAAAGTCCGGTGCGCCTTGGCTCCCGCAACGGCTGACGCAGGCAACGTTCGCACGCATGGACATGGACCTGTGCGATCTTGCGCGGCGCGGTGGCGTTACGTCGTGGCTGTTCACCTGATCCTCGCATTCGCCTGATCCTACCACAGCGATCATGGCCGGTGACGCATGCGGAAATCGCGCGGAGACTCGTTGAACCAGCGCCGGGCGGCACGGGAGAAGACGCTCGGGTCGGCGTAGCCAAGCTCGTAGGCGATGTCGGTAATGGCCATGTCGGTCTCGCGAAGCAGGCGCCGGGCCACCTGCTCGCGGACCTCTGCCACCAGGGTTTCGAAGTTCGTTCCACGTTGGCTGAGCTGGTTTTGAAGCGTCCTCACGGGCAGGTCCAGGGCGTCGGCGACCGATTGCAGATTGGCATCGTGGAAGCGCAGCTTCTCGGCGATCTGAGTGCGGACACTGTGGGCAAGCTGTTCGCTGATCGTCAGATCCGTGAGTTCTCTTCTGGCATGGTCGAGATGCAAAGCGAAGGCCATCGGATCTGAGGTCCGCATCGGACATTTCAAGGCTGATGTGTTGTGAATGATGCGGTTTATCGGCCGATCGAAATTCACCCGCCCTCCCACAATCCCGCGTACCACCGCATCACAGTCTTCGCATCCGCGACCCGAGCACTTGGGACAACCCCGTGGCCGGCGATGCTCAAGATCGACACGGATCGGGTGCCAATCGCTGTCCATCGCGTCCCGCAGGCGCTGGATCACTGAGGCGGCGATGAACATGTTCAACTGGCGGCGTTGGCTCACCGACTCGGGAAAGCGCCAATAGGCCGTGCTGAGACCATCGATGTAGTTTTCATCGTATCCGGAATCGATATTGGTGAAGAGGACGTTGACGTATCCAGCCAATACGCAAAGGGCGTCGCGGGCAGTCGGCGCTGTCATCGCCAGATGACCGAGAAGCCCGGTCTTGCCACCCTTCATTTGCGCACCGATGCGCAGGCCCATGCAATCGTCCTTTGCCAGGAGCGCGGCGCGTTCGAAAAGCTGGCCAACGGCTGCCAGCGGCACGAACTCGAACGGCTTCAAGAGCACGTCCTTGTTCATGGCAACATCTTCCAGCAGGGCCTGGAAATCCATGCCTTGTTTTTCGACGTAGGCCTGTAAGGCAGGCAGCACGCTGGCCCTTATCATAGGTACAGCGTTTACCGGACGGATCAGCATTCAGCCTCGGACTGCGGCAGCTTGTGGTGTCGAGAATTATATTACCGTGAATGAACGCGCGTGTGCTCCCAAAGTCAATTCAACCGGTCACAAAGCAAAGATCCGCAGTTTGGAGGCAGCTATTCCGATAGCTGTCAATCGCGCCCTGGACAGGGCGCGTGCCCGGAGAATCCCGCTGTGGGGTCCCGGGCGGGCCTGGGGGCAAATCCGAAACAACGAAATGGAAAATGATGACCACCAGCGACAACTCTTTTGTGTCGATTCTCCACCTCCTCCATCGCGCAGGTCAATGCGCGGATGAAATTTTCGCCGACAGTATCGGCGAAGGCTCCCTGACGCCGCGTCAATACGAAGTGCTCAACGCCGTCAATAGCAGCGAAGAGCCCAGCCAGACACTCCTGGTCGAACAGACAGGCATCGATCGTTCGACGCTCGCCGATATCGTTCGCCGTCTCGTCGAAAGGGGGCTTCTCGAACGTAGACGAACGCGCCAGGACGCAAGGATGTATGCGGTCAACCTCACGGCCGAAGGCAAAGCAATACTGAAAACCGCGGAACCGGCCGTAAAGACGGTCAACGAACGGCTTCTTGCCGACCTGACGAACGGCGAGCGGGACGCCGTGATGAGCGCGCTCTCGCGCATCATTGCAACGGCAAGCACCAAGTAGAAGACCATCACCGGTTGGGCGAGGCGCGCTGCAGGATTGCGGCGGTGTCGGCCCAATCCACGCCCTGCCCATAGGTCTGTCTGTTCAAGCTTCCCAACCGCGTTGCGATGAAGGCGTCGGCGACAGCGGACGGCGCATGCGACCTCAGGATGGTTCCAGCCGCCAGCGCCGCCAGCCCCTCGACCAGTGCCCGGGCGCGGGCATCGAGCAGGCGCGGCTCATGCAGAATGCTCTCGATACGACTGAGGGCCGCCTTGAGGTGGGGATCGCCGCCGACAGCATCGGCAAGGTCGTCCATCACCACGCGGGCAACGTCGGGTTCGCGCTGCAGCACGCGCAACACGTCAAGCGCCAGAACGTTGCCGGAGCCTTCCCAGATGGCGTTGACAGGTGCTTCGCGATACAGCCGCGCCATCGGCAGTTCCTCGACATAGGCGTTGCCGCCCATACACTCCATGGCCTCGTAAATCAGCTGCGGCGCAATCTTGGTCGTCCAGTACTTGGTGACCGGAGTCATCAGGCGCTGCCAGGCAGATGCGTGCTCATCCTGGCGGCGGTCGAAGGAACGGGCGAGGCGGAATACGAGTGCGGTTGCGGCCTCGACATCGAGGGCCAGGTCGGCGAGCACCTGGATCATCAGCGGTTGCTCAACCAGTTTGCGGCCGAAGGCAGAGCGATGTTCGACGTGATGGATCGCCTGGGCAAGTGCATGGCGCATCATCGCAGCCGACGAGACCGCGCAGTCGAGCCTGGTCTGGGTGACCATTTCGATAATGGACGCTACGCCGTTGCCCGGTTCACCGATCAACCAGCCATGCGCGCATTGCAGTTCAACTTCGGCGGTGGCGTTCGATCGGTTGCCGAGTTTCGACTTGAGGCGCTGGAGGGCCAACTCATTGCGCGTGCCGTCGGGCAACAGACGCGGCACCAGGAAACAGCCCGGCCCGGCTTTCGTCTGCGCGAGCATCAGGAACGCGTCCGACATCGGGGCCGACAAAAACCACTTGTGGCCGGTCAGCAGATATTCGCATCCTGCGCCGCCGGTGCCCCCGCCCGCCGATTCGGCGGACGTGGTGTTGGCCAGCACATCGCTGCCGCCCTGCTTTTCCGTCATGCCCATCCCGATGGTGACGGCACGCTTGGTGTCGGCCGGTTCGCGACGGGCGTCGTAGCTGCGCGTGACGACCTTGGGCAGCCAGTTTTCGGCAATCTCGGGTTGCAGCAGCAGGGTTGGCACGGATGCATGCGTCATCGATACCGGACACAGGTGGCCCGGCTCCATCTGACAGGCGAGATAGAAGCCGGCGGCGCGCGCCACCTGCTGGTCGGCGGCGGATTCGTCGGCCTTCTTCACCAGATTAAGCCAGGACGCGCAGTTGAGCCCTTCCGCACACGAGATCTCCATCAGTTCGTGGTAGGCAGGATGGTAATGAACCACGTCTGTGCGGCGCCCCTGGTGGTCGTGCGTTTCCAGGCGCGGAGGGTTTTCGTTGGCGAGGCGGGCGCGTTCGCCGGCATCCGAGCTGCCGCAGACCAGTCCGAATGCGACGAGGCTGCGGGCCGCATGGCCGCCGCCTTCGCGCGTGACTGCATCCTGCAGGGCTGCATCGGAGGCATAGAGGTTGACGTCCTCAAATGGCGGCGGCTGGTTGGTTACCGTATGTGTCGAAAACGGATTGGTCATGGATCAGCGCACTCTCGAGTTGCTTTCCGGGCATTGATGGCGGGCGTCGCTTAGCCGCCTATCGGTGCCTCAGCGAGGGCATGACTGCTGGGCCCCTGGGCTGCGAACGGGCACCAACAACGGCACGGGAGAGCGGCTAACCTGTGGCAAACTGAAGTTGCCCCCTGTTAGCGGTTGCAGCCAAGCAGAAGTCCGCCTATTAGAACAGCTTTAATGACCAAATTCGCGTCCGCGCAACTTACCAGGTTCCCGCACCGCCATCTGCTCTCCTGCGAGGGGCTGACGGCGCCAGATATCGGCTTTCTTCTCGACCTTGCCGACAAAGCCGCCGACCGCAACCGGAAGGTCGATAAAAAGCGCAACATTCTCGCCGGCCGGATCGTCATCAATCTCTTCTTCGAAGCTTCTACGCGAACGCAGGCCTCGTTCGAGCTGGCTGGAAAGCGGCTTGGCGCGGATGTGATGAACATGCTGGTCGCCAGCTCTTCGGTGCAGAAGGGCGAGACGCTGATCGATACCGCCGTCACGCTCAATGCCATGCGTCCCGATATCATCGTTGTACGCCATCACGCAGCAGGCGCGGTGGAACTCCTGTCGCAAAAGGTCGACTGCTCGGTTGTCAACGCCGGCGACGGTGCACACCAGCATCCCACGCAGGCGCTGCTCGACGCGCTGACGATCCGCCGTGCCAAGGGCCGGCTTGCCGGACTGACGGTCGCGATCTGCGGCGATATCCTGCATTCGCGCGTCGCGCGTTCCAACATCGCGCTGCTCAATGCCATGTCGGCCAGGGTCAGGGTCATTGCACCATCGACTTTGCTTCCCTCAAATCCCGACCGGCTCGGCGCGGAAGTCTATACCGACATGTGGAAGGGGCTCGCCGACGCGGATGTAGTGATGATGCTGCGCCTCCAGCATGAACGCATGGACGGAGCCTACGTGCCATCGTCGCGCGAATACTTCCACTTTTTCGGCCTCGATCACGAGAAGCTGGCGCGCGCCAAGCCCGATGCGCTGATTATGCATCCGGGCCCGATGAACCGCGGCGTCGAGATCGCTTCGACGGTGGCCGATCACTCGCGCAGCGTCATCCGCGATCAGGTCGAAATGGGTGTTGCGGTGCGCATGGCGGTTCTCGAAGCTCTGTCGCCGAACCTGCCGCAGGCCTGATCCAGACCTCGCTCCGCTGCCTTGCGGGAAGCAGGTTCCAACAATGAAGACATTGCGAGCCAGCCCCATGAGCACGATCGTCAACCTACCGCCAACAGAAAAGCAGAAGCCTTCGCGAACACCGCAAGTGTTCCTCAACGCGCGCCTCATCGATCCGGAAAGCGGCCGCGACGAACCGGGCGGGCTGTTCGTGCAGGATGGACTCATAGCCGACATAGGTCCGCATCTGCGGCGCAACGCGCCGGAAGGGGCGGCGGTCATCGACTGCCAGGGGCATGTGTTGTGCCCGGGGCTGATCGATGCACAGGTGTTCTCCGGAGAACCCGGCCAGGAGCATCGCGAAACCTTGAAAACCGCCAGCAGGGCGGCGGCGGCCGGTGGCGTCACGACGATGGTGGTGATGCCAGACACCTCACCAGTGATCGATCAGGTGGCGCTCGTCGATTTCATTCAGCGCCGGGCCCGTGACAACGCCATCGTCCACGTCCACACAATGGCGGCGATGACGCGCGGCCTCGGCGGCGAGGAGATGACCGAGATCGGACTGCTGAAGAGGGCCGGCGCCATCGCCTTCACCAACGGCAAGTCGAGCATTGCGAATACACGGGTGATGCGCAACGTACTCAACTACGCCAAGGACTTCGATGCCCTCATCGTGCATCATTGCGAGGACCCGTATCTCAGCGCAACAGCCTCGATGAACTCAGGCGAGGTCGCAACGCGGCTCGGGCTGGCAGGCGTGCCAACGGTGGCCGAAACCATCGTGGTCGAGCGCGATGTGCGCCTCGTCGAAAAAACCGGATCGCGTTATCATGCCTCTACGATCTCATGCGGGCAGAGCCTCGATGTTATCCGCGCAGCCAAGGCGCGCGGACTGAAAGTCAGCTGCGGAGTGTCGATCAACCATCTGACGCTCAACGAAAACGATGTCACCGGATACCGCACCTTCTTCAAAGTGCGTCCGCCGCTTCGACACGAAGACGACCGCAAGGCGATGGTCGAGGGCATCGCGTCGGGCGACATCGATATCATCGTGTCCAGCCACGACCCACAGGACGCCGACGTCAAGCGCCGTCCGTTCCAGGAAGCCGCCGACGGAGCCGCTGGCCTCGAAACGCTGCTGCCGGTGGCACTGCGGCTGTTCCATTCCGGCGACGTCGGGCTCGTCCAACTGCTGAAGGCGATGACCGTCAATCCGGCGAAACTGCTTGGTCTGCACTCTGGCCGGCTCAAGAAGGGCGCCATCGCCGACATCATCCTGGTCGATCTCAATGAACCTTGGGTCGTCAACAAGGACCTTCTGCGTTCGCGCTCCAAGAACTCCCCGTTCGACGAAGCCCGCCTACAAGGGCGCGTCTTAAGAACACTGGTTGCTGGCGAGACGGTCTATCAGTACGCTGGCAACTCGGCGTCACTTCCTGCTGTTTGAGCCGACCACAGTTTGACAGGCAGTCACGGTCAATCGCACGCACCGCACGAAGTCTCTGGGAAAGCACCACAATGATCGAGTCGAGCGTCACGGCGCTAGCGGTCGGATTCGGCGCGGGGTACCTCGTCGGCTCGGTACCGTTCGGCCTGCTGTTGACCCGGCTTGCAGGTCTCGGAGACATCCGGTCCATGGGATCGGGCAACATCGGGGCGACCAATGTTCTGCGCACAGGCCATAAGGGGCTGGCCGTGGCGACACTGCTGCTCGACGCGCTGAAGGGTACACTGGCGGTGATGGCCGGGGCGCTGCTCTATGGGGCGCCATCGCTACCGGGAGGTGACGGGGCGCTGCTTGGCGCGGCAGCGGGTGGGTATGGCGCTTTTCTAGGACACCTGTTTCCCGTCTGGCTCGGGTTCAAGGGCGGCAAGGGCGTGGCGACCTACATCGGCGTTCTGCTCGGCCTGCTTGCCAAACTGGCGCTGCTGTTCTGCGGCATCTGGCTGGCGGTGGCAGTCGCGACGCGCTATTCGTCGCTGTCGGCCTTAATTGCCGCTGCCATCGTTCCGATCGCTGCCTACGTCTGGGGCGGGACGCTGCTGGCTGGCGTCACACTGTTGATGAGCGTGCTGCTGATCTGGAAACATCACCCAAACATAAAACGGCTACTGGCCGGCGAGGAGACGAGGATCGGTGGCAAAGCAAAAGGATGACGGCGTCGACTTGTTCACGCCTGCTCCGCTTCCAACCGCCGAGCTTGACGACACGCAGCGACTTGCCTGCGTGCGCCTTATCCGCTCGCAGAACGTCGGGCCTATCACGTTTCGCGAACTCATCAACCGCTACGGCGGAGCGCAGCAGGCGCTGGAGGCACTGCCGCACCTGAGCCGCAAGGCGGCACACGGCAAGGCGATCGTCATCTGTTCGGTGGCCGACGCCGAAGCCGAGCTGACAGCGGCGCAAAAGTACGGCGCCCGGCCGCTGTTCACAATCGAACCAGGATATCCGTTGCGCCTGGCTCAGATCGAAGCGCCGCCGCCGCTCGTCTATGCCAAAGGCGACATCGCTCTCCTGGCAAGACCGAGTATCGGAATTGTCGGCGCGCGGCAGGCTTCGGCTGCGGGCACGAAGCTGGCGCGATTGTTCGGCCAAGAACTGGGGCGGGCGGGACTTGTGATCGTATCGGGACTGGCGCGCGGCATAGATAGGGCGGCGCATGAAGCCTCCCTTGAAACCGGGACGATCGCGGTACTCGCAGGTGGGCTCGACAACGTCTATCCGCCCGAGAATGCCTCGCTGCACACTGCGATCGCAGAGCGCGGATGCCTTGTCTCCGAGATGCCGTGCGGATTTCAGCCGCGCGGACAGGACTTCCCCCGGCGCAACCGCCTGATCTCCGGGATTTCTCTTGGCGTCCTGGTCGTCGAAGCAGCGAAGCGCTCCGGGACGCTGTCGACGGCGCGGCGGGCAGCCGAACAGAACCGCGATATTTTTGCCATTCCCGGAAATCCGCTCGACCCGCGCGCCGAGGGAACCAATCATCTTCTGAAAACCGGGGCTACGCTGGTCACAGAGCCGCGCGACGTCATCGAGGCGCTCAAGCCGTTGACCGGTCTCAAAGGACGCGCCTTCCGGGAAATTACGGTGGAGCACCCGACCTACGAAGCGGAACCATTGGCGCCCGTGCCTGAACCCGGCGAGGAGGAACGCGATCGGGTTCTTGCAACACTTGGCGCAGCACCGGTCGCGGTCGACGATATCGTCCGGGCGACCGGACTCGATATCCGGGTCGTGCGAGCCGCGCTCATCGAGCTTGATCTGGCCGGCCTGACCGAACGCCACGGCGCCCAGCTGGTCTCGCTTGCGAACGATCCGATCTGATGGAATCTGCGAAGGCGACCTCAACTGTAATTCAATCGTCAGATCCAGAACACCAGGGTCGGGGATCGCGAGCCAGCTCGTGTGCGGCGAGAAGCCGCTCGGCCAAAGCATGTCGACCCGACCGCGCCGCCATCTGCTGCAGTTCTAGAATCATATCGGCAATGTAGTTATCGTAATCAGAGGCATGTGCAGCCGCCTGGACGGTCCGGCGCTGAGCGGAGCGCTCTTCGGTGTCGTCGCCTTTTGGGTTCGCTTTCGCCATCGGCCAGTCCCCGCATCACGAGCCAAAGTGTGATGCCGACGGTATGTTATTCTATTTTAGATTGCAATAATAAACTACGCAACCTTTCGTGGCGCGACGGGATGGGTTTGACTTCACCAGACCGATCCACCATCTTCCGGCGACCGGGCCAGCGCCGGTCCCTTGTTATCCGCGGTCTTTCGAAGGGATGGATTCGACGGTCCGATCGAGGGTACAGCGCGTAGCTTCCAAGAGAAAATTCAAATGACCGGCGGCGAGCCCATGCGGCTATGGCCGCATCAATGAAAGTCGCTCATGAACGTCGTCATCGTTGAGTCTGCCGCGAAAGCGAAGACCATCAATAAATACTTGGGATCCAGTTATAAGGTCATTGCCTCGTTCGGCCACGTTCGCGACCTGCCCTCAAAAGATGGCTCGGTCAAGCCGGAGAACGATTTCGAAATGGCCTGGGACGTGGCCGATGCGAAATCGCAGAAGGTGCTGAAAGAGATCACCGATGCGGTGAGGACGGCCGACAAGTTGATTCTGGCAACCGACCCTGACCGCGAAGGCGAGGCGATCTCGTGGCATATCCTGCAGGTGCTGGAGAAGCGCAAGGCGCTGAAAAAGGGCGTGCCCGTCGAGCGGGTGGCGTTCAACGCCGTCACCAAGCAGGCGATCATGACGGCGATGGCCAATCCGCGTCAGATCGACGAGCCGCTGGTTTCCGCCTATCTCGCCCGCCGCGCGCTCGATTACCTCGTCGGCTTCACATTGTCGCCAGTGCTGTGGCGCAAGCTTCCAGGCGCCCGGTCGGCCGGCCGCGTTCAATCGGTGGCGTTGCGCCTGGTCTGCGACCGGGAAGCGGAGATCGAAGCCTTCCGGACCGACGAGTACTGGTCGATCGAAGCCGTGCTCGAAACGACCGCAAAGGAGGAGGTACTGGCCCGGCTGACCGCCATCGACGGCGGCAACCTCAAAAAGCTCGACATCAAGGATGAGGCGCAGGCCAGCGCGATCAAGAAGGCCATCGAAAAGGGCGAGTTCGTCGTCGCCTCGGTCGAGAAGAAAGCGACCAAGCGCAACCCGTGGGCGCCGTTCTCCACTTCGACGCTGCAGATGGACGCTTCCCGCAAGCTCGGCTTCTCGGCCAAACAGACGATGCAGGTTGCCCAGCGCCTGTATGAGGGCATCGACGTCGGCGAGGGCGCCCCCGTCGGCCTCATTACCTACATGCGTACCGACGGCGTGCAGATCGTGCCGGAGGCGGTGCAATCGATCCGCAGCGCGATCGCCAGCGAGTACGGAAAGAACTACGTCGCCCCGTTCGTGCGCGAATACAAAACCAAAGCCAAGAACGCGCAAGAAGCGCACGAAGCCATTCGCCCGACCGACGTCGCACGCAAACCCCAGAAGATCGCCAAGTATCTCGATAAGGACCAGGCGCGCCTCTACGACCTCATTTGGAAGCGGGCGGTTGCCAGCCAGATGGCATCGGCCGAACTCGAACAGACGGTGGCCCAGATCGAAGTCAGGGGCCGCGACGGCAAGACCTACGACCTGCGCGCCAACGGTTCGGTCCTGCAGTTCGATGGCTTCCTAAAGGTCTACGAGGAAGGCCGCGACGAGCGGCAGACGGCGCAGAAGGGCAAGGAAGACACCAGCGAGGAGGAGGACGGCGATCGCCGCCTGCCGCCGCTTGAAAAATCGCAGAAGCTGACCGACCGGGAAATCTCGGCGAACCAGCACTTCACGCAACCGCCGCCGCGCTTTACCGAAGCAACTCTCGTCAAGCGCATGGAGGAACTCGGGATTGGGCGGCCTTCGACGTATGCGGCGACTATGGCGACGCTGCAGGAACGCGACTACGTCGTCATCGACAAGAAGAGGCTCATTCCCGAGGACAAGGGGCGTCTCGTCACATCGTTCCTGGAGGCGTTCTTCAAGCGCTACGTCGAGTACGATTTCACCGCCGACCTCGAAGAAAAGCTTGACCTCATCTCCGACGACAAGATGCAGTGGAAGGATGTCTTGAGGGATTTCTGGAAGGATTTCATCAAGGCGGTCGAGGACATAAAGGAACTGCGCGTTTCCGAAGTGCTCGACGCGCTGAACGAACTGCTCGGACCGCACGTATTTCCAGCCAAGGAAGACGGGTCCGACCCGCGCGCATGCCCGTCGTGCAACGAGGGTCAACTCAGCCTCAAGATCTCCTCCAAGTTCGGCGCCTTCATCGGCTGCAGCCGCTATCCCGATTGCCGCTTCACGCGCCAGCTCACGCAGTCATCGGAAAATGACGCCAACGCAGCACTCGATGGCAAGGAACTCGGTTTCGACCCCGACAGCGGGCTGTCGGTGAAGCTCCACGTCGGCCGCTTTGGGCCCTATCTGCAGCTTGGGACACCGGACGACTACGAAGAGGGCGAGAAGCCGAAACGTTCGTCGATCCCGAAGGGCATCGATGCCGGCAACGTCGATCTCGAACTGGCGCTGAAGCTGTTGTCGCTGCCGCGCGAGATCGGACCGCATCCCGAGACCGGGACGATGATCACGGCGGGGCTCGGCCGCTACGGTCCGTTCGTTTTGCATGACGGCAAGTATGCCAACCTCGAAAGCATGGAAGAGGTCTTCACAGTCGGCATAAACCGCGCCGTAACGGTGCTGGCAGAAAAGGCCGCCGCAGGTAGCGGGCGCTTCAACCGGCCGAAGGCGAAAGTGCTGAAGGATCTTGGCGAACATCCCCAAGAAGGGGGGAAGATCGAGGTTCTCGAAGGACGCTATGGACCTTACATCAGCCACAACAAGGTCAATGCAACGTTGCCGAAGGGGCAGGAGCCGACCGCTGTGAGCCTCGAGCAGGCGATCGATCTTCTGGCTGAGCGGGCGAAAAAGAAACCAGCCAAGAAGCCCGCCAAAAAGGCGGCTGCCAAGAAGCCGGCGAAGAAACCGGCTGCGAAGAAGGCCGCCAAGCCGAAAGCTGCGGCAGTCGGGGGCAGGGACAGCTAGTGTAGCGCACCTGACATTTGGTACCCGCTTGCGGCTGGACTCCAAACCAAACGTCAGGTGCAAAAGCTACACTAGATTTATAGAGTTGCTAGTGTTCCTTATGGTTCTGACATTTGCTCGGAACTTGGCCGCAATGGGAAGCAAATGTCAGAAACGGAACACTAGTGACCCGCAAGCCGAAAAAGACGGCGAAACATAAGTCTCGCAAAGGGGACCGGAACGCCCCAGGCGGGCAGCAAGGTGATGGTCGCCCGGCGGACTACGACAGCGGCACGCGCGACGAGGACGGCCTGCCGCCGCGCGAAGATATTCTCAAATTCATCGCGACCGCCGGCAGCACGGTGGGGAAACGCGAGATTTCGCGGGCCTTCGCCATCAGGGGCGACTCGCGACTTGCCCTGAAGCGGCTGTTGAAGGAAATGGCGGAGGACGGTCTCTTAACCGGAAATCGCAGCGACCTTCGCGAGAAGGGCACTCTGCCGCCCGTCGCAGTCCTCGAAGTCACAAGTCAGGACGATAGTGGCGATCTCATCGCGCAGCCGGTGGTCTGGAAGGACGAAGAGGGCGAGCGTCCCGGCGTTCTCATCCTGACGCACGTGCCGGAAGCCCAACGGGCCGCTGCCAGCCTCGGCATCGGCGACCGCGTCCTGTGCCAGATCAGCAGGCTCGACGAGCCCGACGTCGAAGGACTGCGCTTCGAAGCGGTGCCGATCCGCAAGCTGCCGCGCGAGAAGCAGCGCCTCCTTGGCATCTTCCGGGCCAACAAAAAAGGCGGCGGCGGCACAATCGAGCCGGTCGACCGCAAGCTCCTGCGGTCCTGGCCGGTGCAGAAGAGCGATATGGCAGGTGCCGGCGACGGCGATCTCGTGCGCTACGATTTGTTGCGTAAAGGGCGCTTTGCAGCGCCGCAGGCGCGCGTCGTCGAAGCACTCGGCAACCCGGACGACCAGCGCCAGATCAGCCTGATCGCGGTGCATGCCCACGGCATCCCCGACGAGTTTCCACAAAGCGTCCTCGCCGAGGCCAAAGAGCTGCAGAGGCCAACGCTTGGCCAGCGCACGGACCTGACCCACCTGCCGCTGATCACCATCGATCCGCCGGATGCGCGAGACCACGACGATGCGGTGTACGCGGAACCCGATGCGGCTGAAGGCAACCCCGACGGCGTCGTCGTCTATGTCGCCATCGCGGATGTCGCCTACTACGTGCAGCCAAGTTCGCGTCTCGACCGCGAAGCGCGCCGGCGCGGCAACTCGGTCTATTTCCCAGATCGCGTCGTACCGATGCTTCCCGAGAAGATCTCGAACGACCTTTGTTCGCTGCGCGAAGGCGAAGTACGGGCGTGTCTCGCGGTGCGCATGGTCTTCGACGCACGCGGAGAAAAGCGGCACCACACCTTTATGCGGGCGATGATGCGCTCGCATGCCAAGCTCGCCTACCAGGAAGCGCAGGACGCCATCGACGGCAAACCGACGGATAAGGCTGGAACGATTCTCGAACGCGTCCTGAGGCCGCTGTGGGAGGCCTACGAGAAAGTCGCCGCCGCCCGCGACAGGCGCGGTCCGCTCGACCTTGATCTACCCGAGCGCAAAATCATTCTCGACAATGAGGGCCGCGTCGAGAGCGTCATGGTGCCAGAGCGACTCACCGCGCACCGGCTCATCGAAGAATTCATGATCCAGGCCAATGTGGCCGCCGCCGAAGCGCTCGAAGACAAGAAATCGCCCGTCGTCTACCGTGTCCACGAACCGCCCTCGAAGGAAAAGCTGACCGCGCTGCGCGAATTCCTGGAAACCCTCGACCTGAAGCTGCCGCCGCAAAACCAGCTGCGGCCGGATGCCTTCAACGGTATCCTCAAGAAGGCCAAGAGCCTCCCGGTGACCGACCTTATCAACGAAGTCGTGCTGCGCTCGCAGAGCCAGGCCGTCTACTCGCCCGAAAACGCCGGGCACTTCGGATTGAACCTGCGCCGCTACGCGCACTTTACCTCGCCGATCAGGCGCTACGCGGACCTCATCGTGCATCGCTCGTTGATCAAGGCGATGAGGTTTGGCGAGGACGGACTGAGCGATGTCGAGGTGCCTCAGCTGGCTGCCACCTGCGAACAGATATCGGAAGCCGAACGGCGCGCGATGGCCGCCGAACGCGAAACCAACGACCGGCTCATCGCCGCCCACCTCGCCGACCGCGTCGGGGCCGATTTTCCCGCGCGGATCTCTGGGGTCACGCGTTCGGGGCTATTCGTGCGACTGTCCGAAACCGGGGCAGACGGCTTCGTGCCGGCGGCGAGCCTGGGCGAGGAATACTACAACTACGTCGAAGAAGCCCACGCCATGGTCGGGCAGCGCTCCGGCCTCTCCTATAGCCTCGGCGACAACGTCGAAGTGCGCCTTGTCGAAGCCATTCCGTCGGCAGGCGCGTTACGGTTTGAAATGCTGTCGGAACCCATTAAACAAACAGGGCGTGCGCCTCCGAAAGGACTGAAGGCGGCGCGCGGCCGGAGCCGGCGCCAGGGCGGCGGTGGCGGCCGGAGCGGGGGCGGCTTCAAGGGACGCGGGCGCAAATAGGCCGGCGCAATGCCGTGCGCGCAAAAGGCGCCTTGACCAATTCGGACTTGCGGGCGAAATACTATCCATGGCGATACATATCTCTCAAAACAGTACCGAACCGGCGGCGGAGCCGCGCCAGGTTCAAACTTCGATGCTTCGCGGAGCGGCGCAAGCCTGCCCGGCCTGTGGCTCAGGCAAGCTCTATTCGAGCTACCTCAAGGTCAACGATGCCTGCCCCTCGTGCGCAGAAGAGTTGCATCATCAGCGCGCCGACGACGCGCCGCCCTACTTCACCATGCTGATCGTCGGCCACATCGTGGTGGCGCTGGTTCTCGTTGTTGAAGACCTGTTCGCCCCCGCGCTCTGGGTGCATGCGGCTCTCTGGGCGCCGATGATCCTCGGTATGAGCCTTTGGCTGCTGCCGCGCATCAAGGGTGCCCTGATCGGGCTGCAATGGGCGTGGCGCATGCACGGCTTCAGTGGCGTGGACGATGAGGTTTTCGGTCTCGATGTGGCCGGCAAGCAACCGGAAGCCTGACAAGAAGCCTCTGCGCCCAGCCCCATCAAGTTCGGCTGTGGGACAGATCGCGTTGACTTTTCATGGATTTCCCGGGGGCAGGCTCTTGCTGAATATGCTCTGGAATTCCTGCAAGTTGGCACCATGACCGTTCCGCCCGACACTCCCAGGCAACCCAAGCCCAGCCAACCCAAGCCCAGCCAACCCAAGTGCGGCGGAGCCAAGCACGAAGCGAAAAATTCGAAGCCGCGCGATGCGGCTACCCTCATCGTTATCGACCGCAACGAAACCCCGCGTATTCTCATGGGCCGGCGCCGGCCAAGCCAGATCTTCCTGCCTGACAAATTCGTCTTCCCAGGCGGGCGGGCGGATAGGGCGGACCGTTTTGTTCCAGCAGCCGACGAGCTCGGCGATCGCTGCCAGGCCAAACTTCTGATCGACATGAAGGGCGGGGCAAGCACGCTCAGGGCGCGAGGCCTGGCGCTGGCGGCGTTAAGGGAAACCTATGAGGAAGCCGGATTGTTGATCGGACAGCCCGGCGCACCGCCGAATGCGGAAGCTGGTGTCACAGGCGATCCGGGCACGTGGACCCGTTTTTTTGCAGAAGATGTCATGCCGGCCTTGACGCCGCTGACGTTCCTGGCCCGCGCCATCACTCCGCCGGGCCGCACGCGCCGCTACGATACGCGATTTTTCCTCGTCGACGCCGGTCACATCGCCAAGACGGTCCCGCCACCCGATGACGAGTTGCGCGATCTCGGCTGGTTCACGATCGAAGAGCTAAGGTCGCTCGACGTGCCCAATATCACGCGCGCTGTGGTTGAAGACTTGAATGAATACCTGGCTGCCGAAGCGGCCGGTCAGGGCGACTGGGCGGTGCCGTTCTACTATTTCAGGGGAGGGGTGTTCGAGCGCGTGCTGCTGCGGTGATGGCCGCGCCCCTACCGTCTACCTGCCATGCGCCACCATGCGGCATTACCGGGACAAAGCTTGGCTTGACAGCCGGGGCGTGCAACGTCATGTTCCGGCGACCGATCCAAAAAACACGCTTTCGACGGTCGCGCCCGCTTTTGCGGGCCTTTTCAATGGCCGATCGACCAGTCAACTCGTACCCGAGGTACTCCTCATGGCTAAGCCCGTCGTCCAGAAGATCAAACTGCTGTCCACCGCGGGCACAGGATTTTTCTACGTCACCAAAAAAAATCCGCGTAATACGACTGAAAAGATGGTTTTCAAGAAATATGATCCTGTCGTGCGTAAGCACGTCGAGTTCAAGGAACACAAAATCAAGTGAAGGGGCCGGAGCCTGGAAAGTCAAAGCCAGGGTCCGCGTAATCCCAGTCGCGGGGTTGCCCCGGGACGTGCGAACCCTGGCCTGATGGTCCAAACGGACGGTCAAAGAGGGCTTCGACCGATCCGTCTGGTGTGAACTACGACTGCAGCCTATTGAGGAGGCCACTCCGGCCGCTGCGTCGTTCACAATCCCTCGTAATGGCAGGTGATGCGGCGGCCCTGACACCACGAGAGCTCTGCTGCACCTCAATTCGCCGACGATCTTCATGCCGGCACGAGAGGTGCGAATTCATTCCAAACGCGAAGGCGTTTTCCCCTCAAGCTAATGCGAATACCACTGGGACAGAACCGATGCAAGTTCTTGCTTGACACTGCTGGTCCGGCCACACCTGCGATTCGTAGGGCCGCATACCGGCGCGGATAAGGCATGACTCGGGCGCAATATGGTTAACCGTGGTTGGAACGGCACCCTGATGCCGCCGCTTCGAACGGACCACGAAAAAAAGCGCAGCTTGAAAAGCACACTTGAATAGCACGTCCGCGAACCCGCGCAAAGTGACCGCGCTCCAGCTTTAAGCAGCGGCAGCGACGACCCGGTTTGGCCCGCGCCGGTTGGCGTTGGACAATGCCGTGCGAACCCGTTTCAGGAGTGACTGCGCGTTGTCCTGGCGGCCAGTCAGCTCGGCAATGCCGACGCTGGTCGTCAAGCGGATGCGCTCGGACGCTTCGTTGAGGAACGGTTCGGCGGCGATCTGTGTGCGCAGCCTCTCGGCAACCTGATTGGCGCGCGCCAGGGGCATATCGGGGAGCACAACGAGGAAGCTGTCGCCCGACATCCGGCAGGCGAGATTGACCCCGCGGATATTGCGGCGCAGACGCTTGGCAAATTCAACGAGAATGGCGTCGGCCGTGAAGTGGCCTTGGATGTTGTTGACTTCGCCGAAGGCATCGATATCGACCATCATCACGGATAGTTCGCGGCTGCCGTCCTGGGCATCTTCGATCAGGGTCGTGAGGTGGCTGTCAAGGTAGCGGCGGTTGTAGAGCCCGGTCAGAGCATCGGTAATGGCCAGTTCGGCGCTCTGCAGTAGGCGGTTTCTCAGATAATCGGTGTGGCGCTTGCGCTTGATCTGGGTTTTCGCACGGGCTAGAAGCTCGTGGCTTTCGATCGGCCGCATCAGATAGTCGTTGACGCCGCTGTCCAGCCCGCGGAGCAGGCGGGCGTCCGAGCCATGGTCAATCAGTACGATGATTGGAAGATGGCGGGTCGCGTCATTGGCGCGCAACTCAGCACACAGGCTGAGACCGTCGCCGTCCTTCAGGCTCAGGGAGATCAGAGCGAGATCGAAGGGTTCTTCCTTGATCTGCTGGATGGCGCGGGACAAATCGGACTCGACGACGGTGTCGTGATGCTTGGAGAGGACCTGCTGCAGCTTCTGCGCAGAACGGGCATGGTCTTCGACGATCATGATACGGCCGAAATCGCCCGAGAGGGCACGCTCAAGGGCGGCGTTTTCGGAAACACCAAGCTGGCGGCCCGTCGCGGCCCGCATCATCATCTCGTCGTTCAGCGTCTTCAGCCGGGCAAGGCTCTTGACGCGGGTGATGAGGGCGATGTCGTCGACGGGTTTGGTCAGGAAGTCGTCAGCGCCGCATTCCAGTCCCTGCACCTTGTCGGAGGGCTGGTCGAGGGCGGTAACCATGACGACGGGGATGTGCTGGGTCGCGGCGGACTGCTTCAGGCGGCGGCAGACTTCGAAGCCATCAATTCCGGGCATCATGACATCTAGAAGCACGACATCGACGCGGTCGTTGGCGCAGATGTCGAGCGCTTCCATCCCTGAATAGGCCGTCAACACATGGAAGTACTCCGCGGACAAACGCGCTTCGAGAAGCTTCACGTTGGCGGGGATGTCGTCGACGACGAGAACGCGGGCACTCATGATTTCAGCTCACTCCAACTTCGACCGGATTTCTCTTAGGCCAACACTTCCTAAAGTCGTGTTGGACGATCCCTCATGCGGGGCCTATGAACTGGCGGACGGTGTCGAGAAAACTCGCCACCGAAATCGGCTTCGATATGTAGGCTTCGCAGCCTCCAGAACGGATGCGCTCCTCGTCGCCTTTCATGGCGAATGCTGTCACGGCAATGACCGGGATATCGCGAAGCTGATCGTCTTCCTTCAGCCACCGCGTCACTTCGAGGCCCGAGACCTCGGGGAGCTGGATGTCCATCAGGATAAGATTTGGCCGGTGCTCGCGGGCCAGCGACAGCGCGTCGAGGCCATTGCGGGTCTGCACAGTGACGTAACCATGCGCGTCGAGCAGATCGTGGAAGAGCTTCATGTTGAGCTCGTTGTCCTCAACGATCAGGACTTTTTTCGCCATTGAACGTTTCTCCGGCTTCAACCTGTCGACGAGGACGTCTGTCTGCTGATACGTCATCATGAGTTGCCTGTGCTGCCCCCCAGCGTTCTGCACCGATTCTCGCGAATGGTGACCAACGACACAGTGCACTTGCAGCAGTAACCAACAATTTAAGGCGCCGGAAGAGTTAACACCTGGCGATGAAAGAAAGTTAAACACCCATGTCCAAGCGTCCCGCTGCGCTGCATTCTGTGGACGAAGCCGAACAAATCGCGTTGCAGGCCTTGCATTTTCTCGCCGAGGACGAACCGCGACTCGGCCGGTTCTTGAGCCTCACCGGAATCGGACCTGCCGAGCTGCGCGCAAGCGCGGGTGAGCCTCACGTCCTGGCGGCTGTCCTCGGGCATCTCCTGGAGGACGAATCGCTGCTGCTGATGTTCGTCAGCGGCTCCCGGATCGCTCCCGAACATGTCGGCGACGCGCACCGGCTGCTCGCCGGGCGCGAGGCCCTTGGGTCCGGAGACTGGCCTTGATGAGCGACCAAACCGGTCACGCGCCGGCCGGTCCCGCGGCCGATCGCATCCGTATCGGCATCGATCTTGGTGGGACAAAGATCGAGGGCATCGCCCTTAACGCGGCGGGCGGGGAAGTGATGCGCAAGAGAATCGCCGCACCGCGCGACGACTACCGAGCGACGATCGCGGCCATCGCGGGTGTCGTTTCGCACCTCATGGAAAAGGCGCTCGGCGCGGGCGGCACAAAGGCGGCTGTGAGCGTCGGTGTCGGCATGCCTGGTTCGATGTCGCCGGCAACCGCCCGGGTGCAGAACGCCAATTCGACCAGGCTCAACGGCCAGCCGTTCGACCGTGACCTCGAGGCAGCACTCGGGCACCCCGTCCGCTTTGCCAACGACGCCAACTGCTTTGCTATCTCCGAAGCGGTCGATGGCGCCGGCGCCGGTGCCCACACCGTTTTTGGTGTCATCCTTGGCACCGGTGTCGGCGGTGGCCTCGTCATCGGCGGGCGGATTGTCGATGGCCCGCGCGGGACCGGCGGCGAGTGGGGGCACAATCCGCTGCCGTGGCCCGAGCCTGGAGAAATTCCCGGACCGCTGTGCTGGTGCGGCCGGCGCGGCTGCATGGAAGCCTGGGTGTCAGGCCCGGCGCTGGCAAGGGATTTTGCAGCTCACGGGGAGGAACCGCTGGCGGCCGAAACGATCGCGCTGCTGGCCGGAGCCGGAAATGCCGATGCCAAGGCGGCGCTGAATCGCCATTGCGACCGCCTCGCCCGCGGTCTGGCGCACGTCATCAATATCGTCGACCCCGACGTCGTCGTGCTTGGTGGCGGGCTCTCCAACCTGCCGCATTTATACTGCGAGCTTCCGCAGCGCATCGCGCCTTTGCTGTTCACCGACACGCCGAGCGTTCGCATCCTGCCGCCGCACTGGGGCGATTCCGGCGGCGCGCGCGGTGCGGCTTGGCTTTGGGATTAGGCTCGGCTTTGGCATTGGGCTTGGCCGTCGTCCTGCGTCACTGGCCGGATTTGCATTTGTCGGCATCAAGCATCGTCAGCTCGGTCAACTTGCCGCGAATGGCGAAGTCGCCGTAGTCGATCAGCAGGTTGCTCGAAATTCCGTTCTCGTGGAAACGGAAGGCCAGTTCGTAACTCGGCGCAGCATCGGTGCCGCGCGCATCGGGCTCGTAGTAGCTGATGGCGACCGGCCAGGCGTGCATCTGGCCAATTCCCGCAACGCCGCGCAGCGCTTCGGGAACACCTGTCAGCGCGGTCTCCTTCGGCAGAGCATTACCTATGAAGGAATTCGTCTCGAATACCGTTTCGCCCTGCTCGGATCCGTCATAGAGGCGGGCGGGGAATTGATGGCGGCCCTGGCGCGCGGCTTCGAGCAGCGCCATCGAATGCTGGATCGGGAAATAGACATTGCCCTCGAGCTGCAGCGCCCGCGTGGCCGGTTTCGACAGTTCGACCTCCACCTTGGCGTCGCCCGGTTCGCGCCCGGCCGTGCCCTCGGTCGTCTCCGTCAATTCCTTGCCGCGGTACTGGCTCAGGTTGAACCGCATCTTGTCGCCGGCTGCCGCCTCCCAACTCGATGTGCGCAGGTCGTTGACGATCGAGGTGCCGTTACGGTCGGTGACGCGGGTAACGAAGCGCATGTTCTGCGTGTAGCCGGAGCAACTGCCACCGGCCAATTCATAAACCATCCGGCCAGACATCTCGGTGATGCCCGAAGCGGTCGAGGCTCGTTCAAGCGAGATCTCGTAGACGGCCTGATGAGGAGCAAGCCCGACGCCACCTGCCCAGGCGCCTGGGGCCGCCATCGCAAGGGCGAGGGTGGCCGCACTGGTCAGCCGGGGCAGAGAGGTGTGCATCGCGTTCTCCAGTTGATTTTGCGGGCGTTCCAGCGCGGGCGCCGGATTCACCAGCCCTAAACCTACGACGAGATGCCGCCCGGCGCAAAGAGCTCTCGCACAGGGCGGTGTCCCCGTGTTAGCCAAGGATACGTCCTCAATCCGCCAGACCGAAGGCCCGAAACAATGACCGATGCTGTTCTCGCCCGACTCTCTGCCCTCAATCTGACCCTGCCGCCGGCGCCCGCGCCCGTCGCCAACTATGTGCCCTACATCCTGACCGGTGACCTGTTGTATGTCTCCGGGCAGATCTCGAGGGCCGGCGACGGTTCGATCCTTTCAGGGCGGCTTGGAGCCGACCTGACAGTCGACCAGGGTCGCGAAGCGGCCGCCGCGTGCGCGCTCAACATCCTGGCGCAGGCGCAAGCCGCTCTCGGCCGCCTTGACCGTGTCGCCCAAGTCATTCGGCTGACCGGGTACGTCAATTCGACCCCGGACTTCTCCGACCACCCTCTGGTCATCAACGGCGCCTCCGACATGATGGTCGACGTGCTCGGCGAGGCCGGCCGCCATACCCGGGTTGCCGTCGGCGTTGCCGGTTTGCCGTTAGGATGCGCGGTCGAAGTGGATGCGGTGCTGCGCGTCTCGAAAACCTAGCAGCCGATGGCAATGGCGGTTCTCGACCGCGCAACGTTCGTGCGTCCAATGGCGCACCGGGGGCTGCACGACGCCGAACGGGGAGTTCTGGAAAACAGCGCGCCGGCGTTCGAAGCCGCGATCGCCGGCGGCTTTGGAATCGAGTGCGATGTTCGCGCCGCGGTGAGAGGCATGCCGGTTGTCTATCACGATGCGGATTGCCAGCGCCTTCTCGGACTGCCTTTGAATGTCTCCAGCTTAAGCGCCGCAGAATTCGCCGCGCTGAATTATCCCGATGGTACTCCGGTCCTGACGCTTGCAGCGCTGCTGGCGCTCGTCGGCGGGCGGGTGCCGGTACTTGTGGAGTTGAAGGACGACTGGGAAGGCGCCGACACGGACTTTCTGAACGAGGTTGCGCATCTGGCTTCTGCCTACCGCGGGCCGCTGGCGGTCATGTCATTCGAACCTGAACTGATGGCAGTGATGTCGCAACTTGCGCCGGCGATCCCAAGGGGAATTGTGGCGGCCGATTTCGCAACTGACGCTCAGGCGGTGAAGCGGCTTGGAGCGGCGCGGGCTGCCCGCTTGGCGGGATTGGAGGCGTTCGACACATGCGGTGCGAGTTTTGCCGCCTACCACGTCGACGCGCTAGCGACCCCGGCAACCAGCAGATTGCGGCAGGAAGGCCTGCCCGTGTTCGCCTGGACGGTGCGGGACGAGCGCCAACTCGCAATCGCGATCGAACACGCCGACGCGCCGATCTTCGAGGGCGGCATTAGGAGCGCAATCGGGGGCCTCGCTTGCAGCACCGGCCCGCGTCAGTAGAGCGAATCGCCCAGCGCCTGCCGCTTCCAGTTATTGCGAGCATAATGCCGGCGGGCGACCCTCGCGGAACGTTGTCTCGCCTTTTGCGCGCGTGCCGCGCGGCGCCGCGGGACGCCGTAGGCTCGTCGGGTCACCAGCCGGGCCGTCGCCCTACCGCGCCGCACCTTTGAGCGATTTTGCGATGCGGCGCTACGTTGCTGTGCAACGGCGGCCATCTGGACGCTCTCGCTGGCAGCGCCGGAATCGGCGGCCGGCGCTGGCGCGATGGGTGGGGCTGACAGCATCCTTGACGGTAGCGGCGGGTGCAGAATGGCTGTTTTTACTGCTTGCGAAGTGCTGCGCGAGGGGCGCGGCTCCTTCGGCAGCTGGCGCACCACTGCCAATGACTGACCGAGAGGACGCAGGACGGGCTCGCCCCACAAACCGGCAACACTGCCAGCCGATTCTCCGTCAACGGCTCCGCTACCAGAACCCGGACGGCGGTGTCCAAGTGGCCGCCTACCGGGAAGAGCAATATTGACCGGCCGCAGTGTCGCGGCGCTGGTTGAATTCTCCAGGTTCAGCAGGTTTAGAAGCGGCAACGGAGTTGCCGCAACTTGCCTGGGAACAGCAGTCACCGCAGTCGGCACCGGCCCGCCAAGTGCGCTTCTTGTGGCGGTATCGAAGCTCGGTGCGGGCCGGCTGCCCGCCGACGTCTCGACTGGCGGTTCGATTTTATCGGCCGGCCTGCGAATGCTCCCGGTGACGATGTTGGACGTTCCAGGGCGCGCCGCCGGCAACGGCCGCCGCGCAGGCGCTGGCGTTTCGAGCCTGCGAACTTGCTGCGGCAGCCAGGCGGTCTTAATTGCAGACAAGGAGGGCAATTGCACGGGGAGCGGGGGTGCGACTTGTGCGGCCCCGACTTCGACAGCCGCGGCCACAATCGCGGACGGTGGACCGGACGGCGCGGAAAGAGACGACAACGCCTGTTCGACAAGTTCTGGCGATTGCGCCAGTGGCTGGACGACCGTCTTAATGGCATGGCGCGCATCGACGAACGTCGGCCAGGTCGCAGGGCTGCGGACATTCGCTGAAATCGAAAACAACGATGCGTAACCGTGTGTTCCGAAGGCAAAAACCGCCAATACACATGCTATCGTACTGAAACGCATGAATGTGCTCCCCGTCACCGGCTGCGAAAGGCGGCCGCACAACCGCCGCTGCTTCGTAACCTCGACACATCGCCCGTTATCGGGTCAATGTTTCATCTCGGGGTCTAGGACGCAACCGTGCAAACCACGGAACACATTTGCGCGGGCGTTGTAATGGCAAGCGCGCAACAGCACATCGAGGGATGATAGAACTTTTGATCCAGCGAACCTCCCCATGACCCAGCAAGACAGTGACAGCCGCGAAAAGTGCCCGCTGAATTTAGACAGCGAGCCGGAGGCGGCGGGCAGCGAAGCGATGGTGGTCCGGGTTGTCGATGCTCTGATGGCGGTAGACGAGACGGCCTTCGATGCGTGCGCTAATCCTGATCCCGCCCGGTTCAACCCTTTCGTCACGCACGCCTTCCTCGATGCGCTTGAAGACTCAGGGTGCGTCAGCGCGGAAACAGGCTGGCTGCCGCAACATCTCGTGCTCGAAGACGCCGATGGCAGTATCAGAGGCGTTCTTCCCGCCTACCTCAAGTCGCACAGCCGCGGCGAGTTCGTGTTTGACCATGCGTGGGCGGCGGCCTACGAGCGAGTGGGCGGGGACTATTATCCAAAACTGCAGATCTCGGTGCCGTTCACTCCCGTTCCGGGACCGCGGCTGCTGGTTCGTCCAGGCGAGGACGCTGATGAGTACGAACGCGTACTGGCTGCCGCCGCTATCGAACTCGCGAGCCGGATGGGGGTCTCGTCCGTCCACTTCACATTCCTGGAAAAAGAATCCTGGGAACGACTTGGAGCACTCGGCTATCTGCAGCGCACGGACCAGCAGTTCCATTTCTTCAATCCCGGTTATGACTCGTTTGAGGACTTTCTCGGCACACTCGCCTCGCGCAAACGCAAGGCCCTGCGCAAGGAGCGCGCGCAAGCCTTCGAATCCGGTTTGGAAATCACGCATGTCACCGGCTCGGACATCACGGAGGCCCATTGGGACGCGTTCTTCAGATTCTACATGGACACGAGTGCGCGCAAGTGGGGGAGCCCGTATCTCAACCGGGAGTTCTTTTCGCTGCTCGGCGAGCGGATGGCCGAGAGGTGCCTTCTCGTGTTTGCCTCCCGGCAGGGAAACTACGTAGCCGGGGCCCTCAACCTGATCGGCGGCGACTGCCTGTACGGGCGATACTGGGGAGCCATCGAGCACCATCCGTGCCTGCATTTCGAGCTCTGCTATTATCAGGCGATCGATTACGCCATCGCCCATGGGCTGTCCAAGGTGGAAGCCGGCGCGCAGGGCCAGCACAAGCTGGCGCGCGGCTATGGTCCCGAGACGACGTACTCGGCGCACTGGATCGCCGACCCAGGCCTGTCGCAAGCGGTGGCACGCTACCTCAATGAAGAGCGCCGTCACATCGAGAGGGCTCAGAAGGTTCTCAACGACTATACGCCCTTCCGGAAGGGCGGATCGGGACAACGCGGGGATTGACCGGCAAGGCCAAGCCCGGATTAGTCTCACAGCCCCCTTTCAAGGAACAACGCCGCGCGAGCCGGCCGGGAGACATGCCATGACTGCCACCTACGAGAACGACAACATCTTCGCGAAAATCCTGCGTGGCGAGATCCCGTGCCACATGGTCTACGAAGATGACGATGCGATCGCGTTCATGGATGTGATGCCGCAGTCGGCCGGTCACGTGCTGGTTTTGCCGAAGGCGGCATCGCGCAATCTGCTCGATGCCGACCCCGCCGTTCTGGCGAAGCTGGCACCGCTGCTGCAGCGGATGGCGGCTGCCGCCAAGGCAGCTTTCGACGCCGACGGCATTTCGCTGATGCAGTTCAACGAAGGGGCCGGCGGGCAAACCGTCTTCCACCTGCACTTCCATGTCATTCCCCGATACGAAGGCGTACCGCTGAACGCACATGGCCGCGGCATGGAGGACCCGGAGGTGCTGGCTGCCAACGCCGAGAAGCTGCGCGCCGTACTCGCTGGCTGATTTGGTCGGGCTGATGCAGCTTTGCGGGTCGGCGCTGTTCAACCGAATGATGGGCGGCAACCGTAATGGCTCTAGTGAGGCGTCGCGCCTTAATTGACACCGGCCTCGCCGCACCGCCGGTCAATTAAGGCGCGACGCCTCACTAGCTGTGATAAAGGTTGGCATGACAAAAATTCTCATCATCGGCGCCAGTCGCGGTATCGGTCTTGAAACAGTGAAAGCCGCGATCGAAGCCGGACATGAGGTTCGCGCCTTCGCGCGCGGGGCCGACAAGATCCCGCTCGACCATCCAAAGCTTGAAAAATTCGTAGGCGACGCCCTTGCAGCCGCCGACATCCGTCAGGCGCTGGCGGGCGTCGATGTCGTGATCGAAGTGCTGGGGGCGACGATCAATTCCGAAACCATCCTGACGGGAACGCGGCTCTTTTCCGACGCAACGCGCATTCTCGTCGACGCCACGGAAGAACTCGGACCAAAGCGGCTTATCTGCGTCACCGGGCTTGGCGCGGGCGATAGCCGGGACCGGCTTGGCGGCATGTTCCGCTTGTTCTTCACCCTCAGTCTCGCGCGCATCTATGACGACAAGGACGTGCAGGAACGCATGGTCATGAACTCGAAGCTCGACTGGACCATTGCGCGGCCGGGGATCTTGCGCGATGGGCGGGCTACAGGTCTCTACCGGGCGCTGCCCGACCCGAAGGACTGGAAGGCTGCGCCGATCCGGCGGGCGGATGTCGCCCTGTTTCTCGTCGATGAAGTCGAGCGCGGCACGTATCGCGGAAAGACGCCGATGATCATCGCCTGACGACGTTTCGCCGGAAGGATTTTCATTTCGCCAGGATACCGAGTGCGAGCAGCACGGCAGCGGCGCTGAAGACACCGGCGCCGAGGTGACGGCGCGCGCCCAGGAACACGGCAATTCCAGCAACGACCGCCGTCAATCTGACCGCCAGCGGGATCGCCTCCAGCACGCCCGCAGGAAATAGAACGAGGCGCGCGACCAGCCCGGCGACCAGCGCGGTTGCGACGGCACGAACCCAGACGAAGATCTCGCTGTCGCCGGCAAGGCCGCGTCCAAGATAGGCGCCAAGCCAACGGAACGGCTCATGGGCTAACAACGCGACGAGCACGATGATGAGGGCGGCTTCCGGCGTGGCGAGGAATCCGCCGCTCATTCGTCGGGCTCCTCGAACACCGCGTCGAGGCGCCTGCCTGCGACGTAGCAAATGGTTCCGCCAATCACGCCGGTCAGCAGAAGATCGAAGCCGGGGGTGATGACGTAGAATACCGGCCCCATAACCGAACCGACCACGATGGCCAGCCAGTCCATTGCAAGGGTAGCCGCCTTCATCAGCGAGAGCAGGAAATAGATCGGCGTCAGGAACAACAGCACGCCTGCCAGTACCGGCGGCACCGAACCGGCCAGTTCGAAGCCGATCGTCGTGCCAACCAGCGTCGTCATGATCATGCCGGTGCCGATGCCGAGAAAGACGTGCATGCGCCGGTTCTCTGGTACGCCCGGCAGAATGCGGTGGCCTTCGAGCCAGGCGGTGATGGCCACTGCATGAAGAGCGAGCAGCTGGCGCCACACCGCGGGACGGTCGTCCCTGAGCCAGGGCAATATCGTAACGACCATCGGCACCAGGCGCACGCCGGTCAGCGCGACGGCTGCGGCGCCGGCAAGAATCGATCCCCCGCGGGCCAGCTGATCCATCAACACGACCTGGGCGGGTAGCGCGAAGAACGTTGCCATCATGAGAACAGCGTTGAAGAGCGACAGCCCCGCGTCGTTGGCGAGCGCGCCGAAACCGGCGGAACTCGCAAACAGTATGATTCCAGGGACCGACATTGCTACGCGCAGCCCGTCGCGGAAGGTCCGATAGCTGCGATTTCGCGGCTTACCGGCGGCGGCACCTTGATCTTCGTCGTTGCCCTTGTGCTGGCTCACCCTAGTGTCCCGTCTCCGAATTGCCGACACCTTTGCAGCACCCGTCCATCGGCAATTCGGAGACAAAGGAACACTAGCAACGCCATGATTCTAGTAATTCGTGCCCGAAGTGTCCTCGCGGGAAAGCCAGCCAAGCTTCTGATCGTCTTCTGGATCCACCGCCGCTCAACGACATACGCCCGGTATCAGGCGTCCAATCCGGCACACCAGGTCAGTGGCCATAGAAGATGCGCCCTTCGCTCGCCGGGACGGTGTGGAAGAGCACGTCGAACTCCCTTGCATGGTTGCGGACTTCCTCGTCGCGCATGGAACCTGAAGGTGCGAAGATCGCCTTGACCTTGCGGCGGGCGAGATGATCGACGGCATCGGCGAAGGAGAAGAATGAGTCCGAACAGACGGAGGCGCCTATAAGCATTTCAGTGCGCTGGGTCAGCTTGGCGTGCAGCACCGCGTTCTCGGTTGCGGTGACGAGTTGCACGTAGCCGGCGGCGTTGGCGATCAAATTCCTGTCCTTGACCACGGTGATGCAGCTTGACGGGCTGGCCGCGCAGATACCCCAGGCGAGACTCATGTCGGCCTTCAGGTCGGCATCCCATTCCGCCGGAAGAGTTGGCACGTAGGGATTGGGTTGCTGTGAGACGGTAGCGCCGCGGATGGCGTGTGCCATGATCTCCTGGCGCAGGCTGCTTCGCCCGAGCTTGGCCATCGCCGGATTCGCGAGCAGGTGGCACTTGCGCGCCTTGCGCTCGAAATAGGCTGCCGCGCTCGCCTCGATAGCCGGGGCGGCGATGCCAAGGAAGGGGCGGTTTTCTCCCATCCACTGGCGGATCTTGTAGGCGGTCTGTTCGGTGATCTCGACGTTGGTGACGAGGAACGCGCCATAGGCCGAGCGGAACTCGTTCTCGATGGCCAGCTTGATGACACTGTCGGAGGATCCGGCCACAGCGGAGAACGGCGTACCGCGGCTGGTCAGCACGGCGATCTTGGGCACTTCGCCCAGGTTAACCTCAAAGGCGGCAGCGACGCGGGTGATGGCTTCGAGCGAGTTGTCGAATTCCTTCAGCGTCGACCAGCTCATGGAAGCTGCATCCGACAGCGCCGGCGAGCCGTCCGGCAAGGTGAAGCGGGTGATGGCAAGCGGATCCTGGCTGCCGGCATCGGCGGTGACGAAACCCTGCTGTTGCGGGTTCTCTCCATAGTTCAGGGCAATCATGGCCATGGGGCGGGTCTCCGTTCGTGGACAGCGGCAGTTGGGTGGCCAGTATCACCGCGCGGACGCACAAGAGGCAAGGGCGCAGATAGGCGCGGGTGCGATGGCTGAAAACTCGGCGGCACGAGAAAAGGGGGCCGTCAGGCTGTCGGTGCAGGAGTTGGACAGATGCCGGTCAGCACCACAGTAACCCTGGACGATTGGCTGCGGTCCTGCCGTGGTGGACGCAGCCTACATCGCTCGACCCTTCCAGTCACACAGCGCCTTTACCTCAATAATAATGTATTATACATCTATTTTCATGTATTTTTTTGGCATTCTGGCATCCCAGCAGTGAGCTACGAATGATTACGGCAGCACAAATGAGGGCCGCGAGGGCTCTGCTTGGCATCGATCAGCAGACGCTGGCGGAATTGGCGGATGTGTCACTGCCGACCATCCAGCGCATGGAAGCGAGCCAAGGTAACGTGCGCGGCGTCGTCGGCACATTGATGAAGGTGGTCGAGGCGTTCGAGCATGCCGGGATCGAGTTGATCGCTGCGAACGCGCCAAGCCAGGGCACGGGACGCGGCGTAAGATTCAAGGTCGTCGCTACCCCCGACACTGCAACAGATCCTCCAGGGGGTGCTTCGGGCCGCCGCCCACCTCGCCCGAAAGCCTGAAGACTTTCGACTAGAGCAACATTCGCGACGGTGACCGCCGACGACTATGCCGACGATCCCGCCGCTCCTTCCAGCAAGGAGTCGGAGAACGATGGATTCGTCCGCACCGCGCCGTCTGAGACCCGCGGCACCAAGCTTTGCCGAGTTGTACACACCAAAGCTTGTCACGATCCTGCGCGAGGGTTACGGCTGGCAGCATTTCAAGGCGGATGCCATCGCGGGCCTGACGGTCGCAATCGTGGCGCTCCCACTTTCGATGGCCATCGCAATTGGCTCGGGCCTGTCTCCTGAAAAGGGGCTTTATACCGCGATCATCGGCGGCTTTATGATTTCAGCGCTCGGAGGCAGCCGGTTTCAGATCGGGGGGCCGGCCGGTGCGTTCATCGTGCTCATCGCCACAATCGTCGAACGCCACGGCTACGATGGGCTGGTGCTGGCAACGCTGATGGCCGGAGCGATGATGTTGCTCGTCGGGTTCCTGCGATTTGGCACGTACATCAAGTACATTCCGTTTCCGGTTACCGTAGGATTCACCGCAGGCATCGCCGTTATCATCTTCGCCAGCCAGGTGAAGGAACTGCTTGGCCTCGACATCGCCAGGGAACCGGCCGACCTGTTCCCCAAGATCCAGGCGATCGCGTCAAACATTCACACCGCCCAACCGGAGACCGTTGCTCTATCGACGCTGGCGATCACCATCATTCTAGCTCTGAAGCGCGTTCGACCTAGTTGGCCGGGGTTGTTAATCGCAGTCGCAGTGACAGCGCTATTGACATTCCTCTTGCATCTCGATGTTGCGACCATCGGCAGCCGGTTCGGCGGCATACCGCGCAGCCTGCCTGCGCCTTCGTTGCCAGTCTTCGATCTCACCAAAATGCGGGCGGTGCTGCCGGACGCAATGGCCATCGCGTTGCTCGGCGCGATCGAGTCGCTGCTTTCGGCTGTCGTCGCCGACGGCATGACGGGCCGGCGACACCGATCGAACTGCGAGTTGGTGGCGCAAGGGGCGGCCAACATCGCAGCCGTGACGTTCGGCGGCATGTGCGTCACCGGCACGATTGCCCGCACGGCAACCAACGTGCGCGCCAATGCGCATGGTCCCGTCGCCGGCATGCTGCATGCCGTCTACATCTTGCTGTTCATGCTCCTGGCCGCCCCTTTGGCCGCATACATCCCGCTTGCCGCACTCGGCGGCGTATTGGCCATCGTCGCCTGGAACATGGCAGAGAAAAAGGAGTTCTGGGCGCTTCTGCGGACCACAACCGGCGATGCCACGGTTGTTATGGCAACGTTCCTATTGACGATCTTTGCCGACTTGACGATCGCGATCGCGACGGGAGTGACACTCGGCTCCTTTTTGTTCCTGCATCGCATGGCGAACGCCGTCGAAGTTGAAACCGGTCTGCGCGTCATACCCCAGGACGAGGCCGACACATCAGGCCCGCTTCGGGACAGCTACGATCCACAAACCTCCAATCGCGAAGTCATTGTCTATCGCATCAGCGGAGCGTTCTTCTTTGGTGCGACGGCGGCCGTAAGCGGCGTGCTCGACCGTATCGGCGATCATCCAAAGGTCTTCGTTCTCGATTTCTCCGACGTGCCGCTCGTGGACAGCACGGCGGCGAGGGTGCTCGAAGGTTTCGCCCACAAACTCCAGCAGTCGGGTACGCGTGTCTATTTTGCAGGGGCCTCGAAGAGCGTACGCAGAGCACTTTTGATGACCGGCCTGCGCAAACCGCTCGTGCGCTACGCCTCTTCACCCGAAGTTGCCATCAAGCATTGGCGCAGAGCCGATGCCGCCGCATAGCCCGGCTTGAGCTGGCAGCTGCTAGTGTCCAAACGTCAGGTGCAAAAGCTACACTAGAAACATAGTGTTGCTAGTGTTCCTCATGGTTCTGACATTTGCTCCGAACTTGGCCGCAACGGGAAGCAAATGTCAGAACCGGAACACTAGTGTGATTCAATTTCAGAAGTTCGATCTGAACCGAGCCGCAGGTGGTAGCGAACTTCTGAATCATCACACTAGCACCCCGTTAAAGTGTCGGACTGCTTCTCGGGCTGAGCATTTTTGACGACTGCCGCAGCCCGGAAAAATCGTCCTTCGCTCGCGCGCTGTCCAGCCCCAGCCTTCAAAGATTGAACTGGTAGCTTGCGGGGACGAAGCGGTAGGCATCCTCGAAGGTTTCGACGAAGCCGAGGGCGGGGAACGGCAGATGATAGCCGGTGACGGCAATCTTGTCGGCGGCGGCCATGCCGAGGAGCTTGCGCCGCGACTGGGCTGCGACTTCCTTGTCCATGTCGGCGGCGAGCGGCCAGTCAGGGCGCTGGAAAGAGATCACGTAGTGGACGATCGCGTCGCCCCAGATGAGCAGCCGCTTGCCCTCGCTCTCGACGTCGTAGGCGAGATGGCCCGGGGTGTGACCCGGCGAGGTGATGGCGCGGATACCGGGCAGCACTTCGCCCTCGTTCTTGAGGAAGCTCATCTTGGGAGCGAGGGGGACGACGTTGTCCTGGACTGAGCGGGCACGCCGCGCGAGACCTTCGTCGGCATCGAGAAGCTCCTTGGGCGACCAGAAATCGTATTCGACTTCGCCGCAGACGTAGCGTGCGTTCGGGAACACAGGCGTGCCGCTCTCGATCAGCCCGCCGATGTGGTCGGGGTGGCAGTGGGTGATGACCACAACGTCGATCTGGTCGGGCATGTAGCCGGCGGCCCTGAGGCCGTCGACGAAATAGCCGCTGTCGGGACGGCGGGTAGAGCCGTTGCCGGAATCGAACAGCACCAGTTCGTCCCCGGTATTGACGACGACTGGCGCGTAGGGCAGCTCGAAGCGCTTCAATGGGAGGTGGTTGGCGGCGAGCAGTTCATGCACGTCCTCCTCGAACTGGTCGGCGCCGAAGGCCGGATAGGGGCCGGCGAGCGAAGCGGCGCCATCGCGGATGATGGTGACCTCGAATTTTCCGAGCGGGAACCGGTAATAGCTGGTGTTCGGCCGCCCGAGCAGCGGCGCCTTGGCCACCGCAAAGGGCGAGCCGAGAGCCGCGAATGGCAGGGTCATGGCCGCCGACCCCAGCAACCCTAGAGCGCGGCGGCGGCTGATGGACGCAGAGAGGGTGTGGCGAACAGGCAGGACAGGTTTGACCGGCATGGCTGCGAGACCTCGGCTGGATATCGGACTGGATCGCGGTCAGTCTATGCCTGGATGCCGGGTTAACGGAACAGGGAATTTGGTGGTGGAGGCTGAGGTGACGGGAGGCGTGCCGACGCCTACGGGGGCATTGCACAAGGTGTCGAAAAGCGGGGATGGACGAATTATGCGCCGGAATGGTCAAGCAAAGGATCTGGCCCGATGAGACGAGCACGACTTCGCGTCCGCATTGCCGACTGGCGTGCCGGACGGAGAGTGTCCGCGTCGAATACGGCACCAGCCCAATCAAGCCGTCCAGGCCTTCGGCCAAATCCACCAGCCACGCACTTTGACAGAGCTGCGGATCGCCGGGCTGAGGCTGATCAGCAAAAGTCCGATCGAGAACAGGCACCAGATAGCGGGAGTTTCGTTGGGGTTGCTCGTGAACAGTCCAGAAATTAGCGGCCCGGCGGCAAGCGTGACAGGGATAGCGCGTGGCGCCCGACGCGCAACCGTCAGCGCGGTTGCGAAGCCGCCAATTCCGACCATCGCAATCGAAGCGGTCGCATCCCAGCACATGGGTCATCCTCCAACCGGAACCAAGCGACCTGATTCTTGCCATCGGGACAGGCAAGACTGCAACCTACGCGACGCAGACTTCGGATGAAACGACCTTCTAGTGTTCCTTATGGTTCTGACATTTGCTCCGAACCTAGCAGCCGGGGGGAAGCAAATGTCAGAACCGGAACACTAAGTTGACGGAAATCATGGCTGCCACGGCCCCGAGTCATAGATTTCCGGAAACAAATTTTTGTTTTGCAACCGGAATGGTGGCGCGATGCAGGTCTTCGCTTTGAACGAAAGCCGGGCGTTCGGCGAGGCGGTCGCGCGGTGTCTGGACCTTCCTCTGGCACAGCATGAAGAGCGTGAATTCGAGGATGGCGAGCACAAGGCCCGCCCCCTGGTCAGTGTTCGCGGAAAAGACGTCTACGTGATCCACAGCCTGCACGGCGGGCCTGATTCGAGCTGCAACGACAAGCTGTGCCGCCTCCTCTTCTTCCTCGGTGCGCTGCGTGAAAACGGCGCCCGCAGGATCACCGCGGTGATGCCCTACTTCGCCTACGCGCGAAAAGACCGGCAGACCAAGGCGCGTGATCCCGTCACGACGAAGTACACGGCGCAACTGCTCGAGGCGATGGGGGCCGACGCGGTAGTCACTCTCGAAGTGCACAATATCGTCGCGTTCCAGAATTCGTTTCGCTGCAGGTCCATCCATCTCGATACCCGCCTGCTGTTCGCCAAACGCGCCGTCGAGCTTGCCGGCGACGCGCCCGTCGTCGTGGCCTCCCCTGATCCCGGCGGAACCAAGCGGTCACAGTTGTTCCGGGAGACGCTTGAAGCGAAGCTGGGGCGCGCGGTTGGCTTCGCGTTCATGGAGAAGCGCCGCAGCGCCGGAAAGGTGACGGGGACGCAATTCATTGGCGAGGTCGATGGCGCCGTCGTGCTGATCATCGATGACCTGATCAGCTCGGGGGGAACGATGGTGCGGGCGGCGCGTGCCTCTCTCGATCACGGCGCGCAGAAGGCTTATGCACTGGCCGCGCATGGGCTGTTCACCGGCGACGCCTCCACCACAATCGGAGACGCCAGCATTTCCGGCACGATCGTTACCGATACCGTGCCACCCTTCCGTCTCGACAAAGGTGCCGCAACGCCGCGACTCGAGGTGATCAGTGCCGCACCGCTGTTTGCCGAAGCGATCCACCGCCTCCACCTCGACGGTTCGCTGGTCGACCTCATCGCCTTTCCAGGCTGATCAGCGCGCGGTCCGCTGCGGCGTTATAGGCGCGGGCTTTACCTATCCATTTCTCTTCGTCCTGGTCGCCTGGATCGAGCAGGTGCGCCAGGCAAAGGCGGGCACGCAGAAAAGCGCGATAGGATTCATAGAACACGAGGAGTTCGGACGGGCAATCGACTTCAGAGCGTGCTGCATAGCCTCGGAGAAGTTGGTCCTTGATGTCGGGGGCGCCGAGCAGAGCGCATTCGAGCCCGAGATAGGTCAGTTCGTCAAAGGGATCGACGATGCGCAGATTCTTACTGAACTCCAGGCAATCTATGACTACGGGCGGATCCGTGAGGCAGACGTGCTCAGGCCTGAGATCGCCGTGCCCCTCCACGACCGCGCCGTTTTCGACACGAAATTCGAGGAGCGGCCTGCAGTCCGAGAGGCAAGAGTCAAATGCATCGAGCGACTGAAGGATAGCTGGTCGATCCAATGGGAAGCGTTCGATGGTGAGGATTCGCCGGTTTTCGTATTGCTGCTCTTCGAAGCGCGAAACGTAGCCGTCAGGTGTCACCGAAGCCGGAGCGAGCCCCCGGTAGAATTGTGTCAGCACATCGAGCAGGGCTTCGATCCGTTCGCCCGCCACCTCGCCACGACGGATCATTTGATCCAGCAGGCACACCTCAGGTACGCGGCGCATATGAACCAGCCAGTCAACCACGGCACCTTCGCCCTCGATCGCCAGTTCGCCGGTGGGGGAACGCGTCAGCGCCTTGACACCGAGATAGATGTCCGATGCCAGACGCCGGTTCAGCCGCACTTCGTTCAGCGAATTCTGTTCGCGTGCGGCCAATGGCGAGAGATCCTGGAGATGGTTGCGCACCGGCTTTTTCAGCTTGTAGACTTCGTCGCCGCACAAAAAGACCCACGACTTATGCGTTTCTTTGACCTCGACGGGGTCCGCACCCCGTCCATACGCGCGGCGTGAACTGAGAAACTCAACGAACCGCGCAGTGTCCGCGGCCGCCGTGTCCAACAGGGTGGCTGTGGCGTTGTCGTCGGGTGGAGGGGCATGCTGCGACATGGTTGCGGAGTAATCCTACAAGGGTGCTGCCGGCATTGAGCAGTGTCAAGGCGAAGGGGCATTGCTCCGGTAAGGTTAGATCACGCTAATCCTGGGCGGAATAGCCGGAGGCAACAGTGGATCGAATTACCCAATGCGTGGATAGGCGGAATGAACTCATTGGCTCCTTGGCCCTGGAAGGGATACTTACGCTCCCCAAGGGCCCTGCGGGTTTGATCATCTTTGCGCACGGCAGCGGGTCGAGCCGCCTCAGCCCGCGCAACAGTGCGGTCGCGCTCGCCATGGCAGAAGCCGGGTTTGCGACGCTTCTGTTTGATCTCCTGACCGAACGCGAGGCGCTGGACAAGCGGAACGTCTTCGACATTCCCCTTCTTGGTGCGCGTGTCGTCGAGGCTGTAGACTGGGCGTGTGAAGAGCACTCGCTACGATTGCTTCCGCTTGGCCTCTTCGGCGCAAGTACCGGGGCTGCAGCTGCTCTTGTCGCTGCGGCGGCACGGCCTGCCCAAATCGCCGCCGTTGTGTCGCGCGGCGGACGACCCGATCTCGCCGCTCGGCATCTTGCCAACGTAAGGGCTCCGACGCTGCTGATCGTCGGGGGTCGCGACGATGTCGTGATCGAATTAAACGAGAGTGCCTACCAAGAGCTTGGCTGCGAAAAGCGAATTCACATCATTGCGGGCGCAACGCACTTGTTTGAAGAAGCTGGAGCGCTCGAAGAGGTGGTGGAGGAAGCTACCGCCTGGTTCGCCACTCATCTTATTGGTGCTCAGAAAGCGGGGACGCAGTGAGGTTCATCGGCTTCGACAACAGAACAACCGCTGGAGCAGCGCTCGCGAAAGAGCTCATGACCCGGAACATCGCTGATCCGATAGTACTGGCGCTTCCGCGCGGCGGCGTGCCCGTGGCGCTTGAAGTGGCGCGCGCTTTCACGGCGCCCCTCGATCTTGTCCTGGTGCGTAAGATCGGCGTGCCGTTTCAACCTGAGCTTGCAGCGGGCGCCGTCGTCGACGGAGACGATCCTGAGATCATCTACAATGACGACGTCGTCCGCCTCACTGGGCTTAATCGAGAAGCCCTTCAGCCAATCGCCGACCGCGAGTTGAAAGAGATCGAGAGGCGCCGCGCGCTCTATCTCAGGGACCGTATCCGGCTGTCCGCCAAGGGCCGCAATGTGATCGTTGTCGACGACGGGTTGGCGACAGGAGCGACGATGCGGGTTGCCCTGCACGCCTTGCGGCGACAGTCGCCAAGCCGGCTGATCGCCGCCGTGCCTGTCGCGCCGCCCGACACGATCGATAGCCTGCGTGGCGAAGCCGACGAAATCGTCTGCCTCGCCCAGCCCGAGCCGTTCCATGCGATCGGACTTTACTACGCGAACTTCGAGCAGCTCAGCGACGAGGATGTCGTGAGGCTGCTGGTGGAGGCCGATGCTATCGCCTCGACGGTTCCGACGGCCTAGTGTTCCGGTTCTTACATTTGCTTCCCGTTGCGGCCAAGTTCGGAGCAAATGTCAGGACCATGAGGAACACTAGCAACACTATGATTCTAGTGTAGCTTTTGCACCTGACGGTTGGTTTCGAGTCCAGCCGCAAGCCGGTACCAAACGTCAGGTGCGCTACACTCGTGTTCCGGTTCTTACAGGACCGGCCGATTATCTACGGGTGCGGCGATCTTGCGCTTCGCCTTTTTCAGGTCAGTCTTCGTGACCATCTCTCCAGATACGAACATGGAACACGTCGAAGAATTGACTCGCGTCGTTTCGGGGCGGGTCAACATGAGGTTCTCTCCATTTTCGGAGAAGCAACAACACCTGAGCCGTTACTATTCTGCGGGAGACGACACCTCCACTGGTTTTAGGATCGCTTTTCCCATGCCGGCTTCGGTTTCGAGTCGACGAGCCACGTCTCCCGGTGATCCAGTCTTCCTCGCGAAGAGCGAATAGGCCACCGGCACCAGATAAAGTGTCATGAAAGTGGCGGCCAACACGCCCGATAGAACAACGACGCCGATGACAAATCGAGTCTCTGCGCCGGCCCCAAACGACAGGATCAGTGGAATGCTTCCAGCTGCAGTCGTGATGCCGGTCATAATGATGGGGCGTAATCTCGTCACAGCTGCTTCTTCGAGAGCCGCATCAAAAGCCTTGCCTTCATCACGTAGCTGGTTGGCGAACTCAACGATCAGAATGCCGTTTTTTGCGGCAAGCCCGATGAGCATGATAAGCCCGATCTGCGAGTAAATGTTGAGCGTGGCACCCGTCAGCCACATCCCGAACAAGGCACCGCCAACAGCAAGCGGCACCGTGAACATTATGACCAATGGGTGAATCCAGCTCTCGAACTGTGCGGCAAGAACGAGGAAGACAACGATGAGCCCGAGCAGGAACACGAACAGCAGCGATTGCCCTGCGTTCTTGTAGTCCAATGACTGCCCCTTGAAATCGATGATTACCGATGGCGGTAGTTTCTCGCGCGCCAGCTTTTCGACATGTGCCAGCGCTTCTCCAAGTGCCAGTCCGTCGGAAAGGTTCGCCTCCAGCGTGATGGCGCGGATGCGGTTATATCTATTGAGCGCAGTCGAACCAGCTTCCTCCCGGACAGTTACAAAGTTGGAGAGGGGAATAAGGGCGCCTGAGCGCTCGGATCGAACGTAAATATTCTGCAAGCTCGTCGGCGTGCGCTGGATGGCGCGTTCGCCTTCAAGGATGACGTCATATTCTTCACCATCATCGATGTAGGTCGTGACACGCCGCGAGCCAAGCATGGTTTGCAGTGTGCGCCCGATATTCGATACCGTAACGCCGAGTTCGGCCGCGCGATTGTAGTTGATCTCGACGCGCAATTGCGGCTGGGTTTCCTTGTAGTCCCAATCGAGGCCGACGAGACCTGGATTATCCTTCTCAATGGCAGAGACAAGCACGTCCCGCCACTCAGCAAGTAGTTCCCACGTGCCTCCACCTATTGTCATGCGGAATGGTTTTTGAATTCCTCCAGCAAAACCCTGGCGCATCACTGGAAAGGCGCGAACCCCCGGCAAACTCGCGAGATCTCGACGGATTTCGTCCATGATCGTCCATGCGGAGCGACGCTTCGACCAATCGTTCAGGACGGCGATGACAATCCCGGAATTGAAGGATTCATAGTTGTTGAAGGTTCGCGGCGCGCGAACGAGGAGCCGTTCAAATTCTCCAGATTCAGTATATGGAACCAGACGACGCTCAATCTCGTCCATGTACTCCTGCATGTAGGCGTAGGTGGCACCTTCAGGTCCATTGACGATGACGAAGAAGGCGCCGCGGTCCTCTTTGGGCGCATACTCGGCAGGCAGTTTCTGGAACAGCCACCAGGATGCCCCGACGAGACCGAAGAACACCATAATCACGACAACCCAACCACGCAGCGCAGCATGAAGGGTGATCCTGTAAGCGTTGCGTATCGCTCCAAAGGCCCTGTCTACGGCGCGTTCTGACCATCCTGGGGTGTCTGCGCCCTTCAACACCTTGCTTGCGATCATCGGTGAAAGCGAAAGTGCAACGAAACTCGAGAAGGCTACGGCTGCAGCCATGGTCAGCGCGAACTCGGAAAACAGCCGGCCGATGTCTCCTTCAAGGAATGCGATCGGAACGAATACGGAAATGAGAACGACGGTTGTCGCTATGACGGCAAATCCGACTTGGCGCGTCCCCCTGAAAGCGGCAACGAGCGGCGTTTCCTTGAGTTCCCGGATGCGGCGGACGATGTTCTCCAGAACGACGATCGCATCGTCCACGACGAGACCGATGGCCAAAACCAACGCGAGTAGCGTCAGCAGGTTTATAGAGAACCCCAGTGCGTAGAGAACGGTGAAGGTCGCGACAATCGAAACGGGCACCGTGACCGCGGGTACCAGCGTTGCGCGCACGCTTCCAAGAAAGACGAGTATGACAAGAATGACGAGGCCGATAGCGACGAACAGAGTCTTATAAACCTCTATAATTGCGCCTTCGACAAAAACCGAAGTGTCATAGCTCTGGCGGATGGACATACCTTTGGGCAGTCCGGCGGCATTGATAATGGCCGCCTTCTCCTTTGCCGCGCGGGCAACTGCGATGGTGTTGGCGGTCGATTGCTTGATGATTCCGATACCGACCATCGGCACGAGGTTGCCGCGAAAGAAGCTTCGGTCTTCCTCGGTTCCCTTTTCGACACGCGCGATATCCCCAAGCCGAATGAGATAGCCATCTTCGCCACGGCGCAGGACAAGACTTGCAAATGTATCGGCGGAGGTAAACGAACGCTCGATGCGTACCGTGAAGAGCTGGTTGCGTGATTCAATTGAACCTGCGGGCAATTCGACGTTCTCCGAGCGCAAGGCATTCTCGACGTCGTTTGCCGTCAACCCTCGTGCCGCCATCGCCTTGCGGTCGAGCCAAATACGCATCGCATAAATTTGTTGTCCACCGACCCTCACCCGCGCGACGCCATCGAGAACCGAAAACCTGTCAAGGAGATAACGCTTGGCGTAATCCGTGAGTTCGGGGACGGTCATCTCGTTGCTGGCAAGGTTGAGCCACATGATGACGTCCTGGTCGCCGTCGACCTTCTGAATCTCAGGCGGGTCGGCTTCAGCTGGCAGGTCGGCGAGTATGCCGGAAACCCGGTCGCGTATGTCGTTGGCGGCGGCATCGACGTCGCGGCCGACTTTGAACTCGATCGTCACTGTTGATTCGCCGTCTTCGCTCTTGGATTCGATAAACGAGATGCCTTCCACGCCTGAAATTCGTTCTTCGATCAGCTCGGTCACGCGTGTCTCGACAATGTTGGCAGAGGCGCCAGGATAGCGGGTCTCGATGCTGACGACGGGTGGATCGATATCCGGATATTGCCGCAACGGCAGACGTTCGTACGCCACCAGACCGAATGCAATGAGTAGGAGGGATGTGACGGCAGCGAAAACAGGCCGCTTGATGGATACGTCCGAGATCAACATCTGCTCTTGGTCCGATTCTGCTGCTTTCGGATCTCAATTCGTTCAAGGCTCGAGGGCTTCTGTTGGGTCCTCATTGGCCATTGAAGTCTCAGGTGCCGTTCGCCCGCTTCCGGTTGAGAAGATCTGCGAGCGGCTCACCTCCCTTGTCGATAGCTGTCACCTCGACAGCCTGGCCGTCTCGCACGCGCAACGTTCCATCGACGACGACAAGCTCCCCGACATCAAGTCCCGAGACAACTTCCACATTGCCGTCGAGGCGCGTTCCAAGCTCGACCATTCGAGATTGAGCCTTGCGGCTTTTATCCTTGGTATCCACGACAAAAACGCGGGTTTCGCGCTTGCGCGTGATGACGGCCTGCTCGGGTATGACGGCAGCCTTCCGTCTGCTCTTCAGAACTTCCAAAGTCATCAGGATGCCCGATTTCAAAACACCGTCCTTGTTGGGGAGGACTGCGCGCACCTTCACCGAGCGGGTCACGGGATCCACCCTGCTGTCGATGCCGGTGATTTCTCCAGTGAAGCTGCGTCCACCGAATGCGTCTGCCTTGGCTTCTATCGGCAGACCCACCTTCAGGGTCGACAGGAATGTCGAGGGGATCGAGAAGTCGAGCTTCATGACGCTGTCATCGTCAATCGTCGTGATGACGGTCCCTGGCTCCACGAGCGCGCCGACGCTTATCCGGCGTAGTCCGACGACTCCGTCAAAAGGCGCTTCGATCCGGCGATCGGCAAGGCGCGATTTGACCGCTTCGAGTCGCGCCAGGGCCGTTTCATGGTCACGGCGGCGTTCAGACAGCAACGCTTCGGAACTCACACCTCTTGAGGCAAGAGGCTCAGTGCGCTTGAGTTGTTCAGCGGCTTCGCGGACGGTGGCCTCTGCCTCTCGATATTGGGCAGTCTCTTCAGAGTTCGTCATCAACGCCAGCGTTTCGCCTTTGGAAACGCGTTGGCCGTCCTCGAAATTCAACTTCGTGATGATCTCGGTCACCTGCGCTGTAACCGTAACCTGTTCATTGGCGCGCAACGTGCCCAAAGCTTCGACGCGGTCGAAAATCTCCTCCTCGATGGCTTCGACTAGGATTACCGGGGTTGGTGCGGTCTGGGCAAGAGTCGATCTGGAAGGGTATAAAGCGAACATCAGTACACAGATCAGTCCGGCGATCTGGGGCACGCTTGCCAACGCTCTGAATGGTGCCACTAATCCAGTCTCCTGTTGCAAGCCTATTTCTCTGCAGCTGGTTGGGAATATATTCTCGGAGGAGCGATGACGCACTGCAAGGCTAGCATGAGCATACGCGCCACCATGCCATCAGATTTTAGTTCACGTACACGTGAAGACAGTGCCACTAGTACCGCCGATCAGAAGTCCCTGCATCATGCCAGTCAAGCACCGTCAGGGACTTCTGATCGAAAAGCGGCACTAGAAACAATATCTTGCTAGTACCCTTTACGTTCCGAAGTTCGCTCCGGAGGTCGCCGCGGGTGACTCACGAACTTCGGAAAGTGGGTGTTAGTATTCCTGCAATCGATCCGGCGCGCGTATTCGTCCCATCCACCGCCGATCCGTCTGCCGCCGCGATAAGATTGACAAGTTACGTGCACTTATTTTCAATCTACAGTGAGACCTCCCATAGGGCATTTCTGACTAGGCGGTTCCATGAATAAAGGCTCATTTTTTGCGGCGGCGCTGACCACAACGATTCTGGTTTCAGTGCCTGTTAATGCAGACGAAACCGGACTTGCGTCGATGCATGACTGGCGCGTCGAAGGCCGAAAGACTTGCATGGCCAATCACTTCCATCACGGAAGCGGAACTGGCAGGAGCAAAGCGGACGCACGAAAGGCTGCAATCAATGCTTGGCAGGAATTCACGGCTTTCGAATATGGACTGGACTGGGCCTACTTCCGCAATTCGGCCAGCAAATCGATTGCATATTCCAATACCGCAGAGGGATGGTCGGCGAATGTCGAGGCGAGGCCGTGCAACCCGAAGCGGCGCCGATAATTTTGCACTAGCGTTCAGCCTGACCTGGTAGCGGGCACGGCGACCTGCCCGTCCTTGCTGCAGGTCACTGTCCGGGCGACCTCTTGTCTGAACTGGAAAGTGCCGTTCCACGACTGGTCAAATCAGCGCCGCGTCACGTATAACGGCTATCAGGCAACGGTCTCTGCGAGCCACTTGCGCGGGCATGCCGTTGGCGGGTCGTCAATACCAACAGAAAAGCCATCATGAGCGGCATTCTTGCACTACTGGACGACATCGCGGCCATCGCCAAGCTCGCGGCCGCCCAGGTCGACGACATCGCGGCGCAAGCGGCAAAGGCTGGCAGCAAATCGATCGGCGTTGTCATCGATGACGCCGCGGTGACTCCGAAATACGTGAGCGGCCTGCCCGCCGCGCGCGAACTTCCCATCGTCGCGAAGATTGCGCGCGGATCGCTCTTCAACAAGCTCGTCATTCTGCTGCCGCTGCTTCTCCTGCTGCATCTGGTTGCACCGTGGACCATCCCGCCGCTCCTCATCATCGGCGGGTGCTATCTCTGCTTCGAAGGCTCGGAGAAGATCTGGCATGCAATCACCCACACCAAGGAGGCTGGACCGCAGACCGCGGAAACGCTCGACGCAGCGCATATCGAGGAGGAGCGGGTGGCCGGCGCCATCAAGACGGACTTCATTCTTTCCGCCGAGATCATGACGATCGCGCTGGCGACAATCGACGCCGACACGATCTGGATGCGCGCAATCGTTCTGGCCGTCGTGGCGGTGTTGATCACGGTTCTTGTCTACGGCGCTGTCGCGCTGCTGGTGAAGATCGACGATCTGGGCCTGAGGCTGGCCCGGACCAGCCGGTTCGAGATCGGGCGGGCCATGGGCCGCGGCCTCGTCATCGCGATGCCGACGGTGTTGAAGGCCATTGCCGTTGTCGGAACGGCCGCGATGCTGTGGGTAGGCGGCAGCATCGTCATCCACAGCTTGCACGAACTACAAATATCGTGGCCATACGAGACCATCAAAGCCTTCGCCTACTCTTTGTCCGGCAACGGCACCGCCAGCTCGTTTGCCTGGATGGTAACGGCGACGTGCGACGCGATTATCGGTTTCGTCCTCGGCACCATCCTCATGCCGGTCGTGAAAGCATTTTTGGTGCCTTTCGGGACGCTGTTCCCTGAGAAAAAGAACGTCGGTTGATATTCGGCCTTAGGGACTGTCCTGGCTGATGCCCGCCCATAACCCTTCCCGACGTTTTTGCCGTGGAGATGGGAAGTAGCGGAAAACCAGCCCCGCCAAATGTCAGGTGAAAAAGCTACACTAGGAACATAGAGTTGCTAGTGTTCCTTATGGTTCTGACATTTGCTCAAGAGTTCGCCGCACAGGAAATCAAATGTCAGAACCGGAACACTAGTGTAGCGCACCTGACGTTTGGTACCCGCTTGCGGCTGGACTCGAAACCAAACGTCAGGTGAAAAAGCTACACTAGAATTATAGAGTTGCTAGTGTTCCTCATGGTTCTGACATTTGCTCAAGAGTTCGCCGCACAGGAAAGCAAATGTCAGAACCGGAACACTAGTCGAAATGCAGCTGCAGCGGGGTCAGTTCGATCCCTTCGTATCGCGCAGTCCAAGTCTCTCCGGAGCGCGCAGCCATCGCCTCCGTCAATGTGCCGGTTGTCACGAGTTCTCCGGGACCGAGTGGCTCGCAATCTGGATATCGCGCGATCTCCTCGACCAGGAATTTCAAGGCTTCTATCGGACCGCCGAGAACACTTTGCGCGAAGCCTTTCCGCCTGACTCCCCTATCGTTCTCAAGCTCAACAGCGAATGTGGAAATTTCGACCGCGCGCTCGGTACGTGCACGCGTGATATCCAATCTTTCCCCGACCACCAACGCGCCATGAACACCGAATGCAGCGGCTGCGTCCGCCGCTGTGAATTCCCAGTTGGGAAAGACGGAGTAGACCAGCTCGAAGCCGGGAGCCACCCAATCGATGCAGTCAATGAGATCGGCGCTGGTCATGCCAAGGGCGGGGGCCGACTTAAGGTGCAGCACGAGCTCGGGCTCGATGCGAGGTTCCGGCATTCCGCTCAACATGGTCCCATTCTGGCCATCTGCGGTATCACTAACAGTCGTGTCGAAGACGTAGTTCCAAATCGGAGCCGAAATTCCCAGATCGCTCCATATCATCCTGTTGGTGAATCCGATCTTGCGGCCGATGGGCTTTTCGCCTTGAGCACGACGTAGATCGCGAACCCGAGCGACGACCTTGTACGCCTCGGCCAAATCGAAAGACCGATAGCGCCGCGCGAACGGCACGACTTGTCGCTCGGTGTGGAGTAGAGCCATCAACTCATGGCTGATCTGCTCGAAATCAGCTGCTTCTTTCATGGGATTGGCTCTCCTGTGCCGAGGCGGGGCAAGGATAGCTTAGCACTTTCGCTACTTCCGAGTACTGGCCGAAGACGCGGAGGCATAGTTGCCCGTCGCCAGTTCAAAAAGCACAGCCCGACGGACCTACCGGCACCCCTCGAATTTATGCAGCCATTGACTGCGGTCTGGAAAAATTCGGTCGTGCCTCAGCGCCGGTGCTTGGATACAGTTTGAAGCGAGCCGGCGTCCGCTGCCTTCGCGAGGCGAAAACCCCAAATTGGTAACTGCCAACAAAAAGCCCGCCGAATTACTCCGGCGGGCGAATTTTCTTTGCGTGTCCAACTTAGTGGCCCGTCGCGCCTAAATCGCATCATAGCCGCAACCTCGTTCGTTTTAGGCGCGACATGAGGGCCACTAGCAACATTAATGACTTCGTGAGGCGTTTATCACGCCTTAATTGACACCGGCCTCGCCGCACCGCCGGCCAATTAAGGCGCGACGCCTCACTAGTCCCGCTTCTTCCTCGGGACGCCGGGAACGGTGCCGCCGCCGGATTTGGGGGCGGGCTTGTCCTTCTTGGCTTTCGGGCTCGGCAGCGCCTTGCGGGACGCCGCGGTGACGAGTTGAGGTTCGCCGTCGTCGTCATCGCGATCCTCGTCTATGTCGTCTTCGTCGTCTTCTCCCTCAACCGACTCGGCCTTCTTCAAGGACGGATCGGCGGGGATGTAGTTGAAGCCGAGCTGGCGCTCGTCGCCTTCACCCTCGACCATCACCTTGACGGTGCCGCCGTTCTCGAGCGCGCCGAAGAGCAGTTCTTCGGCGAGCGGCTTCTTGATGTGCTCCTGGATGACGCGGGCGAGCGGGCGGGCGCCGAACTTCTCATCATAACCCTTCGCGCCGAGCCACTTGGCGGCTTCCTCCGAGAGTTCGATGGTGACACCGCGGTCGGCAAGCTGGGCTTCGAGCTGGAAGACGAACTTCTCGACGACCTTCTCGATGACCTCCGGGGGCAGGGACGAGAACGGGATCACCGCGTCGAGCCTGTTGCGGAACTCCGGTGTGAACAGCTTGTTGACGGCTTCGGTATCGTCGCCCTCGCGCTTCGAACGGTTGAAGCCCATCGGGGCTTTCGCCATCTCGGAGGCGCCGGCGTTCGACGTCATGATGAGGATGACGTTGCGGAAGTCGACCGACTTGCCGTTGTGGTCGGTCAGCTTGCCGTGGTCCATCACCTGCAAAAGGATGTTGAACAGGTCCGGGTGCGCCTTCTCGATCTCGTCGAGGAGAAGGACCGAGTGGGGATGCTGGTCGATGCCATCCGTCAAGAGGCCGCCCTGGTCGAAGCCGACGTAGCCGGGCGGCGCGCCGATCAACCGGGAGACGGTGTGCTTTTCCATGTACTCGGACATGTCGAAGCGCAACAGTTCAACCCCCATCAGACTCGCGAGCTGCTTGGCCACTTCAGTCTTGCCGACGCCGGTCGGGCCGGTGAAGAGGTAGCAGCCGATCGGCTTTTCGGGCTCGCGCAGACCGGCGCGCGACAGCTTGATCGCACTCGACAGAGCGGTGATCGCCTGGTCCTGGCCGAAGACGAGCCGCTTCAGGTCCTTCTGCAAATTGGAGAGGACTTCGGCGTCCGACTTGGTGACGGTCTTTGGCGGGATGCGGGCCATCGTCGCGACGGTGGCCTCGACCTCCTTCGTGGTGATGCGCTTCTTGCGCTTCTCTTCGGGCACCAGCATCTGCGAAGCGCCGGTTTCGTCGATCACGTCGATCGCCTTGTCGGGCAGCTTGCGGTCGTTGATGTACTTGGCCGAGAGTTCGACGGCGGCGCGGACGGCTTCGTTAGTGTACTTGATCTTGTGGAAGTCCTCGAAGTAAGGCTTGAGGCCTTTCAGGATCTCAACCGTATCCTCGACGGAGGGTTCCTTGACGTCGATCTTCTGGAAGCGGCGCACCAGCGCGCGGTCCTTTTCGAAGTGCTGGCGGTACTCCTTGTAGGTGGTCGAGCCGATGCAGCGCAGTACGCCCGCCTGAAGCGCCGGCTTCAGCAGGTTCGACGCATCCATGGCGCCGCCCGAGGTCGCGCCCGCGCCGATGACGGTGTGGATCTCGTCGATGAACAGGATGGCGCCGGGGTAGTTCTCGATCTCCTTCATGACGGCTTTGAGCCGCTCTTCGAAATCGCCGCGGTAGCGGGTGCCGGCGAGCAGCGCGCCCATGTCGAGCGAGAAAATCGTAGCGTTGCGCAGCACTTCGGGCACTTCGCCGCGGATGATCTTGCGGGCGAGGCCTTCGGCGATGGCGGTCTTGCCGACGCCGGGGTCGCCAACGAGCAGCGGGTTGTTCTTCTGGCGGCGGCAGAGAACCTGAATGGTGCGCAGCACCTCGGTTTCGCGGCCGATCAGCGGATCAATCTTGCCGTCGCGGGCCTTCTTGTTGAGGTTGACGCAGTAGGAATTGAGCGCGTCCTGGCCGCCTTTCCTTTCCTCTGCACCTTCGGTTTCCTCATCGGCACCGTGAGGCGGGCGGCTCTCGGACATGCCGGGGCGCTTGGCGATGCCGTGCGAGATGTACTGGACAGCATCGAACCGGGTCATCTCCTGCTCCTGCAGGAAGAACGCGGCATGACTTTCGCGCTCGGCGAAGATCGCAACGAGCACATTGGCACCCGTCACCTCTTCGCGGCCCGACGACTGAACATGCACGACCGCGCGGTGAATCACCCGCTGAAAGCCGTTCGTCGGCGTTGCTTCGTCGGTCGCTTCGGAAACAAGGCCCTCGAGTTCGGCATCAAGGTAGTCGGTAACCCGTTCGCGCAGCGAATCGAGATCGACGTTGCAGGCGCGCATGACGCCCACCGCGTCGCGGTCGTCGACCAGGGCGAGCAGAAGGTGTTCGAGCGTCGCGTATTCATGCTTTCGCTCATTGGCGTATTCGAGCGCGCGGTGAAGGGCGGATTCGAGGCTTTTTGAGAACGATGGCACGAGAACCTACTCTTTCTCCATTGTGCATTGCAGCGGGTGTTGATTTTGCCGGGCGAAGTCCATGACTTGCGTAACCTTCGTTTCGGCAACTTCATAAGTGTATACCCCGCAGATCCCGACGCCCTTCTGGTGGACGTGCAGCATGATGCGGGTGGCTTCTTCGCGGCCCTTGCTGAAGAAGCGTTCCAGAACGTGAACGACGAATTCCATCGGCGTGTAGTCGTCGTTCAGGAGAAGAACCTTATATAGGCTCGGTTTCTTGGTTTCAGGGCGGGTCTTGGTAACGATGCCCGTCTGACCCTCGTCATCCGAATCGCCATTGCCCGGGCCATCGCCGGAGTTGCCCGCCATGGAAATCCATTGCGACACCCTGCCGATCCCAGTCAATTCAGGCCCGATCCGTTCGGCCACGTATTGCGCGCCGCTCGCGTGCACTCGTCGTTCCCTCAGCATAAGTTCAACTTATCAACCTATTCTCACTCAAGACGCCGTCACGGGCAATGCCAAGTCGCACCGATTCGGGCGCCGCAACCTGGAACGGCAGTCGCTACTTAAGATGGGTGCACATCGGGACACAAAAAAGGCCCGGCATCAGCCGGGCCTTTACTATTTCGAAAGGTTTGGCGCAGGGCGAACGCCGCACACGGCCAACCGTGATTTTGCAGCCTGTGCGGTCAGCCAGCCTTACCCGTTTCAGTTGTTGAACTGGAAAGCCTTTTCGATCGGCTTTGTTGCGTCCTTGGCGAGGTTTGCATACATGCCGCCGACCTTCGTCATCTGGTGCATGTACTCATCATATGAGCGCTTGGCGAAGCTCGACTGGATCTCGAAGGCCTGTTCGAGCGATTTGGCGGCCATCAGCTTTTCAAAAGTGGCCGTCGACTCTTCAAAGGAGCGGCGGGTAAAATCAGTCATTTCGGCGGCGATGGCCTGCCAGCCCTTGCTCCATTCGCCCAAGAGCTTCATGGAAGCTTCGGCGTTCTGCTGGCTGAGTTTCTGGAATTCCTCGAAGCCTTTTGGCGATTCGAAGCCCTTCATCGGATTGAAGTCCATGGTTTTTATCTCCTGATAGCTTGTTGCCTGGCGAGGCACGTGCCCGTTCGCGGCGGGCCTCGGGAACATCACGACTCAAAAGTCCCTGTCTGATGCACTGAGGTCATCCAAGCAGATTTTGCTGCATTGCACAATAGCTGCAAAATGGCGCAGGTGGACGATTTCTTAACCACGCCCGTGGTTGAACTGAGCTGGTAATTTGTGCGCGTGCAGCACGTTTCGACAGGAACGCCGTAAAGACGTCAAGATGGGATGGTCTCAAGGACTGAGGTTTTGCGCTTTCGGCGCAACCGGTACGGGCACGCTCTCCTGAAAGACGCATTAGCCGCCATGACGACGACAGACAGAGACTGCTTCAAGCGCTTCGCGCCTGTCGTCACGGCATGCGTCGGGGCGGTTGCGGGCTGGATGCTGTCGCTGGCCGCGGTCGTGGTCATTTGCGCGGGGCCGGCGCAGGCCGCCGATGCCAAGCAAGCGAAATATGCCTCGATTGCCTATGATGCCAATACCGGCGATACGCTGTTTGAAACGTTCGCCAGCGACACCCGCTATCCCGCGTCGCTGACCAAGATCATGACGCTCTACATGGCTTTCGATCTGATCGATAAGAACCGGTTGAGCCTTGATAGCACGATCCCGGTCAGCGCGCAGGCGGCCGCACAACCGCCCTCCAAGCTTGGCTTCGAAGTCGGCGACAAAATCCGCTTGATCGATGCCATCAAGGCGCTCGTGACCAAAAGCGCTAACGATGTTGCCGTTGCCATCGCCGAAAAGATCGCCGGATCGGAAGAAGCCTTCGCCCGGCTGATGACCAAGAGGGCCCGCGAAATCGGCATGAAGAATACCGTCTTCAAGAATGCTTCGGGGCTGCCCGACGACGGTCAGGTGACGACGGCGCGCGACATGGTCACTCTGGCCATGAGGCTGCAGGACGATTTCCCCGAACACTACAAACTGTTCGCGACGCGTTACTTCTCCTACGGCGGCAAGACCTACAAAAACCATAACACACTGCTCGGCACGGTGCAGGGCGTCGATGGCATCAAAACCGGCTACATCCGCGCGTCGGGGTTCAATCTCGTCAGCTCGGTGAAGCGCGACGGCAAGCATGTGATTGCAGTCGTCTTCGGCGGCAAGACGGCCCGGTCGCGCAACACGCACATGCGCTCGATCATCGCGCGGGCCCTGAAACAGGCTTCCACCCGCAAGACCCGCAAGCCGCTACTCATTGCCAAGCCGCGCCCGGTGCTGCGTCCCTCACTCCCCACCCAGAAGCCGGTCATCGACCAGGCGATCGAGGTCGGGCGCGCCGATCCTCCACCAGAGCCCCGCCAGACGGTGCGGATCGCAAAGGTGCGACGACACGATTTCCTGCGCTCTCCGGCCCCGGAGATCATCCCCCCCGCTCCGGCGGCGCCGCAGCCTGTTGCAGCCGACCGCGGGCGAGCGCCGGGGACGCTTCAGGACCAGCTTGCAGCGCTGCTTGCCAACAGTGGAATTGCCGATGTGTCGCGCGGCCCCGAGCAAGGATCCGCCGCCGACGAGGGCGGACAGCAACAGCAGGTCGAATCCGTGCGTGGCTCGTATATCATCCAGGTCGGCGCCTTCTCCAGCCAGCAGGAGGCCGAAGCGCAACTCAGAGCGGTGGCCCAGCGGGCCGATCAGATCCTGACCGGGTATGACCAGCGTACGGAGACGGTCGCCAAGGGGGCGCGGACGATCTACCGGGCGCGCTTTGCCGGTTTCGAGTCGAACGCCGCAACGGCAGCCTGCACGGAACTGCGCCGCCGTTCCATCGACTGCTTCGTGACGCGTTCACAATAGCCTTTTTTGTTTGCGCCTTTTTGGGGCCAACACTCGGCAAGCCGGTGTTGGGCTGGACGCCCATCAATCCTTTTATTGCCCCCAAATCCGGCGCCTGGATGGGTCTCACTTCAATTTCCGCCGAGCAGCACCGTCTTGGCTTCGTTGATCTTGGCGGCAAGGTAGGTCGAGCCGCCGCGATCGGGATGCAGCTTCAGAATCAGTTCTTTATGGGCGCGGCGGATTTCCTCGACGCCAACGCCCGGCTTCAGCCCCAGGATTTCATAGGCTTCCTGTTTGGTCATACGGCCATCGGGGCCAGCCATCTCCTTCTCGCCGCGCTCGATGTCATCGCGCCATGTCGGGTGGACACGGTCGAGATAGGCCTCGATGAGCTGGGCGGAAGCGGCGTCGTCGACACGAACGTCCTGCCAGAGTAGCGCCAGTTCGGCCGGTTTCAGCCGCTCGATACGGCGGCCCTCGAAGATACCCTTGATGACGCGGCCGCGGATGTCACCGGTTTCGTGGTCGAGTTGCATTTCCAGGTAATCGGTCTTGACTTCAGAGGACTGCCCCGGCATCGGGGTGGGGCCTGAAAGCGAGCCCTTCGACATCAGGTACATGCCGAGGGCGGCGAGCGGGATAGCCACCGCGGCTGACCCGCGCGTCATCAGCACGGCAGCGGCCAGCGTCAGGACGCCACCACCTGCCAGCTGCAGCTGGCGGACGAGCTGCCGGGAATTTGCCCGCCTCAAGCCATGCACCGCCAGGATGACGACTGCGAGCAGCACCAGACCGATCAACAGAAATTGCATATCAGCGCGTCGGCTCTCTTTGGCGATTTTTCGCAGCGGGAATAGTTTCAGGCGTCCGATCCTACCCGATCTTGCGCTCGCCGGGCCAGTTTATGACGAAACCGTCCCACTCAGGGCTTTCGCTCGAGCTGTTCCAGCAGAAGCCTCGGGCCACGCCCCGAAGCCAGCCGCCGCAGCGCTTCACGTCCGCCCGAGGCGTATACAGCGACAGCGGTCAGAAGTTCGCGCAGCTGGGCGGCCGAACCTGCGTCGAAACGGCACCATGCGCCCTTTGTCAGGCGGGCAAGTTCCTTGAACGAGTGTTCGGCGACGCCGTGATGGCCTTCCTGGAAAAGAAACATCGGAACACCAAGCAGTCCCAGTTCGCCAGCGCGCGCACACAGCGTGTCGATATTCTCCTCCATGGCGTCGCCGACATAGACGAGGGCATCGACCTTGCCCTTGCCGGCTTCGCTGCGGGCATGGGTGAGCACCTTGCCAATCTGGGTTTGCCCGCCCTGGCAAGTGATCCCGGTCATGAGGCGCTGCAGGGCCATCGGGTTCGATACCCACTTGGATGCGCGGCATTCGCCAAAACCGCGAAAATAGATGAGCTGCACGTCGAGACCGCCGACATCGCGGACGGCTGCAAACATTTCCGACTGCAGGCCCAGCGCCATGTCCCAGGTGGGCTGGCGGCTCATGGTAGCGTCCATGGCGAAGATCAGGCGGCCGGCTCCCGGCCCCGTTCGGGGTCCAAGCGACTTCACCTTGGCAAGGAAGTCGGCAATTTCATCGGTACTGGAGCGGCTGTCGGCGGGCGGCGCGTCCGTTCGCATTGCCGGTGACTGGTACGCATGGCCAGCATCCTGTGGACGCACGGGTGCCTCCGCGTCAGCGATCCTGCGCCGATCCTGATCGTCCTTCTTCGAAGACATCGCATCTCCTGGGCCATAGCGCGTCAGCCAGTGCACAAAGATGGCGACGGCAACAAGATGGTGCAACCTTCAAATTGCCAACGAACGTCAGACGGTCCAGCCACTTAATCGGCGCCGGGCGGCTGGGGCTCCTCGACGGCGGCGCGCAGAAGATCGAGGTTGCCTCCGGTCGCAGTAACGTCGGTGGTTCGTACACGTTCAGTTGCAAAGCGCATCAGATAATTGGGACCACCGGCTTTCGGGCCGGTTCCCGACAGCCCCTCGCCGCCGAACGGCTGCACGCCGACCATTGCTCCGATCTGGTTGCGGTTGACGTAGAGATTGCCGACGCGGGCATTCTTTGCAACGTAGTCGGCGACACCGAGAATGCGGCTGTGCAGACCCAGCGTCAGGCCGTAGCCCTTGTCGTTGATCGCCGCGACGACGCGGTCGAGGTGGCCCGGGGCATACCGGACGACATGAAGGACGGGGCCGAAAGTCTCACGTTTCAACACGTCGAGCGACTCGATCTCGTAGGCCGCGGGCGTCACGTAGGAGCCGTTGCGGCAGGCTTCCGGCAGCGGGCAGTCGACGATTTCGCGGCAGGTGCGGTTCATCGCGAGCTTGTGGGCGTCGAGCTGATCCTGGGAAACTTCGTCGATGACCGGGCCGATGTCGGTTGCGAAATCCATCGGGTCGCCGATTTCGAGCGCGGTGACGGCGCCGGCCAGCATCGAAATCGTCTGCGCGGCGATATCGTCGTGAAGGAACAGAACCCGCGTTGCCGAACACCTCTGTCCGGCGCTGTCGAAAGCCGAGCGGACGACGTCGCGGACTACCTGTTCGGGCAGCGAGGTGGAGTCGGCGATCATGGCATTGATGCCCGCCGTCTCGGCAATGAAAGGAACAATCGGTCCGCGGCGCTCGGCCAGCGTGCGCTGGATCGCCCAGGCGGTCTCCGTCGAGCCGGTGAAGACAACGCCGGCGACCCGTGGGTCGCGGACGAGGGCCTCGCCGATTGCGCCGTCGCCTGGAAGAAGCTGCAGAACAGCGTGCGGCAGTCCGGCTTCGATGAAGAGTTCGACGGCGGCAAAGGCTGTCAGCGGCGTCTGTTCGGCGGGCTTGGCGATCACCGGATTGCCCGCTGCGATGGCAGCTGCGGCCTGGCCGGTGAAAATCGCGACAGGGAAGTTCCACGGGCAGATCGAAGCGAAGACGCCGCGGCCACGCAACATCAGCGTGTTGGTTTCACCCGTCGGGCTATTGAGGGCAACGGGAGCCGTGAACAGACGCCGGGATTCGCTCGCATAATAGCGCAGGAAATCGACCGCCTCGCGGATTTCGTCGTGGGCAGCGGTTAGCGTCTTGCCGCTCTCGCGGATGATGAGCGCCATCAGGCGGGCGCGATCGCGTTCGAAGAATTCCGCGGTGCGCTCCAGAAGCGCAGCACGCTCGGAGGCCGGTGTCGTCTCCCAGCCATGGGCAAAGGCTGCCGCGGCCGTGACTGCGTCATGGACATCCTCGATCCGGCTATGGGTGACCTTGCCGAGGCGTTGGCGGCGGTCGTGCGGCAGAAACTGGAACTCGCCGCCATTGGGGCCGATGCGTGCCTCTCCAGCGACGATCGGGGCGGCGGAAAACGGCTCAGCCAACGCTTCGTCCATTGCTGCGTAGAGTCCGTTCCTGACGGCGGGCTCCGACAAGGCAAGCCCGGCGCTGGCGCGGCGCGCAGGCAGATGAATGTCGCGCGGGCGCGGAATCGTGAGCGCGTCGGTGCCGGTGGCGCGCTCCTGCTCGACGGCCAGAATCGGATCGCGGACGAGTTCGGACACTGGGCCGTCATCATGGGCGAGGCGATTCACAAACGACGTATTGGCGCCATTTTCCAGCAGGCGGCGGACGAGATAGGGTAGAAGATCCTCATGCCCCCCGACGGGCGCGTAGACGCGGCAGGGGATGGCGAGCTTGTCGGGACCAACAACGGCATCATAGAGGGCTTCGCCCATGCCGTGCAGGCGCTGGAACTCGTAGGGGTGGTTGCCGGTGGCGACGTAGGCTGCGGCAAGAGTGTGCGCGTTGTGCGTCGCATAGCTCGGGAAGAACGCCTTGCGGTCGGATTGCAGCATACGAACGCAGGCGAGGTAGGATACGTCAGTGTGCAGCTTGCGGGTGAAGACGGGATAGTTTTCGAGACCCCGCTCCTGAGCCCACTTGATCTCGCTGTCCCAATAGGCGCCCTTGACGAGGCGGACGGGGATACGCTTGCCCTTGCGCTCGGCGAGCTGGCGCAGCCAGCGCAGCATCGGGATGGCGCGCTTTGAATAGGCTTGCACGGCGATGCCCAGACCGTGCCAGTTGTTCAGAGCCGGGTTCATATAGGCGTGCGCGAACACCGCCGCCAGCAGATCCATGCGGTCCTGCTCCTCGGCATCGAGGGTGACGGGGATGCCTTGCGCGCAGGCGGCGCGGAGAAGCTTGGTCAGCGTCGGCATCAGCTCGCTGGCAAGGCGGAACTCCTTACCCGCTTCAAAGCGGGGGTGCAGAGCCGAAAGCTTGATCGACAGCCCCGGCCGGCGCATCAGCGCGTCGGGGTGCTTGGTCATCAACGGACCCGCTGAACGCGCGATCGCCATCAGCGCGTCCATGTAGCGGGTCGCATAGCGGTCGGCGTCGGCATGCGTACGGGCGGCTTCGCCGAGCATGTCGTAAGAGAACAGATAGCCGCGCTGCTCGTAATCTTGTGCACGCTTCAGCGCGTCCTGGATAGAGCGGCCGAAGACGAACTGATCGCCGAGCAGGCGGACCGCCTGCTTCATGGCCTGGCGGATGACGGGTTCGCCGGAGCGGACGACGAGACGCTTCAAGGCGTCGACGGCTCTGATCTTGCCGGGGGCGTTCAACTTGACAATGTGGCCGGTGAGGAGCAGTCCCCACGTCGAAGCGTTGACGAACAGGCTGTCGGAGTGACCCAAGTGCTTGTCCCAGGCGCCCTGGCCGATGCGCTCGGCGATGAGCTGGTCGGCGGTTTCCGAATCGGGGATGCGCAGCAGGGATTCGGCCAGGCACATGAGAATCACGCCCTCTTCGCTGGAGAGGTCGTATTCGCGCATGAAAGCGTCGACGCCAGCGTATTCGTGGCGGCTGGAACGGGCGGCATGAATCAACTGACGGGCGATTTCGCCGGTGCGGCGACGTTCGGCCTCGGTATAAACTGCGCGCTCGGTCAGTCCTGCCACAAGACGATTCTCGTCGATCAGGTGGTAATCTGCAAACTCATCGCGCGCAGGCCCGGCGTCGAGGCCGCGCACGAACGGCTCGAAATCATCCAGATCTGTATCGTCCACGGCGGCCATGTCGTCCCTTCGGTTTTCTGCAATCAACACAGACGACTCAAAGACAGGCTCATCATTATCATATTAGGTGTGCACCACAGCATAGCGAGTCCCCAAACCAGGAGAAATTGACGTGGCCGAAACGCCCAAACGCCCCGAAGGCAAACCCGCACCGCGCAAAAAGTCTGCCGCAAAAGGCGGCAAGGCCGCTGCCGGCAAGTCCAGCGCGACGGCAAAGACACCGGCCCGGACATCGGCCCAGACACCGGGCAAATCGAAACCCGCTGCCAAGGCTGTCGCGAAAAGTCCCGGGAAACCGGCTGCCTCGAAGGCCCGCGCCGCGAAACCGGAGATTGCGCGGACGGGGGGCGATCTGCGCAAGGTGACAGCGGCGTGGCGCGCGAAGGGCGAGAAAATCGCGCTGGTGCCGACAATGGGGGCGCTGCACGAAGGTCACAACGCGCTTGTGGAAAAAGCCAAATCGAGAGCGGATCGCACGGTCGTGTCCATCTTCGTCAACCCGACGCAGTTCGCTCCGAACGAGGATCTCGAACGCTATCCGCGCGGCGAAGAGTCAGACCTGAAACAGCTAAGCGCCCTCGGCGTCGATCTAGTATGGGCGCCGAGCGTCGACGAAATGTACCCCGGCGGGTTCTCGACCGGTGTCAGGCCGGGGAGCGCGGCTGCCGGCCTCGAAACGGACTTCCGGCCGCATTTCTTCGGCGGAGTCGCAACGGTCGTCGCCAAGCTTTTCAACCAGGTGCGGCCGGATTTGGCGGTGTTCGGGGAAAAGGACTATCAACAGTTCATCGTCGTCAGGCAGCTGGCGCGCGATCTCGATATGAACGTCGAAGTCGTGGGCGTTCAGACGGTTCGCGAGAAGGACGGACTGGCGCTATCCTCGCGCAACGCCTATTTGAGCGAGTCCGAACGGGCGGTCGCACCGAACCTCAACCTCGTTTTGAACGAGGTCGCCCATGCGGCGGCCAGCGGGGCTAGTATCGCGCACCTGAAAGCGGCGGCGCAAATGCGGCTCCTGACGCTCGGATTCGCGAAAGTCGACTATGTCGAAGTGCGCGATGCGCAAACCCTGGAGCCTTTCGACGTCGACGCGGGCCGGCCGGGGCGCGTTCTCGGTGCGGCATGGCTGGGGCGTACGCGGCTGATCGACAATGTCGCGGTGGCGTTGTGACAATATCGAGCCGCTGCAACGCAAAAGAAGTCCGGCGGCAATTCAGAATACGCGCGAACCGTGTCCGTCAAGGCCTTGCCAAGGATGCTCACCACGTGGCACCCAGGCGTCTGAAAACTCGAACAATAGATTCGCATTGGCTCTCTGCCAGTTGTCCCGCGTCGGCCTGAAAGACGCCAGCGTGAAAGAACCGAAGCGGGACAGAAGCGAATGGCAAAACCGCAACCCAGCGATCTTTTCGCAACCCCGATTAAGACATTGACCACAAAAACACCTCCCCGCAGCCGCAAGCCTGTCGGCGCGGAAGACGCTTACACCGCCGCCGACATCGAGGTCCTGGAGGGTCTCGAACCTGTCCGGCGGCGACCTGGCATGTATATCGGCGGCACCGACGAGAAGGCGCTGCATCATCTGTTCGCCGAAGTCATCGACAACTCGATGGACGAAGCGGTGGCCGGGCACGCGGACTGGATCGAGGTGCATCTGGGTGCCGACGGTTATCTGACGGTCGCCGACAATGGCCGCGGCATCCCGGTCGACTCGCATCCCAAATTCAAAACAAAGTCGGCACTCGAAGTCATCATGACGACGCTGCACTCCGGCGGCAAATTCGACGGCAAAGCCTACCAGACCTCCGGTGGCCTGCACGGCGTCGGCGTCTCCGTCGTCAACGCCTTGTCGGACGATGTCGAGGTGGAAGTGGCGCGCGGCCAGCAGCTCTACCGCATGTGCTTCTCGCGCGGGGCGCCGCAGGGCAAACTCGAAAAGCTCGGGGCGATCAAGAACCGGCGCGGGACGAAGATCCGCTTCCACCCTGACGAGCAGATTTTTGGCAAAGGCGCAACGTTCAAGCCGGCGCGGCTGTTCACGATGGCGCGCTCGAAAGCCTATCTGTTCGGTGGCGTGGAAATCCGCTGGTCGTGCGATCCCACCATCACCACGGGCGATACGCCAGCCGAAGCGGTGTTCCATTTCCCCGGCGGGTTGAAGGACTATCTCGCGGAGACGATCAACGGCTCGACACAGGTTGCGAGCGAACCGTTCGCCGGGCGCGTGGAAAAAGAGGGCGGGCACGGCTCGGTCGAATGGGCGGTCGCCTGGATCAGCAACGCAGACGGATTCTCGCGCTCATACTGCAACACGATCCCGACCGGCGAAGGCGGCACGCACGAGAACGGCCTGCGCCAGGCTTTGACCAAGGGCCTTCGCAATTACGGCGAACTGACCGGCAACAAGAAGGCCGCCCAGATCACCGCCGAAGACACGATGGGGACGGCTGCATCCATGCTGTCGGTGTTCATCCGCGAACCCGAATTCCAAGGCCAGACGAAGGACAAACTTGCGACCGTCGAAGCCCAGCGCATCGTCGAGAACACGGTGCGCGATGCTTTCGACCACTGGCTTGCCGACCGACCGCAGCAGGCAACGAAGCTTCTCGAATGGACCATCGAGCAGGCTGAGGACCGGCTGCGGCGGCGCCGTGAAAAGGAAGTCAGCCGGCAGTCGGCAACGCGCAAACTGCGACTTCCAGGCAAACTGTCTGACTGCACCATCCGTTCCGCTGCGGGTACCGAGATCTTCATCGTCGAAGGCGATTCGGCTGGCGGATCGGCGAAGAGCGCGCGGCGGCGCGAAACGCAGGCCGTGTTGCCGCTCAGAGGCAAGATCCTCAACGTGGCCAACGCGACGGCGGCCAAGCTGCAACAAAACCAGCAGCTGTCCGATCTGGTGCAGGCGCTGGGGGTCGGCATCGGCAAGCACTACAACGATTCCGAACTGCGCTACGAGCGCGTCATTGTCATGACGGACGCCGACGTCGACGGCGCGCACATCGCCTCACTGCTGATCACGTTCTTTTACCAGCAGATGCCGGGCCTGATCGACAACGGTCACCTGTTTCTCGCGGTGCCGCCTCTGTTCAAACTGACGCATGGGGCGAAGTCGGTTTATGCGCGTGATGAAGCGCACCGCGCCGAATTAGAGAAGTCCGAGTTCAAGGCGAACGCCAAAATCGAGGTCAGCCGCTTCAAAGGCCTCGGCGAAATGAGCGCGGCGCAGCTCAAAGAGACGACGATGAATCCGGACACGCGCACATTATTGCGCGTCGAGATCGCCGAAGACGAGCGCGCCGAAGTCACTGACGCGATCAACGCGCTGATGGGTTCGAAGCCGGAAGCGCGGTTCCGGTTTATTCAGGAGAATGCCGCGTTCGCGACGGACCTGGATGTTTGAGGCAGTGGGGTGTGAACGTCTGCCAGTCCGAGGGCTTGAGCAGTCCTCGCGCGCATTGGGCGGGGGATCTTCTGCTTTAACTTGAAGCTGACTTCAACTTCTCGCGGACAAAGTCGTAGGCCGCCCAGCGCAGTTCGCGGTGGTTGGTCCAATCGAGGACGTTGGCACCTTCGGGGACAGGAAACGACAGCAGCAGATCGCCGGGCTCCAGTTCATCCTCGACGTTGCGGGTCTCACGCAGCAGGCTTCTCAGCAGCACCGCCTGCGGGCCTGGAGCTTGCGGCGGCGGCTTGCCTCCGCGCGCCATCAACTGGCGCACCAGTTTCGCGCGTGCAGGCAGCGTCGATGTGTCGATCTCGCAGCGTCCAAGTTCTGGGACGGCCAGGTCAAGCACAATATTGGGGCCGCGCTTCAATTCGCGCATGGGAGCGAGCGGCACATTGTCGATGAGACAGCCGTCGACCAGCATCTCGCCGTCGGCGAAGACCGGCGGGAACAACGCGGGGATCGCCGCCGAGGCGCGGATCGCCTTCCACAGCGGGCCGCGCCGGATGACCTGCAACGCGTTGCGCGACAAGTTTGTCGAGACCGCGAAGTAGGGAAGCCACAGATCCGCGATGTCGGATACGGGATAAAGTTCGGCAAGGCATTCGTCGAACACCGTGTGGTCGAGCAGGGAATAGCGCGGCCAGTTCCAGCGGGCCATGGCCTTGCGTGTGACGAACATTTCGTGAGTGTGGCGGGCGACCGTCGCGGCGTCGACGCCGCTGGCAAACGCTGCCGCCATGGCCGCGCCACCGCTGGTGCCGCCGTAGGCGTCGATGACGCATCCGCTCTCATGCAGTGCCTCGATCATTCCGACATGGGCTGCAGTGAATGCGCCACCGCCGGACGCCACCACACCCAGCGCTTCACCAAGGATGAACCGCAGGAGGCGGGAGGTATCGTTGGCATCACCTTCCGCCAGATGGTGGTGCATGCCGGCGAACGGGCGCGGATCCACCCAGGCTGCGGTTCCATCGACGACATCGGCGCGGTTGCGGTGAAGGATAGCGAGGCGGATGTTGTGCGGCTCGTGCAGGGAGGCGGCCATGACTTCGAGTTCGTTGACCAAGGTCACGCTCCCTGGCAGACGCTCAACCGCATCGGCGACGAGGACGACAGAATCGGCCTGGTGCAGCGCCTTCTCGGTCCAGGCGGTAACGGTGTCGTCGCAGACGTAGACGATCAGCGAATGGCGCTTCTCGAGGTCGTTGAAACGCGCGGCATTGAGGCAGGCCGTGGCGTTCGATACCGCGCCGTTCGAGCGCGCGACTTCGCTCGCAGAATCAAGAACCAGCGTCGACGCGCCGGCGAGTCGTTGCTTGAAGCTTTGCAGAAACGCGCGATTGAGCAGCCGCCCGCCGGCGCGGCACACCGCGAGGGTCTTCGGCACAGTGTGGACGCGGGCCTGTCGTGCCCGGTTGTGGCTGGCGGTCGTCTCGGCGAGCCTTGTGGCAAGCGTGCGGGTGACGCACGGCCAAAGGTCCGGCATTGCCACCGCGAGGCTATCGAAGTCGGCGCGCGAGAGGGCGAAGACGACGCTGTCGCGCTCGGCGCGCACGGTGGCGGTGCGCCGGCCGCCGGCAAAGAATGCGATCTCGCCGACCGGCTGACCCGCGGCGATTTCCGCGACTGGCCGTTCGGCGCCCGCTACACAAACCGAGAAGCGACCCGTTACGACGATATAAAGATGGTCACTTGGGTCTGCCTGCCGCACGAGAGTGTCGCCCCGCGGAATGCTCAGCATTTCGAAATGCGAGGCGATTGCCGCACGGGCATCGCGATCGAGCCTGGAGAAGGGTTCGATCCCGGCGAGGACATCGTAGGCGTGCTCTGTCATGGCACTGACAATAGGCGACCTGTCTGGCAAGCGTAGCGCAGAAAGCGCACCGCAGGGCGGAGAATTTCCGCGAACTCCTGCCGCCAGCATGCCACCGTTCTGTCCGGACCGGGCATCCCTTGTTGCGCTGACATTAATTTCCGCCTGCATTTGTTCGCAGATTGTTTCAAGTCGGCAACTTCAGACACGATCTCAACACCGTGGTAAACCGGTGTTGGGCAGGAACGCAGCAGTATTCTTCAATCCGGTTTTCCCAAGAGCCGGTTGGCGAGGCGGGAGCGTATGGCGGGCTTGGGGTCTTCGAGTTGCTCCACGACAGCTTCCAGCGTTTCGGCAGAGAGGATGCGTTCGAGTTTGAAGCGCAGCTCCACTTTGGCGGGCGCTGCGGCTTCGAGCACCCTGTTGAGCTTGTGGAACTCGAGAACGTGGAACTTCCCGACATCGACGTCGATCAGGACGTCGGGCTTGCGCGACAACAGCTTTTCACGGACGATTGTGTGCTGCAGGATCTGCAGCGAGGCGACAAGCGATTCCATCGCCTTCGGCGGCGTGCGGTCTTCAGGCAATCTGCCCGCGCCTGACACGTTGATGGCGACAATGATATCGGCCTGACCGGAGATGACGTCGAAGGGCAGCGGATTGACCAGTCCGCCGTCCATCAAGGCGAAACCGTCCGTCGTCACCGGTGCAAACAGCGCAGGCAGGGCCATGCTCGCGGCTATCGCGCGCCGGATTGAGCCGGAATTCAAAACGACCTGATCCTGGGTGTAGAAGTCTGCGGCCACGATACGCAGAGGGATAGCAAGGTCATCGAAGTCCCTGGCGACCCTCGGCGGCATCACGATGTCGAGCAGCGCCTCGGCGTTGAGGAGCGCGGAACGCAGTTGCAGGACGTTGAGGACGCGGCCCAGCGGTTCCTGGCGGGCGAGGAAGAACTGGCGCAGGATCTCGAAGCGGCTGCGCAGCAGCTCTTCGGTGTGGGCGCGAATCGCTGCCGCCGAATAGCCGGATGCATAGGCCGCGCCGAAAATCGCGCCGATCGAGGTCCCGGCAATGACCGCCGGCTTGATGCCCATCTCGTCGAGAACTTCGAGCATGAGAATGTGCGCCAGACCGCGCGCGCCACCGCCGCCGAGCGCCAGCCCGATCGTCGGCTGGCGGGTTAGCGCACGCTCAGCCTGCCCATGTTTCGGGCGGGTTGTCGGCAGCCGCTCTGAGGCATCCTCGCTCATGGACGAATTCCAGCAGTTGATCTCGGCTTTATGGTGTCCGTGACGACAATCACGATACCCACGGACGTGCCCCTTCAGCCCCCTGCGTGTTCGCGCGCGATGGCGCGCCAGCCGATGTCGCTGCGGCAGAAGCCTTCGGGCCAGTCGATATTGCCGATCACAGCGTAGGCTCGGGCCTTTGCTTCAGCGACGCTTCGCCCAAGTGCGGTGATGTTGAGGACGCGGCCACCGCTGGCAATCAGACGACCTTCGGCATCGCGCGCCGTTCCGGCATGGAAGATCATCACGCCGTCGGCACCGGAGGCGGCGGCGTCGAGCCCCTTGATCTCGCTGCCCTTGACGGGCGTGCCCGGATAGCCGTCGGCGGCCATCACCACGGTCAGGGCGACGTCGTCGCTCCAATCGAGCCTGGCGCCCGACAGTGTTCCCGCAGCTGCCCGGTCTAGCGTGTCGAGAACCGCTGCGCGGTCGGCACGCATCATCAGGACCTGCGCCTCCGGATCGCCGAATCGGACGTTGTATTCGATCAGCTTCGGGCCTTCGGCCGTGATCATCAGTCCGGCGTAGAGGACGCCTTGATAGGGCGTGCCACGGCGGGCCAGTTCTTCGATGGTGGGTTTGATGATGGTGTCGAGCGTCCGCTCCACGAGATCCTCGGTCATCACCGGGGCCGGCGAATAAGCGCCCATGCCGCCGGTGTTGGGACCGGTGTCGCCATTGCCGACGCGCTTATGATCCTGGGCGGTTGCAAGCGGCAGGATGTCCTTGCCATCGCAGAGGACGAAGAAGCTTGCCTCCTCGCCTTGAAGGAATTCCTCGATGACGACGCAGGCCCCGGCGCTGCCCAACTTGCCAGCGAAGCATTCCTCGATGAAGGTTGCCGCGTCCGCGTGAGTTTCGGCGATGGCGACGCCCTTACCGGCGGCAAGCCCGTCGGCCTTGATGACAACGGGAAGCGGTTGGGCAGCAGCGTAGGCCTGTGCTTCATTGACCTCATGAAATGTCGCCGAACGCGCGGTCGGTATACCGGCGGCAGCGCACAGATCCTTGGTGAAGGCTTTCGAACCTTCGAGCAGGCTTGCAGCGCGGCCCGGGCCGAAGCATCGAATTTCAGCTTCGCGCAGGTCGTCGGCGAGACCCGCAACGAGGGGTACTTCAGGGCCGACGACGACGAGGCCGACGGAGTTGAGGCGGCAGAAGTCGATGACGGCCGGATGATCGGCGATATCAAGCACGATGCAGTCGGCGAACTCCGCGATGCCGGGGTTGCCTGGCGCACAATAAAGCGTCTTCAGGCGCGGACTTGCGGCAATGGCCCAGGCGAGCGCATGTTCGCGACCGCCGCTGCCGATCAAAAGAACGTTCATGTCGGAGCTGTCCAAGACTTAGCGTTTTCCCTTGCCACTGCGGCTTCAGTTCGCCACGCATCGATGATGTAACATCGCGGAGAAGAGAAACAAATCGGGACTGATTCGTGAGCGAAGATTCCACATCGTCACCACCATTACCCCTGGAAAACCCGGACTCGGGGGGGAATGCGCCGGAATTTACCGTTTCGGAACTCTCGGGTGCCATCAAGCGGACGCTCGAATCGGGCTTCGAACACGTGCGCGTGCGCGGTGAACTGGGGCGTATTTCGCGGCCTGCGTCCGGCCATCTCTATGTCGACCTCAAGGATGAGCGAAGCGTACTGGCGAGCGTCATGTGGAAGGGCACCACTGGCCGGCTCAGATTCAAGCCGGAGCAGGGCATGGAGGTGATCGCCACAGGGCGGATCACGACATTCCCGGGGCAGAGCAAATATCAGCTCGTCATCGACTCGTTGGAGCCGGCGGGGCTTGGCGCGCTGATGGCGCTGCTGGAAGCGCGCAAGAAGCAGTTTTCTTCGGAAGGATTGTTCGAGGAGGCGCGCAAGAAGCCGCTGCCGTACCTGCCCGGTGTCGTCGGCATCATAACCAGCCCGACCGGCGCCGTCATCCGCGACATGCTGCACGGATTCAACGAACGGTTTCCCACGCGCGTCATCGTGTGGCCGGTACGCGTGCAGGGCGAGACGTGCGCCGCCGAGGTCGCCGCCGCGATCCGCGGCTTCAATGCGCTTTCTCCCGGCGGCCCGGCGCCGCGGCCGGATGTGCTGATCGTCGCGCGGGGCGGCGGCAGTCTCGAAGACCTGTGGGGGTTCAACGAAGAAGCCGTCGTTCGCGCGGCTGCCGAGAGCGATCTCCCGCTGATTTCGGCTGTCGGCCACGAGACCGACTGGACGCTGATAGACCTCGTCGCCGATGCCCGTGCACCGACGCCGACGAAGGCTGCCGAGTGGGCCGTGCCGAAGCATTCAGAATTGCTCGAACGGCTCCAACAGAACGCCGACCGGCTGCGTATTTGCCTGCGCCGCAAGCTCGAGAGCGTTGCCGACAGGCTCAAGGCGGCCGCGCGGGGACTGCCTAAACGCGATGCGCTCCTCGCCGAGCCGCGCCAGCGCCTCGACCGCTGCGATCATCTCCTGAGGGCGGGGCTCATCGCGTTGACCAACAAGAGCAGCCTGCGGCTGACACGCGTCACCTCCCGGCTCGGACCAGGACTGCTGGGCGCCCGTATTTCCAAGTGCCGCGAGGCGCTGGCCGGCTTCGACAACCATGGCCGACAGGCGTTGATGCGGATAACGAGCCGCCGACGCGTTCGCTTCGAAGGCACACTGGGACGGCTGCGGCCATCCACGCTAAAGGGCCAACTGCGCCAGTGCCGCGAACGCCTGGCAAGCCTCGATGGACGTGGCCGTCAGGCTTATCTGACCAACCATACCGCGCGCCGTCAGCGATTGGATTCACTCGGCAAACTTCTGCAAAGCCTCAGCCACCACGGTGTGCTGGCGAGGGGGTTCGCGCTGGTGCGTGACGCCGATGGCGTCATGGTGCGCTCATCCAGGGTCTTGAACACGGGCACCACGGTCGGGATCGAGTTCGCCGATGGACGCGCGAGCGCGAAGATCACTGGCACCGATCCGGGAGCAGCGGGTTTTACCCCGACCGAAGCCGGCAAAAAGGAAGTGCAGGCAACGCCGGAGCCGCACCCCAAACGGTTGAAATTCTCTGGCGATGGGGAGGCCCGGCGACCGACGCGAAAAGCACGCGATCCAGATCAGGGGACGTTGCTATGAGTACATAGCGAAGGATTTCCACTATGTACGGCAGCGTGTCCGGCCAATAGACCGCCTTGACGCTGTCCTTGCGACGCGGCATCAAGATACGCTGCGCTCGCGCGATCAACGACCCGAATTGCCAGGGGGTAACCTTATGAACCGGTTAGAGACGATCTTCGGCCTGAAGGGTGAAGCGACGATCCGTTATCTCGATGGCGAGTTCCAGGTCATCTCGTCGGGTGGATTTGTGCGTTGCGCGATCACGGGAAAGCCGATCAGCCTTGACGAATTGCGCTATTGGAGCGTCGAGCATCAGGAGGCTTATGCCTCTCCGGTGATTTCCTACGCCCGCTTTACCGAGCTGCATAGGCGCACCGGCCGCTGACTTCCCGGGTTCAGCCACTCAACCCTCTGCGATCGTCGCAGGATCGATGAGTTCTTCCAGCCGCGCAATATCGCGGACGTCGAAAGCGAGAACAATCCGAAGCGGCTCGGAGCGTTGAGCGAGATCAGCCAGCGCCCCGCTCGTCCCCTTCAATCGCACAAGATCCTTTTGCGTGGTCATGAGCCGCGCACCGGCGCTTGCAGCCAGCCTGACGAGTTCCCGAGCATCGTCTTCGCGATAGGCATGGTGGTCCTTGAAAAAGCGCTCGGCAACGACCTCAGCGCCGGCGGCTTTGAGGGAGGCGGTAAAGCGCGAGGGATTGCCGATGCCGGCGTAGGCGACGACGCGGGCGCCGGCAAACGACCCGCCGTCCAAGTCAGGCTCAACTGCCGCCGACAGGACCGGGCCCGGAAATGTGCTGCGCAGGTCCAGAAGGATCGGTGCGTTGCTCCCGCCGCCGTTGACGACGATGGCATCGGTCAGGTCGAACTGCACGTCGAGGGGCGCGCGAAGCGGTCCTGCCGGGATGACTTCACCATTGCCCAATCCGCGCACTCCGTCGACGACGGCGATGGCCAGCGACTTGGCCAATGTCGGGTTCTGCAGGCCGTCGTCCATGATGATGTGGGTCGCCGTCTTTCCCGCCTCGATGGCGCGGGCACCGGCTGGCCGGTCGCGCGCCACCATCGTCGGTGCGGCCTCTGCCAGCAGCAACGGTTCGTCGCCAACCTCGCGCGCGGTGTCGATCGAGGGGTTGACCCAGACGGGCCCGCTTTGACGACCTGAATAGCCGCGCGTCAGAAACGCGGGCGAGTGGCCGCGCGCCTGGAGCAGCCGGGCAATCAGCAAGGACAGGGGCGTCTTGCCGGTACCGCCTGCGGTAAAGTTGCCAATGCAGATCACCGGAAGCGGCGAACGGTAGGGCTTGGCGTTCTGGAGCCGGCGCGCACCCGCCCATGCGTAAATGCGCGACGCCGGCTTCAGGGCCTTGACGCGCGGATCATCCGCATCGGCCGCGTACCACCAGGACGGTTCCTCAAGAGGCACGGTCAAGTTCCTCGGGCCTGGTGGCGGCGGTCGTCGGAAGCATCGCGATCAGGGCGTCGACGGTCCTGTCCAAAGCCCCCGCCAACAGATCGACGGCTGTTGCGCCCTTGATGCGAAGCGCAGCGAGTGCGGCTTCGTCGGCAAGCAACCCGCTCACTGCTGCAGCGAGATTTTCGGCGTTGGAAACGTCGCGAACGGCGCCGCTGGCGCGAAGCCGGTCGTAGATGTCCTTGAAGTTCGCGGTGTAGGGACCGGTCATTACCGCGACGCCGTGGCGGATGGCTTCGATCGGGTTCTGCCCGCCCTTGTCGACGAGAGAGCCGCCGATCAGCGCTATCGGCGCCAATGCGTAGAGCGTGCCGAGTTCACCGATCGTGTCGGCGATGTAAATGTCGGTCGCCGCATCGGGGAGCTGGCACAGGGAACGCTGGGCTACGCGTAGGCCCTTGGCTTTGGCCATCTCCGCAATCGCGGTTCCGCGTTCGGGGTGACGCGGCGCGATGATGGTCAGGAAGCCGTCGTAAATGCTGGCGATGCGGCGGTGGGCGTCGGCGACGATCTCGTCTTCGTCGGGATGCGTACTGGCTGCGATGTAGCCCTGCCGGCCCTGCGTCGCCGCTACGAGTTCGTCGTAGGCCTGCCGGTCGACGGGCAATGCCGGTGCATCAATCTTCAGGTTGCCGGCGACTTCAACGCGGCGGGCGCCAAGTTCGCTGAACCAGCGGGCGAACTGGCTGTTCTGGGCCAGCACCAGATCGAAGCGGTTGAACAACGGGCCGGATATGCCGGGGCGTTTGCGCCACCGCTGGTAGCTGCGCTTCGACATGCGCGCATTGATGAGCATCAGCGGAATGTTGCGGGCGGCCGTTTCAAAAATCAGGTTCGGCCAAATTTCAGACTCGGTGAAGACGGCGGAGTCGGGTCGCCAATGGGCGATGAAGCGGCGTGCAAAATTCGGCGTATCGAGCGGAACGAACTGGTGGATTGCCGTGTCGCCGAGGCGTTCACGGGCCAATTGCGCGGAGGTGCGCGTGCCCGTCGTCAACAGGAAACGGGCGGCGGGCCATTTGCGCCGAATACCCTCGATAACCGGGAGAATGGCGTTCGTTTCACCGACGCTTGCAGCGTGCAGCCAGACCAGGGAGCCTTCGGGTCTGTCGATATCGGTGCGGCCGTAACGCTCGGAGCGCCGCTCGGCACTCTCCTTGCCTTGTCTCTCGCGATAACCGAGGACAAGGGGGGCTGCGGTTTCGAGCGCGCGAGTCGCGGCACGGTACGTCTTGAGGCCGAGGCCGGCCGATAACGGAGGCACGTCGGGTTCGCGCGCGCCCGGCGGCGTCGACCGGGTCGGGTCGGCACCGGCGAGGGAATAGGCGCGCGCCGTCGTTTCGTTGAGCGACGCCTCCAGCTCCCGGCGCAACGACTCCTGCAGTTCGTCGCTCGCGTCTCGCGGCACGTAGATCGGCTCGCCCATCGCGAACGCGAGGTTCGAATAGGGTAGGTTGAGTGTCAGCCGGCTCCACGTGTTCAGGGCGTGGTAGCGCGAAGTGGCTGCGGCCAGCGGCAGGATCGGCCGCCCGGACAACCGCGCCAGCGTAATTATGCCAGCACCTGCGCGCCTCGCCGGGCCAGGAGGAACGTCTGCGGTGACGACAATGTTGGCGCCGCTCTTGAGGGCTGTCACGGAAACTTTCAGCGCATAGGCACCGCCGCGGTCTTTCCTGCGGTCGCCGGCGCCGGCGCCGCGAATGAGTTCGACGCCGATGCGCTGCATGGCTTCGCCGATAAGCTCGGCATCTCCGTGCCGCGCAACCATGGCCGCAAAACGCAGATTCTCAGGACGGCTCATGGCGAGCATCATGAACTGCCCATGCCAGCAAGCACAAATCGCCGGACTGAGCGCCACGAAGCGCTCCTGCATGTCGGGCGGATCGAAGCGGATCCGGCTGGTCCGGGCGACAAGCCGTATCATGCGCGCGAGATTTGCCCCTGCGAATCGCATCAATTTCGATTTGTTGGAGTGGGAGAGGGCCATCGACGAGCTCAATAACGGGCGCGAACGCAACCTCACATTCAATTGATCCGCTCTCAGGGGCCCCTGAGAACAGGCTTGCGGCATCAGGCCGGCAAGACAACACGATATTTGCGCCGCAGCGCCGAACCGCAGTTATTTCCACCGTTTGCGGAGAGAAGCGGGTAGCCCTTGCCGTTGCCTCCTATACCGCATAATACCCGCCGGTTAGCAATGTGCGTTGTTTGCATGTATTGAAATGCTCCGGGCGGCGGCTGAAGCTGGCTTTCCGGTGTATAAGGCTGCGATTCGCGGCTTTGAAGCGAATGTGGGCGGGCAAACGTAGGTAATTGGCAGCGAATGGCGGGACTGGCCAAGAGATACAAGCGCGCGGTGAAGCGTTTCAGCATGGCCTGGCGGACCGGGTTGATCGAGCACAGTCCGAGATGGATGCGCCGGATCTTCGGCCCGGCCGCGATCTATCTCGACATGACGCTGATCGATCACGGTATTTTCCGCTTCCTCTACCTCAACAAACACGCTCTTGCCGAAGACACCTGGCGAAGCGCCCAGCCGGCGCCGCATCATCTGAGGCAATTCAAACGCGATGGACTTAAAACCATCGTTAACCTGCGCGGCGAGCGCATGTGCGGCAGCTACTGGCTCGAGGAGCAGTGGTGCCGCGACCTCGGGCTGGAACTCGTCAATTTCCAGGTGCGCTCGAGGGCTGCACCCACGCCTGAAGAGTTCCGCCGGGCCAAGGCATTGTTCGAGCGCATCGAATATCCCATGTTGATGCACTGCAAATCGGGTGCCGACCGAGCGGGTTTGATGAGCGTTCTCTACCGGCATTTCCGCGAGGGCATGCCGATCGAGATGGCGCGCGACGAACTGTCGTTGCGCTACGGTCATATCCGGCAGGCCGATACCGGCATCCTCGATTTCGTTTTCGATCGCTACGTGGCCGATAACGCAGAGCAGCCGATCGCATTCATGGACTGGGTTGAAACGCGCTACGACCCTGAAGAAATCGCAGACACCTTCAAGTCGAACGGCTGGGCTAACCGATTCGTCGGCACCGTGCTGCAGCGCGAATAGCGCGAACAGCATAAATAAGCTGGCTTCCTAACGCTGCTCGCCAACCCCGGCGTCCTGGACGTCACCGTTTCCGACAAGATCGGCACCGCGCGCCAAACGCGCATAGGCCCCATCTCTTGCGATCAATTCACCGTGGCGGCCTGTTTCGACGAGGCGGCCGTCTTCCATGACGCAGATAACGTCGGCGTTCTGCACTGTCGACAGCCGATGGGCGATGACAAGCGTGGTGCGGTTGGCCGTGAATCGCGTCAGCGCTTCCTGCACAAGTTGCTCGGATTGCGTATCGAGCGCACTCGTTGCTTCGTCGAGCAACAGGATCGGGGAATTTTTCAGAATCGCGCGCGCCAGTGCGACGCGCTGGCGCTGACCGCCTGAGAGCCGCAAGCCGCTGGCACCGATGCGGGTCTCGTAACCTTGGGGCTGCTCAAGGATAAAATCGTGGGCGGCGGCGGCCCTGGCAGCGGCAATGATATCCTCCTCGGAGGCCTCAAGACGTCCGAGCGCGATGTTGGCGCGTATCGTGTCGTCGAACATCGTCACGTCCTGACTGACGAGCGCTATAGATCCGCGCAACGATCGCAGCGTGACATCGCGGATGTCCTGCCCGTCGATCAGGATGCGTCCGCCGGTTACGTCGAACAGGCGCGGCACCAGATTGATGATCGTCGACTTGCCGGCCCCCGAACGCCCGACCAGCGCCACCGTCATTCCGCCGGGGACATCAAGGGTGAAGTCGATAACGGCATCGCGGTCCGCTGTCTGCTCATAGCCGAACGACACGCCTTCAAACGTGATCGCGCCCTTCCCGACAGCGAGTGGCTTGGCGCCCGGCCGGTCGACGATTTCCGGCTTTTCGTCGATGAGGCCATAGAGGCTTTCAGCGGCCGCCAGTCCTTCCTGGATGCGGCCCGTTAGGTTGCCGAGCGCGCGGATGGGCTGGGCGGCCATCAGCAGAGCCGTCACGAAACCCATGAAATCGCCGACCGTCGAGATGCCATTGGCAATGCGCCAGTAGGCAAAGGCGATGACGCCGGCCACTGCAAGTCCGCCCAAAGCTTCGAGAATAGGATCGAGCTTGGCGCGGTTGCGCACCGCCTTCATCTTGAGGCGGAACACATCCTCGAAACTGCCGTGCATGCGCTCGGAGGTATAATCCTCAAGCCGGAACGTCTTGATGAGCCGCGTGCCGGCAAGGTTTTCCGACAGCATCGAGGTCATATCGCCGAGTTCGATCTGGGTCTGCTTGGCGACCTTGCGCAGACGCTCGGAAATCAGCGCGATCGGCAGCGCGGCAATCGGATAGACGCCGAGCACAAACAAAGACATTAGCGGGTCGAGGTAGATCATCGAGGCGACCAGCGCGATGATCATCAGGACGTCGCGGACGGCGGTGTTAAGGCTTGCCTGCAGGGCGGTCTGAATAAAGTTGATGTCGTTGGTCAACCGCGACAGTAGCCGTCCCGGGGTCTCGCGGCTTAGTCGTGCGAAGTCGGCGCTAATGAGATGCGTGAAGGCTTCCTTCTGCATGTCAGTCGCCATGCGTGTGACGATCCGCTGGGTCGTGACGGTCTGAAAATAGAGGAAGGTGCTGCGCAGCAGAGTGATCGCGATGATGCCGGCCAGCACGATGAGCAGGCTATTGCCTTCAGTCTTCATCAACGTATCAAAGGACAGCTTGATGATCATCGGATAGCCGCCCGTCACCGCCGCGAGACAGGCCATTAGGGCGAAGGCCACGAGTAGCTGGCGCCAGCGGGGGAACACCCAATCCTGCATGAAGCGCCACAGGAGTTGGCGCGAAGCCGCGTCGAAAGCCGACTGCTTGCGCTTCTTGGGCGAGTCTTCAGGGTCCTGGGGAGGACTCGCGGCGTCGTTGCCGGCCGGCTGATACCGGTTTGCGTCCTGTGTGGCGTCGTCGGTCACTCCGCGGGCCCGTCTTTCAATGATTTGTGCCGATGATTGGAATTATAGGCGAAGCGTGCTGTTTCACGCGTCTTTTTCATCGGGCTCGAGGAGGCGGTGCATGTGTACGACGAAGTAGCGCATCTGCGCATTGTCGACGGTACGCTGGGCCGCAGCCTTCCAGGCGGCGTGAGCTTCAGTGTAGTTGGGGTAGATCCCTACGATATCGAGTTGGCTGAGATTCTTGAACTCGACTTTCTTGAGATCCTTCAATTCCCCTCCAAATACCAGGTGAAGAAGCTGCTTGCCGCTGGTTTCGACCTCGTGGCTCATGGTCTGCTCCGGATGCTGTTGTCCCAATTCTTTAGCCGCTGTGCGCGTGTTGCGGTGCAGTGCATTTCCTGCACGACCAGGAGCCTGAGGGCAAGGCCCGAGCCGCAATGCTCCAAATCGGCGCGCGCGTAAGTGGACTGGTGCATGTTCGGTTAACCGTGAGACAAGTCATCCTCAGTCATAATGATCCAACGGTCGCGAAAAGACGACCGCTCAGGTCGACAGGCAGGCTGACGGCAACGGCACGGGAGAGCGCCCTTCCCCGTGCCGTTTGCTGTTTTTTGTGCAACGAAGCTACCTGGCCATGACCACCACAAGATCTCCAAGCAAGCCCGCCGTGAGCAGCCATCCGACCCATCGGTTGGCCTTGAAGCGAGTCAGGCAATTATCGGGATCATCCATGTCGAGACCACTCACCTGCCAGGCGAAATGCGCCGCGATGCCGCTGATGGCCAGGTAGGCCGCAATCGGCGCGCCGGCCAGCCAAACCGCCCCCGCCCAGAAAACGAGTGCGGCAGCGTAAAGCCCGCCAAGCCACATCTTCGTTTCGGAGCCAAACCGGATCGCGGTCGACTTGAGGCCGAGGGAAAGATCGTCTTCCTTATCTTGATGCGCGTAGATCGTGTCGTAGGCGATCGTCCAGGCCACGCATCCCGCATAGAGCAACACGGGGGAAGCAGAGAGTTCCCCATGGACCGCCGCCCAGCTGACAAGGGCACCCCAATTGAACGTCAGGCCGAGAACGAGTTGGGGCCAGTAGGTGTAACGCTTCATAAACGGATAGACGGCGACGAGCGCCAGGGAGGTGATGCCGAGGGCGATGGTGAAGGAGTTGAACTGAACCAGAACCGCCAGTCCGAAAAGCGACAAGGAGACGACGAAGACCAGGGCCGCTTTCGGACTGACCTGCCCCGAAGGGATCGGCCGCGAGCGGGTGCGTGCGACCTGGGCGTCGAAATCGCGGTCAACGTAGTCGTTATAGGCGCAACCGGCGCCACGCATCACGAAGGCGCCGATGGCGAACAGGACGGCGTACCAGGCGGCGGTACTTAGGACGCCACGATGTCCGGCCGCCCCGACGGAGTCGATAACGGCCAGCAACAACGCCCACCAGCAGGGGAAAACCAGCAGCCACATGCCGATCGGCCGGTCGGCCCGGGCCAGACGCAGATAGGGCCGGACCGAAGGCGGGGCGTAGGTGTCGACCCAATTGCCGCGCGCGGCGTCGGCGACGGTGCCATCATCGAAACGGTGGCTTGAGGTTCGTGCCCGCTCATCTGTCGGTGGCGTGTCCATCGCAGCGCCGATCCCCTTTGCAATTGCTCTGCGCTTCGATAACACGGGTCGCATGGCAATTCACGATTTCAACGCAGAGCGGCTTTTCGTCGATGCACCGTTGGCGGCGGGTGTGGCGGTGCAGTGCACCGACGACAAGGCCCATTACCTCTTAAATGTCCTGCGGCTCAAGTTTGGGGACGCGATCCTCGTCTTCAACGGCCGCGAAGGGGAGTGGCGGGCACAGCTTACTGATGTCACGAAGCGCCGCTGTTCGCTTCTGCCCGAGGAGCAGGTGCGAGCGCAGGAGGATGGTCCCGATCTCGTCTATCTATTCGCGCCGCTCAAGCGTTCCCGGCTCGACTACATGGTGCAGAAGGCGGTGGAACTTGGGGTATCGCGCCTGCAGCCGGTGTTTACCCAGCGGACGGTTGCCGAGCGCGTAAACCTCGACAGGATGCGCGCCAACGCCATCGAGGCTGCCGAGCAGTGCGGGATCCTGCGAATCCCCGAGGTCAGCGAACCGGTGGCACTTCGGGCACTACTCGATGCCTGGGATGGAAACCGCCGCATCATCTTTTGCGACGAAGCCGCCGATCAGGCGGACGCAGTCGCAATCCTGTCGGGCTTGGCCCCGGGACCGTTTGCCGTTCTGATCGGACCTGAAGGCGGGTTCGCGCCCGAGGAGCGCGAAGCGCTCAATACCCGAACCTTCACGACCGCGATCCCGCTCGGACCACGCATCATGCGGGCGGACACCGCCGCGGTTGCGGCCCTAGCGCTCGTCAACGCGGTGCTCGGCGATTGGAAAGCCGTAAAATAAAGACGAAACGGCCGGGCTTCATGTCATCGACATGAGATCCGGCCGTTTCATGAACAGTCGATGCGGTCCGGGAAACCGGCGCCGGTTTTCACCGGCTCAGCCATCGGCGGCCTGAGGTTCGGATTTCGCTTCGGGCTTGCGTTTGACCGGGCGGCGCAGGAAGTCCGGGATCTGATCATTGGCGCCGAAGGCCGACTTGTCGGCCCCGCCAGCTCCGCGTTCAGAGGTGCGTTCGTTGCGCCGGCGAGGCGTTGCCTTTGGCTCGCTGGGCGACTTAGCGGTCTCTGCGGCGGCCTCGGGAGACCGTGTGGCGCGTTGCCGCTGCCCTTCGCGATTTTCCGCACGCGGTTGCTGGTCGCGCCGGGTGTCACGCTGGCGTCCACCGCCACGCTCGCGGCGGCTACGGGCTGGCGGACTACCCTCTTCCCTGGCCGACGTGTCTTGTGGCGAAACCTGCGGCTGCACGGCGCCGCGCTGGTCGACAGCGATTTGATCGGCCGGCGGCCGCTCGCCCCGGGGCTGCTCGCTTCTGGGTTCGCGGGGCGTTCTCGTCCGGCCACCGCGTGGGGCGCGCTTGTCGTCGCCGCCCCGGCTGGGTGCAGCCGCGCGCGAACGGCGCCGCTTCTTCGATTTGGAATCTTCCATGTCCTGTTCGCTCGGCGGATCACCAATCCAAACCGTGCTGTCGCCAGTAATCGCCTCGATCTGCTTTAGCAGCTTCAGATCTTCATAGGTGACCAGAGACGTCGCCGATCCCTGGCGACCGGCGCGGCCAGTGCGGCCGATCCGGTGCACGTAGTCATCCGATTGCCACGGCAGGTCGAAATTGAAGATGTGACTCACATCCGGGATATCGAGGCCACGGGCGGCAACATCGCTGGCCGCCAGGAACGTGATCTCGCCGGAGCGGAACTTGTCTAGGGTTTCGGTGCGTGCCGACTGGTCCATGTCGCCGTGCAGAGCGCCGGCATTAAAGCCGTGCTTCAGGAGCGATTTGAGAAGGATCGCGACATCGCGCTTGCGGTTGCAGAACACGATTGCGTTTCGCACATCCTCGGCGCGCATCAGGTCGCGGAGAGCTTCGCGCTTGGCCCAATCCTCGCCGTCCTCGCAGTAGCGGAAGCGCTGCTTGATGGTTTGCGCCGTCGAGGCGGGCTTGGCCACTTCGATGCGGACCGGATCGCGCAGGAACTGGTTGACGAGGCGGGTTATTTCCGGTGGCATCGTCGCGGAGAAGAACAGCGTCTGACGCTTTGGCGGCAGCAGCTTGCAGATCTTCTCGATGTCCGGGATGAAGCCCATGTCGAGCATTCTGTCGGCTTCGTCGATCACCAGGATCTCGACACCCATCAGCATGATGCGGCCACGCTGAAAATGGTCGATGAGACGTCCGGGCGTAGCGATCAGCACATCGACGCCACGATCGAGCTTCTTGGTCTGTTCGTCCATCGACACGCCGCCAATCAGGAGGGCGACGGACAGCTTGTGATTGACGCCGTATTTCTCGAAGCTCTGCGCCACCTGGGCAGCGAGTTCGCGAGTCGGCGCCAGGATGAGGCTGCGCGGCATGCGGGCCCGGGCGCGTCCGGTTTCTAGCCGCGAAATCATCGGAAGGGTGAATGAGGCCGTCTTGCCTGTGCCGGTCTGGGCGATGCCGAGAACGTCACGGCCCGTCATGGCGACGGGAATGGCTTGGGCCTGGATCGGCGTGGGTTCAGTGTATCCGGCTGCTTCAACGGCAGCCACGACTTTCGGGCTGAGCTCCAGCTCAGCAAAGGTCTTCGTGGTCAATATCTGTCAACTCCCGTCACAGGATAATGCCCGCGCGGGATTTCAGTGCGCGGAACGGTCGGTCAGGTCCGCGCTCGCTTGCGGCGCGGTAAGGCTCGGATTCGCAGGGGAACTTCTCAATAGCCATCGACGGCATTTGTCGACCGGGCGAGAAAACAAATGAATCACTTGCCCCTGCGGTCGAGTACCAGTCGCATTACACATAACTGGAAATCTAGCAAGTAATTCCACAAGCTGTGGACCTTTTGTCATACATGATTGTAGCAAAACAGTCATTTTTTCGTAGTTATCCGCCTAATTCTCCAGCAATTGTGGCCAAACAGTGCTTCACTTCTGTGGTACTGCAAATCTACTCTTCGTTGATCCAGCGCGCGAAAAGACCACCAGCGACCGCGCCGACAATCGGGGCGACCCAGAACACCCAAAGTTGTGCGAGCGCCTGCGTGTCGGCAAACATTGCTACCGCCGTTGCTCGCGCCGGGTTCAGCGCTGCATGCGAGATCGGCCACAACACCAGATGCAGCACCGCGATCAGAAAACCGAGCCCGATCGGGGCGAATCCGGCCGGGACGCCCGATGACGTCGCGCCGACGAACAGAAGGAGAAGCAGCGCGGCGGCTACCGTCTCGGCGACCATCACGATTGCAAAGGGGAAGGTGCCCGGGGCATCGAAGCGATTTGCAGCATCCGCGATGCTGGCTGCTGAACCGGAAGGCGCGTTGCTGATGATAAGCCAGAAACCGGCGGCCGCTATGCTGGCTCCAATGACTTGGGCGATTACGTAGGGCACCGCAAGCCGCGTTTCGAAGCGCCCAGCCGCGACCAGCCCCAGCGTCACGGCCGGGTTGAAGTGGCAGCCCGAGACTCCGCCAAGCGCAAAGCACATCGCGGTAAAGGTCAGGCCCGCCGCAAGAGCCGGGGCCAGACCTCCCGCCGCCGCAGCCGAGCCGATCAGCAGCGTGCCGCACAGAACTGCGACGTAGGCAAACGTGCCGATTGCTTCGGCGATCAACGCTTTCGAAGACATGCACCCCCTCCAGATGTCCGCCGGCGCTGTTCCCCCGGGAACTGCGCAAGGCTTTTTTATTAGCAGACAATCGCCGTGTGGTGTCATCGACCCGACCGAAAGGCGGCGCGACTGACCGCACTGATGCTAACCTGGCCTGCGACGGCAAGTCGCCGCAATGCGTGGAACACAACAAGCCGCCGAATGTTCGTCAATGGTACCCACACATCCGCCCGGGTCGTGTCGCGCGCTCACACTGCCTCTGATCGCAACGGGTTACGCTTTTAACGATAAACACATTTTTCGTGTTGCAGTATCCTGGACCTGTGGCCTGTTTTGCAAAGGTTGTGCTGGTGTTCGCGGTTCGGTGTGGGATGGCCGGCCGCCGGCGGAGAGACGAGACTGAAGGCACGTTCCATGAGTACAGACAGCTTCGGATATATTTCCAGGCCGACCAGGCAGCAGGACATCCGCTCGCTGAAGGCGCGCGATAACTGGACCAACCTTGGCTACATCGCCTTTATCTACCTTGTCATGGTCGTTGCGCTCGTCGCCACGCTGTGGAGTTATTCGGCGGTGGCCGGCGCAGGTCTTGCGTGGTGGTGGAACGCGCCGATGACGACTCTCGCCATCGTGGTGATCGGCGCCTCGCAGCACCAGCTTGGCGGGATCGTCCACGAAGGCACGCACTACATTCTGTTTGCCGACCGCAGGCTCAACGAGCTTGCCTCCGACTGGCTGGCTGCCTTCCCGATCTACACCTCGACCTACGCCTTTCGGCTGCATCACCTCCCGCATCACCAGTTCGTCAACGATCCCAAGCGCGATCCGAATTTCGACCAGGCTCAAGAATCCGGCCACTGGCTCGACTTCCCCATAGCCCACGTCGACTTCCTGATGGCGATCCTGAAACAACTCAACCCGATTCGGCTCGTCAGCTATATCCTTGCCCGCGCGAAATATTCCGCCCTTGGCGTCAGTACCAACCCCTATGCCAATCCAGAAAAGCCGGGCTGGCCGTGGGCGATCCGGCTCGGCGTCCTGTTCATGGTGGCGATCCCGGCCGTGCACGTGACGCTGATCTCGCTTGGCGCCCTAGGCTTCGCCGAACGCTGGCTGACGTCGGGCGTCGCGCTCGCTGTGCTGACTGTTTCATGGGGCGCTCTTGTCGCCTACTATCTCAGCGTCCCCGAAGAGGCGTTTGCGCAAAGCCGCATTGATCCGGTCATCTCGCACCGGGCGACGACGATCGGCCGTGTCAGCTACATGGCTCTCGTCTACGGATCTCTGACGGTCGCCGAATACTTCTCGGGCCTACCGGCCTGGGGCTACTTCGGCCTGTTGTGGATCGTGCCGCTGTTCACGACGTTCCCGCTGTTCATGGTGCTGCGCGAGTGGATCCAGCATGGCAACGCCGACCGCGGACGCTACACGAATTCACGCATCTTCGTCGTCAATCCGTTGCTGCGCTACGCGATCTTCCCGTTCGGCATGGACTACCACCTGTCGCACCACATCAACGCGTCCGTCCCGCACTACCGCCTCAAGGACCTGCACGAGTACCTGTTGGAGAACGATGCGAACTACGCCGAGCAGGCCCTCGTGGTAGAAGGTTGGCGAAGCTCGCATGCCCACGGATCTCCTGGCATCGTCGATGTCCTGGGACCGCGCTTCACGCCGCATGGGAATGCAGCTCATGTCGACGACGAGACGCTGGCTGACGCGGACGTAAACGACAAGGCGGCGATTGCCGCACAAATCGCAGCTTCACGGCAGGCGGGATCTTCAGCGGCAACAAGATAGCCGAAGACTGGCTTGCGGGCTTGCCTCGCCTGCCGCCGCTCACTCCCGGCGGGTAGCGAAGAATTCCTTCAACAACAGCGCCGCACGCTGGTCGTCGATGCCGGAATAGACTTCCGGGGCGTGGTGGCAGGTGGGTTGTGCGAAGATGCGGGCGCCATGTTCGACGCCGCCACCCTTTGGGTCAATGGCGCCGTAATAGAGCCGGCGTATACGGGCAAACGAGATCGCCGTTGCGCACATCGCACACGGCTCCAGCGTCACATAGAGATCGCAATCGCCGATGCGCTCCGAACCGAAGTGCCCGCAAGCGGCGCGCACGGCGACGATCTCGGCGTGCGCGGTCGGATCGCAGAGTTCGCGGGTGCGATTGCCAGCGCGGGCAATGATGTTGCCGGCAGGATCGACGATAACGGCACCGACCGGAACCTCGCCGCGGGCGGCTGCGGCTTCGGCCTCTTCGAGCGCCGCTGCCATGGGTGAAGTTAGCGCATCGGGCATGAATGGGCTCAGCTTCTATCCCGTTGAGGGATTATCCCGTTCAAGGACTGAGGGCGTTGGCCCCCACCTGCGGCTTCATCTCTTCGTCGTCGAGATCGCCGGCAAAGGCGCGCGAGCCGTCGCGGTCGTAGATATCACGCCGGAATTCGACGGTGCCATTGGGTTCTCCCCAGGCCGTGATGTAGGCGAAGATGACCGGCACAGGCCTGGTCAGTGTCAGATCGAGCGGCTGGCCAGCGGCGATCACGGCTTCGGAGCGACCAGGCTGTTCCCAGCCGAGCTCGTACTTGGCGATCCAATCGGTAAAATTCATGACATTCTCGACGCGAACGCAGCCTGCCGAATAGGCGCGGCTCGCCTGACCGAAAAGCTGCTTCATCGGCGTGTCGTGCATATAGACCGTTTCGGAGTTCGGCATGTCGATGCGCACCAGACCCAAGGCGTTCCATTCTCCGGGATCCTGGCGGAAGCGCAACTGTTCGTGGTCGACGTTGTTCCAGTCGATCGCGTGGATTGGAACCTCCTCGCCATCGTAGCTGCCGCGGAAAGCGCGAATGTGCTCGCGCTCCAGGTAGCCGGGATCTTTCCGCATGTGTGGCACGAGATCGCCGCGCGCGATGCTGATCGGCACGCGCCAGTAGGGGAAGAAGTTCAGGCCAAGGATGGTGGCGCGGATCTCCGGGGTCTGGCGCTCGGTGCGGCCGGCAATCACGCGGTGGCGCTGTTGGACCTCGAAATTCTCGACTGCTTCAAGCTGGAAGGCGGGCGCGTTCACGATGACATAACGGTTTTCGACGCGTTCGTTCAAAAGCTGCTGGATGCGGCGCAGATTGAGTTCGAGCTGCTGCAGGCGCATCTCGGCGGTGACGTTCAGCGCCGCGAAAGTGGCGCGATCGACCCGTCGCGTGATGCGCAGGCCGTGACGGCCCTGAAAAGCAGCAACGCCGCGCTCGCAGGCCTCGTCATATTCGTAGTTTTCATAGTAGCCGCCGCCCGGCGCCATGTCGCCGGTCGCTCGCAGGCGCTGGCGCAGAATCGGAACGCGGTCGTCATAATCGCCGGGGCGTATCGACTTGGGACCGGGAACCTGCGGCCAGCCGCCTGTGCTGACAATTCTGCGGTAGCGCTCGATCCCATCACGGGTCGCAGCGAGCGTGACATCGCTCAGCCATGGCGTTACGCCGGTGCGAAGATCGCCCATCTCGTATTTTTTGCGCTGTACGGAATCCGGCCTGCGCCTATCGTCGGGTTCGGTGCCGCGGCCGATGATCGATTGCCACCACTCATCCTGGGCATGCGCAGCGCGGGCGAAAGGAAGCATTCCCGTTGCTGCCGCTATGCCGAGCGACTTGCGCAAGATGCTTCGCCGCGTCTCCAAGGACACCTTCCTGGTGTGCTCGCTGGTCATCGCCCCTACCTATTGAAATCGTTGCGGCTCAACCGCCTGCCCCTACCGCGCCGAACGCGACTCTGCGAAGCATAGGTTAACCACAAGCCATGTGGCCAAACAAAGACGGGCATTCAACCCTCGGCTCACTTCCCGCGCTCACAATTGCGTGGTCACATTTCCCTCGTTTGATCGAGCGCGCCGCTACCGGGACATGATCCCTGCCTTCAGCCGCAGGCAGCAGCCCTTGCCCGGTGCCGATACCGGCGCTTCTCCTGGCACGCATTCGGCATGAATCTTTCAGGAAAGGTGATCCCAGCCTAACCGGTCTAGCTCCATCAACTTATCTGCTGAATCGCGCACGGCAAGTCCGGCACCCATGACAGTCCGCCCAATCCGTGTCACGCGAACTCCGGCCTGTGCAGCAGCCTGCCTGAAGCCGGCCTCGGATTCGGGGGCAAGGGTTGCGAGCACCTCATAGTCGTCGCCGCCGGTCATCAGTTGCTCAAGGCGGAGTTTTCCAGCAGTCCGCAATGTGTCGCAGGCGGCCGAAAGCGGAACGCTGGACGCGTCGATTTCAATGCCGACGCCACTGGCTGCGGCAAGCCGCGAAGCGTCTATTGCGAGGCCGTCGGAAACATCCAGCGAAGCCGTTGCGAACTGCCGCAATGCTGGTATCAGCTGAACCCGCGGCGTCGGCGTCCGATTCCGCGCGAGGAGGCTTTTCCTGCCGCTGTCGTCGAGTTGGCCGCTCCAGTCACTCGTTTGGGAATCGCCGCGATCCAGCGCAAGACCGGCGAATGCATCGCCGATGGTGCCCGAGACAATCAGGATATCGCCGGGACGAGCGCTTGAGCGCCTAATCATGCGTCCGTTCGGCACGATTCCGAAAGCCGTGATCGTGATTGCGAATGCGCCGTTCGTTCGGACGGTATCGCCGCCGGCGAGTTTCAGCCCGAAATCGTCCTGGGCAGCCGCCAATCCCGACACAAATCCGTCGAGCCAGTCGCCATGGCCAGCGGGCAAGGCGAGCGACAGCAAGTAGGCGAACGGCTCGGCGCCCTTGGCGGCAAGATCGGAGACGTTGACGGCCAGCGCCTTGCGGGCGGCCATTGCCGCTGAAGGCGGCGTGCCATCGAACCGGAAGTGGACGCCGTCGATCAAGGTATCCATCGTGACGACGAACTCGCAGCCTTCAGGCGGCCTCAGGGCGGCGGCATCGTCGGTCAGTGCGAACGCGCCTGGCAACCAACGAGACAAGGGCGCGAGAAGCCGGGCGATCATTTCGTGTTCGGATTCGGCCATCGAGTGTCCCGGGTGTGTTCAGCGGCGTCGTGAACCGGTGGCGTGTTCAGGTCTTTTCCCGGCGCTCGCCCTTGCCGTGTTCGCCCTTGCCCTCGAATTCGGCGGGACGCAGGCGGTGAGCCAGGCGGTCCAGCACACCATTGACGACCTTGGGTTCTTCCTCGTCGAAGAAGGCGTGGGCAACGTCGATGTATTCGTTGATGACGACGCGGGCTGGAACATCGAGGCGCTCGATCATCTCGAATGCTCCGGACCGCAGGATTGCCCGGAGGATCGAATCGATGCGCACGAGGCGCCAGCCGATCGCCAGCTGCTGGTCGATTAACGGGTCAAGATCGCGCTGTCGGCGGACGACGCCGCGTAGAAGTTCGGCAAAGAAGGCGGGATCTGCACCGGCAATCGTCTCGCCGGCTTCCGAGTTGGGAAAGCGCAGGGTCGTGAATTCTTCGATCACATCGGTGACGTCAGCGCCGCCGACATCCATCTGATAGAGCGCCTGCACCGCGCCGACGCGGGCGGCACTGCGCGCGGCCTGCGCGGGCTGCTTGCCCCTCGATTTCGACTTCGGCTTGGGTGTCTTCTGTGTGTTAGAGGTCATTGCGGCCCCGCCGCGAAAGCGCGCCGCAGTTCGATCAGCCCCAGGCAGGCGCGCGCGGCATCGCCGCCCTTACCCTGGCGTCCGCCGCTCGCCCTCTTCATCGCCTGTTCCTTCGTGTCCACCGTCAAAATCGCATTGCCGACCGGAACGCGATTATCGACTGCAATCTGCATCAGCCAATGATTGGCCTGACCTACGACGACGTCGTAGTGCGAAGTCTCGCCGCGAATGACGCAGCCCAGAGCGAGTACGCCATCAAAGCGTCCGCGAGCGATTCGCGCGCAGCGCGGGATTATGCCGGCATCGACGGCAGCGCCGAGCGCCTGCGGAATTTCCAGAGCGCCTTCGACGGAGACCGTTTCGAAGGTCGCGCCGCGGGCCATAAGTTCGGCGGTGGCGCCGGCCATCAGGTGTTCGGCGACATCGGCGTAATAGGGCGCAGCGATGATCAGCACGTGCGCTGCAACCGCGGCATCATCGGCCGAAGCCGCGCCTGCCTCGCTTGGGGTCCTTTCGATCATGTCCCAGGCCTCATCCAATCCTGCGCGTTTCGACAATGCGCAGGCCGAAGGCTTCGAGCCCGACATAGTTCTGTGTCGGCGAATTCGTCAAAAGGATCATTTCGCGGACGCCGAGATCGACGAGGATCTGCGAGCCTACGCCAATCTCAACCTGACGCTTCTTGCGTTGGTCATCGCTCATGGCCTCCTTGCCGGAGGTGCGGTTCGTGACCCATTCAGAGACGGCATGAGGGCGGACATCGCGGATCAGGACGACGACGCCGCGGCCTTCCTCGCCAATCATGCGCATCGACTGTTCGACGATACGGCAGGGCTCGGAAGCCCCCGCTCCGGCAAGATCGAGCAGCGGGTTGATGGCATGCACGCGCACGAGGACCGGTCCTGGTTGTGAGAGATCGCCCTTGACAAAGGCGATGTGTTCAGACGGTTCGACCGTCGTTTCATAAACGTGCAGGCGGAATTCGCCGCCATAGACGCTGTTCACGGCACTATCGGAGATCTGGCGAACAATGCGGTCGTGGCGCAGGCGGTAGGCGATCAAATCCTCGATGGTGCCGATCTTCAGCCCATGCTGCCGGGCAAAGATCTTGAGATCCGGCAGCCGCGCCATGGTCCCATCGTCTTTCATGATCTCGCAAATGACGGAGGCCGGATTGAGCCCGGCAAGACGGGCGAGGTCGACGGAGGCTTCGGTGTGGCCGGCGCGAATCAGGACGCCGCCGTCGCGGGCGATCAGTGGGAAGACGTGGCCGGGCGAAACGATAGCTTCGGCGGCTTTGGTCGGATCGATGGCGGTCGAAATCGTGAGGGCGCGGTCGTGCGCGGAGATGCCGGTGGAAATTCCTTCGCGTGCTTCGATCGACTGCGTGAATGCCGTGCGGTTGCGCGACTGGTTGGAGCGGACCATTTCGCTCAGGCCCAGTTCTCCCGCCCGCTCGCGCGTGATCGCCAAACAGATCAGCCCGCGCCCATAGCGGGCCATGAAATTCACGGCGTCCGGCGTCGCCATCTGAGCCGGGACGATGAGATCGCCCTCGTTCTCGCGGTCCTCGGCATCGACGAGGACGACCATGCGGCCGTTGCGCACTTCCTCAACCAGCTCGGCGGTGGTGGCGAGCGGCATGGACTGCACTTCGGCGGCGGCGTCGTTCACTGGCGAAACTCCATCAGGCGCGCCACATAGCGCGCAAACAGGTCAACCTCGAGATTGACCTCATCGCCGACCCTTTTCTCACCCCAGGTCGTCGCCTGCAAGGAATGCGGGATCAGATTTACTCCAAAGCGGCTGGAGCTGACCTCATTGACGGTCAGCGACGTGCCGTCAAGAGCCAGAGAACCCTTGGGCGCGATATAGTGCGAAAGGTGTTCTGGCGCCTCGAATGAAAATCGGAAGCTGTCGCCATCCTGACGGATATCGACGATCTTCGCCAGTCCGTCGACGTGACCCGAGACGACATGTCCGCCCATTTCCGCACCTAGCCTCAGGGAGCGTTCGAGGTTGACGCGGCGGCCGGGCTGCCAATCTTTCAGCGTCGTCTTGGAGCGCGTTTCGTTGGAAACGTCGACACTGAAGACGGCGCCGTCGCCTTTCTGCGTGAGTTTGGTGACGGTGAGGCACACTCCATCGCAGCAAATGGAGGTGCCGATGTCGATCGACGCGGCTGGGTAAGAGCATTGAATTTCGAAATGCTCGCCGTCGCGCGAAGCGACGGTGCCGATGGCGGTGATGATGCCGGTAAACATCTATCTCTCCTCATTCTTCGGGCCTGAGTGCTTCACGGCAGCGGCCGGTCGTGGCGGAACGTCGTCATGTCGTCGGGGCCGAGCCGGCGACGGTCAACAGGCTGGAGCGTCAGGCCGGGGAGCAGACGCCCAAGGAAAGGCGGTATAGTCAACTGGCCCCGGCCCAACGGCTCGCCAGCGGCGCCAGCGCGAAACAGCCGAACCTCGTCGGCGAGGCCCGCTTCGGCGAAGCTGCGCCACAGCGCCGGGCCGCCTTCCACCAACAGCCGCGTGATACCCTCGCCGACGAGGGCCTCGCAGACCGACGGTAGCCACGGACGCCCGCCGACATCGCCAACCTGCAGCACCCGGCAGCCGGCCCGCTGCAAAGCCTCGGCGCGGTCCCAGCTGGCGGCGAGCGTCGGCGCGGCGGCCATGATCCATACGGGCGCCTGCGCGGCGGTCGCCGCCATCCGGATCGAGGGGGCGGGGAGTTGTCCACCGGCAAGCACGACGCGTATCGGCGTACAACCCGCGAGACCCGGCAGCCGGCACGTCAGGTCCGGGTCATCGTCGCGCAGCGTGCCGCTGCCGACGAGGATCGCATCGGCGCGCGCGCGCAGCATGTGGCCATGGGCACGGGCGATATCACCTGTGGCGAACACCGGCTTGCCCGCCCCGCCGCGCGGCACCGCACCATCGGATCCGACGGCCAGCTTAAGCTGGATGAAGGGCCGGCGCTCGGTGACCCGAACGATATGGCCGCGTGTCAGCCAGCGGGCTTCTTCGTGCAGGAGGCCTCGGCTCACTGCGACGCCGGCATGACGCAACCGGGCAAGGCCGCGCCCGGCAACGCGCGGATCGGGATCTTCCTGGGCGACCACGACGCGCGATATTCCGGCAGCCAGAACGGCATCGACGCAGGGCGGTGTGCGTCCGACATGCGAGCAGGGCTCCAGGGTGACGTACATCGTCTTGCCGCGGGCGCGGGCTCCCGCCATCGCGGTCGCCAGCGGTTCGGCATGGGGGCGGCCGCCAGGCGCGGTGGTTCCGACGGAAATGACCTCGCCCGTGCTCTCTTCGGCGATCACTGCTCCGACGGAAGGGTTGGGTGCGGTCGTGCCTAGGCCAAGGCGTGCTGCGCGCAGGGCGAGTTCCATCATGTGCCTGTCGAAGGACGACACGCGGGGGGTGATATGGTCGGCGGCTGACAAAGCTCAATGCGGCTCGCCGGAGGGCTTGGCGTGCGGCATCCTTGCCGCAACCGCTTTTGCCTCCGGTTTGCCCGGTTCGCCGTTAGCCTTGTCGCCGCCGTTGAGAGATTTGCCTGCATCTGGAATCGTATCGCGGGCGATCTCGCCGAGCACGCTTTCGAAATCGGCGGCTTCGCGGAAGTCGCGATAGACGGAGGCAAAGCGAACGTAGGCAACTGGATCGAGTCCGCGCAGCGCATCGATGACGAGTTCGCCGATGACGGATGATGCGATTTCGCTTTCGCCGGAGGCTTCGAGTTGGCGGACGATGCCGGAGACCATGCGCTCGACGCGGTCGGCGTCGATCGGGCGCTTGCGCAATGCAACGTTGACGGAATTCACCAGCTTGTCGCGGTCGAAGGCGACTTTTCGGCCAGAGCGCTTGAGGACCATGAGTTCGCGCAGCTGAACGCGCTCGAATGTCGTGAAGCGGCCGGCGCAATCGGGACACACGCGGCGGCGGCGGATCGCCGAATTCTCCTCGGTCGGCCGGCTGTCCTTAACCTGGGTATCCTCGCAGCCGCAATATGGGCAACGCATGCCGGTTCTCCCGAGTGGCAAACGAAAATGGCCCCGCCCTGGTCGATCCGATCGACGGCAAGCGGGGCCACGATATAAGCGGTGCTGAGTCGGTTGGCAAAGGGTAACGCGCGGCCCTGCGGTTTTATCGTGCGCCCCGCGAAAGCCGCGCTGCTTCCCGAAGGCGATCAGGAATAGATCGGGAAGCGCTTGCAGAGCGCGATTGCCTTCTCCTTCGCGGCAGCTTCGACGGCTCCGTTGCCATCGGCACCATTGGCGGCGAGCCCATCGAGAACTTCGGAAATCAGGCGGCCGATTTCCTGGAATTCGACGACACCGAAACCGCGCGTCGTGCCAGCAGGCGCGCCGAGGCGGATACCGGAGGTGACCATCGGCTTTTCCGGGTCGAAGGGGATCCCGTTCTTGTTGCAGGTCATGTGCGCCCGCTCCAGCGCCTTTTCGGCGATGTTGCCGGTTATCTTCTTGGGCCGCAGGTCGACGAGGATGAGGTGGGAATCGGTGCCGCCGGAGACCAGGTTGAAGCCGTTGCTGACGAGCACCTCGCCCATCGCCTTGGCGTTGTCCATGACGTTCTTGATGTAGACCTTGAACTCAGGACGCAGAGCTTCGCCGAAGGCCACCGCCTTGGCCGCAATCACGTGCATCAACGGACCGCCCTGGATCCCCGGGAAGATCGCAGAGTTGATCTTCTTGGCCAGATCGGCGTCGTTGGTCAGGATCATGCCGCCACGGGGGCCGCGCAGCGTCTTGTGGGTCGTCGTCGTGACGACGTGGGCGTGCGGGAAGGGGGAGGGGTACATTCCTGCGGCGACGAGGCCGGCGAAATGGGCCATGTCGACGAGGAAATAGGCGCCAACTTCATCGGCGATCTCCCGGAAGGCTGCAAAGTCGATCTTGCGCGGATAGGCCGAGCCGCCGGCGATGATCAGCTTGACGTTGTTCTCCTTGGCGAGGCGGCGGACCTCTTCCATGTCGATCAGGTGGGTTTCGCGGTCGACGCCGTAGTGGAACGGCTGAAACCACTTGCCAGACTGGTTGACCGGGGCGCCGTGGGTCAGGTGGCCGCCGGCTGCGAGCGAGAGGCCGAGAATGGCGTCGCCCGGCTTCAGGAGCGCGTTAAAGACGCCCTGGTTTGCCTGGCTGCCCGAATTCGGCTGTACGTTGGCGAATTCGCAGCCAAACATTTTCTTGGCGCGTTCGATCGCCAGTTCCTCGGCGATGTCGACGAACTGGCAACCGCCGTAATAGCGCCGGCCTGGATAGCCTTCGGCGTACTTGTTGGTTAGGACCGAACCGGCAGCTTCCAGGACCGCACGCGAGACGATGTTTTCGGAGGCAATGAGTTCGATTTCATGCTGCTGGCGATCGAATTCCTTTGCAATCGCCGACGACACTTCCGGATCGCTCTCGGCCAGCGTTGCGGAGAAAAAGGCATTCGTTGCGGCGCTGGATGCGTCCGTAGCTGTCGACATAAGGATTTCCTCGTGTTCTGGCGGTGTTGTGTTGACCGGCGGAACCGCCGGGGCTCGTTTAAAAACGCCGGGGCCGGCAACTAGCGCACCATCCGACCATACGCGATCGGATGGTCGGATAAAGATGCTCTAGCACTTTAATACTAGAGCAACTTTATCCGTTCCAGGAATCGCCTTCTGCGATTCCGTCAGATCGGATGTTGCTCTAGATGCCGGACGGCGCATGAACTAAAGTTCGTGCCTACCATCGTCTAATCCTGCCGGACAAGACAACGCGGTGAAACTACGCATGTGAGCGGGCTACAGACCAGAGAAAGTGAGGCTGCAAGGCCAATGGGTAGGTCGTCGACTACCCATACAGGCGAGGCGGTATGGACCCACCACCCGCCGCAGCGATTTCCGACCCGGTTCGGTAACCTGCCAGATGAGAATTATTCCGCAGCCAGCTTGACGTAGTGGCCTTTGGCGACGGGGCAGCGCTCCCACAGTTCGCCCAGGGAGGCTACGAGATGATCCATAACGGCGTCCGTGTGCATTGGACCCGGCGTCAGGCGGATACGCTCGGTGCCGCGCGGCACAGTCGGGTAATTGATGGGCTGAACATAGATTCCATAGTGATCGAGCAGCGCATCGGTTACCGCCTTGCAGTGGACCGGATCGCCGACCATCACGGGCACGATGTGGCTGGGGTTTTCCATGACCGGCAGGCGGGCCCCTGCAAGGCGCGCCTTCAACGTCGCGGCGCGCTCCTGATGGCGTTCGCGCTCGACGTTCGATGACTTCAGGTGGCGCATCGAAGCCAGAGCGCCGGCGGCGATGGCCGGGGCCAGCGACGTCGTGAAGATGAAGCCTGAAGCATACGAGCGGATCGCATCGCAGATCGGCTTCGTGGCGGCGATGTAGCCGCCCATGACGCCGAAGCCCTTGGCCAGCGTCCCGTTGATGATGTCGACGCGATCCATGACCCCCTCGCGCTCGGCGATGCCGCCGCCGCGCGGCCCGTAGAGGCCGACAGCGTGGACTTCGTCAAGGTAGGTCATGGCGCCGTACTTCTCGGCGAGATCGCAGATCGCCGCGATGGGAGCTATGTGGCCGTCCATCGAGTAGACGCTTTCGAACACGATGAGCTTCGGGGTGTCCTTGGGATACTGCTTGATAAGCGATTCAAGGTCATTCAAGTCATTGTGGCGCCAGATGTGCTTTATGCCGCCGCCGTGACGGATTCCGGCGATCATGGAAGCGTGGTTCTTCTCGTCCGAAAAAATGACGGTGCCGGGGATCAGCTTCTGGATCGTATCGAGGGTGGCGTCATTGGCAACGAAGGCGGACGTGAAGAGGAGGGCTGCCGCCTTGCCGTGCAGGTCGGCGATCTCGTTTTCGAGTTCGACGTGGTAGTGGGTCGTGCCGGAAATATTGCGGGTGCCGCCGGAGCCGGCGCCTACCGTGTCGATGGCTTCGTGCATGGCGGCAAGAACCTTCGGATTCTGGCTCATGCCGAGATAATCGTTGGAACACCACACGGTGATCTCGCGCGGGCCGTTCTCGCTGCCGAAGTGAGCAGCGCGCGGGAACTCCCCGCAGCGGCGCTTGAGGTCGGCAAATACCCGGTAGCGTCCCTCACGATGCAGCGCGCTGATCGCGTCGTCGAATTTCTTGGCGTAATCCATCAAACGTTCCCTGCCGATCGACTGAACAGTCAGACTGCGAATTCCCGCCAAAAGGCCGCAATTTCGCCGTCCGCGCGCCCGTTCATATTCACTTTAGGCTAACCATAGCCGAGACGTTAGTGAGGCACAATGGGACGGAAGCGTTGCGTCACATTGCCCAGTCTGGACCCAGTCTACCCATCAATCATGCTGCCATGAGGCCTGCATCCCTGACTTTCCTTAAGCCAATCCACGGATCCGGTCGACCAAGGTCAGAAACTCCGCCAGTGCCTCAGGTACACTCAGGCAGCGGCGCCAACATTGAGCAATATCAAGTTGGGCCCGAAAACGAATATGCCAGCCCGATGTGTTTACCGGCCGGCACATTCGGAATGTTGAAGGACGGGACTTCAGTAGCTGCCGGCCTCGTTTCCGACGCCGTCCTTGCCATAGAGATCGCGTCGGAACTGCACGACGCCGTCGCTGGTCGCCCAAGCGGTGATGTAGGCCAAGTAGAGGCGCACCGGCGCCTTCAGGCGGACATTCTTGGATTCGCCGGTCTCGCGCATCGAGATGACCTGGGACTTGTTCCAGCCTTCCTTGCCTTCCAGGAGCCAGGCGGCGAGTTCCTCGATGTTGTGAACCCTGACGCAACCGGAACTGGCGGCGCGGAAATTGCGCCCGAACAGGGAATCGGAAGGGGTGTCGTGGAGGTAGACCGAGTGGCTGTTGTGGAAGTTGATCTTGACGAAGCCGAGCGGGTTCTCCTTGCCGGGCTGCTGTCGGTAGGAGAGGCCGTGAGGCATCGATGAACGCCAGTTGATCTTCTCGGGATCGAGCTTGCGCCCACTGCCGTCGTAGGCATCAATGCCATATTTGACGAGGACGTCCTTGCCGGCCTTTTCCATCTGGCGGCCCTTCGGTATAAGATCCTGGGAGACGACGGTCGGAGGCAGGCGCCAGACCGGATTGAAATTCAATTCGTGGATGCTGGACGACAGGATCGGCGACTTGCGCGACACCTTGCCGACAACGCCGGCGTGGCGGCTGACGACCTTGTCATCCTCGACGGCCTCGATCTGGGCCGCCGGAATGTTGACGACGACGTACTTGCCCTTCTTGGTCTTGCCGACGTATTCGCGAATCCGCGAGTGCCCCTTTTTGAGCTGCTGAAGCCGGGACTTCGCGCTGACGTTGAGGGCTGCGCGCGTCCGCTTATCGACGATTCCCGTCGGGGCAAGGCCGTTCGTCGCCTGGAAGCGTTTGACTGCCTTTTCGACGCTGTAGTCGAACTGCTGGGGCATCCAGGCTTCGCCACTTTCGAGTTCGCCGGAAAGCTGCAGGCGCTTGCGCAGGATTTGAACGGAAGGGTCGTTATAGCCGCCAGCGAGTTTAATTGGCGGGATCGGATCCCAACCGCCCGATTTGACGATCTCTTCGTAGCGCTCGATTGCCTTCTTGGTCGCCGCAAGGTTGGCTGGCGATAAAGTAGGGTAGCCCGGCGGCGGGTTGGCCTGCCAGCGGCGCGTAAAATCGATGTCCGAACTCGGGTTGCTTGTCGACGAGGAGATGTCGGCAAAGGGGTTCCATTGCTGGGCGCCGGCGGGACCTGCTGTGGCCATGCCGGTGGCAATCGTAGCGAGCATGGCCAAGCATTGTGCAAAGCGACGTGTGAGCGAGCCGATCAAATTCATCACCCCTGCGTATAAGAGCCCCGGAGACGTCAACGAACTCTGAAAACGACATTGGCTGGTTCATACCAGCGCCGGACCCGTGCGGTCCATGCCGCAGCCCCGGATGTACTCGATAAACGCGAATACGATAACAAGGTGATGCAATCGCCCCGGGAATTGAAGTCACAGGTCAAGGAGCTTGTTCGAGAATTGCACCGGTGATGCCAAGCCGCAACAATGATTGCCTGGGGGAGAGCCAGTTGCATGTGCTCATGCACAAAGAAAGAGCCGCGGGGCTGCCGCGGCTCAGGCTCACATTTGCGTTGAGGTCGTTTGGATCGTCGTGCCGGTGCTCGCCGGCGATCAGAGGCGATAACGGATTTGATCGGTCCAGAAGCGCTCGAGGCGAACCAGCGAGCGGTTGAGGTTGTTGAGGTCGTCCTGCCCGACTTCGCCAACGGCGTCCAGGGAGCCGAGCTGGCGCTGATAAAGGCCGCTCAGGATATCGCACGCGTCCTGCCCCTTATCGGTCAGGCTGACGCGAACGGAGCGGCGGTCGGTCTCGGAGCGCTTGTAGTGAATGTATCCCATATCAACCAGCTTCTTCAGGTTGTAGGAGACATTCGAACCGAGGTAGTATCCGCGTGTCTTCAGTTCGCCGGCGGTCAGTTCGCTGTCGCCGATGTTGTGAAGTAGAAGGGCCTGGACCGGGTTCAGTTCCGAGCCGCCGCGGCGGTCGAACTCGTCCTTGATGACATCAAGCAGAAGACGATGGAGGCGCTCGACCAGGCGCAATGCCTGAAGATACTCGCCCTGGAACGTTTCTTCCACTTCCGGAGAGGCATGGCGCCCCATATCAAATGCTAAACTCATTGCTGACTGCCTCATTCCTGTTTTTTGGCCCCGTATTTTCGGGTTACCTGGAATGTAAGCCAGACTGCTAAAGGTTACCTAAATAGATATAGTAAAAGAATAGTAATGACCGTATTGCGCAAGACTTCGTTTACGTAATTGCTTTGAAATGACACAAAACCACTAGCATTGCAACCGCAGATTGCCGCTGGCCGCCCGAATTTCAACGCTAAACTGCAACGAATCCCGGCTGATCGAACCGAACACGTCCAGCGTTTATTAATGCGGCCAAAGCCGCCAAAGCGCAAATCTTGGTAAATTCAAGGTAAAGCCTGCATCTGTTCGCGGGTCTGCAGCTCCAACTCACCTTCAGCCAGCGGGGCGAAATAACGCTCAACACTGGCCAAGTCGATCTCGGCGATTGACGGCGGCTGCCAGTGGGGAGCCTTGTCCTTGTCAACCAGCATGGCACGCACGCCCTCGGAAAAATCGTGCCCCTCCAGGAAACGGCAGGCAAGCCTGTAGTCGCGCGTCAATGTTTCGCGAACGCCGCAATCGCGCGCTTCGCGGATGTGGCGAAGGCTGACGGCCAGGGAAAGGGGCGCGCGTGCCAGGAGGTCGTCACGGACGCCAGAGGCCCATTCGGCTTGGCTGCCCCGAACATCGGCGAGGCGCGCCAGGATTTCGGAAACCGATGAGGGCGAAAAGCAGCGTTCGATTATTTCGCCGCGGCCCATGAGTTCGCTTTCACCTGGATCTTCGTGGCGATCGTCCAGCAGCGGATCGATCGGCCAAGCCTCGATAAGGCTGTCGATGACTTCTGCGAACCGGGAAGCGGGAAGGCAGTGCGTCACTAGACCCAGTGCATATGCGTCGGCACGACCAATCACGCGGCCTGTCAGTCCCAGGTAGGTTCCAATTTCATGTGGCAGGCGGGCCAGGACGTGGGCCGCACCAACATCGGGAAAGAGGCCGATAGACGTCTCGGGCATCGCGAAGCGATACTTTTCGCCTGCAACCTGGTGGGTATTAAATCCCGAAAGTCCGACGCCCGACCCCATGACGAGGCCGTCGATCAGGGAGGCCGTCGGCCGCGAGAAGCACTCGAGCGCCCAGATCAGCCGGTACTCCTCGGCAAACAAGCGGCGGGCTTTCTCCTTGTCTTCACGATAGCAGGCAAGGATCTTGCGGACATCCCCTCCGGCACAGAACGCCTTCGGACTGGCCGATTGAATGACGACGGCATAGGTCAGCGGGCCGGTGGCAAAATCTGGAAGTGCCGCCGCGATCGCTGCACGCATGGACCCGTCAAGCGCATTCAGCGCGGCGGGCCGGTCAAGCGTGATGAGGCCAAGCGCGTTTCTCTTCTCTATCCTGACGCCCGTAGGCATCAACTGCGGATCCAAGTCGTTCGGCATGAATTCCCCGTGCGGCCGTAATGCGGACTTGCTCCCGGCACTGACCAATGGTTAACCTTTTCACCACTGATTCGCGATGAGACTGAACTCAAGTCAAGTGCAACGGCATTGGCAGAGAGCTGTTATCACCGCCTTATGCCCGCCATCAACAGCGGCCAATGCGCATGTGTGCAAGGGCACCGCGCCCGGTTATTGTGTCCACGTCGTTTTCGAGTGAGCCGTCTTCGCCACGCCGCGTCCTGTCGAAAGCGTGCCGCAATTGTAACGGGTCCGACCGCGTTGTTTGCGTTGAGACGTCCCAATCTTTTCCAAATTTGGCCAGTCCGAATAGGCCTGTCCGGTGGGGCGCCGCACCGATTGCGGACCTGCAATCTGCCCGTCTTCCGGCGCTGACGCCTGGTTCCCAAGCGTCAGCTGAAGCCGTGGGCTGGTCCTTGTTCGTGCTCTGGATGCTCAAACTGCTCGACGACCTTCGCTCGGTATCGAGTATTTGATCCAGAACACTAGTGAGGCGTTGCGCCTTAATTGACCGGCGGTGCGGCGAGGCCGGTGTCAATTAAGGCGTGATAAACGCCTCACTAAGTCATTGATGTTGCTAGTGGCCCTCATGTCACGCCTAAATCGAATGAGGTTGCGGCTATGATGCGATTTAGGCGCGACGGGCCACGAGTGTCCCGTCTCGGACCAGCTTTGCATGGGGGAAAAATGACTGTAACGTTCCGGGGATGGTCGATGACGGCGGTGGCCGCATTCTTCAGCATTCTCGCCGCCGGTACCGTCAACGCTCAGTCGTTCTACGACGCCATTACAGAAGTGGCGCGAACGAAGGTGCAGCAGCCATCACATCTACGTTCTGATATGCCGCCGACGCTAAATCCGGCGACGCCTGCCTCCGCGCCCCCGCCCATCGGAACGCTGCCTCCTGCCGAAAACCCGCAGGCGCAACCTCAGAGCGTGACCAAGGAAGACGGCTACCGCTATCAGCCGTCAGCGGATGAAAATGCGCAAAACTGGCCGAACGCGGAAGTTCAGATCGCCAGGGCGCGCTGCCGTTTCCTCCTGAGGCATATCAAAGCCGAAGTGGTGCCGCTTGACCCGATCAAGGACGGCGCCTGCGGCGACCCGGCTCCAGTCAAGCTCGTCAGCGTCGGCACGAAGCCGAAGGTGACGTTCGATCCGCCCGCCCTCGTCAATTGCGATATGGTGCAATCGCTGCATGACTGGATCATCAAGGATCTGCAGCCGCTGGCACGGCGCCACCTTAAATCCCCGATCACGTCCGTCGAGACGATGAGTTCGTATTCATGCCGCAACGCCTACGGGCGCAAGGATACGCGGCTTTCGGAACACGCTCGCGCCAACGCCATGGATATCCGGGGCTTCCGGACCGCCAAGGGGAAGAAGACAGAGCTGATAGCGCATTGGGGTCCGACGCAGCGCGACATCACTGCTTCCAAATTGGCGGCAGCACAGCGGAAGGCGAAAAAAGCCGAGATCGCGCGCGCTGCGGTTGCTACGGAGGCCGGCAACCGGCAGACGGCCGCGGCATCGCTGCCGGCAAGAGAGGCAACCCAGCCGGAAAAGAAACCCGACGTGGCAGCTGCGAAGGTCGTAGTGGCAGCCACAGAGAGCGACCCGGCTGCGCCGGAATCCGATAGCGATTCGCTGCCGCGGCTTTCATTCCGGCCGTCTTTTCTCGACAGCCTGGGCGGCGGCGCACAGACATTCGGTGTAGCACCAAGCCGGCTCGGCGGACCGGCCCTGTCGGCGCTAAAGGCCGGGGAGACGGCCGACCCTCCATCCTGGCCGGTGCTTCTGGTCAGCGATAGAATCGACATTTCGAAGTCTTCGTCGCCAAGCGCACTGTTTCTGCACGAAGCCCACAGGACAGCGTGCAGAATTTTCGGTACGGTATTGGGGCCGGAGGCAAATCGCGCACACCGCAACCACTTCCATGTGGATCGGGCCCAGCGCGACCTCGGCAACTACTGCCGCTGATTTGGCGTTACCGGTGCATATAGTCGATGACCTTGAAGAATACCGATAAAGTTGCCGGGCTTGGCCTGGCCCAAACGCCCGGTGCGTTTCCAGCCATCAGAATGCGGCGCAACCGCCAGGCTCACTGGACGCGGCGGATGGTGGCCGAGCATCGGCTCAGCGCCGATGATCTGATCTGGCCGCTGTTCGTTATCGAAGGCCAGGGCCTGCGCGAGCCGGTGCCTTCGATGCCGGGCGTCGAGCGGATCAGCATCGATCTCGCCGTGGCGGCCGCCCGGCAAGCCGCTGATCTGGGAATTCCAGCGATTGCGCTTTTCCCGAACACCGATCCGGCGCTACGCAGCGACACGGCCAGCGAAGCCTTCAACCCCGACAACCTCGTGTGCCGGGCTACGCGGGCGATCCGGGACGCCGGCCTCGATCTCGGCATCATTCTCGACGTAGCGCTCGATCCCTATACCAGCCACGGCCATGACGGCCTCATCATCGGCGAGCGAATCGACAACGATGCGACTCTTGACGCGTTGAGGCGGCAATCGCTGGTCCAAGCAGAAGCAGGTGCCTCGGTCCTGGCGCCATCCGACATGATGGACGGGCGCATCGGCGCGATCCGTACGGCGCTCGAGGCATCCGGATACCAAGACACGATCCTGATGAGCTACGCGGCGAAATACGCCAGCGCTTTTTATGGACCGTTTCGCGATGCCGTCGGCTCGTCTTCGACGCTGAAGGGCGATAAACGCACCTACCAGATGGATCCAGCCAACACCGACGAAGCGATCCGCGAAGTGGCCCTCGACATCGCCGAAGGTGCAGACATAGTGATGGTGAAGCCGGGCATGCCGTATCTCGACATTGTGCAGCGGGTGTCAAATGAACTGCACGTGCCGACGTTCGCCTATCAGGTGTCGGGGGAGTACGCGATGCTGATGGGAGCGGCCAATAATGGCTGGCTCGACAGGGACCGGGTCATCCTGGAAAGCCTGATGGCATTCAAGCGGGCGGGTGCTGCGGGTGTCCTCACCTATTTCGCGCCGGAAGCCGCGAAGCTGCTGCAAAAAAGCGCCTGACCACTCAGCCCTTTAGTTCGGCTAGGCGTTCAGGGGCGGCCGCAACGAGGTTGACGCTCTCGCCGCATCCACAGGCGCTCTGCTGATTGGGATTGTTGAAGACAAAACCTGATGTCAGCTTGTCCTGCTGATAGTCCATCTCGGCGCCAAGCAGGTACATGATCGCCATCGGGTCGATCAGAAGCTTGACCCCCTTCTCCTCGACGACTTCGTCGAAGCGGCCGATCTCGGTCGCCCAGTCCATGGTGTATTCCATGCCGGCGCATCCACCCTTGGTTACGCCCAGCTTCAAAGCGACAACCTGAGGCTTCCGGGACATGATCGCCGCGACGCGCTTTGCGGCAGCATCGGTCAGAGTCATCACTTTCGGGCGCAGACGGGTATCGGTGGTCATCTTGGATCAATCCAGCTTTCGGTGAAGATGCGTTGCTAGCAATGATAACACAGGCATCGCATAATCAGATCATATAGGGTTTGCCGGCCTCGGGACAACAAGCCAGCCGGAGGCAAAGAAGCCCGGGTGAGGCCGTCGGCAACTCAAGTCAATATGTTGCAGGGGGGGCTGTCGCGTCAGCGCGCAGTCTTCTCGCGCCTGACCAAGATGTCCGAACTATCGGCAATCGATGAAGGTCGCCGGCGTCAGGCGGAACCAGTACGCTTCCGGAACAAATACGGCGGGAGCGGCTGTGGGGCCGGCTTGGCCCCGGTCAGGGGCCTGCAAGTTCGGATCCGTTCGCTCTACTTCTTCTTACGTGTCCGACGACTGCTGCCCGATGCCACGTCGGCACCATCGTCAAAGCCGGTCTCATCACGCTCATAGCGAACGCCCGTGAATAGCACGACCTCGCCTTCCGGCGGGCCGTCGTGGGCTCGCGTCATGCTCCCCGGTCTTGATTCCAAAACTTCACGCATATGCGTAAAGTCAATAATGATAGCCATTTCTTCCCCATCCACCTGCCAACGTCTGCGATGACTTCAACTAGCTTACTGGAACAATCTTGCGTCCGGAATTAACAAGTCGTTACCGAAAACGCGGCATTACGATTTGGCTGCTGATTTCACTTACAGAGAGTTAATACGTGATTGGTCGAGTCGTGGCTGTCGCAACTGGGACTCACTCACCCGGAAATGAGCCAGTCGCCCAAAAAGTGCCGGCCTTGGCGATCTTCGACCTCGATCAGCCAGAGATCGGGATCAAAACTCGCCTCGCGCGCGATCAGTGCGTCAGCGTCGGAATCCGACCCCGTAAAGCGCAGCGACCAGAAACGATCGCTGACCACGTCGGCCAGACCCGCGGCGGCGGGGCCGAAAAGCGTGGACGTGCCGTCCAGCATATTTATTCGCACGAAAACGCTGCCGCCATGCTCGTCGCCGCGGCGCACGACAAACGCCGCAGCCCCCGAGCTGTTGCAGGTACGCAGGTAAGCCTTGACCCACAATTCCGAATTGATCCGCATGGCGCTCTTGTTTGTTTCTTGTTGCACAACATTCGGCAGGCCGATGTTGGTGGGTTCGCCCAAAATTGCGTTCATCGACACTGCGCAAGCTTGTGTCTCGGTTCCATGGCGACACTGCGCAAGCTTGTGTCGCGGTTCCATGGCGACACTGCGCAAGCTTGTGTCTCATGACAACCCAATGATTGGCGTCGCGCGACGGCCGTGCCCCTGCGCCGCGCGGGCGATGTCGGCACGCACCTTACGATTGATCCAGAATGCTAGCGCCGAGTGACCTTGATCTGCCCCCGGTTGGCGAGGGCGGCGAGGGCTTCGACGAGACGGCCGGAGACTCGGCCGGTCTCGGGCAGATTGTTGTCGGTCTCCAGGTTGCGGATCGCACGCTCGGTTTCGGCCGAATAGGCGCCATTAACGGGACCGGGCTCATAACCAATCTGCTTCAGTGACTGCTGGACCGTCTGCATGACGCGCCTAGCCTCCTCGCTAACGGGCAGGCCTGCATGCTCCATGGAGGATGGCGCCACGCGGCCGGTGCCAAGCAGCAGACGCTGAAGCTGGGCATCGTCGGCGACAGCCGTCAGAGGCAGACCGTTGTCATACTCGAATGCCATGATGGCCGCCCGCGTCATCAAGCCGGTGTTGCCGTCGATCAGTCCAGGCTGATATCCGAAGGCAGTCAGCTCGCGCTGCACTTCCATAGTGGTCCGACTCGACTGCGAAGAAGACGAGTTCAAGATCACAAGTTCGCCGTCCGGGGTCTTCCCACCATTTGCGTCCGCCAGACCTGTAACAAACGTGGCCGGTGCGGGCGCCAGCTGCCGCGTTCCGCCTTGCAGGCCCGTTAAATTGATGACCAGCGCCAACGTCAGCGCGACGAAGACAAACAAACCACCAGCAGCGTAACGATGCGACATCGACGAGTTCAGCCCTGTAACCTCAAGCGGCGCGATTATTTGGGACAGGTCTTAAGGGCGGATTAATCAGGCTGTTGCCGGAAGACGTTTTCAATCGCCGTCCCAGCAAAACTGGTTGCAATTTGAGGCAATTTGCCAGTCACCCGAGAACCGGATCGAAAGGTCGACAGCGTATTCTTGGCGTGGGCCGATATCTTCCGGCCTCAAGTTTAGTCCCAGGTTCGCACAATTCATGATGAGACTAATCGCAATCGTCGCTCTGGCTGCCTGCTTCGTTCCCCGCGAGACGCTTATCAGCGCCGCGCAGTCCGCCTACGAGCAAAGCATCGATATCGTGACGTTGTGTCAGCGTCGACCGGAGGAATGCCGGGAAATCGGCGAAAAGATCAATCAGGCTGGAGTTTTGCTGACCGATTTTTCGTCGACGGCCGCCGTGCGCATGCAGAGCCTGCTTGAAGCTGCCGTCGAGCGCCTGCAAGAGTCCGGGGCCGTTTCGGCCGCAGATCGGGGGACGTTGAGCGAAGAAGACAGGATGCCAGCCTGGCGCGGCCATTGAGTGTCGTTTCGCGGTCTTTCTGGTATTGGCGCGAGACAAATGGCAGCAGTTCTAAGTTGAATTTACGGGATGCTTGTTGACATCTTTGAAGATTTGCTGTCCAAGAGTATTGATAACTGACTTGCGTCGACGTCTTGGCAGTTCCTGCTCGGCAATCCAGTCATTACAGACATGCAGGATCTTCCGAGCAAGTGAAAACCTTGAAGCGAACGTTTGTTCACTTCAATACGCGCGACAATGGATGAGCAGGACATGGCCGTGAATACCGCTGAACCGAACGGACAACTCGAAGAGGAAACACAATCACCCCTCGTGGAGCTGACTGCGCGCATCGTTTCGGCCTACGTCAGCAACAACAACGTCCAGGCCAACGAGCTGCCGCAGCTCATCAGCGACACGCATTCCGCCCTTGCCCAGGCGTCAGGCGAAACCGCACCTGCCAAGCGCGAAGAACTGAAGCCCAAGGTGCCCGTGAAGAGATCGGTCATGCCCGATCACATTGTCTGCCTTGAAGACGGCAAGAAGTTCAAATCGCTGAAGCGGCACCTGCGGACACACTACAACCTGACACCGGAAGAATACCGCGCCAAGTGGGGCCTGCCGCACGATTACCCGATGGTTGCACCGAATTATGCGAAGGCGCGTTCGGATCTGGCGAAGAAAATGGGCCTCGGTACAAAGCGCGACTAATCCGTAAAAGTCCTATTTTGAATGGATGCTACCAACTGGCGTATCAAGTGATACGCCGGCTCGTGTTCCGACCCCGCTGCTTGGCTGCCCAAGCGTCATCGCTGGAACACTCATAACCTTTTGTTGGTGTTCTGGATCCACAACCGCTTGACGACCTGCGCCCGCTTCCAGCGTTAGATCTGGAACACTAGTGTAGCGCACCTGACGTTTGGTAACCGCTTGCGGCTGGATTCCAAACCAAACGTCAGGTGCAAAAGCTACACTAGAATCATAGTGTTGCTAGTGTTCCTTATGGTTCTGGCATTTGCTCCGAACCTAGCAGCCGGGGGGAAGCAAATGTCAGAACCGGAACACTAGTGGCCCGTCGCGCCAAAATCGCAACATGGCCCCGACCGCGTCCGATTTTGGCGCGACGCAAGGGCCACTAGAGAAATCATGGACTTAGTGAGGCGTTGATCGCGCCATAGTTGACACCTCGCCAGCCGCGCCGTCGGTCAACTATGGCGCGACACCACACTAGGTTGTCGATACGTCGTTTTCCTGGCAGGGACCGGCTCCTTACCCCTCAGGCATCCCCGCCAAGTTATCCCCCCTACTTCACCGACATCTAATCTGAAGAACGTCAAATTCTAAACTCGGCGTATACTTCTCCTTGATTGACACCTGAAACGTTCAGGCGCGTCACGGCCGAGAAGTCTTGCGTCACGGCTAGTTCTCGTGAAGCAAAGAGTAATTTGAGGAGATGACATGCAGCTACCCGGTGCGATTCTTGAATGGCGGATCCCGGCAACCGGTCGGGATGATTCGTTCAGCGAAGCCCGCAATTGCGATCGCCGTGGAGTTTCTGCAATGGCCGATTGGAGGATGAAGAACGTCGTCCGGCGCCTTGCCATCGAGGTGTCGGTGTCACGGGTGTTCGCCGTTCCCGTGCCGGCGCTGCGCAGCCCGACGCGCGGGCGCGCCCACGTTGCACTCGCCCGGCAGACGGCCATGTATCTCGCCCACGTCGTCTGCGGCCTGAGCCTGACCGAGGTCGGGCGGATCTTCGAACGCGACCGCACGACCGTCTCGCACGCCTGCGCCCTCATCGAGGATCGCCGCGACGACCTGCTGTTCGACCAGTTGCTCGAACTCCTGGAGCGGGTTGCGCGAGAGGAAGTTCGCCGGCGCATCGGGCAGGACGAAGCCGTTGCAACTCCCCGCGAGCTGGTTCGCCGGAACTGACCGGATAGCGCCGCTTCGACGCGGGGCACGCACAATCCCGCCCGCAAACCCAATCCCCCATAGACGACACCGGAGGCCGCCATGCCCGCCCGAACCGCGCGCGAGCCAGCGGGAGCGATGCCGCACGCGCCTGACACGCCGAATTCGGATGAAGCCCTTTGCGTCTTGCGAACTCTGTGCCGCACCGAAGCGCTGGCAATCGGTCGCGAGGACGGCGACGATATCCAGATCGTCGCTGCAAGCGCGAAGCCGGGCCACTGCGGCCCAACCCGCCTGGCGGTTTCCGCCGATTTGTGGCGGGACATTCTGCGGCTCGGTTGGGTGGTGCCACACGAGACGCTCGAAGGCTGGCGAATCGCCAATGCCGGCCGCATCGCGCTAAAGCGCATGCTCAGCCGCGGTGGCGACCCCGCTCGATCGCCTGGGCCTACGATTTCGGCTGCAACTGGGTCGGGCGCGGGTGGACAGTCGAGCCACTGCTGCCATGCACCCGCTGCGCGCTCGACTGGGCGCACAAGTACCTCCTCACCGCAGCAAAACGAAAGCGAAAGCCCGCTCGCGTGGTTGCGCCAGCGCCGTGACCGACAAGGACGCAGCTATATAAGCGAAGCGCAGTTCGCGGCGGGCGAACGCCTCAGACGCGACTTCACCTATGGCAGCATGATGCCATGCGTGACCTCGAAATGGTCGCCGGTCATCGGTGGAGCATCGCCGGCTTCGTCGCCGGACAGGGAGCTTGAGCTGCGCGACAGCCAATTGCGCGCGCGCGATCGTTTTCGGTCAGCACTCGCGGCGGTGGGACCGGAGTTCTCCGGTGTGCTCGTCGATGTCTGCTGCTATGTGATGGGACTTGAGGACGTGGAGGCGAAAAGCGGCTGGCCGCGGCGCACGGCCAAGATCGTGTTGCTGCTTGCGTTGAGCGCACTTGCCCGATTCTACGGAATCGAGGACCGACAATCGCGGGGCCGCTGCAACGATGCAGAAAGGCGAGGTCCCCCGTTCGTATCGCCATCCCCTTGAGAGCGCACCATCCTTGAAGAGACATAGAGACGTTCTGCGGGATCAGGCTGCAAGTGCCGCCTTCGCGTCGGATTGAATTCGGTCGACCATCGAAACGAAGCCGTTCGAACGCTGCGGCGTCAGATGATCCTTGAGGCCCAGGTCGCCGAAGATCTCGCGGGCATCGGTCGCAAGAATTTCTTTCGGGGTGCGGTCCTGGTAGATGGCGAGAAGGATCGCGACGAGACCGCGGACGATCAATGCGTCACTGTCGCCTTCGAAATGCAGTCGGTCGCCATTCTGCCGGGTTGCGAGCCATACCTGGCTGACGCAGCCGCGCACCTTGTTTCGTTCCGTTCGTTCGGCATCGGGCAGATCGGGCAATTTCTTGCCGAGTTCGATGACGTAGCGGTACTTGTCCTCCCAGTCGTCGAGGAAGGAGAAGTCGTCGCGGATTTCGGCGATGTCCATCTGGTTCGAAGCGGTCCTTTGTTGTTTCAGTCTCTCATAGGATACGTAGCGCGTCGGCACCGCGAGCAAAAGCCTCGATCCACAATTCGCCGCCAATATAACCTCGCCGGACTCGACCGGCTGGCAGCCGCGCCTGACTTCCCTTACGTATTGCCTCACAATCTCAGACCTCCTCCAGCGATGCCAGCAGAAGGCCCAGACATGACACTACCAACACGTGCCAGAGTACCCAACGATCCACCGCAGGCGGCCAAGAACCGCCATGTCGCGAGCTTCCATGGCGTCGAACTGTCCGATCCCTACGCGTGGCTGCGCGATGCGCACTGGCAAGACGTGATGCGCGATCCCGGCAAGCTGACGGCGAGCATCCGCGAACATCTCGAGGCCGAGAATGCGTATACGAAGGCTGCGCTTGCGGAGACCGAAGAACTGCAGGCCCAGCTTTTTGAAGAAATGAAGGCGCGCATCAAGCAGGACGACAGCACGGTTCCGGCGCCGCAAGGTCCGTGGGCGTATTTCTCGCGCTTCGTCAAAGGTGGACAATACGCGCAGCTTTGCCGGCAACCGCGCGAAGGCGGCGAAATATCCGTGCTGCTCGATGGCAATGCGGAGGCCGAAGGCAAGGCCTATTGGTCGCTTGGCGGGTCCGATCATAGCCGCGACCACCGATTGCTCGCCTATGGAGTCGACGACAAGGGTTCCGAATACTACGCGGTGCGCATTCGCGATCTCGACACGGGCCAGGACCTCCCGGACGAAATCGCCGACACCAACGGCGATATGGTGTGGGCCAACGACTGCAAAACCCTGTTCTATGTCCGGATCGACGAGAACCACCGGCCGCGCAGCGTCTACCGTCATGTGCTCGGCACGCCAGCGGCCGACGACGTGCTCGTCTATGAAGAGGAGGCGACGACTTTCTACGTGAGCCTGGGGCAGACGCAGTCGTCGCGGTTCATTGTGCTGACCGCGCACGATCACGAGACGAGCGAAGTCTACTTGATAGATGCCGACGCTCCATCCCAGCCTGCGCAGATGGTAGCTGCGCGCGAAACGGGTCATGAATACGGCGTCGAGCATCACCGCGAACGACTGTTCATCACGACGAACTGCGAGGGGGCAGAAGACTTTCAGATCGTCGAAGCGCCGGTCAGCGATCCGGGCCGGGAAAACTGGAAGCCGTCGATCGCGCACCGGCCCGGACGGCTGATCCTCGACGCCGTCGCCTACAGCGGACATCTGGTGCGGCTGGAGCGAGAGAACGGCCTGCCGCGTATCGTCGTCAGGCGATTGGCCGACAACGTCGAACACGAAGTATCGTTCGACGAGGAGGCCTTTTCGCTGGGGCTGTCGCATGGCCTCGAATTCGACACCGAGACGATCCGGTTTTCCTATTCGTCGATGACGACGCCAGCTTCGGTCTTCGACTACAACATCGAGACGCGCGAGCGGATCGTGCGTAAGACCCAGGAGGTTCCAAGCGGCCACAACCCCGACGACTACGTCACGCGACGACTGTTTGCGCCGGCGGGCGACGGGGAAACGGTGCCTGTCTCGCTGCTCTATCGCAAGGACACGCCGCTCGACGGTTCGGCACCCGTTCTACTATACGGATACGGATCGTATGGCATTTCTATCCCGGCCTCGTTCTCGACGGCGCGGCTGTCGCTCGTTGAGCGCGGCTTCATCTACGCCATCGCCCATATCCGGGGCGGCAAGGAAAAAGGCTACCGCTGGTACAAGGACGGCAAGCGCGAGAAAAAGCTCAATACGTTCACGGACTTCATCGCGGCGGGCGAGCATCTCATTGCGGAAGGCATGACACGGCGCGGCAACATCGTGGCCCAAGGCGGCTCGGCGGGCGGCATGCTGATGGGGGCGGTTGCCAACATGGCACCCGACCTCTTTGGCGGCGTCATCGCCAATGTCGCCTTCGTAGACGTGCTCAATACGATCCTCGATGCGGACCTGCCGCTGACGCCACCGGAATGGACCGAATGGGGCAACCCGATCACCAGCGCTGACGACTTCGCGCTGATCCGCTCCTACAGCCCCTATGACAACGTCACGACGCAGGCCTATCCGCATATCCTGGCCGTCGCCGGGCTTACCGATCCGCGCGTGACATACTGGGAGCCGGCCAAGTGGATCGCCCGGCTGCGCGAATTCAACACGTCGGATAACCTGATCCTGCTGAAGACCAATATGGACTCAGGCCATGGCGGCGCGTCGGGGCGTTTCGAATCGCTGAAAGAGACGGCGCTGGAATATGCGTTCGCGCTTCTCATAACCGGCAAGACCGGGGAGGCGGCGGGGACGGCCGCCTCGTAAGCAGAGCCGTGAAATATCGTTGTCTTCAGCCGCCGCCGCGTTGAAACGAAATATCGAAGCGGCGCATGAACGCTTCGGCTTCGGCGGGGGCGAGGCCGTCGAGATGAATCTGGATGCGCGCGCGCGGCATCTCGACAAGGCCGCCAAAGGAGAAGCCGTCGATTTTCGTGAAGGTGATGACGACTCGGCCGCCACCGACGTCCAGGGCAACCGGGTCGCCGCGCATTGCGGTCGCGGCTGCCACTTCTCCGGCGAATGCGCCAATCGATTTGGCAAATTCGGACTGGGACAGCGTCATCACCTTTTCGATGGGCACAACGCTGCTGGCCGGCCCTGGTGTCGGCGCGAAATTGGTCATTCTTGCTCAGCCCCCCGCGACAGGCGGCCATACGGCGACGGCGTCGCCCTCGCTCAAGGTTGTTGATGCACGCCGTTCGCGCGGCTGGAAGACGCCATTGAGGAGGACCAGATGGCAGGCCTCGCGCGGCACATGATGGGCGTCGAGAAGCTGCTCGATCGTGGCGCCCAGCGCCGTCTCCACCAGCGCGGCATTGCGGGCGGTCCCAGGCGGAAGGTAGCTGCCAAGGGAGGCATAAAGTTTCAGGGTTACGGAAATCGTATCGTTCATCTGCGCCCATTCCAGTCAAGTGTGCGGGGGGCCGTCCACCAGCTTCGTTTGCAGGGGCTTATGTAGCCATCCCGCGGCGTTCTGGCTAGTGGTGCGGTGCCGACAAGGCCTGCCGTCGGGTCATGCCTGAGAGCAATGTTGGAGCCACACGACGCCATCGAGTGGAGCAGTTCGATCGAAAGAAGGTGCGAGAGCGCCGGGTTGGGTGCCGCTCTCAAGCGAAGACGCCAACGCCAAAGGGCAAAAACAAATAAATTTTTTCGCAAAGGTAAATGCAAGTTCGTTTAAAAAAACGAATTCGAAACGATGCGAATGACGCAGGGAATTCGGCGCCGGGAAATTGTTAATCCCTGAAATGGCCGTCTCCAGGCCTTCCAGGAGCAACGTAAAACAAGATCGGTATTTTATGAAATTTACTTCGATCTGGCCGTCCGGAGATCGGGACAATTTGATATGAATC